>Ga0208265_100003_pt1 | contig 597469 bp, 527 predicted proteins | sample LakWasMet44_HOW7_2_FD_183882 | JGI IMG/M metagenome (GOLD analysis project Ga0208265, IMG submission 183882) | Freshwater sediment methanotrophic microbial communities from Lake Washington under simulated oxygen tension - Sediment Metagenome... | ecosystem: Environmental > Aquatic > Freshwater... | reverse complement strand
ACCGGGAAAAAATGTGCTACGGATTTCCTCGAAAACATCAGGATCGTTTTTGATAAACATCTTCCTCGTTGGAATTATCGGGCTTTTCCGTAGGAGCGTTTCGGGAAGTTATTTTTGAGCAAATCCTAAGCGCTTACCTCAGTGTCTGACCCCATTTTTTTTGTCTGCCAAAATGTCGGTCAGCGATGAAAACGTTGCCCGACAGAAACGACTATGTAAACGAATATTCTAATGTTTTTTATCGTGTGCAGGGGAGCTAAAAAACAAAAACTTTATTTTCCCATAGTGGGTGATAAAAAGAATCCAAGTTAATGAGTCATCAAAAATGTCAATATCATCAACACTTGGATACCAAATGTCATAAAAGTACTTATCCAAATCAAGAAGCTTAATTTTATCAATATTATTATATTGACTCCAGTTTATATATACATATTCTGGGATGGATATATTAAGAGAAATCAGGTTTTTCTTTAAAGAAAAATCAGAATCTTCAGCGCTAACCTCTTCTTGTATATTTGATAATGAGTTTAATGTGTTGACGAGCTGCAAGCCATTAATATCACTTTTAAGTGCTAATCTATTTGCAATTTCGACTTTTAATGCGGCAGATTCATTTTCAGTCAAATGATAAAAGCCTGGAAAAATTTGATCAGGACAACAGCTAACAAAGTTTTCAATTTTTATTTTATCCATATTAGTTCTCATAATCTTCAATAGATACTGCACCATTCCTACCGCCATTACCTTTTTTACCATTTGAATAATCCCACCAATTTATATGGAATTTTGATTCTGCATCCCCTTTAGCAACGCCATCGTGTGGCGGATCTAACCTATATCCTTTTTTAGCTGTTCCCGCTTGCGGACTTCCAAATTTTCCTGGTTCCCCTTTAGGTTGTTTTCCAACTTCTTTATGTACCTTAGCCAGAGCTTCTTTATGTGCGGACAAGGATGGTTTTGTAACTAGCTGTGTTATTTTTACTGTATCTGATGCCTTATCCGTCGCCTGACCAACCTGCCTAATCGTCCCCAGCGCAGGAACACCTGGCAGCAAACCAACCCCGTCAAGTACCGCATTTATCGCATTATCAATGCTCGGCTGCTGAAAAAAATTAAACAGGCTTTGTGCAAAAAAACCGACATCAACAAAGTCCCAAATCGTCCCGGTCGGATCGGTATAATGCACCGGATTGCCGTTGGCATAAGTATACACATTGGTGCCGCCTTCCAATCCGATCAAATCCGGCTGCAAATAGCGCCCAGTGCGTGGCGAGTAGTAGCGGGTGTGATTGTAATGCAGACCGGAGAAGCTGTCGTAATACTGGCCGGGATAGCGCAAGTTGAAGGTGACTTTGCCGCCGTCGCCGTCCGGGTCTTCCAGGGCCGGTGTGTCTCCGTAAGGTGCCAGAGGCCAGTGCCATACCGCTTTGTCGAGATCGCCGGAAGCTCTTCGCAAATAACGCGGGGTATTCGCGAAGTCGGTCTCGATGTAATACATCGCGGCCAGACTGCCGTCGCTGTGTTGGTCGATGACCGCCAGCGGGATGTCGCCGAGCCAGACGTAGTTGCGCGCCGAGCCGTTGCCGCTGCGTTCGTAAATCAAATGGTCGGCGGAGTCGTAAACGAAGCGGGTTTGACCGGCAGCGTTGCTTTTGTAAACCCGCCGCCGGGCGCCGTCGTACAGGTAGGTTTCCGTATCGGTGGCCGTGCTGCATGCCGTCAACGTGCGCGCGGCATCGTAGCGGTAACCGTAGCCGCCGTTGCCGGTCACAAAGCCGGACAGGTCGTAACCGTAATCGAAAGTACTGCCGGTGGGCGTGACAGTTTCACGCGACAAGCGGTTGTCGGAATAGCTCAGCGTGTTGCGGCGGAGTAGTGCACCGTTGCCGTCGTAGTTTTCCAGCCGGGTCAGGTTGCCGTTGTTGTCGTGCGCAAGCACGCTGTATTGCCGGCTTTTTACATTGGTTTGCTGTGCTAAATGATCGAGATCGTCATAGCCGAAATCGTACTCGCCATAGCCGGAGACCCGGCTGCGGACATCGTAGCGCACATTGTTTTTGTACACCAGCGTTTGGTCGGGCTTGAGCAGGCGGATGGCCGACAAGCGGCCGCCGGCATCACGGTCGCGCCAATAGCTAAGGCCGTTGCCGAACGTCAGGTTGCGCAGGCGGCCGAGCAGCGGTTGATAACGTATGTCGTAAGCCAGCGTTAGCACAGTATTGCCGAGCAGCGCCTTGACTTCGCGAATGCGGCCGTCATTGCCGTAGCCGTATTGCAGTGCGAGGCCTCCGGGATAGGTCAGAGCGTCCAGGCGGCTGTCGGGGCCGTAGCCGGCGGTGGTCGTCAGGCCGGCGTTGTCGATCCATTGAGCCGTGGCGACAATGTCGCCGCGGGCGTTGTATTGAAAATCATCGGTTACCGTCGCTGTCGCGTTTTGGCGGCTGCGGCGGCTGAGGCGGCCTGAGTAGTTGGCGGCATGGGACTCATCACCGGCAATTGGGGTATCCCAGATTTGCGTCAGTACCGTGCCGTCGGAATAATCGCTGCGCGTCAGCCGGTCGAGGGCATCGTAACTGCGGTTGGCGCGATTGCCGTCGCTATCTTGCCGGCCGGTTGCGTTGCCGGCCAAGTCGTAGTCCGCCTGACGGTTGCCGAAATCGGGCGAACTTTCTAGGCTGCGCTTGCTGATCTCGGTATTATTCAGAGCAGTAGCCAAACCCAAGGGATCGGTGACCTTGTCGACGCGGCCGGCGGCATCATAATCCAGGCTGAACAGTGGAATTTGCGGGCCTAATGCGCCGTCGGATACCACCGCCCGACTGCGGTCGCTGACCTGCTCGAGCGCGTCATAGGCGGTAAGTTCACAAATTTCTTCGCTTAGGCAACTACGTTCGAGCAAATTGTTGGCGTTGTAAGATAATGCCTTGCTCCAACTCCGGCTGCCATCCGCTTCCGTAGCGGACAGCCCTTTTTCGTCGAAGGTTTGCGTCCAGGTTTGTTGGACGTCGTCGCTTTGCGAAACCAGGGTTTGCAGGATTTTACCGCGGCTGTCGCGCTGGTATTCAACGGTTTCGGTGATGCCGTCGTGAACCCGGCTGACGGTCTTGACCGAGCCGGCCGGCGTGTAGGTGTAGCTTAATTGACTGTTGTCGGGCCGAGTCAGGGTTTTCAAGCGGCCGTCGGTGTAGTAATCGTAACTTGTCACGTCATTGCCGACCGAAACCGATTTAGGCTGGCGCAGTGCATTATAGGCCGTAACCGTGTGAACACCGTTAATGTCAACTTGCTCGGTAATCTGTCCGTGTTCGTTGGTGCTGATAACCTCCGTCGTCGTATGGTTCAACGCATCGGTGATTTTCCACAAATCGCCACTACTGCGATAGTCGGTCACCGTCGAGCCGTTTTCCAGGCGCGGGCCGGTTTTGACCGTCTGCAAGATTACCTGAGTGCTTGGATCATAGCTATAGCTGTAATCGGTCTGGTGGCAGGTCTTTGAGCCCGCAAAACAGCTATCGTTGACCAAGGCTTCCGTTGCGGGACGGACGATTTCCTTGACGAGGTGGCCGCGGTCGTTATATCGCCATTCCTTGGCGACTTCGCCCCGGATTTCCGATGTTTTCAGCGGAAAACGAGTGTCCCAGGTTCGGGTAGTAGTACGCGCTTCCTGAGTACCGTAGGCTTCGACTTCGGTCAACGGCAGGCCGCGCGAATCGTTGGTGAATTGAGTGACGTGGCCCAGAAAGTCGATTCGGGAGAGCAGGTCTCCGGATTTATTGTAGGTATAGCCTTCATAGTCGCTATCGCAGCCGTCGCAACGAGCGCTGACGGCGCTGGAGCGGAATATCTGATTACCGCTGGGATTAACATTCTTGAATGAGCGATAATTTACAAAAGACTTGTAATTTGCCGTATCAGTATCGGCAAATTGTTCAGTTAGTTTGTATTTTTCAGGAGAAGAGTATATGACATAGCTTCGGTTTTGAATAAGATTCTTGGCGTTATGCCCCGCTCGGGTAATTTTATAATAGGAGGGATTCTTATTGCTGTTGCAAGGCCAAGCGAATGCGGTACTAATGAGGGTCTGTCCAGCTTCTGTAACGGTTTTTAGATAAGTATTGTAATAGCTAACAATGCTACCGTTATAACTACAATCAAGCTCGGCCTCTTCATATGTTCTTACTAGTTGGGCGGCAGCCGGAACGGCTGCCGGGAAAGTCACAGTGTCTGGAGTAATCCATTTCAAGCTATAGGTATAGACCTGTCCCGCCGGGTCGGTCACTGAAGCGAGAATGCCTTTGTTGTACTGAAAAATCAACCGTCTGCCGCTGGGCATATGGATGACCTCGCTGACGACTTTCGAATTCGCGGCTTGGTAATTGACGCGATGCTCTATCCCGGAGCGATCAAAGCGTGCCACTAAGCGTTCTTTGGCATCATATGCTTCCCTTATGCCTGATTTGAAATGCATATATACCCAACGGTAGGTGGTTCCGTTGATGCTGCCATTTTTGATTAAGGTGTCACGTACATCTTTTGACCGAGGCTTCAAGGTTTCTCCAAACAGAGTACAAACTCCCATCGTACAAACCGAAATTGTACTTAGATTGCTGGAAGATCCACCGTAACCCAAATGATTGATCAGGCAACTCGAATAACTGTGTGTCCATTCAATACCCATGGCGGCTCGATAATCGCAGTCTTCCGCCATCACACGCTTAGGTGAAGCATTATAGCGGGCAAACTCCAAAGGAAATTGCCCTTCTCCGCGATAGTCGATTTCTTTCAGCAGTGTTGCGCCAAAATACGGCTCCGTTTGAAACTCCACTTGCGGCACCCGATATTTGTCGCTTTGCTCGATTTGCATTTGGCCGGGCAATTGCTCGTAAGGCAAACCCGGATCAGCGAAAACCAATGAGGTATATAGAAAAATTATAAAAGTAGTTAATCGAATCAGTGGCGCATGCCCCAATGAATACATTCCAATACCTTAATGTTATTAAGCCAACAATGATTAACGATGGACACAACCGGCATTCATACCTCCAGTTGAATCATCAATCTCATCCGATGACGATTGAGCGGAGTGAATACCTCACTTGAAATTAATAATTTTTCGATCTGTGCAAATAGCCGGCAAGGCATACTGCTGAAAAGATGACAACTTGCCCGCCTAGGCTCTGTTGACACACTATAATAGCTAGACCGGCGCCGTTCGGTTTCGCCGCACCACTCTCGATCTCAAAAAAAAACGACGTCAACCGGCCACCCGATGCAGCGCCGGATGCGCTGCGTTTATTCGGCCTTGCATTGATGTTAGGAGAACTCAGGCTTCTGGCTCCTGAACCTCGAGAACATTAACCCGCTTCAGCCACCAAACTGGGATAATCGGTGTAGCCCGTCTCCGGCCCCTTTAGCCCGTAGCCGTAGAACGTTTCGGTATGATAGGGATTGAGCGGCACATTCAGTTGCAGGCGGCGGGGCAAATCCGGATTGGAGATGAAGTCCTTGCCAAAAGCGACCGCGTCCGCCTCCCCTGCGGCGATCACCTGTTCGGCCGTTTCCCGGTTGAAGCCCTCGTTGGCGATCAAAACGCCGCCAAAGCGTTTTTTCAAGGCGGGACTGATGCGGTTTTCCCCCAGGGACTCGCGCGTAAAAATAAAGGCAATGCCCCGCCGGCCCAATTGCTCTGCCACGTAGCCAAAGGTGCTCAAGGGGTCCGAATCGCCCATCGAATGGGCATCGCCCCTGGGCGCGAGGTGAACCCCGACGCGGTCCGCTCCCCAGACCGAAATCGCGGCATCGGTGACTTCCAGCAGCAAGCGGGCACGGTTTTCTATCGGGCCGCCATAGCGGTCAGTGCGCTTGTTGGTGCTGTCCTGCAAAAACTGGTCGAGCAGGTAACCATTGGCCCCATGCAGCTCGACGCCATCGAAACCGGCCCGTTTGGCGTTTTCCGCGCCCTTGCGATAGGCTTCGACAATGCCGGGAATTTCGGCCGCGTCCAGGGCTCTCGGCGCCACGAATTCCCTAAGAGGCCGCAACAGGCTGACATGACCCAGCGGTGCAATCGCGCTCGGGGCGACGGGAAGTTCGCCGTTCAGGTAATCCGGATGGGAAACCCGGCCGACATGCCATAGCTGCAAAAACATCCGTCCGCCGGCGGCGTGTACGGCCCGGGTGACCTTGGACCAGCCCTCGACTTGAGCATCAGACCATATCCCCGGCGTGTCCGGATAACCGACGCCCTGCGCGGAAACACAGGTAGCTTCGCTTAAAATCAGTCCTGCGCCCGCCCTTTGCGCGTAGTATTCGGCCATCAGCGTGTTAGGGACTCTGCCGGCGCCGGCACGGCAGCGCGTCAGCGGCGCCATGATGATCCGGTTAGGGAGCGTAATCGCCCCAACAGTAATGGGTTCAAACAGATTGCTCATTTTGTCCTCTTGTTAATGACTGTCTTTAGCCTGCACGTCGATGCTTTTAACACATCGGCCTACGGCATTTTAGCTTGCAGGCCGGATTCAGGGAGCATTAGCCGACGATCACCAGCCAGTCGGTCAAATAGGTCATTTTGACCGCCAGGGTCTTTTGCAAGACTTTCAACATATCGCCGGGTTCCCTGATGCTCAGGCGTCCGTTGATTTTCATCGCGCGCAGCGAGTCGTCTTTAAACAGGATCATGCCGGAGCGGTAGCGGCGAATCTGATTGACGACGCTCTCCAGGGTTTCGTTTTCGAACACCAGAAAACCATTGACCCAGGATGTCGAGAGCGCCGAATCCAACATTTTAGGTTGCCCAAGCGCGGTGGAATTCACCGAGACCGCCTGGCCGGCGTGCAACACGACAGGCTCCTTCCAGTGCCCGTTTTCGGACACTTCAACACGGCCGGAAAGCACTTTGATTTCGTCGCCGTCGCTTTTCCGATCCACCATAAAATGCGTACCCAACACTCGGGTCGTCGAATGATCGGCTTTGACGATGAACGGCCGGCCAGGATCAGGCTTGACATCGAAATACGCCTCGCCTTTCAACAACTCCACCCAGCGCTGCGTCCCGTCCATGCTGAGCGCAACCGCGCTGTCGGTATTCAGCATCACGGTGGAACCGTCTTCCAGGCGCACCGACTTACGCTCGCCCAACGCCGTGGTATAGTCGGCTTTAATCAGCACCCGGAATTGCCCGGTAAACGACACCGTCAGCACCAAACAGGCCGCCAGCGCCAGGAACATTTTCGAGCAAATGAAGCGTTTTTTGTGGGACCGAGGAGCGATGCCATGCTTTTGGGCGCTTGCGCTCAATCCCTTCAAGAAATCGGCGTCGCCCCATAGGGCGCTGATTTCATCAAATGCCTTGCGGTGCGCATCGCTCTGTTCGAGCCATTGGAGAAAGGACGCCTGATCCTGCCGGCTCACGTTGGCGGCACGCAAACGAACAAACCATGCCGCGGCTTGTTCATCTACGTTGTTGTCAAAATCGGATTCCAAAGCATTTTTCCAATTGGCTAATTAAGATAATTATAGGCTTTTCGCCCATCGAATTTCGGTCAGTTGAATCATCTCCCCAATCCTCGGCAAGCGTTGCAAACAGAGTTCCACGCCCTGTCTCCCCTCGTTTGGCAGGATTTACCTTGCATTTTACCGAATGGCATGGTTATTTACCCGATTTTGTGCGGATTCGTCCGCGGCCTGCGGGCTTAACAACAGTTTGTGTTCCGGCTTCCCGCCCGCAAAGGCCAGCGGCAATCCTGCCACCCAGAACGGCTGCTGATCGCTGTAATAATCCGATAACGGATGGCCGGATTGCCCGCCCGGCATATGCAGTATGCCGTCCTCAAAATGGCCCGGCGAAACCACCAGCCTTTCGCTGGCGCCATAATCGGCCCCTGTGGCCCGCACGCAATAACCTCCGCAGCCGGCCACCGGCTGGTGCGGCATATCCAGCGCCGCAGACAACAGGGGTAAGGCCTTCGAAAAAGGATGCGCATGGCCGACGATATTTTGCTTGCCCCAGGTCAACTCCGGCCATGCCGCGCCGGGGTTCCGCGCCATGACCTGGGCAGCGCTCTTTTCCAACTGCGTCAGGATGAAACGGTCCCAGTTTTGATGGAGACCTGCATCCGGCAACAACGCTGCCGGCTTCGCGTCCAGCAAGGCCTGCAAAGGCGTATCGGCATAATTCCACGCATAAACGAAGTCTTTGTCCGCCTGTTTACAGGCCGATAGAAACGGCGTAAACACCGCATCGATCAATTGCTTGCGAAACTCGATCAAGACCGGAAAGCCTAGGCTTGCGGTGTCTGCCCTGCCGTTCCAGCTCAACAAATAATCGCGCAAGCCGGTCAACTCCGGTTTTTGCGCCAACACCTCAGGCGTCAGTATTTGCAAGGCCAATTGCTGGTAATAACCATAAAATTCGCTCTCGGTATCCTGCTGCAGGTTAAACAGCGACCATTCATTATGCCGTGCCGCCTGCTTGAGTTTCTGGTTAATCCGGTAAGCGCGATAGCCGTTCACGAACTGATGTCCGATCACGTAGGGAAAATCGGCCGCAAATCGGCGTTCGTTGGCGGTCACCAAAAAGCCTTCCGGCGGGTCGATGATGCGCGGCAAAGCGGCGGGTTTGACATAACCCTGCCAACCGGTTTTGCCATCCGCCCAGGATAGGCTGACCGAGCCGTCGCCGCCGAAGCGTTTGGGGATTTTTCCGGTCACCGTCCAGGCAATGTGGCCCTTTTCATCGGCCAACAGCACGTTTAATTGCGGCCCGCCGGCCCGATTGGCAATAGCCAGCGACTGCGACAACGTTTGGCTCTGTTCCAGTTCCAGAATATCGATATTGACGGCATCCGGATCCAGGGCGACCCAATGGATTGCCACCGGCTGCCCCTGGAGAGGCTGGAGAGCGACCGGTCCCCATACGGTTTCCTTGACCGCCACTGCCTTGGAGGCGCCGCCCTTGATTTTTATCACTTCCTGCCGCAGGTCGAATGGTTGCCAACGATCGCCGACGCGATATTGCCCTGCGTCGTCTTGATTGACCTCCAGCTTGACCAAATCCAGAAAATCGCCCGCCAGATTGGTCATGCCCCAAGCCACATGCTGATTACTGCCCGCAATCAGAAAAGGGGTTCCGGGCAGGTTCAGGCCTATCGCCCGCACATCGGGATAATTGAGTTCGACCCGATACCAGATATTCGGAACGCTAATCCCGAGATGCATATCGTTAGCCAAAATCGCCCGGCCATCCGCGGTTTTGCTGCCGCTGACGGCCCAGGCATTCGAACCTGCCAAGGTTTCTCCTCGGGAGGCATCCGCCAACCGGGAGCCCCCCCCCATGCGTCCTGCCAGCAGCGTCTGCATCACATTGACCGGCACAGGCTGCGCCGGCCTCAGCGATTTCGTGCGATTCATCAGCTGATCGGTAAAGCGATCGGTATCCGGGGTCAGAAACGCCACGGCATCGGCGGGCAGCGTGTGCCCCATCACGCTCAGCATGCGCTCGCCCTCTTCAACCCAGGCGGTCAAATTTTCGAACATTCCGAACACCACTAGCAAACTGTCTTCCGCCTGCCAAGGCTCCGGCGCGTAATCCAGAACCTTAAACTCAAAAGGCAAGGTCGGATTTTGTGCAAGATAGTCGTTAACGCCCTCGGCATAGGCTTGCAAATACTGGCGGTGGAGCGGCGGCAACCGGGGCAAAATTTGCTTGGCCTTCTGATTGAAACCGTAAGTCCGCGCCTGGACGTCGCTGTTGACCGCCATGTCGCCGAAAATCTCCGCCAGCCGTCCGGCGTTCTTGCGCCGCATCAAATCCATTTGAAACAGGCGGTCGCGGGCGGCAACGTAACCCAATATCCTGGCCGCATCGACCCGGCTGCCGGCGGTAATCTTTGGAATACCGTGCGCGTCGGTATCGATACTGGCCGGAGCCGCAAGGCTTGCCAATGGGATGTCGCCGTCCAGAGGCGGCAGCGATTGCAATAGCCACCCATATCCCACGCCGGCCGCAGATGCGATCATCCCGATCACGCCTAGACCCGCATAGAGCCATGATTTTTTAAGCTTTGGCATGTTTGATTCCGATCATCAAGAGGCTATCGTTTCCGCAGCGGCCAAATCCGGCCGTTCCGAATGCGCGGCCTGCAGCCGCCTATCGGCCACCGGCGATTCGACCGCGGTAATCCGGCCTTCATCCAGCTTGATGCAACGATCCGCCAAATGAAAATATTTATCGTCATGCGTAATCGCCAGCACCGTCTTGCCGCGCGCCTTCAGCGCCGGCAATAATTCGGTGTAGAACAAATGCTTGAATTCAGGATCCTGATCGGCCGCCCATTCGTCGAATACATAAAACGGCCTATCCTCCAGATAGGCCGCCAGCAGCGCCAGCCGTTTACGCTGACCTTGGGACAAACTCACCGAAGAGAAGCGGCCATTCACGATATCCACCTTATGATGCAGATGCAGGCGCTGCAAATAATCGGCTATCGCGGCCCGATTGTTCTCGAAATCAACGCCATAGAGCTCGTCGAACAAATAAAAGTCCGAAAAGATCACTGAAAAATGCTGCTGGTAGGCATCGCGGCTGCCTGCATCGACGGGGCAGCCGTTCCAGTGGATCGTGCCTTGCTCGGGATGATAAAGACCGATCAGCAGCATGGCCAAGGTGGTCTTGCCGCTGCCGTTGCCGCCGATTAAAAATACCAACTCGCCCGGATGGAATTCCAAATCGATGGGTCCCAGGGTAAAGTTACGGTTCTCCTTTTCCCGATGAAAACTATGAGTCACCCCATGCAGGGTCAACGCCTTGAAATGGCGCTGAGCCGAGAATTTGGCCAAGCGTTGCGCTGAATTTTTCCCTCTCAATGTGTCGTCTAATTGAAGCACCTTATTCAAGGAGACTTTAGCGCGGCTGAACACCGGCAAGCTGCTGGTCAAAAGCGTGAGGGGCGACATCATGAATAAAAATACCAAGAGGTAACCACTAACGACTTCCGGGGTAAGCGCTTGCCAAACCGGAAACACATACAATATCGCGGCAATGGTCAGATAGTACAGGAACTGTATCCACTGATTGATCCATAAATAAGCCACGGCGGCCCGGAAAGAATAACGGCGATAGGCCTCTTCGTTCACCGCCAGAGACTGGGAAACAAAGGCCTCACTTCGCCGGCGATGAAGTTTTAATTCGCGAACGCCTTCGGTCAATGCAGAAAAGCCCCGGCTGAGGCTATCGTATTCGTCCCGCGCTCTCCGGAGGGATCGCATCGGCACGTGATTGAATAAATGGAAAGTCATGACGCCGAACAGGATCACGCCGGCCAAAACACCGGCCAATTGCCAAGACAGCCAGCTCAAATAAGCCATACAGCCCGCCACAATCGCGAAATTGATGCAGAGCACCGGAAAAAGCTCACTGGCATTTGCGATGGCGCTTACGTCCTCGGTCAAATGGCTCAGCAATACGGATTTGCCCATCTTCTGCAAATTCGGATAGGGAGCATTCAAGATCAAACGACTGACGTGCAGCCGCAAATCACGAACCAGTTTCGTGCTGAATCGGCTCAACAAATAATGCGAAGCAAATCGGCAAACCAATACGATAGAGGCTAAAACGGCAAACCATGCGGTAGGTGTCATGCCGGCAAACCGCCAGAAAGCCAGAGGCTGATCCAGTCGTCCTGCCAAACTGGCATTGATGAATGCAATCAATGCCGCATTGCTTAAGCCGCTGATAATACCTGTCAGCAAGACACCAGTAATCGTTATCCAAGATGAGCGCCATAAAAATAACAGCATATTGACTCCATTATGCAGTTAAGCCGATTGAAAGATGAACAACGGTGGGGATCACTCTGAAGACGTCTTGCCCCGTAAATCACCTCAGCTCAAAAAACGGATCAGCGCCGCCAAGGGTACGGTAGCGGCTAAAATGGTGACTCACCCTTTCGTTTTCGAGCCGTAGAATCGGGTCTGTTTAATTAATCTATGTTATTTAACGCGGCGCTTTTGTGTCATTACGCCTATTTTTTTGCGCCCTATCCCCCTCTGCCTTAAGGCTAAGCCCCTGAAATATTTCATACAAACGAGTTGGCTTAGAAATTGCTGTACCAAGTAAGCATGTTAGGTATTTACTCTACATTTATTTAATATATAAGCGTTTATTAATGCTTAAATAATTATTAAATACAGGAGTAGCCCGATCAGTCTTTTCTCGTGAAGCGCAGTAACTAAAGCGATAAAGTCATGCGGCATATACCGATATAGCCAGCATTTACAATAGAGCTTTGCACGACTTTCCAAACATACATGCTAATCAGCTTACCATTACAACAACAGGGAACTCAGCGTGAATCTTGAAGCGATTTATCTCAATCATCAATCCGAACTGCGGCTCCATCTGGCGCGGATCGTCGACTGCCCCGATATCGCCTCCGAATTGGTCCAAGAATGCTTTATCATCTTTTCGAAGGAGATACAAAAACAGGTGATCGAGCATCCACGCGGTTTTTTATTTCGCACCGCCAGAAATCTCGCTTACGATCACATCAAGCACCGCAAAGTCACCGAAAAGCACCTCAACACGACCGATCCGACCCTGCTTCCAAACGAAGAAGCGCCTTCAGCAGAACACATGGCGGTAATAGACGAAAAGCTGACGATCTTTTCGTCTATTGTCGACGAACTGCCCGCTCGCGCTAGAGAAGCTTTTGTTTTGAACCGGGTTTACGGCATGACCTACGCGGAAATCGCCAAAGAACTGAACATTTCCGACAGCGCAGTGGAAAAACTCTTAGCCAGAGCTTTGTTGCATTTCCGCCAACAATTCAAAAGCCGGCGGTCGGATTTAATCGGAGACTGAGGAAGATTAAGGCGTGACTCGTCTCCCCAAAGAAGTCTGAAACACCGTATCAATACACCGACCTATCTTCCCTCATCATCTGAACAATGGAGAACACCATGGCCTGGGACCAAGAAGAGGACACCGCCATTTATCAAGTCGTCGTCAATCACGAAGAACAATATTCGATCTGGCCGGAATACAAGGACATCCCCGGCGGCTGGCGCGCCGTCGGACCCAAGGGGCTGAAACAGGAATGTCTGGATTACATCAAGGAAGTGTGGACCGATATGCGTCCATTGAGTCTGCGGCAACATATGCAGCAGGCGGGCTTGGGCTAGCGCGTTAACTCTCTGCTGCGAACCAGATCAGGAAATTTAATCAACCAGGTGCGGATACATGGAAGTGCCCACCGACTTCTTTTAGCATTAACAACCTCGAACGGCTCTAATCATTAAGTCGACTACAGCCGTCCGAGGACAATGTATTCTCAGCGAGCCGCTAAGCCGGACTCCTGCCGAGGATAAGGATGCAAAACCAGCACCCGATCGGACCATAATGCCGGCAATTCATCAAAAACCTGGTTCCTTTCCCCAGCGGTCAGTCCTAATGTAAACATCAATTCCTCCACAGACTGCCTTCCGTCTGCGGCTTGCAAGATTTTATAGCAAGCCTCCGACAGCGGATAACGCCGCGAGGTATCGTAATTCCAAAGCAAAAAATGACTGAAATCACGCTCGGCATGACTGACGTAACGATCCTCCCGATTTAAAACCGCCGCTTTCGGCAGCGTTACGATCAGCCTGGACAATGGCTCGCTCCCCCACGCTTTCTTTGTCACCAAATAATCGCCAACCACCAGATAATCCAAACCGGAAGTCAAATAACAAACAACAGCGTCGTCGACACTGTCGACAATCGGCTCTGCATTATTGTTGAATGAAGTATTCAGCAGAATCGGAATCCCGGTTTTGCTGCCGAAAGTCTCGATCAGTTCCCAATAACGTGGGTTATCGACCTTATTGACCGTCTGCAGCCGGGCGCTGCCGTCGACATGGGTAATCGCCGGCAGCTGCTCCCGCCATTCCGGCTTTACATTCAATACGAATGACATGAACGGAAAGTCTTCTTGTTTCCCCGGCACTTCGAAAAAATCGCGGACCCGTTCAGCCAGAACCGACGGCGCGAACGGCCGATAGCCCTCCCGCATCTTGATCATCGCGTTGATGGTTTCCTTATGCGACGCGACGCGCGGATCGGCGATGATACTGCGGTTACCCAAGGCTCTGGGACCGAATTCGGAACGGCCTTGCACCCAACCCACAACGGCACCGTCGATGATCAGATCGGAAACCTGCTCGGAGCGATCGGCCATTTTTTCGACGCTCACAAACCCTTGCCAAGCCGCTAATGTAGCGGCCACTTTATCGTCATTAATCGGCGTCCCCCAATAGGCATGGGTGACTTTTTTAAACGGCAGATCGGGTTGTAACTGGTGGGCAACATAGGCGGCCGCACCGTAAGCGCAACCGGAGTCGCCGGCAAACGACGGCACGAAGACTTCTTCGAACAACCCTGAATAAAGTATTTTACCGTTCATGCTGCTATTTTGGCCGACGCCGCCGCTGATCACCAATCGGGTATGCCCGGTCAGCTTTTGATAATGGCGGAGCACATGAAAGACGATACTCTCAAGGGCCTCTTGTAATGCCGCCGCAATGTCCCTATGCACTTGCGTGAACGCTTCGCCGCGTCCGCGTGGCTGCAATATCTCGTACATCTCCAAAATACGGCCGGCATGAATGCAATAATCACCCTCAGGTAACAACTCGTAAAACCGGCTCAGAGTCTCTCGATAAACGGCCGGATTGCCGTAGGGCGCCAAACCCATGACTTTATATTCGTCGAAATCCTTATAGCCTAAGAACGCAATGACCTTCAGGTAAAAATGTCCCAGCGAATCGGCGACGGACTTGGTTTTGAGTATGTTGAAATCCTTGCCGTTTGCATCGATAACGATGGAAGACACATCATCGCCTTCGCCGTCTATCGTCAATATCAATGACTGATTAAATCCTGACAAATAATAAGAACTTGCGGCATGAGCCAAATGATGATTAACAAAACGGAATTTATCCCGATCGACTAAGATGCCTAACTCTTTTTCAAAAAGAAACTGGTATAAATGCTTAATATCTGAGAAAAAACTTAGACCCGAGGCAGATAAACCAAACTCTTTCAGCTTTGCGTTTAGAAAACTTTCGCTGGCATAAATGGCGATAGCGTCCAAATCCGCCAGCGTTTTATGGGTAGTCTCCAAACAAAAATTTGTCGCGGACGAACAGAATTTGTTGGTATGTTTAATACGACTCAGCCGTTCTTCTTCAATCGCACAAACCGCTTCGTTATTTTTCAAAAAAACGGCCGATGAATCGTGCCCTAGCCCTGTGCTAGGAAGCATAGCCATTGAGAATATAGAATCAATTCCACCCGTCACGCCCAAAACAACCATTAATCCCCCATACACTCAAAAAAGATAACCTCTAAAAATTTAGAGCCTATAACCCATAGAAAATCACATGAAACACACAAACAAATTGTTGATATCAATAAACCGTCTGTAGCAGATGTATAAATGCTATAGACTTCTGCATTAACTCTTAAAATATTGAAGCCTTTTTTTCCCTTCAATAAGCCATGAAGATGCTTCAAAAAGAGGAGGATAATACCAGCGAATACCTTCGGGAGGATTCCATCTTGTTTTACGAGAATCGTCCCAGAAAAAAACGATTGCACTTGTAAAGTCGTCAGTCTCGACACCATGCCACCAGTAGATGGGAAAAAACAGCATCTCACCGGCATGAACCTCACATTCGTAATATCGGGCATTTCGATACAGTGGAAAGCTGTTCAAATCAACCGGTTCGCCCTCGATTTTGCTAAAGTTGAATTTTTGATAAAGATACGGCGTTTGATCCGGAGCAAATAACTTTACGCGCTTACGGCCTGAAACCACGCACAACAACGCTTTTCCGTAAGGGTGAAAATGAATTTGAGAGTGGACCTGGCTGCCAATATAGCAAACAGTATCGATTTTCTCAGACTCGATATATTGGGGGACAGTATAATCATCAACAATTTCCGGAAATAGCTTTTTGACATCCTGTCCGCCCAAATAAACCCTTTCGTTTCCAACAGCTTTATTACTGACTATCTCCAAATAATCCATCAATTTCATTTCTTCTCTACGCGCTGCAATATAGGCGCCATTACGCATGCGCCTGACCGTAACCAAACGGTCGCCCGCAATCGAGTTAAAATAAGGTATTGTCCACTGTGAGCAAGCATTCCATTCTGAAACAACGCCGCTGATCAAGACCGGCTTTCCGGGATCGGCATAAAGCTTTTTGAATATTTCCGCCGATGGAGCATGTACACGCTCCACCGGCAACGGCAACTCTCTGTTCGAATTCATTTATCTTACCTTTTAAATATCACGATCTTAGGTAGTACATCGGCATTACAGCGTGCATCCAATACTAAAACAGGCTCTACTTATCTATAAATTCTTCTCGATAAATTCGCGATCTTCTTATGCCGCCATCGCACAATTCCTGTTCCAAATAATAAAACGCACGCCAACCCCGAAAGACACACCAACACTCGCCCCGCCATCCCGAACGCCTGTCCGGAATGCAGCGGCCATTGCCAATGCGTTAGCACTTCGCCTGCCGTGCCTGCGGTCGGATCGTCCACATCCAGAATCTTGCCGCTGTAGCGGTCAATCACGACACAACGCCGATGTATCAGGCTGCCGATTTGTTCGACATCGTTCTTGCACACGGTAAAGGTCGACGTCGGTTGCGTGGCTCCATAGATGAAATGGGTTCTTCCACTGGGATACAACCGGTCAGCGATCGCCACCGCATCGGCCATCCCCAACGAGGGCATAGATTCAACGGGAGTGGATTGAAACCAGTAGCGATAGGTTGCCGGCGAAAACAGCTCGACTACCGGTACCACATATTTCGGTTCGGTGATGTAAATACCGGAAAACAACACCGGCAACAGCACCACAGCCGAATAAACGCCGAAGGTTTTGTGCAAATCGAACGTCAAGCGCTCGGCGCTGGCCTTGAGTTTGATCGTCAACGCCTGCCGCCATTTTCCGGTTAACGGCCACCAGACGATCAGCCCGGTCAGCATCGAGAGGATGGACAATACACCGATGAGACTGACGATCAATTCGCCGGAGTCACCCAGAAACAGCGAATAGTGCAGGGAAAAAACAAAGTCGACGAAAGTTTCCGGGAATGTTTCTCCCGACGTCCAGCGCAAGCGTTTGCCGATAAACTTGGCCCTGTATGGATCGACAGCGGTTTCCCAAAACTCGGTCGCGCCGCCCGTTATCGGCACCGCATAACGTAGCCTAAAGGCGGCTTTAGCGTTGCGCGGATAGACGGCAAAGGCTTGCTGGGCATCGCTCGGCATCGCAGCGGTACTGGCCGCGATGATTTCCGCAAGCGGTCGATACGCCGACGGCTCGGCCGGCGGCGCGACGGTCATGAGCTCCGGCGCCAGCCATTCGTCGATCTCGTCATGAAATACCAGGATGCTGCCGGTCAGGCCGATCACGGCAAGATAGGCCCCGAACAACAATCCTAGCCAAAGATGGACCTTCAGCCAGAGTTTACGGCGGCGCTTTCGCCGGGCTAAGTGCATGTTATCGAGCGTTGCCAATTGCTGAACAGTGATACTCATCCGGCACCCGCTAGAAGCGATACTCAATGCCGCCGTAGACAGTACGGGTCGCGCCGGGATGAAATTGCGCCTGGTCCATGCCCCCCGCGTCCCCCATCGTCCAGAGGGTTGCCGCGTAATGCTGATCGGTCAAGTTGCGCCCGTCTATGAACAGTTTCCAATGTTTGCCGTCATCCCAACCGATCCGGGCGCCGAGCAAGGCATAAGGTTTTGCGGCCAGCGTATTTTTGTAATCGACCCAGTTGGAGCCGACCAGCCGGGCATTGGGGCCGATGTAGAATCCGCTCGGATGCTGATACAATGCCTCGACAAAAGCCACGTGCTCCGGTATGCCGGGAATACGGTTGCTGCCTAACACCGGATCGTTGTCGAAGGCGAAGTTGTTCCAGGTATAGTTGCCGCGCAGACGGATTTGGTCGCCGTTGGCGATCGCGTCAATCGGCAGAGAGGTCTCCAAACCCAGTTCGACGCCGGAATGCAGGGTCGTGCTGTTTGCGTTTGTCGCTGCAAAAACCGTGGGATCAATAGGATTTGCAATAATCAAATATTCGTTGTTCACCCAGGCGTGGTAATAAGCCAGATCCCACTTCAAATAATCCGTTTGCCCGCGCGTGCCGACTTCGACCGTGCTGCCTGTTTGCAAATCCTTGGCGGGAAACAGATCGGCTAAGTTCGTCAATGGAGGGGGTTCCGAACTGCGGCTGACATTGCCGTAAATCTGTGCCTCACGGGTTGCCTGCCAAGTAAAGCCGAGCTTGGGGTTGGCGCTAAAATAATCCTGATCGGCTTGATTGGTCGTTCCGGCAGCTTCGGGGAGGGCGCCCTCGTAACGTTCATAATTAACATTCCGCCAATTCAGCTGCACACCGGCGATCAAGGTAAACCGGTCGGTCAGACGGAGTTGATCTTCCAAATACCCCTCGACATTCAGCCAACGGTCGCGCTCGGCGTTTTTTAACGGGCCTCGCCGACGATCCGGCAAAGTCTCATAGTTGTAATCGTTGATGAACTGCCATTGGGTCAGGCCGCCCCATACCACCCTGTTATCCAGGCCGAGCAGTTTGCTGTTGATCTCATGCCGCCAGTTGAAGCCGGTGTCCTGCCACCTGTCCTGGTTATAGCCGAAGGTATAGTCATAGGCATAATGCTTGTCCTGGTAATAGGCCCCCACATCGAACTTGTCGCCGCCATCCAGGAGGATCGAGTGCTTCAGGTCGACGCGGTACATGGGAAAGCCGCTCGGGAGCGCGAAGCCGTTGTCGTTCTGCTTCGGGTTGTCTTCAACCTTCTTTTGGGTCAGCGGCTCCGTCGACAAAAAATTATGGTTCTGAATATCGAAAAACAAACGCGTTTCTTGCCTGTCGTTCCAGCGATAGCCGACGTTGCCGTGACCGTAGAACTGTTCCTGCTTGTTGTTTTCCCGCGTGGTATCGGTGCTCAGGTAGGCAAACGAGCCGTAGACATCAAAGCCATTGTCGAACACCTTGCCAAAACTCAGGGTCGGATTGACAAAATCGTAGGTCCCCCATTTCATCCCCAAGCGCACGCCCTCGGCGGTGTAACCGGTCGGCGTGATCAGGTTGATCGCTCCGCCGAGATTGCTGCCGCCGTATTCCAGCGCACTGGCGCCTCGGTAGACATCGACATGATCGAGCGCGAACAAATTGACCGATTCGGTATCCGAGGAGCCGTCTGCGCTGGTGAATGGCATGCCGTTGCGAAGCAATTTGATGCCACGAATCGGCGAGATGATCGAATTGGCGTCAGAACCGCGGATTGAAATCCGCGACCCGCCCGTGACTCCTGCTTGAGAATCCGCAACATAGACGCCGGGCGCGTTGACAAAGACATCGTTGACCGTCAGCGGCGCGCCTTCATAAATTCTCTCGGCATCGATCACGCTCGTCCCGCCGGGAACCTGATTCAATTTGACGCGTGACTCGTCGATCGAGGGAGTGGTCAGGCTGGGGCTATCGGCCGACACAGAACCCACCACCGTCATCGGCTTCAACGTAATCGTATTATCGGTGCTGATTTCCTTAGGCGCCTCAGCCAACGCGATCGCATCCGCATCTACATATCGATAAGTGATGTTGGTTCCCCCCAAAAGCTTTTGCAAAGCCTGTTCCGGCGTATAGTCGCCGGATACGGATGCGGCTTTATGACCGGAGACCAACGCTTGCGCATAGCTCAGTTGAACGCCGGTCGTTTCGGAGTAATTCAACAATGCCGATGCCAAGTTGTTGGCTGGAATATTGAAATGAATTTTCTTGGCCTTATCGGCCGCCAGCGACGTTCCCACTTGGCCAAGCGTTAATGCCAATACACCGCCGACCAAACAATTCTTGAGGGTATGGTTCGCTTCAAAACGGTCTTTCAACGCAGTTCCTCGCTTGCTAGTTTTTTTTCTCATGATTTCTTCAATTTTTTTAGATGGCGAAAGGGAATTTTTTGATGTGATTATCAGGAAGAGGATTTCCCCCTCTTTTTTCCCCACCTCAAACCAAAGTTTTCCTAGAACCGATCCGCATAGTCCGGCTTCCGGATAAAGCCGCTTCTAAGCCAATACGCTTGATAACGCGCCAGATCGTTGCCATCCATCGGGGCGCATTCCACACCTAAGGCCGACAATGCGGCATGCGTCGCCGAGCTGTCGTATTGCATGACATCACCCTCCGGTAGTTGCGTGTCGCCTGCCTGGAGCTGTTCGGCAAACGACGGCAACAGCGACGCCAAGGCAAAGTCTTCCGGCCTGGCCCGCCCGGTCTCCAGGACTTTCTCCAGCCAGTTGCGGTAAGGGATGCGTTGCACCTCGTAACCCAAGTCTGCAAAGCCATCCAGCCATTGATCGGAATAAGGCGGCTCGGGATGATTCAAATGAAAAATATTGCCATCGGCAGCGGATGTTAAGGACAATGCGACGACCGAGCGGCTCATGTAATCAACTGGCGCCATATCCACTCGCACACGCTCACAAGGTGCATAGCCCATTTGCATGCAGCCTTTGATCAATCGGCACCAAAAATCGCTGGTATTCCACACCCCGTTACGTCTATCGCCAGCCACAATCGCAGGCCGATAAATACTGACTTGGAATCCCCTTTCCCTAGCCGCAACCACTAATTTCTCTGCGACCCATTTGCTCTGGGCATAACCGGTTGGCAAATGACCTCGTTGCACGGGGTCGTCGGTTTCCTTATGCCCGGTTGTCTGCTTAGGTTCCTCGCTAAATACCGACACTGTCGATACATAGTGAATGGCTTTAGCCTTCCCTAAGCAGGCCAAACGCAAGACTTCCTGAGTCCCAAAAACATTCGCGGCTTTTAAGGCCTGATACGGCTGAACGAAATTGACTAAAGCTCCGTTGTGATAAATCACCTCGACTTGTTCGGCTATGTCCCGATAACGACACTCAGACAATCCGAGTCGCGGCTCGCCTAAATCGCCGCACACCGCAACGACTCGAGAAAAGTCGACGCGATCCGACAATTCATATTGCTCGATCTGCCGTTGCAAGCGCCGCATGGCCTGCCGTTCATCTTCCGCCCTGATCAGGCAGTAGATCCTTGCCTGTGTCAGTTCCAGAAGATCGGCCAATAAAAACGCCCCCAGAAAACCGGTCGCCCCGGTCAGTAACATGGCGCGAGCGGCGGCGACATCCACCTTGTCGGACGTTATTGGTACGATAGTCGGATCCAGTACCGCGTCGGCGTCTAAATCTATCACCGGCTCGGCCGCCTCCCCTTCGTCAATCAACCGTGCTTGAGCGGCTATCGTCGGCTCGACTAAAAATGCCTTAAACGTGACGGCGGTAGCCAAGCGCTTTTGGGCGAGGAAGAATAGCTGGGTCGCCAGCAACGAATGCCCGCCCAGTTCGAAGAAGTCGTCTTCGACGCCGACTTTTTCTATGCCGAGCACGTCCTGCCAGATCTCGGCCAGAATGGTTTCGGACCCGCTGCGCGGCGCGACATATTGAGTGGCCAATTGATCGCCGACGCCCGGCGCCGGCAAGCGTTTGCGGTCCAGTTTGCCGTTGGCGCTGAGCGGCATTTCTGCCAGCATCACGAAGACGCTGGGCACCATGTAATCCGGCAGCGCCTGTTTCAACTGGGCTTTCAGATCGTCCAATGACAGGGTGCCGAGCTGATCTTCGACCAGATAGGCGACCAGACGCTTGTCGCCGGGGTGGTCTTCCCGCGCCAGCACCACGGCTTCTTTTACCGCTGCATGCGCCAACAGTTGCGCTTCGATTTCGCCAAGCTCGATCCGAAAGCCGCGGAGCTTGACCTGATGGTCGATGCGGCCCAGGTAGTCGATCGTACCGTCCGCCCGGTAACGCACCCGGTCGCCGGTCTTGTACATCCGGCTGCCCTCGGGACCGTAAGGGTCGGGGATGAACTTTTCCGCGCTCAGGCCTGGCCGCCGCAAATAGCCGCGGCCCAGGCCGATGCCGGCGATGTGCAGTTCTCCAGGCGTGCCGACCGGCACCGGATTCAAATGGCGGTCCAGGATGTACAGGCGGATGTTCGCGATCGGCTTGCCGATCGGAATCGCAGCTTCGCTGCAAGCCGGCGGGCAGGCCCAGTAGCTGACGTCGACCGAGGCTTCGGTCGGCCCGTACAGGTTGTGCAGTGCCGCCGGCAGTTTTTGTTGGAAACGCGCGACCAGATCGGCCGACAGGGCTTCGCCGCTGCAGATCACCCGTGTCAAGGACGTACAGCTCTCCATCTCCGGCGTCTCGACGAAGGCTTGCAGCATCGACGGCACAAAATGCAGCGTCGTGATCTGTTCGCGGCGGATCAGCTCGGCGAGGCCCAGACTGTCTTTGTGCAGTTCCGGGGCGGCGACGACCAGCCGGGCGCCAGTCATCAGCGGCCAGAAGAACTCCCAGACCGAGACATCGAAGCTGTACGGGGTTTTTTGCAGCACGCTGTCGCTGCCGTCCAGCCGGTATTCCGCCTGCATCCATTGCAGCCGGTTCAGGATGCCTTGGTGCGGCACGCCGGCGCCTTTGGGCTGACCGGTCGAGCCGGAGGTGTAGATGCAGTAAGCCAGATTGTCGGGGCGCAAACCGCCGTCCGGATTGACGGCCGAATAGCTTTCGATGTGCCTCCAGTCGCTGTCCAGACGGAGCACCTGTGCCGTACCGAAAGCGCGCCTGGCCGCCAGTTCGGCCTGAGTCAACACCACAGGCGGCGCGATGTCGGCCAGCATGAAGGCCAGGCGCTCCTCCGGATAGTTGGGATCGAGCGGCACATAGGCGCCGCCGGCCTTCAGGATGCCGAGCAGACCGATCACCATCTCCAGCGAGCGTTCGATGCAGATGCCGACCAATACGTCCGGACCGATGCCGCGTTCGCTCAGGTAATGCGCGAGTTGGTTGGCCTTCGCATTCAGTTCGGCGTAGCTCAGGTTTTGGTCTTCGAACTTGAGCGCGACCGCATCCGGCGTCCTTGCGGCCTGGGCCTCGAAGAGTTGATGGATGCAGCGGCCCTTGGGATAGTCGACTTCGGTGGCGTTCCAGTCATCGAGGATTTGCCGGCGCTCCGCTGCGACCAGCGTCGGCAGGTTAGCCAGTTTGGCTTGCGGCTGTTCGGCAAACGCGACCAGCAGTTGCTGCAGATGGGCCAGCATCGCGGCAATGCTGTCGCCGGTAAAGCGGCTGCTGTCGTGGTTGATCTCCAACTGCAAGCGCTCGCCGGGGAAGACCGTCAGCGTCAGCGGGTAGTTGGTCGGGTCGACGCCGACCACCGCGTCGATTGTCAGCGGCCCGCCGATCTGCATCAGCGCCTCATCGATCGGGTAGTTTTCGAACACCAACAGGCTGTCGAACAGGTTTTGGCCGCGGCCGATGTCGGACCCGGTTTGGATCTGCGCCAGCGGCGCGTATTCGTAACGGCGCATGTCCTGGTTCTGCGCAAACAGGCCCTGCAGCCAGTCGTCGAGACGGGCTTCCGGCTTGACTTGGACCCGCATCGGCAGCGTGTTGATAAACAGGCCGACTTGTGCTTCGATGCCGATCAGGTCCGCCGGGCGGCCGGAGACGGTGATGCCGAACACCACGTCATCGCTGCCGCTGTAGTGGCTGAGCAATAAGCCCCAGGCGGCCTGGGCCAGGGTGTTCAAGGTCAGCTGTTGTTGTCTGACAAACTGTTGCAGACGCCGGGTTTCGGCCGCAGTCAGGAGCAGCCTGTGTTTTCGGGTTTCGCCCGCGCCTTGGCGGCCGGGCGCCCGGTCGATACCTAAAACAGTCGGCGTGTCGAAGCCGGCCATGGCCTCTTTCCAGTAACGTTCGGCCGCGGCCCGGTCCTGGCGCTGCAGCCAGGCGATGTAGTCGCGGTAAGGTTTGACCGCCGGCAGGCTTGGCCGGTCGCCGCGCTGCAGGGCGTGGTAGAGCGTGAAGACTTCCTTGATCAAGAGCGGCATGCTCCAGCCGTCGAGCAGCACGTGGTGATAGCTCCACAACAGGTAATGCACGGTATCGGCGGTTTGCGCCAGAGCCAGGCGCATCAACGGCGCGCGGCCGAAGTCGAAGCCTTGGGCGTGATCGTCCGCCTGCAACTGCCGCCAGCGCTGTTGCTGGGCGGCTTCCGGCAGGCCGCTCCAGTCGTAGAAGCTGATCGGCAGCAGCACGTGATGTTCGACGATTTGCAGCGGTTGTTCCAGGTCCTGGCCGTAGAAGCGCGTGCGCAGGAGCGCATGCCGCTCCAGCAGCAATTGCCAGGCCTGCCGGAAGGCGGCGATGTCGAGTTTGCCGGTCAGGCGGCAAGCCAGTTGGATGCGGTAGACGGTCGCGTTCGGCGCGTACAGGCTGTGGAACATCAGGCCGTGCTGCAACGGCGCCAAGGGGTAGATGTCCTCGATTTGCCGCGGCGGCAACGCCAGCGCATCCAGTTGAGTTTGCGACAAGGTCGCCAGCGGGAAGTCGGACGGCGTGTAGCCGCCGGTATCCGGCTCGCGGCAGTGGGCGATCAAGGCTTGCAGGTGTTGCAGGTAACGCGCGGCCAGGCTTTCCAGCGTGCTGCGCCGATAGCGGGCGCGGCTGTAACGCCAGCTCAGCTGCAAACGGCCGTCCAGAATACTGCCGACCACGTCCAGTTCGTGCGCCCGTTCGCCGGCCGGGTCTAGGCTTAATCCTGCGGACTCGTGGCTGGCGGCGAACAGGCCGTCCGCGTCCAGTACGGTGTCGAGCTGGCCCAGGTAGTTGAAAATGATCCTGGCCTGCGGCTGGGCGGCCAGGCGCTGTTTGAGTTCAGTGTCGGCCGACAGGTAGCGCAGCAGGCCGTAGCCGATGCCGTGCGCCGGCACCGCGCGGAGTTGCTCCTTGACCGTTTTCAAGGCGCGGCCGAGGTCATCGCCGGCGTCCAGCCTCAACAGCAAGGGGTAGACGCTGGTGAACCAGCCGACCGTGCGCGACACGTCGAGGTCGTCGGCCAGGTGTTCGCGGCCGTGGCCTTCCCGGTCTATCAGCAGGGTCGAGGATTGCGTCCACTCGTGCAGGGTCAACGCCAGCGCGGTCAACAGCACGTCGTCGATCTGGCTGCGGTAGGCGGCCGGCACGTCTTGCAGCAAGGCGCGGGTGTCGTCGCGGCTCAAGGTGGCGACGATCTCGTCTTCGAGACCTGACAGGTTGGCGCCGGCCGGCTCGTCGACCGGCAGCGCCGGCGCCTCTCTGCGGCGCGGGTCCAGCCAGTAGTCGGCGTGCAGATTCAAACTGCCGCTCTGCGTCAGCTCTGTCAGGCGCCCGGCCCAATGTTTGAAGGATGTGGTCTTCGCCGGCAGACTCAGGCTCTGGCCGGCCTGGCCTTGCCGGCAGGCCAGACTCAGGTCTTCCAGCAGGATGCGCCAGGACACGCCGTCGACCACCAGGTGGTGGATCGCGACCAGCACCTGGCTGGCTTCATCGCCGAAGTCGAACCAGACCGTGCGCAGCAGCGGCCCTTGGCTCAGGTCCAGTGCGGCCTGGCGCGCGGTCGCTTCCGCCTGCAGGCGGGCGCTGCGTTCGGCGGCCGGGACCGCGGACAGGTCGAGGCGTTCGAAGACACAGGAGGAATCATCGGCCGCATGGCGTTGCCGCCAGCGTCCGTCTGCCGCCGTGAAGCGCAGGCGCAGGGCGTCATGCTGGCTCAATAGTTTGTGCAGCGCGGCCTCGAAGACCGCCGGCGTCAGCCCGGGCTTGACGCTCAGCAGCACGGCCTGGTTCCAGTGCTGCGGGGTGGCGAGCGCGCGCTCGAAGAACCAGTGCTGGATCGGCGTCAACGGCGCCTCGCCGCTGACGGGCCCTTGCTCGGCGACGGCGCGGCTCGCGGCCCCGGCGACCGCCGCCAGTTCGGCGAGGGTCGGGTGCTGGAACAGTTGTTTCGGCGTCGCCACGATGCCGGCCTGGCGCGCCCGGCTGACCATCTGGATGCTCAGGATCGAGTCGCCGCCGAGAGCGAAGAAGTTGTCGTGGCGGCCGACCCGCTCGACCGCCAGCAGTTGCTGCCAGACCTGGGCCAGGGCGGCTTCGACCGGGGTTTGCGGCGCGGCATAGGCCGCGCCGGACTGGCCGCTCCAGTCGGGCGCCGGCAGGCGTTTTCGCTCCAGTTTGCCGTTGGCGCTCAACGGCATGGCGTCCAAAATGATGAAAGCCGCCGGCATCATGTAGTCCGGCAGGGCCTGCTTCAGTTGGGCTTTCAGGTCGTCCAACACGGCGGCATCCTGGTTGGCACTGGCCGAATCAAGCACCAGATAGGCCACCAGCTTCTTGTCGCCCGGCTGATCTTCGCGCGCCAGCACGGCCGCGTCCTTTACGGCCGGATGTGCCAACAACTGCGCCTCGATCTCGCCGAGTTCGATCCGGAAGCCGCGGAGCTTGACCTGATGATCGATACGGCCCAAAAACTCGATCGCGCCGTCGGCCCGGTAGCGGGCCAGGTCGCCGGTGCGGTATAGGCGACCGCCATCCGGCCGGAACGGGTCGGGCAGGAAGCGTTCCGCGGTCAACGCGGCACGCCGCAGATAGCCGCGCACGATGCCGGCGCCGCCGATATAGAGCTCGCCGGCCACGCCGACCGGCACCGGGTTGGCGGCGGCATCCAGGATATACAGACGCACATTATTGAGCGGCCGCCCTATCGCCAGCGGCCGCTCCAGGTCCTCAGGACCCGCCTGGTACACGCTGCTCCACACCGTGCCTTCGGTCGGACCGTATTCGTTATAGAGCTTGACGGCCGGCAGCACCGCGAAATGCCGTTTGACCACTTCGGTCGCACAGGCTTCGCCGGCGACGATCGCGGTGGTGAGGCTGCCGAGGCTGGCCTGCGGCTGCGCCTGCTCCAACAACGCGGCATACAGCGACGGCAAGGCCAGCAGGTGCGAGACCTGCTCGCGTTCGATCAGTGCGGCCAGCACCGCCGGGTCCTTGCCGGCGTCGTCGCCGGGCAGGCACAGACAGCCGCCCTGCCCCAGGGTCCAGAAGATCCCGGCCACCGAGCTGTCGAAGGCGAACGACGACAACAGCAGATAGGCCTTGACCGGATCGGCATAGTGCGCAAAACGCGCCACGGTCGAATGCACCGCGTTCAGGTGGCTGACCGCGACGCCCTTGGGCTCGCCGGTCGAACCGGAGGTGTAGATGATGTAGGCCAAATCCAGCAGATGGTTGCGCGGCGCGGGGTTGTGCGCCGGATAACGCGCGATCATGGGCCAGTCCTGATCCAGATACACCGTCTGCCGCGCATCCGCCGCAATGACCGCCGCCAGCGCCGGTCGGGTCAGCAGCAGGCCAATGCCGGCATCGCCGAGCAGATAGCGCAGGCGCTCCTCCGGATAGTGAGGGTCGAGCGGCACATAAGCGCCGCCGGCCTTCAGGATGCCCAAGAGGCCGGTCACCATCTCCGGCGAGCGTTCGATGCAGAGTCCGACCAACACGTTCGGACCGACGCCGCGTTCGATCAGGTAATGCGCCAGGCGATTGGCTTTGATGTTCAAATCGGCATAAGTCAGAGTTTGGTTTTCAAAGGTTAGCGCAATGGCATCAGGTGTTTGCTCAACCTGAGCTTCAAACAACTGGTGAATGCAGCGCTCCTTCGGATAGGGGGTCCGGGTGGCGTTCCAGTCAACCAACACTTGATGGAGTTCGTCTGCCGGCAATATATTAATTTCGTTAACCGGCCGAGTAGCCTCTCTCAATAAGGCGTCCGCCAATCCGCTGATGGCCGTACGCAAATACTCGACAACGTGTCGCGGCTCTATGCCCTGCGCCGCCTGCACGGTCAACCCAAAATCCCGACCCAGATCGTCGACCGATAGGGTCAAAGGATAATTGGTCCGTTCCTCGCTGAATACGACTTCCGCGCCCTCCCAAGCCATTAGCACCTTGTCGTCGCTAGCCACGATGCTTGAGTGGCGATAATTCAACAACGAGGTAAACAGAGGCATACCGACAGCCAATCCGCTGCAACGCTGCGCGGTGGCCAGCGACGCCTGTTCGTGTAGCAACAGCTCATTCAGGCGTTGGTGGGTTAGCGCGACGGTTTCGGCGGCGCTAAGTTTAGCCAGCGGAATACGGACCGGCAGGGTATTGATGAACAATCCCACGGCGCGCTCGGCACCGACTCCGCTATGCAGCCGTCCCGACAACACCGTGCCGAACACCACATCGTCGCGTCCGCTGCATCGCCCCATCACCAAGGCCCAGGCGACATGAAATAGACTCGCTGGCGTAACACTACAGCCACGGGAGGCATCGCGTATTCGCTGCGACAATGTGCCGTCCAGCATCATTACCGTTTCCTCGACCTTGCCGCCGTTATCTTGCACGTTCAGCACACCGAACGGCGCGGTGGTCTCATCGACATCGCCAAGCTGATCGCGGAAATAGGTTTCGTGTTCGGCCTGAGCGTTACGCCGCATTCGGGCGACGAAGTTTCGGTACGGCAACGGCACCGGCAGCTCGGCGCCGCGGACAGCCAGCAACAGTTGAATTTCCGACAGTATCAACTGCAAAGTGTAATTGTCATCGACCAAATGGTGATTTAACAATACCAAGCGCCAGCGCTCGCCGTCCGGATCGGCGGCCATATACACCGCTAACAACGGCGCCTGCTGAATAGTCATCCGCCATTTTCTGGGATCGGTTGCATCCAATAGTCGGCTCTCGACATTGCCGCCTCCGGCCAACTCCTGCACCGGCAGAACCGCTCGGCGATGGACGACCTGTACCGGCTGCCGCAAGCCTTGCCAGTGCACCGAGCTGCGCAGAATATCGTGGCGGTCTATCACGGTCTGTAACGCCGCCAGAAAGGCGTCCAAATAAGTCCGGTTATCGAATACGATCAGAGAACGGGTTACATAAGGATCGCCTTGCGTATCCAGCAGGTGATGAAACAAAATGCCTTCCTGCAACGGCGCCAAAGGATAAATATCCTGAACATTGGCCGCACCGCCTTCGATGGTATTGATGATGCCATCGATTTCATCCTGACTCAGATCGACCAGCGGTAGCATATCCGGCGTAATGTCGGCCGGATTCGTCCGTACTGCCGACGCACCGGCTTGTAACGTCGCCAGTAACTCCTGTTTATAGGCTTTCAATTTATCCATCAGTGCCGAATCCATGGCGCCTTGCGGTGCGCGGATTACCAACTCGCCGCCCTCTTCCAGCAAGGCAATATTTCTGGATTTTAACGTCGTAAAAATAGCGCTTAAACTCATAGCCGGAACTCCACCATCGGCGTCTTAACGGATAACAAAGAAATCGGATCGGGGATCAAATTAGGCGGTATCGGGTCGGCTTCGTTGCAATCTGCGGCGATTGCTGCGGCCAAATCCGCCAACACCGGATGAGCGAACACCTCGCGAGCCGGTAAGCCCCAGCCTCGCTGATGCAGGCGCTCGGCCAGCGTCAATGCCAACAAGGAATGCCCGCCCAACTCGAAGAAATGATCTTGACGACCCACCCTATGCAGCTCCAGTAAGTCTCGCCAAATTTCTGCTAACGCCGTTTCAATCTCGCCTTGGGGCGCCTGATATTCGCGGGCGAGTAAAGTCCCCTCCTCCGGTGCCGGCAATGCGGCACGGTCCAGCTTGCCGTTGGCGTTCAACGGCAAAACCTGCAACGGCACGAAAGCACTTGGCAACATATAATCAGGCAAAGTAGCCGCTAATTGGCTACGTAATGCGGCGAGCGACAATTCAGCTCCCAATTCGTGGGTAAGATAGGCGACCAGGCGTTTGTCGCCGTGAGTATCGCTGCGAGCGACAACGACGGCTTCTTTGACGCCGGCGCAGGCACATAAGCGGCTTTCGATTTCGCCGAGTTCAATACGGAAACCACGAATCTTGACTTGGAAATCGTTACGCCCCAAATACTCGATGCTACCGTCAACCAACCAACGCCCCAAGTCTCCGGTCCTGTACATGCGGCCGCCAACGGTGAACGGATCGGGGACGAAACGTTCGGCAGTCAAGGACGGCCTGTTCAAATAGCCGCGGCCGACCGCAAGGCCGCCGATGTAGATTTCGCCGGCTATGCCAATCGGTACCGGTTGCAAACAGGCATCGAGTATAGAAATGCGCGTGTTGGCAACAGGCCGTCCGATCGGTACCGTCGCCGATGTAGCGTCGGCCCGGCACCGCCAGGCGGTGACATCGATTGCCGCTTCGGTCGGCCCATACAAGTTGTGCAAGGCCACGCCTGGCAAGGCGTCGTGAAACCTCGTCTGCAAAGACGGCGGCAACGCCTCGCCGCTGCACAAGACTTGCCGCAACGACCGGCATTTCGGAGCCTCCAGCCTGGCCAGAAACGCCTGCAGCATCGACGGCACGAAATGCAGTACGGTGATTTCGGCGGCTTCGATCAAATCCTGCAGATATTCCGGCTCCTGATGGCCTTTTGGCCTGGCCAAAACCAACTCGGCGCCGGCCAACAACGGCAGAAAAAACTCCCAAACCGAAACGTCGAAACTGAACGGCGTTTTCTGCATGACTCTGTCGGCCGCCGTCATCCGGTATTCGCCCTGAGCCCACAACAGGCGGTTGACCACCGCATCGTGCTGATTCATCGCACCCTTCGGTTGCCCGGTGGAACCGGAGGTATAAATCGCGTAGGCCAGATGCCCTGGCGTCAAGCCCAATGCCGAGGGGTCGGGATTGGCGGTAGGTTGCGCGGCAATAGCGGCCATCGTTTCAGCATCGTCAAGCAGAAGCGGCCGACTCTCACTCACCGTTAACCCGGACAACACGCCTAAAAAACGACTTTGACTGATCAACAGCTTAGGCGCGCAATCGGCCAACATGAATTGCAATCGTTCGGACGGATAATCTGGGTCAATCGGCACATAAGCGCCGCCGGCCTTCAAAATACCCAATAAGGCAATCACCATTTCCGGTGATCGCTGCAGGCAGATGCCAACCCTAACTTCCGGTCCGACATTCCGTTCGATCAGATAATGGGCCAACTGATTGGACTTGGCATTGAGTTCGGCATAGCGAAAGCTTTTCTCCTCGAACCGCAACGCAACGGCGTCGGGGCTTTTGCCAACCTGGGCTTCGAACAAAGCATGAATCAATCCAGGCTGCCGGCTATAATCTCGGCAGGTGGCGTTGAAGTCCTCCGTGAGTTGCCGATGTTGGCCGGTCGGCAACATCTCCAGGTGCCGAACCGGGCTCTTCGGCTTTACCGTCGCCTGAGCCAGCAAGGTTTGCAGATGACCCGCCATGCGTTCGATAGTGGCAGCATCGAACAAATCGACGCTGTATTCGAAGCTGCACAGCAACCGGCCGTCCTGCTCGTCGACAAACAGCGTCAGATCGAACTGGGAAATGCCGTTGACCATCGTCAACGGCGTCACGGCCAGATCGGCCATCCGAAAATCGGCCGTCGGCACATTCTGCACCGCAAGCATCACTTGAAACACCGGCGCATGACTGGGGTTACGCGGCGGATTCAAAGCCGCCAACAATTGGCCGAAAGCCAGTTCCTGATGTGCTTGATCTTGCAAGGCCTGCTCGCGCAGTTGCGCCAGCCAATCGGTAAAGCGTGTTTCGCCATCGATTCGGCAACGCAAAACCAATGTGTTCACAAAAAAGCCGATCAGATTTGCGGTCTGGGTGCGGTTGCGTCCAGCCACGGGATAGCCGATACAAAAATCGCGGCTGCCGGAATAACGGTACAATAAGGTCGAAAAAGCGGCAGCCATCACCATGAACAAGGTGGCGTTATGTTGTTGCGCCAGCGGCTTCAATTGCCGGGTGAGATCGGAGCTGAGCTCGAAGCCATGCACGTCTCCACGATAACTTGCTAGCGGCGATCTGGGCTGGTCGGTCGGCAATTCCAGTAGCGGCGGGACACCGGCCAGTTTGTGTTGCCAGTATTCGAGCTGGCGGTCCCAATGCGCTTGCCGACGGCGCTGCCAAACACAGTAATCGGCGTATTGAATCGACAAAGCCGGCAAAGGCGAGGGCTGGCCGTTGCCAAAAGCCTGGTACAACGCAGCGACCTCCTGCATCAGCACACCGACCGACCAGCGGTCGGATACCATGTGATGCAAGGTCAACAACAGGATGTGTTGCTGCACCTTCAACGTCGCCAATAAAATCCGTATAGGCGCTTGTTCGGCCAGACGAAAAGGCCGCCTTATGAAGGACTGGGCATGGCGTTCAAACGCCGATGTTTTTTCGCTCTCGGCATGAGTGGACAAATCCAACAGCTCCAACGGCAAGTCGGCATCCTGTAACACTTGCTGTCTGGGCTGCGAGTCTGCCGTGACGAAGCGGCTACGCAGAATTTCGTGGCGGCGCACGACCTCGGTCAAGGCCTGTTCTAAAGCGTCGGCCCGCAAAGGCCCGTCGAAGCGGATTGCGCCGGCGACGTTATAGATGGGATTGTCCGGCTCTAGTTGCGACATAATCCATAGCCGCTCCTGCGCATACGACAACGGCGTCGGTGCGTCGATGTCGCATGTAGGAATCCTGTCGGCAGGCGTATTTTGGCCGAGACGGGCAATCAGGCGCGAGCGCTTGGATGCTGGCGATGAGCTGTTTTCCGTATTCAAAGGTTGCATGCGGGTATCCGAAATGAGGTATTGTTAGGTAAGGCCTGTCATGATGCGATTCTTTTCAACGGCTTCCAGCAAGCAAAAAACAAGCGCTATGCGGTAGGCCTTGGCATGAATTCGGGAAAGGATTGTTAGGTTAAGCCGATGTGGAACCCATCTCTTCATTCGGCTAAAAAAATCTCGTCGCGGCCGTACAAGCGCCTCGCATCGGCATAGCCTTTGTCGCGGCAGACGGCCAGCATCTTGTTGATTTCCCGGATATAGACATCGTCATCTTCCGGCTCCAGCGCCATGAAATATTGCAGCCATGGCTCGCGCCCAATCGCATAGACAAAGACCCGGCTGGCATCGACCGCATCCAACAGGCGCAAGGCCGCCTCGGCGTTGCTGCCGTTCGAACGCCGCGCCTGGCAATGCTTGTGATCCGGCAGCTTGGGCAGCAAGGCGCCATAGACCCAGGACAACGGCGCGCCGATGCATTCCATGCCCAGGAATACGGTATCGATTGCCCCATACTCGCGGCAAAGATTGTGATACATGCGTTCGTCGAGGCAATTGGAGTCTGCCGCAAACAACAGTTTTTGCTTGCCGGTGCGCACCAGATAGCCGCTTTTCGCGAACGGCAAATCGTTGTGTTCGCCAAGAAACGGCACCGCGACGATTTCCCCGTCGATAAAAGGAAGCGCGTCCAATGGATCGATCTCGATCACCTGGCGGAACCCCAGTTCCCTGGCCAGCAGTTTCATCGAAATGTCGGCGTAGAAAATCCCGGAGCTTTTCGGCACGACCAGACAGCCGATCTTGTGCCGCAGGCGCAGTAAGGTCTCGAACACATAATGATCGTGATGGACATGTGTGATCAGCACATAGTCGATATGCGGCGGCAAATCCTGGAAGCTGTAGCGCTCGATGCCGCCCTCGCTGGGGTTTACGGCCAGGAACGGATCGACCAGAATCGACACGCCGTTGTATTCGACCAGCACGCCGGCATGGCCGAGATAACGGACACGGGCACCTGGTCCGTGCCAGGGTTCGTTCTGACGCGGCGGTTTGTCGGTCAACAAACGGATCAATTTGTGGTCATCGGCAGCGTCCACCCCTAACACGTCCCGAATGTAAGGCAAAGGTTGCGGCTGGCTGTCCAATTTGAATAATTCGTCGATCGTGCTTTCGGAAAACGGGATATGCCAAGCGATGCTGTCATCGTCCGGCAGGCGCGGCGTACTCATGTAATAGGCGCGCGCCCGGTCATGGGTCTGGGTGAACAGACGCAGCGACTGCAAGTGCTTTTTGTAATGCCGGCTTTTGTAAAACAGGCTCTCGATGCAGCGGACGATCGGCCGGTTGTTGTAGTCGTAAAGCAATTCGACATAGCCCCGCAGCGACTCGGGCAGTTGCCGGTAATACGGCTCCAGGCTTTGACCGGCCGCCTCCTGATCCAGCAGGTTTTGGAAATCGAGCAAATCCTTGGCCATTTGCAGGCTGTCGGCATGTTCGGTTTCGATCCTGGCCAGCATTTGCGCCACCTCTTCAACGCGGTCGGCCGGCACATTCACGAAAGGACCGCCCAACAGTTTCGGATTGGCGCTGGATTTGACGTGAATCTGCGGGTTTTGCAGATAAGACGTCAGGTTTTTCTTCTGATAATTGAGCCTGTGCAGACTGGACGGCACCGGCGCAAAGGTATGCGGCCAGGCCACCCAGTCATCGACCAGCGCCTCGGCGGCGGTGGAATCGGCCAAGCGGTAAAGCGTGTTGTGATTCATTGTCTTGGGTTCCTCGGTCAGTGTTGATGCCGTGCGGAGCGTGCGCCGACCGGTCCTTAGTTTTCGATGTCGTATTCGGCCATCCGGTCGACAAATTCGGCTATCGTGGTCGCTTCGAACAGCACGTTGACCGGCAGCTCGATCGCAAACAATTCCTGCACTTTCGCCATCACCTGCACGCCGGCCAGGGAATGGCCGCCCAGTTCGAAGAAATCGTCATGGACGCCCAAACGTTCGACGCCGAGCACTTCCCGCCAGATGGCCGCCATGGCTTCTTCGGCCTCGTCGCGCGGGGCGACAAAGCCGTCTTGCCGCTCCGATTGCAAGTCGGGCAGCGGCAGGGCCTTGCGGTCCAGCTTGCCGTTGGCGTTCAACGGCATCGCCTCCAGCCAGAGCCACACCGACGGCTGCATGTACTCCGGCAAACGGTCTTTGAGATGAGCCTTCACGGCCTCCTGATCCCCCCTATCGCCCACTAAATAGGCGACCAGGCGTTTGAAGCCGGGCACGTCTTCACGCGCGACCACGGCCGCGAAGGTCACGGCAGGATGACGCAACAAACAGGCTTCGATCTCCCCCAGCTCAATCCGGTAACCTCTGACCTTGACTTGCTGGTCGAAGCGCCCCAGAAACTCGATATTCCCGTCTGGCCGATAACGCACACGGTCGCCGGTACGATACAGACGGCCGCCGTCACCGCAGAACGGATCCGGCACGAAGCGTTCGGCGGTCAAAGCGGGTTGGCCAAGATAGCCGCGACTGATGCCGTCGCCGCCGACCAGCAATTCGCCGGCCACTCCGACGGGCACCGGCTGCAAGCGGGTATCGACCACATAAATGCGCATGTTGGCGATCGCCCGGCCGATCGAAAGCGTCGCCTCGGCATCCTCCGGCGTGACTTGATAGACGCTGCACCAGACCGTGGCTTCGGTCGGACCGTATTCGTTAAACAACGCTGCCGTCTGCAAGCGCGCAAAATGCAGTTCGCCCAGCGCGCCGGGGCAAGCCTCGCCGGCGACGATTGCCGTTCGCAAACTTTGCAGTGCCGCCGTCGGCAGGTGTTCGAGCAAGAGTTGATACAGTGACGGCAAGGTCAAAAGATGAGTCACGCGGTGGCGTTCGATCAACGCGCCCAGACCCAAAGGCTCTTTCAGCAGCCCGTCGTCGGGCAAACACAAACAGCCGCCTTGGCTCAAGGTCCAGAAGATGCCGGCAACCGAACTGTCGAACGCAAACGAAGGCAGTAACAGATAACAGCCGACCGGCTCGCGGTAATAAGCATGCCTTGCCAGGGTCGAATGCAAGAGATTCGCATGGCTGACCAGGACGCCTTTGGGCCAGCCGGTCGAGCCGGAAGTATAAATGACATAGGCGGCGTATGCGGGCGAACGCGCAACCCTTGGATTAGCGGCACTGTAAGCGGAATACGCCCCCACTTCGTCCACGCAAATCTTGACCCTGCGGCCGCAATTCAGCTTCGGCGCCAACGCCGACACGGTCAACAGCCAGTCGGCACCGGCATCCCGGAACAAATAGTTTTGCCGGTCTTCAGGGTAATTCGGATCGATTGGCACATACACGGCACCGGCCTTCAGGATCGCCAGCATGCCGATCAACAATTCCGAACCTCTGGGCATGCTCAGCGCGATGCGCCGCTCCGGCCCCGCGCCCTGAGCCAACAGGTAATGCGCCAGACGATTGGCCTTCGCATTCAATTCGGCATAGCTGAGACGCTGCTCGCCGAAAATCAACGCTGTCGCCTCCGGCTGACGTTCGACAACCGACTCAAACACATCGACCAGCGTCTGCTGTCTTGGAAAGTCGACACCGGTGGCATTCGAAGCCGTCAGTTGCCGCCATTCCGGCACGGTCAGCAAGGGCAGCTGGCTCAATCGGCAGGACGGATCGGCCAGGATACCGTGCAATAAGGATTCAAAATGGCCGAGCATGCGCTTCACCGTCTCGCCTTCCAGCACATCGCTTCGATAACTGAACACTGCCGTCAGTCCCTGCCCGGTCTCCGCGCATAATAAAGCCAAATCGAACGCTTCCGATCTTTCCGGAAGGGCGTAACTTTCCGCCGCGATGCCGGCCCATTCCAGGGCCACGCCTGACTGCCCCAATGCCAGTGCGGAGGCTAACCGATCGCTGCCGGTCTGTAACGCAAACCAGGTTCGGAAGGAGGACGAATCGGCCGTCATACGCGAGCGCAACGGCTCTACCAGCAGCGGATAAGGAAAATATTGATGCTCCAGAGCACCGAGAACCGTGGCATTGACGTCGTCAAGATAATCACAAAACCGCTGTTCGCCATAAGGCCGGCTGCGAAGAGCAATCGGATTCACAAAATAACCAACCACATCGGCAAACTCCCGTTGCGGCCGGCCCAAGGATGGCGAGCCGACAATCAGATCGTGTTGACCGCTATAGCGGTACAGCAGCGTTTTAAACAGCGTCAACAGTACGGTATACAGCGTGGTATGGTGAGAGGCGGCTAATCCCTTCAGTTTGTCCACCAATACGGGCGCCACGATCAGCGCTTCCGCATCGCTTCGGTATGACGGCGAACCGGCGCCTTGACGCTCGCCGGGTAGCTCCAGACGCGGCAACTCGCCGGCGAGCTGTTCGCTCCAGTATTGCCGGTCGTTTTCGGCGGCGGCGCTTTCGAGATAATATTGCTGCCAGCCAACAAAATCGGCATAAGAGGCGGCAGGAGCGGACAACGAAGGACGTTGACCGGCTGTCCCGGCCGAATACAGTGTCTGCAGCTCCGCCAACAGAATTTGCAGCGAGCGGAAATCGACAATCAGGTGATGGGCGCAAAACGCCAGGACATGATCGGTATCGCCGCAACTGAACAGCGCGCATCGCATCAGCGGGCCGCGTTGCAGATCAAACGGTTTGCCGACAAACGCACGCAGCGTCTCCAGCCGCTCTGCTTGACCGGCGCATTCGGCGCTTTCCAAGGGGAGCTCTGCCAGGGTTAACGGTAAACACACAGGGCGGTTGTCGTCGTCAAGATCAAATCCGCTCCGGAGTTGCGGATGGCGCAGGCACAATTCGGTCAGGGCGTTCTGCAAGGCGTTAGGGTCAACATACCCCCGTATCGCTAAGGCGACGGGCATGTGATACAGCGCTTCGCCGCTTTGCAGCTTGGCCTGCGTCCACAAGGCCTGCTGGTTGTAGGACATCGCGGTTTTCGCGGCAATGCCTTCGGCAACTTGATCCGGTTTTTTAATGCTTGCGCCGGCATTCTCGACCAAACTCAGCGCCGTCAGCGCGCTCTCCTGCAAGGTGGCGCTGCCCAGCATTTTGGCTATCGGCAAATCGATGCCCAGCAGTTCGTCGATGAAATATTTCATTTCGACCGCTTTCAGCGAGTCCAAACCGAGGCCGGTCAGAGTATGCCGAGGGCCGATAGTGCCTGCATCCACGCCGGATAAGGCTGCCGCCTTCAGGGCCAGTTGCCCCGCCAACAGCGCGGCCGCATTCGCCTTGTCCAGCGACAACAAGGCCAGGCGCAATAGATTGTGCTCGCCCGAGCTTATGACGGCCAATCTCTCCGACGGCGGCATCTCAGAGGGCTGTTGCAGGCCGTCGAACGCGACAGCCTCAAAGCCTTGCCGCAGATAAGCCTCGCGGCACGCGCTGCGCCGGAGTTTGCCGCTGCTGGTTTTCAAGATCGAGCCGGGCTTCAAAAATACGATGCGGTCGGCCTGGATGCCGCATTCCTCGGTCAAGCGCGCGCGCATCGCGGCGAATTCGGCGCGATAATCGCCCTGCCTGACCCGGTTGCGCTTCAATTCGGCCAATACGACCAGCTTTTCGCCATCGGCTTCGTCGACCGCGAAAGCGACCGTCGATGCCGGGTTCAACGCATCGGTGACCGCCTCGACCGCATATTCCAGGTCGTGCGGGTAATAATTGCGGCCGCGGACGATGATGAGGTCTTTCAGGCGCCCGGAAACGAATAACTCGCCGCCGTCGACGAATCCCAGATCGCCGGTGCGGAGCCAGCGCTTTCCTTCGGCATCGACGCTGAACGTTCTTGCGCTCATTTCGGCATTTTGCCAATAGCCTTGCGCAATACTGGGCCCGCCGATCCATATCTCGCCGATCCGGCCTGCCTCGCAAAGCGCGCCGCTATCGGGGTCCACGATGCGGAGGCCTTGCGCCTTATCCACACTGCCGCAGCCGACCAAACGCCGGGCATTCGGATCGCCGTCAGCTACCGCATTGACGATACGCTGTTCCAGCTCCCTCTTGTCGAACGCGGCAACGATCGGCACGCTTTGCTTTATGGCGCCGGTCGCCAGCAGGGTCGCTTCCGCCAGACCATAGCAGGGATAGAAGGCTTGCCGGCGAAATCCAGCGCCGGCAAAGGCCTCGCTAAAGCGCCGCAAGGTCTCCGGATTGATCGGCTCCGCGCCGTTGAACGCCAAGCGCCAGTGGCTCAAATCGAGCCCGGCCTTTTCGTCCTCGCCGATTTTCTGCACGCACAGGTCGTAGGCAAAATTCGGCCCGCCGCTGGTGCGGGCGCGATAATCGCTGATCGCCTGCAGCCAGCGCAGCGGCTTTTCGAGGAAGGCCATCGGCGACATCAACACCGCGCCGGCGCCGCAGTATAAAGGCTGCATCACGTTGCCGATCAGGCCCATGTCGTGATAAAGCGGCAGCCAGCCGGCTACGGTGGAACGTTCGTCGTGGCCAAAACGGCGTTTGATCAGGTGCTGGTTGGCGATCAAGTTGCCGTGACTGATCATCACGCCCTTGGCGTCACCCGTCGAACCCGAGGTGTATTGCAGGAACGCGAGATCCGATGCGCGCAGCGCCGGCGCTTGCCATGAGGAAGCGTCGCAACTGGAGCGGCCATCGGTCGCGAACCAGTTTTTGGCTAACAATGCTTCACTGGCGCCTGCAAACTGGCGTACGCTGCCGGCGACCTGGGCTGTAGTCAGGATTATTTTTGCCCGGCTGTCGTCGAGGATGGCCTGCAGCCTCGGCATGTGCCGATTGTTGCTCGGAGGATAGGCCGGCACCGCGACGGTCCCGGCATAAAGACAGGCGAAAAACGCCACGATGTAATCCAGGCTCGGCGGATAAAGCAATACAGCCCGCTCGCCCTGCATGCCCATCTGCTGCAATTGCGCGGCCAATTGCCGGACTGCCCGGTCGAGCTCGCCGTATGTCAGCGAACGGGACGACGCCTCACCGAACTCCAGAAAGGTGTATGCGGTTCGATCAGGATGCCATTCTGCCCGTCTTTGCAGCACCGTGACCAAGGAGGTGGCGTCTTCGATCAACGCGGCGTCGCCAGTGGAATTACCTATATCATATTGCTTGTTTAACACCTTTCTCCCCCATCCTCGAAACGGATACTGCATGAAATTTCGCTAACCCAAGCAGGTGTCGAGCCGCGAATCCGAAACAGGGGTTTGTTGACCGTAATCTCCTACTGCCTAGAGAAAATAGGGTCCGCATGCGCCGCCTGTATCTACAAAATTACTTACAAGGAAGACGATCAAGGAAAAAATTCTCCCCATGGCGATGGGATTGAACGGCAGCATCCAGACCAGGATAGCAACCTGATCTTGCCGAAGACGAGTTAGCCTTCGACCGGAATGACATGCCTATCCTGGCAAGTCTTTTGTCGATAAGTCATATGAATATCTGATCTTATCATTTGGTGTGCACCTGGCATTTGCGTATGATTCCCGGTTCAAGGGAGGCTTTTGAGCCTTTGCCCAGCAAAAGACAACACCCTCTACCGATAACCCCCTCCACACCATTTTCCTCAGGGATCCATTGAATGAACTTCCCCATTGCCAAGCGCATTGCCGATCTACGCCCTTCGGACATCCGCCTGATGACCCGAGAATGCGAGCGGCTTGGCGGCATCAATTTAGGCCAAGGATTGGGCGACCTGCCGGCGCCGCCTGAGGTCAGGGACGGCGCGATCAAGGCGATCCAGGACGGGCGGAATACCTATACGCCATCGGAAGGAGTGACGCCGTTACGGCTGGCGATTGCGGAAAAATTAAGACGGGACAATGGCCTCACGGTCGATCCCGAGCAAGAAATCGTGATCAGCAATGGCACCACGGGCGCGTTCGCTGCCACCTTGACGGCCTTGCTCAATCCGGGGGACGGCATTTTGCTGCTCGAACCCTATTACGGTTATCACCTGAATACGATTCTGCTCCAGGGCCTGGAGCCGCAATTTCTGACGCTGAATCCGCCGGAATTCGCTTTGGATGAAGCCGCGCTAAACGCGGCCGTGCGCCCCAATACCCGCGCGATGGTGCTCTGCACGCCGGCTAATCCGAGCGGCAAGATGTTCAGCGCCGCCGAACTCGCGATCGTCGAGCGCGTCGCCGAACGGCATAATCTCTTGATTATTTCCGACGAGATCTACGAGTACATCACTTACGATGGCCGCCAGCATGTGTCGCCGGCATCGGTCGGCCGGCTGGGCGAGCGGACCGTCAGCATCATGGGGTTTTCAAAAACTTTCAGCATCACCGGCTGGCGCTTAGGCTATGCAGTGGCGGAAGCGTCTTTGGCGAGCGCGATCAACCTGGTGAACGACCTGCTTTATGTCTGCGCTCCTTCTCCGTTACAGTATGGTGTTGCGGCTGGATTAGAGGTTCCGCCCGAATATTTTCAGCATCTACGCTCTGAGTATCAGCGCAAGCGCGACATTATTTGCGAGGGCCTCAATGATGCAGGATTGACGCCGCTGGTTCCCCAGGGCGCCTATTACGTGCTGGCAAGCATTGCGCATCTGGGTTTTGCCGATGCAAGATCTGCGGCTATCAGCTTATTGGAACAAACCGGCGTGGCTTCCGTCCCCGGAAGCGCCTTTTACCAAAGCGGCGCGGGGGAAAGCCTGATCCGCTTCTGTTTCGCCAAGGATGATGCGACGCTGCGCGAAGCGGTTGCGCGTCTGCGCAAATTTCGTTCATAACTGCGCAAGACGGATATAAAGCGACTTGATTCGCGGCAAACCGCAGCCGATCAAGACTTGGGAACGGGACGGGCTTCCGGGAAGCCATCAAGATGTCCAACCTGCCGGTCTACCAGGAACTGGCGCGGCGCATCGGCCTGGAACGTATGCGCAACCCTGCTGAACTGGATTGGCAACAGTGAAATTTCGCGATCAATCTCGATATATCGAAAGCCGGCGATGCGGCTAAGCGTATCGAATTGGGCAGGGCCAGTCTTAGGGTGTTGGGGATACTTCGATCGAAAGGTTAGTTAAAAACGAGTAAGCCCAGTCAGGGTGCGCGAAGCGAACCCTGACAATTCAAACTTAAACTGGCTGAGTCTGCGGCAAAGCAATAGAAGTAGCCGGCGCCGCCGGTGCTGACCAAGTTTTCCTGGCTACAGCCTTTACTGTCGTGGGTCGAGTTCCAGGACACGTTGCCGCCGGTGGCTCCGCGGTTGGTGCGGTCGGAGTGGCCCAGCCGAACCGTACCCTCGGCGCTGCTCGTGTAGTTCTTGCTGATGATGTTAAAGACAATTGCCGAGCGCTCGATGTTGCCCTGAAGACATAGCCTGCTGATGGCCTGTTTTCAGAGAACCAAAAAGCCGGCCATGAAAAGCATGACCGACTTACGCGGCTATCCACTATTTTGGATAAATCACTCGGTTAAAGCGTCGGAACTGGCGAGGTTTATCCTTGATTTTTTACTCAATTGATCGATTTTAATCGAGGCTTGCTCAAAGGATTCAGCCACTTTGTCAAATGCCGAACGATGCACCGTAGCGCTCTCAGTCGGCTTAGCAGATGCCTGCGCCGCATCGCCCATCTTGCCTGTCGAGTCGACAGCAGGCTGACCCGCTTTGGCGGTATCTGCCTTGAGTCCGGCAGAATCTTCGGTCGCGGCATCAAGACTCAAGTCTTCGCTATTGTTGTCAACTTTGCCATCATTGATTAGGTGACGGCGATATTGCAGGAAGGACTCGCGGGTAAACACATACGGATCCAAGGCCGCCTCGTCGATAAAGTTCAACGCACCTTGGGCTTTTGCACGATCGCTGATGCCCTCGATAATACCGGTGAACGGAACATAGGTGCCTGGATTGGCGGCTTTGTCTACGATAAGGGCACTACCATCACGAATCGTTGTCGGCCCCATGACAGGCAACACCAAATAAGGCCCCTCTCCGACTCCCCAGACCGCCAAGGTTTGCCCAAAGTCCTCGGCGTTATGCTCTAGGCCAAGTTTACTCGCCACATCGATCAATCCACCGACACCGATAGTCGTATTGGTCAGGAAACGGCCGGCATCCGAAGCACTTTGTTCAAATTTTCCCTGCAGGACATCATTTAACACCACATTGATGCCTTTCAAGTTGCTAAAAAAATTACTCACCCCGGTTTCCACGAAATCAGGCGTGATAAATTTGTAACCATCCGCGACCGGTTTGAAAAAATACTTATCCAGTCCCATGTTAAACCCGTACATGGATCGGTTGAAGCCCTCATAGGGATCAACCTGGCTTGCCTTGGCCGAAACAGGATCTACCGAGGCTTCCACGCGTTTCTCAGTGGTCGCGCATCCTGTCATCATCAATGCGCTTGAAACTAAAAACACTTGTGCCAAAGATGCTCGGCTTTTGCCTGAGTACAATCGGGTAAACATTACATACAACTCCACTGAATTATTGGTTCGAGCAACCTTCGCTTTTGGGGTGAAGAGCTTTCGCCATTACATAAAATAGTATCGATTCGATATTTTAAGTATACCACTTTAGCCTTTGCCGTCATACAAGATCTGTCTTTTCTGGCATGCACAAGTTGATGGCAGCGGCTAGCCGAATCAGAATGATTGGCCCGGTTGGTAATGGCTTTTTTGGTAAATCTCCATGATGGCCTCTCCGTTCCACACATAACAAAAATGCGGGCCTTGCCGAACGGGAGAGAGGACGCGCGGCCTAAAAACGGCTACACATTCGCCCCCGGAATAACGCACGCTGTCATAAACGATCCCGTTGGAGCCGGTGTCGCGCAGTGCTTTCGCCAGGGTTTGAGGATGAAAATAACTCCCAGGGTCATCCGTATAAATCGCCGGCATCTGCGCCTGCATCTTGCGAATATCATGCAACTCCGATTCCAAATCGGCAGCATAGCTTCGCATGTCGATTTCTATCGGCGGCTCGCTCGTCGCCGCCAGGAACCTGGCCTTATGAAATCGGGTTTCGGCGATTGCCGTATCCATATCCTTGTTGGCATAGTAAACCCCGTAAGTGCCGCCCGTAAACCGGCTTCCTTCGGGGTTAAGATGGGTGAAGGCGGCCATAATCGGCGTGGTTCCAGGGCCCGAGACCCGGTCTTCGAGGGGAACAAGCCTGATATCGCCCGACTCGTCCAACAGCCGGTCATTTGTCAACGCTTCGATCGCGAAAACAATGTCCAGGTCTTCCGGCTCCGCTACCCGATCAAATAATCCCACCGGCGGAAACCGGCTGGGAACCAGCCGCCAGCAGGGATGCCAAACTACACGGCTGATTGGCGGCAATGGCGCGCTCACTACCCGCGTTGCCCATCGAGGTATTGCCGAACCACATACAAATCAATGACGCGGCCTTTCAGCATCCGATCGAGCGCCGATTTGCCTTGAAACAATACCGCGGTATTCGGGCGCTTGATCCATTGATCCGCCGCTTCGGCTTTAGGCAACAATATCTGCAACGCTTTGTAAATGCCGAAAATATAGGAGAGCCTTTCCAACTTATCGGGATTCAGCTTGGCGAGCTCGGGCTGCTTTTTCCACTTGAAAAAGGTGCTGCGGGAATCCATGCCCAGCAAGACCATTGCCTCATCCGTACTGAGTTTCCAGGCATCCGCAATATTAAAAAAAGTCCTTAATGCGCCTTTTGCAATCATGGCGTCATCAAGGCCGGGGCGACTGTTTGCAATGGATAACATGCCGCATCTCCTCAACTAGTGCATTTATGTAGTAAAATATAAAATAAGTTTATATATAGACCTTGTCAAGGTTTTTGTTTAGCCGCCCTTGATCTGAAGTCCGGGAACGGCATCAGCATCCGTTCAACCGGAACTCCTTATAGAAACCGTTAACGACTGAACATTTACCAGAGAAAGGCGCTGGCCTTTTTTCCCAATATTCTGCCCTCGAATACCAATTTTGCCGGAGCGCTCGTAAAGCCGGCACAAACGTGCAAGGGCAATAGATGCTCTTCTCTGGGGTGACAATAATCCGCATAAGGGGCATTACGCCAGTCAATGAGCCTGGCTTCCCGTTCCTGGGACGATAAATCGTCCTTCGTACAGGTATCAATCAGCCATGCTTCGAACGCCTCATTTTTAGCGTCATGCTCCTCCCTACCGGGCGCAAAAAAGGCGTTAAGGTTATGAAACGAAAAACCCGATCCGATAATCGCTACATTGTCTTTGCGTAAATCCGCAAGGGCTTTGCCTATTTTGATATGTGTTGCAGGATCTAAGCTATTGACCAGAGATAACTGAACACAAGGGATTTCAGCCGCCGGGAACATGATTTTTAACGGCACGAATAGGCCATGATCAAAACCCCTCCGACTATCCAGCCGCGAGCTAATACCGCTGTGCTGCAACAAGCGCAAGATTTTATCGGCAAGGCCAGGCGATCCGGGCACAGGATATTGAATCCTGTAGGCCTCATCAGGAAAACCGTAATAGTCATAAATCAGCGCGGGCGTGGCTCCACTCGTAATTGTGACTCGGCTTTCTTCCCAGTGCGCACTGATCACGACAATGGCTGAAGGCTGCCCCAGACTTGGCCTTATTTCTTGCAGAAAATCGACCAAATTCTGGTGCCCTTGATCGCCCAGCAGAGGCAAAGGGCCGCCCCCATGGGGAATAAACAGAACAGGACCGAGCTGATCATCTGATTCGCATTTCATAGCGCCTCTGCGGGTAAAGTTTGGAATTGGCGGGAGCCGGCGAGCGTAACAGGTTAAAGCACGAAGTCTTATCCCCTATTCATCGATTGTATCGTCAGTATTTTCATTGTCCCCGTTGCGCGCGGTCATGACGGTTTCATACAAGCGCACTAAGCCGGCTTCGAGCGCCGCCACCTCTTCCGCGGAATAAGTCTCGAACAAGCGGTTGATGTGCTGAAGGTGCTCGGGGAAGCTGCTTTCGTATAAGGCCTTGCCGGCATCGGTCAACCGGATGATCTGGCTGCGGCCATCCTTTTTGGAGGCAAGGCGCTGAACAAGGCCTTTATCCTCCAATCGGCTGACGACTCCGGTCAGCGTCCCTTTGGTAATCAAAGTTTGTTCGCCCAATTTTTTGGGGGTCATACCGGAGGTGTTGCCTAAGGTGATGATGACGTCGTATTGCGGCAAAGTCAGATCCAGCTTGTGAACATGACTGGCCGCATAAGACAAAAAAGCTTGATGCGTTCGCAATAACTCGCGCAGCATCGTTGGGAAAGTAGAGGGAGAAGACATAACACCGCAATATAAGTTCTAATTAGAACTGGATGATAACCCCAATCAAAAACAACCTCAAGCTTTTTGCCGTAATGGGGTGGCGTCGCGGCAAAGCGGAACGCTTTGCCCTCCAAGACAGAGATGGGGTGATTTTACCTGAAAAATCCTACAGGCAATCGGCCAGCACGATGGCCCGTTTCGGCGCGGGCAGGCCTTCGATCGTCAATGCGGGATCATTCGGATCAAGAAAATCCGGCAGCGATTGAAACGGCATCCATTCGGTGCGACGCTGTTCTTCGAGGCTGGTTAGCGTGATGTCAACCACGCGGATATTGCCGAAGCGGCAGCGTCTTAGCCAGCTCTCCAGCGTCGCCAGGCTTGGGATGAACCAGACATTGCGCATGTTCGCATAGCGGTCCTCCGGCAGCAGGGTCTCGCCCAGTTTGCCGTCGATGATCAAGGTTTCGAGCACCAGTTCGCCGCCGGGTTTCAGACAGCCCCGAAGTTCCAGGAGATGTTCGATCGGCGACCGCCGATGATACAGCACGCCCATCGAAAACACCGTGTCGAATGCTTTCAAGTCGGCCGGCAACGCCTCGATGCCGAAAGGCAGAACATGCACCGGCGCGGGACCATAGAGCGCCTTGACCAGCTGGAATTGGACCACATTCAGCAGCAAGGGATCGATGCCGACGACCGTCTTCGCGCCCGCGCCGAGCATGCGCCAGCCGTGATAGCCGCTGCCGCAGCCGACATCCAGTACCAGCCGGTGCTGCAAGGGCGAGATGTGATCCTTAAGCCGGTCCCATTTCCAGTCGGAGCGCCATTCGGTGTCGATTGGGATGCCGTATAAATCGTAGGGCCCCTTGCGCCAGGGGATCAGTTCGCGGAGGATTTCCACGAGCAAGGCCCGGTCTTCATCGCGAATATCCTCGGCGCGGCCGATTTGCACCGCATCGCCGGTCAAACAGCGCAGCGAAGGCTGGAGTGCCGGCAAACGCTCGAGCAAGGCCTGCCAGCGCGGCAGCGTGCCGTGGCGGGCCGGATCCAGCGCAGCGGCGATTTGCGCGGGCAATAGGTCCGCCCAGGCGCCCGCATTGGCTTCAGTGAGCGCCGCATATAAATCGTCGTAAGCGGTCATTTCAGGGTGAGGATCGAGGCGAAGTTGAAATATTGAAACCAGACTTCCGCTTGTAAGCGCTCGTGGAAGCGCGAGATCATCGCCGCCGAATTATCGACCGCGACGATACGGCAGTTCGGCGCGTCGATGTGCTGCAGCATGCTGAAAGTCGCCGCGCCGAGCGAGCAGCCGAGGTCGTAGCAGACGCTATCGGGACGCGCGAAGCGGCCGGCCAGCAGGCCGATCGCGGCAATGATCGCCTGATAGCCCGGCACCGAGCGCTGAATCATGTCGGGAAAAACGTCGACGACTTTGGCGTCGAATTTGAATGCGCCGATGTCAGCCAAGGGGCTGGCGTAAATGGAATCTTTAGTTTGAGTCACAGCAGAAAGGGGTGATAGCCGGCGCCGCAGCAGCCGCTCGAAAAAATCAGATCAAACCGGGATCGAAATGGCCGGATTTGACCGCAAGACGCGTCAGTTCCACGTCGTTTTTGATCTTTAGTTTACCATAAAGCCGATAGCGGTAGGTGTTGACCGTTTTGGTGTTGATCGACAGTATTTCGGCCATTTCCGATATCGATTTGCCTTGCAGGATCAGCGTCACGATTTCGGTTTCCCGCTGCGACAGTTTGGCGAACGGCGACGGCTGATCGCCGAGCAAGCTTTGAAAAGCCAGATGACTCGCGACATCGTTGCACAGATAGCGCTGTCCATCGACCGCCTTGCGGATCGCGCAAATCATTTCGTCTGCGGAGGAGGATTTGGAGATGAAGCCCAGCACGCCGAGTTTCAATAATTGCTGCGGAATCGGGCCGTCGTTATAAGCCGACAAGCCGATGATTTTAACATTGGGGTTCTGCCGCAAAATGCGCCGACTGGCCTCGACGCCGCCGATGCCTGGCATGCTGACGTCCATCAATACCACATCCGGCGACAGCTCCTCGACTATCTCGATCGCTTGTTCGCCGGAATCGGCGACTGCGACGACCTGAATTCCCTTATCCGAATTCAATAGCGCCTGAATGCCGGTCCTGACCAATTGATGATCGTCAACGAGGAGCACACTAATCATAAACTTTATTTTTTATTATCTTATAATCAGTCAATGTTGTCACGGATCGGTTAAAACCCCGCCAACGAAATCCATTAATTTATCGTTTTCGATTATAACGCTGATATGGCGGTTTGTCTGTAGCGATGAAGGCGAATGGATCGCTTTGACGACCAAAATATAACCATAGCTTATGTGGTTTTACGAGTTTTTTCGCTGCTGCCAGTCAAGACTTGCAAATGGGACAATCATTTCGTGTCATGCGAATTTTTTGCGGCCAGCCGCGTCAAAAAATTATCTTAAAATTTTCTATTTCATCCATAAAGAGGCAAACGCATGTTGATCCCATCTGTTTTCAAAAAAACGCTATTGCTGCCGTCAGTATTGTTCGTGGCGCTCAGCCATTCCGCTTCGGCAACAGAAGCGCCGGAAATCAAAAGAACGGTCTTGTTACAGCAAAACGTGACCCTGCCCAGCCCGAATGTGAACGGCAAAGTGGTTCGGGTCAGCTTTCCGCAAGGCGTCAAAACCCCGCGCCATACGCATGAGGGACCGGGACCGCGCTACGTGGTCAAGGGCACGCTGCAAGTGGTCGAGGGCGATAAGACCGGAATTTACTCGGAGGGCGAGGTGTTTTGGGAAACCGGGCAATCGATGACCGTCGAGAACATCGGGGGGGAGCCTGCCGAATTGATCATTTTTGAAATGGGTCCGGGGCATTGAGATGGCGCGCTGGCTGAGCCTGCTGCTCTTGTTGCTGTGCTGGGCAAGGGCTTCGGCGGCGCCGCCGAAGCCCTTGCTCTGGCAAGTCAGCGACGAGAACAATAGCGTTTATATGCTCGGCTCGTTTCACATGCTGAAGGCCGAGGATTATCCCTTGGCCGCGGCCGTCAACCAGGCGTTCGACGCGGCCGGCAAAGTGTATTTCGAAGTCGCTCCGGAAGAATTAAGTAATCCCGAAAGCGTGCAAGCGATGATGAAGACGGGCCTGATCGAAGGCGGAGGAACGCTCAAGCAAAGCCTGAAAGCCGACACTTGGCGGCGCTTGCAACACTATTGCCGGACCCATGCGTTGCCGATCGAGGCGATCCAGACGATGAAGCCGTGGCTGGCGGCGCTGACGATCGCGAATTTTGCCGTCACCAAGGCCGGCTTCCTGCCGGATCTGGGATTGGATAAACATTATATGGACATGGCCGCTATCGCGGGCAAGCAAACGGCGGGGCTGGAAACCTTGCGCCAGCAGATCGGGGTTTTTGCTCAAATGCCCCCGAAGGATCAGGAACGGTTCTTGATCCAGACTTTAAAGGACATGCAGGCCCCTCAGCAACTGGATCAATTGCATCAGCGCTGGCGCAATGGCGACGCCGAGGGTTTGCTCCAGCTGCTGAACCAGGATAGCATCAATGACAGTCCCGCATTTTACCGGCGCCTGAATCGCGATAGAAACCGCGCCTGGCTGCCGCAAATTTCCGCGTTTCTGCGCGAAAACACTCAGGGCGACGCCCTGGTGGTGGTCGGCAGCCTGCATTTATTGGGCGCCGACGGCCTGCTCGAACTGTTGAAGGCGCAGGGCTTTCGTGTGGTCCGCCTGAATTGACGGGCGCCTCAATGCCGCGTATCCGCCTGATAAGCCGATAAATCTTCGGACAGCAGTTTTTGCACATCGATACGGTCGAAACGGTATTGCTTGTTACAAAATTCGCAGCCGACTTCGACCGCGCCTTTTTCCTGCAGAATATGTTCCAGTTCCTGTTCACCGAGCGAACGCAGGGCGTATTCGATTTTCTGTTTGGAGCAGGAGCACTCGAAGCGGACCGCTTCGGCATCGAAGAGCCGGACTTTTTCTTCATGAAACAGCCGGTGCAGCAGCGTCTCGCAGTCGAGATTCAGCAACTCCGTGGCGGTCAGCGTATCGGCCAGCATCGTGATGCGTTCCCAGTCGGACTTGAAGTCCTTGTGCGCAGGCAATTCCTGCAACAATAAACCGGCCGCGACCTGATCGTTCGCAAACAGCCACAAGCGGGTATCGAGTTGTTCGGACTGGATGAAATAAGTCTGCAAGGCAGCAGCCAGATTGGCGCCTTTCAGCGGCACGATGCCTTGATAAGGCTCGCCGTTGTCCGGCCTGATCGTCAGCACCAGCCGGCCCTGGCCGAACATCGCTTCGAGCGGGCCGTGTTGCACCTCACCGGCGCAGCGGACCAAGCCCCTGATTTTGCGGTCGTGCGTCGATTGCGCGACCAGGGTTCTGAAGGCGCCGTCGCCCTGCGCCTGCATGATGACCGAACCGCTGAACTTGATCGTGGCGGATAACAGCACGGCCGCCGCCAGCGCCTGGCCCAAATTCTCCTGCACGGTCGTATTGCCGTGTTGATTGTGCAGGGCGTTTTGCCAACTGCTTGACAATTTGACCCATTCGCCGCGCACGCCGAATTCCTCGAAAATAAAGCGGTGTAAACTATCTTCTTCCATCCTGTCTTTCCGAAAAAGTAAACGCTTTATTATACCCCGCAATCGGTGTAACCTAGCGCTCTGTTGATTATCACAGGCTCCGATCATGATTTTCGCTGCAAAAAAGCGGGTACTGCCAGCCCCCTCGGATGCCCTGCCCGGCAATGCCGAACCGCTACGCGTAAACCCTCGGCATTTTGTGAACGGCAATCCTATCGTGCCGCCGTTTCCGGGGCCTCTGCGGCTGGCGATGTTCGGTCTCGGCTGTTTTTGGGGCGCCGAGCGCCGCTTTTGGACTGATCCCCGCATCTTCAGCACCGCGGTCGGCTACAGCGGCGGTATTACGGTCAATCCGACTTACGACCAGGTCTGCACCGGCATGACCGGTCACAGCGAAGTGGTCAGGGTGGTTTACGATCCTGAGTTAGTGGCCTACGGCGAACTGCTGAAGCTGTTCTGGGAGGCGCACAATCCGACGCAAGGCATGCGCCAGGGCAACGATATCGGCACGCAATACCGCTCCGGGATCTACACCTACGATCAGGAACAATTTGACCTGGCGATCGCTTCGAGACAATCCTTTCAGGAGCAATTGTCGAGGGCCGGGCTCGGCGCGATCACGACCGAGATTCTGCCGGCCGGCGAGTTTTATTATGCCGAGGATTATCACCAGCAATATCTTGCCAAGAATCCCGGCGGCTATTGCGGACTCGGGGGCCTCGGCGTGTGTTACGCCGAAAAATAAGCGGGCAAAAAAAAGGGCGGTTAAACAACCGCCCGAGAACTATTAGGAAGATTTCAACGCAACTTTCAGCTCGCAGGTTCCGGAGAACCTCAAAAGTTAGGTTAATGATAGCAAGACAAAAGGCAATTAAAAATGTGGCAAATTGCCGCAGGGCAACAACGACTGTCAAAAAAGACACAAAGTGTTGCGTGTAAATTTGAGTTCTTCTGCGTAAAAACGCCAGGCAAAAAAAAGGCGGTCTTTTAAACCGCCTCAGAACTATTAGGAAGATTTCAACGCAACTTTCAGCTCGCAGGCTCCAGAGAACCTCAAAAGTTAGATTAATGATAGCAAGACAAAAGGCAATTAAAAATGTGGCAAATTGTCGCAGGACCACAACGGTTGTCAAAAAAGATACAAAGTGTTGCGTGTAAATTTGAGTTCTTCCGCGTAAAAACGCCAGGCAAAAAAAAAGCGGTCTTTTGAACCGCCTCAGAACTATTAGGAAGATTTCAACGCAACTTTCAGCTCACAGGCTCCGGAGAACCTCAAAAGTTAGGTTAATAATAGCAACGGCAAAGTCAATTTAAAATGTGGCAAATTGTCGCACCGTTGCAACGATTACCCAAAAAGCAACAGAGGCAGTTCCGCAACGCGTTGCTGCGTTGCCGGCCACCCGAATAAAAAAAGGCGGGGGGCAAACCGCCTCGAATTTAGGAGGGCTTCAACGCAATTTTCAATCAACTTGCCCGCTAAGCGCCGCAAAAATCAATTTAATCATAGCTATAGCGCCAGAAAAGCGAGTGTGACATATTGCCGCAGTTCGCAAGGCCCGGCAAATCGGCGACAATAGCCCTAGAGATACAGAATCGGTCAATTTTTTGGTTATTTTGGAACATGCTCACAAACGTTACGCCCAAGTCCGAATTTAGCGCCAGGCAAAATCTGCGCTGGTTGTTCATCCTCAGAAACATGCTGATTCTGGCCGCCTCGCTACTGTTGGTCATCTCGGCCTATGGCCTGAACATCCAGCTACCCGAAGAGCAACTCTGGCTGGTGATCGTGTCGATCATCTCGGTCAATGTATACACGTCGATGCGTTTGCAGACCGGGGATCCGGTGTCGGAGCTCGAAATTTTCTCGCAATTAACGATCGATGTGCTGGCGATTGCGGCGTTCATGTATCTGACCGGAGGCGCCTCGAATCCGATCATCTGGGTGTTTCTGCTGCCGCTGATCGTGACCGCGATCATGCTGCCGCAATCCTACGCCTGGTATATGGTCGTGCTGACCACGTCGATGTATACGATTTTGATCGCATACAACATCCCCCTGCCCTCGATCGAGCCGCACATGCCGGATCCCGAACGCTTGCATCCCGACATGCCGCATTACTCGATGCTGCTAAATGCCTATGCGACCAGCGACCGGCATTATTATGACCTGCATATGTTCGGCATGTGGTTCGGTTTTGTGTTCAGCGCCGGACTGGTCGCGTTTTTCGTGGTCGAACTGGCGAAAACCTTGAAGATTCAGGAACGCAGCCTGGCGATTGCGCGCGAAAATGCGCTCCGCGACGAACGCGTCATCGCGCTCGGCACCCTGGCCGCCAGCGCGGCGCATGACATGGGCACGCCGCTCGGCACGATCGCGATCGTCGCGCACGAACTGCGGAATGACTTTCCGCAACACCGCTTTCCCGATCTGCACGAAAAAATCGACATCATGCAGCAGCAAGTCGACCGCTGCAAAAAGGCTTTATCGGTGATGTCCGCCTCGGCCGGCGAAATTCGCGCCGAATCCGGGCGCGTCATGCGCGTGACCGCCTATATCGACGATGTGATCAATCTCTGGCGCACCCAGAAATCCACGGTCAAACTGAATTTTTTCATCGACCCTGACACTGTCGATGAAGCCGAGATCATCGCCGAACGCACGCTGACGCATGCCTTGATCAATATCCTGAACAATGCGGCCGATGCGTCCGGCGACAATCGCAAGGGCATCGAATTTCACGTAGCCTGGGATTTGCGGCTGCTGCATATCAAGATTCGCGATTATGGTCCCGGATTTCCGCCGGAAATGGTCGAGAGCGCAGGCAGGCAGCCGTTGATCAGCAAGAAACGCGGCCTCGGAGTCGGTCTGTTTCTGACTTATTCAACCATCACCCGCCTGGGCGGCACGATCCAGCTTTATAACGCGGAGCCGCACGGCGCCTGCGTCGATATCGCGCTGCCGCTGCTGCATGCCGAACCGACTGAAGAGGAGAATGCGATCAATGGATAACCGAGCAAGCGATAAACCGAGATTATTGCTGGTCGACGACGATGAAACCTTTTGCCGGGTGTTGAAATCCGCGCTCGAAAAGCGCGATTATGAAGTGCTGGTCGCGAACGACGTGCAAAGCGGCATCGAACTGGCCGAACACAATCTGCCGGAATACGCGGTGATCGACCTGCGTATCGGCCATGAATCCGGCCTGGAACTGGTCAAGAAACTGATTTCACTGGACGCGAATACCGCCTGCGTCATGTTGACCGGCTTCGCGAGCATTGCGACCGCGGTCGAAGCGATCAAACTCGGCGCCATACACTATCTGACCAAACCCGCCAATGCCGACGAAATTCTGGCCGCGCTGCATAAAAACGAAGGCGATGCGAGCGTGTCGATCAGCGAAAGCCCCTTGTCGGTCAAGCGCCTGGAATGGGAGCATCTGCAAAAAATTCTGATGCAACACGACGGCAATATCTCGGCCGCCGCCAGAGCCTTAAACATGCATCGGCGCACCCTGCAACGCAAGCTCGAAAAGCGTCCGGTCAGGGAGTAAAGCTGGCAATTATTTCGCGATTTGCCAACCGGTTCATAGACTGCATTAAAAATAAGATTATTCTATCTAGCATGGATTATGCCAATGTTTAGAGAGGTTTACGATGAATAAGTCAGTCGTTGTTTTATTACTCTTGACCGGCCTTGCGGCTTCCAGGCCGGCCCTCAGCAGCACCGAGGAGGAATTGAGCCGCTTCCACGCCCTGTGCAAGACCGATGCGGATGTTGTGGTCAACGGCTACGAATTCAAGAAATCCGGGCTTTCCTTCGCGATGATCAAGGATACAATTAAGACCGCTTTTGCGGGTAAAGCCCAAACCTCGAAGGATAGCGGCGATGATGCGTTATACCTGATCAAGACCGCCTACCGCTTAAACCCCAAACTGAAGACCGAGATCATTCGCGAAGCGGCCTATCGGCTGTGCATGAAAGAAAAATTATCGACGGACCGGTAATTTTGCCTATTGCCCGATCAGCGTTGGCAAAGTTGGGCTATACTTTGACTGGATTTTTTAAATGAGAATTGTTATCATTTTTCATAACAACCCCGTCAGGAGATCTTTTCATGTATGTATGCGTCTGCAAGGCCGTTACCGACACTCAGCTCAAGAAAGCCATCGATAACGGCCTGTGTACCCGCCGGCAACTTTTTGAGTGTTTCGGCGTCGGCGGCGACTGCGGGAAATGCAACCGGCAGGTCAAGGAATTGCTTGACGCGAGCAAGCAAAATCAATTTATAATGCCCTCAGTGTCCACTCAACCTGTCTATAACGCCTGTTAAAGGCGCCGGGAGCATCCATGAAGGGCGATAAAAAAATCATCGAATTCTTGAACAAGGCGCTGACCAATGAGCTGACCGCGATCAATCAGTATTTTTTACATGCGCGCATGTTCAAAAACTGGGGCTTTTCGAAGCTGAATGAAAAGGAATATCACGAGTCGATTGATGAGATGAAGCATGCCGATACGCTGATCGAGCGGATTCTGTTTCTGGAAGGCCTGCCCAATCTGCAAAATCTCGACAAACTGCTGATCGGCGAAAATCCGCGGGAAATGCTCGAATGCGATCTGAAGCTCGAACAGACCGCGATTCCGCTGCTGCGTGAGGCGATCGCCTATTGCGAGTCGGTGCAGGACTATGTCTCCCGCGAAATTTTCACGCATATTCTCGAAAGCGAGGAAGAGCATGTCGATTGGCTCGAAACCCAGCTCGAATTGATTGAAAAGATCGGCATTCAGAACTATCTGCAATCGCAAGTCTGATCATCCCCCACTCCCTTCCCTGAAAATCAGCGACTTAGCCGACGTTTGACAGCGTTCATCTAGCCCGGTAGAGCATTCTCGGGCTATAATACGCCTCTTTTTTGTCCTGGATTTACGATCCGGCTTACAACAAGGAAATCAAATGTCTCAAATCGTGGTTTGCGCCATGTACAAGTTCGTGACCCTGGAAAACTATTGGCATCTCCGGCAGCCTTTGCACCGGGTCATGGAAGATAACGGCGTCAGGGGAACCCTGCTTTTGGCAGTGGAAGGCATCAACGGCACGGTCGCCGGATCGCGCGAAGGCATCGACACCGTATTGGCCTGGCTGCGTACCGACCCGAGGCTCGCGGATATCGACACCAAGGAATCCTACACCAATGTGCCGCCTTTCAACCGCACCAAAGTCAAGCTGAAGAAAGAGATCGTCACGATGGGCGTCGAGGGCATCGATCCCCGGCGCGTGGTCGGCACTTATGTGAAGCCTGCCGACTGGAACCGCCTGATTTCGGATCCGGAAGTGATTTTGATCGACACCCGCAACGACTATGAATATCAGGTCGGCACCTTCAAAAATGCGGTCAATCCGAATACCGAAAGCTTCCGCGAGTTTCCGCAATTCGTCAAAGACCATCTCGATCCTGCGCAGCACAAGAAAGTCGCGATGTTTTGCACCGGCGGCATCCGCTGCGAAAAATCGACGGCTTATCTGAAGGAACAGGGCTTCGAAGAGGTCTATCACCTGCAAGGCGGCATTTTGAAATATCTGGAAGAGGTGCCGGCCGAGAATACGCTCTGGCAGGGCGAATGCTTCGTTTTCGACGAGCGCGTGACGGTCGACCATGCGCTGCAAAAGGGCGAATATGACCAATGCCACGCCTGCCGCCTACCGATTACCGCAGCGGACAAGGCCGATCCGCGTTACCAAAAAGGCGTCAGTTGCCCGCATTGCCATGACAAACTGACCGCGGAACAAATAAGCCGTTTCAGCGAGCGTGAAAAGCAGATGCAGCTTGCGCGGCAGCGCGGCGAGGCGCATATCGGCTCGGATGCGGCCAGAAGCCTGATCACGAAGCGCGAAGCGAAACAGCTGCGCCGTGAGCAACAAGCCGCAAGCCAGCTCGATCAGGTCTGCTGATGAGCGCCAAGCTCGCCCAAATCGGACAACAGGCGCCGTTATTGTCGGTCTCCGAATGGGTGCAGGGCGCGCCGGTCAATTTCGACCGGCTGCGGGGCCGCGTGGTGCTGGTCGAGGTGTTTCAGGTCAACTGCCCCGGCTGCTTTTTCTATGCGCTACCGGAGGCGATCGAATTGCACCGCAAATATGCCGATGCCGGCTTGGCCGTACTCGGCGTGGCGACCGCATTCGAGGATTTCGACAAGAATACGCTCGAAAATTTACGCCTGCTGGTCGAGCGCAACGAAGTGATCGGCGAAACCTTCAAAGCGCTGAGCCAACATGGGCAACTCGAGCAAGGACGCCTGCCGTACCGCATTCCTTTCCCGTTGGCGATGGATCGATTGAGCGAGCGCCAGGGCGAAATCTCCGGGGACGACATTCTCGGTTTCATCCACGGCCGCTTGCCGAATTTCGACCAGCAGCCGGAGGCCTACCGGCAGCAGGTCATCCAACAGGTAGGGAAATATCTGCAATCGCTGCGCTATCGGGCGGAGACTTTTGAACGCTTTCAATTGAAAGGCACACCCTCGCAAATCCTGGTCGATAAACAAGGCGTACTGCGCGCCTGCGAGTTTGGCGCTTTTCCTGACCTGGAAAGCCGCCTGCTCGAACTGTTGCAGGAATGACCTGACGGCTTAGAACGCCTCAGGCTCACACCGGCGCGCGCTTTGGGGCGGGCAGGCGCAGCCAAAACAAAGCACCCTGCCCGCTTTCGCCCAGTTCGATTTCTGCGCCGTAGGCTTTCAACAGCGAGGCGGCAATTTCCAGCCCCAGGCCGGTGCCGCCTGCATTCCGACGCGTCGTGAAAAAAGGCGTAAAGATTTTGTTGCGGTTCTCGCGCGAAATGCCCGCGCCGTTGTCCTGCAAGCCGATAAGCATCCTCTCATCCAGCCGCTCCAAATGAATATTGACCCGGTCCGCGCCGTGTTGCAGGCTGTTTTCGAACAGGTTGACCAGCACCAACTCGAGCACTTCCGGCGCGATCAGCAACGGCGCCGCCGATGCCGTGTCCAGTTCGATAAGCAGGCCGCGTTCGGCATAGCGGTGCTTCAGTTGCCCGACGACTTCGTGCAATAGGCATTCGTGCTTACTCGGCAGCGTCGCATCCGCATGCGCGAGTTCGAGCAGGCGGTTGACCAGCTGTCTGAGCCGGTGCGTATCGGCCAGGAGATTTGCGATGAAGCGCTGCCGGCGCTCCTCGGGCATCGTGTCGAGATGATCCTGCAACAGTTCCAGCGCGCCCTGGATCGAAGTCAGCGGCGTTTTGAATTCATGCGAAACATGGGTCGCGAAGCGGCGGATGTAGTCGGTCCGCTCCGAAAGCGCCCGTGACATGTCCGCAAAACTCGCCGAAAGCTGGGCGATTTCCTGAGTGACCGGATTTTGCAAGGGCTCGATCAGCTTTTGTTCGCCGCTTTTAAGTTTTTCGGTCTGCCGGATCAACTCCCGGATCGGCCGCGCGATCGACGAGGAGACCAGCATCACGATCGTGACCACGATCAACAACAGGCTGACGCCGGCCAGCAGCACGCGGCCCTTGACCGCATAGAGATGTTTCAGGATGTTGTTCGGCGTGCGCGACAAATAGAACACGCCTTGCAGGCGGCCGTTTTCGATCACCGGGAACGCGATGAATACGCGGATGTTCGCGCCGCGGCTGATCGAATACAAAGGCGGCGGCGGTTCGTCCGAGATGCGCTGGCGGATCACGCTCGCATAGCGCCCTTGCAAGGCTTCCTCGACTTCCGGGATAGGCGCGAGCGATGCGCCGACCTCTTCGCGCCCGGCGATTACGATGCCGTTCGGGTCGAGCAAACGGATGCCGGACAACGTGATATGCTGCGTATCCTGCAAGACCGGGCGCAATAACAGACCGGCGCGGCGCGCCAGCTCGTCGGGCAAAGCCTGTGCGGCTGCCGCCGGGGGGCGCGGCGAAAGGATAGTATCGAACAAGCTCAATCCCGGAAAGATTGGCGCGTAAGGGGCATTCTGCGGCAGCGGATAAGTTCCCGCATAGGCCTGGATTTCGGAGCGATCTTGCAGAACCCGTCCGTAGGGTTTACCGTTCGTTTGCAGATTGCGCAGCAGCTGCCGGTAACTCGCGGACAAGGCCGCCGCCTGCGCGATCAATTCCCGCTCGGTCTGCTGCACCAGTTCGTTTTCATAGATCCGGAAGAAATACAGCCCGCCCAGCGGCAGCGCCAGCACCATCAGCATCACGCACAACAGGATATTGCGCAGTCGGAACAGCCGGCGGCGCCAAAACGGCAATTTGAAGCTCACTCGCATCCGGCCAGTTGATAGCCGACGCCGTGCACCGTCTCGATCGCGGCCTGGCATCCCGCCTCGCCGAGTTTTTGCCGGATATGGCGAATGTGGCTGTCGATCGTGCGGTCGCTGACATAGACGTTGTTGTCGTAAGCGCTCTGCATGATCCGGTCACGGCTGAATACGCGGGCGGGATGGCGGATCAACAGCTGCAATATCGCAAATTCGGTCGCGGTCAGGCCGACCGCGATGCCGTCCCACAGCACCTTGTGCTGAGAGGGTAAAACGCTGAGCCTGCCGTGCCGCAGCAGCAATTCAGTCGCGTCCGCCTTCGGCAAAGCCTGCGCGCGCCGCAGAATCACGTTGACCCTGGCGACCAGCTCGCGCGGACTGAAAGGCTTGGTCACATAATCGTCGCCGCCGATTTCGAGGCCGAGTATCCGGTCTATTTCATCGTCGCGCGAAGACAGAAACAGGATCGGCACCTCGGAGTGTTTGCGGATTTCGCGGCAGACTTCCAGGCCGTCGAACTCCGGCATGTTGATGTCGAGCACGATCAGATCGCAAGGATCGGCGCGGAATGCCTCCAGCGCGCGCCGTCCGTCTTCGGCCTGCCACACCTGCATACCGGCCTTTTCGAGCGCAAAACCGATCACGTCCCGGATATGGGCATCGTCGTCGGCAACGAGTATGCGTTTGCTCATCAGGCGTCCTAAGCTGTCAAAAAATCATGCGGATCAATATAGAACATTCTAAGCCATCCGCTCGGCATTCCGAAACCGTAGTTCGAAGGCTTGGGCAACAGGCTCATGATTGAGTAATGCAGATGCGGCGGCTTGCCACGCGCGTTGCCGCTGGTGCCGACCGCGCCGATCGCCTCGCCTGAGCGCACGATCTCGAAGGCGCGCACGTCGACTCTCTGCAAATGCGCGTAATAATGCAGCCGCCATTTGGCGCCGAGCAGCAAGGCCACATGGCCGCCGCGCGGCAAATCGCCCGCATACAGCGTCACCCCGCCGGTCGCCGCGAGCACCGGCGCGCCTGCTTTAGCAAAAATATCGATGCCTTTGTGCACGATCGAGCGTCCCCAAGGATAATGCCAGAAGGCATGCGGATTCCAATCGGCGGGCCTCGCGCCCTCCACTGGAATCCGGTGGGTTTCCGGCAAAACAAAACCGAGAGCCACAATGATCAGCAATAGCGCGAACTTGCCGATTTTACGCATGCGCCGTCTCCTTTTCTGATGCCAACTGCGCCGTTGCGTCCGCATCGCCCTGCCCGGTCAACAGATACCAGTCGAGATGCCGCGTCGCCAGCATCAAACCGGCCAGCACGCCGAACAACAGCAGGCTGCCCATCAGCATCGCATAATCTTCCGCCTGCAGGATCACATAGAGCACCGCATACAGCAGAGAAAGGCCCGAACCCAGCAAGAGACCGAATCTGCGGCTGCGCAGTATCGCGCCGAAATAGCAGGTCAACAAGGCGGCACAGGCGAACGCGCCGATCAGATAAGCATAGAAAAACCGGATATGCTCGGACAGCGCGATCAGCAGCAAATAGAACATCAGCAGCGCGGTGCCGACCAGCGCATACTGCACCGGATGCACGCGCAATTTTTTCAACAGTTCGAACAGGATCAACACGACGAAGGTCAGCACGATGAACAGCTCCGCGTATTTGATGCTGCGTTCGGATTCCTGATAGACATCGACCGGTTTCAGCAAATCGAAACCGACCGCAGTGTCGAGCAAGGCCAGGCAATTGCCTTTTCGGCAGGTATCCAGGGCGCCGCTGACATTGTACGAAAAGGACGAGGCGCGCCAGATCGCGCTGAAGCCGTCTTTGCCGATTTCGCGCTGTTCCGGCAGCAACTGGCCGGTAAAGCTCGGATGCGGCCAATTCGCCTTCAGGCTCACGTCGGACTCTGCCGCGAGCAAGGCAAAATTCATCGCTCTCATGCCCCGAAGTTCCAGCTTGAACGCAAACGGCAGACTCTCTGCGGCCGGCTCCAGCTTCAGAGCGGGCAACACCGCATGCATGCCGGCCGTCGCATCATGCAGATTCCCGCCCGGTTTGAACGGTAGACTGGACTGCCCCCAGGTCAATGCCGAAGGAGCCACCACGCCGCGCTGATCGCGCACCAGCACGCTCAGCTGCGGCTTGTCAAAGCGAATCGCGTTGTCCTTGTTCCGGGCCAATAAATCCAGAACCGGCTGCGTGTTGAACTTGCCCGCAACCTCGACCTGGCTCTGATAGACCGGCACCTGGTAAATCCCGCGGTAGCGTTCGGAACTGTCCAACTGGCTGGAAACATGCAACTGTTCCGGAATTAGATAGAGCGCATCGGACAGCGTCGCTTCTTTCACGATTTCCCTCTCTTTTCGGTTGCCATCGATGATTTTTTCCTTGGTATGATAGGTCAACACATAAGGCAGCACCAGTAGCGGCCCCGCCAGCGTTTGCGCGCCGGGCCAGCTTTGGCCGATGCTGTCGTAGGCCTGCTGCCGCCAGCCTTGCCGCTCATAGACCACGCCCCCGATATAGGCGCGCGGAATCAACAGCAATAGTATCAAGCCGAAAATAACGCCCAGTTTCAGATAAAAATTGTTTTTCATGATAGATGACTCCTGTGATTGATCGTCATGTCAAAATTTACCCGGACGCCTTGCAGATCGCGCGTCGGGGATTTGCAATTTCAGCGATTTATTGTGCAGTTTTCGTGCAGAACCGGAAGTCCTGTAAGTTCAGAGCGAATGACGGCCGCTTTCGTATATAATGGGCGGTTTATTTATCGATTTATTTTTTGCAACCGTTTTTTCCCGATGCCGAAAAAGAAAAGTCCGACGTTGTTTGAAGACTCGCTCGCCGAGCTCGAAGCGCTGGTCAACCAGCTCGAACAGGGCGACATTTCGCTGGAAGAGTCGCTGAAATCGTTTGAACGCGGCGTTTTTCTGACCCGCACCTGTCAACAGGCCTTGCAGGAGGCCGAACAGAAGATTCAGATTTTATTGGAAAAGAACGGCGCGTCATCCCTGGAGCCTTTTACTGATGAGTAATGCGTTAAAAGAATACCTGAGCCTAAGCCAAAACCGCGTCGAACGGGCGCTCGAAACGCGTCTGCCGAGCGACACCATCCTGCCGCAAAAACTGCATCAGGCGATGCGCTATTGCGTGCTGGACGGCGGCAAACGGATGCGTCCCTTGCTGACCTACTGCACCGGCAAGACGCTAGGCATCGCGCCGGAAGAACTCGACGGCCCGGCCTGCGCCGTCGAATTGATCCACGTGTATTCATTAATCCATGACGACCTGCCCGCGATGGATGACGATGACTTGCGCCGCGGCAAACCGACCTGCCATGTGGCGTTCGACGAAGCCACCGCGATCTTGACCGGCGATGCGCTGCAGGCGCTCGCCTTTGAAGTGCTCGCGCATGACCCGACCATCAAGGCCAGCCTTGAAAACCGGATCAAGATGATCACGACACTGGCCAAGGCCAGCGGCTCGATGGGCATGGTCGGCGGTCAGGCGATCGACCTGGCTTCGGTCGGCACCAAACTGAATCTGCCCGAACTCGAAAACATGCACATCCACAAGACCGGCGCCTTGATCCGCGCGAGCGTGAATCTTGCGACCCTGGCCAGCGCCGATGTCGATGCCTCGGTCGCAACCAAGCTCGATCAATACGCCAAGTGCATTGGCCTGTCGTTCCAGGTCAAGGACGACATCCTCGACGAAGAAAGCGACACCGCGACGCTCGGCAAGACCCAGGGCAAGGACAAGGACAACGACAAACCGACCTATCCGGCCTTGCTCGGACTCGCCGGCGCGAAACAAAAGGCCCAGGAGCTGCACGAAAAAGCGCTCGATTGCCTGAGTATCTTCGGCAACGAAGCCGATCTGCTTCGCGACTTGTCGCTTTACATCATCGAGCGGGATCATTGATTCCCAACTTGATTACTAAGGAATTAAATCGGATAATCGCAAGGCAAACTGTGTGTTCCAGCCGGCATTGCCGTGCTGGAACACGCTGATCAGCGCGCAGCCCCAGCGCCCGCGCCTTGACCCCGCAAGGAATCGAGTTAGAGATGAATTATTCAGGCCACACCCCCATTTTAGACACCATCAATCTTCCCGCCGACCTGCGCAAACTCAGAAAAAGCCAGCTGAAGCCGCTGGCGAAGGAACTGCGCGATTATCTGACCCATACGGTCAGTATTTCCGGCGGCCATTTCTCGGCCGGGCTCGGCACGGTCGAATTGACCGTCGCGCTGCACTATGTGTTCAACACCCCGGAGGATCAGTTGGTCTGGGATGTCGGCCACCAAGCCTATCCGCACAAGATTCTGACCGGCCGCAAGGAGCGGATGACCACGATCCGTACGCACGGCGGCGTCTGCGCATTTCCGTCGCGCACCGAGAGCGAATATGACACCTTCGGCGTCGGCCATTCGAGCACCTCGATCAGCGCGGCCCTGGGCATGGCGATCGCCTCGGCCCGGAAAGGCGAGAACAAACAGATGGTCGCGATCATCGGCGACGGCAGCATCACCGGCGGCATGGCCTATGAGGCGATGAACCATGCAGGCAGCATCGACGCAAACCTGCTGGTGATCCTGAACGACAACGAGATGTCGATCTCGCCGAACGTCGGCGCGATGAGCAATTATCTGACCAAGGTACTGTCGAGCCGACTGTACGCCTCGGTGCGCGAGGAAAGCAAGAAAGTGCTCAGCAACATACCGAGCGCCTGGGAACTCGCGCGCCGCACCGAAGAACACATCAAGGGCATGGTGGTGCCTGGAACCTTGTTCGAGGAACTCGGTTTCAATTACATTGGCCCGATCGACGGCCACGACCTGGATGCGCTGGTGCCGACGCTCGAAAACCTGAAGGCGATGCCCGGCCCGCGCCTCCTGCATATCGTGACCAAGAAGGGCAAGGGCTATGCGCCGGCCGAAAGAGACCCGCTCGCTTATCACGGCGTGCCGGCCTTCGACCCATCCAAGGATTCGCTGCCGAAATCGGCGCCCTCCCCGCATCCTACCTATACCGAGGTGTTCGGCAACTGGCTCTGCGACATGGCCGAACAGGACGAGCGCCTCCTCGGCATCACGCCGGCGATGCGCGAAGGCTCAGGCCTGGTCAAGTTTTCCGAACGCTTTCCGAAGCGCTATTTCGATGTCGCGATCGCCGAACAACATGCGGTAACGCTCGCCGCGGGCCAAGCCTGTCAGGGCGCGAAGCCGGTCGTCGCGATCTATTCGACCTTCCTGCAGCGCGCCTATGACCAGATGGTTCACGATGTCGCGATTCAAAACCTGGATGTCCTGTTCGCGCTCGACCGCGCGGGGCTTGTCGGCCCGGACGGCCCGACCCATGCCGGCAGCTTCGATTACAGCTTCATGTGCTGCATCCCGAACCTGCTGATCATGGCGCCTGCCGACGAAAACGAATGCCGGCAGATGCTCTATACCGGTTTCATCCACGAAGGCCCGGCCTCGGTGCGCTATCCGCGCGGCAAAGGCCCCGGCGTTGAAGTACAAAAAACGATGACCGCGCTGCCGGTCGGCAAGGGCGAAATCCGCCGCCAGGGCAGCAAGATCGCGATTCTGGCCTGGGGCAGCATGGTCGCGCCGGCCCTGAAAGCCGCCGACCAGTTCGGTGCGACGGTCGCGAACATGCGTTTCGTCAAACCGATCGATGAGGCGTTGATCCTGGAACTGGCCAAAACGCACGAAATGCTGGTTACGATCGAAGAGAATGTGCTGTCCGGCGGTGCCGGCAGCGCGGTGAGCCAATTCCTGCAAGCGCAACGCATCCTGATGCCGGTGTTGAATCTTGGCCTGCCCGATGCGTTCATCGAACAGGGTACGCGCGAGGAACTGCTCGCGATCGCGGGCCTGGATGCGAAAGGCATAACCAAGAGCATCGAGGCCTTTTATCCTGAATTATCCCCGGAAGAACTTGCCGTTGCCGATTGATGCGGCGATGCCGATTGGGTTGCGGCTAGGCGGCAACCCAACCTTATTGAACCCTCTTTAGCCAAAAACCCAACCATGGACCGCTTAATCAGCAAAATCCGCGACATCCCCGATTTTCCGAAACCCGGCATCATCTTCAAAGACATCACGCCGCTGGTCAAAGACCCGGCCGCATTGAAGTTGTCGGTGCATCAATTAATGCAGCCCTTTTTGGGGTGCGAAATTACCGCGGTCGCCGGCATGGAAGCGCGCGGCTTCATCTTCGGATCGCTGGTGGCCTGGGAAATGGGATTGCCGTTCATCCCGCTCAGAAAGCCCGGCAAATTGCCTTATGACGTGCAAAGCGTCTCGTATGATCTCGAATACGGTTCGGCGGTGCTCGAAGCGCATATCGACGCATTCGAACCGGATGACAAGGTATTATTGATCGACGATTTGCTGGCGACCGGCGGAACCGCCAAGGCCAGCTGCGAACTGATCGAAAAGCTTGGCGCTAAGGTCGTCGCCTGCGCTTTCGTCGTGGAGCTGGATTTTTTGAACGGCAGAGAAAGACTGGGCGCTTATCAGGTCCACAGCCTGCTGCATTTTTGACTCGCGGGCCGGAGAGGCCCGCTCGCGTGATGCGAAATTATTTCGCTCTGCGGGTTTTCCGCGCTTTTTTCTTCGCCCCTTCGGCTTGCAATAGCTGATATTCGAAACGGGCCTTTTCATATTGGCTCTTCGCATCCTGGAACGCATTGCCAGCCTGAGCGGAGGCAACCGGCGCCGGAGAAACCGCCGCAGCCTTGACCGGCTCAGCGCTCGCCGCATCCTGAGCTTCGGGTGCGGCTTTGTTTTCTGCAGCTTCCGGAACTTCCTTCGCCTCTGCCGGTTTAGCATCCACCGCGCTTGGCTTCGCGGCATCGCCAGAGGCTGTTGCCTCATCCAGCAAATCGCCTTCCAAATCGGCTAAATCGTTCTTTTCCTCCGCCTTGCCGTCGGTGGCCAGATTCTGCCGCCATTGCAGGAAGGATTCGCGGGTAAACACATAGGGATCGAGCGCCGCTTCGTCGATAAACTTCAACGCGCCATCCGCATTCGCGCGCGCGTTCACCATAGACACCACCGATACCGGCACGCCGATACCGCCTAAATAAGTCGCAGGGTTCGCCGCGGTATCGAAAACCGATCCCGGGATACCGCGCGCCGTTGATGGACCCAGGAAGGGCAGCACCAGGTAAGAGCCTGACGGCACACCCCAGACCGCCAGGGTCTGTTCGAAGTCCTCATCGTTTTGTTCGAGGCCCGCATGCTTGGCGACATCGAACAAGCCGCCGACGCCGGCGGTCGTATTGATCAAGAAGCGCCCCGTATCTGCGGCGCTTTGCTGAAACTTGGCCTGCATCAGGTCATTCAGCACGACATTGATGTTCTTCAGGTTGGTGAAAAAGTTCGCAACGCCGGTCTGCATGAATTCCGGGGTCGCCCATTTATAGGCATTCGCGACCGGCTCGGCAACATAATTATCGACCTTGTCGTTAAAGGCAAAGATCTTGCGGTTGATATCCTCGTAAGGATCAGCAGGATTAGCCTGCGCCACGGCGGGTTTCTCGCCGGTCGAAGCGCAGCCGCCCAAAGCCAGCGCGGCACCCAGAACAAACGAGGCGGTAACAGAAGATAAAGGGATGCCGGGGCGGCCGCCGCTAAGCGCTTTGTTGATGACCATCAGATTATAACTTTGAATAATTGTCTATCTTTTCGTTGATCTTCGAGATTAAAGCGTCGAACCCTTCGCGCTGCAATATGGTGGTGTATTCCGATCTTCTCAAGGCCAGATCGCTGACGCCGTCGGCGATAATATTGATGATGCGCCAACTGTCGCCTTTTTCCTTCAACCAATAGTCGAATTTATGCGACTTTTCATCCGGCACCTTGAATAGATAATGCACGACAACGCCGCCCCGCGTCGTTTGCTCTTCGTTTTCGAAAGCGAACGACTCGCCGCCATATTCCTTAAAATTATGCGCGTAAGAGGCGACACTCAATTTACTGAAGACATCGACCAGTTTGTCCTGCTGCTCGCTAGTCAATTTTTCCCATTCCTTGCCAACCACCACGCGGGCGATCTTGACCAGATCATGACTCTCCGATACAGGCTTAACCAGTTTATCATATCTGCCGGAATATCCGAGCGTTTTGCCGTTTTTCATCACCTCGATCAGTTCGGCCTGAAACTTTTCGACGACCGCTCTCGCGCTCATACCGCCAGTTGCTCCGGCAAACGCCGTGACCGGCACCAGCAGGGATAATACCAGTACAGCCGCCCATTTTGATTGTTTTGCTACCATCATCTTAAAATCTCGAATCTTCATAAATTGCATGCTTAACAACGGACCGCAGGGTGGCGCCTTACGACACCACCCTGCGCAACGACCGAATCGAGCCTGATCGATCCCGACTTATTCGACTCTGATAGGAATACCGGAAAAAGTCGCCTGGGTTTTGGCTTCCGCATAAACCGGCGCCGGCTCAGGAATCATGTCGCCGCTGGTTTTAGGACCTTTGATCGCGGTCAAAATTCCTTTCAACGGATTTTTCAACATGTCTTCGACAGCGGTCGCTTCATAGCCGCAATGCGCCATGCAGTTTGCGCACTTCGGATTATTGACCGTACCGTATTTTTCCCACGGCGTGGTTTCGAGCAACTCCTTGAAGCTGGATGCATTGCCTTCATCGGCCAACAGATAGCAAGGCTTTTGCCAGCCGAATACGTTACGCGTCGGATTGCCCCACGGCGTACAGTTATAGCGTTGGTTACCGGCCAAATAATCCAGATACAATGCCGAATGGTTCAATTTCCATTTGCGCTTCTTCTCCTTGCCGATCCGGAAAATGCCGCGGAACAGCTCCTTGACTTCCCTGCCCTTGATGAAAACGTCCTGTTTCGGCGCGCGCTCGTAGCTGAAGCCCGGCGCAATCGTGACGCCTTCGACACCGAGTTCGGTCACATAATCGAGAAAATCGGCCACTTCGTGATCTTGTTCGCCCTGGAACAGCGTGCAATTGACGGTGACCCGGAAACCCTTGCCGAGCGCCAACTGGATCGCTTCGACCGCGCGGTCGAACACGCCTTCCTGGCACACCGACGCATCGTGACGCTCACGCAGACCATCCAGATGCACCGAAAAAGTCAGATACGGGGACGGCTTATAATCGTCGATCCGTTTTTTCAACAACAAGGCATTCGTGCACAGATACACATATTTCTTGCGTGCGATGATGCCTTCGACAATTTGCGGCATTTCCTTGTGAATCAGCGGCTCGCCGCCCGGAATCGACACCATCGGCGCATTGCATTCATCGACCGCCTGCATACATTCTTCATAAGAGAGGCGCTTGTCGAGAATGTCGTCCGGATAATCGATCTTGCCGCATCCCGCGCAGGCCAAGTTACAACGGAACAGCGGCTCCAGCATCAAGACCAAAGGATACTTCTTGACGCCCTTGATTTTTTGCTTGAGCAGATAACTGCCTACGGTCAACTGTTGACGTAATGGAACTCCCACGAGCAAACCCTCCAAATAAATTTCAAAATAATTGCGGATGCGTTCGCTCCGCCATTTTATGAAAACAGCCGCAGGCGCCGCGCCGACTGTTGCACATTAGCAACATTTCGGTCACTACACTGCCAAAGCCGCTGTTTTCGAGTAAAATAACGCAAAAGAGAGACGCTTTCAGCGTCCATCTGTTTCATTTTGGTTACTAGAATACTCTTTTTTTTCAATCGACTCCAGTTTTAACAACAAAACATCTGAATTCCGCAACCGATTCGTCGCCGAAAACCACCCTCCCCCATACCGGATAATAAACCCAACACCTTGTTTATACTTGAATTATTAAACCTTAGCGAATGCTAAAGCCAACATATTAGCAACAAAACAACATTACTTTGCAAATTGCCAACAAACAGGCTATCATTGCCAACAATGAACAGATGCACCCATTCAACGGGCCAATGGATTACCGCTTATGAATAAAGATCGAAATTTTTTGAACGACCCTAAATCACTAAGCAAATTGCCTGACGACGCCTTTCAGACTGAGCTGCTTAAGGGCGTTTCGAGAACCTTTGCGCTGACGATTCCGCAGCTGCCGGCCCCGCTGTATGGCCCGGTCGCCAATGCTTATTTGTTGTGCCGCATCGTCGATACGATCGAAGACGAGGTGTCGCTGACGCCGGAACAAAAAAGCTATTTTTGTTCCGAATTTATCGACGTGGTCAAAACCGGGCTCAATTCCGAGTCGTTTGCGGCCGAGTTAGCGCCCTTGCTGTCCGAAAAGACGCTGCCCGCCGAGCACACCCTGATTCATGTGATGCCGCGCGTGATCGAAATCACGCATTCGTTCGATCAGGAACAGATCGACGCGCTGGCCGACTGCGTCGCGACGATGGCCGAGGGCATGTCCGCATTCCAGTCGCAAAACCTGCAACACGGCCTGGCCAGACTCGCCGACCTGGACAAATACTGTTATTACGTCGCCGGCTGCGTCGGCGAAATGTTGGCCAAACTCTTTTGCCATTACTCGCCGGCAATCGCGGAGCACAGAGAAGAGCTTCTGCGTTTGTCGGTCTCTTTTGGCCAAGGCTTGCAAATGACCAATATATTGAAAGACATCTGGGACGATGCGGAACGCGGCGTCTGCTGGCTGCCGCAGGACATTTTCCGCGAAGCCGGCTTCGACCTGAAGAAGCGGGCTCCGGATGCGAATGATCCGAATTACAAGAAGGGCTTGACGCATCTGATCGGCATCGCGCACGGCCATTTGCACAATGCCTTGCGCTACACCCAATTGCTGCCGGCGCATGAGACCGGTCTCAGAAACTTTTGCCTGTGGGCGCTCGGCATGGCGGTGCTGACCCTGAAAAAGATCAAGCACCACCTCGATTTCGACCGCTCCGAGCAAGTCAAGATTTCCAGGAAAAGCGTGAAGGCGACGATTGTCGCCACCAAATTGACCGTACGCAGCAATCTGCTGCTCAGCATGCTTTTCCATATTGCCGGACGGGAACTCAAGACCCCCGACTGGCAATACAGTGAACAAACTCAACTAGCTCAATAAGTCATTAAGGACACCCCATGTTTACCGATGCTGCCACACAGATAAATACCGGCGATGCTCCTAGCTCATCGACACCGATACAATCTCATGCCTACGATCTCGACCGAGCGATCAAAAAAGCCCAGGACAGCCTGATCAAGCTGCAAGACCCTAGCGGATTCTGGGTTTTCGAACTCGAAGCCGACTGCACGATACCGTCCGAATACATCATGATGATGCATTTCATCGACGACATCGATCAGACGCTGCAAAGCAAGATCGCCAACTATCTGCGTTCGCGCCAGGCCGAAGACGGCAGTTATCCGCTGTTTACCGGCGGCCCCGGCGACCTCAGCTGCAGCGTGAAAGTCTATTACGCGCTGAAGATGGCCGGCGACGACATCGATGCGCCGCACATGAAGCAGCTGCGCGAATGGATTTTGAGTCAGGGCGGCGCCGCGAAAGCGAATGTGTTCACCCGGATTGCCTTGGCCACCTTCGGGCAGCTGCCATGGCGCGGCGTGCCTTATATCCCGGTCGAAATCATGTTGTTCCCGAAATGGTTTCCGTTCCATCTGGACAAAGTCTCCTACTGGTCCCGGACCGTGATGGTGCCGTTGTTCATCCTGTGCAGCATGCAGGCGCAGGCGAAGAACCCGCACAAGGTCAGCGTGCTCGAATTGTTCACCGTGCATCCCGACGAGGAGCAGCATTATTTCCCGGAAAGAACCCTGCTGAACAAGATCTTCCTGGGCCTGGACAAATTGGGCCGCCTGACCGCGCCCCTGATCCCGAAAAAAATGCATGACCGCGCGATCGAAAAAGCGCTGGCCTGGTTCACCGAGCGCCTGAACGGCGAAGACGGACTCGGCGGCATTTTCCCGGCGATGATCAATGCCTATGAATCGATGCTGCTGCTCGGCATGCCGGAAGATCATCCGAATGTGGTGATCGCGCGCCAATCGATCGACAAGCTGCTGGTGATCAATGAAGACGACGCCTATTGCCAACCGTGCCTATCTCCGGTTTGGGATACCGGGCTGGCCTCACTGGCCTTACAGGAAGTGGACCGGGACGGCAACCGGGACAACCTGGCCCGAGCCTATGACTGGCTCAAAAGCAAACAATTGAAGGATGAACCGGGCGACTGGCAGATCTCGAAGCCGGACTTGCCAGGCGGCGGCTGGGCGTTCCAGTTCAACAATCCGCATTATCCCGATGTTGACGATACCGCGGTGGTCGCCTTCGCGATGGCCGACTCCGATCTGCCCGGCATGGAAGAACCGGTGCAACGCGCGACCCGCTGGATCGAGGGCATGCAGTCGAAAAACGGCGGCTACGGCGCCTTCGATGTCGATAATACCCACTATTATCTGAACGAGATTCCGTTCGCCGACCACGGCGCCCTGCTCGATCCGCCGACCGCCGATGTCAGCGCGCGCTGTGCGATGTTGATGGCTAAGGTGGCCAGAGAACATCAGCAATATCTGCCGGCGCTCGAACGCACGATAGCCTATCTGCGCAGCGAGCAGGAAGCCGACGGCTCCTGGTTCGGCCGCTGGGGCACCAACTACATTTACGGCACCTGGTCGGTGCTCTTGGGCCTCGAGCAGACCGGCCTGCCGAAAGACGATCCGATGTACCGGAAAGCCGTAAAATGGCTGAAGAGCGTGCAGCGCGAAGACGGCGGCTGGGGCGAAGACAATTTCAGCTTCCACGACACCAACTTCAGCGGCAAATACCGTTTCAGCACCGCGTTCCAGACCGCCTGGGCCGTGCTCGCGCTGATCGCGGCCGGCGAAGCGAAGAGCCCGGAAGTCAAAGCCGGCATCGACTTTATCCTGCACAAGCAGCAGGCCGACGGCTTCTGGAACGACAAATGCTTCACCGCGCCCGGCTTTCCGCGCGTGTTTTATCTGAAATATCACGGTTACGACAAGTTCTTCCCGCTGTGGGCACTGGCGCGTTACCGTAACGAGTTAGCGAAGCCGTGATCACCGGTATCGTTGTCGCACTGCCCGAAGAGATTGTCACGCTGACCTCCAAACGCATTGACAAAGGTCATTGCGTGTTTATCCGCGACAAGATTCTAGTTGCCTGTGCGGGCATGGGGCCGGTCAACGCGACCGCCGCGGCCGAACTGTTGATCGCGAAAGGCGCGTCCCAACTGCTCAGTTGGGGCTGCGCCGCGGCACTCGACCCGTCTCTGCAGGCGGGCGACCTGACGCTCGCAGACCGCCTGCTCGATGCCAACAACGAAGAAATTGCGGTCAATGCCGACTGGCTCGACCACTGCCGGTCTGTGTTGACCGGCGCCTTGGCCGACAACCGTGGACAAGCCGTTTTACATACCGGCCTGTTGACCGAAAGCACCACCGTGGTGACCTCGGGCAAAGCCAAAAAACAGCTGTATTCATTTACGGGAGCGCTGGCGCTCGACATGGAAAGCAATGCGGTCGCGAAGGTTGCGCAACAGCACGGCCTGCCTTTTCTGGCGATCCGCGCAATTGCCGACCCGGCCGGCATGGGGCTGCCGGAAGCGGTCGTTTACGCGACCAATGCCGACGGCGAGGTGTCCATCGGAAAATTATTACAGTATCTGGCCCTACACCCTGCGCAACTGCCGGATCTGATAAGACTCGGCAACTATTTCAACAAGGCCAAACAGACTTTGAAACGGACCGCAGGCCGGCTCGAATCGATCGCCGAATTCAATTGTCCGCCGGCCGACCGGCAAACCTCTTGACCGGCTTTTTTTAAAAGCTTTTTGCCCTCCCAACACTTACCAACGAAAGACCGTTCATTTATGTCATTCAGCATCGCCGAGCTTTTTGCTCAACACAGTACCGATAAATTCGATCTGCACGAACAGTTTCTGAACAACCAGATGGTTCGGGTATTGAAAACGATCGGCTATGACCGCCACTATCAGCGCGCGGTCGGCCAGTATCTTTATGATCAACAGGGTCACGAATATCTGGACCTGTTGAGCGGCTTCGGCGTTTTCGCGATCGGCCGCAATCACCCGACCGTGATCAGCGCTCTGCATGAGACCCTGACCCTGGAATTGCCGAATCTGGTGCAACTGGACGTATCGGTGCTGAGCGGCCTGTTGGCGCAGGAAATCCTGAAGACCACGCCGGACAATCTGACCAAGATGTTCTTCTGCAACTCCGGCACCGAAGCGGTCGAAGCGGCAATCAAATTCGCCCGCTACACGACCAAGCGCGAAAAAATCGTGTTCTGCGAACATGCCTACCACGGCCTGACGATGGGGGCTTTGTCACTGAACGGCGAACCGATCTTCCGCGAAGGCTTCGGCCCGCTGTTGCCGGGCTGCAGCGCAGTGCCGTTCAATGACCTGAAGGCGCTGGAACAGGCGTTGAGCAATAAAGACGTCGCGGCCTTCATCGTCGAGCCGATCCAGGGCAAGGGCGTGAACATTCCGGACGACGATTACCTGCCCGAAGTCGAAAAACTCTGCAAAAAATACGGCACCTTGTTCGTCGCCGACGAAGTGCAGACCGGAATCGGCCGGACCGGCAAGTTCTGGGCGGTCGAACACTGGGACGTGAAGCCGGACATGATCTGCATGGCGAAAGCCCTGTCAGGCGGTTTCGTGCCGGTCGGCGGGGTCGCGATGACCACCAAGATCATGGACAGCGTCTATAACCGGATGGACCGCGCGGTCGTGCACGGCTCGACGTTCTCAAAGAACAACATGGCGATGTCCGCCGGCCTTGCAACCCTGCATGTCATGCGGGAAGAAAACCTGGTCGAGAACAGCGCGAAAGTCGGCGACGAGATCATCGCCACGCTGAATGCGATGGCCTCGAAATACGAATTCCTGAAGGAAGCGCGCGGCAAGGGCATGATGATCGCGATCGAATTCAACGCCCCGAAGAGCCTGACCCTGAAAGCGGCCTGGGCGATGCTCGAAGCGGCGAACAAAGGCCTGTTCTGCCAAATGATCACGATCCCGCTGTTCAAGGAACACCGGATTCTGACGCAGGTGGCCGGCCACGGCATGAACGTGGTTAAACTGCTGCCGCCGTTGAACCTGACCCAGAAAGACCGCGACCATATCATTACTTCCTTCGACAAGACGATCTCCGATACGCATCAAATCTCCGGCGCCATCTGGGACTTGGGCAAAAATCTTGCCAGCCATGCGTTGAAAGGCAAAACCGGAAACTAGGTGAATTGAATGATGAAAACATTATTAAAATTGTGTTTAATAGGCCTGGCGTTGATGCAAGCCCATCCGGCCGCCGCGCATGCGGTGGTGACCGACTATTCGCTGAAAATGCAGCCGATCCGCGCGAATCAGCCCGACAAGGTCGTGATGACCTTCAACTCGCAAGTCGAGATCGGCTTATCGCAGGTCTTTCTGGTGAGCAAAGGCGATAAGCACGACATGCTGAAGATCGGTGCCGGCGAGAAACAAGGCCAACTCATCGTTGAAGTGCCGGCGTTAACACCCGGCGATTACGCGATCAAGTTCAAGGTCTTTGCCGCCGACGGCCATTTGACCGAAGACGTGATCCATTTTTCTGTAGCACAATAAATAAGTTTTTGATTTTATGGCGGGTATAGCAGACTTTCTCGACTCCCTGATTGGCGGTTTCGATCTCATTTGTTTTTGTCTCACAGTCGGAAGCCTGTTCTGGGGACTTTTTGTTTTGCGTCCCTGGGAACAGCAACGCGGATACAATGCGGCGCTGCTGCACAGAACGACCACCTTGTTATACAAAGGCGGCTTTTATCTGGCGGGCGCCCAGCTTTTCAAGATCATCCTGAAGATCTGGCTGATGACCGCCGTGCTCGAACGCTGGCCGTTTCCGGAGTTTGCCGAAACCACGCAATTCATCGGCGGCGTGATTCGCACCCTGCTGGCCTTGGCGCTGGCTTTCTATTGCCATCGCGTTCTGCATCACCATGCCGACTCGAAAACACACTGGATCATTGCGAGCGTTGTCGCGCTGCCGTTGATCATTTCCGGCGCCTGGCTCGTGCATGCGGCCGGACGTTTCGATAATAAAGCGCTGCTGATGGCGCTGACCGTCGCGCATCAACTGGCCGCCGCGGCCTGGATCGGCGGCGTCTTGCAGCTGGTGAATGTCTGGCTGCTGAAATACCGCGAGCAGATTCAGGCCAATTTATGGCCGTTTCTGCTGAAACGCTTTTCGATCTTCGGCATCGCTTCGGTCAGCTTGTTGCTCCTTACCGGTACGCCGATCGCGCTGCAATACATCACGACCTGGAACGGATTGGTCGGCACCGGCTACGGCAACCTGTTGCTGGTCAAGGTCGTGCTGCTGTCGCTCGCGTTGGGCTTTGCCTGGCTGAACCGCAGCGCAGTACTCGCTTACGGCATCAGCGGCGATACGACCCGCTTAAATCGCAGTGTGCCCTATTACATCGAAGCCGAAACCTTCATTTTGATCACGCTGCTGTTTACCGCGGCCAGTCTCGCCTCGCAGCCGCCGGCGATCGACATTCCGAACTTGACCGCGGGTTGGCAGGAAGTGCTGAATACCTTTCATCCGCAAATCCCGCAAACCACCTCACCGACCCATACTGCGCTGATTGCGGGCGAAGCCGGCCGCGTCGCGATCATCGGCCAGGTGCCTTCGATCGCGGCGACAGAATGGTCGAATTACAACCACAACATCGCAGGTATTTTCCTGACCGCGATGAGCTTCTTCGCGATGCTGTCCTATCTGAAGTCGCCGGCCGCGTCCCTCGACCGCTTTTTTGCGCTGATCAAATTCTGGCCGATCGGTTTCGTGCTGCTGGGCATCTTTCTGTTTTTCCGCAGCGATGCGGAAACCTGGCCCTTGGGCCCGATTGGTTTCTGGGAAAGCACGTTCAACAACGGCGAGGTCTTGCAGCACCGGATCGCGACGCTGCTGGTGTTCGTGCTCGGCGTGATCGAAATCAGAGCCCGCATGCAGGGCAATCAAAACACCCGCCTGCCGCTGGTATTCCCGGTGCTTGCGGCCTTCGGTGGACTGATGTTGCTGACCCATTCGCATATCGGCTTTCAGGCCAAGAGCGCTTTTCTGATTCAGGTCGGCCATACCACGATGGGTATTTTCGCCCTGATTCTCGCCTCCGGCCGCTGGCTCGAGTTGAAACTCGACAAGCCCGGCAAGGACATTGCCGGTTTTCTATCTGTTGCGGCTCTGTTTCAAATGGGGCTTATTCTGATGTTCTATCGCGAACCCCTGTACTAAATTATGAAACTCACCACCGAATTCCCGTTGCTCGATCAGATCAATCTGCCCGCGGACCTGCGCAAACTGAGCAAGGACCAGCTGAAGCCGATCGCGAAGGAACTGCGCGATTATCTGACCCATACGGTCAGCGTCTCCGGCGGCCATTTCTCGGCCGGGCTCGGCACGGTCGAATTGACCGTCGCGCTGCACTACGTGTTCAATACCCCCGAGGATCAGTTGGTTTGGGATGTCGGCCATCAGGCCTATCCGCATAAGATTCTGACCGGCCGCAAGGGACGCATGACCACGATCCGCACGCACGGCGGCATCGCGGCGTTTCCTACCCGCTCCGAAAGCGAATATGACGCCTTCGGCGTCGGCCATTCGAGCACCTCGATCAGCGCGGCCCTGGGCATGGCGATCGCCTCGGCGCAGAAAGGCGAAAACAAACAGATGGTTGCGATCATCGGCGACGGCAGCATCACCGGCGGCATGGCCTATGAAGCGATGAACCATGCCGGCGCGCTCGATGCGAATCTGTTGGTGATTCTGAACGACAACGATATGTCGATCTCGCCGAATGTCGGCGCGATGAACAATTATCTGGCCAAGATCTTGTCCAGCCGGCTGTATGTATCGGCCTGGGAAGAAAGCAAGAAAGTACTCAGCAGCATGCCGACGGTCTGGGAACTCGCGCGCCGCACCGAAGAGCATATCAAGGGCATGGTGGTGCCGGGAACGCTGTTCGAAGAGCTCGGCTTCAATTACATCGGCCCGATCGACGGCCACGACATCGACGTGTTGGTGGCTACGCTCGAAAACCTGAAGGCGATGCCCGGCCCCCGCCTGCTGCATATCGTAACCCGGAAAGGCAAGGGCTATGCGCCGGCCGAAAGAGACCCGCTCGCTTATCACGGCGTGCCGGCCTTCGATCCTTCCAAGGATTCGCTGCCGAAATCGGCGCCCTCCCCGCACCCGACCTATACCGAGGTGTTCGGCAACTGGCTCTGCGACATGGCCGAACAGGACGAGCGCCTCCTCGGCATCACGCCGGCGATGCGCGAAGGCTCGGGTCTGGTCAAGTTTTCCGAACGCTTTCCGAAGCGCTATTTCGACGTCGCGATCGCCGAACAACATGCGGTAACGCTCGCCGCGGGCCAAGCCTGTCAGGGCGCGAAGCCGGTCGTCGCGATCTATTCGACCTTCCTGCAGCGCGCCTACGACCAGCTGATTCACGATGTCGCGATTCAAAACTTGGACGTTCTGTTCGCGCTCGACCGTGCGGGCCTGGTTGGACCTGACGGACCGACCCATGCCGGCAGCTTCGATTACAGCTTCATGCGCTGCATCCCGAACCTGCTGATCATGGCGCCTGCCGACGAAAACGAATGTCGGCAGATGCTCTATACCGGATTCATCCACGAAGGCCCGGCCTCGGTACGCTATCCGCGCGGCAAGGGCCCCGGCGCCGAAGTGCAAAAGATGATGACCGCGCTGCCGATCGGCAAGGGCGAAATCCGCCGCCAGGGCAGCAAGATCGCGATTCTGGCATGGGGCAGCATGGTCGCCCCGGCCCTGAAAGCCGCCGACCAGTTCGGCGCGACAGTCGCGAACATGCGCTTCGTCAAACCGATCGATGAGGCGTTGATCCTGGATCTGGCCAAAACGCACGAAATGCTGGTCACGATCGAAGAGAACGTCTTATCCGGCGGCGCCGGCAGCGCGGTGAACCAATTCCTGCAAGCGAAGCGCATCCTGATGCCGGTGTTGAATATCGGCCTGCCCGATGCGTTCATCGAACAGGGCACGCGCGAGGAATTGCTTTCGATCTGCGGACTGGACGCGCCAGGCATTGCGGCCAGCATCGAAGCCTTCAGCGCCTAGCTCCATGCTCGAAATCATCCAGATACCGGTCCTGACCGACAATTATATCTATCTGATCCACGATCCGGTGTCGAAAGACACCGCGGCGGTCGATCCGGCCGAGGCTCGGCCGGTGCTGGATGTGTTGGCAAACCAAGGCTGGAAGCTGAGCTACGTTTTGAACACCCATCACCACTGGGATCACGTCGGCGGCAATCTGGAACTGCAACAACAAACCGGCTGCCAGGTGATAGCGCCGTTAGCCGATCGCCACCGGATACCGGGCATCGACCGGGGCGTTGCCGAGGGCGACACCATAAGACTCGGCGAGCATACTGCCGATGTACTGTTCACGCCTGGCCATACGCTCGGCCATGTCGTTTATCATTTCGCGGGCGACCATGTGCTGTTCTGCGGCGACACCCTGTTTGTGATGGGCTGCGGCCGCCTGTTCGAAGGCACCGCCGAACAACTGTGGCAATCGCTGCAACGATTGAAAGCCTTGCCCGCCGACACACGGATCTATTGCACGCACGAATACACGCAAAACAACGGTCGCTTCGCCTTGACCCTGGAGCCTGACAATCGGGCATTAGCCGAGAAAATGCAGCGGGTCGCCGAACTGCGTGCCAACAACCGGCCGACCGTGCCGTCGACGATCGGCGAGGAACTCGCCACCAACCCGTTTTTCAGAGAAGACAGCCCGTCACTGCAAAAAACGCTAGGCCTGAGGGATGCGACGCCCATTCAAATATTTACCGAAGTACGGCGTTTGAAGGACGCGTTTTAATACGGAGAAGAGTCCATGGCATTGCCTGACAGAGGCAGCGCCATGGACTGGTCAGCAGGAAATTAAGCTTCCAACAGCTCAGCGAAAGGTTTGAAACTTTCGTTGTTATGCTGGGTGCAAACGCTGAATTGATAGTCCTTATCATTCACGCTCAGCTGGATATGTCCCAAATTGGACTTGTTTCTGCATTGGGTGCCCTTCGCGGTGCTCGCCTGGCACTGGTTGCCGTCATCCAAGCGGATAACGTTGCCGGACTCTTCTTTCACGGCCACTGCGGTTTCTTCCGCAGCCGCTTTGGCTTTTGCAGCGGTCGCCGGCTTGGCGACGGTCTGAGTTTGGCTCTCCAGATACTGGCTTACGCGCGTGCCTGCGCCCTGCGGTGCGGCCGCTTCAGCCTGCGCTACAGATTCGGCCGGCGCAGCTGCCTCCGGTTTGAACTCTTTGCCTATCGCCGCAAGATATTTAGCGACGCGCGACAACGGCACGCCCGACTCCTGTTCCTGAGCGGCGGCTACCGGTGCTTCAGCGACTTTCTCGGCGGTTGCCGGCGCAGAGGCCGCCTGCTGGCTGGCCAGGTATTTTGCCACCCGCGACTGAGGTGCAGCTGTGTGCTGAACGGCTGCCGCAGGTTCCGATACCGCAGGCTTAGATGCGGCCGCTTGGCTCGCGAGATATTTTTCGACACGCGACAATGGCGTAGCAGGCTCTTGTGCCGCAGGCGTCTGAACGGCCGCCGCTGCCGGTTTAGCCGCCGCCTGGCTCGCAAGGTATTTGTCAACCCGCGACAGAGGCGCCTTGCTTGCTTGCGCAGCGCTCGCTGCTTCAGCGGCTTGCGCTTGTTTTGCCAGATATTTTGCGACGCCGGTCAGAGCCACTGCGGATGCTTGCTCTTGGTTAGCCAAATATCTTGCGACGCCGGTCAATCCCGAATTTATTTTCACTTCTTCCTTCCTGTAAATATCATCACCTATGGGTCCAGCCAGTTTACTTGTTGCAAAATCAAGAAACTGTTCTAATAAATTTTTTGCCATATCAAAGTTACCTTTTCTTTTATTGTAATAATTAAAGAGCAAATCAGTGTAATCATATGCTAAACCCTTGCGCGGGTAAAGAGCACCTTAACGCTACAGCCGTATCCGGTCGGCATTGTTCTGTCCGGTTTTGAGACACGCAGCCGTTCAGCCGCGGGCCGACCTCATGCGCAACCGAAACCTGCGTCAAACTTATCTGCCGAGCGTGATAGCCAGCGCGCCATGCTCAGTTTACAAGTCCTGTTTAATATCCTCTTTCAGCGCCGGCCAGCGCATGAACGCAAACACCCAAATCATCGCGATATTGACGACCGGAATCAGTAAAACCACTGTCCACCAGCCTTCGAAACCGGCTTTTTGAATGATCCGATAACCCAACCACAAGCAAAATCCGACATAGATCGGCAGCAGGATATAAAATAGCAGCATCATGGCTTCCGCTCCAGTTCGCTTCGGCGGTTGGGCCACGGCATCAGCGCCAACTGCATAAAAACCAGCAACAGGCCGAAAACCGGTAAAAACACCAGCGCGGCCCAGGCCGGATTAAAACCGGCTTTGCGGTAGATCAAAAAAACCGGCAGAAAAATAAAGAGCCCCAGAATGAAAACCTGGAAAATATCGGGAAACATCATCATATGTCCTCTCCTTATTACTTTAAAGACATGCCTAGGCGCAAAGTTTAACCGCAATGCAAAAGCCGCGCGATCCTTTTATCAAAGCGTAAAAGCACATCCGCTTTCATTCCGGCATCAGCACAATGCTTGCGCAGTATGGCGAGCCCCGTCCGCCATGAACACACTCACTGATTGCACCTTTCGACGCCCATGATCATTCAGAGCACCTTCAAACCGGCCTGGTGGCTAAAAAACACCCACCTGCAAACGATCTTCCCGGCCTTCTTTCGCATAGCACAGCCGCCCAAAACGCTGCGTAGGGAGCGGCTGAGCACGCCGGATAACGATTTTCTCGACATCGACCACTGCGGCGAAGCCGGACAGCCGATCGTGATTTTGTTGCACGGCCTGACCGGCAGCTCGGAATCCGGCTACATCAAAGGCTTGCAGCACACGCTGGCGAAACTCGGTCTGCGCACCGTCGCGTTGAATTTCCGCGGCTGCAGCGGCGAATCGAACCGCCTGGCGCGCTGCTATCACTCCGGGGAAACCGAGGACATTCATTTCCTCTATCGAACCCTGCGCGAACGCGAACCGGAAACGCCGATGGCCGCGATCGGTTTTTCGCTGGGCGGCAATGTGCTGCTGAAATGGCTTGGCGAACAGGGTGAGCGTCTTGACCTGTTTGCCGCGATTGCTGTGTCGGTGCCGCTCGTGCTGAGCCTCTGCGCGAGCAAGCTCGATAGCGGATTTTCGAAAATTTACCGCAAACGCCTGCTCAACGAGCTGAAGCACTACGTCCGCCTGAAACTGCAACACCTTGAAACCCTCGGCATCGAGGCGGAAGCCGAAAAAATCAGGCAACTCGGCAATTTGTCCGACATCAGCTCGTTTTGGCAATACGATGATATCGTGGTCGCGAAACTGCACGGCTACCGCGATGTACACGACTACTACCAGAGTTCCAGCTCCCGCCAGTTTCTCAAATCGATCGCCGTGCCGACTCTGGTCATCCAGGCGGCCGACGATCCTTTCATGACCGTCGAAGTGCTGCCCGAAGCGCATGAACTGTCGCCAGCCGTGCAACTGGAAATCGCCCAAAGCGGCGGCCACGTCGGCTTCGTAACCGGCACCTACCCTTTCCGCCCCCGCTACTGGCTGGAACAAAGAATCCCGGAGTATTTGTTACAGCATATAAAATCTTGCCAACCCCAGTCCGGCACTGGCGCTGCATAATTTTTCAAAGAAAGCCTTCCTCGATGCAAATTTTGCATGAGGGGGCTTAAAAAAAATTGTCAGCTATGGTTTAATATGCAGCTCTTCAAAACCCCACTCCAAGCCGGTGTAGCTCAGTTGGTAGAGCAGCGCATTCGTAATGCGAAGGTCGTAGGTTCGACTCCTATCATCGGCACCATGAAATCAACCACTTACAAGACAAAGCAGAACACCTAAATTTTCGGTGCTACGCTGGTGCTACGGTCTTGATTAAACCAAGGCTTTTGATCGCACCGATTGCGGTATCTCCAGACCCAAAAAAGCCGGATTACTCCGGCCATCGATGCCGCGCGGTTTGATCTCTATCCCCATGACCGCCGCCATCACGATCCCCACAACCCATGACTGCACCGGCATTGCGCCAGGACTAGGCAAAATCGATTGTTTCCAATTCTGCGCACAATAAATTCACTAGCATGATTTCGTGCCAACTCTCTGGAAGCCGCGCCATCCGTGCGTTATAGACAGGCATGATATTTGCTTTAGGCGTTGTTTCCTAAAAGTAGCGGGTGCCCTTGCGCCTCGATCAGCTTGCCGCGTTTTTTATTGCCGCCTTAGTGAAAAATTGAATGTGCTTGACTCGATCATCAACAATCTCATCATGCACTGATAACGCCTGTTGATTTTGCCGTCGCAACCCGCACCGCGTCTGCAATCAACTGTTGTTTTTCACTGTCGTTTTTGATCCATCCCTCTGCCCCAATGATGTTCTTGTCTAACGCGCATGGTATGCTATCGGCTGCTTTTTAACTCTAGCTGATAGGATTGATAGGTATGCACAAGACGTTATTTTTCTGCACCGCCATGTTTGGGGTAGTGCTCTCAGGTTGCACCATGCACTGGACGAATATTGATGCGAAGCCCGATGGAGCTGATTCTGTTGCTCATTATTCGAAAAGTAGCGGCGCGCGTGAATGTCTGGCGGTCATGGATGACTTGCAGACGATTTTTGACAGTCAGGAAACCAATGCAAGCGTTGAGTTCCAAAAGCGACTCTTGAGGCATATCAAGGGCACTGGCGTATTCAATTCTGTTACTGAAGAAATGCCAACAGTTAAGCCCAATCGGTGGGTCAATTTCGCCTTAAAGAGCAATGAGGCTCAAGACACAAATCAAGGATCGAATATGGTTAAAGGGTTTTTTATTGGATTTACTTTTTGGCTGCTGACTCCTGTCCTTCCACTTTCCTATGACTTCGAGTCAGATATGACGTTAAATGCCACTCGATGGGATGGCAAGACAAAAAGCTACCATGCCAAAGGAAGCGGCAACGCCAAGTATCAACTCTATGCCAATTCCGCTATAGCCGGTAACGAAGTAAGAGCGCAAATAACCAATAACAATATCAATTCGCTTATGAGCCAATTGGTTCAGGATGCGGATTTTCTCTGCCCAACAATATGAATTACAAAATTACATCAATTTTATTGTTGCTAACCGATTGGCTTTTATACGGTTATGGAATTCCGTTGATCATTATTTTTATTTCCATCATCGTCTTTAGGAGTCAAACAACAAGTGGAGAAAGCAAGGATAATGAGGATTTCTGGGTAACCCTTGCTTTCCTTTCGTTTATGGGCTTGGGCTTCATTTTGTACCAATTAAACCCTGAAGTCGCAAAATACCAGCATTAATCAATGATCCCACCATGATTGACGGCAAGATTTAGTTGGCATAAAAACCCGCTAAGCATGGAGATTCGGCTGGTCTAAGTGCAAATTAAGCGTCCATGCAAAGCCGGGTAAAGGTAAGCTCTTGCTATTGCCCCGGCTTTGTTTGGTTCAGGTTAATTCTGTTTCCCTTTTGCTTCCTATCTCCGCCCATCCAAAGCCTTAGCCAAATCCTCAATATCGACAAACCAAGGCGCACCGTTTGCCGGCCTTACCTGGCGAGCCTTGACTCCAAGCTTGCCTTCACTGGCGTACCGCCTAGCGGTTTCTGGTTTCAGGCCAAAATAGCGCTTACAGATAGCCTCGTCATCGAGGCTTAGATGCTTGGTCTTGTGTTCTTGAAATAGTGCATCAACGGTTTTCATGCTTCATCATCCTTTGGTGGCCGCAAAATGCGCCTTGACGATCGCTTTCATGTCCTCGATTTCGTGGTGCACGGAATTGATGCTGCTCATAATGATTTCATTGTTCATCCGGTTTTCACTTTCGAACTGCGAAAACAACAGCATCAACACGCCTTGGGCGCGCGCTGCCATTGCGTTACATGCGTCCTGTATGTCGATAGGGTCGTGGGCTTGCGTTGCATTAAAACGATGCGCAAATAGATTGGTGTTTGTGGTCATTAAAGTTGAATCCAAGCATTAATAATGAACCACCGCCTATGCTTCTCACGGGATAGGTGGCGGACTGAATGGGGTGAGAAAACCGCTACTTGGAACGGCCAGCGTTCGACGCTGCCCAATCAGTCCGCCATAACAGTATAGGCGCAATCATGCGGCCCACGATATGGGGCGGGTAAATAGTCACAGATAAACAGTGAAGATTTACCACCAAGTAAAACGGGTTCTCACGCCCGGCCACGCTGTTGCGGGGCGGTTGCATTTTGAGGCTTTTGGTGGGAAGTGTCGCGACAAAATTCACGCCATGTGAAAGCAATTCACAAGCCCGAATCAATCAATGTTTGGGCTGATTTTCTAAAGCCCGGTCACGACTTCGCAAAATTCGCATGGTTTTAAACCTTCGTCGTCATAATTATTTTCAATTGTGAAAGTTATTCACGCTTTTACCGCAAGCATTGCCGGCCATAACCTGATCTCTCCCAAACAAAAAAGCCCGGGCTTACCGGGCTTTTCTTTGTCTACTGTCCGCGCATCATCTGCTCGGCTGCCTGGATAATGTCCGGCCTATTGGCGAACTGGTCGCGGTTATTCAGCACATATTCCGCCTTTCGCCGCTGCACTTCCGGATCAGCCGGCGCCGATTGCTTCGGCTGAGCAACCCTGGAAATCTCCCCGGTATCCTTGTTAAACGATCCGGTGACGCGCTTCTCATTCGCCATGGTTTCAGGATTGTAGTTTTCCTCGACGATCGGCTGATAGTCGCCCTTAGCTTTGCCGTTTCCACCCTTGGCAATGGTCGCCAAATGATCACGAAACTGCGGATTAGAATCCATCAACTGAATCACCGACTCATGCCCGGTCAAGCGCTGCACCAATTGCTGCGGCGTGATGCCTCGAACATTGCGGTCATAAAGGCTTGATGATCTGAACTCGGTCATCGGGCCGGGATCAGCGTAAGGCTTGCCGTCCTTGTCTTTGCCGTAAGCGGTTACTTCCATCGTGTAGTAACCCTCTGGATAGTTTTCCTCTGGTGGATGGAATAGAACCCCGGTGATTTCCTTGCGGTCGATGGTGCCACCGACATAGCGCGGATCTTCGCCGTCATAGGCGCCATTGCCCTTGTTGATGTCGACAGCCTCCAGGGTATTGAGCGCCTGCAAAACAGGGCGCGGATCTTTGGCGAACGCGCCGGGATTCATGGCCGCCTGCGTCATCGTTTCAAACGACTGCTTATATTGAGGATAACTTGCTGCGACCGCGACCGGATCAACGCCGGTTCCCTTCTTGAAATCATCCAGCGCCTTAACGCCTTCCTCGCCGCCTGGAAGCCTGATAACTGCGGTTCCGTTTGCGTTTGGTTGGACATAAGCAGAAAACCGCGTCAAAGCCTCCTGCTTGGCCTTGGCGTCCTGCGCTGATCTCAATTCAAAGGCTTTTGTCGCCGTTTCGATGTTATTTTCATTGATCGTCGAATTTGCCTGCCGCTCCTGAATTCCTATTTGCCGGCTTTGGTTTTCAAGCTGGCTTTTCCTGTAGGCGTCATTACTCAGCATGTCGGCTTCTTTCAGGCCGAATTCCTTGTCATCCTTCACAAGCTGATGCCGGTATTTTTCTTGCTCGAGTCGCGCGGCTTGCTCATTGGCCGCCATGCTCTGATCATGCCAAGCCTGATCACGCTGATCGATCATGGCTTGTCTTTTGACGCCATCCCGATATTGCGCGTTTTCAAGCCCCATGTGTTGTTGATCAAGGTCATTCCTGCGGCGCCGATGGATTGCATCGTCAACCAGGCCAAAGCCGGCTGAAAAACCAGATGTAAATGCTGTTGTCATTAAAGTTCTCCACTTAATTGATCGTCGATTAATTCGTCCAGTTCTTGTGGATCTACCGGCCCCTTGATTAGGGAATACACGTTGTCGGTAATCAGCGCATATTCATCCTGGAGCCGCCGTCCGAATGGCCCCCTGTGCCTACCTCTGTATTTAATGCCGATTAAATCACCTGGACAGATATGCTGGCGATTAAAATCGTTTTCCAAGCCAAGGGTAAGGCTGACTTCTGTAGCCCCATTCTCTGTGAGAATCACCGCTCGACCAATGTTTAAGTCGGAAAAAATACCAATGACGCAATCTCCCGGATGGTAATTCTGTTTGTAACTTGAGTTCCATATGACGGGAATTTCGTTTAGGCGCCTCTTAATTTCAATGAGGCGGTGTGGTGTGCATGCTGAGTGAAAGTCGCCTGTATAAGGCTCCCAAACACGTTGGTGTGGTTTATTCATAGTTGCCTCCCGGCAATTAAAGGTTACAAGGCCGATCAGTCGATGGGCGGCCGGTTTTGATGGACTGGTTCGCTGTCCTTCTCGATAAAGTCCAGGTTGATGCAGGCCGCGTAAAGGTTCTGCGTGGCCTCACCAAGCAAATGCAATCCTTGCAATGTGCGCTGGTCCCTTGTTTTCACGATACTCGGATCGTTGAGCATTTCATAAATGGCCTCCCTGAGTAGGTCATAAATCGTTACGATGTCTTCTTTCACTTTGTGGCCCTTCAATTTCTTAATTTTGGTACGACTGGTTACGGGTCTATGCTTCTAACCAATTGAAAAAATGAATATATTTTTTAAGCGTAACTACCGTACCAATGCGTACCAAAATAAAACTTGTTACGCCGGTTTGATTTTTGGTGCCGTACCGTACCGTACCATCTCTCTATAGAGATGGTACGCTGGTACGCAATCAAACTGACCCGGCGGTTACGTTCACAATTACCAGTCGATCCGCCACCAGCAATCCTCGAACTGCTGAACTATGTCTAGCTCAATCAGCTTATTCCGGCTTCGTTGAAACGCTTGCCGTTTGTTTAATTTTTCACCTTCTGAATCAATAACTGGGTATGCCTGATTTCGCCAATGATCAATATGGACCACCTTTCGAGATTGGCCGATATTGCCATCAAATCCACCGAATCTGGCTCTCAGTTCCGCTGAGGGCGCGATTCCATGTTCGGCTATGGCTCGATCAAGCGCGGTCAGGATCGCGTCGTCACGCTTACCTAGCCTCTTCTTTTTCCCTTTGGTTTTTGTCTCGGCTTCGCCTTCAATGTAATCCAGGTATAACGATGTGATAGGCTCGCCGTCCTCATCCCGAAATCCTGTATCAACCTCGACCGTTTTGAATGAGATATTCGGCGGCTCAGCCCCATCCTTGAATTTGGCACAACTCAGGGTCACTGTGTCGCCATCACGGGATGCAAGCCACTCGGTATCACATGACGCCTTGATTGCCGATGTACCGCGGCCGCGGCCGTTATTGTCGTGCCCAGTATGATGGATAAACAAAAATGAAATCCCAGGAAGGCAGGCACGGAACTGCATATCAAGGTTCTTGAGTAGTTGGCCGAAATCGGAAGCACTATTTTCGTCGCCCGATGTGTTGCGGTGAAAAGTATCCACGATTACCAAGGATGGAAGTTCGCCTATCTCCTGGCATGAATTGAAAATCCCGTTCACTACACTCGACGCGCTTTCCGCGTTCAAAAGGTCGGCGGGTAATTTGGATACAATGAGCTTGTTTGAAACCGGAACACCATATTTGATTTCAAGCGCCTTCAATCGCGGCACCAGTCCGCCGTATCCCTCGCCGGCCAAATAGACAACAACGCCAGACTTAGTTTTTCGTCCGGCCCAATCATTGCCGGTGGTAACGCAGAATGCGCAATCTAAGGCTATAAAAGTTTTAAGAGAACCGGGTGCCGCGATTAAGAAGCCGACGTTATCTTGATTTATGAATCGCTTGACGATGGATTTTGCTGGTGCGTACCCACCAACAAGTTTTTGAGCGCTAATGAACTCGTGGGCGGTGAGTGCCCCGTAAACCGGCTTTGTGTCAAACATTGGGTATTCTGTGCCCTGAGTGCCAAGGCCAACCTGCTTATTCACACTCTCCAACCCATATCGCGCGTGCAGATCATTGAAGTCGGATGATTCGGTATCGGTATCGAGGAAATTCGGACAGGCCACCAGCGTGCCGGGCCCGGCCGCTTGCGCTGCTTTGTTCGCCGCCAGCAATCCAATATTCTTCAATTCGCCGTTGATGCGCGTGAACCGATCGTTATCCGCGCACACGATCAGCTTGACTCCGGGATGCCTGCGCCTGGCTATCTCTGTTACCAATGGCAGGTTGCCGGCGTCGAATGCCACATAAACCGTTGCACCGCTGGCCATGTGCAGGCTGATCGCGGTTGCTAATCCTTCGGCTGTCAGGATTAAGGTGTCTGATCCCTGGATAAGAAAGAAACAGCCGCGCTTTTCGCCGCCTGCAGGGAACAGTTTCCCGCCGTCGTAATTGATCCGCTGCAAAGTCCTGATCTGTCCGGCCTCATTGATCAATGGAACCACCAGGTTGACACCGCCATCCCACTTGACTCCAGGCACAGGCTTAACCTGCTTGGTGATAAAGTAATGATGGGTTTCCGGTGCGTCTTGATAGCTGGTCCATTCCTCCGTGCATTGTGCCGCCACCTCGTCATGGATTCGCTTGCGCTCTGCCTCCTGCCGCGCCTTTGCCTCTTCCAGAGTTGTCGCGTAATCCTGGCGCTGTTGGTGCGTCATTTCGTCCGGATTGAACGATGACCAGCTTGTCCGGCTATACGGATCTTTCCAGTGACCGAAGCACCCACTAATAAAGTCCGGTGATTCGTACAGCACATACCAGAAGTTTTTGCTCCGCGCCTTATCATCGATGTGCTTAACGCGCTGGATCTCGCCGTTTGCGACTGCATAGCCGGCGACAAGTGCACCGTGCGCCTCGATCTCTTTGGTGAATGCCGCAATGGCCGCGTAACGGTCGAATGCCGGTGTGTATTGAATGTGTAACGCTGGATCGAAGCCCTCGGGCCCGAATATTTCTGATAGGTCTGCCATGTGGTATCATCTTTGTTGGGCGCATCTCGCGCGCAAATTGAATTAGGTGATTTGGTTTAAAAAGCCTCGGCTTCTGGGTGTGGCCGGGGCTTTTTATTTGCCCGTGTTCTTGCGTTCGATGCAGGCGAAAAACTCTGCCTCATCGATCAAGACGCGCCGACAGTACGCGACTCAAGGAAGGAATCAAGCGCCGATTTGCGATACTTGACCAGACGGCCAACTTTAATGAATGGGATGCTGTAACGCTTAGTGCAGCGCCAAACCTCTAACGTTTTAGGTGTGACGCCGATGTATTCGGCGGCTTGAGTGTTGCTGTAGATTTCGTCTTCTCGTGATGCTTTAATGGTCATGCGGTAAACTCCATTGGGTTTAATTAAATGCACGATCATTACATCAAAAGATTTCCTATTTAAATGTGGCTCAATTAAATAGGCTCAATATGAGGGACCAGTCTGACTCCTACGAGGTGGGATTAATTCCCCCAAATGGTCATCAGAGAGATTTTCAAGCCATTCTCTAAGGTGAAGTTTTTCAATTTCTGTTCTCTCAGCTTCTACGGTTTTTACTTTAATTCCGTATCGTTTAGCGGCTTCCTCGTTTGCCTTTCCAGGATCAACACCTTTTCGGCGCCGTTGTTCCACAAATGCGGCAATACTTACAGTTTCATCAAGGGCTTTTCTTTTTGGGTTTCCTCGTCCACGCTTGAGGTGAAACGCCCGATCCAAAGAGGGCGCTTTGGTATCTTCTAAATATCGTCGAAATGCAGGAATCGCAAAGCCTGCGAGAACGCTTATATCCAATGAGCTTAACTGGTCGCCGTTAACTTCATATCTCTCGACAAGGTATTTCATTAGCGATCTAGCAGCCTCAATAGATTCCTTTAACTCTCCATGTTCATAAAGTTCATTATTCATAAAAATCCATGACTGAAGCTCTGATTTTGATGGTTGTACCATATTCACCTTGTGAAAAGTTAAGGTTGCCAAAAAGGATTAACCGGAAACAGAATGGCGTTCTCTGCTTGTCGGCCCGTCGGCCTATCCGGTTAAATGGGGTCATTCGATCCTGAGCAATGAAACATCATCAGCCATGCAAAGCTCGGCAATGACACTTGCCTTGTTTCTCAGAATCAACTGCAATTGTCTGTTGGTGCAGTTGCCGCGCCGTATCCATACCACCTTGGGCGGATGCCCGCGCAACATGCTTTGTTCGTAAAAGTCGGCGTCTTTGCTGATAATGACAAAATCGTTTTCTTTGGCATAGCGCCATACTTCATCATCGGAACCGCCGCCCAAGCCGATCCGGTCCACATGGGCGGAACCGGGAAAAACATCGCTTAACCCGGCCACCATTTTTGGGGATAGATTTTCGTCAAAAAGCAGCCTCATCCCTTGATTACCCGCGTGTGGCGTTCACGGTCGGCCGCATACGCGAAACAGGCCCGAATGTCGTCGCGGGTCAAATAATCATAATCGTCCAGCACTTCAGCTTCAGTCATGCCGGCCGCGAAACAGTCCAGGATGTCATCAACGGTAATCCGTAAACCACGGATGCAAGGCTTGCCGCTGCGCTTTCCGGGCTCGATGGTTATGATGTCGTGATAATCGATGCTCATTTTGCTTGTTTCCTTTTGGTCATGGGGATGATCTCGCCTGTCGCCTTCAAGCCGCCAGCCGCCAGCATCGCGCCGGTGGCACGCTCTACGGATTCGCGGACAGGATCAAGATCGAGCCGCGCATATATCGCTGTGGTTGATGGTGATTTATGGTTTAACGATTTGCCGACTATAACCAATGATGCGCCGGTTTTAGCCTGCCACGAACCCAAGGTGCGTCGTAAATCGTGGATGCGTAAGTTATCAATGCCTGCCCGATCCAGGACGCGCCGCCATGCTTTTTTAGGCTCGACTAGATGCCCGGTTTTGCCCTCTCCAGGAAACACAAAAGGCGATTTTGAATAGTCCCGATTGCGTAATATCTCGACCGCCTCCGGCGACAAAGCGACAGTCTGAGGCTCGCCGTTCTTGGTGGTCGGAATGCGCCACTCGGCCCGCTCCAGATTGATCTGGCTCCACTGCATCTCCTGTACATTCGAGCGCCGCGCCCCCGTGAGCAACGATATTAGAAAGTAATCACGCAAGGTATCGTTGGGTTCTTCGGTCAGGGATTTGAAAAACGCGGGCAGTTCGTCCGACTGTAAAAAACGATCTCGCTTTATTTCGGGGAACTGTCTGATTCCTTGCACTGGGTTAGCTCCTTTGAAGAGCTTCTTTTCCGCTGCATATCCGAAAAGACTGCTGGCTACACGAATAACCCTATTCGCTGTAGCCGGATGCGCCTTGCCAATATCTGCATGTAATTTGCCGAAGTCGGTATCTTTGAATTGCGACAGTTTGCGCTTGCCCCATTTACTCAAATAAAGCTTGAAGTCGGAACGATAGCTGCGTTTGGTTTTCTCGGATAGGAACGCGCCGCGCTTATTGCGTCGGTGCTTTAGGAACTCATCGAACAGCTCTTGCAGCGTGGTTTCTGACTTGAGCGCTCTGGCGTCGGTGTTGGGGTTGATCTTCTGAGCAATCAAAGAACTCAGACGCGCCGCTTCTTTTCTGGCGTTCTCGATACTCATGTCGGGAAACTTGCCGATAGTGACGCGCTCCGGCTTGCCTTCTACGCGTTTCTGAATAAAGAATGTCTTGGTGGTGCTGGTGTGTCTAAGCTGCAAGCCTCCGGCGTTCTTATGGGTGTCGTGGTAAACGATCCGTTCGCCCTGTTTTGGCTCTCTCAGTGCTTCGAGCTTGGGCTTGGTAAAGTCAAAATGCGTTGTCATGCCTGCCTTTGCGGTGATTTCTGGTGCTACGCTGGTGCTACACTCTCTGTCAAAAACCGTTAAATTTCGTGTAGCACCGTTAAGGCTATAATAGGCTGTAAGTATTGGTTTGTAAAGGTTTATTAAGGTTTAGTAATCCGCAGAAAATAGCAGGACTTCAAATTCGTAATGCGAAGGTCGTAGGTTCGACTCCTATCATCGGCACCAAATAAAACAAGGGCTCAGGTTGCAAACCAAGTCCTTTTTTATTGCTCGCGGGACACTGGCGGGACATTTGCCCACAACGCGTCACAATAAATCCCGGGTCATGAGCCCTTATCCGCTCAATTCGATACGATCAATCGCACCATGCTGTAGCGCTACCATCAAAGTCAGATGCTCGCGCAATTGCCGAGTTAACAGAAAATTTTCGCGCACGAATTCTTTGCCTTTAAGCCCCATCGTCTGCATTTTTTGTTTCTGATTCAGCAGATAGCGAATGCGCAGCGATGCGCCTTCCGGGGTGTTGACTAAGAATCCGGTATGAAAATCGATCACCTGTAAACGAATGCCGCCGGTATCGCCGCCGATGACTGGCTTCCCTTTCCAAAGCGCTTCGGTCACCGTCAAACCGAATCCTTCCTTGGTGGACTTTTGCAGCACGATATCGGACAACCGCTGTAAGGCATTGATCGTACGGTGTGCGTCAGGCGGCAGCAGCAGAATCTTAATATTCGGATCATCGCCCGCTGCAAAGCGCACTTCGTTCAACACGGCCTCGCCCTCCGGATCGTCGGAGGCGCCTCCGCCGGCCAGCACGAGTTGCAAGCCGGGAATATAGTCCTTCGCGAGCTTATAGGCATGAATCACGCCTACAGGATCTTTAAAGCGGTCGAAACGCGAGATCTGCGCGATCATCGGCGCATTGGGATCGATGCCGAAGCGTGTCCGGACAGCGTCCAGTTCGTCTTCAGACAAGTCGACATTCTTGTCGCTTAAGGGATCGATACTGGGAGGGATGATGTAAGCAGGATGCGGCAGCATCTGCACAAACTGCGGCAAAGAGAAGATACTGGCATCATAACCGCGGACGAATCGGTCGATAAACCGCCAGACGCTCCTGTGCGGATGGCTGGCGTCAATATGACAACGCCAGATCCACTTCCCTTTGCGTTGAAGGCAATGCGACAACAATGCCACCGGTTGCGGGTCGTGAATAAAGACAAAGTCCGCGCCTTCCAGCAAAGGACGCAACTGCCTGGCATTCTGTTCGTTCACTTCCTGAAAATGCTGCAATAGCGTATCGGGAATCGTGATTCGGTTTCCCTGTATCGCATTATGCAGGCTTTTGGTGCATTGATAAAACTCGCTGTCGCCGCTAATGACTTCCCAGCGCGAATCGATTCCGAGTTCCCGGGTCAGCGGCACGAGTTTATCCAGGATCTCGGCAACGCCGCCGCCAACTCGGGTGGAGTTCACATGCACCACGGTTTTGCCTCGCAGCGGCTCAGCCAGTTGCCTCAGGTGGCGGATCACATCGGCACCCGCCACGGCGGCATAACTATCCAGCATCGTGGTCATGAAGTTTGCTCCGCGAAATGGTTTTGAAAAGCGGCCGCCAATTCCTGGCGCATTTCGATCAGGGTGCTGAAATAAGGATCGATGCCGGCCAAGCGGTCGATCAAGGGCCGATAAGCCTCACCGAAATAAGCCAACCAATGACGAAAATCATCGACTTTATCATCCGTACGGCGGCGCGCATCGATAAAATGGTAAAAAACGCTGCTTCCCGACATGCGCGGGATCAGTTCCGACATCTTATGCGGTTCTTCCACCCGCAGATGCGTATCGAACACCACAATCTGAGAGCGCACAAATTCAAAGCGCTGCAAGGCGTGCGACCATTGCAAATATTCGCTTTCATCGAGACGGTCGTCTATCAGTTCAAGCAGGTGATAACGTAATTCCTCCACGTCGTCATAGGAGCCAGGATCAAGGACAGCCAACTGTTCCGCCAATTTGGGGTCGTGCAGACTGTGACGTACCCAGCCGGCAAAGTCATTGATGTACTCCGGTTCATCAAAATGCGGAAGCAACAAATTGGCCCAAAAATGGTGATAAAGACTATCAGGGCTAAGATTTTCGATTTGATCGCGGAATTCCTTTAAATTATTGGCCCGTTTATGCGTGGCGATCGCGATCAAGGCACAATCTTTCAAGACAAAACGTGGAGACTTCACCTTGGCCTGATTATTCATCTCGTTCATATGACAAACTCCCTATATACATCACGCTTAAGTTGATTTATCAACGTCTACAAGGCGCGATCTATATTCGCTTGCTGTAACGAATTACTGAATAAAACTTGGAAACCTGCTATTCGAACAAGTTTCGCATGCAAATCATTGTATTAGCAGTTTTTTCGCGATCATTTGCAGATAATCATGTGGAGTCCCCGGCTTTTTTCGAAGTTCAATTTTTTTAACGAACGCGCTGGTCCGCATATTGAATTACCAATCGCCGTAGCACTGCAGGGTTCGAATAAAAATGGTCGGCGCATCAAGTTCGCCGCTCAAACGGGATTAAACCATGAGTCTTATTTTGACTAAAAGGTAATAAACCGCCGCTTCTTTACGGCTAATCGAAGGAACTTAAAATTTATATCGTAATCCCATAAAAAATGGGTGTTTTAGTACCCAACTGACCAAAAACGGGTGGCGACAGCGGTACTCATACCCATTCGGACCATTAACGATGAGCGTCATTTGCGGAGGAAGGAAAATACCTGCCGACGTATTGTAATGAATAACGCCGAAAGGATGCTGCGGCACGAAACTGCTCGGTCGCCGAGAGTTGTGCCCTTCAAATCCGTCCGTCGGTATTATTGAACAAGGTGGTACTAACGATGAGCCGTTATCAATCCATTCTTTGCTGCTGGATGCTAAGCACATTTTTCTGCGCAGCAGCGCATAGTCAGGAAAAAAATGCAAAGACAGCACCCGAGCCGGCTGAGATCCAATCCGTCATCACTACTCTGGAAAACCCGGTTGATCGCGCCCGTTTGATCGCCCAGATCAAGCTCTTGGCCCAGGCACAACAAAAAATGACCGAGCCGCCTGAAACTCCGACGCTGGGCAGCACCACTGTCGAGCTGCTGAAGACCCCTTCGGATAAAATTACCGAATCTATCGAAACCATAGTGAAAGCCGCCACGATGTTCCATCAGCTTCCCCGTGTTGCCGACTGGCTGGAATGGCAAATCTTAAACTTGGAAAGGCGCAACCTCTGGCTGGACATCATCGGAAAACTTGCCGGCATGATGGGAAGTGCTTACTTAGCTTTCTTTATCGCCCGAAGATCGTTAAAGCATTTATGCGATGTCTTGCAACATTACCCGGCGCAAAGACTCACGATGCGAATTTTATATCTTTTCGCCTTGCTATTGCTTGCCTTGATGCCCATTATCCTATTCGTTATTGTCGGCTATATAGCAATGGGCCTTATCCAGCCGACAGAAAACACCCGCTTGATCGCCATCACCTGGATTAATGCGGCCGTTATTGTCCATATCGCGGTGTCGGTCATGCGTTTTTTGTTCGCACCTCAATATCCTCAGCTCCGCCTGTTGCCTGTCAGTGATGAGACATCCCTGACGATTGATAGTTGGACGCGCTGGCTGAGCATGATAATGACGTACGGTTATTTCGGCTTGCAAGCCGCCTTGCTGATCGGAATGCCCCTTCCGCTCTATGAAACGCTGCTGCGACTTCTCGGTCTTCTGGTGACCGGTTTGATCGTGCTGATGATCTTGCAAAACCGCAGGAGTGTGGCTCAATTTATCCGCGGCAGGGAAACGCTGAATGCCAGGAAACTGCATCCACGACAAATCCTGAGACAATTTGCCTCGGTTTGGCATATCGTGGCGATCATCTATGTGCTGATGCTTTACGGAGTCTGGGCTCTCGCATTGACCGGCGGCTTCTTTTTTATTCTAAAAGGCACTCTGCTGACCGTTTTGATCTTAATGGCCGGAAATGCCATGGCTTGGTTTATCGAAAACGGGTTTCGCCGCAAGTTTCAGATCGGCGAAGCATGGCGCCGGCGATATCCCGGTCTCGAATCTCGCTTTAACCGTTATGGGCCGATTTTGCAAACGGGAGTCAAGGGTCTGGTCTATGCGTTGATCACGTTGTCCGTGCTTCAGATTTGGAGCATCCCTGCCTTCGTTTGGATCACAACCGGCATAGGAAAAACATTCAGCACGGGGATCATGAAAGTCGGCGGCATTATCCTGACAACCCTCCTGATTTGGGAGGTTGTCACGCTTTTGATGGAAAGCTATCTGGATACGGCAGCAGAAAAAGACCCAACTCTCTAACGCGCGTCAGCGAACATTGTTCTCCGTTGCTCAAAATGCATTATTTTTCGTTCTGACCACGACATCAACGCTGATCATTCTTTCCGAACTGGGAATTAATATCATTCCTCTACTGACGGGGGCCGGCGTTGCCGGAATCGCGATTGGCTTCGGCGCCCAAAAACTGGTGCAAGATATTATTACCGGGATTTTCATCCTACTTGAAAACCTTATCGCGGTTGGCGATGTCATCAGCGTGGCTGACAAAGACGGCCCTGTCGAAGCACTGACAATCCGCACCGTCCGCCTGCCGGATGTGGCGGGCAATGTGCACACGATACCTTACAGTTCTATTGGCCCCATCACCAATAAGACAAGAGATTTTTCCTATTATGTTTTCGACGTGGCCGCGTCATATCGAGAGGACATAGACGGTGTGATGAATGAACTCGCCACAATCGGGCAAGAAATGATGCAGGGCCTCAGTATGCCTCACTCATCCTGGAGCCTTTGGAAATTTTAGGCGTAGACAGTTTCGCGAGCGACTCAGTCATGATAAAAGCGCGTATCAAGACCCTGCCGAGCAAACAATGGGTGGTAGGGCGCGAATTCAACCGCCGCATCAAGAAGCGGTTCGACCAACTCGCTATTGAGATGTCGTCACCCAGGCTTTCTATCTATATGGAAAGCAACGAAAAAAGCGGGTTATCTCCCGCAAGCTTTCAAAATAATCACGGGGATAATAGCCGATGATTTGATCACTATCTGACCATGCCCAATACGCCAATGACAATAAGATAAATGGCGATGATGTAATTCAACAAAGCAGGACGAATCAGTATAAGGATTCCTGCAATCAGAGAAAGCAGTGAATGGGCATCGACATACATAATAATTCCCCCTCTGTTACGGTTTGAAGATATTTCTTAATCGAATTCTTGCCATTCTTTCTTCGCGCGCAGCAAATGGGCTCCAAAATGGCGATAAAGGCTATCAGAACCCAGATTTTCGCCATAATCGTGCAATTTTTTTGGACTATTGGCGCGCTGATGTATCAAATTTCATTGTCTTGCAAGTTGCGGCGAAGCAGGCATCAGCGATTTGAAAATTTTCAACATGTCTTTTTTGTTCTCCGGATACCAAAGATTACCGAGGTGGCCTCCGTGAGGGTAAAATTTTGCCCGATCGCCGAAAACTTTCTTCAAAAAAGCAATATCTTCCTCCGAAATCAGAAAATCATCGAGGTTGTGCATCAGAAAAATATTCTGATTCTTCTCCAATGTGGTCTCGATCGCTTTTAGGGAGTTCTGCGCATTCAGCTTCCCGAGGCTCATCCGTTTATCGCTTAACTGCCTGAGCCTGGGAATAAGAAAGGTCTTGATATAGCCCATCAGTGTATAGGAGCGAGCTTCGTCAAACCTTGCGCTTCGGTATGACCGACTGACAGGAGTCTTCAAAATACCCGGATCAAACACAAGATTGCTGGTGTAAACCATATCACCGACCGATTTTTGAAACTCGCTTCCGATGAGGTATTCGAATTGCCTGTCCGTGAGTCGGGCGCGCGCGTCCCAACCCGCAAAATAATCCGGATTGTTGGGGTCATTATGTAGCGCTTCAGCCAGCATGCCGAAAGCATACGCTTCCAGATAGCTGCGTTGCCTTTCTCCATACCTTTTCCCCAAGCCGGCCATCGCGTCGATGCGTTTGACCGCCTCCAGCATATCGACCGGCGGATTGACCAATAGATAGGTAGTGATGCCGATTTTCCCTTGCGCCATATCCAGTTTACCGATATGGCCCGCATCACGTGCCCCCTCGCTTAAACCCAAGAGACCAATTTTGCCGATCTCAGCGTGCCCTTGTTCCTTGATGTCATTTAAGGTACGTTGCATCACCGCATATAAATCCTTGGCGTCTTCATGGACCAGACCGGGAATGCCCGATCGGCTCGCCGCCAAGGTGAAATTCCAGTTGAATGGAGACGGGAGGACGAGTACATGAAATCTATTCCTGGCCAAAAATTCCGCCAAATACCTCGCCGACCCGGCATAGGCGGAACTGCCCATTCCCGGTATGATAAATATCAGCGGCGCGGGCCCTTCTTGTTGATAAAACCGGTAGCGCAATTTCCCTTGCCCTTCCAAAAGATGGACGTGGTCACGGCCGTTAAGGATCTTGATTTGAAGATCCTCGATCATGCCGGGTATGTCTTCGTTTCCCTGCATCAAGGCGACTGTCGAGGTGGCGACAAAAGGATCCTTATAAGGGTAGTGGTAATTCGCATCGTCAATGCGTTGCGCAAAAGCTTCCTGCCGGAAAAACATCAAAAACAGAAAAGTAACCAGGCATATGGCTTTAGGGGGACGCATAATATCTCTCCCTTCAAATGATGATAGGTTTGCTTCTCACCACCCTATCAAAAAACATAAATCTTGTTTTTTAGTCTTTCGCAATTTGAATTTGTTCACTTTACGGGCGCGGAGTCGATCCACGTCCAACAGGCTTTTCAGTCGTTTGATGACCAGCTTGCCGTTGGCGTCTTGCTCGTACAGACTCATGCCATGTGCGTTATAGCGTAACACTACGTCGCCCGCGCTCGGCGCGTAATGGTCGAGATGCTCGCCGGTCTTGTTAGTCGTCACCTCCACTTGCCTCAAGGTCAGCGTGATCAGATCAATCGCGATAGCAGCCGCTAGGTCGTCGCCGTAGCGCCCGGTGCCTGAACCGTTGAACCGTCGATGACGATAAAATGCCATCGTTCACCCTCCTCAAAAAACGACAGGGAAGCAGGACTTAAGCTCGTGCGAATAGATGCAGCAAAATAAAGATTACCCTATAATCCAGATCCACACAGCTCATAAAAAATCAATAGGTAGTTTTACTAAGTTATAAAATAATAAAATTTTGCTAAAATTGACTGCATAATTCCTCCTGAAGTTCATTAATATTTTTTTCTAAGAAGAATTTTAAATTTTGGCTATTTCGCTTATTTTTTGTCAAAATTAATCATACGCATAAAAAGAGTTGCTTGCGGAAAATCACCTGCCGCTCATTGCCGTTGGCGATTAGGATTATGGCTTCAATAGCTGCGGTCTGCGCCGTAAAAGACAGCCTCTTTTGGGAGTGTAGCAAGCATCAAAAAACAACTCGACTCACATATTTTTAATATAAATATCAAATGCTTGAATAAATAACTCCTTCCTTTTACGACACCTGCTTCTGACCACCGAGGCCATTGTCATTCATTTTTACGGTGAATTTTTAGCAGATGTTTATGAAATCGCACGCACTTCACATTAAAAAAATATTAATTCTGCCTAGCTATTGCAAAAAATACTGCTACACTTTTGCCTGAGGATGGATATCTAGCCTCAATAAAGTCTAAGGGATTTTAATAGCCCGAAAATATGCTTGTTGAGCGCGGCTATTGGAAAATTAAAGTGAACGTTCGTTTTCTTTCATGAGATTAGCCTAGCACGTAAATTTCTTGCTGGCATTCACATGAAAAGAGATGTCGACTAACTTTTTGTCTAAGGCCAAAAGCCATCAATTTTTACTCACCAACCATTGGAGGCACTCTGCAATGCATCCAAAATTTGTCAGCAAGACTAACCGGAGATAGAAACGTGAAAACAACCTTGACTACTCTTAAAAACAAACTTCCGGCCCTCTTTAAAAAAGAGCACGGGGCGACCATGGTGGAATATGCAATTATGCTGGCGCTGATTGCGGTGGTTTCAATTGCAATGATCAGTGTCCTGGGTCAAAAAGTGAACAACACGTTCAGCACCATTCAAAGCGCAATGCCTGCAGGTTAAACTTAATTTTTTAATTTTTTAATTTTTTTAACTGGAGAAAGTACATGAAAAACTTATTAATTGACCTGAAAAACAAAGTCCCAACCTTCTTTAAAAAAGAACAAGGCGCCACCATGGTTGAATATGCGATCATGTTGGCTCTGATTGCGATTGTTTCAATTGCAATGATCCAAATCCTGGGTCAAAAAGTGAACAACACGTTCAGCACCATTCAAAGTGCAATGCCTAACAACGGTTAAGCTTTATCAGTCCTAGGCGTAAAGCCCTTGCCGCTACAATTTTAGTTGCAAGGGCTTTTTCCAAAATTTTCTATGCTTAAAAGATCGTTAGGCCTCATATTTTAGTTGCCAACTTCATTCATTAGGTCTAACTTTAAGTTATAGTTGATTTTGTAAGACGATGTATCTGAAACATTTGTTGCTCTTGGATTCTTAATCTGAGCGTGATTTTTTAGACCAAACCTATTTTCCTTACTTTGTGTGTTAGGAATATGAACGCCATTACTCAGCAGTTACATAACGCTAATAGCGCCCGACCTCCCTTCGCACAGCGCCCCCGCACTATCGAGGAAACCGGATTAACGTTCGATTTTATCGCCTCGTTAGTTTGCAAGCACCTGCATGTTAACGGCGTTGCCGACCTATATCAACTGAGTGAAAACGTAGCCTTAGCGGGCAACATTCTCGAAGTCGTTCTTGACGACTTACGCACTCACGGTCGGGTGGAAATTCTTGCCGCGTCACATAGCAGTAAAGGATCACGTTACGCACTGACCGATAAAGGCGTTGCCGACGCCTTGGTTGCCTTGAACAAAAGCGGCTACACAGGCCCCGCCCCGGTACCGATCGAACAGTACCGCAACTCCGTCAAAGCCCAATCGGTTCAAAATTGCAAAGTCATCCGAACTGATGTGCAAAAATCATTTGCGGACACTATTGTCAACCCAAACCTGCTGGATAAACTGGGCACCGCCATGCATTCTGGCCGCGCCATCATGATCTACGGACTGGCGGGAACAGGTAAAACTTACATTTGTAAACGCTTGACCCGCTTGCTTGGAGAAGCCATCTACATCCCCTATGCCATATCGGTCGGTGAAAGTGTCGTGCAGTTATTTGACCCGGTCATACACACACCGATCGAAGAAGACGGCTTTAAATTGAACCCTCACATCCTGCAAGGCGTCGACCCGCGTTATATCAAATGTCTTCGCCCCACTGCCGTTAGCGGCGGCGAGCTGACACTAGACATGCTGGAAATAGACCATGATAAAAACACCCGTTTATCGCAAGCGCCCTTGCAATTAAAAGCCAATAACGGCATGTATATCATCGACGATTTGGGGCGTCAGCGCGTGAAGCCTATCGATCTTTTTAATCGCTGGATTGTCCCGCTCGAAGAAAAACATGATTATTTAAATCTCGATACAGGTAAACGCGTACAGATTCCTTTTGACGTAATCCTCATTTTTTCTTCTAATATAAATCCTGTGGAGCTTGCGGATGAAGCATTTTTAAGACGTCTGGGTTACAAAATTAAGTTCTCTCCGGTTAGCAAAGAGCAATATATCGAGATATGGCATCAATACGCTAACCAACTGCAGTTAAACTGCCCGGACAGCTTACTCGGAAGACTTTTCGATCTCTATCAAAAAGAACACAGACCCCTACTGCCTTGCCACCCTAGAGACTTGCTAGGGATTGTCAGGGATCAATGTGAATACGAAGGCGATGTTGCCCATGCAACAGAAGAAAGATTGCAAATAGCATGGGAAACCTATTTTATTAACCTTGAAAATGCAAGGATTGAAGAATGAACAGCCGATTCCTGATAATGCTCATTATAGCGCTGACACTGGCGGCTGGCGCCGCCTGGATTGCCAATAGCTGGGTCGAATCACAAACCAGCAGACAGACTAACGTAGAACAAAACACTATTCCTGTGTATGTAGCCGCCAATTACATCCCTTATGCCGGCCATATTGATCAAACTCAAATCAAGCTGGTGGATTGGCCCAAAGACATGGTGCCCAAGGAAGCTTTCACGCAAGCGGACACGGTAAGTGATGCCCAGGCCATCGTAGGTAAAATCGCCCAACGTGAATTTTATCCCGGAGAAATCCTGCTCAAGCCGCAGATCAAAAACCATGTTGGCGGCAGTTCATTATCCGCACTGATACCGGAGGGTATGCGCGCGATCAGTGTACGGGTCGACGATGTCGCCGGTGTTGCCGGTTTCATCCTGCCGGGCAATAAAGCCGACATCATTGTCAACCGCGGTGAAGAAACTTTTACCTTGCTGAAAAATATCAAGATTTTGGCCATTGATCAGCAGGCCTCCACAGAGGGGGATAAAAACGCCATCGTGGTTAGAGCCTTGACGCTGGAAGTCACCCCTAAGCAGGCTGAAATTCTGGTAAACGCCATGCGCTCCGGAACGCTGCAGTTTACCTTGAGAAATCCGATGGATTCCAGTGAATCCTCGACTGTCGTAGCCAGCACCCCGTCATCACCTGAAACTAAGAAAATAAAACCGATAGCGCCTTTGACTGTAAAAATACTGCCTTGGACAAGCCAATCGTTTAAGGAGTGTAAGGACAATTCTTGTTGAGCTGTTTAAATTCTGAACGATACTAGATTTTATTTCGGTTTCGGTATCCTAATGCCCCATTGAAGACCCCGAAACTTTAAAGAACACTGAAAGCAAGGATAAATGACCATGTTAAACACTGATCTAAGCAACTTGTTAAAAACAGTTCCATTGCTGCTATTAGGCTACACGCTCCAGGCCGGCGCCGAAATAACGACTAGCGCAAATAGCAGGCAGCTCGTTTACCGCGTACCGGTAAATAAATCGCTGCTGATTAACCTGGACAGAAATGTCAGCAAACTGACCAAAGGTAATGACGAAATCGCCGATATCACCTTGTTTCCTCCCCGGCAGGTTTTATTGCGGGGACGATCCATTGGCGCAACCAACGCTACGGTTTGGGATTCCAACAACCGGATAGCGATGGTTCTTGAAGTAGAAGTCACTCACAATATGGATGGACTCAAGCAAAAACTCCATGAACTTTTGCCCCGTGAGCGCATTCAAGTTCGGGCCGCCGAAAGATGTATCATCCTGAGCGGAGAAGTCTCCAATCTGGTCAACATGGATTTTGCGATGAAAATAGCTCAGGGTTACGCATCTGCCGGGATGGTCGGAGGCGGAGGCGGGGGCGGTGCGAGTGGCCAAACCGGCTGTGGCGGCGGTGGAAGTAGTGGCGGCGGTGGCGGTGGCGGCGGTGGATCAAGCGGCGGAAGCAGCCAATATATCGTCAATATGATGCATGTCGGCGGCGAGCAGCAGGTCATGCTCGAAGTCAAAATCGCCGAAGTCAGCCGCACCCTGGCTCGAACACTGCGCTTGGATAGCAGCGCGGGGAGTACAGGCCTAAACGACGGTAGTTTTTTATGGTCGGTCGCAGCGGGAGCTGCAGGTGTATTTACCGGCAATTATGTTGCCGGCAGCACGATCTTTAACTGGAGTTTAAACTTCAGCAGAAATACCGACCTGGCTACCATTTTGGCGGAGCCTAATCTCACCACGCTGAGCGGCAAAAAGGCCTCGTTTTTATCCGGCGGTGAATTTCCTTATACCGCTTGTTCACCAGGCAGTAGCGGCACCACTGGAAACACTTCTGGCAATATCTGCACAGTCAATTTTAAACCCTTCGGCGTAGGACTGGAGTTCACTCCGGTGGTTCTAGACTCCAACCGCATTAATCTGACTACGCATGTATCGGTCAGTTCGTTAAGTAACAAAGCCAACGACGTGATCGCGGCGGGGGCCGCTCAGACTTGTACTTCAGGTGCTGTGGTTGGTTCAGACGTCAATTGTTCCGTTCAACTGCAACCTACGCCAAGCCTCGATAGTCGAGAAGCCGTTTCCACGCTTGAACTGGCGGACGGGCAAACGATGTCCATCGCAGGATTGATCAGCGAAAACAACACCAACAAACAGGAGCAAACGCCGGGGCTGGCCGATATCCCCGTTTTAGGCTCAATGTTTAGAAACCGAAATGCACAGAATGACAAAAAGGAATTGGTGATTTTGGTCACCCCTCACCTGGCAACGCCGATTCCGCCGGAAGAAATTCGATTGCCGACGGATAACTATGTTCCGCCCAGCGATATCGACTTCTACCTGCTCGGTAGAATGGAAGCCAGAAAACCGACGCAACAAACCGCGCAAGCCCCGGTTTTCGATCCGGCAAACGGTGGAAGCTCCGGCCAGTTTGGCCACCAAATTAAACAATGAGGCTCAATATGAAAATCAAAACGCTTTCTTCAGCCTTAATCTTGATAACAAGCGCTAATTTGCTATCGGCCTGCGCCGACGGCAGGTATCAGCCGCGTGAACTGGATACCCATTTCGGGCAAACGGTCAACAATATTAAATATGCCCAAATAGCTGACAAGGAAGCCGCCGCCCATCCGCCGGCTAACTCGCCGAGAAAAATGGACGGTTACGCCGGAGTCGGCGTGATGGGCTCGTACCGTCAGGGCTTTGCTCAGGCCGTCGAACAACCGCCGAGCGTAAGTATTAATATTGGTAGCGGTGGTGGTGGTGGTGGTGGTGGATCAGGCTCTGGCGGAAGGTAACATTAACTAAGCACCTCAATGCCCAGTTCAATATTGGCCATCCTCAAAGATGGACTGGATCCAGTCGTATAAGACCCATGTTGAATTATTGCTAGGCGCATGCTTAAGGGCGTGAATAAATGTTCCTCGAATTGCTCTGGCGCTAATCGTTGCGAACAAGTCCATCTTTCGGCAGGAATTATCGTGCAAATCGCCACGATAGCCGATTAGCATTGACCCGCAGGGCAATGTTTAAGGATGTTTATTGTGAATCAACGCTACAGGGAGATTTAGGGCTTTCTATCCCTGATGCTGGATAATCGCTTCCCACCGGGCATGATGATACTCATGTACACCATGAGCGCAGAAAGTGAAAGGATAAACTATGGCAGTCTGAGCACTTTTTACCGTTTTTTTTTGTAGAGTTGTTGACCTAGACGAGGTTTTATTATGAAAGCAATAGCGGCTCCTAATCATCAAAACGGTGCTGTGTTGGTGGCAACAGCCATAGCCCTTTTGGTCATCCTGGGCATGGCCGGCCTGGCAATCGATTCCGGTCATTCCTTTTCGAATAAAACCCGCTTGCAGAATTCAGTTGACGCCGCCGCGCTTGCCGCCGCAATGAAATTGCTGGCCGAAATGCAGACCAGAATCAATAATGCCGATTATAGCGCAAACGTTTCTGTAGCTAACGCGAACCTCGCCGGCGCAGCCGTTCATAATAAAAATCTCGCTGATTTTGGCTCCAACTGGGTGACATCGCCTTCCGCTATTCAGTTCTGTTGGTCAAAAAACTTGCAGGATTTCAGCACCTGCGAAACAAGCTTCAAAGTGCTAAAAAATAATGTCGACACAGCGTTTTTTGTGCGCGCGGAAGTGAACCAGACAAGCATCCAAAATTTCATAATGCAGGTGGTTGGCTTTAATTCAACCAAGGTAGGCGCTGTCGCAGTTGCCGGTACAATCGGCCATTTGTATGACTGCAATATTTCACCTTTTTATGTTTGCGACAATTCGTCGCCTAGCGATCAAGACTGCACGGACGGAAGTTGTTTTGGTAACCCTGTAACAAACGACCCGACAGCCAATCCCGACCCGACGCATTTTTTTGCGATCAATTTGGATTCTTCTTACAGCCTTCCTGCAATTTTGAATCCGCCCTGCACTCCGGCGACTGTTCCGCAAGATGGCTGCGTATGGGTGCAGGATACAAACAATCTCACCAATCCCCTTTCGAATGTGATTATAACTAAAGCGGTTACAGACCCTACTACTCAAACATCATCTGAGTGGAATTTTAACAACGACATTACGTTCAATGGGAATCGCCTTTTACTTAACCTTATCAATATCAATGGACAAAGCGAAGGCGCCAGAGTTGTTAAGGAGAACATAATTTACCCCACCGCCTGTATCGACCCAAATTCCGCTGATACACAACCAGGAAATATCACCTCGATTAATCAGGCTTTTAATGCCCTTTTTGGGGAACCCGGGGGACCTATAGCCAATTTCCCCAATATCGCGAACTATGCTGACTGGGTAACAGACAATCCCATATCATTCCGCTATTACAAACTTCAATATGATGCGGGGAATTTTGCAAAAACAACCCGATATCATCAACGCCTCAGAAATGTTCCGGCTATTAATTGCCCTGATCCAATGGGCGGCAACATATCGCCAGTCACAATAAATGGCTATGCCTGTTTTTTCTTCTCGCGAAAAATCTATAAAAATGAAACCGGCAAGTTAAAAAACAATGAGGACTTTATCATAGCCGAGCATGTCGATAAAACTTGGTGCCCTCCCGTCGAAGGCGTACAGGGCGGCGATCCCAACAATATTCTCGATGCCAAAATCGTTTTATTTCAATATTATGGCTCTACACATTCATAAGCCGATGGATCGCAAAAAAAATCAGAACGGAGCGGCGATGGTCGAGTTTGCGATCATTCTACCTTTATTATTGCTGATCATCGTTGGCGTACTCGAAATTGGGATCATTCTGATTCAGGACAATACGCTGAATAAATCGGTCAGGGACTCGGCGCGCTATATGTCATCAAACTGGGATGTCGCCGGTTGTCTTGAAACCATCGCCGAAAAAGTGATCAAAGATAACATGAACAACATGTTTTCTTCCACTTATACGGATTCGCAATTCAACGATGGCACTGACACGATTGTCATAGAACAGGTCTGTATCGATGAGACAACAGGAGCGACGATCGGGAGTTCTGCTTCAATCAATGCCGATTGCACTTCGGCATCGGCAAATTATTGCACGACAGCACCTGGCCATATGCATATCAGAGCATCAGCCACCTTCAGGCACAAGATGATCATTCCAGGCCTGCTGGGATTAAGCTTTACCCCGACATTAACCGCAACCGAAACCATGAGGGTGCAACATTGAAATCACAACGAGGGGCGGCCTTACCCGAATTCGCACTGATCGCACTGGTTTTTTTTGCGCTTCTATTTAGTGCGATAGAGGTCGGGCGCTGGTTGTTTACCTGGAACACATTGGTCGAAGCGACGCGCCGCGGCGCGCGGATCGCGGCCGTCTGCCCTTTTTTCGATGATTATATTAAGATTGCTACAGTCTTCGGAACCCAAAGACAAACCCTGCCGCTAAATAGCCCAATACTTCCTGGATTAAACACAAATCAAGTAGCGATTCGCTATTATTCGATACTCGATGCGAACAATTATGATCCACCTTATACAGATTTAGCATCCGCGAATGCCAACAAAGCGAACATCCAGCTTGTCGAAGTCGGCCTAGATTTAAATAACAATAACTGGAACTACCGTTTTATTGCGCCGATTATAGGCGACATATTAGGTAATATCATTCCGCCGAATGTTTCGACCATTTTACCTATCGAAAGCCTCGGTGACCGTCAAAAACTTACTGGCACTAATGCCAACAAATGCGGAACTTGAATAATCCCGATCGATGGCAATGGAATGGAGAAACGCTATGATATCCCAGAGAAGAGCGCATTTATCGCCAAAGGTGGCGAGTTCAAGGACATGACTTTAGGCCTGCAGGTCACTTTTATAGAAATATTGCTTTTATTTTCAAATTCCTAAAGCCAAATGATCGATATTATCCGTCTTATTTTATTAATTGACTCTAACTTTTTGCTAGACTTATATCATTCATTCTGTTTTAAGCAGCCTATAATTAAGCTATATCACTACGACCTTACTGAGTACAGCTGAGGGAATCATGCAAAAAGACGCCATTTCAATACAGATTTTGGGCAGTAATACCGCCAAGCTGGCTCAGCATCGAACTCAGATATCGACACTGCTGAACAAGGAAATTACGACGATTCAAATCGATCCAGCCGCAGCGCCCGGGTTGCTTTTTAAGGATAAAAAACTGCCGAGTATTCTGATTTTTTTGCTGGATAATTTAACGATCGATGCGCTGAACCAGTTAACCACGCTACCTGTCGCCAGTCGGCCGGCACTGCTGGTGATCGCCGCCGACAATAATAGCCAATTGATGCGCCTGGCGATGCAGGCCGGAGCCCGCGATTTCTTTGCCGAGCCGGTTGACAGACAGGAACTGCACAAGGCATTAAACCAGGTCATTTTTGATCTTCGGCGCGGCCACTCGCAGCAAGGCATATTGACCACGGTGATCAATGCCAAAGGCGGCTCGGGCGGAAGCTTTGTCGCTTGCAACCTCGCCCATACCGCCTCCGTCGTCTCCGATTCCAGCATCGTGCTGATGGATTTTGATCTGCAATTTGGCAGCCAGTCGTTGAATCTGGACCTAAGACCCCGGCATACGATCGTCGAAGCCATCAATGATATTCACAAGCTGGATTTCGACGCCATAGATGGCTATATGGTGCAGCACAAAAGCGGGTTGCGCTTGTTATCGACGATGCATGAACAGTTGGTACTGCCAGGTGAAATCGACCTCGAAAATCTTGACCATCTGCTAACACTGATGATCAGCAATTATGACCGGATATTCGTTGACCTCCCCCGTCAGATCGACCCGGTTTCGGCCACGATACTTGAGAGATCGGATCAAATAATCATCGTCATCCAGCAAAGCCTTGCACATATGCGTGATGCGCAACGCTTGATCCGCATTTTGAAATCCGAACTGAATATCTCCGACAAAAACATTAGCATTCTGATTAACCGTTTTGATCCGAAAAGCAACCTGCAGCCAAAGGATATTCAGGCAACGCTGTCATGTGCTTCGTTTTACTTGATTCCCAATGATTATGAAACCGTATCACACTCCACCAATCTTGGTACGCCGGTTTTAGAGTATGCGCGCCACTCGGCAATTGCAAAGGCAATCATCGATTTGGCCGAAGACCTGCATGTCAAAATAAAAGAGGAGTATAAAGAAAAAAGCTTCATAAAGAAATTGTTAAACCTGACATAAAAAAATCCTTGCAGCGAATGAACCCTGGGTATTTTATCTCTCCCGTTCAAACGCTTTAATTGTTACTGACCAAGAGAACTGCTGTGAACCTTAAAAGCCGTATCCAAAGCTACTCCAGTCTTAATAATGGCAGTAAGACGATTGTTCCGAAAAACGATGAAGATGATGCTATCTCATCAAATCCGAGCGAATCGAATGCCATTCCGCCGTTGGCTTTTGAACTACTGACCGCCAAGGAAATGGAATACAAGGAAAAAGTCCATGAAAAACTGATGGAAATTCTCGATCTTTCACTGATCGTCAAAATGGGAAATGCCGATGCCCGCAAACAAATCAGCGACATTGCCCGGCGCATCATAGACGATGATTCATTGCCGATCATCGCCCGCTCCCGCCAATTGATCGTTAATGAAGTGGTCAACGACATCCTGGGCTTGGGCCCACTGGAACACTTGCTTTACGAACCCACCATCGCGGACATCATGGTCAACGGCCACGATTCCATCTATATCGAGCGTTTCGGCAAGTTGGAAAAAACGCCCATCACTTTTAAGGATGACGCCCATTTATTAAAGGTCATCGACAGGATCGTGACCGGGGTTGGCAGGCGTATCGACGAATCGTCTCCGCTCGTCGATGCCCGGCTCAAAGACGGCTCGCGCGTCAACGCCATTATTCCGCCGCTCGCGATCGACGGCCCGTCACTCTCGATCAGAAGATTCACCCAGGATAAAATCCAATTGCAGGATATGGTAGCTATCGGCAGCTTGAGTCAAGCCATGGCCGAAGTATTCGCCAATATTGTCAAAGTCAGGATGAACATCCTCATTTCAGGCGGCACGGGCTCGGGCAAAACCACCATGCTGAATGCGATGTCCAATCATATTCCTAAAACTGAGCGCGTCGTGACAATCGAAGATTCGGCCGAGTTGCAGTTGAAAATGGAAAATCTGGTTCGCCTGGAAACCCGCCCGCCCAATATTGAAGGCAAGGGTGAAGTCACCCAGCGCGATCTGGTCAAAAACAGCCTGCGGATGCGCCCCGACCGCATCGTCATTGGCGAGGTGCGTGGACAAGAAGCGTTTGACATGCTACAAGCCATGAATACTGGGCATGACGGTTCACTCACGACGATTCACGCCAACACCCCTCGCGACGCGCTTTCCCGTGTCGAAAACATGGTGACAATGTCAGGGTTCGACTTGCCGGTCAAAACGATTCGCTCTCAAATCGCTTCCGCCATCAATGTTGTCGTGCAGCTGGAAAGAATGGAAGACGGCAAACGGCGCGTCATCAGCGTTTCCGAGATCAACAGCATGGAGGGCGATGTGATTACCATGTCGGAAATTTTCCGTTTCGAACGTCGGGGCGTCGAAGAAAACGGCACTATCATCGGCCGTTTTGTTTCTACCGGCATCGTGCCCAGATTCCATGAGCGCATGAAACAACGGGGCGTCAACATAAGCCTGGACGTCTATACCGACCAAACATTCAACAGTTTATGAGGATTGGATCATGGATAGAAATACGCTGATCATCTTTTTGATCCTGGTGGCCGGAGCCGTTTTTTTATTGTCACAATTGATCCTCGTGCCATCTTTTGGCACCCGATCTGTCGAAAGCCGCAAGATCAGGGAACGACTCAAAAAAGTCACCCAAGTTGGAGCCAAAGGCGAGTATTCTCTGGTCAGGCAAAAATATTTAAAGGAATTAACCCCCTTCGAACGCTTTCTCGAATCCTTGCCCGGCACCGAAACGCTTGAAGACTTAATTCAGCAGAGCGGCAAGCATTACCCGGCCTATGTGATCACTCTGTCGATGCTTCTACTCGCTTTACTGGCTGCAGGCATTACCTGGTATTTCACCGCCAATCTTATTGGCACGGCGGTGGCGACACTGATGGCCGGCTCTCTGCCCTATCTGAAGCTGAAGGATGATCGAAAAAAACGCCTCGAGCTTTTCGAAGAACAACTGCCGGAAGCGCTGGACATGATGACCCGGGCCCTGCGTGCCGGCTATCCGTTTAATGAAGCGATGCATTATATTGCGCAGGAAATGCAAGATCCTATTGCGAAAGAATTCAGCATCACATTTGAAGAAATCAACTATGGCCGCGATGTCAGGCAAGCTTTTAACTATTTATTGATGCGGGTGCCCAGCGTCAACTTGATTGCCGCCACCACCGCCATCCTGATTCAGCGTGAAACCGGCGGCAACTTAGCGGAGTTGCTCGATAAAACCAGCGATCTATTAAGAAAACGCTTCCGTTTCCAGCGCCGGGTCAAAACCATCACTGCCGAAAACCGTATGTCCGCCTGGGTTCTTTCATTATTGCCGTTTGTGGTGTTCCTTGTCATCGCATTACGCACCCCCGAATATATCAAGCCGTTATTTGACACCCCCATGGGGAATAATCTGCTCGGCGTAGGACTGATTCTGCAAATCATTGGGGCCTTATGGGTGCGCAAACAAATCAACTTTGATATTTAGGCTCGTTTATGGACCAAATCTTACAATTCATCATTTCCTTCTCCGGCAATGAAACCAGCGGACGATGGATCGCTATCGGCCTGTTTGCCGGCGCGACCTTTGCACTGATCGTGGCGCTGTATTTTCTGATTTTCGGCCTCTACAATCCGGTCAGAACGAGGCTGTACGAGCTAACCGGTTCAAATGAGAAAGACAGTTTTTTTCGCAATACCACGCAACACATGGGCCAGTATTTCGTCATCAGGGAGCGCGCCGGAGAAAAGCTGAATTATGACCGTGAACGCCTGTTACAAGCCGGCTATCACGATAAAAACAGCCTTGCTCGTTACTACGGCATCAAGATCCTCTTAATGCTGTGCCTCCCGCTGCTGATTTTCTTCGGCTGCACGATGTTTTTGCCCACAATCAGCTCAAATAATTTATTGATTCTGATCGTCGCGGGTATCATGGCCGGACTGATTGGTCCCAGTTTTTATTTGGACAGCAAGCTTACTGCGAGACAACGCATCATCAGAAACTCATTTCCGGATATTGTCGACCAATTGGTCGTTTGTACCGAAGCCGGGCTCGGACTCGATGCGGGCCTGCAGAGGGTGTCCAAAGATGCAGCCTTGAGCAATGAACTCATGGCCTATGAGTTGGGCTTGGTAAACGCCGAATTGAGGGCGGGAGTTTCCCGCGAGCAGGCATTGAAAAATCTGGTGACACGCACCGGCGTTGAAGAAATTCGGGGATTGGCTTCCGCACTGGCGCAGAGCATGCGCTTTGGGACGAGCATCGGTAATACCTTGCGCGTTTTTGCCGAAGATCTCCGTGATAAACGCATGCAAAGAGCCGAGGAAGAAGCCGCAAAACTGGCGGTCAAAATGCTGTTTCCGTTGGCTTTTTGTTTTTTTCCGGGAATATTTATCGTTATCCTTGGCCCGGCTTCGATATCAATTTATGAAGCCTTTAAATAACTTTCGCCTCTCATTCATTATGCCAACTGCAACTATTCGTACAACGGTTCTCTCCTGCATAACCGTATTGGTATTAAGCGCCTGTAGCCGTCAACCGATAAAATCCAGCGTGGACGACGCCGCCGATAATTCCGCCAATATACTGAATCTGCTCGATCCCTCCGTAACTTCCGAAGCAGAAGCCTTCGCAAAGGGCGAAGCGGCATTGGCCGATGGCAAAACGGACAATGCGCTTTTCTATTATGTCAAAACCCTGCAATACAATAAAAAGAATACCCAAGCTCTGGAAAAGATCGCGCTGATTCAGAGCCGCGGTCAACATCCCGAATTGGCGCGGAACGTTTATAAGGAAATCTTATCCATCGATAATACGAATGCTTTCGCCAATGAAAATCTGGGTTTATCCCTTCTCGAAAACGGTAATGCGGTCCAAGCCAAGGGTTATTTGGCCCAGGCCGTAAAACACAGCAACCGCCAGTGGAAATCGCATAATGGCCTGGGTGTTATCGCCGACCTGGAACACAACAGCGCGGAAGCGATTGCCCATTATGAAGCCGCCTTGGCAATACAACCGAGCAATCCTTTACTGTTGAATAATCTAGGTTATTCCCATTACCTTGCCGGTGATGAAGCCACGGCGAGACAGTTCTTCAACCAGGCTTTAAGCCTCGATAATACTTTCAAACGCGCGATCAATAACCTGGCCCTGATAGAAATAAAACACGGCGCTTTTCCCAGTGCCGCCGCTTTGCTTAACAGGATCATGAGCCCTCATGAAAGCTTTAATACGATCGGCTATGTCTGCATGATCAACGGGCAATACGAGGCTGCGGAAGAATATCTCAGAAGAGCGATCGATGAATCGCCGGTTTATTTTCCCAAAGCGCAGGAAAACTTGAACACGCTGTCATCGCTCATGTCAGGCCGGCCAAGCAATGTAACCCCTGCTCAACAAACCCCACTACAAACAGGGCCTGAAATTCAGTCCTCGATAGAGAATCCTGTGCAATCCACGAATGCGGCCAAAAACAAAAATCTCGCTCGGGGTTATGTGCACGCCGCCGACCTACCGATTAAGGACGCGCCGACTTCTCCAGAATCGAAGTCTGCATCAGGGGCCATCATCCTATCGAAAGAGCCAGAAAAATCGGTAGCAGTGCCCAAAAACGCCAATAGCATTAAAGCACAATCCCAGCCAATCGCAGCGACCAAAGATAGTGCAATAACGCATCAGGAAAAACTGCTCGCCGAAGCTTCTTCGGCGCCTATGATGCAGATCAAAGAAGCCGCCGTGCCAAAAAATAATGGCATCGGGGATGACAAACTCAAATCCGACAATCAATCAGGGATCTATCCCGTCCTATCGCCAACGGCTTTCACTAAAAATGATAGCCCATTTATCTCCGATATAGGCAAATGACTATCTGATCAGCACGATTCTCACAAGAAGCTAGCCGTATCCTCTTCAGGTTTTATTGTTCAAAATAGCCAAAGCGCTTTCATAATCCGGTTCACTGGCCAATTCGTTGACCAGTTGGCTGTATATCACGGAGTCGTTTTCATCGAGAATGATCACTGCGCGGGCCGTCAAACCCGCCAAGATGCTATCAACCAATTTAACCCCGTAATCGACGGCAAAACCGGAACGAAAAGTCGATAACGGTATCACGTTTTTAAGCCCCTCGGTTTCGCAGAAGCGGCACTGCGCGAAAGGCAAATCCGCGGAAATCGCCAACACGGCCGTATTCGGAAGATTTGCCGCTTTTTGATTGAATTTGCGGGTCGAGATCGCGCAGGTCGGCGTATCCAGGCTCGGTACGATATGCAGCACTTTCCTCTTGCCCGCATAAGTCGCCAGGCTGACATCCTCCAACTGGCCGCTCACGAGTGAAAAATCGGGCGCCTTGCTGCCGACGGCTGGAAGTTCGCCTGAGGTATGTACCGGTTTGCCTTGAAAGCTAATGGTTGCCATGATCTGGGTCCTGATGCGCTAAAACGGGATTTACTTCTTTTCAGTTTTCCGGTGCCGAACCACGCGCTTGCGCTTTTCCAATTGCCGGTCGCTCAACTTGTTCTTTTGGCCTTCAAAAGGATTGGCGGGCGATTTGAATTCGAGCCTGATAGGCGTGCCTCTTAACTGCAAGCGGTCGCGGAAATAGTTCATCAAAAAACGCTTATATGAATTCGGCAAGGCGTCGGTTTGCACCCCATGAATGATCACGAGCGGCGGATTGCGTCCGCCTTGGTGCGCGTATTTGAGCTTGATGCGCCGATTGTTGACCATCGGCGGCTGATGCGCGTCGGTCGCTTCCTTCAGGATACGCGTCAAAATTGGCGTTGACATATCCAGCATCGCCGCATCATACAGGCTTTGCACCACATCGAACAGCTTGCCGACGCCGCTGCCGTGCAGCGCCGAAATCGGGTGTTTTTCGGCAAAATCGACAAACGGCAGTTTAAGATCGAGTTGCCGCCTGACCGTTTCTTTCTGCTCAATCGATAGCCCGTCCCACTTGTTCAGGCCGATGATCAGGGCTCTCCCGGTCTCCAGCACTAGACCCAATAAATGCGCATCCTGATCGGTCACGCCTTCGCTCGCGTCGATCAGATAAATCACCACATTCGATTTTTCGATCGCCTGCAGCGACTTGATCACGCTGAATTTTTCGACCGTTTCCTCAATCTTCGCCCGGCGGCGCATGCCGGCGGTATCGATCAGCGTGAAGGTCTTGCCGCCGCGTTCGAACGGAATATAAATGCTGTCGCGGGTGGTGCCGGGTTGATCGAACACGACGACCCGCTCCTCGCCGAGCAAACGGTTGACCAGCGTCGATTTACCAACATTCGGCCGGCCGACCACCGCGATGTTGATACCTTTCGGCGCGGCTTCGGCAGCTTGCTCAACTTTCGGCAATAAATGGCGGATGCCGCCGAGAAGATCGGGGACGCCGCGTCCGTGCGCCGCCGCAATATAGACCGGCTCGCCCAACGCGAGGGCATGAAAGTCCGCAGCGACCGTGTTGGCGTCGATGCCGTCGATTTTGTTCACGACCAGCACGATGGGTTTGCCGAGTTTTCGCAGACCGCCGGCAATCACTTCATCCGAAGCGCTCAGCCCTTCGCGCGCATCGACCAGGAAAAAGACCACATCGGCTTCTTCGAGCGCGATTTGTACCTGTTTTCTCGAAAAATTGTCGATGCCTTCCGCATCGTCCGGGATGCCGCCGGTATCGACGACCAGACAGGCCATATCGCCGTGTTTGACACGTCCATACTGGCGATCGCGGGTCAGTCCCGGATAATCGGCGACCAGGGCCTCGCGGGTGCGGGTCAGATAATTGAATAGGGTGGATTTGCCGACATTGGGTCTACCGACCAAGGCGATAACGGGTAGCATAGTGTTGAAAAAGGTGAGTTATTGAAGAGGTTCCATAAGAAGGCTGCCGAAAAGCAGGCAGCCATCCGAATCAGCGAACCTTTAACGCGGCCAGCGTGCCGTCTTTGGCGTAAACAAAAACCGTATTATCGGCGACCACGGGTTTGGCGTCGATCGGTCCGTCGGTAATTTGGACTCGTCCTAGCTGTCTGCCGTCGCTGTTCGACAACCAATGCACATAGCCTTCCAGATCGCCAACGACGACGTAGTTGTCGTATGCGGCCGGCGCGCTCAGCTTTCTGTACTGCAATTCCTTCTGCTTCCATAACGACGACCCGGAGCGGTCATCCAGTTGCAGCACATTGCTATCGGTGTCGGTGACATATAAATGGCCGTCAACGATGCTCAGCCCCGAATTAGAGGAAAGTTGTTCGTTGCGCCAGAGCAGATAGCCGTCGAGTTCCGACACCGCGCCGACGCCGCCGTGATAGCTGGCGATATAAACCACGCCGCCCTCGGAGACAGGGTCCACATCGAGATCGACCAGTCTTTCGATTTCGGAGCGTCCTTTGGGGGCCACGATGCCGGCTTCCCAGGTCAGCTTGCCGTCCGTCAAACGCAAGGCGATCAGCTTGCCGTTGTCTTCGCCGAAAATCGCATTGTCTTCGACGATGATCGGCGCCCCGGTGCCGCGAATACTTAAAGCCGGTACGCTACGCTCATAGCTCCAGACTTTCGCGCCGGTTTTTTCATTCAATGCGGTGATCGAACCGTCCGTGCAGCGCACGAGCACGATGCCTTGCGCGACCGCCGGGATCGACAACACTTCGCCCGGAACCGAAGAGGCCCACAACTTTTCGCCGTTTTCGAGTCTCAGCGCCACGACTTCCGCATCGGTCGTGCCCAAAATAACGATGCCATCGCCAAGGCCCGGCCCGCCCGAGAAATGGTAGTCGGTTTCGGTTTCCCAAACCCGCTCGCCGTCGCTGATCTTATGCGCTTCGACCAAGCCGTCTACATCCGCAGCAACGACTTTACCGGCGCCTACCGCCGGAACCAGCTTCAGCGTTTTTTCATCGGTGCCGACGCCGACCGATTCCTTCCAGAGGACCTCGACTTTGACTTCCTCGGCCAATTCGACCAGCGGCGTGGGCGGTTCGGCGTTATCTTCACCGCCCAGCACATAATCCTTGATTTCTTCCAACGCCTCGCCCGCGGACTCCATCGACGCGCACGCGCTGAGTCCCGCCGTGATCAACAATACCAGGAAAAAACGCATTATTTCGAATCTTTGACCGGCTGTGCGACAGAAACGGGTTCCGCGGCGGTCAGATCGTCGATCTTGATCTTCAGCAACGGCGACTGAGCCCCACTGTTCAATGCATTTTGATAAGCGGTGCGCGCTTCATCGAGCCGGTCCATCGCCACATACAAGTCGCCGGTCAATTCGTCGTAACTGGCCGAAAAACCGGATTTGGTCGCCGGGTCAACTTCATTGATCAGTTGCAGCCCCTGTTCATATTCGCCGCTCGCCAGCATGAGCCGGACCAGACGAATACGAGCGACATGGCTCAGTTCCTTATTCGGCTGCGCCGCAACCTCCTTCAAAATCGCTTTCGCGCCGGCCAAATCGCCTTTTTGAACCTTCAATTTCGCCTGTTGCAAGCCGTCATAAGCGGCATAACTGCTGTCGCCAAACTTGTCGTGCAACTGTTTGCCCAATTGCTCGATCGCGTTTTGATTATTTGCCTCGACCGCCTTGACCAGCTGGCTGTAGGCAACAGAAGCCTGCGCCGCTTTTTCCTGCTGGTGCGTTCGCCAAAAATTCCAGCCGCCGATCAGCGCGATGCCGACAACCACGCCGACGATCGCCGAGGTACCGTTTTCATTCCACCAGGCTTTTAGGGCCTCAAGCTGTTCTTCTTCTGAATCGTAGATTGCCACAATGTTTCCCGTATTAAAATTTGAATATCAATGACTTAATTCTTGCCATAGCGCTGCCGGAAAAACTCGACCGCCTGCTGCTCGCCTAGGCTCGATTGCGCAGACTCGGCCTCATTGCCGGAGCGCAAGGACTTGATGGCAATCTCGCCGCGGCTGACCTCGTCATCGCCCAAGATAAGCGCAAATTCGGCGCCCGACTTGTCGGCTTTCTTGAACTGGCTCTTGAAACTGCCGCCGCCGCAATGGACCTGGAGTTTCAATTGCGGCACTTCGCTGCGCAGCAATTCCGCGATCCTGATGCCCGCGCGTTCGGCCGGCTCCCCTACCCTGATCAGATAGGCATCGACCGGACGGGCAAGCGGCACGTCGGTCAGCGTTTCGACCAGCGCCAATACGCGTTCGATGCCCATCGCGAAGCCGACCGCATGGCTGGCCTTGCCGCCCAGCTGTTCAATCAGGCCGTCATAACGGCCGCCGGCGCAGACGGTGCCTTGCGATCCCAACTCGTCGGTCACCCATTCGAATACGGTATTGCAGTAATAATCGAGGCCGCGCACCAGGCGCACATTGATCTCGTAAGCAACGCCCAAATCATCGAGAATTTGTCTGAAGCCGTCAAAATGCGCTTGGCTTGCCTCGCCTAAATAATCCATCAACACCGGCGCGCCGCCGACCACGGCTTTCATCTCCGGATTTTTGGTATCGAGAATCCTGAGCGGATTGGTTTCAAGGCGTCTGAGACTGTCCGCGTCCAGCTGATCGATATGCGTCTTGAAATAGGCCACCAGACTTTCCCGGTAAGCGCTTCTTTCGCCGATCGTGCCGAGTGAGTTGATCTCCAGGCGCACCTTATCGCGAATACCCAGGCGCTGCCACATCCGGTGCATGATCAGAATCAACTCGGCATCAATATCCGGCCCCGCCATGCCGTAGGTTTCGACGCCCAATTGGAAAAACTGCCGGTAACGCCCTTTCTGCGGTCGTTCATGCCGGTACATCGGGCCGTAATACCAGAGGCGATGCGTTTGATTCGCGATCAAGCCATGTTCGAGGCAAGCCCTTAAACAGCCGGCCGTGCCTTCGGGACGCAAGGTCAACGAATCGCCGTTACGGTCGTCGAAGGTGTACATCTCCTTTTCGACGATGTCGGTCACTTCGCCGATCGAGCGTTTGAACAGTTCGGTTTTTTCGACGATCGGCGTGCGTATTTCACTGTACCCATACGCGCCCAAGACTTCCCGGATGATATTTTCGGCATATTGCCAAAGCGGCGCCTGCTCGGGAAGCACGTCATGCATGCCGCGGATTGCTTGTATATGATTTGCCATGATTTTAAAGTCTGTTATTTACGAGCAGACCCGATTTTTTTTGCTTCGCTGGAGTTGGGGAATTTATCCCGTAACAGAGTGCGGTATTCTTCCGCGGCGGCCTGATTGCCCAGCGCACGCTCGGTATGATAGCCGATGAACACGGTTTCCGGCGTATGGCCGGCAACGCTCAGATAACGGGCCAGGAAGGCTTTCGCCGGCCACAGCTCGCCCTTTTGATAACTGATTTTTTGCATTGCGGCCAAGGCCGGCGCATAGGACTTATTCAAATCCAGCGCCTTTCTAAAAGCCGTCTCCGCCCGATCAGAATGACCGAGCGTCAGTTCGCACCGCCCCGCATTCGTCAATGCCAGCCATTGGCGCTCGTTCATAGGAGCGTCGCCCGCTTTGATCAACAGTTCCAGGCCTTTCTCCGGCTGTCCGTGTTCGCACCAAAACCGGCCGAGATTGTTTTGCGTGCCGAAATCGTCAGGCTTGCTATTCAGCGCGATCTCGTATTGATCTTCCGCCTCGTCATCTTGCCTTAATTTCTCATACAGAAACGCCAGCGCATTATGCGCCTGGGCGTTATCGGAATCTTCATCGACCGCGCGCAATAGATTTTCCTTCGCTTCTTCCAGCTTGTTCATGTCCAGATAACGGACGCCAAGCTGGTAATAAGTGTCGGATACTTGCGTCTGATCGCGCTCGGGCGACTTGTTGCCGAACCAGGAACAGGCGCTCAGAGCCAGCACCGCACAGCAAAGCCAAATCCGGATCACAGGTTGAGTCCTATTAGGCCGCGCGTTCATTTTCCGCAGCTTTCAATTTCAAATGCCGGCGGCTCTTGTCCTGCACCTTGCCGACCAATTGGCCGCAAGCCGCATCGATATCTTCGCCGCGTGTTTTTCTGACCGTAGTCACGATGCCGGCCTCGTTCAGCATCACTCTGAACTGATTGATCCGGTTATTGCTGGAGCAACGGTAAGACGAATTCGGAAACGGATTGAACGGAATCAGATTCAGTTTGGACGGTACCGTCGACAACAATTTGATCAGGCCTTTCGCATCTTCGATCGAGTCGTTGATGCCGTCGAGCATCACATATTCGAACGTGATCGTGCGCCGCGGCGCAATTTTCGCGTTGTCCCGGCAGGCTTCCATCAGTTCCTTCAACGGATATTTCTTGTTGATCGGCACCAGCTGGTCGCGCAGTTCATCCCGGACCGCATGCAACGACACCGCGAGGCTGACGTCGCAAACTTCGGTCAACCGGTACATCGCCGGCACCACGCCGGACGTGCTCAAGGTGACTCGCCGCTTGGACAGGCCGAAGGCAAAATCGTCCATCATCAGGTTCATCGCCGCGACCACATTGTCGAAATTCAACAACGGTTCGCCCATGCCCATCATCACGACATTCGTGATTTTGCCCTCGGAACCCAGCCGTTTTTGCGCGGCCAGCACCTGACCGATGATTTCGCCGGTACTCAGATTACGGTTGAAGCCTTGCTGCGCGGTCGAACAAAACGTGCACGCCAAGGCGCAGCCGATCTGCGAAGACACGCACAGGGTGCCACGACTCTCTTCCGGAATGAATACCGTCTCGACCCGGTTGCCGCAATGCGTCTCCAGCACCCATTTGCGGGTACCATCGGTTGCTTTTTGTTCAAGCACGATCTCGGGTGCCTCGATCCGGCAATGTTCCGAAAGCCAGGCGCGCAACGCTTTGCTCAGGTTGGTCATCGCTTCAAAATCGTCGACGCCTTCCTGATAAATCCATTTCAACAGCTGCGTCGCGCGAAACGGTTTTTCGCCATGCTCGGCAAAAAAGGCCGCGAGGCCTTTTCTGTCGAAATCGAGCAAATTAATCAACGCCGACTTAACGGGTGCGGGCGCAGAGTTCATTGTCCGAGAAAAAGAAAGCGATTTCTTCTTTGGCAGTGTCGGCACCGTCGGAACCGTGCACCGCGTTTTCATCGATACTGCTGGCGAAATCGGCACGAATCGTGCCTGGCGCCGCATCTTTCGGGTTGGTCGCGCCCATGATGTCGCGATGTTTCGCGATCGCGTTTTCGCCTTCCAGAACCTGCATGATCACGGGACCGGAAATCATGAACGATACCAGATCCTTGAAAAACGGACGCTCTTTATGCACTGCATAAAAACCTTCCGCCTGCGCCTGGCTCAGGTGAATCATCTTCGCCGCAACGATTTTCAGACCGTTCTTTTCAAAACGGCTGTAGATTTCGCCGATGACATTTTTGGCTACTGCGTCAGGTTTGATGATCGAAAAAGTGCGTTCTATCGCCATGTGAATTACAACTCCAGTAATAATAAAAAATTGATCGCCTATTATACCCGAATAGGACCCTATATCGAAAATGCAGGGTACGGCTGCGCGCCCCCCACTCCCTCTACCGCGCACGAAACCCAAAAAACAGAACGATGCGTACTACGGCCTTGTAGCAGATTAGACGTTATCGTTAAGGCAAATCATCGATTTCGACACTTTCTTTTTTTGCCATCAGATCTTGTCTCGATACGCCCAACCACAGCAGGATAGGGCTTGCGACCAGAACGGACGAGTAAATGCCGAACACGATGCCGATGGTCAACGCCAGCGCAAAATTATGCAGCGCTTCGCCGCCGAAGAAAAACATCGCCAACACCATCAACTGAGTCATGAAATGCGTAATCACGGTGCGCGACATCGTTGCCGTAATGGCGTTATCGATCATATCGGCCACACTCGCATTGCGCATCATATGGAAATTCTCCCGCACCCGGTCGAAAACCACAACCGATTCGTTGACCGAATAGCCCAATATCGCCAATACGCCCGCCAGCACAGGCAGCGTGAATTCCCATTGAAAAAACGCGAACATGCCGAGAATAATCACGATGTCGTGCATGTTGGCGATGATGGCCGCCAACGCAAAGCGCCACTCGAAGCGGATGGCTAAATAACCCATAATTCCCGCCACGACCAACATCAACGCCAATCCGCCGCTTTCGAACAATTCCTGGCCGACTTGCGGTCCGACAAACTCGACACTGCGTAACACGACGCCAGCGTCTTGCTCTTTCAATTTTGCCAACACCATCTCGCTCAACCTGGCGTTGTTGGTTTCGGGCTTCATGGGCAAACGGATCAGTACATCTTTCACGCTTCCGATATTCTGCACCGAAGATTCGGTTAGCTTCTGCTCTTCCAGAATATTTCGCACGGTTTCGAGGTTAGCCGGCTGATCGTAACGGACTTCGATTTGGATGCCGCCGGTAAAGTCCAAGCCCAAATTAAGCCCTTTAAAGCCCAATGCGAATATCGCCAAAATAAAAGTCACCAGCGAAATGGTCGTAGTCACCCGACCATAGCGCATAAACGGGATATCGCGTTTAATTTTAAATAATTCCATTGAGTCCTCGAATTTAGATAGCCAATTTATCCAATTTATGCCGCCAACCGTACACGCCATTGACCAACGCTCTCGACACAAGAACCGCGCTGAACATGGAGGTTAAAATTCCGATACACAGCACCAGCGCAAAACCGCGAATGGGGCCCGAGCCCAGCATGAACAACGCGACGCCGGCAATCAAGGTGGTGATATTGGAATCTAAAATGGTCGCAAACGCTCGTTCATAACCGGCATAAATGGCGGCATTTGGGGTCATACCGATCCTAAGCTCCTCGCGAATTCGCTCGTTGATCAGCACATTGGCGTCAATGGCCATGCCCACGGTCAGTGCAATGCCCGCCATGCCCGGCAGCGTTAACGTGGCTTGCAGCAAAGACAGCACCGCAACCAGCAGCAACACGTTCACGCCCAAGGCGACGACGGAAAAAACACCGAACAGACGGTAATAAGCAATCATGAACAGCGTGATCGCTATGAAGCCGTAGACATTGGAATTGATGCCCTTGCCGATATTTTCTTGACCCAGGCTGGGACCGACCGTACGCTCTTCGACGATGTCGACCGGCGCGACCAAGGATCCTGCTCTGAGCAGCAACGCCAGATTGCGCGCTTCACCCGGACCGTCGAGACCGGTAGTCTGGAAGCGCTTGCTGAACACACCCTGGATCGTCGCGACGCTGATCACTTTTTCGACTTTTTGCTTGGTACGGACTTTCTGGCCGTCGACGACCTTAGTGTCGACCTTATATTCGATGAACACGACCGCCATAGGCTTGCCGACGTTATCCTGGGTCACCTTGCCCATCTTCGAAGCACCGGCGCCGTTCAAGGTGATGAACACCGCAGGACGGCCGTCCTGATCCATGCCGGAAGAGGCATCGACGATCTGGTCGCCGGTCACGATGATGCGGCGGTCGAGCAGGATCGGATTGCCGTTCTTCTCGGAATACAGGCGGCTGCCGGCCGGCACATGGCCTTCGACCGCGTTTTGCACGTCATGTTCGGTATCGACCAGACGGTATTCCAAGGTCGCGGTAGTGCCGAGAATTTCTTTAGCGCGGGCGGTATCCTGGACACCGGGCAATTGCACGACGATACGGTTGTCACCCTGCTGCTGGATCACAGGCTCCGCCACACCCAATTCGTTGACCCGGTTGCGCAAGGTCGTGATGTTCTGGCCGACCGCGTTCTTTTTGATTTCGCGGACTTCCTTCTCCGTCATCTCGAGCAAAATTTCATCCTGCGCCGGGGTATCCTGGATATTGAGCCCGGGAAAATCGCGCGCCAGCAACCCGACCGCCGCGGCACGATCGTCCACCGAGTTCAATTTGACCTTGATTCGGGCGCCTTCCTTGCTGACCGACTGGTAGCGGATCTTCGCCGTTCTGAACGCCTGGCGCACATCGTCGTTATAACGATCTTCGGCCTGCTTGACCGCTGCATCCATATCGACTTCCATCAGAAAGTGCACGCCCCCGCGCAGGTCGAGGCCGAGATACATCGCCTTAGCGCCCAACGCATCAAGCCAGGCCGGCGTCGCAGGTGCCAGATTCAGCGCGACAGAGAAACCGTCGCCGAATTGATCGCGCAGCAAGTCCGCAACCTTGATCTGATCATCGGTATTGTTGAACCGTGCCAACACCCGGTCGTTCTTGTATTCAAAGGCCTTGATGGAAACACCGGCCGCCTTGATTGCTGCTTCGATTTTATTGGCTTGACCCAGATCCATAGCGGCCGAATGCGTCGGAGACACCTGCACGGAAGGATCGTCCCCATACAGATTCGGCAGCGCATAGATCGCCGAAAAGACGAAAACGGCCAGGATTAAAATATTTTTCCAGAGCGGGAAATGGTTTTGCATGCTACATCATTCCAGTTATTGAATCGTCTCTCGCTACCTGAGAGAACCCAACGCGTTAGGGCGCGCCCAGATCAGACTTTGTTGGTGGAAATCTTTTTGGTCACGGCCTTATAGGTGCCCTTAGGCATGATGTTTTCGACGCTTTGCCGTTGCACCTGGATGAATACATTGTCGGAGACTTCGATTTTGACGAAATTGTCGTCCAGTTCGACGACCTTGCCCAAAATGCCGCCCGAGGTCACCACTTCGGCGCCTTTCTGCATTTTGGAGAGCATTTCTTTCTTTTCCTTGGCGCGTTTTGATTGTGGACGCAGGAACATGAAATAGAAGAACAGCAGGATGCCCAAGGGAAACAGCATGCCCTCGATGCCGGGCGCTTGTTGCGCGGCCGGCGCGGCGGCTGCCATCGCGTCGGAAATAAAGAAACTCATGATTTGCCTCGAAAAATTATTATACTAATGGTAAATCATCGTATTATGCCATAACCGGCGCCGTTTTGCCTCGTCGCAGGTAAAATTCGCCGACAAAATTCTCCAGATCCTGCCTTTCGATCGCTTCGCGAATTTCCCCCATCAGACTCAGATAGTAATAAAGATTGTGTATCGTATTGAGCCGCGAGCCCAGCATTTCGCCGCATTTGTCCAGATGGCGAAGATAGGAACGGGAATAATTCCGGCAGGTATAACAGCCGCAGTCTTCGTCGAGCGGCCGCGTGTCGGCCTGATACTGGCTGTTCCGGATCTTGATCACGCCGAAACGGGTAAAGAGATGGCCGTTGCGCGCGTTGCGGGTCGGCATCACGCAATCGAACATGTCGATGCCGCGCCGGACCGCCTCGACCAGATCCTCCGGCGTGCCGACGCCCATCAGGTAACGAGGCTTGTCGGCCGGCATCTTCGGCGCCAGAAAATCCAAAGTCGCCATCATTTCTTCCTTCGGTTCGCCGACCGACAGCCCGCCGATCGCATAGCCGTCGAAGCCGATATCGACCAGGCCGGCGAGCGATTCGGTGCGCAAATGCTCGTACATACCGCCCTGCACGATGCCGAATAACGCCGACGGATTGTCGCCGTGCGCTTTCTTGCTGCGTTCGGCCCAGCGCAGCGACAATCGCATCGAATCGGCCGCCTGCTGCACGGTCGCGGGATACGGCGTGCATTCGTCGAAAATCATCACGATGTCCGAACCTAAATCCATCTGTACCTGCATCGACTCTTCCGGCCCCATGAAAATCTTGCTGCCGTCGATCGGCGAGCGGAAGGTCACGCCCTGTTCGGTAATCTTGCGCAGCGCACCGAGACTGAATACCTGAAAACCGCCGGAATCGGTCAGGATCGGCTTGTCCCAGCGCATGAACTCATGCAGGCTGCCGTGCGTCTTGATCACGTCCATGCCGGGTCTGAGCATCAAGTGAAAGGTGTTGCCGAGGATGATCTGGGCGCCGAGGCCGGTCAAATCCTCCGGCGTCAGCGATTTGACCGCGCCATAGGTGCCGACCGGCATGAAGATCGGCGTTTCGACCACGCCGCGCTGAAAAACCAGACGGCCGCGACGGGCGGCGCCGTCGGTGCTGAGTAATTTGAATTCCATGAAAAAATAATGACTGCGAATGGGACGGGGATGAAACCCGAAGACAATTAAAGCCCGCCAGTATAATCGGAATTCGCCGATTTCTTAATGCCGCGTTGCAATTTTCACCTGCATGCTTCCCTCATAACATCAGGAAGCAACCCTTTTGTCGGCTTGCTTTCAAAAATTCCGGCTTGAGCTAAACGGCCGGGTAATGCGCCCCAAGAGCTCCGTCCACAGGCTTAAGCGCTAGGAACCGCCGACCTGCTGCCCCATGCCTTGCTGCTTGGCTAGCCAGAGTCCGCCCGCGTTGAAGCTGTAAACGGGCACTAAGTCGGTGCGTACGTCCGACGGCAGGATCACCGGCACGATATTGTCGAGCACCAGACTGGCCGCGCCGCCATCGCATTGGTAATCCAACACCATGTGCGGCTTGTTCAGCGTCAGCGATTTGACATAGGTCAATCGCAAACACTGATCAGCGATACCCAGCTCCTTCAGCGTAAAATATTTGCCGATCGAAAAATCTTCGCAATCGCCGCCGTTGGTGACCAAGGTTTCTATCGGAGTCGCCCAATAATCTTCCCGGTGCCAATGCACGCTGTCATCTTCGAACTTCAGCCGGTTAAACCATTGATTGGCGATATTGAGCTTTTCCGTAACCGGTTGCGATTGATTGTCTGCAATCGCATGCCGCCAGGACTGGACGCGTTCGCGCGCCTCGACCCCGAAACGCGCTTCGATAGCCTGCAATTCTTCCGAGGAGATGCCGGGCGCTTCGGGCAATGAGCGGCAGCCTGGAAGCAATATCAGAACTATAATCAGTGCAAAAATAGGCATATGGCTATACCAACGACAGGGAGAATGCTGTTTTTTCATTTTACGATTGCATTACAGTGATTCGCGCCACTCAAAAACGGCTTTATCCAAGCCTGGACAGGGTTGGAAGCCCGTCCAGGCGTAACAAAATCAAAAGCCTAAAAGCCGCGTTTTTACCGTGGTGGAAACCAAATCGAATGATTCGTTATTTTTGGTCACTGTCTTTGTTTTTACCTTGCAGGTGATTTCTAATTGGCCGACAAATTCGACTCCATCGACGCTCAACGTGACATCTTCATTTAACATCTCCCCATCACCCGCCTGGTCACAGTAATCTGCAAAAGCTCTGGAGCCATATTCGTCAAAATCCCCCACCTTGCTTTTTCCTGCTATTTTCAGAACAATGCCTTTTAATCCCCCACTGACGTTGACCTGTTCAGGTATAACGGTCTTGGAGCGTTCACAGGAATCATCCAAGCATTCGTCATAGGTTTCCAGCCATTTTGCGGCTATTTTTGTGCTGGTCAGGGTGGGGTTGTCGGCGTCGGCTAACGTGCCTGAAAATGAATAATCACCCACGCTAATTTCGATGGGCGTGTCCTCGGTGAGGTCTTCCCAAAATACCCCGTTATCTTCGAATGTCGCGCTAGATATTTTTGTCGTGACATTGAATTTTCCCACAGTTTCCACGGTACACTCATCACCAGACCCTGTGCATTTCAACTTATCATTCAGTGACTCGGTCATAGAGAGGGTATCTGCATAAACGGATGCGTTGAAGATAGCAGCCAGCAAGCAGGATTTTAAAAAAAAATGTTTCATACAATTTTCTCCTCAAAAAAAAATAAAAACGCTGGCTCCGGCCGGGATATTCGATCCGGCAGGAATTTTCCATTGTGCTTTTTGATGAATGCAGCAAAGACCGAAAATATTTTTAAGATTTATTTAATGTAGTTTAACACTTGCCAACAAAGCCACTCGACGAAGACCAAGAAATGAGAACAAAAGCACACTGGGAAAGCTAGGCTTCCGACGTACGGATTTATCGCGCCGCAGTACAGATTTTGGATGGGGATTCCGGCAAGCGGAATTATGGATTTGTCCAGCGAGCGCTGACAACAAGCCGAATAATCTAACTCTTTAATAGAGCTGATTTACGATGTTCGATGCTAGGGAATTAGGGTGCGAAAGTTACCCTCGCCGAGAACGAACCGGGTCAGGGTTATTTTTGCTCTGCAACGGCTTTAGTGCAGGTACCAATCAACGGCGCAGTCAACATCGCGGTGATGATGCCGACCGCAACGGTAAACCCAAACGCATGCACGATCTCGGTCGAACTGACCGCGAGCAAGCCGAAGGACAACAGGGTCGTCAGGCCGGACAGGGTCACCGCCAGGGAGGTGCTGGTGCGTCTTTCGCCGGCCAGGAAAAAGAACGCCGCGTAGTCGACGCCGATGCCCAAGACCAACAGCAATGCGAACAGGTTGAACAGGCTGAACAATTGATTGAACCAGCCGGTCAGCGCGAGCGCGGTCAGCGCCGAGATCAGCGGAATGGACATCACTGTGACCGCGCCGCGCCGGCCGAATTTGAAGCACAAGCCGGCCAACACCAGCGCGAAGGCCGCAAACAGCAGCACGCTGGCCCTGACCCGGTAACGCGCGAACAATGAAGACAACTCTTCGACATGATCGACCCAGATGACGCCAGGCAATGGCGGTAAAGACGCCAACGCGGCAAAGTCCTGAATTTGGCTCAGGGCCACGATGCCGGAACAGTGCTCTTTTGCGCAGCCGAGCCATAACGACCGCTTGCCTTCGTCGGCCATGGCAAGCCAGTCTTCCAGCTTCAACGTATCGGATTCGGCATCAACAAAGGCTTTCGCTTCGGCGGCGATCGCGGCGCGGTCGAAGCCGAGATTGGCCATATAGCGTTCGGCCAGACCCGAGTCGAACAACGCCTGCTTCACCAAGCGGTAATTGTTCCGCTGAGTCGCAGGATCGGGCCAATAACGGCTGAGGCCTTCGTAAGACTTCAGCGCCTTGCCCTGTATCAAGACATCGAGCGCTTCGAGCAGTCGTTGTTCGTTGCGATGCCATTCCTGTTGATCCTTGCCCGAAACCAGAAAAAACTGGCTATCCCGAACCTGCAAAAGCCGGCTGATTTTTTCGGCGCTTTGCAGCAATGCCAGCGGCGCGGACTGGAGCAGGCGCACGTCGTCGCGCGGCGTCAGTTTCCAGATGCCGCCGGCCAGCACGACCAACAGCAAAGGCGCCAGCCAGCGGCGATTGTTAACCGCCCAGGCCGGCCAGTCCCGTTCCCAAAGCACGGCCAGCTTTAACAACGCCGGTTCATGCGCAAACTTAAAGCCGGTCAACAGCAGCGGAAACAACAGCACCACGGTCAGCCAGGCGGCAAACAGGCCGACCGCGGAAAACAGTGCGACTTCCTGAAGGCCAGGAAACGGCGAAAAACCAAGGCCCGCATAGCTCAACAGATTGCTGACCAGCCCCAGAAACAGCGCCGGAAAAATCGCGGCGAGTCCCTTGCGCGGATTCCAGTCCCGCTCGCCGAAACTGTCGCAGAGATAATGCTGCGCATAATCATCGACCACGCCGATCAAACTCGCACCGAACACCAGCGTGATGATGTGAATCTTGCCGAATACCCAAACGCTGACGATCAACGCGGCGGCGAGGCCGCTCGCGATCGCGGTCGCCGACAGCAGCAGCGGCCTGACGCTGCGAAACGTGAACCCAAACAATAAAATGATGCCGATGCTGGAGCCGACGCCGACCGTCGAGATTTCCTGCTTGGCCGACTCCGCCCCGTAAGCGGTGAACAGAGGCAAGCCCGAGACCAGCAACTCGCCGCCGGCCTTTTGCATCGCAGCCGCCGCGTTTCGGCTCAGTTGCAGCAGGTTTTCGAGCTTTTCGAGCGGCAATTGGCTGTTGTCGAGATCGGTCAGCAGTAGCGCCCAAACCTTTTGCCCATCCCTAAGCACCACGACGCCCTGCTCCAGACTCAGATTGCCCGGTTTTTGCGAACTTATCATACGTCCGAACAACAGCAGGGGGTCGCGTTCGAGCATCGCCGCCTGCATCTGGCCGACCGGGCTGTAGAGCATCTCAAGGTTCTGGTCGAGCAAGGCCTGAGGATTCGTCTCCAGCAATTTGCGCGTAGGCGCATCGAGCCATTGATAGCGGTAAGCGAAAAGCCGCTTGTACTGGTTGACGGCCTGATCCTGTGCCACTTCAAACATGATGTTGCCGAACAGTCCGCTGTCCCTGACCTGCCGTTCAAGCTGCCTGGCATTCGCGATCGCAACCTCCGCGCTGGCCGCGCCGCTGAGCCAGATCACCTTGCGGTTGAGCAATTGATTATGCCGCTCGATCGCCTCGGCAACTTCGGGGCGTTGTTCGATTTTCGGCAACAGTGCCAGAAAGCCGGTTTCGAGCCAGTCCCGGCTCAGCGTTTGCAGGCCTAGCACGCCGAGCAGCAGCATCCCGAGCAGCCAGATTCCGGCGCTAACGCGGGGATGATAAACGTTCAAAATCGGCTTCCTGTGTGGGCGTCAAAGCCTCGGGATGGGTGATGTGCTCGAAGATGATGCGGGTCAGATTGCCGTTCGCCTCGCGGATGTCGAGCCGTTGCAGTTCCTTGTCGCCGCTCAACTGCATGCCGGTGATGATCTTTTGCAGCATGGCATCCTTCGGCTGCAATTGCAGCTGCCATGCGCCCTGGTCGTTCGTGCCGGCAATCGCGAAGCCTTCGTTCATTGCTTGCAAATCGCCGCCGAACATCGCGGTAAACACCCGGCCGAAGGCGGGCGGCAAGGCCTGTTCGCCCTGCGTCGTCAATAAACGCGTCTGGTTGACCAGCAGCAGCGAAGGCACCGGCGTCAGCGTCTGCCAGATCACGCCCTGCTTGCGGTGATAGGTAAACTTGCCCGTCGAGATCAGCGGTTTTTTCAGGACCTTGATTGTTTTTTCCTGGCGAAAGCGGCCTTCGGTGATCTCGGTCTTGACCAGCCGCGCGCCGATGTCGGCGAGCAGATCGGCCGCCAGAGCGCCCTGCGCGGGCAGCCATAATAAAAAAATAACAACCCACAACCTCACGGCGCCTTGACTCCCAGTTTTTCGAACAGTACCGGCGGCGACTCCAGGCACATTTCTTTATTTTGCATATCCACCGCGACCTGAATCGTATGCCCCTTGACCAGTTTGGCGCCGGTCAGCGCGTCGGTGATCAAATAATCGATCTTCAGGCGATTTTCCCATTCGGCGATGGCGGCCCTGACCTTTACGTTTTGCCCGAACACCGCGGATTTCACATAACGGATGCGTAGGTCGATGACCGGCCAGGCATAACCCGAATCGCGCATCGCAAAATAGTTGTAATCGATCCGGTCTAGCAAGGCGCAGCGGGCGATTTCGAAATATTTGGCGTAATGGCCGTGCCAGACGATTTCCATCATGTCGGCGTCGTGAAACGGGATCGATAAATCGATTTCGACGCTGTAGGCCGGTTTAGACATGGGGTTCAATCCAGAGTAAGGCATTCATCAGTGCAGATCGACTATTCAAAAACGGGCAAGCAGGTGGAGGAGATCAGGAAAAACACGGGTTATTGTAAGTGAATTTTATCGGGATAGGCCAAAAAGTCATGCCGGCTTGCAAAAAATTCCGCCCAACTTGCAAATCGTCAAGGCGTCGCGTTCACGATGCATTGACCCGCTATCCCTCCCCCGCCGCTTTGGCGTACCGGCTTCGGTCAAAAACCAGCTACATTATTTTTGCTGTGGTCTTTAGCTAAATTTATGGTTAAGATACGCGCGGGTGAATAACCTAATTTATAAGTCTTTCTACTCATGAAAGACTGAACAGCAGTGTTTGCTCGGGATATAGATGACTTTGAAATAAGTAAACTGTACATAAGGCGCCATCTGCAACTTTATATAAAGAAAGGTATTAAATGAAATTTGTTGTTTCCTACCCCCAAACCAATTGGGAATACGCAAAATTTAGATTTGATCGGATTGTAAAAGGCAAGGATAGATCAAACGAGGTTTTCAAAGGAGAACCCGGGGGGAAAATTCAACTTCTGGAGCACCAGGGCGAGTTGGGTAAAATTAAACTGCTGGAGGAAATTTATCCGGTTAAGCCTTTCGGAATGGAATATGTCAAAGGTGAAGGCTTGTATTTTATCCGCGGATTGCCCTGCGCCGAGGATGGCCTACCAGGTGACGAACATATTGCCAGACTGAACGCTCAGGGTGAAATCGATCTGGAGATTCGCAGCCCCTGGTTTTCGCAGTTGCGTTCGCTGCGCCGGACGGAAAACGGCCTATTGGTGACGTCCAGCGGCGTCGATGCGATCCTGGAAGTCAATCTGGCGGGGGAGATCATTTGGTCCTGGTGGGCCACCGAAAGCGGCTATGCCAACGCCTATGGCGGCGGCGTCAGAAGCATCGATAAAACCATGGATCATCGACTCAAATGTTATTCGGGCAAATTACAGACGACCCATTTGAACTCCGCGATCACCGACCCGTATGATCCCAATAAAATTTTGACTATCCTGTTTTATCAGGGCGCCGTTGCGCGTATCGACAAAAAATCACTGGCCCTTGACCTTGTGATCAGCGGCTTGAGCGGAGCGCATCATATCCGCAAGCATTCAAAAGGCTATATGCTGTCGAACTCAAGGAAAGGCGAAGTGCTGATTTACGATCACGGTTTTCAATTGATTGATCGCATTCAAGGGACCAGCTCATGGTTCCCGGTCAAATGGGTTCAGGACGCCATTGAAATGCCCGGAGGGCGCTCGCATTTGATAGCCGACTGCAATACCTTCAACTTGCGCGAACGCGACTTGAATGGCAAGGAGAAAAAATTCAACACCCACATGCCGAACCGAATTTTTCAGATTGAACCCGTTTCCGATGCTTTTTCGTTTAAAGGGTTTAAAAGCAGCGGGCTATCTTGAAAAGATCGTAGAGCAGACATCATGCCCGCCGGCTTATTACTGAACACGCATTGAAATTTATATTATAATTTACGTTAAAATAATCTTGCAATAAGCTGAATTGTTTAACCTAATAACTCTTGCTTAGATACTTCCAAAGAGGGGGAATGTATGTTAACTCGTAAAACCATCATTACGGCGGGCCTGACTTCGCTGCTCAGCCTGCAAATGGCTATCGCAGATGACGAGACTAAACAAACCGAAGACTGGCTGAAAGCCGCGCAGAATCCATTGATTCCGGTGTTAAGCATTCCCTTGGAATATACGCATCATGGCGGCGCGGAGAACGGCGATGTATCGATCGGCAGTATCAAGCCCATCATCCCCGTGTCGCTCGGCGACTGGAACATGATCAATCAGTTATCGTTGAACTTCATGGGTACTCCGGGTCCTGTCCACGGCATCGCCGAGTTGCCGGAGCCCTATCCGGGTTCAGGGATATCAGGCCTCGGCGATACGAGTCTGACATCGCTATTTTCGCCGGCAAGTTCCGGTGATTTTCATTGGGGGTTCGGGCCAGCTTTCGTGTTTCCGACAGACACGCGTTTCGGTGACACTGAGGACCATAGCGCGCGGCAACTGGGTAGCGGCAAATTCAGCGTGGGTCCTGCGATGATGGTTGTGACCCAGCCGGGCCCCTGGACCTTGGGATTTAAATCCAGGCAAATATGGTCCGTATTCGGCAATGACTCCCGTGAAAGCGTCAGTCAGCTGATCTTAGAGCCCTTCGCGAACTACAATATCGGCCAAGGCTGGTACATGACCACCGACATGGACACGATTGCCAACTGGAATTCTCACTCCGATAATCGCTGGACCGTTCCGGTCGGCGCCGGCGTGGGCAAATTATTCAACCTGGGCAATTTTGCGGTTAACACCAAATTGGAAGGTTACTACAACGCCGTAAGGCCCGATGCAGCGCCCGACTGGTCAGCGAACTTCACCGTACAATTCATGCTGCCCAAGCTTTATTGATTTTTTAATCAACCTTGACGATAGGAATGGTTAATTTTTCAATATCCCCTTGATTGATGAAAGGATTCGATGATTAACCCTGCCCCGAGTTTAAGCGCGATGCCATCGCCTGCCCGAATTCTGGTCATTGGCCCATCCTGGGTCGGCGACATGGTGATGGCGCAGAGTCTGTTGATCGCCCTGAAACGGCGCCACCCTCACGCCCAAATCGATGTTCTGGCTCCCGTCTGGACCTTTGCGTTATTGGATAAAATGCCCGAAGTCTCCCGGGCGCTGGCCATGCCGCCGCTCGCGCGCGGACAGTTCGGTTTAAGGGCGCGCATCAAGCTCGGCAAAAGCTTGCGCGCTCATCGCTATGATCAAGCGATTTTGTTGCCCAATACCTGGAAATCCGCCCTGATCCCGCTTTTTGCCCACATCCCGTTAAGAACCGGCTATACCGGCGAGTGCCGCTGGGGGCTGCTTAACGACGTGCGCCGACTGGATAAGACGGTGTTGACACAAACCGTACAACGTTTCGTCGCCCTGGCGGAATCCTCGGAGCCCTCCACCGCGCCCGAATGCCCGGCGCCGCAGCTTCGAGTCAATGCCGAAATCCGGCAGCAAGCCGTCGATAAATTTGCCTTACAGACGCAAGGCAAGCTATTGGCGTTATGCCCGGGCGCCGAATACGGCGATGCAAAACGTTGGCCCGCGGCCCATTTTGCCGAACTCGCGCGCCTGAAACATCAGGAAGGCTGGCAAGTCTGGCTGTTCGGTTCGCCCAAGGACGCTCTCGTCGCCGCCGAGATCAATCAGCTGAGCCACGATGCCTGCATCGATTTGACCGGCAAAACCAGCCTCGGCGAAGCGGTCGATTTATTATCGCTGGCGGATATCGTGGTCAGTAATGATTCCGGCTTGATGCATGTGGCCGCGGCTTTAAATAAAAAATTGATCGCGATTTACGGTTCATCCGATCCGCACTTTACGCCGCCGCTGAGCGCAAATGCGCGAATCATCAGCCTGGACCTGGACTGCTCGCCCTGTTTTAAACGCGAATGTCCGTTAGGGCATCTGCATTGCCTGGTCAATATCACGCCCCAACAGATCATTCAGGCAATGCAGGCGTTGCCTGCTTGAGTCTGCGTAATCCCATGCTATTTCCCATACGACTCACGGTCTGTCCAGGCTTGCATGTCCAAGTCGGTTGGTTTAGACTCCGGCGATACTGAATACCCGGCAGGGTTATTCGAACAATCATGTCGTTTTTTTGCGAATAGGTGTCTTGTGCGATTTTTCCGAATGCAGCCCCCAGAATACAGTTCCGACAGCCAGAACTTGGCGATCAACGGTAACCTGGAATATGTTTACCGTTTTCCCGGCGTCAGCTGTAATGCCTGTAATGCGACCTACGGCGGCAGCCGCATTCTTGCGCTCGAAGCGCCGCCGCAAATCCAGAACGACCCGCGCTTCAGAAGCCGCTGGCCGGTTTCGGAACAGGAACATGCGGCGATGCAGCAGGAAGTCGCCTCTTATCTCGATGCCGACTGCGCGGCTTTCGAGACCTTCAAGCCCGGCGACAATTTCCAGCCCGCCTACTACGACAGCCAGGCTGTCCCCAATACCGACTTTTTATGGCCGAACATCCGCAGTTTCGTCGTGTCGGAACGGATGAAGCGGATCGTGTTCGATGAGCTGGTCGGCGACGTCGAAATCGTTCCGATCAGGCCCCGTAAAATCGGCAAACGCAACGGCACCGCCCTGCCCGCCGCCCTCGATTCCGGGCATCCGGAAAATGAAATTCACGCGCCGGAAACGCTGATCGACCCCTATTACCAGATTCTGGTGCGCTCGGCATCGGATTACCCGAAAGGCGGCGCGCCGATTTCGGTATGCCCGGTCTGCAAACACGAAGCGTTCAATGACGAAAAACGCGAATTGGTCATGCACGAGGAGATGTGGCGCGGACAGCCGATCTTTTTACTCAGAACGACGCTGTATGTCATCGTGACCGAAGCGCTGGCCGAAAAAATCCAAAAGGCCGGCGCGACCAATGTCGATTTCGTGCCGGTTTAGGGTATAGCATACCCTGCATCATTCCCACGCTCACGGCGTGGGAATGCAAGAACATAGCCGTTTCAGCCAAAAATCCCGGGGCCCGGCGACAACACTTGATCCGGATCGAATCGCCGCTTTGCCCTCACCAGGCTTTCCCAGGCCGAGCCAAAATGTCGCTGCCAGTCCTGCGGCGAGAGAGGAATGCTGCCGATCGAATAATGAGTTCCACCCAGATCGCGGTTGCGCTCAAAAAATGCCCGGTTGTCGTCGATCATTCGCGCCAGGGTGACGGGATCATCCGCAGGCGCGGTCCTCAGGATATCGAACAAGAATACAAAATCTTCCTCCGGTACGCGAAACAGCGGCCGGGTGAAGCGCTCTGTCTTCAGCGGAAAAATCAGGATCGGAAACGGATCACCGAGATCGGCCTGGGTCAAAGTCGAAAGAACACCGTCGATATAGGATTCCACTACCGATCCGGGAACGAATACGTCGAACCACGGATGCGGCCGACTCCAGGCACCGCTTGCCTGGAGAAAGGCGATTAGCGAAGTCAGCCGGTCAGCATAATCAAAATAGGTTTTATCCTCCACCTGTACAGACCCCGGAATGTAGCGCAAGCCGGCGAGCAGGCTATCCTGATTGGGTTCCGCTGGCGGCGTGTAATAACTCACCGCCTCGATGAAATGAGCCCACCCGCCGTCGGGCGCCGGCACGATTTCACCGAGCACATAATCAAATCGCCCATCGTCGATGAGCTGCCGTTGATCGTTGATCATGGCATGGACATCGCTATAGAAAAAGTGAAATACGCGAGCGCGGGCTTCCGCCGGGTACAGCCGCAGCGTCGCTCGCACAATGATCCCACATTGGCCGAGGCCGGCCAGGGCGCTCTCAAACAGGTCGCGGTTTCGGGAAAGCGAACAGGTTTCGAGATGGCCTTCGCCGGTTACTACCTGAAGTTCGAGCACCTGATCCACCTGAACCCCGTAACGGTAACTGGTGCCGCTGACACCGCCTACCGACAGTGTTCCTCCCACGGAGAGCCCGATATAGTCGGTCAGCACCGGCGGTGTCATCCCTTTTTTCAAGGTCTCCGTCAGCAGCGTGCGCCATTGTATGCCGGCATCCACTCGAACCCAATTACGCGAGATACGATGCACCGTGTCGAGCGTACTCATGTCGATGACGATGCCGGCTTCCACTTGCGACTGGCCAAAGGTGGTATGCCCCTGGCCGCGCACGGCTACCTTGAGCCCTTGCTGCCGAGCAAACCGCACGATGCGTACGATGTCCGCCACCGAACCAGGCTTGAGTACGGCCAGCGGCATGTGATGAATGATATGGCCCGCGTCATCGGCCGCCGCCATCAGCGAGGCCTCGTCGGTATAAAGCACACCATCGAGAGGCGGCAAATCGATATGCTCAGACTGTGCGGATGCCTGACTGATCCAGGTACGCCCTATCGGATCGAATCCCAGCACGATCGAACTGGCGAACACTCCCTTGAGAAAACGGCGGCGTGATGTTGGGTTCTGCTTTTTCAATTTTAAATCTCCGTTGTATTAAGGTTATGACCAGACGGTGATAGGTTTTTTCCGGAAGCGCGAGCGGCGACAGGAACAGCGTATCGGCGGCCGGCTTGCGAGAAACTGCGCATCCGGCCGCAAGGCCCGGCAGACCGTGTATAAGCAAACAGCAAAAGTCTGCGGCGAAATGACCTTGTTCAGCCAGAACATGTTGGCATCCAAAGGCGCTTTCCGCGCGCGTCAATCTCGTCGTTTCCGCTCGTTTCCAGATCCAGGCGGCAAACGGCTTTCAGGAATACAAAGCAGTCCGCCGGCATTCAACAACGTTTCACCGCCGTCTGCGCCGGCGCCAGACCACAAAGCCGGTACCGAGCAGACAAAGCGGCAGCACGATCAGGAAACCGAAGCCGATCACCGAGATGCTGGCCGTCGTCAGCTTCAGGCTCCGGTCGGGCGCGGTTTTGGCCGGGATGTCGATGAAGCGATCGTCGTGGATCAACCAGTTGACGATCCTGAGCCCCATGTCCAGATTGCCGGCATTGCCGATGTAAGTGTTCGCGAGAAAATCGCCGTCGCCGATTACAACGATACGCTGCTGGGTGTTAGCGTCCAGATTGCGCGTCAAGGCATAGCCCAGCGTGATCGGCCCCTGCTTTTCGGCGCCGTCCGGCTCGAAGCGGATCGTGCCGGTCAAAGACCCGGTTTCGGTCCAGGACTCGGCGCCACTGTTCAGCAACGGGACGCTTTCGTATGCGATATCCGCGTCGATGTCGAAGCCGGCCGCGCCGGGATAGACCGACAGCGTCTGGAAGTTGCGGGTGATCGGATGGTGGTTGTATTCGCTGACGATCACGAAGCTCGGGTCGTCGATGCCGGCCTGCTTGGCGGCCTTGTCGACGATCTGGCCGGGCAAGGGATGGATGCCGAGTGCGGACCAGATAAAGTCCAGCGCCTGATTGCCGGGATCGGTCAGCAGCAACAGGTTGCCGCCGCGTTGAATATATTGTTTCACGATCTCGATTTCGCCGGGCAACAAGGCAACCGTCGGCGAGGCGATCACCAGCAGCGCGGAGTTGTTCGGTATCGCGGGCAGTTTGGCCAGATTGACCGTTTGCGCATTGATACGGCGGCGCACCAGTTCCTTGCCGAAACGGTTCAGGTCGAAATTGGCCTCGCCTTCCGGCGAACGTTCGCCATGCCCGGTCAAAAAAGTGACCCAGCGATCTTCCGCATGCGACAGTTGCAGCAACGCATTGGTCAGCGTCGCCTCATCGATAAAGCTCAGTTTTTCGCTGCGCCCCTGATACTCGACCACGACCAGGCCTTCCTCGCCGATATTCAGCTCGCGGGCTTTTTCCGGCGCATGGTTCGGATCGATGAAGTCCAGTTTCAGGTCGGGCTTCAGGTGGGAATATCGGTCGACCAAATGCGCGATTTGCAGGCGGATCGGCAGGCCGCTTTTGATGTAGGCGGTGAGAGCGACCTTTCCCGGCATGGCCTGCAACAGCTTTTGGGTCGCCGGCGACAAGGTATTCGAGCGGGTCTGAGTCCAATCGGCCTGATAAGAATAACGCTCGGTCAGCCAGGCCGCAGCGCCGAGCGCACACAGCAAGACCCCCGTCGACAGCCGGTTTTTCAGGCGGATTTGTTGATGCACATGGCGCGTCAATTTCATTTTTGCAGACGGTCGTAATCGAGGCGGCGGATGCTCAGCACGATGAATAGGACGATGAACAGCAGAAAATAGCCGATGTCGGTGGTGCTGATCAGGCCGCTCTGAATGTTCTGAAAATGGCGCAATAGCGACAGATACTCGAAGAAATAGGCGCGCTGATCGCCCATGCCGGCAGACCAGTCCAGAATCCACAGCAGGAGCAGCAAGCCGAAGGCGCTGATCGCCGCGATCGTCGGATGCCCCGCGATGCAGGAGGTATAGAGCCCTGTCGCCGCGAAGGCGGCGGCCAACAGCGTCAGCGCCAGCAGGCTCGCGGCGAATTTGCCCAGATCCAGATCGCCGCCGACCAGCAAGGACAACGGCATCAACGCGGTCAGCACGACCATGATCAACAAGAGGCCGACGACGCCGAGATATTTTCCGACCACGATGTCAAAATTGGAAATCGGCGCAGACAACAACAGCGCGAGCGTTTTATTCCGGCGCTCCTCGGTGACCAGCCGCATCGTCAACAGCGGCGTGACCAAGAGCAGAATGATGCCCGCATTGCCGAACAACGGCGTCACGACGATGTCGGTCAGTCCCGGCGCGTTGTCGAGCCCGGCCAGTTTCGGTTGCAGCATGTTGAAGGTTTCGACCTGGGTCAGAAACAGAAAGGCCAGTATCACCTGCAATATCGCGAGCAGCGTCCAGGCCAGCGGCGACAAAAACAAGGACTTGAATTCGCGGGCGGCGATCGTGAAAGCCATTTTCATCCCGGCTGCTCCCCCGTCTCCCGGGTCAATTGAATGAACACGTCTTCGAGCGATTTTTTGACCGGCGCCAGTTCCTCCAATCCCCAGCCGGAGGCGACGATCAGCTCGGCAAGTTGCTTGGCAGGATTCAGATCGACGCCGTGATGCACGTAGAGGCGATTGCCGGCCAAGGGCTCGATGGACAATACGCCGGGCAACGCCGACAGCGCCTTCAGATCGGCCGGCATGCGGGTAATCACTTCCAGGGTGCAGCTATGCATTTGCCGCTGCAAACCGGCGATCGTTTCATGCAGGATCAGACGCCCTTGCTGAATGATCTGCACATGCGTGCAGGATTCCTCGACCTCGGACAGGATATGTGTCGACAGGATGATGCCGTGTTCCCGGCCGAGCTCCCGGATCAGCGCCCTGATTTCGCGGATTTGCAAGGGATCGAGACCGACCGTCGGCTCGTCGAGAATGATCACCTTCGGATTGTGCAGGATCGCCTGCGCGATGCCGGTGCGCTGTTGAAAGCCCTTCGAAAGATTGCCGATCAGGCGCTCCTGCATCTGATCCAGGCCGCAGCGCTCCCGGGCCCGTTTGACCGCGGCGGGAATGCTTTTTTTATCGACGCCGTGCAGTTCGGCGCAGTAAGTCAAAAACTCGTTGACCGTCAATTCCCGGTATAAAGGCGGGGTATCGGGCAGATAGCCCAGATGGCGCTTGGCTTCTTTCGGGCGGTCGAGCAGATCGACGCCGTTGATCCGGATTTGCCCGATGCTGGGGGCCAGGTTGCCGCACAGCATCTGCATCGTGGTGGTCTTGCCGGCGCCGTTCGGCCCGAGAAACCCGAGCACTTCGCCCTGCTTCAGCGTAAAACTGACATCATCGACCGCGCAGTGGCCGCCGTAATAACGGGACAGATGATCGGCTTCGACAAGAACGGTCATCGCGGCATCAAACCTGCTTCAGCAGGCTTTCCAGCTCTTTCTGCATTTTTTTGCGGTAGAAAATGAATTTCCAACGGGCGCCGCCGCATTGTTTCCACAGGATCGCCGAGCGGATGCCGGCCAGCAGCAGGGCCCTGATCTTGTTCACGGTGTCGGGCCTGGACAGATAGGCTTGCTCGCCGTTGACCATGATGCGGGGCTGCAAGGTGCTGACCGTGCTGTGATAGACCTCGCCGAGATTGGCCAGCACGTTTTCATGCAGCAAACCGAAATGCTCGCTTTGCGCCTGGGCCTTCTCGACGCCGACGCGGATCGACGCGAGCAAATTCTTGCGCGACGACAGTTGCCGTTCCAGAAACACCAGGGTTGCCGCATAGCGGGCCTGTTCCGGATTGTCGATCTTGTATCCGGTCATTTGCTTCTGCAATTCCTTGAGTCCGAGCTTCAATCCGTCCAGGCCGCCGTAAACATCCAGCACGCTGTCCGAATCGATTTTCAAGAGGCTGCCGATGCTGGCGGCCAGCGCCTCCTGATCACACGTTCCCCGTGTCGCCAGCTGCTGCACCAGCGCCGCCGCCTGCGCGACACCCGCCAGTGCGATCGTTTGGTTCGTTAGTGTTTTGAGTTCCATGATTTGCACAAAGGTGATTCACCAAGCCAAGTAAGTCGCGCCCACTCTTCCTTGTTTCATTTATATCATGATTGTCCGGTTTCAGTCGAGTATGATATAAAACCCGAATTTTGTGAACTAGGATAATTAACATGGCAGAATCAATTGAGTTGACGGTAACCGGAATGAAATGCGGCGGCTGCGAGTCGAATGTGAAAAACAAGCTCGGCGCGATCGACGGTGTGCTCTCGGTCACCGCCTCAAGCAAGGAAAAGAAAGTCGGCGTCGACTATGACGCGGCGAAGACCGATTTGGAAACGATCAAGGCGGCCATCGCAGAAGCCGGTTTTACGGTCGAATAACCCCTTTTGAACACCGGAGAGTAGCCATGAGCAAAGAAGAAAAGTCAGACGAACTGCGCTTGTCGATATTGGGCATGAGCTGCGCCGGTTGCGTCAGCGTGGTCGAAAGCGCGCTGACCGAAGTGCCCGGCGTGACCGAAGTCAGCGTCAATTTTGCGGATCATTCCGCGACCGTGACAGGACAGGTCGATCCCGAGCTGTTGATCAAGGCGGTCAAGGACGCCGGTTACGAAGCGGCCGTGATGGAAGGCTTCGAGGACCCTGCCGAGCAGGAACAACAGGAACTGGCGCGCTACCGGAGGCTGTTGAAAAAAGCCGCGGTGGCCGGCAGCTTCGGCGCGGTGCTGATGGGGCTCGAATATGCCGGCTGGCTGCCGGACATGGGCTCAGCGACCGGACGCTGGTTTTGGCCTGAAGTCGCGGTGCTGACCCTGGCGGTGCTGGTTTATTCCGGCGCGCATATTTATCAGGGCGCGCTGAAGGCCTTGCAGTCCGGACAGGCGAACATGGATACCCTGATCGCGGTCGGTACCGGCGCGGCCTGGATCTATTCCTGCATCGTGATCGAGTATTTCGGCAGCCTGCCCTCCTTGGCCAAGCATGCCTATTTCGAAGCCGCGGTCGTGATCCTGGCCTTCATCAACCTGGGCTCCGGCCTCGAAACGATGGCGCGCGGCAAGACCTCTTCCGCGATCCGCCAATTGATCGGCCTGCAGCCGCGCACGGCGCGGGTGGTACGGGACGGCGCCGAACTCGACGTGCCGATCGAGGAAGTCGGTCTCGGCGAGACGCTCAGGGTCCGTCCCGGCGAAAAGATCGCGGTCGACGGCGTCTTGATCGAAGGCCATTCGAACGTTGACGAATCGATGCTGACCGGCGAACCGATGCCGGTCGAAAAAACGGCCGGCTCCGAAGTCGCCGCCGGCACGATGAATCAAAGCGGCAGTTTCTTGTTCAAGGCGACCCGGATCGGCCGCGACACCGCGCTCGCGCAAATCATTCACAGCGTGCGCCAGGCGCAGAACAGCAAGCCGGAGATCGCGCGCCTGGCCGACAGGATTTCGGCGGTGTTCGTGCCGTCGGTGATTTCATTGGCTATCCTGACCTTTCTGCTTTGGTACGCTTTCGGTCCCGAGCCGTCGCTCGGCTACGCCTTCGTGACCTCGATGACCGTGCTGGTGATCGCCTGCCCTTGCGCCCTGGGACTTGCGACGCCGATCTCGGTGATGGTCGCGGTCGGCAAGGCCGCGCAAACCGGCATCCTGATCCGCAAGGGCGATGCCTTGCAATCGGCCGGCAAGCTGAGCTGTCTGATTCTGGACAAGACCGGTACGGTCACCCAGGGCAAACCGAAAGTCGTGTCGATCGAAGGCTTCGGCGATTTTTCCGAAACCGATGTGCTGCAACTTTCGGCCAGCCTCGAGGCCGGCTCCGAACATCCGTTGGCGGCGGCCGTCTTGGCGGCGGCCGAGGAAAAATCTATCCAGCCGCAAAAGACCACCCAATTTAAAGCGATCGCGGGCCACGGCGTCGAAGCCACGCTTGACGGCCGCCGCATCGTGTTCGGCAACCGGGCGTTGATCGAGCAAGAACAGATCGACATCGCGCACCATACCGGCCAACTCGAAAAACTGTGCGCGGAAGGGCAAACCCCGATGCTGCTCGCGGTGGATCAAAAACTCGCCGGCATCATTTCGGTCGCCGATCCGATCAAGGCCGATTCGGCGGCTGCGGTGCAAAGGCTGCGCGAACTCGGTATCCGGGTGCTGATGGTGACCGGCGACAATCCGATCACCGCCCAGGCGATCGCGCAACAGGCCGGCATTACCGAAGTCAGGGCGCAAGTGCTGCCGCAGGATAAGGCGGCCGTGGTCAAGGAATTGCAAGCGCAGGGCGAGACGGTCGGCATGGTCGGCGACGGTATCAACGATGCGCCGGCGCTCGCACAGGCCGACGTCGGCATCGCGATCGGCACCGGCACCGATGTCGCGATCGAAAGCGCGGACGTGGTGATCCTGCAAGGCTCGTTGTTGAAAGTGCCGGAAGTGATTCGGCTGTCGCAGCTGACCGTCAAAAACATCAAGCAGAATCTGTTCGGCGCATTTTTCTACAACACGATCAGCATTCCGGTCGCGGCCGGTCTTCTGTACCCGTTCGCCGGCATTCTGCTGAACCCGATGATCGCGGGCGCAGCGATGGCGATGTCGTCGCTGACCGTGGTCAGCAATGCGAACCGCCTGCGTTGGCAGAAACTGTGAGCCACCCGCTCCCATCCGGTAAACGGAACGATGCGGCTAGAACAGAGACGCCCCCAAGGGCGCCGGCTAACCATCAAAGCATCAGTCATTGATCCTGCAGAGAAGGTCTAAGTTGCGGCATTCGGATCGAGGCAAAGCGGCGCTTATTGCCTGGGCAATCGTCTGTTATTGCCTAAGCTTGTGCCCGCTCGCCGCCGGCGCGGCGGTCATCATCGTGAATGAATCGGTGCCCGCCGAACGCTATTCGCGGGCCGACACGCGTGCAATTTTTGCAATGCGCCAGAGACTATGGCCTAATGGCGAGCAAATCAAGGTGTTTACACTCGCCGACGACCACCCGATCCATAAGGACTTTGTCAAAAATAATCTGCGCATGTTTCCGCATCAATTCAGGCGCGTCTGGGACCGGATGACCTACACCGGCACCGGCGTTGCCCCGATTCAGCTCGATTCCGAACAAGAGATGATCGAAAAGATCATGAATACGCCGAATGCGATTGGCTATGTCGATAAATTACCGCGCCATGCGAAAATCCGTCTGTTCGGCTATCACTAACGGGCTCTTGCTGTCAGCCCTGGCGAGCCTGCCGCGCGCTGGGGTGGCCGGTTATTTGCCTGATGCAATGCAGGTGCATGGCTTTCTCGCGCAAAGCCTGTTCCACACCTCGGACAACAATCTGTTCGGTCAAAGCGATGACGGCGTCAGCCTCGGCATTACCGAAGTCGGCCTGAATACCGCCTACCAGGCCTCTGAGCGGCTGAACTTTGCGATTCAGGGACTGTACCGGCGTGCCGGCGACCTCGACCGCGGCAGCTTCAGGGTCGACTATGGGCTAGCCGATCTGACGCTTTGGGAGCATGAGGCGGGCCGTATCGGCCTTCGCGGCGGACGCGTCAAAATTCCGCTGGGCTTGTATAACGAAACCCGCGATGTCGCGTTTACGCATCCGACCATCCTGCTGCCGCAAGGCATGTATTTCGAACGTTCGCGCGCGCTGCTGACATCCGGCGACGGTGGTTCTTTCTACGCGGAACAACATACCGATTACGGCGATTTTATCTTTAAGTTCAATTATGTCGTGCCATTGGGCGATAATGAAGAAATCCGCTCGATTCTGCTCGGACCTAATGCGATGGGCAAATTTTCGGCCAGACCGACCGTCGTGACCCAGCTGAGTTATGAACTGAACGACGGTGAATATATTTTCGCGGTCAGTTACGCGGACCTGGCACTCGACTATCATCCGGAAGTAGGCGATAGATTCGGCGCCGGCACGTCGTACGTACGGCCGCTGATGTTTTCCGCACAATACAACGGCGAAAAACTGACGCTGACCGCGGAATACAACTACCGCCACAATGTGGCCTCCGGCTATGGCGGACCCGACCGGCGCTTTGCGACCGAAAGCTGGTATCTCGAAGGCAGTTACCGATTTTTGCCGAAATGGCAATTTACCTTGCGCTACGATATGGTCGACGGCAACACCGACAACCGCCGCGGCGCCGGGCTGGAACGGATCGGCCTGCCCCCGCATGCCGCCTATGCCCAGGACTGGACGGCGGGACTGCGCTGGGACATCAACGACAGCTGGATGCTGCGCGGCGAATACCACCGCGTGCACGGCACGCTTTGGCTGCCGCAGGCGGATAATCCGGATCGTATGAAAACTACGCAGGATTGGGATATATACGGATTGCAACTCTCTTTTCGTTTTTAACCGACCATGTCGAACGCGCCCTTTTTTGTCAGTCTACGCTGGAAACTTTCTCTGCTGTTCGGCGGCGTGTTTCTGCTGATGCACAGCCTATTCTCCTATTTCGCCTATCAGCATGCGACCGAAGATTTCGAAGCCAAACTCCGCAACGAACACACCAGCCATATCGACATGGCGAGAGCCCTGACCGAAGATTCGTTTCTAATGCTCGAGCAACTTGCGGAAATGCTGCCTCTGGTAGGAGAGCCGCCTCCCCTCGACAAAAACCGCCCCCCTGTCTCGTTGACGACACTCGATGAAAAGTGGTCACAATGGCAACTGAGCTGGGGCATCGAGAATATCGTTTTGTTTGATGCCAGCGCCGCCAAGGTCAAGTCCTGGGGAAGCTCAACGCTTCCCGACCCTGCATCCGCCAGCAAGGCATTAAGTTCCGAAATGCCGGAGCACCGTATCGTTTGTCCGGACACTTGCTTTCAGCAAGTCGTCGTGCCGGTCATCGGCAAAACCCAATCTGTCGGCGCCTACGGCGTCACCCGTTCGTTTGCCGACATCATGATCAAATACCGTGGGGCGACCGGTTCCGACATCGGCATTCTATTCCCGGATGACGCGTTGCGAGACGCACCGGGCCATCCCTGGCCCTATCGACTAGCGGGACTAACGTTACTCGATAACAACAAAAAGCTGTACGCGCATATCGCCCAGCATGTTTCTCTAACCCAGTTACTCAAACACAATCAAACGATCTATCTGCAAGGGGCCACCTTTGAAGTCGGTCTCGCGCCTGTCCGGGACAATACCAAACACACACCGTTGTTTTTGTTTATCGAGGACATCAGCCACCTTGACAAGCGCCTGCACGAGGATATCCAAAAAATCTGGTTATACGGCGTGATCAGCCTGCTGGGTTCTCTACTGCTGCTGCTGGTTCTGCTGCATTACACCCTGTCGCGCGTGTCCGTGCTTTCCAAAGCGCTGCCGCTGCTGGCCGGACATCAGTATCAACAGTTCCGCGAACGCATCGCCGGCAAAAACTCAACGACGTCCGATTTCGACGAACTGGACCAATTGCATCAAACCGCGCTGACCCTGGCCCGGCACCTGGAAGCGCTGGAACAGGAAGTGCGGATCAATACCTTGAAATTGATCGAAAAAAGCCGGGAACTGGCGACCGAGCGCGATTTCGTCCGGCAATTGATCGATACCGCGCCGATCATCATCCTGACGCAAAAATTGAACGGCATCATCCTGACGATCAATCAGACGGGGACGCAGGAACTGGGCCGGGAAGAACGCTCGCTCAAGGGTAAAATCTTCGATCTCTTGATTCCGGAATCCGAATGGTCGCATCATAAAAAGCTCAGCCAGCTCAGAGCGGGAGAAATCACCGGCCAATTGCAGATCGAGGGGCAACTGATTTCAGAAACCGGCAAAACCCACAGCATTTCCTGGCTGCATACGCTGTTCAATCCGTCAAATAACCCGGATGAAGCGGTGATCCTGACCATCGGCGTCGATAACAGCGAACGCACGCTGTATGAGCAGAAAATTCTGACCATGTCGATCAATGACCCGGTCACCGGCCTCCCCGGCCATCAGCAATTCCGCGACGAACTGGCTGTCGCGCTGGCCTCGGCCCGGCGCTACGATCATCAGCTCGCGGTGTTCCTGTTTGACGTGGATCACTATCAGGAAATCATGGACACCCACGGCCAGCGGGCCGGCGAAATGGTGCTGGCCTGGGTCGCCCGCCGGCTGAAAGACGATTTGCGCGCTGACGATAGGCTCAGCCGCATCCACGACAACATCTTCGCGCTGCTGGTTTCCCATGTCAAAACCGATAATCTTGCCGATATTGCGCTTAAGCTCGATCGAACTGTCAAGGCATCGCCCTTCCATTATGCCGGAGCGAGCTATCCGCTCGCCGCGCATATCGGCATCTCGGTGTATCCCGAGCATGGACTGACGCCGAACGACCTGTACGCGAATGCGGATGCGGCGCGGCTACAGGCCAAGCTCGCAGGCCCCGGCAGTTTTCATTGCTGCCAACTGAGCACGGAGGGCCGGCTCAAGATCAAGCGCATGCTGAGCTCTAGGCAACGGCTCGAACAGGCAATCGCTCAGGATCAATTCGTGCTGCAATATCAGCCGGTGCGGCACGGCAAATCGGCCGAACTGCATCACCACGAATGCCTGTTGCGCCTGCCGCAAGACGACGGCCCCTTGCTGCTGCCGGAGACTTTCCTCCAGCATGCCGAAGAACTCGGGCTGGCCGGAAAGATTGACCGCATCGCCCTCAAAAAAGCGCTGCTGACCCTGCGCGATGCCGAACGGCAGGACAAAGATTGCCGTTTGTCGCTAAACCTTAGCGGCAAGATTTTACAAGACGCCGGTTTTTACGAGGATGCGACCTATTTGTTCGACCTCTACGGCATCAGCCCCGCCAAAATCATTTTCGAGATTCCCGAAGCCGCCACCGAAGCGCATTATGCGCAGGCGGAAGTATTGATCGAGCAATTCAAGACACTGGGCTGCGGCGTCGCCCTGGATAATTTCGGCGTCAGCTTTTCGTCCTTTTACTACCTGAAGCATCTGCCGATCGATTACGTAAAGATCGGCGGCGCGCTGATCCGGCAAATCGATCAAAACCAGGACGATCTGATGTTTGTGAAAGCCTTGGCCGGCGTCGCCCACACCTTCGGCAAACTCACGGTAGCGAAATGCGTCGAAAATGACGGCGTGCTGAAAACGCTCAAAGCGCTGAACATCGATCTGGTTCAAGGCGACCTGATCGGCAAGCCCGAATCCCGAATCTAATCAGCTCACGTTCAATATCCACGAAAGACACGAAAGGCACGAAAACGGGATTTGTTAATGTAATTTTTCGTGTCTTTCGTGCTTTTCGTGGACAATAGCTATTCCTCGACCGCAAAATCGACGATCGCTTTCAGTTTTTCGTTCATCGTCCCGAAAAATCGGTTCAATTCGGGATTGTCCGAATCGGTCGGCAACAAATGGGTTCTGACGATCGTCTTGCCGTTACGCTGATGCATCACCACGTTGCACGGCATATATTTGATCGCTTCCGGCGCGATCAACAGCATCGTCCGGGCATGGGTCAGATTGCAGAACTGGATCGTGTCGAAATCCGGAAAATCTTTGTCGCCGCGCTCGCGGATCACTTTACCGACACGGCTGTGTGCTGTTATCCTGAAATTGTTTTCCGCGATCGCACTTTTCAGCTCGTCGAGCACCTCCTCATAAGGCTTCCGGGTTTCGACCTGATAATAGAGCACGTACTCGCCGGGCGGTCTGTCGGAACCTCCGACAAGTGCGCAGCTGGCAAGACAGAAAAGGCCGATTAAAACCGCGAGACGTCGAAACATAGCTCAAACGAGAGAGAAGAACCGATAAAGCTTAACACTATGAAAGCTCAAACAACAGTGGCCGGCGTAATCCTGGCCGGCGGTCTGGCGCGGCGGATGAACCACCAGGACAAAGGCCTGATTCTGTACCACGGCCGCCCGTTGGTCTGTTATGCGATCGACGCGCTGGCCGGCGCGGTGCCCGAAATCATCATCAACGCGAACCGCAATCTCGAACGCTACCGCGAGTTCGGCCCGCCGGTCGTGCCGGATCAAAGCGCCAGCTTCGACGGCCCCTTGGCCGGCATCCTGACCGCGATGCGGCATACCGAGGCCGAAGTCTTGGTCGTGTTGCCCTGCGACTCGCCCTTGATCCAACCCGAGCATGTGCAGAAACTGCTCGCGGCGCGCGCCGAATGCGATGCGGATATCGCCGTAGCGCACGACGGCGAGCGTCTGCACCCGGTTTGCCTCGCACTGAAGACCCGTTTAAAAGACAGCCTGCAAGCCTATCTGGCCGGCGGCGAACGCCGGATCGACCGCTGGCTCGAACAACATCGACTCGTGCAGGCCGATTTCAGCGCGACGCCGAACATCTTTATCAACCTGAATACGATGACCGAACTGACCGCCCTCGAGGAGCAAAGTGAACGCTAAAGCCGCGCCGCCCAACATGACCCCACTCGCAAACCCAGGCATCAGCCGGCGCCTCGCCGCGGTGCAGGCGCCGATCATACCGGTCGTCGGCGCCTGGACCCGCAATAACCCCGGCACGCTCTCGCTCGGCCAAGGCATGGTGGCCTATCCGCCGCCCGCCTCCGCCCTGGCCTCAATCCGCGATTTCGGCCAGCAAACGGAGCAGCACCTTTATGGCTCGGCCTTCGGCCATCCCGCACTGTTGGCATTGATACGGGAAAAACTGCGCCATGAAAACCGCATCGATACGGCCGCCGGCGTCGATGTGATGGTTACCGCCGGCTCGAACATGGCGTTTTTGAATGCCCTGCTCGCGATCGCCGATCCCGGCGACGAGATCATCCTGCCGTTGCCCTATTATTTCAACCAGGAAATGGCGGTCCGCATGCTGGGCTGCACGCCGGTCGGCGTACCGACCGACAGCGCATATCAACTGGATCTTTCCCGCCTGCGCGCCGCGATCAGCGCAAAGACCCGCGCGATCGTGACCATTTCGCCGAATAACCCGAGCGGCGCGGTCTACCCCGAAGCCGCGCTGCGCGCGGTCAACGCGCTCTGCCGCGACTTCGGCCTGTACCATATCAGCGACGAGGCCTACGAATATTTCACCTACGGCGAAGCCCGGCATTTCTCGCCCGGCTCGATTCCTGGCGCGGAACGGCACACCCTTTCGCTCTATTCGCTGTCGAAAGCCTACGGCTTTGCCAGCTGGCGCATCGGCTACATGGTCTACCCGGAGACGCTGACGCCCACGCTGCTGAAAGTCCAGGACACCAACCTGATCTGCCCGCCGCTGATCAGCCAGATTGCCGCCGTCGGCGCCCTAGAAATCGGCGCCGAATATTGCAAACTCCAGTTGCCGGAACTGGCAAAAAAACGCGCGCAGGTGATCAGCCGATTGCAGGCGCTAAAGGGTCTCTGCGAAATTCCGGAACCTGAAGGCGCTTTCTACCTGCTGCTAAAAATCCACACCGATAAAAACGACCTGGAACTGGCCAAAATATTGATCGACGATTTCAAAGTCGCCGCGATTCCGGGCAGCGCCTTTGGATTGACCGACGGCTGTTATTTACGCATCTCGTATGGCATGCTCGATCAAGCGCAACTCGATGCCGCCCTGGAACGACTGGTGAACGGGATCGTCCGATTCGCCGGCTAAATTCAAAACTACCCTCGGAAAAGCGGGCTTTCAATGATTCGTCCGCTTTCCAGTCCTCAACCCTAAAACGCCTGCCTGATCCCGGGGGTTTCGAGCCCCGCCCTGACCTTCAGATACTATTTGCCATTTTTATCATAAAGATGTTCGTAAAGTACGCATCATCAATATGAATTGAGCAAAAAACATACAATCAATGTCATATTTATGTTTTTTTTACAATGCCAATGTCTTATGTTAAGCTGGAAAGCTACCATTGGACGAGCATTGCGGAGGACCGCCATGCAGCGGTCCAACCCTTTAGCGAGAGAGAGAAACATGAGAGAATCCGGCGCTATCGACACTATAGTGCAAGACATCATTGCCAGTCTGAAAGACCTGCCCGGCGCGCTGTTGCCGATCCTGCACGGGATCCAGGACAAGCTCGGCTACATTCCGGCCGAAACCGTTCCCGCCATCGCCAAGGCGCTGAATCTTTCCCGTGCCGAAGTGCACGGCGTGATCAGTTTTTACCATTATTTTCGCGAAACGCCGCCCGGCAAGACCACGGTGCATCTCTGTCGTGCCGAATCGTGTCAGGCGAAGGGCGCTAAAGCCCTGGAAGCGCATGTCAAAAACAAGCTGGGCATCGACTATCACGAAACGACCGCGGACGGCGCTTTTTCTCTCGAACCGGTTTATTGCCTCGGCTTGTGCTCCGTATCGCCGTCGATGCAGATCGGCGAAGAACTTTACGGCCACTCCAGCGCCGAATTATTCGACAGCATCATCAATGCAGAGGAGGCTTCGGCATGACCCATACCGTTTATATTCCGGGCGATGCGGCCGCCGTGGCATTGGGCGCCGATCGCGTCGCGGCCGCCGTCAAGCAGGAAGCCGAAAAACGCGGCATAAAAATCAAATTGGTCCGCAACGGTTCGCGCGGCTTGCACTGGTTGGAGCCCCTGCTCGAAGTCGGGACGCCGAACGGCCGCATCGCTTACGGCCCCGTTCAGGTCAAGGACGTTGCCAGCCTGTTCGACGCGAATTTTGTGACCGGCGGCAAGCATGCCTTGTCGTTGGGCCTGATCGAAGAACTGCCCTATCTGAAGAAACAGCAGCGCCTGACCTTTCAGCGCATCGGCATCACCGATCCTGTCAGCCTCGACGATTACATCGCCCACGACGGCTATCGCGGCCTGAAAAATGCGTTGGGGATGACCGGCGCAGACATCGTCAAGCACGTCACCGACTCGGGCCTCAGAGGCCGCGGCGGCGCGGCGTTCCCGACCGGCATCAAATGGAATACGGTGCTGAACACGCCGTCGGAGCAAAAATATATCATCTGCAACGCCGACGAAGGCGACTCCGGCACCTTCTCCGACCGGATGGTGATGGAAGGCGATCCGTTCGTGCTGATCGAAGGCATGACGATTGCCGGCATCGCGGTCGGCGCGACGCAGGGTTACATCTATCTGCGCGTCGAATATCCGCACGCGCATAAGGCGCTGAATGCGGCGCTCCAAAAGGCTTACGCGGCAGGTTACCTCGGCGGCAACATTCTCGGCAGCGGCAAGAAATTCGATCTGGAAGTCCGCCTCGGCGCCGGTGCCTATATCTGCGGCGAGGAAACGTCCTTGATGGAAAGCCTCGAAGGCAAACGCGGCTTGGTCCGCTTCAAGCCGCCGCTGCCCGCGATCAGCGGCCTATTCGGCAAGCCGACGATCGTGAACAACGTGATCTCGCTCGCTTCGGTGCCGATCATCCTGGACAAGGGCGGCGAATTCTACCGCGATTACGGCATGGGCCGTTCGCGCGGTACGCTGCCCTTGCAACTGGCCGGCAACATCAAATATCCGGGCCTGGTCGAAATTGCGTTCGGCATGACACTGCGCGAATTGCTCTACGACTACGGCGGCGGTTCGGCGAGCGGCCGGCCGATCAAGGCGGTGCAGGTCGGCGGCCCCTTGGGCGCTTACATGCCCGAATCGCAGTTCGATACCCCGCTCGATTACGAAGCCTTCGCGGCGATCTGGGCCGTGCTCGGCCACGGCGGCGTGGTCGCGTTCGACGACACGGTCGATATGGCCGACATGGCCCGCTATAGCATGGAGTTCTGCAAGATCGAATCCTGCGGCAAATGTACGCCATGCCGTATCGGTTCGACCCGCGGCGTCGAAGTGATCACCGACATCATCGAAGGGCGCGATCTCGCGAAAAACGTGCCGCTGCTGCGCGATCTTTGCAATACGCTGCTGAACGGCTCCCTGTGCGCTTTGGGCGGCATGACGCCCTATCCGGTACTCAGCGCACTGAACCATTTCCCGGAAGATTTCGGCATCGCCGGCCAAGCCGACGCGGCCTGAACCAGATCAAGAGGTATTCGTTATGTCGCTCGATAAAGAAAAAGATTTTGGCACCCCCGCCAGACCATCCGAACAACTCGTCAATCTGGAAATTGACGGCTTTCAGGTAACCGCGCCGGCCGGGACTTCGGTATTGCGCGCGGCGGCCAGCATCGGCATCGATATTCCGAAGCTGTGCGCGACCGACAGCCTCGAACCGTTCGGTTCGTGCCGCTTGTGCGTGGTCGAAATCAAGGGCGCGCGCGGCATGCCGGCATCCTGCACCACGCCGGTCGGCGAAGGCATGGTGGTCACGACCCAGAATAAAAAACTGGCCGACGTGCGCCGCGGCGTGATGGAATTGTATATCTCGGACCACCCTCTCGACTGCTTGACCTGCGCCGCCAACGGCGACTGCGAACTGCAAGACATGGCCGGCGCAGTGGGCCTGCGCGAAGTGCGCTACAATCCGCTCGGCGAAAACCACCTGAATTCGGTCAAGGACCAAAGCAACCCTTATTTCACTTTCGATCCGAGCAAATGCATCGTCTGCTCGCGCTGCGTGCGCGCCTGTGAAGAAACGCAAGGCACGTTCGCGTTGACGATCGACGGCCGCGGCTTCGACTCGAAAGTCTCGCCGAGCCAGAACCAGGCGTTCATGGATTCCGAATGCGTGTCCTGCGGCGCCTGCGTCCAGGCCTGCCCTACCGCGACGCTAATCGAAAAATCGGTGATCGAGCAAGGTACACCCGAGCATGCGATCGTGACGACCTGCGCCTACTGCGGCGTCGGCTGTTCGTTCCGCGCCGAGATGAAGGGCGACCAGGTCATCCGGATGGTGCCGCACAAGGACGGCAAGGCCAACCACGGCCATTCCTGCGTGAAAGGCCGGTTCGCGTTCGGTTATGCGACGCACAAGGACCGCATCACCCAACCGATGATCCGCAAGAGCATCAAGGACCACTGGCAGGAAGTCAGCTGGGAGGAAGCGATCAACTACGCGGCCTCCGAACTGAAACGGATTCAGGCCAAATACGGCCGCGATTCGATCGGCGGCATCACCTCGTCGCGCTGCACGAACGAAGAAACCTATCTGGTGCAGAAACTGATCCGCGCCGGCTTCGGCAACAATAACGTCGACACCTGCGCGCGCGTCTGCCATTCGCCGACCGGCTACGGCCTCAAACAAACCTTCGGCGAATCGTCCGGCACCCAGAATTTCGACTCGGTCATGAAGGCCGACGTGATCATGGTGATCGGCGCTAACCCGACCGACGGCCATCCGGTCTTCGGCTCGCAGATGAAAAAACGCCTGCGCCAAGGCGCCAAGCTGATCGTAGTCGATCCGCGCGAGATCGATCTGGTCAAATCGCCGCATGTGAAGGCTTCGCACCATTTGAAATTGCGTCCCGGCACCAACGTCGCGCTGATCAATGCGCTCGCGCATGTCATAGTCACCGAGGGCTTCATCGACGAAGCGTTTGTCGACGGCCGCTGCGATCTCGAATCGTTCAACAAATGGCGCCGCTTCATTTCCGACGAACGCCATGCGCCGGAAGCGGTCGAGGCGGTGACCGGCGTTCCGGCCGGCGAAATCCGCGCCGCGGCTCGCCTTTATGCGAGCGCCGGCAATGGCGCGATCTATTACGGCCTCGGCGTCACCGAACACAGCCAGGGTTCGACCACGGTCATCGGCATCGCGAACCTCGCGATGGCGACAGGCAATCTGGGCCGCGAAGGCGTCGGTGTGAACCCATTGCGCGGCCAGAACAACGTGCAAGGTTCCTGCGACATGGGCTCGTTCCCGCATGAATTCCCCGGCTACCGCCATGTTTCGGACGATGCGACCCGCCATCTGTTCGAACAGAACTGGGGCGTCACACTGCAAGGCGAACCCGGTCTGCGCATTCCGAACATGTTCGATGCGGCGTCCGACGGCAGCTTCATGGGCTTGTATGTCGAAGGCGAAGACATTGCGCAATCCGATCCGGACATCCAGCATGTCCATCACGCCTTGCGTTCGATGGAATGCGTGATCGTGCAGGATTTGTTCCTGAACGAAACCGCGAAATTCGCGCACGTGTTCCTGCCCGGCTCGTCTTTCCTCGAAAAAAGCGGCACCTTCACGAATGCCGAACGCCGGATTTCACCGGTGCGCAAGGTAATGGCGCCACTCGGCGGCTACGAAGACTGGGAAGTCACCCAGATGCTGTCCAATGCGATCGGCTATCCGATGAATTACAGCCATCCTTCCGAGATCATGGACGAAATCGCAAGACTGACCCCGACCTTTGCCGGCGTCAGCTATGAAAAGATCGATCGTCTCGGCAGCATCCAGTGGCCATGCAACACAGAGGCACCGGAAGGCACGCCGACGATGCACGAACAGCACTTCATGCGCGACAACGGCAAGGGCCTGTTCATGCTGACCGAATATGTCGCGACGCACGAACGCACGACCCGGATGTTCCCGCTGATTCTGACCACCGGCCGAATTTTGTCGCAATACAATGTCGGCGCGCAAACCCGCCGTACCGACAACGTCGCCTGGCATGCCGAAGACCGGCTCGAAATCCATCCGCATGATGCCGAAGACAGAGGCCTCAAGAATGGCGACTGGGTCGGCATCAAGAGCCGCGCCGGCGAGACCGTGCTGCGGGCGTTGATCACCGACCGGGTGCAACCGGGCGTCGTTTACACGACCTTCCACTTCCCGGAATCCGGCGCCAACGTGATCACGACCGACAATTCGGACTGGGCGACCAACTGCCCGGAATACAAGGTCACCGCGGTGCAGGTCGCCAAAGTCAGCCACACCTCGGAATGGCAGCAAAACTATCAGGCATTTTCCGAAGAACAACTGGAATTCCTCGCCAAGGAATAAGCCATGGCCAATGTCGTAATGCAGCCGCTCTCACCCGAACTGGGCTGGCCAAGCTACCAGCTTGGCCGGGTCGAGCGCTGGCGTGGGCAGCAGCACAGCATCCAGCAGGACTATATTGCCGAAGAAGTGCCGGTTTCGCTGGTCTATAACGGCGAACCGCATGTGGTGATGCTGATGACGCCGGCCAACATCGAGGATTTCGCGCTCGGCTTCAGCATCACCGAAGGCATCATTCAGGAACCTTCCGAACTGCTGTCGGTGCATGTGTATAACCGCTCGAACGGCATCGAAGCGCGCATCAAGATTCCCGAAGCGCGTTTTGCAAAGATGGCAGGCAAAGGCCGTAATATGACCGGCCGCACCGGCTGTGGGCTGTGCGGCGCGACAACCCTGCAACAAGCCGTGCGCGATGCCAAACACGTCTGCGGCAATTTGCAACTGCCGGCTGCAGAACTATTCGCGGCGCTGAACGAAATTCGAGAGCAACAAAAACTGAATCAATTGACCGGCGCGGTACATGCAGCCGCGTGGATCGTACCGGGACAAGGCATTCAATGCGTCCGCGAAGATGTCGGCCGCCACAATGCGCTCGACAAACTGATCGGCTTGTTATTGCGGCTTGGCAAGAATCCGGCCGGAGGCTTCCTGATCATGACCAGCCGCGCCAGTTACGAACTGGTGCAAAAAGCGGCCAGCGTCGGCGTTACCCTGTTGGCCGCGATGTCCGCTCCGACCGGATTGGCGATCCGTCTGGCCGAAGAATCCGGCATTACACTGGTCGGCTTCGCCCGCGACGACCAGCATGTCGTCTACAGCCATCCGGAGCGCCTGACCCACCTTACCTATCCGACTCTGATTACCTGAAAATTTAACGATGCATATCGAAAAACTGATCACAATGGCTAACGACATTAGCGAATTTTTCAACTCCGAAAGCGATAAGGAACTCGCGGCCGAGGGCGTCAAAAATCACATTAAAAGATCATGGGACCCCAGAATGCGGCAGCAAATCATTGCTTATTGCCAGCAAGACGGCAAGGAACTGACGCCCTTGGCGCTGAAGGCCGTGCAAAAACTGGTTTGATCGGGGCAGGACGGGATGTTTCATCCCTTCCATCTTTTTCGGAATGCCAGAGCCTTCACCATAATCCACTCTCAAAGATTTTAGGCAAAAAAAAGGAGGGCTTTGTTAGCCCTCCTCTTTGAACGGTATAGCTAGGTTTTTTTAGAAACCAAAACCGATATAGCCGCCGGCGGTAACGCCATCGGTATCAACGCCGTCCACATCATCCAATGAAAGATGGTAACGGGCATCCGCGCCAATGTGGATATCTTTCCACAAGTTATAATCCGCACCGGCGCCGAATCCCAGACCAGGATTTAATACGGTAATCGCGTCAGACGGCGGGCTGATTACGTTCAGCTCAAGACCGACTGGAATGACCCAAGGTCTGAATTTGCTGCCCTTCATGAATTTGATCTTTGGCGAAGCAGACAAAGTCAATTGATTGACGGTTGCAGACTGAGTATTGGCAGCAGGAAGATCTACACCCAATGAAGCCAATACAGCAGTTTCTTGAGGGGACAGGCCATTGGATTTTTTCTCGGCCAATTGTCTGTAGTCAATCAACAATTCAGCCGCAAGCTCGGTATTGTCCATCAAGCCGAACAAGTCGTCGTTGATGCTGAAATCGAATCCGGCGCCAAAATACCACCCGTCTTGGTCAGAGATAGATCCGACAGCCACGCCATTTCGATTAGATCCTACACCTGGAACATCGGTAGGATCCAAAGTGCCGCCTCTTCCACGATTCATATGATTGTAACCACCGCGGAAGAATGCCAAGTTGTCCTTGGTTTCAACCTTAATCGGAGCGGATTTGGTTTGTTGCATCCACTGATCCAGTTCCTGAACTTTTTCACAGTTGTTGCAAGTAGGCTGAGCGGCCGCGGCGCGCAGGCTGTTTATTTCGTTTTGCATTGCCTGCAATTGCGCTTCCAGAGCGTCCGCTTTGTTGCTTGCTGCTTCTGCTACCCGCTCCGCCTTTGAAGCGGCCAGAGCCTCTGGAGCGGAGACGATGCCCGCCAAGGCCAAAGCCGCAGCTGCGATTGCGCTGGGTGTATGAATTTTCTTGCTCATTTGATCCCCCTCATGAGGTTGTAATTTTACAAAATTTTGCTTTGAAACAACAAAGCGTATTTCACGGGGCTAATAATAGCAATAATATCGACCCATTACAAGTGTTTGCGATATTTTTTTCAATATAATTTTTTATTGTAAAACATACACTTATAAGATAATACAAAAAAAAACATAATCATTGTAAGCGTAAAACAACACCTTTTTGGTAAGTTTTTCATACCGACAACAACCTATTTAATGTTTCCTCCAAACGATTTATTAACTATAAAAGCAATTGTTAATAAACCTTTAACGCTTGAAAAACATCAAAATGTTGCCATTTAACAACAATAAGAAACAGAAAAATGAGACCCAAATAACGGACAAATTGTAGCGTCGCCATGTCAGCGGCATGCAGGTTTTACCAACAGTTCCCCCCTGTTACATCACCAAATACACAACCCAAAAGATCAATATCATGATAAATTAACCGGCTTTCTGGTTGCGCGGAGCATGATTTTGCCTGTCTTCAGCACAAAGCATGAGCTCCCCACATTTTTTACCTGACATCCCTAAAGCGACAAGCACACGGATCATTTCCGGCTTTTTCAATTTATCATGACCCAACATTCTGACATTACCCTCATCGGCGGCGGCATCGTCGGCCTTTTAACCGCCAGAGAACTGCATCAGGCCGGCGCCCGCGTCACGCTGATCGAAAAAAACCGGATCGGCCAGGAATCTTCCTGGGCGGGCGGCGGCATTTTGCTGCCTTTGTATCCTTGGCGGCAGCCGGATGCGATTTCCCGCCTGGTGATTCGCAGCCACGCCTTATACCCGTTGTTGGCCGAACAACTACTTCAAGACACCCATCTGGACCCCGAATGGACGCCTTGCGGACTGTTGATCGTAAAAAATCCCGATCTGCAAGCCGCCATCGACTGGTGCGAGCATTATGCGATTCGTTACGAGACGCCAGGCCAGGCGTTTTTCAACGATCTGCACACGGAGACCGACCATCCACTCTGGCTGCCCGATATTGCCCAGGCGCGCAATCCCCGGCTGGTCAAGTCGCTCAGGCAGGATCTGATCAACACAGGCATCAGGATCATCGAGGATTGCGAACTGCTGACGGCTTCGCTACGGCAAGGCCGGATTAGCGCGATCGACACCACGCAAGGCAAGTTTCCGGTCGACCACCTGGTCGTCAGCGCCGGCGCCTGGACCGGTCAACTCTTCTCACGTTTGTTTCCGGAACAACCGGCAACCAATGCGCCGGCCATCGCGCCGGTCAAGGGCCAGATGCTGCTGATCGAAGCGCAACCGGATACGCTCACGCACATGGTGCTCGATCAGGACCGCTACCTGATTCCGCGCCGCGACGGCAAGATTCTGGCCGGCAGTTCGGTCGAGCACCATCAGTTCGATAAAACGCTGTCGGCCAAAGTGCATGACCAGCTGAAGGATTTCGCATTCGCGCTGATGCCCAAGCTGAGTCAATTCCCGATCATCAAACACTGGGCCGGCCTCAGGCCGGGCACCGAGCATGGCGTCCCCTATATCGGCCGCCACCCCGAAATTGAGAATCTTTACCTCAACGCCGGTCATTTCAGAAACGGTCTGGCGATGGGGCCGGCTTCGGCCGAACTGTTGGCCGACCTGATCCTGAAGCGCACGCCGCGCGTCGCCCCGGAACCTTATCAATTTTCCAGTTTGCATTAACACCATTTGAACCGCATGAATCTTTATCCTTTATTGCGCCCCTTACTTTTCAAACTGAATCCTGAAGCCGCGCATGGCGTCACGCTGAAACTGCTCGACCTGGCCTCCGCCTCGGGCATCAGCCGCTGGATTTATCCCGAAATCAAGGCCGAACCGGTCGAGGTAATGGGACTGACCTTTAAAAATCCGGTCGGACTCGCGGCCGGCCTCGACAAAAACGGCGACCATATCGACGCCCTGGCCGCGCTCGGCTTCGGCTTCATCGAAATCGGCACGGTCACGCCGCGGCCGCAGCCCGGCAATCCGCAGCCGCGCTTGTTCAGGCTGCCCGAACATCAGGCAATCATCAACCGGATGGGTTTCAACAACCTCGGCGTGGATCATCTGATCGAGCAGGTCCGCCAGGCCGATTACCAGGGCATTCTCGGCATCAACATCGGCAAGAATTTCGACACGCCGATCGAGCAGGCAACCGACGATTATCTGATAGGATTCCGCAAGGTCTATGCCTCGGCCAGCTATGTCACGATCAATATTTCCTCGCCGAATACGAAGAATCTGCGCCAATTGCAGCAGGGCGACGAACTTAAGACCCTGCTGTCGGCATTGAAGGAGGAACAATTCAAACTGGCCGAAACCCATCTGCGCTACGTGCCAATCGTCGTCAAAATCGCGCCCGATTTGAGCGATGAAGACATTGCGCAAATCGCTCGGCTTTTGGTTGGATTTGCGATCGACGGCGTAATTGCGACCAACACCACGCTGGGCCGTGACAAAATCGCAGGGCACCCCCTGGCTTCCGAGGCGGGCGGTTTGAGCGGCGCGCCGGTCAAGGAAAAATCGACGCATGTCGTGCGCGCGCTGGCGGCGGAATTGAACGGCCGCTGTCCGATCATCGCGGCGGGAGGGATTTTAAGCGGGATTGATGCGGCTGAGAAAATCGCGGCCGGCGCGAGTCTGATACAGATTTACAGCGGCTTGATTTATCAGGGGCCGCAGTTAATTGCGGAGTGTGTGCAGGGATTGAATACGGTGAAATAGGACACCGTCATGGTGGGCGGAAAAGCGCCGCCCACCCTACATTTGACCGGATTATTCGCCGGCGATCGCCATCCGTTCGATCAGGATAGAACCGGTGCGGACATTGCCGCGCAGGTCGACATCGTTGCCGACCGCGACGATATGCTTGAACATGTCCTTCAGATTGCCGGCGATCGTGATTTCCTCGACCGGATATTGAATCTGGCCGTTTTCGACCCAGAAGCCGGCCGCGCCGCGCGAATAATCGCCGGTCACCATGTTCACGCCCTGCCCCATCAATTCGGTCACCAGCAAGCCGGTATCCAATAACTTAAGCATACCCTGAAAATCCAGCGCACCCGGATCGATGCTCAGATTGTGCACGCCGCCGGCGTTGCCGGTGCTTCTCATGCCGAGCTTGCGGGCCGAATAGGTGCTCAGCACATAACTGCGGACAATGCCTTCACTGACGATGTCATGCGGACGGGTCGCGACGCCTTCGCTGTCGTAGGCCGCGCTGCCGAGCGCGCCGATCAGGTGCGGCTGCTCATGGATATGAATGAATTCCGGAAAGACTTGCGTATCGAGCGCATCCAAGAGGAAGGAGGATTTCCGGTACAGCACGCCGCCGCTGATCGCGCCGATGAACGACCCGAGCAGGCCGGAAGCGATCTCCGCCGAGTACAGCACCGGGCACTGCCGGGTGCTCAATGAGCGCGCGCCGAGCCGTCTCAGCGTGCGCTGCGCGGCTTTTTGGCCGACATGAATACCGGATTCCAGATCCAGAGGATTGCGCGCGACGCTGTACCAGTAATCGCGCTGCATGTTGCCGCCGCGTTCGGCCAGGACCGAGCAGCTCAAGGAATGCCGCGTGGACATCGACCCTTGCAGAAAACCGAGCGTATTGCCCATCACATGGATACCTTGGTGCGTATTCACGCTAGCGCCTTCCGAATTGCTGATTTCGGCATCGTAGCCGCGCGCGGCGTCCTCGCATTCGATCGCGAGCGCGATCGCGGCTTCCGCGTCGATCGCCCAGGGATGATTCAGCTGGAGATCGGGAAACTCGGTCGCCAGCAGGTCCCGTTCGGGCAGGCCGGCATAGTCGTCCGCATTCGTGTAACGGGCGATGCTGCATGCCGCCGCGACGGTGTCCTTGATCGCCTCGGGCGACAGATGCGTGGTGCTCGCCGAACCCTTGCGCTGACCGAAATAGACCGTGACTCCCAAGCCCTGATCGCGGTGATGCTCGATCGTTTCGACATCGCCCATCCGGGCCGTCACCGACAAGCCGTTTTCCTGACTGAGGCCCGCTTCCGCGGCGCTGGCGCCCTGCCTGATCGCCTCGTCCAGCAAGGACTGCACGATCGCTTTCAATTCGTTGATTTGATCCTGATTTTGCAAAATATGAGACTCTTCTAAAATACTCTATTGCCGTAAAGCGGATTGATGCAAGGAAGCCCCTTACATGGATTAAACACTCGTTCCGCCGACGGTCAAGCCGTCGATTTTCAAGGTCGGCTGGCCGACGCCGACCGGCACGCTCTGGCCTTCCTTGCCGCAGGTGCCGACGCCCGAATCCAGTTCCAGGTCGTTGCCGACCATCGACACCCGGGTCAATACATCCGGTCCGTTGCCGATCAAGGTGGCGCCTTTGACCGGCCGGGTGATCCTGCCGTTTTCGATCAGATAGGCTTCGCTGGCCGAAAACACAAACTTGCCGGAGGTAATATCGACCTGACCGCCGCCGAAGTTTTTCGCATAGATGCCTTTTTCGACGCTGCGAATGATTTCCTCGGGATTGTGCGGACCGGGCAGCATGTAGGTATTGGTCATCCGCGGCATCGGGGCATGCGCGTACGATTCGCGGCGTCCGTTGCCGGTCGGCCTGACCCCCATCAGCCGCGCATTCATCTTGTCCTGCATGTAGCCTTTCAGGATGCCTTTTTCGATCAAAATCGTTTGCTCGGTCGGCGTGCCTTCATCATCGATGCTCAACGAGCCGCGACGGCCCGGCAGAGCGCCGTCGTCGACGACCGTGCACAACGAAGACGCAACACGTTCGCCGACGCGGCCGCTGAAAGCGGACGTACCCTTGCGGTTGAAATCGCCTTCCAGGCCGTGACCGATCGCTTCATGCAGCAGGATACCCGGCCAACCCGGCCCCAATACGATAGTCATATTGCCGGCCGGCGCCTCGACCGCGTCGAGGTTCACCAAGGCCTGACGCACCGCTTCGCGGCCGTAATCGAGCGCCCTGTCCTGTTCGATAAAATAACGGTAATCGCTGCGCGCGCCGCCGCCCATGCTGCCCTGTTCGCGGCGGCCGTTCTGCACGACGATGACCGTCACGTTCATCCGCACCAAAGGCCGCACATCCGCGGCGAGCAGGCCGTCCGACCCGGCGACCAGGATGTGGTCATGGACGCCGATCAGGCTGACGATCACCTCCTCGATCCGGGGATCGAGCCTCCGCGTCTCGCTTTCGACCCTCCGTAACAGGTCGATCTTCTCTTGGTCTTCAAGCGATTTGATCGGGTCGATCGGCGGGTAGTAAGACGGCCAGTTGGCCGGCAAGGTCAAGCCTGCGCTGGCATTTTGCCCCTGGCGCACGATCGCCTTTACGTTATTGGCCGCCTCCAGCAGGACCGGCAATTCGATGCGGTCGCTGTAGGCAAAGCCGGTCTTGTCGCCGGACACCGCGCGCACGCCGGCGCCCTGCGCGATATTATGGCTGCCTTCCTTGATAATGCCGCCTTCCATGACCCAGGATTCGGCGCGGGTGGATTGAAAATAAATATCGGCCGCATCCGCCCGCGAGGACAAGAGGCGGCCCATGATCGTATCGATCTCGCTTTCGGTAATCCCGGAAGGTCTAAGGATGGCCTGTTTGGCCAGAGTAATCAATTCCATCAAAACAGTTCAGTTGGATTAAAGGGACGCACGGTCAATGCCGGATCATTAGTTCTCACGCAAATCCTCCTTCAGCGTCAAATAGAGCGCTTTGAGCAATTTATCGGCGCCGTCAGTCGGTTGGTCCTTATCCGCGACATCGCTGTCGGCAGCGGCCTCTTCGTCATCATGATCGGTTCGCTTCCGGTACTCGGCATCCTTGACCGGCGCGGCGGTCACCTTCGTTGCCGAGCCTTCGGCTGTCAGCGTCAACAGGAAGCCTTGCTTGGCATAATCGCCACTGAACAAGGCGACCGATTTTTCAATTAACGAGCCGTGCTCGGCCGCGTAGCTATCCGCATCGTAGCTGACATAAAATTTGCCCTTGTCGTGTTCGAGGTCGGTTACTTCGATACCGCTTTGGATCAGCGCCTGTTTCAGCGAGTTCCAGGCCACATCGAAGGACTGTTTGATCGTCAGCACCAAGGGCGGCGCGTCGTTGATCGAGACCAGATCGCCGAGGCCTTTTGGGGTTTTCGGCTCCGCATCTTCCTGATCTTCATCGGCGCTTGCGGCCGCTTCTTCTGCCGGCTTGTCCGCTTCGGCCTTGGCAGGCTCTTCCTCCGCTTCATGCTTCTCGATCACCAAGGTCGGGGGCCTCTCGAGCCCCGAAGTATCCCGATAGCGCGCATCGTCGGACGCGCAGGCCGCCAGCAACAAACACGCAAAAAGAACAGCCCAACGCAAGCGCATGCCTTGACCTACTAAATGAATCGACGGTGTTGCAACACCGGAAATGCGGTACGGACTTTCTCGAGGTGTTCCAGATCGATCTCGGCCGCGACAAAACCGCCGCCGGTTTTATAACAATCCAGCACTACGCCCCACGGATCGACAATCATGCTGTGCCCGAAGGTCTTGCGGCCGTTGATATGAAAACCGCCCTGATTCGGCGCGATGATATAGCACAGGTTTTCGACCGCGCGGGCGCGCAGCAAGAGCTCCCAGTGCGCGGCGCCGGTCTCGGCGGTAAATGCCGAAGGAATCACCAGGATTTCCATGCCCATCCGCGCCATCTCCCGGAAGAACTCCGGGAAACGCAGATCGTAACACACCGCGACGCCCATCCGGCCGAACGGCGTATCGAAAACCAAGGGATGAGCGCCGGCCTCGATCGAATCGGATTCCCGATAGACTTCGTTGGTACCGGGCACGCTGACATCGAAAAGATGCATCTTGTCATAGCGCGCGACCCGTTCGCCGCGGTCGTTATAGATCAGACAGGCCGCTCTGACTTTATTCTCCGCATCACCGGCGATCGGCATCGTGCCGCCGACGATCCAGACGCCGTATTTCAGGGCGGTCTCGGCTAAAAAATTTTGAATCGGGCCCTGACCGTCGACTTCCTTGACCCGGATTTTGTCCAGCTCATGCTCGCCCATCAGCGCAAAATTTTCCGGCAACGCGACCAGTTTCGCGCCGGCTTTTGCCGCTTCCGCGATCAGCTTCTCGGCTTCCAGCAGGTTAGCGCCGACATTGGGACTGGACGCCATCTGTATGGCCGCACACTTACTCATGCATTCCTCTTAAAATTATCATTATTAGTTATTTTTCAGCAGCGCGGGAAAGTCGGTGATTCCGCTCCAGGTTTTCTGAAACAACCCTTCCTTTTCATGCAAAGTAATAATCTCCGCATTGTCCCAGCCGCCTTTGACCAGATATTGCGAGCCGAAAAAAAAGCCTTCATGCTCGGTTCCGGTGATCGTTTTATCGATCAAGGCCGCAAACTTGCCCATAATTGTACCAGCAATGGGCACCGCCTCGGCACTTTTTGGCGCCACGTTGATGATGTGATCGACAGTCCTGTTCACATAATCGGTTTCGCCGCTGATCGAAATTTTGGCCGGCACCGCGTCGACGACCAGATCATCGGTCACCGCCTTGCCGCCCCCAAGCTTGAAACGCCCCTTGATGCTGTTGAAGGTCAGGCCTTCCTGGTACACGTCGCTGAAATCCAGTTGCAGGCGCTTGAACCACTGCGCCATCGACAGAATGCCGAGCACCCGCCCGAAGCCGGGCTCGATGCTCAGGATGCGTCCGCTCTTCAAGTCGACAGCCGCGAAGCCCTGCAAATCGGCCAGCGCAAACCCATAAGGCGGCGCCTGCCAATTCAGGTCGAAATCGACCACGCCGCTGGTCTCGGTCAAATCCTTGCTGATGTAGAGGCGATCCAACAACTCGCCGCCCTTGATCAATTCCAGCCGCCCCTTGACCTGGGTTTGCGCTTGCTTGCCTGCGTTTTTCCAGTCGCCGGTCAGCGTCAGCTTCTGATCCTTGCCCTGCAATTCGAAGCGGTCGAAAACCAAACCGCCCGGAACACGCTCGGTATTCATCACCAAACGGCCCAAATTGGCCGCTTTCCAGAAGGTCTTCTCGCTGCTGACCGAGAGCAGCGGGAAATAGTCGGAAGCGCCATCCTGGCCGCCTTGTTCCATTTTGAGGTTTGTCAATGCCGACACATCGAGCCGGTCCAGCTTCAGGTCTATCCTGTCGGGCCCTTTCAAATCTGCCGGCAGCTTGACCCGGCCTGCCAGGATCGAACTGTCGATGCGGCCATCCCAAAACGTCCCCGCGCGCTGCAAATCCAGATCGAAGCGCTTCAGATTGATCTCCCCCCAAAAGCCCTGATCGCCATGCACCTTGAGCTGGCGGATGTCTGCCTTCGCGCCCTGAGCCGATGCCTGTGCGCCGGCCAGTTTGATCCAGTCCTGCAATTGCAGCTTTTCACGCTTGATTTCGAGCTTCAAGCCGGGCTCTCGGCGTTGCTCCGCCCTACCGTCGCCCAGGAGTACATGCCCGGACGCGATCTGTTGTTTGTTCAAATCGATAAGGAGCGCCGCGCTGAAATCGTTGCCGTAGCTCAGCTCGACCGGCAACGCCGTCTTGTCGGCCAAATCAAACGTCAGGGACAGCTGTTTCTGTTGTTTTGCCGGCTTCGCCAACATGTCGGGCAAATCGAGCCCTACGCCATCCAAATCGGACTGGATCGACAAGGTCGGCTTGCCGTCCAGATGCGGCAGGCGCAAGGCCAGTCGATACGCCGTCTCGCCTTCTGCGAAATCGAGCCACGGCCAAGCGAATTGGGCGCGCAGAGCGTCGATGTCGACGCGCCCATCGACATGCACTTCGGTCTGCTCAGCGGCCGTTTCGAGCCTGGCCTTGACCGGGTAATTCAATAGCTCCGCGGCGAGATTCTCGCCATAGATGCCCTTATCGTCGAATTTGACGCGGCCGGTCACATGCCGCACCGGCAAATCCGGAGATTTCAGGCGCAACTCGGCATTTTCGAATCGGGCGTTTACATCGGTTTTATATTGCCCGCCCTGGCGCAGCGGAATTTGCAGATCCAGACCGATCTGGGTCTTGCCTTGCGGCGCTGCCACCCGCAAAAAGGCATCCGCGCGCGCGGCCAGCGGGGAATTCTGAATATATTCGAGCGCCTGGTTGATTTCGCCTTCCAGCTCGCCGTTGATCGACAGCTTGTCGGCGGTTTGCAGATGCTGAATCTCGGCAGATGCCTGCTTGACCGCCACGCCATGCGACGAACCCTGCCGCACCGTCGCCCGCAAGCCATCCTGGTAAAAAACGACTTCCGCTGCCATACCGGTCAGATTCGGCCAACCCGGCTGATAGGCAAGCTCCAGGTTTTCGACATCGAACATAACTTCGAAGACGCCACCCGCACCGGTAAACGGAAAATCGGCCGGATTGCCGTACAGCAGGAACCCGCCCCTAGGCACTTTGCCTTGCACAAACGCATGATCGAGCCAGCTCACCACATCGGGCCCCATGATTTTGGCAGGCAAATAGCGGCTCACAATCTTCACATCGGCGCAGGAAAACTGGCTCTGCAAATCGATGAACGGACTGCCGCCTGCATTCGGAACGGCAAGATGCAGCCGGTTTTGCATCTTTAACCCGCGCGACTCCAGCGCCAGTTGCGGGCTGTCGAAAGACCAGCCCTCGGCCGTTTGCCGCCATTGCACCCCGCCCTCGATACGATCGAACGGCACCGGCTCGCGGAACAGATTCGGCGCGTTGAAAAGCGCATCGGCGCCGGCCAGCTCGAGCGCTCCCTGTAGGCGACTGCCGTGAATGCGGCCCGACAGGTTATGGAATCCCGGGAAGGCGTTAACCGGTTCGATGCCGGCATGGCTGAAATCGCCGTTGATCGACAGCGACTGTTGTTCGGTATCCGCGAACAAGGCAAAATCCCGCAGTTCGCCTTTCAGCCCGGCATCCCGTAAAAACCGGGCCGCGGCGTCGTCAGGCGGCAGCAGAAATCGCCCCAGCAACGCGGCTTCCTGTAAATCCAGATGTTCGGCGTACAGCCCGATCTGCCGGTTCGCTTTCTCCGCACCGCCAGTGCCCCCGACGCTGAATACCGCATCCGGCCAGGCTTTGATCTCGCCGCCGCTACGCGTCGCCAACTGAAGTTCCTTGATGTCCAGGCGCCAGCGCTGCTCGCTCAACGCCAAGCGAAACCGGCTGTGCAGTCGCTCGGCCGCGAACGTTTCCGCGCCGGGCCGCTTCAGTTTCAAACCCTTGATTTCGACCTGTCCCGCGACCGCAAGCGCTTGCGCCGGCTGCCAATCGCTCCAGACCTTCAGGTCGCCGCGCCCTGAGGCCAAGGTGATCGCCAGCGGCAAATCGAGCGTGACCCATTCGGGCAGGTTCAGGCTTTTGCCTTCGAGATAAGCGCGCCCCTGGAGCGACTTGAAATCGAACAGATCGCCGCTCACATCCATCGACATCCGGAGCGTCTTGCCGAATTTTTCCGGCAACTCCATCCACACATTGACGCGATGATGTCCGCTCTCGTTGATCAGCGCCATATCGGCCGACGCGAAAGTCAACGGCCGCCCCTGTCTTTGCTCATCCTGCCAGGTAATGTCGCTGTCGATCACCTCATATTTGCCGGTCTCGAGCAGCCACAACGGATTGCCTTCGCTCGCTTTCAATCCGGCAATGCTCAATTTGCCGTCCGCATTGCGTTTGATGGTCAGTTTCGCGCCGACCAGCGTGACCCAGGACGACGCCAAAAGCTCGCGTCTGAGCGCGGCCTGCAGCAAATGAATGCCGAGGCGGATTTCTTTCAGTTCGATCGCATTCTGCTTTCTCGCGGTGACCGAAGCGATGTCGATATCATTCAGCACAATTTCGGGACTGAAGCCGCGCACGCGCGCGCCGAGCTTGCCGATTTTTACCGGCGCGCCGACCATCACGCTGACTCTAGCCGCCAATCTGGCCTTATAACCCTCGACGCTGGACAAAACCAGACGCACGCTGGTCATGCCCAGCGCGATGATGATCAGACTCCAGAAAATCAGGTGCCGGGTAGCTCGGGTAATATGGTGGATCATGAAAAACAGGTGAAAAGCAAAAAGCTCAAGGGCAAAGTATAAGCGTTGAAGGAGCCGCAGTTTGTTTGTCTATCGTCTTGTACCTTTCGCCTTATAAAAGCACCACATCATACTGTTCCTGATTATATTCGGCCTCGGCGCGGAACTTGATCTGCACGCCGAGAAACGCTTCGAGTTCGGCCAGCATGTCGGCCTCCTCGTCGAGCAGCATTTCGACGACTTCGTTGGAAGCCAGAACCAGTAGCTGCTTGACTTTGTATTGCCTGACCTCGCGGATGATTTCACGGAAGATTTCGAGGCAGACCGTTTCCGGCGTTTTCAACACGCCGCGGCCGCCGCAGGCCTTGCAGGGCTCGCAGAGGATGTGTTCGAGGCTTTCCCGCGTCCGCTTGCGGGTCATTTCGACCAGACCGAGCGCCGACACCTCGGAAATCTTGGTCTTCGCGTGATCCCTCTCCAGATGACGTTCGAGCGCCTGCAGCACCTGGCGCTTGTGCTCATCGCTCTGCATGTCGATGAAGTCGATGATGATGATGCCGCCGAGATTGCGCAGCCTGAGCTGGCGCGAGATCGCCTGCGCCGCTTCGAGATTGGTCTTGAAGATCGTTTCTTCGAGATTGCGGCCGCTGACATAGCCGCCGGTATTCACGTCGACGGTCGTCATCGCCTCGGTCTGATCGAACACCAGATGACCGCCGGACTTCAGCTTGACCTTGCGGTCGAGCGCTTTTTGAATCTCGTTTTCGACATTGTAGATTTCGAACACCGGACATTCGCCGGTATAGTGCTCGATCACCGGCACGATCTCGGGTACGAACACCTCGGCGAATTCAAGTAGACGGTGATAGGTTTCGGTCGAATCGACGCGCACCCGGTCGATGCCTTCCTTGTATAAATCGCGCAGCGTTCTGACGCTGAGCGGCAAATCCTTGTGGATAAACTGCTTGGCCTTCGCGCCGGCAATCTTCGCCGAAATCGCGCCCCAGAGCTTCAGCAAAAAAGTCATGTCCGCGATCAGCACCGTTTCTTCGACGCATTCGGCCGCGGTCCGGGCAATGAAGCCGCCGCAATTGTACTCCTGGCGGAACGCATCCAGGCAGGTCTTCAGACGCACTCTTTCCTCTTCGCACTCGATCCGGTGCGAGACGCCGGAATTGTTCGCATAAGGCATATAGACCTGATAGCGCGACGGAATCGAGATTTCGGTGGTCAGCCTTGCGCCCTTGCTGCCGATGGGGTCTTTGACCACCTGCACGACGATGTGCTGGCCTTCGTATAGATAATGCTCGATATTTTCGGAGCCCTTTTTTTCGAGCTCCTTGCTGGACAAATCGGAAAGGTGCAAAAACGCGGCCCTGGGCAGGCCGATGTCTACGAATGCGGCCTGCATGCCCGGCAGCACCCGGCACACCTCGCCCTTGTAGATATTGCCGACCAGTCCGCGCTGGCGGGTGCGTTCGATGATCAGTTCCTGCAGAATGCCGTTTTCGATGACCGCGACGCGCGTCTCGGGCGGCGTCACGTTGATTAAGATTTCTTCACTCATGTAAAACTTGGATACCCTGTTGTAAGAGAAGTTCGGCGGTTTCGAACAAGGGCAGACCGACCACGCCGGAAAAACTGCCCGCAATCGCTTGCACGAACACACTGCCGAGTCCCTGGATGGCATAACTGCCGGCTTTGTCGGCCGGCTCGGTGGTTGCCCAGTAGGTCAACATTTCCGGTTCGCTGAGCGTTCGGAAAGTCACCTCGGTCACGCTCAGCGCCTCGCCGTGCGTGCGCCCGCGCAGCGAGACCGCGCTCAGAACCCGATGGGTTTGCCCGGACAATTGGCGCAGCATCGCCAGCGCATCCACCCTATCCTTCGGCTTGCCCATGATACGGCCGTTTAGGACGACGGCGGTATCTGCCGCCAGCACCGGCAAGTCTTTATGCAGGGCCAGCCGATGGCAGGCCGCCGACTTTTCGGCCGCGATTCTGCGGGCGTAGTCCGCCGGCACCTCGTTGGCGTTCGGCGTTTCGTCGATGTCGACCGGCCAGACCTCGTAAGTAATGCCGATCTGATCCAGGAGCTCGCGTCGGCGCGGCGAGGCCGAGGCCAGGATAATTTGCGCCTTTTTCATCCGCGATGGTACGGGTGGTTGTTCAGGATGCTCCAGGCGCGGTAAAGTTGCTCGGCCACGACGATCCGCACCAGAGGGTGTGGAAAGGTCAGATTCGACAAACACCAGGATTCGCGCGCCGTGTTTTTGACCGCATCGGCCAGGCCTTCCGGCCCTCCTATCAATAAGGCGATATTTCGGCCACTTTCGAGCCAGCGTTTCAAAGACAGCGAAAGTTCCGGCGTGGACCAGGGTTTGCCGGCCAGATCGAGCGTGACCGAATGACAATTCGCGGGCATCGCGGCCAGCATCCTGTCGCCTTCGTCCTTCACGATACGGGCGACATCACAGTTCTTGCCGCGGTTGCCCGGCTGAATTTCCTTCAAAATCAATTCGCATTCCCGCGGCAGCCGCTTCGCGTATTCGTCGTAACCCTGCTGCACCCAAGCCGGCATGCGGTTTCCTATCGAAATCAGATGTATTTGCATCGGTGCAGCATACAGAGAAGACGCGTCTGATGCAATAAGGCCCGAGCCAACGTAATTTGGCGGCAAACCAGACCGGCAACAGACACCAAAATTTAAGTCGATTGTAAAGCATTTGAGCTAGACTAAGGAAATAGTCCCATCTAGCTGATTAAATCAGGGACATGAGTATGCCTCAGGCATTACCGGCAAGCCGGCAGACACATTCTTTACACCGCCTGCCTGTCTGGATAAGTCGGCATTTGAGGCCGATGAAAAATTCGCGAAAATAGGCTGCCGCAATCGATCAGGATTTTTAGCATAGCTAATAATAGAAGTTAGATTAAAATAACCAACTATAAGCTCATATAAAAACACAGCCTTATCTAAAAACCTCTAGGAACGCTTGCCAGGAAAGCCTATTTTTACGACTAACGAATAGATGCCCCAATCCAAAACATTATGCTAAACTTAAGAAAGTATAGGATAGATTTTTCCGGATAGGATAGCCCTATCCTTTGATACCATTGATTTTAAACGCTTGGAGAGTCAAATGAAGAAAGTTAGCTCATTGGTTTTGCTCTTTTCTGTTTCGCTTGCGACACCAAGCTTCGCACAAACCCCGCAAGCGGTCGAAAGCGATGGCTATGATGTGATGATGGATATATTTCTGCGGCCGGCCGGCATCGTCGGCACGCTGGTTGGCGCGGGCCTGTTTGTGGGCCTAAGCCCCATCACCGCGCTGGCCGCCATCCCTGCGCCCCATGATGCATTTGAAAAACTGGGCAATACGATCGTCTGCAAGCCGTTCAAATATACCTTTGAAAGACCGGTAGGCGATTATGAATATGACAAGGACTGCACACGTAAGGCCCCCGCGCCGATGCCGGTGGCGCAACGCGTCGAACCGCAGCCCGCCCCGGTGCCGCCGCCAGCCGAGCCACCCAGCGTCAACAAAAAACTGGATGCCATTTTTAAACGCGAAATGATGAAGTAACCTTTGGGTGCTGGGCACAAGGTCCGGGGCGGCAGTCTTCGGGCCTTGCGCCCTGTTCCTGATTATTCGACCAACACCACCGCCTGCACCGCAATCCCTTCCTTACGGCCTTCGAAGCCGAGCTTCTCGGTCGTGGTGGCCTTCACATTGATGCAGTCGACTTCGGTCTCTAAATCTTCGGCAATGTTTCGGCACATCGCGGCAATATGCGGCGCCATTTTCGGCGCTTGCGCGATGATCGTGATGTCGGCATTGACCAACCGGTAGCCCTTGTCCCGCACGACGCCATACACATGGCGCAGCAATACGCGGCTGTCCGCGCCTTTGAACTCAGGATCGGTGTCCGGAAAATGCTTGCCGATGTCGCCCAGCGCGGCGGCGCCGAGCAGCGCATCGGCCAGCGCATGCAGCACCACGTCGCCATCCGAATGCGCTTCGAGCCCTTTCTCGTAAGGAATCGTAACGCCGCCCAGAATGATGTGATCGCCCTCGTTGAAGCGGTGCACATCATAACCCTGTCCAATTCTCATCTATTTATTACCTATCGTATTCAAGGATTTATTTTACAGTCGCAGTCACCAGCAAACCGGCTACCGGCGCGCCGCGCTCCATTCTCAAAACCACCGTCCGCCGCGACAACAGAGACAAACCGCACACATCGAGCGCCTGGGTCACATAATCCGTATCATGCGAATAACGGCCGTGATGGTTTAACCTGAAATCCCGGCGCTCGCCGTCCTCGATTTTTTCCAGCGTAAAGACCAGACAACCTCCCGCCTTCAGCGCAGTCCGCGCCGCCCCAAAAAAAGACCGAAGTTCGCCGAAATAGCAGAGGGTATCGGCCGAAACGATCAGGTCGAATGCCGCGGCATAGCGCCCGATATACTCGACCAGTTCGGCTTCCGCCAATTCGTCGTAAAGGTCGCGGCCCTGGGCTTTATGTAACATCGCAGGCGATAGATCGACGCCGATCAACTGGCGCGCATACGGTTTTAAATAAACGCCGCATAATCCGGTTCCGCAGCCGGCATCCAGCACGAAAAGCCGGTTTTGCGCTTCGGGAAAAATTTCGGCGACCGCCTGCGCGGTCAATTCGGGCGCGCGATAGTCGAGCCTCTGTAAGACTTCGTCGAAACTGGCGGCAAAGCCGTCGAAGGTTTGCTGAATATAAGCATCCGATGCGCGCTCGGGAATATCGGCGCCGATACTGGCGGACAAATAATGTTTCGCGATCGGACTGCCAGGATCGACCTCCAGCCATTTGCCCAACACTTCTGCGGCAGCATCGAACTGACCCTTGAGATGCCACATCTGCCATAGGCTTTCATAGGCGTCCTTTTGCTTCGGCTTCAACGCTATCGACTGGAGATAGACTTCCGCAGCTTTCTGGATTTCATTCTGATCCTGATAGCTGTTGCCTAGGTTGTGCAAAAAATCGGCATTATCCGGGGCCAGCGAGAGCGCTGTTTGCAGCATCTGCACCGACTCTTCCAGGTCGCCGGTTTTCCTGAGCACGACACCGAGATTATTGTATGCACCGGCATGCTCCGGCTCCAGCGCCAGCACCTTACGATAAATCGCGGCGGCTTTTGCCATATCGCCGGTCTCTTTGTAAATATTGCCCAGATTCATCCGGGCATCCAAATACTGGGGATTCATCCGCAAGGCCCGCTCGATACGGGCAATCGCCTCAGAGCTGCGTCCGCGCTGATGCAGCAGCACGCCGAAAAAATGCAGCGCATCGGGATTCGACGGCTGGGTTTTCAACACCGCGCGATAGATTTTTTCAGCCTCGTCCAGGCGTCCTTGCCGATGGGCGTCGATAGCGAGTTTGAGCTTTTCGGCTGTGCTGTGGATTTTTGGCCCGCTATTTCGCATGGGTGAAAACTCGTGGATTCAGCGTGGAGGATTCCTTACCGAGCCGCTTGTTGCTCCAGATAAAATGTTGCCAGCGCCAAATCTTCGGGCCGGGTGATTTTGAGATTGTCGGGCCGGCCTTCGACGATTTTTGGCTTGAGGCCCTTCAGCTCCAGCGCGCTGGCTTCATCGGTAATCATCGGGTTGCCTTCGGCTTCGATCAGCGCGGCTCTCAACATGCCGTAGCGAAACATCTGCGGCGTCAACGCGCGCCAGATATGGCGGCGGTCGAGCGTGCCGACGATCGCATTATCCTGCACGTCTTTCAACGTATCGTGCGAGGACAGCGCCAGGATGCCGCCGACCGGTTCATCGGCCAGGGTATCGATTAATTGATGAATGTCTTCGGAGGTGATGCAGGGCCGCGCCGCATCATGCACCAACACCCAGTCATTGTCATCGGCGCGGCCCTGCAGCGTCTTCAACGCGGACAGCACCGAATCAGCCCTTTCCTTGCCGCCGGGGGCAGTCAGGACTTGCGGATGCCGCGATAATTCGAGTTCGGGCCAGTAAGGGTCTTCCACCGAAATCGCCACCGCGACCGCGGAGAATACCTCGGCGCCCAAGAGGCGGATCAGGGTTTGCTCGATCACCGTTTTGCCGGCCAGTTCGAGATATTGTTTGGGGCGGTCGGACTGCATGCGCTTGCCGACGCCGGCTGCGGGCACCACGGCCCAGAATTTGAGTGCTTGAGTCATCAAGAGGAATTAAATCGCGGCACAGACTGGCCGCCGTATCGGATCGACAGGCGATGCGCCAAAGCTCATTCACCCGGTGGATTCATTAGGGTTTTTTTTCGATCACCTGAAAAAAAGTTTCGTCTTCGCGAATCATGCCCAACTCATCGCGCGCACGTTCTTCGATCGCTTCCTGCCCTTTATGCAGGTCCTTGACTTCCGCATAAAGCTTCTCGTTGCGCTGCCGTTTTTCCTCACCCAATTTCTTCAATTCCGCCAGGCGCTGTTGATAGGCGCGCGTCTCCTTCAGACTGCCGTCGCCGAGCCACAGGCGGTACTGGAAATGAATGATCAGCAGGATGATGACCGCAACGAGAAATTTCATGGCATTCCGTCTCAAGACGCGGCACAAGGCATCAATGCCCCGCCCGCGCCTTGATTCAAAGTTTTACAGCGATTTGAATGCGCCGCGGCCTGCGTAACGCGCCACGCCGCCCAACTCTTCCTCGATCTTCATCAGGCGGTTGTACTTGGCGACACGGTCGGAACGGCTCAGCGATCCGGTCTTGATTTGGCCGGTGCCGGTCGCGACGACCAGGTCGGCGATCGTGGTGTCTTCGGTCTCGCCGGAACGGTGCGAAACGACCGCCGAGTAGCCGGCTTTTTTCGCCATGTCGATCGCGGCCAAAGTTTCGGTCAGGGTGCCGATTTGGTTCACCTTGATCAGGATCGAGTTTGCGATGCTTTGCTCGATGCCGCGTTTCAGGATTTTCGGGTTGGTCACGAACAAATCGTCGCCGACCAACTGGATGCGGCCGCCGAGCTTTTCGGTGATCAGTTTCCAGCCGTCCCAGTCGTTTTCGTCGAAGCCGTCTTCGATGCTGATGATCGGATATTTATTGACCCAGTCGACGAAGAAATCGGCCATTTGCGCCGAGCTGTATTGCTTGTTTTCGGACGCCAGATCGTAGACGCCGTCTGAATAGTATTCGGACGCCGCCGCATCGAGACCCAGATAGATGTCGACGCCTGGCTTGAAGCCGGCTTGTTCGATCGCTTGCAGGATCACGCTGATCGCTTCTTCGTTCGAAGACAGATTCGGCGCGAAACCGCCTTCGTCGCCGACGGTGGTCGCGAGGCCTTTCGATTTCAGCACCTTGGCCAGGTTGTGGAAGACTTCCGCACCGTAGCGGATCGCTTCGCGGAAGGTCGGCGCGCCGACCGGCAAAATCATGAATTCCTGCAGGTCGACGCTGTTGTCCGCATGCGAACCGCCGTTGATGATGTTCATCATCGGCACCGGCATCACGAATTCGCCGGTTTTGTTCAGATAGCGGTACAAAGGCTGCTTGCTTTCCTGCGCCGCCGCACGCGCCGCCGCCATCGAGACCGCCAGCAAGGCGTTCGCACCCAGACGCGATTTCGATTCGGTGCCGTCCAGTTCGATCATCTTGTTATCGATACCTTCCTGATCTGCCACGTCGAAACCGATGATCGCAGAGCGGATTTCGGTCTTGACGTTGTTGACCGCGTTCAAGACGCCTTTGCCGAGGTAGCGGGATTTGTCGCCGTCGCGCAATTCGATCGCTTCACGCTCGCCGGTCGAGGCGCCGGATGGCACCATCGCGCTGCCGACGACGCCGGACGCCAATACTACATCGGCTTCGACGGTCGGGTTGCCGCGCGAATCCAGGACTTCTCTTGCACGAATATCTACTATTGCAGCCATTAATGTTTCCTTAGATTGTTGTTTCTATCAGGCTTTGGCTTTTCACCGCCTGATCGATGGTTAATAAAACTTCGAGTAATTCTTTGATTCGGTGCATCGGCCACGAATTCGGGCCGTCGCTCTTGGCCTCGGCCGGATTCGGATGCGTTTCCATGAACAGGCCGGAGATGCCGACCGCGACCGCGGCCCGCGCCAATACCGGCACGAATTCGCGCTGGCCTCCCGAGCAACTGCCCTGCCCGCCCGGCAACTGCACCGAATGGGTCGCATCGAACACGACCGGACAGCCGGTATCGCGCATCACCGCCAGCGAGCGCATGTCAGAGACTAGGTTGTTATAACCGAACGAGACGCCGCGTTCGCAGACCATGATCTGCTCATTGCCGGCCGCCTTCGCCTTGCTCGCGACATTCGCCATATCCCATGGTGCCAGGAACTGGCCTTTCTTGATGTTGACCGGAATGCCGCAGGCCGCGACGCTCTGGATGAAATTGGTCTGCCGGCACAGGAAAGCCGGCGTCTGCATCACGTCGACGACCTTGGCGACTTCTGCGAGAGGGGTGTCCTCGTGCACGTCGGTCAACACCGGCACGCCGATGTCTTTTTTGACTTTCGCCAGGATTTCGAGCCCGCGCTCGACGCCGAGGCCGCGGAAGCTTTCATGCGACGAACGGTTGGCCTTGTCGAACGACGACTTGTAAATGAAAGGAATGTTCAGTTCCTGCGTCACTTCCTTCAGATAGCCGGCCGTATCCAGCGCCAGTTGCTCGCTTTCGATCACGCAGGGACCGGCGATCAAAAACAACGGCTTGTCGAGGCCGACTTCAAAACCACATAATTGCATGAATATTCTCAATCTGTAGGGTGGGCAGCGCTTTACTGCCCACCTTTAAAAGTTTAAAAACGGTGGGCAGAAAAGCGCTGCCCACCCTACTCCTACATTGGCCTACGCTTGCGCCACCGCCTTCTTATGCTCGGCCGCCGCGATCACGAAACCCGAAAACAACGGATGCCCCTTGCGCGGCGTCGAGGTAAATTCGGGATGGAACTGGCAAGCCAGGAACCACGGATGATCGGCGATTTCGATCACTTCGACCAGGCGGCCGTCGATCGATTTGCCGGAAAAGCGCAGGCCGGCCTTTTCGAGCTTGTCGAAATACTGGTTATTGAATTCGTAACGATGGCGATGACGTTCGGTGATCACGTCTTTCTGATACAGCCTGAACGCCAACGAATCGGTCTGTAGGCGGCATTGCTGGCCGCCGAGGCGCATCGTGCCGCCCAGGTCGGAATTTTGATCGCGCGTTTCGATCCTGCCGGCTTCGTCCATCCATTCGGTAATCAGACCGATCACCGGGTGCGGCGACTTCGGCAGGAACTCCGTGCTGTGTGCGCCTTCGAGCTTCGCCACATCGCGGGCAAATTCGATCACCGCGACCTGCATGCCGAGACAGATGCCGAGATAAGGTATCTTGTTTTCGCGGGCATATTTGACCGTCGCAATCTTGCCCTCGACGCCGCGTTCGCCGAAGCCGCCCGGCACCAGGATCGCATCGACGTTTTTGAGCGCGCCGACGCCTTCGTCCTCGATCATTTCCGAGTCGATATAATGGATCTTGACCTTGTTGCGTGTCCGTATGCCGGCATGAATCAACGCTTCATTCAGCGATTTATACGCATCGGTATGATCGACATATTTGCCGACGATCGCGATATTGACTTCATTCGTGGAAGTCGTCAATGCATCGACCACGTTTTTCCATTCGCTCAAATCCGCAGGCGGCACATTCAGCCGCAATTTATTCACGACGATGTCATCGAGCCCCTGCGCATGCAAGAGCAGCGGAATCCGGTAGATCGTGTCCGCGTCGACCGCCGAAATCACCGCCTTTTCCTCGACATTCGTGAACAACGCGATCTTGCGGCGCTCGGCGACCGGAATGGCCTGCTCCGAACGGCAGATCAAAATGTCCGGCTGGATGCCGATCGTACGCAGTTCCTTGACGGAATGCTGGGTCGGCTTGGTCTTGATCTCGCCGGCCGATTTGATGTAAGGCACCAGCGTCAAATGAATGAACAGCGAGCGTTCCGCGCCGAGATCGACGCGCATCTGCCGTATCGCTTCGAGAAACGGCAACGACTCGATATCGCCGACCGTGCCGCCGACTTCGATCAGCGCGACATCCATACCCTCCGCGCTTTGATAGACGCGGTTCTTGATCTCATCGGTGATGTGCGGAATCACCTGCACGGTCGCACCGAGATATTCGCCCTTGCGCTCGCGGCGCAGCACGCTGTCGTAAACCTGACCGGTGGTGAAGTTGTTCTTCTTGGCCATCGTGGTCTTCAGGAAGCGCTCGTAATGCCCCAAATCCAGATCGGTTTCGGCGCCGTCCTCGGTCACAAACACTTCCCCGTGCTGGAAAGGGCTCATCGTGCCCGGATCGACGTTAATATACGGGTCCAGCTTGGTCATGGTCACTTTCAGGCCGCGCGCCTCCAGGATGGCTGCGAGCGAAGACGCCGCAATGCCTTTGCCGAGAGAGGATACGACCCCGCCGGTGATAAAGATATATTTGGTCATGTAGATGTTTGCTTCGGATTGGAACAGATGACTGGTATCAGAAGGTTGGCTATTTTAGCACCAAATGGGCCTTATCGTCTTTAGCGATTTCGCGGGCGAAAAGATCAATCCCGGCGCAAGACGAAACGGACGCAATCGTTCTGATCCTGCCGATAAAATTCGGCGCTGATCCAGAGATCGGCGACCGCGGCCAGTTTGTCGTCAAGATAAATCAGCGGCATCGCCTCTCTTTGCCACGGCGGGATGCCGATTTCCTGATACAGTTTTTTCAGGCTGTGGCGCCCCTGACGTCCCGGCAACGCGATGATCTCGCCGCCGCGACGAAACTTGACGGCCACGCTTGACTGCCGCCAAACCGCCTCGGGAATCCCCGACATCGACCGAACAAGGGACAGCGTCAGGCGTTGGCCGATTATGACCGCCTCCCGATTCTTCGGCCAGTCAAGATCCTGTAAAAGCTCGCCCTGATCGCCCTTGAGGCAATACAGCCGGTCCCGGTAGCGGCGGATTTGACAGCCCTGCCCGCAAAGCACCGGATCGCCACTCACGCCGGCGCCGATCACATGGTCGAACAACTGCGCCTGGAATGCCTTTGAGGGCATTTTCAAGCCCATCCGCCCAAACCAATGCCGAATGATCAGCTGCCGCCGCGGCAAATCGAACGTGTTCAGCCGCTCGATACTCAGGGTATTATCACTTTCCTGGTAAACCTCTGCGAATGACTCGGCGGCAATATCCGCCAGCATCGCATAGGCTTCCGCACAATGGCCGGCCGCGCGCGCCACGGTCTGATCGCAGGACCGCCAGCGCTGTTTCAACAACGGCAGGACCTCTTGACGCAAAAAATTACGGTCGTAAACGCTCTCGTGATTGCTGGGGTCTTCGACCCAATGCAACTGCTGCGCCGCCGCATAATCATCGACCAACTGTTTCCGAACATGCAGCAACGGCCTGAGCAGCGTGCCCCGACCGAACGGCAGGCTGGCCGGCATGCCTGCGAGCCCGAGCAGGCCGCCGCCGCGCAATAATTGCAGCAGGACCGTTTCCAGTTGATCATCCTGATGCTGCGCGACCAGCAACACATCGCCGGACGCCATCACCGACTGCAATGCCGCGTAACGCGCGTTCCTAGCCGCCTCTTCCGGGCTTTCGCCGGACTTCGGATGCGCATCGACGCGAAACAGCAGAAATTTGACGCCGAGCGCGCGCGCGGTAGCTTCGGCATGACTCGCCCAGGCTTCGGCCTGGCTTTGCAGGCCGTGATGCACATGCAGCGCGGTCAGCCGGTCGCGCAACGCCGGGTCCTGGGCGCACAGATGCAGCAGCACATGCGAATCGACGCCGCCGCTATAAGCAAGAAAGATTTGTCCGGAGGACGCCTCGCACGATTCGAGCGCAGACTCGATCAGCCGAGGCGTCAGCATATGAAAACAATCCCGAGGAACAAGCGCCCGGACAGCATCCGGACGTAAACGATGCCGCTTATTTAACCGGCTCTTCGATGAAAGCGCCGAAATTCATCAGACGCTGATAGCGTTTTTCGAGCAGTTCGTCGAGAGAGAACTGTTTCAGTTCTTCCAGATGGCGCTGCAAGACCTCCTTCAAATTGGCCGCCACGCCCTCAAAATCCCGATGACAGCCGCCGACCGGCTCCCGCACCACTTCGTCGAGCAAGCCCTGCTCGCGGATGCGGTCGGAGGTGATCCCCATCGCTTCGGCCGCGAGCTGCGATTTATCGGCGCTTTTCCACAAGATCGAGGCGCAACCTTCCGGCGAAATGACCGAATAGGTGCTGTATTCGAGCATGATCAGCCGGTCGCCGACGCCGATCGCCAAGGCGCCGCCGGAACCGCCTTCACCGGTCACCGTGCAGATGATCGGCGTTCTGAGCCGGGCCATTTCGAACAGGTTTTTCGCGATCGCCTCACTTTGCCCGCGCTCTTCCGCGCCGATACCGGGATAAGCGCCCGGAGTGTCGATCAGACAGATCACCGGCAATTTGAAACGCTCGGCCATCTTCATCACGCGCAAGGCTTTGCGGTAGCCTTCCGGACGCGGCATGCCGAAATTGCGGTAAATCTTTTCCTTGGTGTCGCGGCCTTTTTGATGGCCGATCACCACCACCGGCTGATCATCGAAACGCGCCAGGCCGCAGACGATCGCCGGATCATCCGCATAAGCGCGGTCGCCGTGCAGCTCATGAAAATCGGTGAACATCAGTTTGATGTAATCGAGCGTATAAGGACGCCCCGGATGCCGGGATAACTGCGAAATCTGCCAATCTGACAGATTCGAGAAGATCGATTCGGTCAGCGCGCGGCTTTTCTCTTCCAGTTGCTGGATGGCATCGGAAATATTGATGTCATTATCGAATTCCACATTACGGAGCTCTCTGATTTTGGCTTCCAGTTCAGCAATGGGTTGTTCGAAATCGAGAAATTTTAAATCCATGGCGCCTTGTAAAATGGTGGTCTAGGTCGGTAAATGAAAATGCCGGCAGACGAAAAAGGCCGCCAGCCATCGAAAAGATTATACCCGAAGCGATAATCTAACCGCCAATAAATCCCGCGCCCCCGCATCGACAGCCCGATGAATCCTGCTGCTGACAAATCCGCCCCAAAAAAAAGCCCCGCCGCAAGCGAGTCGCGGCAGGGCCGGGGTTGACAACCGGAGAACCCTGCGGCTCACCGGCTGATTAACGGGATTAACGCGGATATCCGTAGGGTTGCTGCTGCGGGTAGCCTTGCTGTTGCGGATAACCTTGTTGCTGCGGGTAGCCCTGCTGTTGCGGATAACCTTGTTGCTGCGGGTAGCCCTGCTGTTGCGGATAGCCTTGTTGCTGCGGGTAGCCCTGTTGTTGCGGATAACCTTGTTGCTGCTGCGGGTAGCCTTGTTGTTGCGGACTACCTTGCTGAGCGCCGGCATTATTGTTCGCGACGATAGCGAGCTCGACGCGGCGGTTTTGCGCCTTGTTTTCCGCAGTCGTATTCGGATATTTCGGCATACTCTCGCCCATGCCTTGCTGCTTCAAACGCGAGAAGCTGACGCTGTGCTGGCTCAAGTAATTAGACACACTGGCGGCGCGTTTTTCGGACAGCCGTTGGTTATAGGTATCCGAGCCATCGCTATCGGTATGACCGGTCACGGTAATCGTCGAGTCAGGATATTGATTCAAAATACCGGAGACGGTATTCAAAGCCGACTGCGCATGCGGCGTCAAGGTGGCCGAATCGTAAGCGAAGGTAACGCTTTCCGGCATATTCAGGTTCAAGGTATTCTCGGCCGTTCTTTGCACCTCGATGCCGGTGCCCTGCAAGGACTGCTCCATTTCCTTCTGCTGATGATCCATATAAGCGCCCACCGCCGCGCCCACCACGCCGCCGGCCAAAGCCCCAAAACCGGCGTTTTTCAAATCGTTGCCGCCAAATGCGGTGCCGATCGCGGCGCCGGACGCAGCACCTATGCCGCCGCCCATCGCAGCCTTGCTGAGTGAGGACTGGCCGGTATAGGGGTCAGTGACGCATGCAGTCAGCAGCACAGAGCTGATTGTGGTGATTAAAAGCGTATTTCTCATGTTTTCCTCGGTCTTGAGTTGAAATAAAACGACCATCTAATGAAGCCAAAAACCGCAGTTAGAAAATCAATAACTGCATTGTCTGGCCGAAATTTTCAAAAAAAATTTGCATGGGTATAGTAACAGAATCTAAACGGACCCTGAACAGTAGCCCGCGACCTAACTGTGACGAAGGAATTATCGGTAGGGATTATAATAACTCTTCTGTTGATTATCCTTATGATCCTTATAAGCGCCAGCCGCAGCACCGACAGCGCCACCGGCCAAAGCCCCGTAACCAACGTTCTTCCAGTCATTGCCACCGAAGGCGGCACCGATCGCCGCGCCGGCGGCCGCGCCCAAGCCGGCGCCTTTCGCGGTATTGCTGAGCGAGGATTGACCGGTATAGGGGTCAGTGGCGCATGCAGTCAGCAGCATAGCGCTGATTGCGGTGATTAAAAGCGAATTTCTCATGTTTTTCCTCGGTCTTGAGTTGAAATGAAACGACCCTCTAAATAAAGCCGAAAACCGCAGTTAGAAAAATAATAACTGCCCGGTCTGGCCGAAATCTTCAAAAAAGTTTTGCTTTATCATAGCAGCAGAATCTAAACGGACGCTGAACAGCCGCCCGCAAGCCTAACTGTGAGCAGCTGTTGGAACATTAACAGTCCTCTTCTTAACCGGTGTACGCCGGCAGACGATCAGACCAGCGGTTTACCGCGCGCAAGCTTGGGCAACTCGCCCGCGATGCCCATCGCGCTGCGCATGACCAGGTTTTTGGCGGGTAAAATCCGCTCGGCCAACCCCAAGCCGAGATTGCGCAAAAATTTGACCGGCAGCAGATCGTTGCTGAATACGCGGTAAAACGCATCCATCACCGTCATCATTTTCAGGTTTTCGTTCCTGCGCATTTTTTCGTAGCGTTTCAGGACGGTCATTCCGGCGATATCCTCGCCTTTCTGATCCGCATCGAGCAGCACTTCGGCGAGCGCCGCCGCATCGAGAAAGCCGATATTGACGCCCTGCCCGGCCAGCGGGTTGATCATATGCGCGGCGTCGCCGACCAATGCAACGCCGGGCTTCACATAATCCTGCGCATGCTGGCGCTTCAACGGAAAACTCGCCCGGCCCAGCACCTTGTTGATCTTGCCGAGACAGTCGGGGAAGGCATTTTGCAGTTCATTCAATAAGTCGTCGTCGGACAATGCTTTCAAGCGACCGACCTGATCGGGCGAGTTATACCAGACGATCGAGCCGTAATGGCCGGTCAGCGGCAAGAAGGCCTGCGGTCCGCTCGGCACGAAGCGCTGCCAGGTGATGTCCTGCTGGCCGTAGGCAGTTTCGACATAGATCACCAAGGCATGCTGTTTATAATCCCAGCCGGTCACGCCGAGACCTGCCGCCTGTCTGACCCTCGACTGGCCGCCGTCGGCCGCGACCAGGACGCGCGCCGACAAACGCCGGCCGTCCGCCAGTTCAAGCTCGCTCGCCTTGCCCGGATCATAGTGGATTTTGTCCAGATTGACCCGGTAGATGACCTCGACATTATCGAATTCCTGCAGGCGCTCCAACAGCGCCAGCTGCGTCACCCGGTTTTCGACGATATAACCCAATTCGCGTGCGCCGATATCGTCGCTGCAAAATTCGGTATCGCCGGCCGTTTCCCAGACCCGCATGCGCCGAAACGGGCAAAGCCGCCGGTTTTCGATACCCTTCCAGGCGCCGACCGCGGCCAGGATGTTTTTGGAGGCGATGCTGAGCGCGGAAACGCGCAAATCATGCGGCTGCTCCACTGAAAAGGGCTCGGGCGGCGCACTTTCGATCACCGCGACTTTCAACGAACTGCCGCCCAAACCGCAACCGACCGCCGCGCCGACCATGCCGCCGCCGACGATTACCACATCAAAATCTTCTTTCATAACGAGTGTATCTGTCTCTCTTAAATTGACCGCGCCCAAACTGCGGCGGGAACGCCCCCATCCTGTTTCGATCCGACTTTACAGCGGCATTAAGACATTGTCCAATAAATATTCTATGCCTCAACGATACGCCGTCGCACCGCTCGACAAGGTAATACGCGCAAAAAACCGGCATCGATGCGCAGCGGCTATTTTGCCGATCATTCCCGAAACGAATCCGTATCGAATCAATGACAAATACAGACAAATCTGTTAGTATTGGCAGGTTTCGCTAGATGAATTCATCAGCAAAGAAAATGTCATAACGACTCAATGCGCCGGTTTTTTTGCCCGGCTTACGCTATCGTGCATTGAAAACAAACGATCAATGACTGCCGCCGTCGCGGCATGATTAGGACGGGCCGAACCATGAAAAAACATTCCCGAATGAACAACCAGCAACCCTTGCTCTATGATGCCGATTTATCGCAGGACAGCTGCGGCGTGGGTTTCATTACCCATAAGCAAAGCATACAGACGCATGACATTTTAGTCAAAACCCACGAAGCCTTGTGCACGATCCCGCACCGGGGCGGCATGAGCGCGGAAGGCGTTGGCGACGGCGCCGGCGTGAACGTCGATCTGTCGCTGAAATTCTTCCGCAAGATTACCGGATTGAATGATCTGGAACTGGGCCAATTTGGCGTCGCGAACTTCTTTTTCCCGGAAGATCACGACCATTACGATTCGATCACCACAGAGCTGATCGAGCGCCATTTTCAAAGCGCGAAGCTGCCGATCCTGTTATGGCGCAATGTCCCGGTCGACAATTCAGTCCTGAATGCCGCCTCGGTCAAGGCCCAGCAGCCGATCAAGCAGGTCGTGTTCGGCCGCCCGGAACAGCTGCATGCGGCCAGCCATGATGAATTCGAGAAATACATTCAGGCCGCGCTGCTGGATCTCGAAAAGGAAGGTTTTACCCGCCCCGAATTGAACGGCTTTTATCCTTTGTCGATGAGCTCGCGCACCCAGGTGTACAAGGGCCGGCTGAATTCGTTCGAAGTGATTCCGTATTTCAAGGATCTGTACGACACCGATCACGAAGTCAACACGCTGTTTTTCCACACCCGTTTTTCGACCAATACCGCGCCGGCGACGATGATGGCGCAGCCGTTCCGCTACATGGCGCACAACGGCGAGTTGAACACCGACAAGAAAAACCGCTTGAGCGAAAACGCGATCGCGCGCCAGCACAACAAGCACATTTGTTTTCCGTGCGGCCAATCCGATTCCGGCCGTCTGGACCAGACCTTGACCCGCAGGATCAACGAAGACGATCTGGACATCGTGACCGCAGTGCTCGCGATGATGCCGCCGGCCTGGGAAAACGACACCACCCTGTCGCCCGAAGTGCGCGCGATGCTTGAATATTTCAGCCTCTACGAAGAGAAGAACGACGGCCCGGCCGCGTTGATCTTCAACGACGGCGTCCGCGTCGGCGCGCGCCTGGACCGCCTGGGCCTGCGCCCCTTGCGCTCGGTCGAAACGAATGAATATCTGGCCGTGATGTCCGAAGCCGGCCAGATCGACTTCCCGCCGAAAGACGTCTTGACCCGCGGCCGCATCGAGGCCGGCGGCATGCTCTATTTCGACCACAGCACCGGCGAAAAATACAACAGCCATCAGGTGATGGAGCGGCTCGCGAAGGAAAAAGACTACCAGGCACTGCTGAAACAGCGCAGCCTGCATCTGTCCGAGTTGCCGAAGGTCGAGTTGTCCGAACTGAACAACGACCACGCATTGAATATCGACCAGCGCCATACCGCCTACTCGCTGAATCAGGAAAGCTTCAAGTTCCTGCTCGACCCGATCCTGCAGGCGGGCGCCGAAAAAGTTTCCGCGATGGGCTACGGCCTGGCGCCTAACGCCTTGTCGAGTGCAGAAGGCGGCATGTCGCGCTATTTTAGCCAGCGTTTTGCGCAGGTCACCAATCCACCGCTCGACTCGATCCGCGAGAGCGACGGCATGACGCTGCGCGTCGCGCTGGGAGCGAAGCCGACCTTCTCGGACGAATACAGCAAGCAATTGGTGATCGACTCGCCGATTTTGCAGCGCACCCAGCTCGAACAGATCCGCCGCCAGACCCAGGTCAGCACGGTGACTCTGGACATGGTGTACCGGCCCGATTTCAACGATGCGAAGCTTAACGAAGACGCACTCGAAGCCGCTTTGTTAAACGTCTGCGCACAGGTCGAACAGGCCGCCCGCAGCAATACCGGCATCATCATCCTGAGCGATGCGAGAATCAGCCGCGAGATGGCCGCGATCCCTGCCTTGCTGATGGTCGCCGCGGCAAACCAGCATCTGGTCAAGATGGGGTTACGCTTCAACTCGTCGTTGATCGCCGAAACCGGCCAAGCGGCCAGTCCGCACGATGTCGCGACGATTCTCGGCTTCGGCGCGTCCGCGATCTGCCCGATCAGCGTCTATAACCGCGTGATCACCGATTTCGCACCGGCCGACCATCAGAAAGCGCTGGATAAATTCCAGAAAGGCGTCGAAAAATCGCTGATGAAGACGATGGGGAAATTCGGCCTGTGCACCGCCGAAAGCTACATCGGCGGCGAGTTTTTCGAATCGAACTATATCGACACCGAAGAGCCGAAACTGGCGCCTTACTTCCCGAACATTCATGCCTCGGTCGGCGGCGCGCGCTATGCCGACATCGCCGCCAGCGCGGCCGAATGGCATCATAAAGCGCTGAACGTCCGGGAAGAAAAAGACATTCCATTCCTTGGCCTGTTCAAGGAGCGTCAGGACGGAGCCGGCCATTCCTACGGCAATACCGCGGTCCGCGAATACATCAACATGACCGACGAGCCGATCCTGTATATCCCGGAGGACAAATCGCCGGAAGCCTCCGACACGGCCTATACCGATTTCGGTTATACGAAGCGCACGCCCGAACAGATCGACGGCTTCGGCATTACGCCGGCCTACCGCAGCTTCACGAAGAATCTGTACCTGGAACGCGACTCGCGGCCGGCCGCATTGCGTGACATCATCGACTTTCCGGCCGATGTGACCGGAGCTGAAACCTCTGCCGATTTCGACCGGATTTTGGGCAAGCACAACCTGCGCGGCAATATCAATTATTTGATTCGCGGCCTGAGCGTCTGCAAAACCGGCGAAGACAGTTTCACGGTCAGCCTGAACGGAAACTCCACCGCACCGCGTCTGGAACAACTGGCCGAGCATTTCAAAAACCGCTTTAAGGGCACGTCGTTCACGGTCGCGGTCGAAAGAACCGCGCTGAAATTGAAGCTGGCCGACACCGGCAGCCTGTTGGCCAATTACCTGAATACGATACAAGCGACCCGCGATCCGATCGCCTTGTCGGAAGTCCAGCCGGCGCATCAGATCACCCCGACCTTGGCGTCCGGCGCGATGAGCCACGGCGCGCTCTTGGCCGAGGCGCACGAAGCGGTCGCGCAAGGCTTCAACATCGTAGGCTCCTTGAGCAACTGCGGCGAAGGCGGCGAACATTCGAGCCGTTTCAACACCCTGCGCTCCTGCAACATCAAGCAGTTCGCGTCCGGCCGTTTCGGCGTCTGGGCCGGCTATCTGGCCGATCCGAACCTGCGTGAGATCGAAATCAAGATCGCGCAAGGCGCAAAACCCGGCGAAGGCGGCCAATTGCCGGCTCCGAAAGTCTCGGTCGAAATCGCGGCATTGCGCGGCGGCACCCCGAGAGTCGAACTGGTCAGCCCGCCTCCGCACCATGACACCTACTCGATCGAGGATCTGGGTCAGTTGATTCATGACGCGAAAGCCGCACGTGTGAAGGTCGGCGTCAAGCTGGTATCGTCCGAAGGCATCGGCACGATTGCGGTCGGCGTCGCGAAAGCCGGCGCGGACGTGATTAACGTCGCCGGCAACACCGGCGGCACCGGCGCGGCGGCGGTGACCAGCTTGAAAAACAGCGGCCGTTCGCCCGAAATCGGCATCGCCGAAGTGCATCAGGCACTGTCGGTGAATGGCCTCCGCGACAAGGTGGTTTTGCGTTGCAGCGGCGCGCATCAAAGCGGCCTCGACGTCGTCAAATCGGCGATTCTGGGCGCAGATTCGTTCGAATTCGGCACCACCGCGTTGATGATGCTGCGCTGCGTGATGGCGAAAAACTGCAACATCAAGTGCCCTGCAGGACTCACCACCGCGCACGAAGAATTCAAGGGCGATCCGCGCGTGTTGGCGCAATACCTGATGAATCTGGCGCACGAAGTCCGCGAAATCCTCGCCGTCTTGGGCTACAAGAGCCTGGCGGAAATCCGCGGCCAGACCGACCTCTTGCACCTGATCGAGCATCCATCATTGATCGGCCAGGTCGATCTGACCAAGATGCTGGCCTATGCCGATGTGGTCAAGATCGCGAAGCCGATTTACCTCGAAGCGAACTTCGGCATCGACGACAAGATCATCGCAAAGGTCAAGGCGGAACTGATCGACAAGGGCCAGACCCAGGTCGTGATCGAAGGCGGCGAGTTCAAGCTGAACAACCGGCACAAGACCGTCGGCGGCCAGGCCGCGATCGATATCGAGCGCATGCTCGCCTATCAGTTGTCCGACGAGCAGCTGGCGAAGACCAAACCGGTCTATCTGAACCTCGGCAAGGGCCACCGGGCCGAAGGCCGCCGCTATCTGGCGCCCGACAGCGTGGTGATCCGCACCACCGGTGCGGCCGGTCAAAGCTATGCGGCCTTCATGAACGACGGCATGCGCATGGAGCATCTCGGCACCTGCAACGACGGCGTCGGCAAATCGGCCTGCGGCGGTCTGTTGATCGTCGAGTCTCCCGGCGGCGGCGTCAAGACGCCCGGCAACAACGTGCTGATCGGCAACTTTGCCCTGTTCGGCGCGACCGGCGGCAAGGCCTTCATCAACGGCGAAGCCGGCGACCGTTTCGCGGTGCGCAACTCCGGCGCGATGGCGGTCGTCGAAGGCGTCGGCGATTTCGCCTGCGAATACATGACCAACGGCGCGGTGCTGAACATCGGCGGTTTCGGCAAGGGTTTCTGCAACGGTATGTCCGGCGGCAACGCCTATCAATATGATCCGGAAAACCGGCTCGAAAACCTGTATGACAAGTCGTCGGTCGAACTGCACCGGCTGACCGAAGACAGCGACACCGCACGCGCGCATGAACAGTTCGTGCTGGCGATGCTCGAACAGCATGCCGACTACGCGAATTCGAGCAAGGCGAAAAAACTGCTGGACAACTGGGCGAGCGAACGCGAGCATTTCAAGTTCGCGCTGCCTTTGTGGCTGAACAAGACGCAATCGGCGACGGACCTGCAAAAAGCACTGGACCGCAAGGAAATGATCGAGGAATTGTCGATCGAACTGGCCCGCCGGCAAATCGAGCAAGTCAGCGACGCCTATCGGACCGCCAGCCCGCTGTTCGGCGGCGCGATTCCGGCCTACGGCGCGACCGACACCGCGCTGACCTTCAAATTGGTCAACAGCTTCATGGCGCTGGAAAAGGCGCAGCAAGTCGCGCAGGACCTGCTGAAGCATCTGCCCGAAGCTCAACGTAGCCAAGGCCGGATCGAACAGGCCGCACACAAGTTGATCGTCGAGCGTCCGCGTAAATTGCAGGATACGCTGGTCAAGACCACCCGCGAAGCCTACAGCAATTATACAGACGAGCAACTGGCCTGGCTGCTGGCGGACAAGCGTCTGAATGACTATAAAACCGCGCTGATCAACCGCTCGGTGCAAAGCATTTATTCGATCGGCTCCACCGCCTGGATCATCGAGCAAGACCAGGTCAACAAAGCGGCGCTCGCCGGCATTCCTTCGATCGAGGAATATCTGGCCAGCCTCGCGGGCCTCAGCATCGTGCAAGGCATGTTGAACGAACAAACGGCCTGATCTCACCCGCAGTCGCATCGCGTTGCGTCCCCCCGGATACCGGGGGGACCCTGATTTTTATTGATTCAACATTTAAACGGAAATGAAAACACCGCAAATTCCTTTCGACGGTCCCTATAGCGAAAGCCAGCGCGCCTGGCTCAGCGGCTTTTTTGCCGGCATGCACACGCACATGATCCAAAGCGCAGGCGCCGCCCAACAAACCGCCAGCCGCGTAATCAATATCCTGTACGGCAGCCAGACCGGCACGGCCGAATCGGTCGCGAACGACGCCGCCGGCATCGCCAAGGCGCACGGCCTCAAACCGGTCGTCAAAGGCATGGATGAAATCGAAGCGGACGCGCTGGCCGGGATGGAGTATCTCTTGGTGATCACCAGCACTTACGGCGAAGGCGAAATGCCGGACAATGCGCAGATGCTCTGGGATGCGGTCAAAAGCGATGCGATGCCGCGTCTCGAAACCCTGCAATACTCGGTGCTCGCGCTCGGCGATACCAGCTACGATCTGTTCTGCAAGGCCGGCAAGGACTGGGACGAAAGACTCGCAGCACTCGGCGCGCAGCGCATCTACGATCGCACCGACTGCGATGTCGATTTCGAGGAACCCGCCGAAGCCTGGATCAAGGCGGTCATTCCGTTCATGTCCGGCGGCAGCACGACCGCGACGGTCGTCGAAGCCGAAGCGCCAGCCGAAAAATCGCAATATAACCGGAAGAACCCCTTCCCCGCCAAGATGCAGGTCAACCGCTGGGTTACCGCGCCGTCATCCTCTAAGGAAACCCGCCATTACGAGATTTCGATTGCGGGTTCCGGGATGACCTATGAGGCCGGCGACGCCCTGTGCGTGGTGCCGACCAACTGTCCGGAGTTGGTTAAGGATATCGTTGATGCAATCGGCTGCAACGGAGATGAAAATGAATTTGTCCACGGCGAACTGATGCCTTTCGCTGAAGCCTTGCGTACCCAGTTCGAAATCAAGACGCCGAGCAAGGAATTGATCGAGGAAATCGCCAGCCGCTCCGGCAACAAGGAGCTGAATGCGCTGCTCGAATCCGGCGACAAGGACAAACTGGCCGATTATTTATGGGGCCGCGACACGCTGGACCTGCTCCGGCAGAATCCCGGCTGCGAATTTTCCGCCGCCGAATTCATCGAATTATTGAAACCGTTGCAGCATCGCGCCTATTCGATCTCATCGAGCGGCAAGAAATATCCCGACTCGGTGCATCTGACCGTCGCGAGCGTGCGTTATGATAGCTTCGATCGCCAGCATAAAGGCGTTTGCTCGACCTTCCTGGCCGACCTGGTCGATCAGAATACCGAAGTGCGCTGCTTCTTCACGCCGAACAAGGTGTTCCGGGTGCCGGACGACAATAACCTGCCGATGATCATGGTCGGCCCAGGCACCGGCCTCGCGCCGTTCCGCGCCTTTTTGCAGGAACGCGAATACCGGAAGGCTTCCGGCAAGAACTGGCTGTTCTTCGGCGACCGCAACGCCGCGACCGATTTCATGTACCGCGACGAAATCGAAGCGATGCAGGCCAGCGGCCTGCTGACCCGCCTCGATCTGGCCTTCTCGCGCGACCAGGCCGAAAAAATCTATGTACAGGACAAGATGCGCGAAAACGGCGCCGAATTGTTCGCCTGGCTCGAACAGGGCGGCTATTTCTTCGTCTGCGGCGACGCCTACCGGATGGCGAAGGACGTCGACAAGGCGCTGCATGACGTGATCGCCGAACACGGCAAGTTCAGCGAACAGCAGGCGATCGATTATGTGAACCAGCTGAAAAAGGACAAGCGCTACGTCCGCGACGTGTATTGATCACCCCTTGCGTGTAAACCCATGCAGGAGCGGCGTTAGCCTCTCCTGCATGAGAGCAGCAAAATCAGAAAGGGAATTTTGGCATAAGCATTTTTCGACTCATTTATCGCCAAATCCTATGATCAAAATCGCCTTGTCTCTCTTCATTGCCGCGCTGGCGCTGTTTTTGACCGCGGAAGCGTTTTCCGCGCTGCCGCTGCTTGCCTATCTCGCCCAAGCTTTTTACCCACTCGGGGCATTATCTTTGCTCGCCTCGTTCGCCCTGCTTTTCGCTGCCTTGCTGCTGCTCGCCGGCAAACACATCCTGAGAGGAATCTACCGCTATTTTTCCGGAATCGAGCGTAGGCAACGCCGGCTCTGGTTCGTTCAAGGGAAACTCGACCGGGAACAGCGCTTATTTTTTCACCGCCGCCAGCAAACCCGTTATTTTCTCGACGCCAAAATGCGACGGCTCACGCAGGCGAACAACCGTAAGCACGGCCATTCGCTGGCCAAGGCGATCGACAGCGACCTAGCCGACATCAAAGCGCGGGTTTCGGCGGATCAATTCAAGGCCTGGCGCCGGCAAAATCACGCTTATCGCCGGCAGGCGAATATCGAAGGCCTGATTGCGCTGCAACAAACGATCATCACTCACCGCGAGCATGCATAACTTATCGAAATGGCTGCTCGGTTTCGTCGATCTTTGGCATTCGGTCAAGGGCCGTAATCTGCACTGGAACCGCGACAATCAGGCCGAGCTGGCACAATTGCGGCAGGAACGCATCCTGGCCGAAAAAGCGCTCGAAGCCGAACTGAAAAAGCACAGCGTGCAGCTGGAGCATGAAATTAATCTGTTAAAAACCCGGCACGATGCGGAACTGTCGATGTACAAAACACGCTGCAAACAGGACATCAAGGATTACCAGCACTATCTCGACTCGCTCGATCAATTGAAAAAGTCGATCCAGAGCAGCTATACACATTTGCCGGAATCGGTCGCCTTGACCATCCACCATCATGCCAAGCATCTGCTGCATAACATGTGGGAGGCCGAGGACTATGAACAAAAGATTCGCTATGAAATGCAGCTGATTCAGTTCATGACCGCGGTGCATGAAGACGCGCGCCTGCACCTCGAAGATGCAAACACCGGCAATCTGCCGGAAAGCACGCTGAAATTGATTCGAAAAAATTAAAAGCCGGTATATATCAATCCATTCTTATATTAACGTTTTGTTATCGTTGCCAATTTCAGATGACCTGAGATCAGTTTTCATGATCTAATAAGTGTGTTGCGTGCAGCAACACACTGAAGTTGAATTCCAATATTATTGAAAAAAGCCTCGATCCTAACCTTCTGATCGCAGCTCTCGATCTCAATCATCAGCCGCGTTCATTGGAGACAGGATTGATCACCTAGAACAATGAAGAGGAAAACGATCATGAAAAAAATAATAACCGCCGGCGCCGCTGTATTGTTATTCGCCTGTTCGACCGCTTTTGCCGAAGAACATGCCGCCGCCGCACTCGAACATGCGAAAGCGGCCGTCGAACACGGCAAGGCCGGCCATCCGAAAGTGCTGGTCGAACATGCCAGCGCCGCGCTGGAACATGCGCTCGCCGGCGCTATCGTCGATAAGGGGCTACAAAAAGAGCATCTGGAAGCCGGCGCCGCCGAGCTCGAGGAAGCGATCACCCACGGCAACCTGGGCCATGCTCCCGAAGCGACCCAACATGCCGAAGCCGCGGTAACCCATTTCAAAGCCGCACAATAAGCCCCGCAGCAAAACAAACGGGCGGAATATCCGCCCGTTTCGTAATCGCCGAGGCGCGCTTAAGCGAGCTTCGCTTTCAGAAAATCGATCAATTCCGCCATCGGAACTTCCTGATTCTCAGTCGCCGTTCTGGCCTTGTATTCAATGGTGCCGGTGTCGAGGCCGCGGTCGCCGACTACGATGCAGTGCGGGATGCCGATCAATTCCATGTCCGAGAACATGAAGCCGGCGCGTACCTTGCGGTCGTCGAACAACACGTCGATGCCGGCGGCAAGCAGGCCCTGATACAGTTGTTCCGCGACGGCCCTCAGGCGTTCGGATTTATGCATGTTCATCGGGCACAGCGCGACCTGGAACGGCGCCAGGCTGGCCGGCCAGATGATGCCTTTGTCGTCGTGATTCTGCTCGATCGCGGCCGCGACGACGCGCGAGATGCCGATGCCGTAACAGCCCATGATCATCGTGTGATTCTTGCCGCCCTCGTTGATCACCGCCGCCTTCATCGACTCGCTGTAGCGGGTGCCCAATTGGAAGATATGCCCGACTTCGATGCCGCGCGCGATCTTCAACTCGCCCTGGCCGTCAGGGCTCGGGTCGCCTTCGACGACATTACGAATGTCGGCGACATGTTCCGAAATATCCGCAATCGACGTTGAGAGAAAATCTCTTTCCCAGTTGGCGCCTTTGTAGTGATAGCCGGCCTCGTTGGCGCCGGAGACAAAATCACTCAGATGCATCGCCGAATTATCGGCCCACCATTGAATGATCTTGCCTGAATCCTTTAATACAGGACCAATGTAGCCGGCGCGGCAACCCAGATGCTGTTCGATTTCTTCATCGTGGGCAAAACGAAAATCGCCCAATACCTTGCGTGCCTTGACTTCATTCAGTTCATGATCGCCGCGTAAAAACAGCAGGCAGAATACATCGATTTCCTCGTTCCGATCATTCTGAACTTGACGCATCACCGCAATCGTTTTCAGGATTTTTTCCGGCGCGACGTTTAAAAACGTACTGACTTCGGCAATTGATTTTTGGCCAGGGGTCGCGATTTTCTCTAAGGCTTCCTTGGGAAAGGCTCTGGGCGTTGTAGGCGGCAAAGCCTCCGCTTGTTCGATGTTGGCCGCATAATCGCTGCCGGTCGAAAACGCGATCGCATCTTCGCCCGAATCGGCCAATACGTGAAACTCGTGCGACACCGCGCCGCCGATCGCGCCGGAATCGGCCATCACCGCGCGGAATTTCAGGCCGAAGCGGGTGAAAATCTCAGTGTAAGCGCTGTGCATCACCTCATAGGTAAGCTGCAGCGACTCCTGATCCATATGGAACGAATAGGCATCCTTCATCACGAATTCGCGCGAACGCATCACGCCGAAGCGCGGGCGGATTTCATCGCGGAATTTGGTCTGAATCTGATAATAGGTGATCGGCAGCTGCTTGTAGCTCTTGATTTCGTTGCGCGCCAGATCGGTGATGATTTCTTCATGCGTCGGCCCCAGGCAGAAGTCGCGCTCATGCCGGTCTTTCAGGCGCGCGAGTTCCGGGCCGTATTTTTCCCAGCGTCCGGTTTCCTGCCACAATTCGGCCGGCTGCAAGGCCGGCATCAACACTTCCAGGGCGCCTGCCCTTTCCATTTCTTCGCGAGTGATTTTCTCGACCTTGCGCAGGACTTTCAACCCCAGAGGCAGCCAGGTATATAAACCGGCGGCCAGTTTGCGGATCAGCCCGGCCCGGATCATCAATTGATGGCTCGCCACGACGGCGTCCACGGGAGTTTCTTTAACGGTGTTGAGCGGGAATTGAGTCGTGCGCATGATCTGTCGTCTGAATGAATGAAAAAACGCCTATTTTACCGAATTTCGCGCCGGATGAGTCATCCGCTTATCGATGCAACGATTTTCGCAGGCAGAGGTCAAACTTCGCATCAATGCGCTACAATAGCGGCGACTCAGATCGCCAGTAAACCCTATCCCTCAAACCCAGCCACCCGCTTGTTAATGCAAAAAACCGCCCTGTTGGCCCTGGCCTTAAGCCTGACTGTCTTTCCCCCTTTGCCCCACGCCGCTGATGACATCAGCAAAATCGAGCTGCCCGACATGGGCGACTCGTCCGGCACGCTGATCACCCCGGAAGAGGAAAAACAGCTCGGCGCCGCATTCTTCCGCAGCCTGAATTCGCAAATCTCGATCAACCAGGACCCGGAAATCCAGCAATACATTCAGTCTATCGGCCAAAAGCTGGTCACGGTCAGCGATCTGCCCGGTTATCCGTTTCATTTTTTTGTGGTGCTGGAGAATGACGTGAATGCGTTCGCGGGACCGGGCGGCTATGTCGGCGTCAATGCCGGCCTGATTCTGATCACCGAAGCGGAAAGCGAACTGGCCTCGGTGATGTCGCACGAAATTGCGCACGTAACCCAGCGCCATTTGTACCGCGCCGCCGAAGCGGCCGGACGGCTATCGCTGCCAACCGCCGCCGCGACCCTGGCCGCGATTCTGCTCGGTACGCAGGCGCCGCAACTCGGCCAGGCCGCGCTGATAGCGATTCAGGCCGGCAGCATCCAGTTTCAGATCGATTTCACCCGCGAAAACGAAGAAGAAGCCGACCGGGTCGGCATGCATATTCTCTCCGAATCGCAATTCGATCCCCGCAGCATGCCGACCTTCTTTGAACGCCTGCAGCAATCGACCCGCTATTACGGCCAGAACATACCCGAATTTTTACGCACCCACCCGGTCACCGCCTCGCGGATTTCCGACTCGCGCGGGCGCGCCGACCAATACCCTTACAAACAATACCCCGACTCGCTGGGCTACCAGCTGATTCGGGCCAAACTCCGAGTCATGGCCGGCACCGACCCCGGCGAAACCCGGAAATACTTTGCTAGCCGCTTGAACCAGGGCACCGACGAGCAACGCACCGTAGCGACCTACGGACTCGGCCTGACCGCCTTGGCGCAGCAAAAATTTACCGAGGCGGAGCCGATTTTTCAGAAATTGGCGAGCGATTTTCCGGCCCAATCGCAATACGGCGCCGCCCTCGCCCGCACCGCGCTCGAACAGCGCCAATTCGGCAAGGCGCTGGCGCTTTATGAAAAATTGAGCGGCCGATTTCCCGAAAATGAGGCGATCAAGCTCGAATATATCACTTCGCTGCTCAAAACCGATCAAGCCGAAAAAGCCAGAAAAACCTTGTTCTCGCTGAGTGCAAACACACAAAAACTGCCGGTTTATTATCAGATGCTGGCCGAAACCTATGGCAAGCTGCACCAGCCGGCGGAATCGCATCGCTATTTTGCCGAATATTACTACGCGATGGGCCAAACCCGCGATGCGATCACTCAAATCCGCCTGGCGCAAAAATCCAAAGGCTTGAATTTTTATTTGTCTTCGATCTTGAGCGAGCGCTTGAGCTTTTTCATCGATGAAGACAGAAAAGCCAGGGAAGCGCGTTGAGGTAGCGCTGCAATTTTCGGTTTGAGCATTCGCCCGCCTCGCTAAATACAAATCAATCCGAATCGCAGCCGCATCTTACACCGCTAGCGGCCTTTTAAAGACTCCGCGCAAAAAATCACAACCGACTGTTTTTAAAAAAAATTTTATATAAAAAATGATTTTTTGAAAAAAAATCATTTTTTTGGTGGACAAGGCGTTTTCAATCGATTTAGAATAGCCCCGCTCTCAGAGAGCAAGACTGGTTAATCAACCGGCGGAGGAGAATAGCTTAAACGAGCTATGCTGATAACAATAATAAGATTAAGTTAACCTGCTTGAGTAAAGTTGTACAGACCACAACTCAGTACAACGGCAATCAAAAAAAATAATAATAAAATGCTCAACATGCCCGCTTTATGCGGGCTTTTTATTGCCCGCCGAAAACACATCCCGAGGCGTTGCCGCCGCCATCCATTCGCATCACTCGCCTCTACAGGCGCTTCGCACGCTGCCGCACCCCATCATTTCCTTGACTTTTTCCGTCGATTCTGTCCAATATCTACCCGTACGGCATCATGAGAACGTACATACAACGAATAAACAATAACGAATAATTATCAAAAGAGGAGTGACTATGGGCATCGTTACGACAAGCGCCGGGATCGAAATGCTTTTGCGGTGGGGGCATTTATTGGGCGGCATCACCTGGATCGGATTGCTGTATTATTTCAACTTCGTACAGACCGAATATTTCAAGGAAGCCGACGCCTCCGCCAAAGCGGACGCCTTGCAAAAACTGGCGCCGCGCGCGCTCTGGTGGTTTCGCTGGGGCGCGGTTTTGACCCTGCTGACCGGTCTGGGCATGTTCGCGGTCAGCGCCGGCCGAATCTCGTCGATGGACATTTCTATCGGCGCCCTGCTCGGCATCCTGATGTTCACGAATGTCTGGCTGATCATCTGGCCGAATCAAAAAATCGTGATCGCCTCGGCCAAACAGGTCGCGCAAGGCGGCGCGGCCTTGCCGAACGCGGGGGAAGCGCTGGCGGCGGCAGGCTTGGCATCAAGAACCAATACGCTGTTCTCGATTCCGATGCTGTACTTCATGGCCGCCTCTTCGCATTATCCGCACCTGACTTTCAAGTTTCTGCCGCTCATCATCGCGGTCGCGATCATTCTGCTGCTCGAATATAACGGCGCCTATCTGGCGCTGAAACGCTTCGACATCGTCAAAAAATTGCCCGCAGCGGGCAAGATGGGGCCTTACACCAGCATCGTTGGCGTGATCCATTGCGGTTTGGGATTGGCTGTCGTGCTGTTCCTGCTATTGGAGTTGTTATAAGCGAGAACAGCAGGAATAATGTTGTTGCAGGGGCGACTGAGTCGCCCCGACTCAATCCAGAATCTTCAGCTTAAGCAAATGTACGCGCCGGGTATCGGCCCTGATCACTTCAAAGCGCAGATTATCGACGGTCAGGCTCTCGCCTTTCTTCGGCATGTGTTCGAGTTCATTCACGATGAAGCCGCCGACGGTGTCGTATTCGTCTGTCGCCAGATGCGTATTGAAATAGTCGTCGAATTCCTCGATCGGCGTCAGCGCCTTGACCATGTATTCTTTTTCATTACGCTGCAGGATGTAGCTTTCGTCATCCTGCTCGTCGTGTTCGTCCTCGATCTCGCCGACGATCTGCTCCAGCACATCCTCGATCGTGACCAGGCCGGCCGCCTGGCCGTATTCATCGACCACGATCGCCATGTGATTGCCCTTGGTGCGCAGTTCTTTCAACAGCACATTCAAACGCTTGCTTTCCGGCACCAGAATGACCGGACGCATGATTTGCTCGACTTTCAGCTGCTTGTTGGCGAGCGAATGCGCGAACAGGTCCTTGACCAGCAAGATGCCGACCACCTTGCTGCGGTCTTCTTCGATGACAGGGTAACGCGAATGGCCGAATTGGGTGACCAGCGGAAACAAGGTGTCGAGTTCCGCATCCTTCGGCACCACGACCATCTGTACGCGCGGAATCATGATATCCCTGACCCGCATTTGCGATACCTGCAAGGCGCCTTCGATCATGCTCAAGGCGTCGGTATCGAGTAAGTGATTTTCCCTGGCGTCGCGGAGAATCTCCAACAGATCGTCCAGGTCCTGAGGCTCCCCGGTCAGCAGCTGACCGATTTTTTCGATCCAGCTTTTCTGCGAGGAGTGCCTACTCGGGGGTTGCCCTTCACTCATTCGTGTATGACCTCTATATAAGGGTTTTCGATGTGCAATTTTTTTAGAATCGCGATTTCTTTGGTTTCCATTTCTTCGGCGTCGCTCTCTTCAATATGATCATAGCCCAATAAATGCAAAAGGCCGTGAATGATCATGTGCGCCCAATGATTCGAAAGCTGTTTGCGCTGTTCTGTTGCTTCCCGCTCGACCACCGGCGCGCAAATCACCAGATCACCGAGCAGAGTGGCTTCCCCGCTTTCGTCCTCGTCCAGGCCTTCCGGCCATTCGAACGGAAAGCTCAGCACATTGGTCGGGCCCGGCTTGTGCCGGTATTGCAGGTTTAGCTCGGCGCTTTCGGCTTCGTCGACGATACGAATCACGCAGGCATAGGGCTGCCCGCTTTCCTCCAGGGCCGTAGTGATCCATTTGACGATCTGCCGGCGGTCCGGCTGTCCCGGCGATTTGAAGACGCGCTGAATGTCGACTTTATGACTTGGGCGCTTTGGCGATTTTATCATAGGCTTCATAGGCGGAAACGATGCGCTGCACCAAAGGATGCCGGACCACATCGCGAACGCCGAAATAAGTAAAACTGATGCCTTCGACATCCTTCAACACGTCCAAGACCTGTCTGAGTCCGGACATTTTTTCGGAAGGCAAATCGACCTGGGTCAAATCGCCGGTCACCACCGCGGTCGAACCGAAGCCAACCCGGGTCAAAAACATCTTGATCTGCTCGGTGGTGGTGTTTTGCGCTTCGTCCAGGATGATGAACGCATCGTTCAGGGTGCGTCCGCGCATGAACGCGAGCGGCGCCACCTCGATAATGCCGCGCTCCAGCATTTTTTCGACGCGCTCGAAGCCGAGCATCTCGTACAACGCATCATACAACGGACGCAGATAAGGATCGACCTTTTGCGCCATATCGCCCGGCAAAAAGCCGAGTTTTTCGCCCGCCTCGACCGCCGGCCGCACCAGGATGATCTTGCTGACCTTCTCGTTCAGCAAGGCATCGATCGCGCAGGCGACTGCCAGATAAGTCTTGCCGGTGCCGGCGGGGCCGACGCCGAAGTTGATGTCGTGGCTGACGATCTTTCTGAGGTAATCCTGCTGATTCGCGCCCCGTCCCCGGATCAGGCCGCGCTTGGTCTTGATCGCGACGACCGGCTGACTCGGCTCCTCAGGCGCCGCCAGGATCGCATCGATCGAGGCATCCTGCATCGCCAGATGGATCGCTTCGGAGGTCAGCACTTCACTTTCGGTGGTTTCAAACAGTTTTTGCACCAGCGCACAGGCGGCCTTGACCGAAGAATCGACGCCGGTCACCTGGAATTGATTGCCGCGATTCGAAATTTCGACTTGCAGACGCGCCTCGATCTGACGTAAATGCTCGTCGAGTTGGCCGCATAAATTGGAGAGCCGGTCATTGTCGGCCGGCATCAGGAGCAGTTCCTGGGATGTCATGGATGGTAGATCAGCTGTTGGCGGCGATTTTATCGATACGGGAGTCAACGACCCGGCCTCTGAGCGAATTCGGCTGCGCCTCGGTAATCAGCACATCGACAAACTGCCCTGCCAGGCGCGGATGCCCGATGAAATTGACGACCCGGTTGTTTTCGGTGCGGCCTTGCATCTGCAAGGGATTTTTTTTCGACTTGCCTTCGACCAGCACGGTCTGCACGGTATTGATCATGCTCAGCGAAATCGCGGCCGCATTTTCGTTGATGCGTTTCTGGAAGCGCTCCAGGCGCTGCTTTTTGACTTCCACCGGCACATCGTCGGACAGATCGGCCGCCGGCGTACCGGGGCGCGCGCTGTAGATGAAGCTGAACGACAGATCGAAGCCGATCTCATCGACCAAGGCCAGCGTATCTTCGAAATCCTGCTCGGTCTCGCCCGGAAAACCGATGATGAAATCGGAAGACAGATAAATGTTCGGCCGCACTTCCTTGAGCTTGCGAATCTTTTCGATATAGTCGGCGCGGGTGTGGCCGCGTTTCATCATTTTCAGGATGTGATCGCTGCCGGATTGCACCGGCAAATGCAGATGATCGACCAGAGCCGGAATCTCGGCAAACGCTTCGATCAGGCTGTCGGTAAATTCGACCGGATGCGAGGTCGTAAAACGAATCCGGTCGATGCCGTCGATCGCGGCCACGTGATGCAACAGCAAGGCGAAATCGGCGATATCGCCGTCTTCCATCTCGCCGCGATAGGCATTCGCGTTTTGGCCGAGCAGATTGACCTCGCGCACGCCCTGTTTGGCCAGGGCCGTGATTTCGGCGATCACGTCGTCGAGCGGACGACTGATCTCCTCTCCGCGGGTATAAGGCACCACGCAGAACGAGCAATATTTGCTACAGCCTTCCATCACCGAGACGAACGCCGTCGGGCCTTCGGCGCGCGGCTCGGGCAGCGCATCGAATTTTTCGATTTCGGGGAAGGAGATGTCGACGACCGGTTTGTGTTTATTGCGAACCTGGTCGAGTAATTGCGGCAGGCGATGCAGGGTTTGCGGGCCGAACACGATATCGACGAACGGCGCGCGCTTTTGGATCGCGTCGCCTTCCTGGCTGGCCACGCAGCCGCCGACGCCGATCACGACATCGGGGCGCTTTTCTTTCAGGATGCGCCAGCGGCCCAGCGCGGAAAATACTTTTTCCTGGGCCTTTTCGCGAATCGAGCAGGTATTCAACAACAAGACGTCCGCCTGTTTCGGATCGTCGGTCAATTCAAAACCATGTGAAGCATGCAGCACGTCCCGCATTTTGTCGGAATCGTACTCGTTCATCTGGCAACCGTTGGTTTGAATATAAAGCTTTTGCGTCATATTGTTGAAATCATTTAACATCGCTAAGACTATGTTCTCAAAGAAAAAACCCGCGAGATGAAATGATGCTCAAAGCCTCCAATGTATCAATGACTACGCTCAGGGTGATTATCGAGAACCCCATGGGGCGCATATTATAACCTGAATCCCGGCTAAACAAAGAATCGAGCGGCAAATTTGATTAATATTTTCAAGGGATTTTGAAAGTTTCAATTGTTGGGATCGGGATATTGCCTGCTCGGAGCCGAAATAATCGGTTAAAATAACCGGTTTTCGGCAGGGTGCGCGATGCGCGCCCTGCCCCACTTTGGCATACCATTACAATAACAAAAGCAACGTGCAAAAGTCTTCTCCCCAATACCTCGTCGGCATCGATCTCGGCACGACTCACACCGTGGTCGCTTACGCGAAAATCGGCGAAACGCCGGTCAACATTCAGATCTTCGAGATCGAACAATTGACCGCACCGGGCCAGGTCGCGGCCAGAACCTTGCTGCCCTCGGTGCGTTATCATCCGGCCAAAGGCGAACTGGCCCTGGCGGATATCGTGTTTGGTGCGGAAGCGGACAGCGCGGTGATCGGCGAAGCCGCGCGCGTACTCGGCGCCAAGACCAAGGGTCGCCTGGTCGCGAGCGCGAAAAGCTGGCTGTCGCATCCTTCGGTCGATCACGGCGCCGAGATCCTGCCCTGGGGCGGCGACGAAGACGTCAACAAGGTGTCGCCGATCGATGCGAGCGCGAGCTACCTCGCGCATGTGCGCAAGGTCTGGGGGCATCGCTTCAAGGACGCGCCGCTCGCCGAGCAGGACATCGTGATCACGGTGCCGGCCTCGTTCGACGAAGCGGCGCGCTCGCTGACGCTGGAAGCCGCGCGCCGCGCCGGCCTGCCGCAGGTCCGCCTGCTCGAGGAACCGCAAGCGGTCTGCTACGACTGGCTCAGGCGCAATGCCGGCAATATCGGCGAACTGCTTGCCGACGTGCATTTGCTGCTGGTCTGCGATGTCGGCGGCGGCACCACCGACCTGACGCTGATCAAGGTCGAGCACGGCGGCGCCGAGCCGAAACTGACCCGGATCGGCGTCGGCGACCATCTGATGCTCGGCGGCGACAATATCGACCTGGCGCTCGCGCACCTGGCCGAAAGCCGCCTGATCGGCAGCGGGCAGCGCCTGTCCGCTGCCGAATTGTCGCACTTGCTCGAACAATGCCGGACCGCGAAGGAACGCCTGCTGGCCGACGACGCGCCCGAGCAGATCAATGTGACGCTGCTCGGCGGCGGCTCGAAACTGATCGGCGGAACACGGGCCGCGACCCTCGGCCGCGAGGAAGTCCGGGTTATCGCGCTGGACGGCTTCTTCCCGTTATCCGGACGCGGCGACCTGCCCGACCGGAAACGCAGCGGCGTCGTCGAATTCGGCCTGCCCTACGCGGCGGAACCCGCGGTCAGCAAACATATCGCCGCCTTCTTGAAACTGCATGAAGGCGCCGCGCGCGAAGCCACGCGCGGCCAGGGCAGCGCGCCCGACGCGCTCTTGGTCAACGGCGGCGTGTTCCGCAGCCAGACCCTGAACCGGCGCATCGAGGATTTATGTAAATCCTGGAATGACGGCAAGCTGACCGTGCTCGAAAACCGCCACCCCGAACTCGCGGTCGCCTTCGGCGCAGTCAGTTATGCGCTGGCCCGGCGCGAGAAAAAACTCAAAATCGGCGGCGGCGCCGCGCGCAGCTATTTCCTGTTGATCGATACCGGATCGAAGGCGGAGCAGCAGGGCGTCTGCATCCTGCCGAAAGGCAGCGAGGAAGGCGAGGAAGTGATCCTGAAAGACCGCCGTTTCGCATTGCGTCTCGGCATGCCGGTGCGCTTCCATCTGTGCTCGATGTCCGGCGATACGCCGTACAAGCCCGGCGACATTGCCGACATCACCGAACACTTTCACTCTCTGCCGCCGCTCGCGGCCGCCTTCGAGAACGAAGACAGCCGGCACGGCGGCGAGGCGGTCGTAGAGTTGTCGGTCACCCAGACCGAAATCGGCACCTTAAAAATCGAATGCGTCTCGGTGGATGACAGCAACCGGCGCTGGAATGTCGAATTTCAGATTCGCGCGAAAGGGCCATCGGCCTTGCCCGCAGACGTATCGCTGCCGCCGCAGTTCGGCAAGGCGATCGAACAGATCCAGGCCGTATTCGGCTCGAAATCGAAAACGGTCGATCCGAAGGCGGTCAAAAGCCTGCGCAACGATCTGGAAAAAATCCTCGGCGAAGCCCGCGATGAATGGCGGACGCCGCTGCTGCGCGCGCTGTTTGCCGAACTGCTCGAAGGCGCCAAGTTTCGCCGGCGTTCGGAGCATCATGAACGGGTCTGGCTCAGCCTGACCGGCTTCTGCCTGCGCCCCGGCTTCGGCTTCGCGCTCGACGACTGGCGCGTCGAACAACTCTGGAAGCTGTATCCGCAAGGCATCCAGTTCGTCAACGAAATCCAGAACTGGGCCGAATGGTGGACCTTGTGGCGGCGCATCGCCGGCGGCCTGAACGAAGCCGCGCAGGAACAGATTTTTGAGGACATCGCCAAGTATATCAATCCGGCCGCCGCGCGGCAGGCCGGCGTCGCGAAGCAACTGAAGGCGCGCAGCTTCGATGACATCGTGCGCCTCGCGGCCGTGCTGGAGCGCCTGCCGGTCGCGAAAAAAATCCAGCTCGGCGACTGGCTGCTGAATCGCCTGCAAAAACCCGGCGAATCGAACCAGACCTGGTGGGCGGTCGGCCGCATCGGTGCCCGGATGCCTTTCCACGGCAGCAGCCATAATGTGATTCCGCCCGAAACCGCGGCCCTATGGCTGCGGCAAATCGCGGAGGCCGACTGGAAAAAAATTCCGCAAGCCGGCTTTGCGGCGACCTTGATCGCAAGGATGAGCGGCGACCGCGCCCGCGATGTCGAGGAAGAGGCGCGCCAACAAGTCGTCGAAAAACTCAGGCTCACAAAGGCGCCGGCCGCGTGGATCGACCTGGTCGAAAACTACAAGGAACTCGATGAAAAAGAAGAACAGCAGATATTCGGCGAAGCGCTGCCGCCGGGCCTGAAATTGATCAACAAAAATTAGGGAAAACACCACACCATGAAACTGACCGGCCTTATTTTATTCCTGGGTCTCATCATTCTTTATTTTCTGGACGCCGCATTTCGCCTAGAAATGCTGTCGATGGAAATGCTCGGCCACATCGGGCTCCGTTTTTTGATTGGATTCTTGATCCTCGGCATCGGCGTGTTCTACGAACACGCGATCCGCTTCAAAAGTTCGGTATTGATCATCCTGGCGTTGGTATTGGGCGATGACATTTTCGATTATTACCGGCACGTGAACAGCTTTACCCCGGAAGTGATGCTGCTCGGTATTTACATGTTGCTGTGGGGCGCGTTGACGGGTTATGTCACGGCAAGACAAATTAGAAAATCATGAGTTAACTTCAAGGAGGACTGGTGGCGCCGTGATATCAACGAATATCGCAAAACCCAGATGAACGCACGTAAAGTTGAGTTGCAGCGCTTGCTGGCGGAAAAAAGAATGGTCGGCCCGAGCGAAAATCCAATCACCGCGTTGGGGTCTTGAAGGGCGCAAGCACCAGCAATTCAGGCAATAATTCAGCAAAATTGATTGGTACAAACGCGAACGGCCACTTTCTGCCGGTCCTTGCGCATTTCACAGCGGCAGCTATCGATCACAAATTGTTCGCTCAACATTTAAGTTCAAGCCTGCGCGGCTTTTCGCTCTGCTCCGGTGGAATAAATTGTTCGGCTAATGGTGATGACCAAACATTCGAGAAATCAATTTCGACCTTGACCGGTCCTTCTAACCCCTTGATGGCGCGAGCGCAGTCAACCTTTCTCCACCAGCGATCAACAACGAAGTAATTGGATACCGATAGTGGTGAAGGTTACTTCCCATTTTTGGAGGCGATTCCTGGGCAATGATGCCTTCGGCATCGGTTACCGTTGCGTATGCCCCGCTTGTCATTCATTCAATGGTTGTTTTCAACCTCCTAAGGGGGGAATCAACTCCCCTTGCTGCTCTACCTTCACATAGCTTCCGGCCGCGATCTCTGGTTTTTCTTGCTGGCAAACAGCAAAAGTTCTTATGTGGCATATAACTTGCCTCTTAGTTCAAAAGATCAAGACCGAGTCAATTGTGGCCAGTAAAACTATGCGGATACCCCTTAACAGGCTGTTGAAAAATAGAAATCGGTGGGAAAAATTTCCCGAAAATGCCGCTTTAGGTCATGAAAACTGTTTGACGACAACGAACAATCAATGACTTACGCCCGTAGTTCTATTAAAAATGTGATTTTTACCGCCCTGAGTGGGAAAGATTGTTAAATTTCAACAGCCTGTTAAGTACCTATGCAAAATTAACCTGGTATTTTTCAAAATTATTTTTCATATAGAAAACAATGATTTGATAGAATTTTGTTGGCTGGATATTTATGCATAGATACTTATGAATACAGCAGCGAATAATTCGTTTGTACAACTGGGATAGCGCAAGCCACTCATCTAGCGACGGGCGATTGCCAACGAATTGCATGCCAAGCTCTTATCATCAAAAGATTCACAATAATTTTTTTGTTTCATTGTGGCCTAAGGACCATAAAAATGATTACTAAATCATCTCTATTTCTATGTTTAGTCGCCACTCTATTAAGTGGGTGCCATCCAGCGGAAACCGAAAAGCAGGAAGAGGCCCCTAAACTGGAGGCAACCACACCATTTCGTGAAGACACTTCTGTCACGAAAGAATATGTTTGTCAGATTCATGCTATTAGACATATCGAAGTCAGGGCATTGGAAAGGGGGTATTTGCAAAATATCTTTGTGGATGAAGGGCAATTGGTGCATAAGGGACAGCCCATGTTCAAGATCATGCCCAACATCTATCAGGCAGAGCTTTTAAAAGCAAAAGCCGAAGCGAACACCATGAATATCGAATACCTCAACACTAAAGGTTTGGCAGATAAAAATATCGTATCAGCCAATGAGCTGGCCCTGGCAAAAGCAAAATTGGACAAGGCCAACGCGGAAGTGAAGCTGTCGGAAACCCACTTGGGCTTTACCGACATCAATGCGCCTTTCGATGGGATTATGGATCATTTGAAAGTCAGAAAGGGCAGCCTTCTCGATGAAGGGGATTTATTGACGACGCTTTCTGACATAAGTGAATTGTGGGTATATTTCAACGTCCCGGAATCCGAATATCTGGATTATAAGACGCATAAAAACAACGATGACCGCAGTAATCAAGTACAACTAAGGATGGCAAACGGTCAAATCTACAACCAAACCGGCGTCATTGAAACGATTGAGGCCGATTTTGATAATACATCCGGAAATATCGAATTCCGTGCCACGTTCTCTAATCCGGACAAACTGCTCAGGCATGGTGAGACGGGTACGATCCTGATGGCAAAGCCGTACAAAAACGCTTTGCTTATCCCGCAAAAAGCGGTATTCGAAATCATGGATAAAACTTATGTCTACGTCATCAACAAAGAAAATAAATTGGAGCAAAAACTGATCAAGATCGAAGCCGATTTACCGCACTTATTTATCGTTAAAGAGGGATTGAGCGAGGGTGACGTGATCTTGCTCGAAGGCTTGCGCAAAGTACATTCCGGAGAAGAGGTGAGGATCGATTTGAGGCCGCCCGAAAAGGTTCGCTCAGAGCTGGAATTATATACAGAGTAACCTTGAAGGATGTGGCTAAACCATGTTTAATATTTTTATCAAAAGACCTGTCATGGCGATCGTGTTATCGCTCGTGTTTCTGTTTATGGGCTTGCTGGCGATCCGATCCTTGCCCATTTCCCAGTTTCCGGATATTGCGCCGCCCCGTGTCATGATTTCATTGGCGTTTCCCGGGGCCAGCGCCGATGTCCTGGTGCAATCGTCCCTGATTACGATCGAGCGCGCTATTAATGGTGTTCCCGGCATGAAATACATCGTCTCGGATGCGACCAGCGCCGGTGAAGCCGTCATTCAAGTGCTGTTCGACTTGAGCGTTGATCCTAACATCGCGATGGTCAACGTGAAAACGCGCCTGGACCAGGTCATGAGCCGGTTGCCAAAGCTGGTTCAACTGGAGGGGGTAATCGTCGAACGGGTGCAGCCCAGCATGCTCATGTACATCAACCTGTACAGCAAAGACAAAAACGCGGATCAAAAGTTATTGTTCAACTATGCATTGGCCTATGTTATCCCGGAAGTCCAGCGGGTCTATGGCATCGCCCAAGCAAAAATATTAGGCAGTCGCCAATATGCGATGCGGATTTGGCTGAATCCGGACCGGATGAGGGCCTATAGCGTCTCGGTAGAAGAAGTGATGGATGCGATTGCCAATCAAAGCATTATCGGCCGGCCAGGTCGAATAGGGCAAAGCACGGGCATTGCCGCCCAGTCCAAAGAATATGTGCTAGTCTATCAAGGGCGGTACAGCAAGCCGGAACAATACGAAGACATTATCATCCGGGCCAACTCGGAAGGCGAGTTACTACACCTTAAAGACATTGCTAAAGTCGATCTAAGCAGCGAATTTTATGATATTTATTCGGATAAGGATTCCTTTCCTTCCGCTTCGATCGTGCTTAAGCAAAACTACGGCAGCAATGCCAGCAAGGTCATCGAGGACGTAAAGGAAAAATTGAAGGAGTTGAAAAAGTCCTTCCCGGAGGACATGGACTACGAAATCAACTACGATGTATCCAGATTCGTTGATGCGTCCATTGAAAAAGTCCTGCACACCCTGGCGGAAGCATTCCTACTGGTATCCTTGGTGGTCTTTATTTTCCTGGGGGACTGGCGTTCTACCTTGATTCCAATCCTCGCCGTACCGGTTTCGCTGATCGGGGCATTCGCCGTTATGCAGGCGTTTGGACTCTCCATCAATCTCATCACCCTGTTTGCCCTGGTGCTGGCCATCGGTATCGTGGTCGATGACGCCATTGTGGTGGTCGAAGCGGTGCATGCGAAAATGGAGGCTGAAAATATAAGTCCCTATGTCGCTTCGAAAAAAGTATTAGGGGAAATCGGCGGCGCCATTGTAGCGATCACCTTGGTCATGACCTCTGTGTTCGTCCCACTTGCCTTCATGACCGGGCCGGTTGGCGTGTTCTATCGGCAATTCGCTATAGCCATGGCCTCGTCGATCGTGATTTCGGCGATCGTCGCTTTATCGCTTGCGCCTGTTCTGTGCGCGATGATCCTGAAAAACACCCATGGGCAACCGAAACGGAAAACGCCGATCAGCCTGTTCATCGATGCCTTCAACGCTGTTTTCGAAAAAGTCACGGGGCGATACGTCAAAGTTCTCAATGCTGTCGTCATGAGGAGGTTTCTAACATTTTTGGTTTTGGGTGGGTTTTGCTTTGGCATTTATTCGGTCAGCCTAACCTTACCTTCAGGTTTTATTCCCGGTGAAGACCAAGGCATGATTTATGCCATTATCCAAACACCGCCCGGCTCAACGCTGGAAGTAACCAATAAAGTGGCACGGGAAATAGAAGGCATAGCCAGTAAAATTGACGGTGTGCAATCGATTTCTTCTTTGGCCGGCTATGAAGTGCTTACCGAAGGACGCGGTTCCAACGCCGGCACGGTTATTATCAACCTGAAAGACTGGTCGCAGCGTAAACATTCCGTCCAGGATGTTATCCGTGAACTGGAGGAAAAAACCCATGACTTCGGCGCCATGATCGAGTTTTTTGAACCCCCGGCAGTCCCCGGTTATGGCGCGGCATCCGGCTTGGCATTGCGCTTATTGGACAAGACCTTAGGCACGGACTACCACGAGTTTGACAAACTTAACCAGACGTTCATGGCGGCGCTGCGCAAGCGCAAGGAATTGACCGGTCTGTTCACCTTTTATGCGGCCAATTATCCGCAGTACGAACTGGTCATCGACAATAAGCTCGCGATGCAGAAAGGCGTGTCGATCAACAAAGCGATGGACAATCTGGACATCATGATCGGCAGCACCTACGAGCAGGGCTTCATCCGCTTCAATAACTTTTTTAAGGTCTACGCGCAAGCCAGTCCCGAATTCCGGCGCTTCCCTTCGGATGTGTTGAAGTACTACGTAAAAAATGAAGCAGGCGAGATGGTGCCGTACTCCGCCTTCATGACCATGAAGAAACGGCAAGGACCCAACGAAATCACCCGTTATAACCTCTACAACTCCGCTGCTATCCGTGCCGAGCCAGCCACCGGCTATACCAGCGGCGATGCCATCAAGGCAGTCCAGGAAGTCGCAGCCGCCACGTTGCCACGAGGTTTTGACATTGCCTGGGAAGGTTTGTCGTTTGATGAAGCCGCCCGGGGCAATGAAGCGCTGGTGATCTTCGTCGTCGTGCTCGTGTTTGTCTACCTGGTGTTGGCCGCACAGTACGAAAGTTTTATGTTGCCGTTAGCCGTTTTATTTTCGCTGCCCCCCGGTATTTTCGGTGCTTTCTTTTTGCTGAAAACATTGGGTCTTGCCAACGACGTCTATTCCCAACTGGGGCTGGTCATGTTAATCGGTTTACTCGGCAAAAACGCGGTATTGATCATCGAATTTGCGGTTCAGAAGCAAGCCCAAGGCATGACGGTTAAAGAGGCGGCGATTGCGGGAGCACAAGCGCGTTTTCGGCCGATATTGATGACCTCCTTTGCGTTTATAGCCGGGTTGATACCCTTAGCCATAGCGACGGGGGCGGGAGCAGTCGGTAACAGAACCATTGGCACCTCTTCCCTTGGCGGGATGATTTTCGGCACCGTGTTTGGCGTCATCCTGATTCCAGGACTTTATTATGTTTTTGCCAAAATGATCGAAGGAAAATCCTTGATTAGTAACGAAGACCTTGATCCTTTAACAGAAAAATATCATTACGGTGCGGATGATGAAAAAGAGTAAACATTTTCATCTTATGGCATTGGGATGGCTGGTGCTGACGCTGCAAGGCTGCGGCATACCGGCAATGACCGCCAAAAAGGCCGACACCGCTCTGCCGGACAGCTTTAATCATAAACAGGGCATTTCAGAACAAAAAAATACGGCGACCGCGAATTGGGGCGATTTTTTCGAAGATCCCCATTTGATCGCGTTGATCAAAACGGCGATCGCCAACAACAAGGAAGTGAATATCATGCTGCAGCGCATCAGCGTTGCGGAAAATGAAATTCAAAGGCGTAAAGGCGCTTATCTGCCCTTTGTGAGCATCGGCGCGGGCGCCGGCGCGGATAAGGTCGGACAGTTTACGCGCAGCGGCGCGGTCGAGGAAAATCTGGAGATACGGCCGGGCGAGTCGTTTCCGACCTTGCTCGGCGACTATCAATTCGGACTGTTTTCGACCTGGGAGATCGACGTTTGGAAAAAGCTCAGAAACGAGAAACAGGTGGCCGTGCTCGAATACATGGCATCGGTCGATGGCCGGCACTTTTTAGTGACCAATCTGGTCGCAGAAGTCGCGCATTCGTATTACGAGCTGCTTGCGTTGGACAATCAGCTTGAGAACCTGGAACAATACATCGCCATTCTGCAAAACGGCCTGGAGATGGTCAAGCAATTGCAGATTTATGCCCGTTCGAATGCCCTCGCGGTCAAACGTTACGCCGCGGAAGTGACCAAAAACGAGAGCAAAAAATACGAGATCAAACAGCAGATCAGCGTCATTGAAAACCGCATCAACTTTTTGCTGGGCCGAACGGCCGGGCCGATCAAGCGCAACTCGGCCGGCTTCATGGGCATCAAGCCGAAAATGCTTCATGTGGGGATACCCTCGCAACTGCTGCAAAACAGGCCCGACATCCGACAAGCGGAACTGGAGCTTTCGGCGGCCGATTTGAACATCAAAGTGGCGAGAGCGAATTTCTATCCGACCTTTGGCATCAAGGCGGGGATCGGCTTTCAGGCTTTCGCACTCAAATACCTGATCAACACGCCGGAGTCGCTGGCGGCGACCATCGCCGGCGAGATAGTCGCTCCGCTGGTGAACAAAAACGCGATCATCGCCGAATACAAAAACGCCAATGCCAAGCAGATTCAGGCAGCGTACGAGTACGAACAAAGCATTATTAAAGCCTATATGGAAGTAGCCAATCAAATTTCAAACATCGACAACCTGGACAAGAACTATCGGTTCAAGAATGATCAGGTGGACTCGCTCGTGCAATCGATCGACGTGGCCAACCAGTTGTTCCTATCGGCCCGCGCCGACTATCTGGAGGTTTTATTGACGCAACGAGATGCCTTGGACGCCAAAAAGGAGCTCATCGAAACGAAACAGAAGCAAATGGTTGCCGTGGTAGACCTTTATAAATCGCTCGGCGGAGGTTGGCAGCAGTAGATGAGGCCCCGGAAAGTTGAACAGCCAGTGGTATTCGAAATTCATCTCTACTAAGTATTTTTGCCGTAGGTTTTTCCTAAGAAACACTCCCAACTTCGTGCAATTCAAAGCCAAATTCAGCGGCTCGACAGTGCAGTTGTTTGATGACGCGCTCGCAGTATTTTTGCTCATATTGATCGGCTCCTGGATCGCTATAGTTCATACCAAAGCGCATGGTGTTGTAGAACAGCACCGCTATTTTTCGTGCTGTTGCAGCTAGTAGATGTAATAAAGCGGCCCGCCCTTGCGCTGTAGCGACTGCGTTGGACAAGGAAGAGAAAAAATGTCAACCTCCTGAAGTTGATTGAGGTCATCCCGAATGGATGCCTCAACTAACCGGAGGCTGACACTTTTTCTTCAAACTGTCCACCCGTTTCGGTGCAGGATGACAGCGGGCCGCTTTATTACATCTACATTAACTATTTAACGAGACTCAACAATACGCCGGCCGCGACCGCCGAACCGATCACGCCGGCCACATTCGGCCCCATCGCGTGCATCAGCAGGAAGTTGTGCGGGTTGCTTTCCAGGCCAACCTTGTTCGCGACGCGCGCGGCCATCGGCACCGCCGAAACGCCGGCCGCACCGATCAACGGATTAATCTGGGTGGTGCTGAAACGGTTCATCAGCTTCGCCATGATCACGCCGCCGGCCGTTCCGATCGCAAAAGCGACCGCGCCGAGCGCCAGAATGCCGAGCGTCTTGTATTGTAAAAACGCATCCGCGCTCAGTTTCGAGCCGACTGACAAGCCCAAAAAGATCGTCACGATGTTGATCAGCTCGTTTTGCGCGGTCTGACTCAAGCGTTCGACCACGCCGCACGCATTCATCAGATTGCCCAGGGCGAACATGCCGACCAACGGCGCCGCGGACGGCAGCATCAGAATGCACAGCGACAGCAGCATCAGGGGAAACACGATTTTTTCGGTCTTGCTGACCGCGCGCAATTGCTGCATCTCGATTTTACGCTCGGCTTCGGTGGTCAACGCGCGCATGATCGGCGGCTGAATCAATGGCACCAGCGCCATATAGGAATAAGCGGCCACCGCAATCGCGCCGAGCAGATCCGGCGCGAGCCGGGAAGCGACATAAATCGCGGTCGGGCCGTCCGCGCCGCCGATGATGCCGATCGCGGCCGCATCCTTCAGCGAGAATTCGAGGCCCGGCACCATATTCAACGCCAGCGCGCCGAGCAAGGAAGCAAAGATGCCGAGCTGCGCGGCCGCGCCGAGCAGCAAGGTCTTCGGGTTCGCGATCATCGGCCCGAAATCGGTCATCGCGCCGACGCCCATGAAGATCAACAACGGAAAAATACCGGCCTTGATGCCGAAATACAGGTAATGCAGCAACCCGCCTTCTTCAGCGATGCCAGCGACCGGAATATTGCTGAGCACCGCGCCAAAGCCGATCGGCAACAACAAGAGCGGCTCGAAGCCTTTTTTGATCGCCAGGTACAGCAGCACGAAGCCGACCAAGATCATGAAGGCCTGAGCGGCACTCATGTTGTAAAGGCCGGTGCTCTGCCAAAGTGAAATGATATTTTCCATGGATGATCGTTTGATGAATTGTCGTTAAAGCAAGTGTCCGTTTGCCCGTGGAAAAAACTCCCCTGAGCCGCGCCTGCATGCCTATTGGCAGCCTCCAGACATCATAAGGTAACCAGCGCATCGCCCCCGGCGACACCGCCGCCTTCCTTCACGTGAACCGCGCTGACGACGCCCGCGAACTTGGAGCGCACTTCGGTCTCCATCTTCATCGCTTCCATGATCACGACCACTTCGCCGGCCGCCACCACGCTGCCCTGACTGACCAGAATTTTCAGGATGTTGCCAGCCATCGGCGCTTCGACCACCGCGCCGCTACTGCCCGGCTGCGGCACCACGATCGGTTGCGCGGCCGGTTCGATCGTCAGGCCGGCGCCGCCGGGCCCCACGACCACATTGAAGTTTCTGCCGTCGACATTGACCACATACGATTCGACCGCCTGCGCAGCCTTGTCGCCCTTCGCCGCAGCCGGCTCAATCGCTTCACCGGTCGGCGCGGCTTCAAATGCGGCAGGATTGCCGCGGTTGGCCAGAAATTTCCAGCCGACCTGATTGAACATCGCATTGATCAAGACATCTTCTTCGACGTGTGGCGCCAGTTTGACGCCTTCTTTCTTGGCCTTGTCCTTCAGTTCGGCAACCAATTTGTCCATTTCCGGCGCGATCAGATCGGCGGGACGGCAGGTGATCGGGGTGCCGCCTTCGAGCACGCGCTCCTGCAGCTGCTTGTTGACCGGCGCCGGCGTCGCGCCGTATTCGCCTTTCAACAGGCCCGCGGTTTCCCGGGTAATCGTTTTATAACGCTCGCCGCTGATCACATTCAGCACCGCTTGCGTACCGACGATCTGCGAAGTCGGCGTGACCAGCGGGATGAAGCCCAAATCCTCGCGCACGCGCGGAATTTCGTGCATCACCTCGTCAAACTTGTCGGCGGCGCCCTGCTCTTTCAACTGGCTTTCCATATTGGTCAGCATGCCGCCCGGCACTTGCGAGATCAAAATGCGGCTGTCGACGCCTTTCAGGCTGCCTTCAAATTGCACGTATTTCTTGCGGATGTCGCGGAAATACGCGGAAATTTCTTCCAGCTTGGCCAAATCCAGTCCGGTCGCACGCTCGGTGCCTTCGAGACTCGCCACGATCGTTTCGGTCGGGCTATGGCTATAAGTCATGCTGAGCGGTGAAATGGCCGTATCGACATTATCGACGCCGGCCTCGGCCGCCTTCAGCAGGCTCGGCACGCTCAAACCGGTGGTCGCATGGCAATGCAGATGTACCGGCAGCGACGTGCTCTTTTTCAGGCGCGAAACCAGTTCAAACGCTTCATAAGGCTTCAACAGGCCCGCCATGTCCTTGATGCAGATCGAGTGCGCGCCCATGTCTTCGATCTGTTTGCCGAGAACGACCCACGAATCGAGGGTATGCGCCGGGCTCGTCGTATAAGAAATGGTGCCCTGCGCGTGCGCATCGGTTCTGAGCACCGCCTTGACCGCATGTTCGATGTTGCGCATGTCATTCATCGCATCGAAGATACGGAATACATCGATGCCGTTGACCGCGCTGCGTTCGATGAATTTATCGACCACATCGTCCGCAAAATGCCGGTAGCCGAGCAGATTCTGCCCGCGCAGCAACATTTGCTGGCGCGTGTTCGGCATCGCGGCCTTTAAAAGGCGCAACCTTTCCCACGGATCTTCGCCAAGATACCGTATGCAGGCATCGAAAGTCGCGCCGCCCCAGGACTCGACCGACCAATAGCCTACCTGATCAAGTTTTTCGCAAATCGGCAGCATGTCCTCGATACGCATCCGGGTCGCAAAAAGCGACTGATGCGCGTCGCGCAGCGCGACTTCGGTGATCGACAAAGGCTTGATCTTCTCTTTTGCCATTCTTAAATTTTCTCCAGAATCCTTAAAATTTGAATAGATGGCCTCAGCGGGCCATCAAAAGTCATTAAGCAAATTACGTTCCATTTTACCTGTTTTTGCTTCGATATTGGTGCACGGCGGCGGTAATGGCGGCCACGGTCGCCTTATCCGAGTCAATTTTAGCAACATTCGCGGCTTTAGGCTGCTCCGGAAAAAAACGTTGAATCAGCGACGACATCGTATTGATCGCGACGACCAACAACGCCAAAAACAAAAAGACGATGCCCATACCGACAATCATCAATTCAACACCGCGGCTCATCAGTTCTGCCATAAAGCGTTACCTTGTTCAAAAACTTTAGTCATTTGGACTGCATTATCCCTAAATCCCTGCCGGTAAACAAACGAAAGATGAGCCCCCCCTTAAATTAATCGCGGCAAAGCGCGAAAAGAACGCCCACTCGTCAAAACGATTTTGTTACCCGCGGCCTCGCGTTAATTTTTAATGCCGACTCCTTTGTGCAGCAAATAAAGACTGAACAAAGTCAGCAACACGATAAATCCGCAGGTCATCTCAAAAGCCAGGACGATGTCGATATCGGTCACGCCGATCATGCCGTAACGAAAGGCATTGACCATATATAGAATCGGATTGCCCATCGCGATCGTCTGCCAGATTCCGGCCAGCATATCGACCGAGAAAAACACGCCGCCGAGATAGCTGAGCGGGGTCAGAATGAAGTTCGGAATGATCGAAATATCGTCGAAGCTTTCCGCGAATACCGCATTGATGAATCCGGCCAACGAGAACAACGTCGCAGTCAGCACCGCGATCGCCAGACAGATCGTGACATTGTGTACGCTGATTTGCGCGAACAGCAGCGAAATCAGCGCGACCACGACGCCGACCGAAAGCCCGCGCACGATGCCGCCGGACACATAGCCGCCCAGAATCACCCAATTCGGCACCGGCGCGACCAAGAGCTCCTCGATGTGGTGCTGAAATTTGGTCGAATAAAACGACGACACGACATTGGAATACGAATGACTGATCACCGACATCAGGATGATGCCGGGCACGATATAATCGATGTAGCTGGCGCCATTGACCGTGCCGATCCTGCCGCCGATCAGTTTGCCGAAAATCAGAAAATACAACGCGGTCGTAATCGCCGGCGGCAGCAAGGTCTGCGGCCAGATACGAAAAAAGCGGTGGATTTCCTTGACCGCGAGCGTGCGAAAGGCAATACCGTAATTCATCGTTTGTCTCCTGGCGTATTCGCATTGATCAAATCCAGAAACAACTGCTCGAGCCGATTCGATTTGTTCTTCAGGCTAATCACCTGGATCCCGAGCTCGCTGAGCCGGCTAAACAACTGATTCAGCCCGAACGCTTTCGGCACGCCGACATTCAGCAGCCGCTCGGACACCCGCTCGATCTGCACGCCGTCGATCACCGGCGCGGCATCGAGCGGCGCTTCCAGGTCGAGCAGGAAATGATCGATGTTCAGACGCGCCAAGAGACCGACCATATCCGAATGCTCGACGATGCGGCCCTGATCGATGATCGCGATGTTACGGCACAGGCTTTCCGCTTCTTCGAGATAATGCGTGGTCAAGATGATCGTGGTGCCCTGTTCGTTGACCTCGCGCATCAGATTCCACATCGAGCGGCGAATCTCGATATCGACCCCGGCGGTCGGCTCATCGAGGATCAACAGCTTCGGATCGTGCACCATCGCGCGCGCGATCATCACCCGGCGCTTCATGCCGCCGGACAAACGCCGCGACACGGTGTCGCGCTTGTCCCAAAGCTCCATCTGCTTCAGGCATTTTTCGGTTCGGGCAAGCGCCAGCTTGCGCGGCACGCCATAATAGCCGGCTTGGTTCAGCAGAATATTTTTGACCGTTTCAAATTGATTGAAATTGACTTCCTGCGGCACCAGGCCGATACAATTTTTGGCCTGGTCGCGCTCCTTCTGCAAATCGTGCCCGAAGATGCTGACCGAACCGCTGCTCGCGTTGACCAACGAGCTGATGATGCCGATCGCGGTCGATTTGCCCGCCCCGTTCGGCCCCAAGAGCGCAAAAAAATCGCCCGCTTCGACATCCAGTTCGATGCCTTTCAAAGCCTCAAACCCGTTATTATAAATTTTGCGGAGATTACGTATCGATAATGCATTCATAAGCAAACTATTACTTAACGAAACCCTTCAAATCAGTTAAATTAGGCGCTGGTGGAATTTAAACACGATAAAAACAACAAGCAAAAACCGTGCAATTTTATCAGATTTGAAACCATTCTGTTGACTTAACCGGATAGCCCGTGCCAAAAACATTACCCGAAGTGGTTGCTGCCGTTGATCTCGGCTCGAACAGCTTTCACATGATCGTATGCAGCCTGAAGGACGGCAAACTGCAAATCCAGGACCGGATCCGCGAGATGGTCAGACTGGCCTCTGGCCTGGACAAAAACGATACCCTCGATAGTGAAACCCAGGCCCGGGCGCTGGCCTGCCTGGAAAAATTCGGCCAGCGGGTGCGCAATTTTCCGCCCGGCAGCGTGCGCGCGGTCGGCACGAACACCTTGCGCATCGCCACCAATGCGCAGGAATTTCTGAGCAAGGCCGAACAGGCCCTCAATCACCCGATCGACATCATCTCGGGCATCGAGGAAGCGCGCCTGATTTATTTGGGCGTCGCCTACAGCCTGGGCGGCAACGGCGGCACCCGCCTGGTAATGGACATCGGCGGCGGCAGCACCGAATACATCCTCGGCTCGGGCAATGCGCCCCATGAAAAGGAAAGCCTGCACATGGGCTGCGTGACGCTCAGCAACCTGTTTTTCAAAAACGGCAAGCTGTCCAAAAATGCGTTCGCGCAGGCGGTGCTATTCGCCGAGCAGCAACTGGAGCCGTTCCAGCAAACCTTCCGGCGCAATAAATGGGATAAGGCGATCGGCGCCTCGGGCACCTTGCGCGCAATCGATAAAGTGTTGAAGCTGAAAAACTGGAGCAAGAACGGCATCACGCTGGAAGGCCTCGAGCAACTGGCCGCGCATATCGGTCGTTGCAATCATGTTGACGACCTGAAACTGCCCGATCTTAACCCCGAGCGCCTGCCGGTGTTTCCGGGCGGCGTCGCGATCGTTTATGCGACCTTCAAAATCCTCGGCATCGACCAGATGATCGTCTCCGACGGCGCCTTGCGCGAAGGCCTGATCCAGGATCTGATGGGCCGGATATTCGATGACGACATTCGTGCCGCCACCGTGCACAACTGGGCGGAACGCTACCATACCGACAAGCCGCATGCCGCCCGCGTCAAACAGACGATCGCTTACATGCTGCCGCAGTTGAGCAATACGACGCCGATCGACAACGACACGATCACCCAATACCTCGACTGGGCCGCCGATTTGCACGAAATCGGCCGCGACATCGCGCACAGCGGCTATCACAAACACAGCGCCTATATCATCGAAAACGGCGATCTGGCCGGCTTTTCGCGGCAGGATCAAATCCTGTTGGCGACCCTCGTCAGAACGCACCGGCGCAAGTTTGTGCGCTCGCTGTTCGCCAACTTGCCGGCGCCCTGGACCGAGCTGGCGCCGTATCTGAGCATCATTTTGCGGATCGCAGTGCTGCTGCGCCGCAACCGGTTTGACGCAGACCTTCCGGAATTCAGGATTGCGATCGAAAAATCGAAGGTTCGCCTGACTTTCCCGCAAAACTGGTTGGACGAATCGCCGCTGACCCATGCCGATTTGCAGCAGGAAGCCGACTATCTCAAACAAGGCGGTTTCAAGCTGGATTTCTCCTGATGCCCCGATGAAATTGCTACTGCGTCTGTTTGCCTACAGCCTGTTAACGGTCGCGGCACTGTGCGTCGCGATCGTGTTATTCGGCGTCGGCAACAAACCCGAAGTGATCGGTCTCGGCTGGGAGCTGACCCACGACGACATCGCCCGCGCAAAGAAGATCCTGCACGAAGGCGCGCAAATCAAGCCGTATGAACTCGGCACGATCGAATTGACCGAGAGTGACCTGAATCTGGCCGGCAATTATCTGCTAAACCGCTACTGGAAAAGCGCGGTCTACATTCAGCTGAAAGACAATAAGCTGCGTTTCAATGTAACGGTGACCTTGCCGGACAATAGCCTCGGCAAATTCCTGAACATCAGTTTCCGGCTCGGCAACGACTCGATCTACGAACTGCCCGGCATCACCAAGTTTAAGGTCGGCAAACTGCTATTGCCGGCCAGATTCGCGGCCTGGGTCATCCAGCGCGTGATCCAGAATACCCAACTGCGGGAATATTATATTTTGGCGACCCAACCGATCAAAGCGGTCGCAATCGATCAGGAAAAAGTCACGATCACCTACTATTCGAGCGCCGAAACGCTCAGGCAGGCGCGCAATTTCCTCTCCGACAGCAGCGCCAACCCGGCACAGACCGTCTATCAACAAAAACTGGCGGAAATCGTCGCGAATCACGACCCCGAATGGCGGCTGTCGCTTGCCGAATTATTACAGCCGATGTTTCAACTGGCGTTAAATCGCTCGACGCCGGACAACGCGATCGAAGAGAATCGCCTGGTCATTTTTACCGTCAACGATTATGTGAACAAGCAGGAAATCCCCAAACTACTCGCCGTTTCCGGCGCCACATCGACCGGCAAACCCCAATATTCCCCCTTTATGTATAAGCGCATCGATTTGGCGCAACATTTCATCGGCGCCGCCGCATTGACCGCCTCGGTGAACAGTAAGCTGGCCAAAGTGATGGGCGAACAAAAGGAATTGAGCGATGCGGACGGGGGCAGCGGTTTTAGCTTCATCGATCTGGCCGCCGACAAGGCCGGCACCCGCTTCGGTGAAATCGCGACTTCGACGCCGGAAAATGCACGGCGGATTCAAAAAGCGATGTCCGGCATCCGCAGCTACAGCGAATTCATGCCGGATCCGAGAGACCTGCCGGAAAAAATGGATGCCGCCGAGTTCAAGGCGCGTTTCGGGACGATCAACAGTCCGGAATATCAAAAGATATCGAAAGAAATTGACGCCCGCATCGCGGCGCTGTCGATTTATCAGATTCAAAGCGAAAAGTAAAAAATTCACCTCGACGGAAAAACAACGTTCAGGTTGTGCTGCTAAAATGACTTCGCGTGTTGAAACGTAGAGGACGGGGGGTATACCCCCCGTCCTGCCCCAATAAGGACGCTTATTAATTGAACGTTTTGCCTGGCGTGCCTGGCAGATGCGGCATCGTTTGTTTCGGGAACTCGCCGGTCAGCGCATTCAGGAAAGCAACGATATCATCCACGTCGCCCTTCGCCAAATCCTTGTCCAATTGCAGTTTAGCCATCACCTTGACCGCTTGGTCCAGCGATTTGACCGAACCGTTGTGGAAATAAGGCGCGGTCAACGCGACGTTACGCAATGTCGGCACTTTGAACAAATGTTCGTCGGCCGGATTCTTCGAGACTTCGGCGACGCCCTTGTCTTTCATGAAATGATATTGCGCTTCGAAATAACCGTTTTCATGCACAGGGAACTTCTGGAACGCACCGCCGCCGTTGAATGCCGGTCCGCTATGGCAACTGGTGCAACCGAGTTCCACCGCCTTGTTCATGCCGCGAATCTGCTGTTCGGTCAGCGCCGAGGTATCGCCGCCGGCATATTTGTCGTAAGCGCTGTTCGGGGTAATCAACGTTCTTTCATAAGCGGCGATCGCCTTGGTCGCGGTATCCTTGGAAATCTCGCCGCCCGGGAATGCGGTGGCAAAAGCCTCTTGGTAACCTTCGATCGTCTTCAAGCGGGCCACCACATCATCCCAGCTCTTCATGCCCATCTCGATCGGATTGGTCACGGGTCCTGCCGCTTGATCTTCGAGGCTGGCCGCACGTCCGTCCCAGAACTGCACCTTGTTGAAGGCCGCATTCCAGACCGTCGGCGCGCTGCGGCCTCCGGTTTGACCGTTCACGCCCATAGAATTCGGCCGGTTGTCTTCGCCGCCCAGCATCGTATTGTGGCAGGAAGCGCAAGCCACGGTGCCGGTGGATGACAAACGCGGGTCGTGATAGAGCTGTTTACCCAGTTCGACCTTGGTTTCGGTGGTCGGATTGTCGGCCGGAGCAGGCGCCTCGGTCGGCAATGCTTCGAGCGCCCAAGCCACTGAAACAGAACTCGCTAAAGCCAGCGCCGTCGCCAGCGCACGTAATTTAAACATGATGATCCTCCTAGTTGTTTTTAGTTATTTGGTATAGCAAGACTTCATTGCTGATGATCTTGAAAAAACAGAGAGATAAGACCGAGACGCGAGGCATCGGCGCCTTTCCTTGAACGAAGTCAGCCAGCGCGCTAAATATAACCCTATCGCCACTTGTAAGCAACGCTTCGTTGACGCGGCCGGCATTCATTTCTTGCAAAACCGCACTCGGTTCCATTCAGCCGCTATTTTGACCTCAGCAAAGCTGGCAAGCCCGATCATGCTGTGTAAACGACCGCCGAGCCACTTGCGCATGAGTTATGACGGTAGTATTCTTCCGGCTTTTCGGAATGGAGTTGTATTGATGAACCCGTTTGTAGAAAACCCGCCTGAATCCAGGCAAACCCTCAAACGCCTGCTCGACGCATTGCGGCTTCCGGTCATCATCGCCGAACGATCGCTGACTAGCGTCCTTGCCCTGATTCTGACCAACTTCACATCCGCGCTATGGCTGACCTTCTTCAGCGCGCAGACTTTTTCGCTATCTTATGCATTGCTTGGTTTCATTTTTTTACTCACCGCCCTGCCCGCGCTGTGCTTTACCAAGCTCTTCCTGAGCTTGCGGGAAATCATCGCCCTACCTAAAAAGATCATTGATTTTTTACAAACCTCCGAAAACAAGTTTTCTGAATACCAGCAATTCCAGGAAAAACTCCGGGGGCAAATTCAGGATAAAAATCTTCAGCTAAATGACTTGAATACGGCCCGTAAGGGCGTGACCGATCTGTTCGCGCTGGGTAAACGCTTACGCGACGGGTTTGCGTTAAGCGGCAAACTCAAAGACGTGAAATCGCTGTTGAATGAATCCGTGGAGCTGAGAAATACGGCGTTGAATGCAATGCTGTTGGCCAATCCGCTCTTCATCGCGATCACGACCCTTTCTCTGCTAAGCAGTTGCCTATGGGCATTGGCGGTCCTGATCACCCTGCCGGTTTACTGGCTGTAATCGAGCTATATTGCCTAAAGCGGTGATTGGATAGGAGCCCAGAAAGCAAAAAAAATGCCGGGGCAACAACGATTGGCCCGGCATTCCTTTCTTCTAGATCAGAAGCTAGCGTGCTTATTTAGGTGCTGCTTCTGGCGCTGGAGCGGGAGCTGGCTCAGCGACTGGAGCTGCCGCACCCGGAGCACCCGGAGCACCCGGAGCACCCGCCTCGCCCTGAGCGCCCGCCGCACCCGGAGCACCCGGAGCACCCGCCGCACCCGGAGCGCCCGCTTCGCCCTGAGCACCCGCCGCTGCAGGCTGAGATGCGCCTTCAGCTGCTTTTTCTTCAGTCTTTTGGCAACCCGCCAACAACGCCAGACTCACAATACCTGCTGCAATGATTTTCAAATTTTTCATACTTGATATCCTAGAAGTTATTTTTTTATGAATCGCTACCCCTTTCCAGGGTCATAGCAGGCGATAACATACCAAATCCATAAAGGCATTACTAGAACCTTTCGAGATAAAGTGCGTCTGTCGCAACCACAAGCGAAGCAAAACCGAGCTCAAACAATGACAAAGAAAAAACGGCTGATTTACAGCTCAGACGGGCGAAAAAACATCCATGCCCGCGCTTGCCAATGCCCCGTATCTTACAGCTTCGCCAACACCTCGGCCACGGTCGCACCCATCGCCGCCGGCGTCGGGCAGATCGTGACGCCGAGTTCCCTCAACATCGCGACTTTTTCGGCCGCGCCTTCGCCGGCCGAGGAAATGATCGCGCCGGCATGACCCATGCGGCGACCTTCCGGCGCGGTCAGGCCCGCGATATAGGCGATGACCGGCTTGGTCATGTGTTCTTTCGCGAACAGGCCGGCTTCGACTTCTTGCGGGCCGCCGATTTCGCCGATCATCAGCACGACCTTGGTCTCGGGATCTTGCTCGAATTGTTCGAGAATATCGCGGTGCGATGAGCCGTTGATCGGGTCGCCGCCGATGCCGACCGAGGTCGAGACGCCGATGCCGAGGCGTTTCATCTGGTCGGCCGCTTCATAACCCAAGGTACCGGAACGGCCGACGATGCCGACGTTGCCCTGCATGTAGATATGGCCCGGCATGATGCCGAGCATCGAGCGGCCGGGGCTGATCGTGCCGGCGCAGTTCGGGCCGGTCAGGATCATGCGTTCTTCTTTCGGAAAACGGCGCAGAAAATTTTTGACCTGCATCATGTCCTGGGTCGGGATGCCGTCGGTGATCGAAACGCAATATTTAATGCCCGCATCGGCCGCTTCCATGATCGAATCGGCCGCGAAAGCCGGCGGCACGAACACGATGCTGGCTTCCGCGCCGGCTTTTTGCACCGCTTCCTTGACCGTATTGAACACCGGCCGGCCCAGATGGGTTTGGCCGCCCTTGCCCGGCGTCACGCCGCCGACGACATTGGAGCCGTATTTAATCATGTCTTCGGCATGAAACGAGCCGATCTTGCCGGTGAAGCCCTGAACGATGATGCGTGTGTTTTCGTTGATAAAAATTGCCATCTTGATTCCTTATGCTTGCGCGGCTTTCGCGACCGCCTGATTACGCGCCTGCACTGCTTTCTCTGCCGCCTCGGCCAACGTGTCGGCGGTAATGATCGGCAGGCCGCTTTCTCTGATGATGCGTTGACCTTCCTCGACATGGGTGCCGGACAGGCGCACGATCAACGGCACCTGCATGTCGATTTTCTTGACCGCATGCACGACGCCCTCGGCGATCCAGTCGCAGCGGTTGATGCCGGCAAAGATATTGACCAGCATCGCTTTCACGTTCTTGTCGGCCAACACCAGGCGGAAGGCTTTTTCGGTACGCTCCGCGGAGGCGCCGCCGCCGACGTCGAGAAAGTTCGCAGGTTCGCCGCCGGCCAGCTTGATCATGTCCATCGTCGCCATCGCGAGGCCCGCGCCGTTGATCATGCAACCGATATCGCCGTCGAGGCCGACATAGCTCAAGCCGCGATCGGCCGCCGCCATTTCGCGCGGATCTTCCTGGGTTTTGTCGCGCAGTTCGGCAATTTTCAGCTGCCGGAACAGGGCGTTGTCATCGAAGCCCATCTTCGCGTCCAATGCAATCAGCTCGTTGCTGCGGGTAATCACCAGCGGATTGATTTCGAGCATGCTGCAATCGTTCTCGCGCAGCGCCTTGTAGCAGCCCTTGATGGTCTTGACCGCGTGACTGATGATTTCGGCATCCAGGCCCAACGCGAAGGCCATTTCGCGCGCCTGATAGTCGAGCAGGCCGACCGCCGGTTCGATGTAAATCTTGGTGATCGCCTCGGGCCGGGTCTTCGCCAGCTCCTCGATGTCCATGCCGCCCTCGGCCGAACCGATCATCACGATTCGCTCGGCGCTGCGATCGACCAGCAGGCAGAAATACAGTTCCTTCGCGATGTCGGTGCCCGCCTCGATATACAGGCGGTTGCAGACCTTGCCGGCAGGGCCGGTCTGATGCGTACGCAGACGTTTGCCGAGCAGGCTGTCCGCGGCCGCCTCGACTTCGTCATGGCTCTTGCAGATCTTGATACCGCCGGCCTTGCCGCGCGCGCCTGAATGAATCTGCGCCTTGACCACCCACAGATGACCGCCGATTTCGCGGGCGCGCTGTACCGCGTCTTCCGGGCTGTACGCCAGGCCGCCCTCGGCGATCTTTACGCCGTAGCCCTGTAAAATTTCTTTCGCCTGATACTCATGAATATCCACGACTGTTGCCTCTTCAGTTCTTGTTCGCTGTTGTTATTTGGTTTTCGCGGCAATCGCTTCGGCCGCTCTTACGACATTGTTCGCCATTCTTTCGGAGGCCGCATCGATCAGGCGTCCGTCCAGCGAGGCCGCGCCTTTGCCTTGAGCGGCCGCTTCCTGCAAGGCCACCAGAATGCGTTTGGCCTTTTCGACTTCGGCGGCCGGCGGGGTAAAGACCTCATTGGCCAGTTCGATTTGCGACGGATGGATCGCCCACTTGCCTTCGCAGCCGAGCGCGGCGGCGCGCCGTGCGGCCTGTCTGAAACCTTCCGGGTCTTTCAGATCGCCGAACGGCCCGTCGATCGGACGCAGGCCGTAAGCACGGCAGGCCACGGTCATCCGGCTGATCGCCGCATGCCACTGGTCGCCCGGATAATCCGGATTCAGGCCGCCGATATTGACCGTGCGCGCGCGGTTGCTGGCCGCATAATCGGCGACGCCGAAATGCAGCGCTTCCAGGCGACCCAAGGCGCCTTGTCTGGCGATGTCTTCGACATTGGCCATGCCGAGCGCGGTTTCGATCAACGCTTCGATGCCGATCTTGTTTTTGAGCCCTTGCTGCATTTCCAGCTGGTTCAGCATCGCCTCGACCATGTACACATCGCCGTAAACGCCGACCTTCGGGATCAGGATCGTGTCGATCTTGGCGCCGGCCTGTTCGACCAGGTCGACCACGTCGCGCACCATGTACTGGGTATCCAGACCGTTGATCCGCACCGACAAGGTAATGCCGTGGCCTTTCCAGTCCAGATCGTTGATCGCTTCGATCACATTCTTGCGCGCCTGCAATTTGTCGTCGGGCGCGACCGCATCTTCCAGATCGAGAAAAATGAAGTCCACACCGCTTTTCAAAGCTTTTTCGAACATGCCGGGATTGGAACCGGGAACTGCCAGTTCGCAGCGTTGAACGCGCTGTACCGACGCCGTATATAAAGTGTGACTCATTTTAGCTACCTGCCTGTGCTTGCTTTAAACAAAATGATCCGGCCGAATGACTCATCGCATCCGGTGACTTCGGTCATCAACAAATAAATCCGCCATTTTACTTTCGGAGAATTCAATGTCAATGATTAACGCTATTGCTCAGGGACTCGAAGCTCAGGACAGCTGGACTCAGGCCGCGCATCGGCTATTGCCGATTGCGGCCCAGTATGTCATCATTGGCGGTTTTTGAGTTTTGACGCCCAGCGTCGACCTCTGTTTTTATCACCTTACCACCCTGACGAGGCAAATCCATGGCTGGTCGCAACCACCTTTATATTCCAGGCCCTACCAACGTTCCTCACGAAGTCTTGAGCGCGATGCACGCGCCGATGGAAGACCATCGCTCACCCAAATTCCCGACCCTGTTCAAGCCGCTGCTCGAAGACATGAAAAAAATCTTCCGCACCGAAAAAGGCCAATGCTTCATTTTCCCTGCCACCGGCACCGCCGGCTGGGAAATCGCGCTGACCAACACGCTGAATCCGGGCGACAAAGTCCTGATTTACCGTTTCGGCCAATTCAGCCACCTGTGGGCTGAAATGGCAAAACGCTTAGGCTTTGATGTCGAGATCCATCAGGAAACCTGGGGCAAGGGCATTCCTCTGGACAAGCTGGAAGCGCGCCTGAAGGAAGACAAGAATCACGAAATCAAGGCGGTCTTGGCGACGCACAACGAAACCGCGACCGGCGTGACCAGCGACATCGGCGGCGTCCGCAAAGCCCTGGATGCGGCAAGCCATCCTGCATTTTTGTTCGTTGACGGCGTCAGCTCGATCGCCAGCCTGAATTTCCGGATGGACGACTGGGGCGTCGACGGCGCGATCAGCGGCTCGCAAAAAGGCTTCATGCTGCCGGCCGGCGGCGCCTTCCTGTGCTTCAGCGAAAAAGCATTGAAAGCGACCGAAACCAGCAAATACCCGCGCTGCTTCCTGGATCTGCGCGACCAGATGAACCAGAATAAGGACGGCTACACGCCTTATACCCCGGCGCTGCCGATTCTGTACGGCTTGCGCAAGGCGCTGGACCTGTTGCTCGAAGAAGGCATGGACAATGTCTATGCGCGCCATCACCGCCTCGCCGAAGGCACCCGCAGAGCGATTGCGGCCTGGGGCCTGCAATTGTGCGCTCACCCCGGTTTCGAATCCGATACCGTCTCGGCGGTCGTCGTGCCCGAAGGCAAGGATGCCCGCGACGTGATCGGCACCGCGTTCAAAAAATACAATATCTCGCTCGGCGCGGGCCTGTCCGAATTGTCCGGCAAGGTATTCCGCATCGGCCATGTCGGCGACATGAACGACGTATCGATGCTCGGCGCCTTCGCCGGCGTCGAAATGGCGATGCTCGACAGCGGCTTCGACATCAAGCCGGGCAGCGGCGTTGGCGCAGCGGTCGAATATTACCGTTCGACTGCGAAGTAATAAAGCGGCAAGGCCGGGTTGCATGCAACCCGGCCTCCGCTGCTTGACCTTCATTTCGAGAGGATGCCATGAGCAAACCCAAAGTCGTCGTGACCCGCAGATGGCCGGCGGAAGTCGAAGCCAAACTCAAGGAACTGTACGACGTCACGCTGAACGAGACCGACGTGCCGATGACGGCCGACGCCTTGAAACAGGCCCTGCAAACCGCCGATGCGCTGCTGCCGACCGTCACCGATCCGATCACCGCCGACATTCTGCGCGTGCCGGACAAGCGCGCCAGGATCATCGGCAATTTCGGCGTCGGCTATAACAATATCGACGTTGCGAGCGCGAAGGAAGAAGGCCTGGTCGTGACCAATACGCCCGGCGTCCTGACCGACTGCACGGCCGACATTGCGATGCTGCTGCTGCTGATGTCGGCCCGCCGCGCCTCCGAAGGCGAACGCCTGGTGCGCAGCGGCCAATGGACCGGCTGGTGCCCGACCCAACTGCTCGGCCAAAAAGTGACCGGCAAGACGCTCGGCCTGATCGGCTTCGGCCGGATCGCGCAGGCGACGGCCAGGAAAGCGCATCACGGCTTCGGCATGAAAATCCTGTTCTATACGCCGCGCAATGCCCCGGCGCAGGACAGCATCGACGACGCTCAGGCAACCCGTTGCGCGACGATCGAGGAACTGTTGAGCCAGGCCGATTTTGTCTCCATGCATTGCCCAGGCAGCGCCGAAAATCGGCACCTGATCAACGAGCAGCGCTTAAAGCAGATGCGCTCGTCCGCGCACTTGATCAACACCGCGCGCGGCGATGTGGTCGACAATCAGGCCTTGTACAAGGCACTGAAGGAAGGCTGGATCGGCGGCGCGGGACTCGATGTTTACGAAGGCGAGCCAAATGTTTATCCGGGCTTTCTGGAACTCGACAATATCTCGCTACTGCCTCATCTTGGCAGCGCCAGCGAGGAAACCCGCGTCGCGATGGGCAACCGAGTGCTGGACAATATTGCGGCGTTTTTTGCAGAGCAGGAGCCGCGCGATAGGGTGGTGTAGTCAAAAAACCAAGCTTAGGCGGATATACAAAAACATGAAGTGAGTCGCTTGCAATGGATAAGCGACTCACTTCATTCTCATGGTATTACTTTTGCATATCCCAAATAATCGTATCTGAACTAAAGTCCTGTTCATGAGGCCACATAATTCCATGATGCGCTGGACGCACTAGACGAAAATAAGACGCGTCCATTAGTTCTCTGAAAGCACTGCCTTGCAAATAGGGCTTAACATCAAAAACACCTGAAATTCCGCTACTGGTGAGTATCTCGATTTTATAATCATCAAGAGGAACAGCTTTGACAATTTTATCCATGCGCTCCCCCGCCCCTAGCGCAATGGATCAATTTTAAAGATAGGCTCGCCTGCGACCGCCAGTTTCCAATCTACCAGCAAGTCTTCCCTATGTATTTCAATCCAAGCCTGAACTAATTTCAATTTAGCAGCAGGCAAGCCACCGCTCAAAACGATACCGTCATCAATGGCGATCGATGCTTCATGTTCCCCATATTCCGCATGAATGTGTGGACGGTTATGCTGCTTGTTGTCGTAGAAGTACATCAAAATTAAGATGCCATAAAACATCGAAATTGTTGGCACATTACCTCCTAAAAAACTTATTCGACGCGATTTTCTTCACCGCAGAGAGCGGGTAGACTGCACCATTTGAACATTAAATCAAGTCTCGTTAGCACTTAGTAAAAACCAGAATTATCTATAACTGGCATCAACTACAGCAAATGCCGAATCGCGTCCCGCTCTTCCTTCAGCTCGGCCTCGCTGATCCGCATCCTTTGCATGCTGAATTCATTGATGTCCAGCCCCTTCACGATAGTGACCTCGCCGTTGGTCACCGTCACCGGGAACGAATACATCAGATCCCGTTCGATTGCGTAACTCCCGTCGGACAGGATACCCATGCTGACCCAGTCGCCCTCCGGCGTATCCAGGGCCCAGCTCCGCATCTGATCGATCGCGGCATTAGCCGCGGAGGCGGCGCTCGACAAGCCGCGCGCCTGGATCACTGTCGCGCCGCGTTGCTGCACGGTCGGAATGAAATCATTGATAAACCAGTCGCGTTCGACCAGGGACAGCGCATCCTGCCCCTTGACTTTCGCATGATGCAGATCGGGATATTGGGTCGTCGAATGATTGCCCCAAATCGTCATGCTCTTCACGTCGGTAGCCAACACACCGCATTTATTGGCGAGCTGACTGATCGCCCGGTTATGATCGAGACGGGACATCGAGGAAAAATTCTCAGGCCCGAGGTCGCGCGCGTTTTTAAGCGCGATCAATGCATTCGTATTGGCCGGATTGCCAGTCACCAAAACCTTCACTTTGCGGCTGGCGACATCGTTCAGCGCCTTGCCCTGCACCGAAAATATCTCCGCATTCACCTCCAAGAGATCCTTGCGCTCCATGCCCGGCCCGCGCGGACGCGCGCCGACCAGAAACACATAATCGGCGTTTCTGAAGGCGATACGCGGGTCATCGGTCGTTTCGATGCGGTAAAGCAAAGGACTCGCGCAATCCTGCAACTCCATCACCACGCCGTTCAGCACATGCATCGCCTGCGGAATTTCGAGCAGATGCAGCATGATCGGCTGCTCAGGACCGAACAATGCGCCCGAAGCCAGGCGGAAAAGCAGAGAATAGCTGATTTGTCCGGCAGCACCAGAAACCGCGATATGAACGGGGGTTTTCATTTGTTATCCCTAATAATTAAAATGTGAGGGTCTTATTTGATAACGCTGCATGTGGAAAACATCATCGCTCGCGGTAAATAACAACTGCGGAGAAGCTAAGCATTCACGCCATTTTGATTGTATTCGAGCCCTGTCTGCCTGGTTAATGATAACGTCAAGCCTGCACGCCCGCAAGCCAATTGATCGCTAAATACGACCGATCGGCGCGCCTCAGCTCGGCCAACATCGAAAACGCATCTCGGGTATAATAAGCGCCCATTTAACCTTTGCATTCGGCCGTCCAGGGCCCATTTCGGACATCCATGAAAAAGTTGCTGTTCCAATTCGATACCGACCTGCATCCCTCAGTCTTCGACACCGTCGTGGCCTATGACGGGGGCGCCGATCACGTGACCGGTTTCGGCGGTCTGACGCCGGACAATATCGGCGGCCTGGTCGAAGGCGCGATCTTCACACGCCCGCCGAAAGACAAGAAGAACACCGCGATCTTCATCGGCGGCAGCGACATGATCGCAGGGCAAAACCTGCTGAAAGCGGTGCAGAGTAAATTTTTCCCCGGTTTTCAGGTCTCGGTAATGCTGGACAGCAACGGCGGCAATACGACCGCCGCCGCCGCGGTCTCTAAACTCGCGGTCAACGGCAGCCTCGCCGGCAAGAAAGCGGTCGTCCTGGCCGGCACCGGCCCCGTCGGACAGCGGGCCGCGGTGATGCTGAGCCGCGAAGGCGCGATCGTGTCGATGACCGGGCGCAAAATGACGAAGGTCGTCGAGGCCTGCGAGGCGATGAAAGCGCGCTTCGGCGTCGACATCACCCCGATCGAAGCGGTCGACCATGATGCCCGCGGCCGGGCGATCGAAACCGCAAACATCGTGTTTGCGGCCGGCGCGGCCGGCATCGAACTGATCGGCGCCGAACACTGGCAAAACAATCCGCATATCGAACTGATCGCGGATGCGAACGCGACCCCGCCGATCGGCATCGGCGGCATCGACGTGTTCGACAAAGGCCAGGAACGCCACGGCAAGATCATCTGGGGCGCGCTCGGCTTCGGCCCGTTGAAACTCGAACTGCACCGCGCCTGCATCGGCAAACTGTTTACCGACAATAAACTGGTTTTCGACGCGGAAAACATTTTCGAATTAGCCAAACAAATGGCTTGATCGCCGCTTTCACCCCATTCAATCCGTGAAAAGCGAACCGACCTTCGCGATACGCGACAATGCCCTCGCCATTTACCAGGCGGGTGTGGCGGCGGCCGATCCGTATCTAGCGGTCAAGCACTGCCTGTCGGCCGATGCGGAGCATTTGGCGATTCGCCTGGATATTGACGATCCCGGCAAACAGCGCCTGGGCCAATGGCAGAAAATCCATCTGATCGCTTTCGGCAAGGCCGCCTGCGCGATGGCGAAAGCGGCCGAAGAGGCGATTCCCGAAGCGTTGCGGGCCGGCAGAGGCATCGCGGTGACCAACTATGAAAATGTCGCGGAACTGACTCATACCGATGTCTTCGGCGCGGGCCATCCGCTACCGGACGCCGCAGGACTCAACGCCGCCCAACGGATTGCCGAAAAAGTCGGCCGGGCAGAGGCCGGCGAGTTGGTACTGGCGCTGGTCAGCGGCGGCGGTTCGGCCTTAATTCCCTGCCCTGTCGAATCCGTATCCTTGTCCGAAAAATGCGCGGTCACGAGTTTACTTCTGGCCAGCGGCGCGGACATCAACGAGATCAACTGCGTGCGCAAGCATCTGTCGCAACTGAAAGGCGGCGGCCTCGCCAAGCTCGCGGCCCCTGCCGACCTGCATGCGCTGATCCTGTCCGATGTGCTCGGCGACGACCTGAGCGCAATCGCGAGCGGCCCGACCGTACCCGACCCGAGCACCTTCGCCGAGGCGATCGGCATTTTGCAAAACCGGCAGATTTGGGAACGGCTGCCCGATGCGGTCCGTGACTATTTACAAAACGGCGCAAAGGAGCAAGTTCCTGAAACCCCGAAGCCGAATGATCCTGTCTTTCAGCACACCGGCCACACCCTGATCGGCAGCAATGCGATCAGTCTGAATGCCGCAGCCAAACACGCGCGGCAGTTCGGTTACGAGACCCGAATCTACAGCGGGCATTTGTGCGGCATCGCCCGGGAAGCCGCGGAACAATGGGTCAAAACGATAGCTTTACTGCCGCCAGTCGAAAAACCGGTCGCCTTTCTGGCCGGCGGCGAAACGACGGTCAGACTGACCGGCAATGGTCTCGGCGGCCGCAATCAGGAAATGGCGCTCGCGTTCGCGCTGGCCGCCGAACGCAACAAACTCGATGCGAACTGGGTGTTTTTGAGCGCCGGCACCGACGGCCGCGACGGTCCGACCGATGCGGCCGGAGGACGGGTCGACCCAGGCTCCTTGGCGAGGATGCGTGCCGGAGGCGTCGATCCGGCAGCCCTGCTCGACAACAACGATTCGTATCACGCCCTTCAGGCATCCGGCGACTTGCTGGTCACCGGCGCGACCGGCACCAATGTCGCCGACTTGCAGATTCTGCTGCTTTACCCAAAAACGACGGCCGGTCGATAACGCTTTGCACCACCCCCGACAAGCCCTAAAATATCCCAAATTCTTTATGGAGATTTGCATGTTTAATAAATCGATGACTATCGAAGGTTTCGACCCTGAACTCTTCCAGGCGCTCGAAGACGAACGCCGGCGCCAGGAAGATCACATCGAACTGATCGCATCCGAAAACTATTCCAGCCCGCGCGTTCAGGAAGCGCAAGGCAGCGTGCTGACCAACAAATACGCGGAAGGCTACCCCGGAAAACGCTACTATGGCGGCTGCGAGCACGTCGATGTCGTCGAGCAATTGGCCATCGACCGCGCCAAGCAGCTGTTCGGCGCCGACTGGGCGAACGTACAGGCGCACTCCGGCTCGCAAGCGAATGCGGCAGCCTACATGGCGCTGATCCAGCCGGGCGACACGATCTTGGGTCTGGCGCTGTCCGACGGCGGCCATTTGACGCACGGCGCGAAGCCGAACTTCTCCGGCAAAATCTATAACGCCGTGCAATACCATCTGGATCCCGCCACCGGCCGGCTCGACTACGATAAGATCGAAGCCCTGGCGCGCGAACATCAACCGAAAGTGATCGTCGCCGGTTTCTCCGCCTATTCGCGGATCATGGACTGGGCGCGCTTTCGCGCGATCGCCGACGCGGTCGGCGCCTACCTGCTGGTCGACATGGCGCATGTCGCGGGCCTGGTCGCTGCCGGCGTTTATCCTAACCCGGTGCCGTTCGCCGACATCGTCACCACCACGACGCACAAAAGTCTGCGCGGCCCGCGCGGCGGCATCATCCTGGGCAAAGCCAACGCCGAGATAGAAAAGAAAATCAACTCGATGATTTTCCCCGGCATCCAGGGCGGCCCTTTGATGCACGTGATCGCGGCCAAGGCCGTCGCCTTCAAGGAAGCGCTGGAGCCGGAATTCAAGGTTTATCAGCAGCAGGTAATCAAGAATGCGCAGGCGATGGCTAAAGTCTTCATCGATCGCGGTTTCGACGTGGTCTCCGGCGGCACCGACAACCATTTGATGCTGGTCTCGCTGATTCCGAAAGGCATCACCGGCAAGGCCGCCGACGCCGCGCTCGGCAAGGCGCACATCACGGTCAACAAGAACGCGGTGCCTAACGACCCGGAATCGCCGTTCGTCACCAGCGGCATCCGCGTCGGCACGCCGGCCCCGACCACGCGCGGTTTCAAGGAAGAACAGGTGATCGAGGTCGCGCATTGGATGTGCGATGTGATGGAAAACATCGACGATGAAAACGTGATCGCGGCGGTGCGCGAGAAGGTCGCGGCCTTGTGCGCGCGTTTTCCGGTTTACGGCGCGTAACACAGCTTATAACCCTACATCCATTTTTAAAGTGGACAAACCACTTTACCGTTTGCCACCTTAAACATTCACTATGGTGGGCAGCTTAGCGCTGCCCACCCTACGAGGAAAGCATGTCTGATATAGAAATCGCCCAACAGGCCAAAATGAAACCGATCATCGACCTGGCGCGCGAACAATTCGGCATCGACGCCGAACATCTCGACCCTTACGGTCATTACAAGGCCAAACTGTCGCTGGATTATGTGAACAGCCTCGGCGACAAGCCGGACGGCAAACTGATTCTGGTCACCGCGATCAGCCCGACGCCGGCCGGCGAAGGCAAGACCACCACCTCGGTCGGCCTCGGCGATGCGATGAACCGGATCGGAAAAAAAACGATCATGTGCCTGCGCGAACCTTCGCTCGGCCCTTGCTTCGGCGTGAAAGGCGGCGCGGCCGGCGGCGGCCATGCGCAAGTCGTGCCGATGGAAGACATCAACCTGCATTTCACCGGCGACTTTCACGCAATCGGCGTCGCGCACAACCTGCTGTCGGCATTGATCGACAACCACATCAACCACGGCAATGCGCTCGGCATCGACCCGCGTAGGATCCAATGGAAGCGCGTGGTCGACATGAACGACCGCGCGCTGCGCCATATCGTGGTCGGCATGGGCGGCCCCGCGAACGGTTACCTGCGCGAAGACGGCTACGACATCGTGGTCGCCTCGGAAGTGATGGCGATTCTCTGCCTCGCGACCAGCCGCGCCGACTTGAAGGAACGCCTAGGCCGCATCGTGATCGGCTACAAGCACGACAACAAGACTCCGGTTTATGCCCGCGACCTGAATGCGCACGGCGCGATGGCCGCATTATTGAAAGACGCGATCAAGCCGAACCTGGTGCAGACGCTCGAAAACAACATCGCCTTCATCCACGGCGGCCCGTTCGCGAACATCGCACACGGCTGCAACACGGTCACCGCGACCCAGACCGCTTTGAAACTGGCCGATTATGTGATCACCGAAGCCGGCTTCGGCGCGGACCTCGGTGCGGAAAAATTCGTCGACATCAAATGCCGGATGGCGGGATTGCAGCCGTCGGCGGCGGTATTGGTCGCAACGGTGCGGGCACTGAAATTCCACGGCGGCGTCGCCAAGGACGATTTGAATCAGGAAAACCTGGCTGCACTCGACAAAGGCTTCGCGAATCTGGAACGGCATTACCGTAACATCACCGAACATTACGGCCTGCCCTGCATCATCTGTGTCAATCATTTCACCTTCGACACCGAAGCCGAACTGGACTTGTTGCAGGATAAATGCCGGACACTCGGCGCCGTCTGCATCGTGTCCAAACACTGGGCCGAAGGCGGCAAGGGCGCCGAACAACTCGCGCATGCGGTCGCCGAAACGGCCGATCACCATCACGACGGCTGCCGTTTCGTTTACGACGATGACCTGAGCCTCTGGGAAAAAATCGAAACGATCGCGACCAAGTTGTACGGCGCGGCGGGCGTCACCGCGAATGCGAAAGTCAAAGCCCAGCTTGCGGCCTGGAATGCCGAATACGGCCATTTCCCGATCTGCATGGCCAAGACGCAAATGTCGTTCTCTACCGACGCCACGGTCAAGGGAGCCCCAACCGGGCACACAGTCGAAATCAGGGAAGTTAAATTGGCAAACGGCGCCGGCTTCATCGTCGCGATCGCGGGCGACATCATGACCATGCCGGGTCTGCCGAAAGTGCCGGCGGCCGAGAAAATCGACATCGACGAGAACGGCCGGATCAGCGGGCTGTTTTAAAAACAAAAGTAGCCTCGATGCAATGCAACGGAATCGAGGAATTCGAGGCCCGAAAGTCTCTCTCAGGTTTGACGTTATCGAAGCCCAAACGCCTGCGGCAACAACTTCAGGCATTTGATTAGGGTTAGGCCAGAGCCCCCACTTCAATGGGAAGACTTATGGCTTCGATAGCCTCGCTTCCGTTTACACAGCATAGAGGCAGAGGCTGTGCTGTGTTTTGGTTGAGTGAGACCGAGTCAATCGCTTGCTCGAAAAGCTGGCCGCTTTGTTGCCCGCGAAGCCGTGCCCAGGACACAGACGCAAAATACCATCCGCAAAAGTTATTTTTGCCCCTATCCCTACCCTCCTTTCCTCAAACTCATGAAAGACCGCTCGTCTCCGTTACCGAAAATCATTCTTCTGGGAATCGCCGGCGTTTTACTGCTCGGCTGTTCGACACTCGCCGAAAAAACCGCCTCAGCCCCGAAGATCAAAAACGTGATCATGATCATCGGCGACGGCATGGGGCCACAGCAGGTCGGTTTGCTGCTGTCCTATGCCAGACAGGCGCCGCATGGGGTGCTCAGGGACCACAGAACCGCGCTGGACCGGATGCTCGAAAACGGCCGCATCGGCATCTCGCTGACCTATCCCGACGGCGCCCTGGTCACCGATTCGGCGGCGTCCGCGACGCAACTCGCGACCGGCAAATTCGCCAAGGCCGAAATGGTCGGACTGGATGCGGAGGGGCGTCCTGCGGAAAACATCATCGAAAAAGCCAAACGCTGGGGCAAGGCGACCGGTCTGGTGTCGGACACCCGAATCACGCATGCGACGCCCGCCGCATTCGCCGCGCATGAGACGCACCGCAGCCACGAGACCATCATTCCGGAAGGCTTGCTCGCCACCGACGCCGATGTGATGTTCTCCGGCGGCCTCGATTATTGGCTGCCGCAAGCCGCTGGCGAAAAAAGTTCGGCCCTTCATCAACAGCTCGAAACGATGACTGAGCGTGCCTTTAAGATAAGTTCAGCGCGCAAGGACGACAAAAACTTGCTCGAAACCGCCCAAAAACAGGGTTACCAACTGGTCTTCAACGCTCGTCAGCTGCGCCAGGCAACCGGCAAAACCCTGGGGCTGTTTGCAGGCTCCGGAATGAGCGACGGCACCATCGAAAGCCGAAACCGCCAGAATCCGAAACATGCCGAGCCGACGCTCGCGGAGATGAGCGAGCAGGCGCTGAAGATTCTGGAGCGCGACGAACAAGGTTTCTTTTTGATGATCGAAGCGGGCCAGATCGACTGGGCCGGGCACCGGAACGATACCGGGCTGATGCTGCATGAAATGCTCCGCTTCGATGCGATGCTGCACAAGGTGCTGGACTGGATGGGCGAGCGGGATGATACGTTGTTGATCGTGACCGCGGATCATGAAACGGGCGGCTTCGGTTTCAGCTACTCGGGCAAAAACATTCCCGAACCGAAACGCCTGGCCAGCGGCCATGTCTTCAAGCCCAATTCCAATTTCGGCAGCCCCGACATTCTCGACAAACTGTATGAGCAAAATCTCAGCTATCAGGCGATCTTTGCCGAATTCGACGTGCTGCCGCACGCGCAAAAGACGGCGGACACTCTGGCCGAACAAATCAACCGCCATAGTGGATTCAAGATCGACGCCGGCGAAGCCGAAAGCCTCCTGGTAACCCAAGCGAATGCCAGCAAATCGCCGGGCAACAGCGCATTTTTAGTTTACACGAAGGACAATCGCGAAAAGCTTCTCTCCGAAATTCTGAGTGCAAAACAGCAGGTCGTATGGGCCAGCGGCGCGCATACCAGCACGCCGGTCTTCGTATTTACAAAGGGTAACGAGCGCGTGATCGAGCCGTTTGCGAACATTCTGCATCACACCGACATCGGCCGCTTGATGATCGATGCGCTGCGGCCCCAAGGCGCGGCGGATTAAGGCATTTCCCTATGGGTTCAGGCGCGGTTCATGCAACTGTCATCGAACCGTCGTGAAACTGTAACGCAAGCGCCGCACAATGAAATCCTCTGCAACTCGACAGGAATCATTGTGATGCAAACCACCCAACGCAACCCTTGGCAGGCTGTCCGCATCAACCTGCTCTATTCGGCGCTCGGCTTGTCGGCGTTTAGCCTGCTGGTCACCTGGTCGGTCGAACTGCTTGCCAAAACGTTATTTCTGAACTGGTAAACACCCGTTTTGCCCTGCGCCACGCAGGGCTTCCCGCCCCTCTTCTCGTCCTCTTTCCTCTGCGTTTCATCATCCATATCTCTCTTTTATTCAATCGATTAAAAGACAAAGCTATTTTAAATTATAGCTTTTGGAGGTATGATTAGGCTTAACCGTTTTTTAATAATAGGTGATGTGCCATGAAACGCTTATTCGCATTATGCCCTTTAATTTTTTTGACCTGGGCGACTTCTTCGCATGCTGAGTTTATAACAATGGAACTCCCGATTGAAAATAAGGATATCGACATTGTTTATTATGATCTGCCAGATGGCAATCCCAATAATTTTACCGGTACCGATAAGAAAAAACTGGATGGCAAGGACCTTTTGAAAGACCCCAAAAACAACCATTTGGTGCTTGTCGTTAATTATGACCGATTGAAAACCGCTGATAACATCACATGGACTCTGGAAGAATGGAAAGGCACGGCTCCTTTCGACCGCGACTCAGATAAACCTGATGTCGAAAGTGAAATATTTAAAGGCAACGGAAGATTATTTATCAAAAAAAGATTGCACGGTGAAATCAAGCCAAATGATCTGAAGAACAAAAAAGTGACTGGAACCACTAATTTTGAAGAAGGCAATGCGGCTTTGTTACCCTTCCAAACCGATACAATCTCGCTCGGTGGACACCAGGGTTCTGTTTCCGTAACGGGTAAACTGGATTCCGCTAGCGAAGGCAAAATCATCCAGTTCAAGGGAAATGTCACCGGCACCGCCTTTATTGGCGATCCTGTTGCTAATCATCAAGTCACCTTGACCATCAAAATCAAAGCCAAACTCAAAAAGTCACTCTGACCCTCAAAATCAAAGCTAAACTCAAACACTAGCACAGAACCCTTAGCCATAAGGATTCACCTAAATCCCCTTCTCTCGATTGAATCCGGCATGGATTGCCGGAAGCCAAGGAAGGCTCGAATTATCGCCCCGCCGTCCTTTCCTGACCGCATGACGGTAATTCATGAAGTCGAAGTAAGAGAAAAGTCAGCATAACCCATAGATAGACTAACGGAATTTTGCTATTCTCAGCAGATCAAAGCGTTTTATTTTAATTTAAAAGTAGAATATACTAATGTTCTACTTTTAAGCAGACCACCTGTTTGCTCCTTCCTAATTTAGCCCGAGGAGGCCAAGCAATGGAAAATTTTACCCCTTACTCCGCTCTCGCGGGCGGCGCCCTGATCGGTATCAGTTGCGCCTTGCTCTTGTTTTTTAACGGTCGCATCGCCGGTATCAGCGGCATCATGAACGGCGCATTCTCCGCCCCGAAAAACGACAGGGCCTGGCGCCTGTTGTTCCTGGCCGGCTTGGTCGTCGGCGGATTATTTCTGCAAGGGCTTTTGCCCGGCTTCAATACGCCGCGGCAAGGTTATCCGCTCGCCTTGCTCGGCATCGGCGGCTTCCTGGTCGGATTCGGTGCTCGCCTGGCGAATGGCTGCGTCAGTGGTCATGGCGTCTGCGGCATCGCCCGTTTGTCGATCCGCTCGATCGCAGCGACGCTGACCTTTATCGCCACCGGCATGATAACGGTCTATGTGATCCGCCATCTGCTGGAGCTGGCCGCATGAAAACCCATCTGATCGCGCTCCTGAGCGGTATTTTATTTGGTGCAGGCTTGGCGCTCGCGCATATGGTCGATCCGAATAAAGTACAGAATTTTCTCGATGTGACGGGCCATTGGGATCCCAGCCTGCTGTTTGTGATGATCGGGGCCCTGTCCGTTGCGATGATCGCATTCAAATTCATTCTCAAACGCCCCGCGCCGCTTTGGGCGACGTCTTTTCATCTCCCCCAAAAGACGTCGATTGACCCGAAGCTGATCGCCGGGGCGGCCATTTTCGGCATCGGCTGGGGCATGAGCGGTTATTGCCCCGGCCCTTCGGTCACCGGCTTGAGTTTGTTCTCATCGGAATCGGTGATCATGATCCTCACGATTTATCTTGGCTTTTTCGCCTGTCATCGTCTGCTGGATCGGCCGTAACCCATCCCTCATCCCGGCAATGATCCTCCTCGATCGTTGCCGTTGTCTTCCGTTTTTGGCTTCAGCATGGATTTAGAGGATGTCCGCAAGGAACAGGAATGTTAAAATCCTGCTTTTCCGCGCCCCAGTCAGGCGCTTTTTTATCCCAGCGAATTCCCCATATCTGCACCATGAAACGATTGATCGAAACCAAATTAGTGAATCCCCTGCTCGAACAATACGGCGTTCCTTCCTATAAAACCGTAGGCTCCGCAGGCATGGATCTGGTGGCGTGCATTCCCGAGCCTATCGTGATCGGCGGCCGGCAACACCGGCTGATCGGCACCGGCCTTGCGATCAACATTCAAGATCCCGGCCTGGTCGCGGTCGTCGCAAGCCGTAGCGGGCTGTGCCTGAATCATCAAATCCGGGTCGGTCAAGGGGTCGGCATCATCGATTCCGATTATCATGGCGAAATCGGCGTGATTCTGCATAATGACGGCGAAGACAATTATGTCGTTAATCCGGGCGAAAGAATCGCGCAGTTGCTTTTCATGCCGGTAGTGCAAGTCGCGCTCAAAATCGTTCCTGAATTCACCACCCTCACCGAACGCGGCAGCGGCGGCTTCGGCTCGACCGGAAAAGCCTAATCTTATTGCGGTTATCGGCTATCCTTAAGCGAATTTGAGAGATGCTAATTCATTAAAGTTGGCCTGCACCTCTCGTTCATAACCTGTCAGTTTAATTTCTATTTGAAAGGATAGAGAATGTTTCGACTTTTCTCTTATTTGGCCACCTTATCCGCGCTGTTGCTTCTGGTGTCGGGCTCCGGCGTCTTCTGGATCTCATCCAGCGCCATGGAACAAGCAAAAGAAGAAGCGGTCGGTGGGCTCGCCAAGGGCATCGGCCTGTCGATTGCCGCGCAAATCGACCTGCTGAATAACAGCCTCGACAAATTGGCGCAAGACGCCGAAACGGTGCAGGCGGTCGCCGGTCAAAATCCGGAATCGATGCGCCTGGCGGCGGCCAAGCTAACGCAATATCTTCCCCACGCGTTGAATGTCCGGCTGCTGCTGCCCGGCATCACCGAACTGGATGACAAGAGTTCGCCGCCGATGACTTACGCCGATCTGAACATGGTGCGCGAAACGATCTCCAACAACCGCAACCCTTTGCCGGCAATTCATCAGGGTGACGATCCCAGCAACAGACACTTGGCGATTGCCAGAAGGGTCGTGCAGGGCGAGCAAACGATCGGCGTGCTTCTGGTCAGTTTCGACGATGATATCATCCGCAAAAGCATAGCGCAGGCGCAGGTCAGCGCTGGCTATATCCGCCTGCATCAGGAAAAATTGTTATTGGGCGCGTCCGGCGAGGCCCCCGCCGGGGAGGACGACAGCCGTCTGCAAATCCCGATTGCAAACACCAATTGGGAAATCAGTTACGGAACGGCCGACGCGCCGATCACGCTCGACTACGGCCTGATGCTCAGTTTTATCCTGATTCCTCTGGGACTGATGGCGGCGGCTTTTCTGCTGAGCTATCGCCTGTTGTCGAAGATGCTGAGCGAAGACTTGAGCAGCACGATGCGGGCATTCAAAGATTTGATGAAAAACAAATTTCAAGGCAGCTATTCGACCAAACTGAACGAAATGCACGGCTTTATTTCGACCTTGTCGCAATACAAGCGCGTTTTGGAGCACGACGGCAACGATGTCGCCGTTGCTCCGCTTAACGTGGCCGAAGATGACCTCGGATTTAGCGACTTTTCATCGGATATGACCGATTTCGGGTTCGGCAATCAACCGGCAAAGAAGGCAAAATCCAAAACTCCCGAACGTCGCAACGAAAAATCCGAAATCTTTAAAAAGCCAGCCCAGGCTGCACTCGGCAAAAAGCCGGAGCCCAGTTCATCGAACGAGCCCCTCACTGTAGACAAACCGAGAATCGAAGCCACCATCATCCCCGCGGCAAAAGCCGTTGACCCAAAGGATGCCATCTTCAGGGCCTACGATATCCGCGGCATCGCCGGTGAATCCTTATCGAAAGAAATCGTCTACGATATCGGCCGCGCGCTCGGTACGGAAGCCAAAGCGCGAGATTGCGATACGATCGTGCTGGCCCGGGACGGCCGCAACTCGAGTCCCGAACTGTCGGAAGCGGTCGCCCGCGGCATCGTCTCCACCGGTTGCGACGTGCTCGACATCGGCATGGTGCCGACGCCGGTGCTGTATTTTGTCGCGCATCACACCGAAGACCGCTGCGGCGTGATGATCACCGGCAGCCACAATCCGGCCGAGTATAACGGCATCAAGATGATAATCAAGGGGGAAACGCTTGCGGAAGATCGCATTAAAAGCCTGAAAAGATGCATCGACAGCCAGGCCTTTACCGTTGCCGGCCCCGGCACGATCGAAAAAGACAGCCGCTACGGCAATGAATATATCGGCACGGTCGCCGACGACGTGCACCTGGGCCGGCCAATGAAGGTCATCGTCGATTGCGGCAATGGCGTGGCCGGCGACATAGCGCCAAAGTTGCTCAGAACCATAGGCTGCGAAGTGATCGAGTTGTGCTGCGAGATCAACGGCGCGTTCCCGAATCATCACCCCGATCCGAGCCAGCCCGAAAATTTGGAAGAACTGATCATAGCGGTCAAGCATTATCAGGCCGACCTCGGCCTGGCGTTCGACGGCGACGGCGACCGGCTTGGCGTGATCGATTCGAACGGCAAGATCATCTGGCCGGACCGGCAAATGATGCTGTATGCACAAAACGTATTGGCCGCGCGGCCGGGCACGGAGATCATTTTCGATGTCAAATGCAGCCGGCATTTGGCCGCCCAGATCAAAAAATTCGGCGGCCGGCCGACGCTATCGAGAACCGGACATTCGCTGATGAAAGCGAAAATCCAGGAAAGCGGCGCCGGCCTAGCCGGCGAAATGAGCGGGCATATCTTCTTCAATGACCGCTGGTTCGGTTTCGACGACGCCTTGTACACCGCCGCCCGCCTGATCGAAATCCTGTCCGAGGATACCCGCACCAGCGCGGAAGTCTTCGCGGTACTGCCCGACAGCATCAATACCCCGGAATTGAACGTCACGCTGGAAGAAGGCGAGAATTTCAGGATCATCGAAAAACTGTTACAGACCGCCCAATTTCCGGGCGCCGAAGTGACCACGGTCGACGGCCTCAGGGTCGATTTCCCGGACGGCTTTGGCCTGGTGCGAGCCTCCAATACGACGCCATCCTTGGTGTTCCGTTTCGAAGCCGACAACCGAGAGACATTGAAAAAAATTCAGCAACAATTTAATCAGTTGATCAAAACGGTAAAACCCGATATATCACTTCCTTTTTAAGCATGGAAAACCAGAAAACGATGCAACACCGAAAAGCTCACCAAATCGCCGATGTCCTGATCGAAGCCCTGCCCTATATTCAACGCTTCAAAGGCAAGACCGTGGTCGTCAAATTCGGCGGCAATGCGATGGTCGATGAGGCCCTCAAGCACAGTTTCGCGCGCGACATCGTGCTGATGAAACTGGTCGGCATCAATCCGATCGTGGTGCACGGCGGCGGCCCGCAAATCGGCCGCCTACTCGAAAAACTCGGCAAGACGACCGGCTTTGTCGACGGCATGCGGATTACCGACAGCGAAACGATGGACGTGGTCGAGATGGTGCTCGGCGGACTCGTCAACAAGGAAATCGTGAATCTGATCAACATCCACGGCGGCAAAGCGGTCGGACTGACCGGCAAGGACGGCGATTTCATCCGCGCGAAAAAGATTCACCTGACCAAAACGGACCCCGGCGCACAATCGCCCGAAATCATCGATCTCGGCCATGTCGGCGAAGTCAGCAGCATCGATCCTGCGGTCGTCGAGATGCTCGGCCATAGCGATTTCATCCCGGTGATCGCACCGATCGGGGTCGGCGCGGAAGGCCACTCCTATAACATCAATGCGGACCTGGTCGCCGGCAAGGTCGCGGAAGTGTTGAAAGCGGAAAAACTGATTCTGCTGACCAATACCGCCGGCATCCTGGACAAGGAAGGCAACTTGTTGACCGGCCTGACGCTGAAAGACATCGACGATCTGATCGCCGACGGCACGATCTCGGGCGGCATGATCCCGAAAACGCGTTGCGCAACCGATGCGTTACACGGCGGCGTCGGCAAGGTGCACATCATCGACGGACGCGTCGAACATGCGGTATTGCTTGAATTATTTACCGATCAGGGCGTCGGCACCTTACTGCTGAGCCGTTAGTTGTTTAGCCCCTGTCCCCGCAACGCCGTTCTCGATAAATGCTCTGAAAGACGAACGAATATCGCGTACCTTGTCGCTGGCGCAGAGCTCCGTGCCCAGCGACGACTGCCGGCAGCGGATATCGAGAAACAACTGCTGTTGCTGATTGCCCATATCGATCTTCGAGACCGATAGGCTCAAATCGGAGTCGGCTTGAGGCTCTGCGGTCATCAGCAGTTTTTCGTTATCGATGTCGGGGGGCGTCGTCGAGAAGGTGCGCACAAACTGGTGCGCGCTTGCCCAGGCGTTTTCGCACTGTGCGGAACTGCCGCAAAGATACAGGCCCAGTTCGACAGCGGCCTTCATTTCCGCGGTTTTGTCGCTCAATTCCTGCGGCGCTTCGGTATCGGAGTGAGTCAGGAATTTATAGCGCTCGATATCCGCTTCGAAAGCGGACCTGACTTGGCGTTTCTTGGCTTCCTGTTTCTCGATCTCCGCCTCGACCACCTTGATCTGCGCCTTCGCTTTATCGATGTTCCGAGTCAGCGGTGCAGGGATTTTTTCGCCGCTGCGTTCATGGCTCGCCGCGCGTTTAAGATGATTTTCCAGCTCGGTTTCTGCCCGGTTTTTATTGCCGTGCAGGAGTATGGTCTGCGAATCCATCGCGTGCATTTTTTTCTTCAGCGCTTCCTGCATATCGTTCAGATTGCGAAAAGCGCTCAGCAAGACCTTGTCGTTGACCTTTTGTTTGGCGATGATGTCTTCCTGTGCCTTTCTCAAGGCCTCAAGACGCCGATCCAGGGCAATCTGTTCAGGGTTTTTTGCCTTTTCGGTGACCTGGACCACACGTCCTTTCTCGCTCAGTTGCTCGCGGCGATGCTGAACCTGTTCCGGCGGCACCTGATCGGATAAAAACGTTTTGCCGTTCTCATCGACCCAACGGTACATCTTCTTGGCATGGGCCGTCTGGCCGGCCGTCAGGCCAAACACGGTAAACAACAGCAGGCTAATTGAAACAATGCGGTCTTGCATGGCTTTAAGTTGAATAAACGGGGATCTTGTGAAGTATAGCGAAAGATCGGCATGTTAAAACGCCAGCCGCGCTCCGGCAGGCGTAACCCTGCCGGAGTGGCCTGCGAATTACCAGGCGATCAGCGCCGCCAGCTGATTCAGCGGCGGCAAGATAATCATGCGGGCGACCTGCATGAACAATAACGCGGCCAGCGGCGACAGATCGATGCCGCCCATATCCGGAATGATCCGTCTGAAAATATTCAGCAAAGGCTCGGTCAGGCTGTAAAGAATCGACGAAGCCGCATCAAAGCGGCCCGGATTCGCCCAACTCAACACCGCCCTGATGATGATCGCGAAGATGAAAACATTGAACAGCAAATTGATCAGTTCCATGATCGCGATCACGGTCAAGGCGCCGATGCCGAGCGTCGCGCCTTGCAGCAGTCCGATCGAAAAATTGGCCAGCATCTGCAAGCCCAGCATCAGGATCAGCGAAGACGTATCGATCTTGCCGATCGGCGGCACATAGCGGCGCAACAGCCGCAACGGCGGCTGGGTCGCCTTGACCAGAAACTGGGAGATCGGATTATAAAAATCGGCGCCGCACCACTGCAGCAGAAAGCGCAGCAATACCGCCAGGACATACAGCGAGGACAGCGCCTCGATGACCAGGACGATAGGATCGGTAAAATAGCTTGCACCCATTAATTGAACTCCGGTTGTTTGGACATTTCGATCGAGCGGTCGCGCGCCGCGTGTAACGCTTTCGAGACCAGATCGCTGAAACCGCCTTGCTGAAAGGTTTCGATCGCGCGCTGCGTAGTGCCGCCCGGCGAGGTCACGCGTTTACGGAGCAGTTCCGGGCTTTCGGACGACTCCAGCGCGATTTTCGCCGCGCCCAACGCGGTTTGCAGCACCAACAGCCGCGCGGTGTCCTCGGTCAGACCCAACTCCACCGCCGCCTGCTCCATCGCTTCCATCAACAGAAAATAATAAGCCGGTCCGCTGCCGGACACCGCGGTCACCGCATCGAGTTCTTTCTCATCCTTGACCCACAGTGCGATACCGACCGCACGCAAAATATTTTCGGCCGTGTTGCGTTGCTCGGCATTGACTTTATCATTCGCGTGCAGCGCCGTCGCGCCGGTCAGCACCAATGCCGGTGTATTCGGCATGCAACGCACGATCGCAGTCTCGGCGCCTAGCCAGGTGCTCAGACTGCGCTCGCTGATGCCGGCCGCGATCGAGACGACCAAGGATTTGCGCTGTTGAATCGCCGGCGCCGCCTGCAATGCGACATCGCGCAAAGTCTGCGGCTTGACCGCCAGCACCACGACATCGGTCTCATTGACCACCGTGTCGTTCGATGCGGTCGCGTTTACCTTCAGACGCTCGGCCAACGACTTGAGCTGCTCGGCATTAATATCCGAAACCCAGATATTCCCCGGCTCATGACCCGACGCGATCAAACCGCTGATCAGGCTGCTCGCCATGTTGCCGCCGCCGATAAATCCTATTTTTTGTGTTTTCATTTTTACCCTGCTTTGATGGTTCCTGAAATATTTTACCCTATATAAGGCTCAGAAAAATCAATCACAAGGGATTCGTGGAAATTCAGTACAAAAAACCGCCGTCCGGATTGAGGTCAGCCCTAAAGCCGGACATGCAAAAACAGTCACAGGCAATGCTTAGCTGAGGAAAGCTTCAGCGGAGGTTATTTTCACAGTAATGACGGATGCGAGAACGCTCGGGGGAAAGAATGAGCTAAACCGGCTTTATGCTGCCGCGCCGCAGCAACGCTTTAATTTTTTACCGCTGCCGCAAGGGCACGGCGCGTTTTTGCCCAGATTGACAGTAGCGCCGACCTTGCCGAGCGACTTGATCACGCCGTCCAGATAAAACCAGCGCCCGTCCTTTTTGATAAAGCGGCTGACTTCATGCAGTACACAGGCTTCGCCGTCCTGCAAATAGTAAGCCTTGAATTCGACGACGCCCTTGTCGTCATGTTGTCCGCCCTTTTTGGTGTCGACCACTTCCAGACGCTGCCAAACCGCCGTCTCGCGGGAGAAGTCGATCACGTCCGGGCATCTGCCGCTGTCCCAGGTAGCGCGCAGATAGTCGGCATTACGTTGCGCATAAGCCGTGAAGCGCGAACGCATCAACGCTTCGGCCGTGGCAGGGACAGCTTCAGCGTGATGATAAGCCCCACAGCACTGGCTGTAAGCTAGGCCTGAGCCGCATAAACATAATTCAGTAATTTCATTTGTCATCCCGACATTTTACCAACATTTTGCGGCATCGTAACCGGACGATGCATTCGCCACAGATTTGGTTCCGTTCTGGTCGATTTGAAAGTCACCACATTTATCGCCGGTTTGTTTCCCGGTTCGCGTTGCTTTTAGACTATAAGTTGTGGCGTCCGCAGAAACAACACTCAAGGTATAGTTTCCGTCGGGCGATGAGGTTGTACTGACCAAATTATGATCACCTCCCGACGCGCAGCTCATCGTCGAAGCATGGATTCCGCTTGCGTATTGGGGACAACTCGCACGATATTTTTCCTGCTTCATTTGCAAATCCAAAAGCCCCGCTTTGGCATCGGCGCGACGGCCTTTCTTGACATATTCTGTATAAGAAGGCAGCGCTATTGCCGCCAGTATCGAAATAATCGCAAGCGTTACCATCAATTCGATGAGGGTAAAGCCCGCCGTTGTTTTATTCGTTTTCATTGTAAGGCCCTCTGTCAGTATCGATCCCGTTTAGCATAGCAGAGCCCCAATGATTTGCGTGTAATGCGTCATAAGCAGCGCTACTCAACCTCGATTCTTGATTTTTTTTAACTTAAAAAATGTGATTAACACACCAAAAGCCCAACAAACACCGCTGTATACTTGAATCAGCACAACCGGGGGAACCATCATGAACAGATTCAAGGCTACGGGCTTTACTTTGATTGAGGCCATGATCGTCGTTGCGATCATGGGGATTCTCGTTGCAACGGCATTTCCTTCATTCCAGCGCATGCTTGAAACAAACCGATTGAAACAGGTCGCTGAATCCCTGAAATCCGACATGCAATTGGCGCGTACGGAGGCGATTAAACGCAGCAGCAACGTGGTGTTATCCCGAGCCCCCGGCAATAACGGAACCTGGTGTTACGGGTTAACGGTAAAGGCAAGTTGTGATTGCACGACCGCCAATAGTTGTGAAATCAAACAAATTTCAGGCAGTAATTTCAGCAATACCGTCAATATGGCTTCTGCCAATAACAACAGTACTTTCGACTTTAGACGAGGTACCGTCCGCGCCGGCAACATCACGTTTTCGACAACCAATTATCAGGCTCGTGTGGTGTTTAGCGATACGGGGCGCATTAAAACCTGCACACCCGCGGGCACGAGCGGAATTATCGGTTATCCGCCCTGCTAACCTTTTCAAATAAGGCATGACGATGAAAAAACAAGAAGGTTATAACCTGATTGAACTCATGGTTGCCATGGCGCTGGGTTTGATCGTGCTCGGCGCCACGCTGGCCATTTATATTGGCACGATCAGAGGCAGCTCTGATACGCTGAAATCCGCCCGCCTAAACCATGATCTGGAAGCGGTGATGACGCTGATGATCAACGACATCCGGCGCGCCGGCTATTGGGGCGGCGCAAGCGTAACGGCGAACAGCAACAACAATCCGTTTACCAGAGAAATCGGGGATATGACCAATATCAAGGTACGCAACTTTGCATCCCCGACGACCGATGTGACTGCCGGCAACTGCGTATTGTACAGCTATGATGCTGATGGTGATCGCATTGTTGATGACAACGAGCATTATGGCTTTCGTTTCAAAAACAATACTATCAATATGAGGCTATCCGGAGCCCCCGCTAATACGGCTACGTGTGATGGCAATGATGATAATTGGGAAGAAAACATTGCCGGCAATCAAATAACCATAACGGCTCTGACTTTCGATCTGAGCGGATCTAAATGCGAGAATGTGACAACAAGCACTTCTTTCAATTCCACCTGCGCAGTCGCCGCGGCTACTGCCGGCAACATCAATAGCGGTAATCAAGTCGTCGAAGCCCGGCAAGTTTCGATAACCTTGACCGGTCGCTTGGCCGACGATGCAACGGTTACCAAAACACTCACTGATATTGTAAAAGTCAGGAACGATCGGGTTTTCATCCAACCTTAACGACCCAGTTGCTAGAGGCGTCCTCATGAAAAAATTAATTCGCTCCAGGTTTTCCGATCAGCAAGGTGCAGCCACCCTCTTTACTGCGTTGATTTTATTGATCTGTATCACGCTGGTAACCTTGCTGACATCGAAAAGCGTGATCACCGAAACCCAAATGGCAGCCGATAATTACCGCGGCGCACAATCGGTTGCGGCAGCCAACTATGCGATGGATTTCGGGGTCAATTATTTCAATATGGGCGGCTTCGATCAGGACAGCAATAATGCTGTTGATTATCCTGCTGGGACCAGTTTGTCCAATTTGACCTCCACGGACGGAAGTCAAACGACAACGGCTCAGTTGAACTTTAATAATGCCGCCGGGACTGTGTGTGTGCCGGCGGGAGCCGCGACATCCATGGGCAAGGGAATGGTGACTGCCCGAGGATACAGTGACGACACACTGGCAACCCGCACCATCACCCAATGCGTAGGGCCGATAGGTTTGCTAAACGGCGAAGGCCCTGATATGCCCCTCGTATCCCGGGGATTTGTCAATTTGACCGGCAATGCGCGCATTATCAATCGCTATACTAATACGACCAGTTGGTCGGGGGACACCATAACCATCGGCAGTTCATCGAGTATGGAAACATGGCTGAAAGATCCTGACGAAAGCTCATTAACAGAAGCGGAGTTAACCAGCGTTCCCTCAACGGGTTCTAGTCCAACTGACGCCGTTTTGATATCCAACCGAAATCTGGGCAATGGTCTCGATATTATTGATAATGACCCGTCGCTCAAAAATTTAATTGGCCTGAATTTTTTTAAGAATTTTTTTAGCGCCACCTCAAGGGAACAAGTTCGGCAGCTTGCCGCTTCAATCGGCCAGCTTTATCCAACTGCCGCAGTCCCCTACATAAACAGTGCGAACGGAAAATCGGGCCTGATTTGGTTCGATGGCGATCAAAACTGGACCGGTGGCGTTATAGGCAGCCTAACCAAGCCATCGATCGTCGTAATCAATGGAAATCTGCATACAAGCGGCGGCTCGCCCACAGTTTACGGTGTGTTATATGTGGCAGGGACCTGGAATGTCGCGGGAAGCCCGCAAGTTGTCGGCTCGGCCATCGTTGAAGGCACGGCGACGCCTATTGGTACAGGAATGGGTACGGTCGCGGCGCCTCCTATCGTCTCCGGCAGTGGAACTGCCACAATCGTCTTCTGGCCGGCCTTTGGCTCCAATTCAAATCATCCGGTCGCCGGTTTAACTACGGCTATCGCCGGCTCTTGGCGCGATTGGTAATTTTTTTAAAAATTTAATACGGGCATGGATTATGAAACCATTCACTCTTAAAGTACAAAAGGGAATCGGCCTGATTGAGGTTTTAATCACGGCGATTGTTATCGCGGTGGGTTTACTTGCAGTCGCCGCGATGCAAACTGGCTTCATGGCCAGCAGCGGTGACAGCAAAACGCGCTCCGAAGCGCTGGCGCTTGCAGAACAGAAGATTGAACAACTCAGAAACAACATTACCGTCAACGGATACAATGCACAGATAGCCGCCACAAACTCCGATACAGTCACTGGCACTAATGCGAATTTCGCAAGAAGCTGGGCCATCACAGCAGCCTCTCTTTTAACCGATGCCAACTGCGGTGGATCGGGCCAGCCCCCCTGTACTAATGCACCCAACCGCAAAAAAATTTCCGCAATCGTCAGTTGGGACAGTGATGGCGGCGCCGACTCTGACGGAGACGGCAAAGCCATCGACCAAGATGAAAAAGTCAATGTCGTGTCTGAAATCGCCTTTCTAGATCCTGCCAAATCGGCTTTATATGCCGGCCAAATCGCGTCCGGCGGCTCAATGGCGGTACCGAATCCTCGGCAAAACGCTTCCGAAGATGTAGCCTCCGAAAATGTCGATGCGACAAGACCGACCCCGCTGCCAGGATCAGTGACTGTCAGGCTTATCAGCGGTGCATTACCGTCTACTACAATCACTGCAACTGGAGATGGCGGTGCCTCATTCTCGCTAACGCCGATCACCTCGGAACTCCCGGCCACACATTATTATTCGGCCCCTTTTGGTGACGGCAGCGGCATCATTGCCGTTTATTTATGTACCGAAAATGACTCCAGCACAGCGACTTGTAAGTATATTCAGAATCATTTCGGCGGCGTGCCATTGCGAATCGCCGGTACCGTCTACTCCACCAGCAGAAATCATCTCGATGATATCCGCGTTGCCTGGTCTTCCAGTGAAGTGCATTATTGTTATAACGGCCGCAAACTCCAGTATCCTAGCTCCGGATCGACCCAATATCACTATATGGCCTATGAGTGCGTTTTCGCGGGCAACTGCAATGCGACCGCCGATGGCGTCAATAATTGCTATCCGGATACGGCCGTATCGGATAGTCAAATTAATGCGCGCAATGTCGGCCCCGGCGGCGAATACGGCGAACTGGGTCTGATTGGTGTCGATGACTCAGGCGGTGACCGCGAACAGGTCTGTTTTCTCGAAGACACGACAGACCCTAGCTCAGGGGGCAGCCCCTTGTTGCAGGCAAGCGGCAGCGAGGTTCTGAATGAACACTATTTGTATGCCGTCACCAAGCGTTCGTACGTCACACGCCGAATTCAGCGTAACAGCGCCAATACAGGAAATGAGCAGATTTCCGAAGGCATCAACCGGTCTTATACCAATCATAACTTTTTGATTGTTGACAGAGGTTCAGGCGGCACGGCCAATGCGCAATGCTACAACAATGCGACCGCCTACAGCTTGGTATTGGCTCCCCGGCAGATTATTCGTACGCTAACCGAAAGCGGTCAACCGAATCAGGTAGTAGCTGGAATGGCCTATAACGGCTCTTTCGGCACCGCGAAACATCTGATCGGGAATGTTTTATCAAATGCATCCAATCTAAAATTGTATATACCCGAAACGGGCGCCTGCTACCTTAACAATAATTTGACGCCTTCAACGGCAGCGACCCAGTATGCTTGTGTAGTTCCTAGCAATGCACCTTTATCGGCAGGGGTCTCCATACTTGGCGGAAGCTACGAGAACCCGACCTCATCGCCATCTGGTTTTGCAACTTGCACGAAAACCACTTCAACCATATTGGCTTTATCAACATGCGCTTGGCCTTTTTGATGGCCCTATTGCTATCGACTTGCACTCGAGTAGGGGCGGTATACAAATTCCGTCCCTACTATTTCAATGATCCGCGACAGCCAAATTAATTATCCACGGCGAGTTATAAAATTCATCCGGCACTCAACACTTTTGCCAAAATGCTTTTTCGCACCTAAAGCGCTGGCCTGGCATTGCCACTCGATACGCCAAGAACATGGCGAGGATGATCTTTTTGCTGGCGTTTACCATTAACGGCTAATGCGGATTACGCCGTCTATGCGCGAACCGTGCGCCGGCGGTTTTTTCCGTACCGCCTTTGACAACCCTCTAACAGCGCAGGACGCGATAAAGATCACGTCCCGCACAGAGAAAGAGACTCGGATGTTACTGCGACAATCTCTTATACTTGATCCGGTGCGGATTATCCGCATCGCTGCCCAAACGGCGGTGCCGGTCGGCTTCGTAATCCTCATAATTGCCTTCAAACCAGACCACCTGACTGTCGCCTTCAAACGCCAGCATGTGCGTCGCGATCCGGTCCAAAAACCAGCGGTCATGCGAAATGACTACCGCGCAGCCGGGGAAAGCCAGCAGCGCTTCTTCGAGCGCGCGCAGGGTTTCGACGTCCAGGTCATTGGTCGGTTCATCCAGCAGCAACACGTTGCCGCCGCTTTTCAACAGCTTGGCCAGATGCACCCGGTTACGCTCGCCGCCTGACAGATCCCCTATTCTCTTCTGCTGATCCGCGCCCTTGAAGTTGAAGCGTCCGACATACGAGCGCGACGGCGTTTCATATTTGCCGACCGTGATGATATCCAGTCCGTCCGAGATTTCTTCGAACACGGTTTTGTTCGGGTCCATATCGTCGCGGAGCTGATCGACGTAAGACAGTTGCACGGTCTGCCCCATCGTCAGCGCGCCCGCATCCGGCTGCTCGAGGCCTGCCATCATCCGGAACAAGGTCGTCTTACCGGCGCCGTTCGGGCCGATGATGCCGACGATGCCGCCCGGCGGCAGTTTGAAGCTCAGGTCGTTGATCAACAGCCGGTCGCCGAAGCCCTTGCTGATATTGTCGGCATGGATCACCACATCGCCGAGGCGCGGTCCTGGCGGAATATAGATTTCCTGGGTCTCATTACGCTTTTGCACCTCGACCGATGACAATTCCTCGAAGCGGGCCAGACGCGCCTTGCTCTTCGCATGGCGGCCTTTCGGATTCGAACGCACCCATTCCAACTCGGCCTTCATCGCTTTCTGGCGAGAAGTTTCCTGCCGCTCTTCCTGCTCCAGACGTTTTTCCTTCTGTTCCAGCCAGCTCGAATAATTGCCTTCCCACGGAATGCCCGCGCCGCGGTCGAGTTCCAGAATCCAGCCGGCGACATTGTCCAGGAAGTAACGATCATGCGTGACCGCGACCACGGTGCCCGGATAATCGTGCAGGAAGCGTTCGAGCCAGGCGACCGATTCGGCATCCAAATGGTTGGTCGGTTCGTCCAGCAACAGCATGTCCGGATTCGACAGCAACAGACGGCACAGCGCAACCCGGCGCTTCTCGCCGCCGGACAGTTTGGTCACATCGGCATCCCAGTCCGGCAAGCGCAAGGCGTCGGCTGCCACTTCGAGGCGGCGGTCAAGATTATGGCCGTCGCAGGCATTGATAATGTCTTCCAGACGCGCCTGATCGGCAGCCAGTTTGTCGAAATCGGCATCGGGCAGCGCGTAGGCGGCGTAAACGGCATCCAATTCGGCCAGCACATCTTTAATATGCGCGACCGCTTCTTCGAGATTGCCGCGCACGCTCTTATTCGGGTCGAGCTGCGGCTCTTGCGGCAGATAACCGATATTGATACCCTTTAGCGGTATCGCCTCGCCTTCGATCTCCTTGTCGATGCCTGCCATGATCCTGAGCAGCGTCGATTTACCGGAACCGTTCAAACCCAAAACGCCGATCTTCGCGCCGGGAAAGAAGGACAGCGAGATGTCCTTCAAGATGTATTTCTTAGGCGGAACGATTTTTCCGACCCGATTCATTGAATAGATGTATTGCGCCATTTTGTTATGCAAGTGCAAGTGGGGAAACGATAGCTTCAAATTATCCCATGTTTTCTCGCCGAGGGGTAACCCAACAGATCCATAAAATAGTCAAAAATATCCAACAGCGATCATGCGGCGCCATAATCGATAAGAATCATTTTACATTCAATACCTTAATTGAAAGCCGCAAAAGCGCCTGCCTTGCCGCGATAAGCAAAAAACCCGCCACAATGAAAAATAATGTGAGTTAGGGTTTTCCATTCTTAAAAATTGATGATATACTCTGCGCTTATGAGTTGGATGCTGTGAAGAACAGTGAGTTTTCAATGTGATTAGGGAGAGAGGCTATGCTTATCTTGACTCGTCGAGTAGGTGAGACATTAATGATAGGTGATGAAGTAACCGTCACAGTCCTTGGAGTCAAAGGAAACCAAGTCCGAATCGGTGTCAACGCACCTAAAGAGGTCTCGGTTCACAGGGAGGAAATTTACGAACGCATCAAAAAAGAACAAGCTGAGTCTACAGACGCAGACGACTCAAAGTAAAACAAATTCGGAGGGATGGCCGAGAGGCTGAAGGCGCTCCCCTGCTAAGGGAGTATGGGCCTATAAAGCCCATCGAGGGTTCGAATCCCTCTCTCTCCGCCACGTTTTACAAGTTCTAAAAGCTCATAAAAAAAGTTCAAAGGGATTGTTGACAAAGATATAAACTTAAGGGATAATAAGCGGATCAACTAGGCGCCTGTAGCTCAGCTGGATAGAGTACTCGGCTACGAACCGAGCGGTCGGGAGTTCGAATCTCTCCAGGCGCGCCAATTTTCAAAAATATCGACACACCATTCCCCTGTAGCTCAGTCGGTAGAGCAGGTGACTGTTAATCACCGGGTCGGCGGTTCGAGCCCGTCCGGGGGAGCCAAATAAAACAAAGGCTTAGCTAGAAATAGCTAGGCCTTTTTTATTGCTTGTCCAAAATTATTCTGCTTTTGGCAAATTTAGATAAGCCCATTTCTCGCAAAAATCGCAGAAAAACCGATCTTGCTGCTCACCTTCCTTGAAAGGCCTAGCCTCTCTGTCGTTGATAAACGACTCGTTCCCGCATCTACAGCAGATAAGATATCCGCGTTCATAATACATTTGCTCTGTCATCATTCCTCCCCTGCCGGCTTAACCTCGACCAATTTTCTGTCATACAATAAAGCCATCCTGAAGGTTTTATGGCCGCCAGCTTTTAGAGAGGTGGCCCCAAACCTTTGACCAGGAAAACTTGGGAGCAAAAAAAATATTTTGTAAGGTTTCACTTTTACTTACGACTTACGCATATCGCCTATTTAATAATCGTAAAGGAGAGCTTCCATGCTCACAGGCTTGTTATTCCTAAGCGTTTGCTTTCTGGCCTATGCGAACGGTGCCAATGATAATTTCAAAGGGGTCGCGAGTTTGTTCGGCAGCGGCACCCTCAATTATCGACTGGCTCTGACTTGGGCGACGCTGACGACGCTGGCCGGCTCGATTGCGGCGCTGTTTCTTGCGCAAACGCTGCTGGTCAAATTTTCCGGCAAAGGATTGGCGCCCGACGAATTGATTCACACCTTGCCGTTCATGATCGCGGTTGCCGGCGGTGCCGGCATGACCGTGATTCTGGCAACACGTTTCGGGTTTCCGATCTCCACAACCCATGCTTTATTGGGCGCCATGGCCGGTAGTACCTTACTGGCGACATCCGGCACCATCAGTTTGACGCCTTTGCTGAACAATTTTGTCCTGCCGTTGTTACTTAGCCCGTTTTTGGCGCTATTCTTGGCCGGTGGGCTATATCGGCTTTGGCACCATGGGCCGTTGCAAAAACCGATCGAAAGCTCGATGTGCCTTTGCTTGGAGACTACCGATAGTCTGGCTCTTGCGGTGACCGATAATACGCGCATGGCAAACGAATCAACCCTCGTTCCGACACTCAGTTTTGATCAACCGGAAGCTTGTGCTCAACGGCAAGCCGGCATGATCTTGGGTTTCAACCTGGACCGCCTTCGCGATGGACTGCATTTTTGCAGTGCGGGCGCGGTCTGTTTCGCCCGCGGGCTGAATGACACGCCCAAAATAGCCGCTTTATTGTTGCTGGCTCCGGGTGTTACCGAGCAAGGCGTCATCATTGCGGTGGCCTTGGCGATGTTGGCGGGGGGAGTTTTCAATGCCCGCCGGGTGGCGGAAACCATGAGTCATAAAATCACCCCCATCACACACGATCAGGGTCTTTCGGCGAACCTAGTCACCGCCCTGCTGGTGATTTTTGCCAGCAAGCTGGGTATGCCGGTCTCCACCACCCATGTGTCGGTGGGCTCTTTGTTCGGCATCGGCTTGGTCAGCGGCAAGGCTAATACCGGCGTGATCGCATCCATTGCGTTATCCTGGCTGCTGACTCTGCCCTGCGCGGCTGTTTTAGCCGCGGTAATTTACTTGATTGCCGTAGGCAACTAAACCCATCATAAAAACAAGAGGTATTCTGTGACTGCCAGTATCGAAATCAGCGAATCGGTCCGCCATTACTATGGTCAGGTTCTACAATCCAGCAACGACCTGAAAACCAGTGCGTGTTGCAGCATCGATGCCATGCCCGCTTATTTAAAAGCCTTGCTGTCCGGACTGCATCCGGAAGTGCTGGATCGCTTTTACGGCTGTGGTTCGCCCCTGCCGCCGGCTTTAGAGGGAAAGACCGTCCTGGACCTGGGCTGCGGCACCGGTCGCGACTGTTATTTGCTGTCGAAACTGGTCGGTCCCAGGGGCCGGGTCATCGGGGTGGACATGACCCCGGAGCAGCTGGAAGTGGCAGTCCGCTACCGCGGCTGGCACGCCGAGCGTTTCGGCTATGCGAATGTCGATTTTCTGCATGGACACATCGAAAATCTGGCGACGGTCGGTATTGCCGACGACTGCATGGATGCAGGAGGTAGAGCAATGCAGGGAGCAATTGCCGACAATAGTATCGACGTGGTGGTGTCCAATTGCGTGATCAACCTGTCGCCGGAAAAACCCCGCGTCCTGGCGGAAATCTTCCGTGTATTGAAACCAGGAGGCGAACTGTATTTTTCCGACGTTTTTGCCGATCGTCGCATCCCCGCCGAATTGCGCCAGGACCCGGTGCTGCTGGGCGAGTGTCTGGGCGGGGCGCTGTACTGGGAAGACTTCCGGCGTATTCTGCATGATGTAGGCTGTCCGGACGTGCGCGCCGTCAAGCGAAACCCGATTAGCCTCGATGATCCGGACGTGTATGCCAAAATCGGCATGGTCAAATTCCAATCCGTCACGGTCCGCGCCTTCAAAATGCCGCTGGAAGATCGCTGCGAAGATTTCGGCCAGGTGGCTATGTACCTGGGCAGCATCGACCAGCATCCGCACGGTTTCGATCTGGACGATCATCACCATTTCGAAACCGGCCGGCCCTTGCGGGTCTGCGGCAATACCGCCGATATGCTGGCTGGCAGTCGCTATGGCGAGCACTTTCAAGTGTTGGGCGATAAATCCCGTCACTTCGGCTTGTTCGATTGCGCGCCCGTGTCGCGCAGCGACGCAACCCAGGCGGACGGCGGATGCTGTTGAAAGCCGGGGCCAAGGCCACGAGCCAGTTGACTGAAGCCCTGCTGGCCGAGCATCGCCCGGTGCTGTTCCGCTACGCGCTGCTGCAATTGCGCGACAGCGAACTGGCCGACGATGCTGTCCAGGAAACTTTGTTGGCAGCATGGCAATCGGCTTCGAATTTCGAAGGCAAGGCCGGACTGCGTACCTGGCTGATCGGCATTTTGAAACACAAGATTGCCGACCACTGGCGGCACAGCGCCCGTGAAGCCGTCTCCTTGGAAGTTGACTTTACCGATAACGACGTAGATGACTTTTTCATGAACAACGGCCACTGGAATGGCGGTCCCAGCACCTGGAACGATCCGGAAGCGGCCCTCAAGCAGCAGGAGTTTTGGGGCATCTACGAAACCTGCCAGAACAACCTGCCGCCCAGAATGGCTCAGGTATTCATGTTGCGGGAACTGGTCGGCCTGGAAGCCAATGAGGTTTGCCGGGAAACCGGTCTCAGTGACGCCAATTACTGGGTCCTCATGCATCGAGCCAGATTAAGGCTCAGAGAATGCCTGGAAATCCGCTGGTTCAATCAATCGAAAGCAAAAAAGGAAAAGCATCATGCGTAGTTGCCGCGAAATTACTGCCCTGGTTTCACAGGGCCTGGACAAAAAACTTAGCTTTGGCGAACGGATGGCGATTGGCATACATGTGATGTTGTGTTCTCGCTGTCGAAACTTCCAGAGTCAGACCCAGTTCATTCGCAAGGCAGCCCAGCGCTATACCGAACACATGCAAAATCGCTCGAGCAAAAAGCCCTAATAAAATGCAAACGATGAACAAGGTCGTAGCGCCACCACCGATTCCGAATACGGCGACAGTGACTTCTCCAAGGATTAAGCATGCATGACACCAAACCGCTGCTCGCGAATAGCGATTTTCCGGCTGTTTTTCGCAAACCGCTGGAAATCCTGCAACTCAATCTCGGTTATCTATGTAATCTGAGCTGCGTGCATTGTCACGTCAACGCCGGCCCAAGGCGCACCGAACTGATGAGCCGTGAGACCATCGGTCAGGTGTTGGCGCTGGCCGAAGCCGCCGATATACACACCCTGGATTTGACCGGCGGCGCCCCGGAAATGCATCCCGATTTTCGTTATTTGGTGCGGGCGGCGCGCGGCCTGGGCATCAAGGTCATTGACCGTTGCAACTTGACCATCCTCGAAGCCTCAGGCTACGGCGATATGGCCGAATTCCTGGCCGCGCAGCAGGTGGAAATCACCGCTTCCTTGCCCTGTTATCTGGAAGAAAACGTCGATAAACAGCGCGGCAAAGGCGTATTCAGGGACAGTCTGGCGGCCTTGCAACGCCTTAATCGGCTGGGCTACGGCCAGCAGGACAGCCGGTTAAGGCTCAATCTGGTCTACAACCCGCAAGATGCGGTGCTGCCCCCGGATCAACAGCATCTCGAACAGGCTTACCAGCAGCACCTCTGGCAACACTACGGCATCGTCTTTAACCGCCTGTTTGCGGTCGCCAACATGCCGATTCAACGTTTCGGCAGCACGCTGGTCAGCCAGGGCCGCTTCGAGGCCTACTTGAATTTGCTGAAAGACCATTATCGCGCCGACAACCTCGACCATCTGATGTGTCTCAATACCCTCAGCATCGACTGGCAAGGTTTCCTTTACGACTGCGACTTTAACCAGATGCTGGCGATGCCGTTGGGAGCCGCCGCCAAACCGAGAGTTCACATCAGCGAGTTGAGCCTGGACCGGCTTCGGGACGCGCCCATCGCCACCGCCGCCCATTGCTACGGCTGCACCGCGGGTCAAGGCAGCAGTTGCGGCGGAGCGTTGGCGACTGTCCATCCATAGCGTCAGCTGGAGGTTTGCGATGCAAGTTATCATCGGGAATGGGTATGGCATGATGCCACCTTGGACGGCCTATCCGGCGCTGCGGTGGCCGGCGAATATTTGCAACAAAATCCGCTGGATGCCGAGGGCAAGGCCCATGTTGCAATGGTGTTGTTGGAGGTAGAGGGAGCGAAAATCATCGACGGCGAATAGCCGTCCGCAGTCAATTCAAAGTCAACTCCGTCCGCAACCGCGCCCCCATCAAGTCGACGAACGCGCGAATTTTGGCCGAGGAATGGCGGCCTTCGCGGTGCAGAATGTGGACCGGAACCGTTGCACTTTCAAACTCGCTCAGTACGATTTTCAGTTTGCCGGCCCGGAGCGATTCGGCAATTTGATAGTTCAGCAGGCGGGTGATCCCCAATCCGGCCATGGCCGCGCTGGCGGCTGAATCGTTATCGCTGACGCTTAACATCGGCTGCAGTTTCACGGTCAACGACTGGCCATCGCGCACAAAGCGCATTTCATTGGCTGGGTTTAAGCCGCGCGCCAAGATGATGTTGTGGTTCGGCAAATCTTCCGGGACTTGCGGGATGCCGTGAGTAGCGAGATAGTCCGGCGCGGCGCATAACACCCGCCGCACGGAACCGACCCGCAACGCCCGGTATGACGAATCGGGCAAATCGCCGATGCGTATCGCTACGTCAATGCCCTCTTCCAGCATGTTGACCACGCGGTCGACGAACAGCGCATTCACTTCCACCGCCGGATAGCGGCGTAAATACTCGACAATACCCGGCATCACGAACAAACGCCCGAACAGTACCGAGGCGGTAACCGTGAGCAGGCCGCGCGGCTCGGCATTGATACCCAACACCGCGTCGTCGGCTTCGTCGGCCAGGGTAATAATCCGCTTGGCGTCCTCGTAATATTTCTGGCCGGCCTCCGTCATGCGCACATGGCGGGTCGTGCGATTCAACAGTTTAACGCTCAAATGTTCTTCCAGCGCCGCCACAGCTCGCGTCACCGCCGGTGGCGACATGTGTAATTTGCGCGCGCCGCCGGCAAAGCCTTCGGCATCGACCACCGCAACATAGACGCTCATCAAATGCAATCGATCCATTATTTGTTCCAATTATCGGAATAGTTAATTGGTATTTTTGGTTATTCTTTAATTTTTTGCAATAAGACACACTATAACCCGCCTACCGAATCCCCGGCAGGCATTATTGCAAATCCTTTAATCGATCGGAGAACCCTCATGAGCCGTATTACCACCGTTAGCAACGAAACCGCCACCACCGAACAACTCAATCTGTTGGAGGCAATTCAAAATCAACTGGGCATGGTGCCCAACTTTTTGCGGGTATTCGCCCACTCGCCGGACGCCTTGAAAGCCTTCCTCGGCTTGCATCACATCGCCAACCACGGTTCGCTGGACGCCGTCACCCGCGAGCGCATCGCGCTGGCGCTGGCACAGCAGAACGAATGCGAATACTGCCTGTCCGCACACACCGCCATCGGCCGCAAAGCCGGTTTGAACGGCGCGGAAATCGAAGCCAACCGGGCCGGCACCAGCCAGGACGCCAAAGCGGCGGTGGCGGTCAAATTCGCCCGCGCCCTGGTCGAGCACAAGGGGGAAATCACCGCCACCGAATTACAGGCGATGCGCGATGTCGGCTTCAGCGAGGCGGACATCGTCGAGGTGATCACACACGTCGGCATGAACGTGTTGACCAATATCCTGGGTAAAGCCAGCCGGGTCAGCATCGACTTCCCGAAAGTGGCGCTAAAACAGGCGGCCTAATAGTGAACCGGGCCAAGTCCAAGGACGGACTTGCGCCCGGATTCTTGCTCTGAATGGAATAAAGTATTGCAGATGATGGCTATTCAATGCGGCTGGCGTCTGTGTCACAGTTAACGCCAATGTTTCAATCCCAACCCGGAGCAAGGTCATGGCCCGCGCTTTTGCTAAAATCAGCTTCACCCCCGACGTGCAAGCGGTACAAACCGAAATGGGCAGCCGTATGGCGTATCGGGCAGCCGAGCTCGGCGAGGCCGAGACGGTTGCGCTGAGTGCCTTCGAACAAGCGTTCATTACCGACCGCAACAGCTTTTACCAAGCCACGGTGAGTCAAACCGGCTGGCCCTACGTACAACATCGCGGCGGGCCGGTGGGCTTCCTGAAGGTGCTGGATGAACGCACCCTTGGCTACGCCGATTTCAGCGGTAACCGCCAATACATTTCGGTGGGCAATTTACGCGGCGATGACCGGATTAGTTTGTTGCTGATGGATTATCCGCAGCGGCGGCGCTTGAAAATCTGGGGTCGGGCGCGCGCAGTGGACGAACGCACCGAGCCGGAACTACTAGCGAAACTGGAATCGCCCGAATTCCGAGCCCCCATCGAGCGCGGCATCATCATCCAAGTCGAAGCCTTCGACTGGAATTGCCCCAAGTACATTACGCCGCGCTACAGTGAACGTGAAGTCGAAGCGCTACTTGACCAAACTCGCCAACAAACGGCGGTGGTGAAACCGCAAGCACCCCCCGTTTTGGGTAGCGGCGCGTTGCCGTTAACGATTGCCGGGATTCGGCAGTTGACACTCACCATTCGCGCTTATGAACTGCGCCATACCGACGGCGATTTGCTGCCCGCGTATCGGGCCGGGGCGCATCTTCGGGTACCGATCGCGTTAACCGATGGCAGTGTCACCACCCGCGCTTATTCGCTGACCGACGCAGCGGACAACCCACGCCAGTATCGCATTGCCGTGTTGCGGGTCGAAGATGGCGAAGGCGGCTCTCGAGCATTGCACGACGGTTGGCAAATTGGCACTCGCCTCAACGTCGATGCGCCGGACAACTATTTCAGCCTGCATGACGACGACCGCCCGGCGTTGTTGATTGCCGGCGGCATCGGCATCACGCCGTTAAAAGCGATGGCGGAGGAATTGACGGCGCGCGGCGTGGATTTCCAATTGCACTACGCTGGCCGCTCGCCGCAACACATGCCGTTTGTCGAGGACTTGCGGCGGCATTTTCCAAATCGATGCCGGTTTTATTTCAGCCAAGCGCCAACGCCAACCCGGCTGGATGTGTCGGTGCTGCTGAACAGCACGTCTGCCGATACCGTGATTTACGTCTGTGGCCCAACACGCTTGATTGAAAGCGTGCGCCAAACCGCCCGCCAACTCGGCATCGCCGACGAACGGGTGCAATTCGAAAGTTTCACTTAACCAGGTGCGCCTTGCCGGGTTACGTGTCGATGCCGGGAATGTGGCAGCCTTAACTCACCCACTATTCAATAATGGAGAAAATCATGAACGCAGAAATCACCCCACAAGGCTTCATGCAACGGCGCTTTGCCAGCATCAACGATCTGCCGATCCAGGAAGCACAGCGCTTGTTCCACTGGCCGCTGGGCCGCCGCCCCGACGATTACGCCGGTTTGAGCGATTTGGGTTTGTGAGTGCCATTCACCAGCACTTTCTCGGCCAGAAACACCGCCAAGCACATCTCAGGCAGGCTGCTATTAACCTGTAAGGAAATGCCGGTGCAAGCGACCAAAGGAGAAGCCAACCGAATGGAGACTATTATGCTCATGAAAATTTTGGCCGCTTGCTTGATAAACCTGTTGTGGTTTGCCGGTCAAGCCCAGGCCGCCGAACCGGATTGGAGCGATTACCGGGTAGTGTTGAATCACGTCAAGCCTGGCAACAAAAACGGCGTTAAGCTGATGTTGGTCGACTATCCCGCGATCAAGGCGAACGGCAGCCTGGACAAGGCTTATCAGGCGCTCGCCGGCTTCGACCTCAGACGGTTGTCGAGCCGCGAAGAACGCATGGCATTTTATATTAACGCCTACAACATCCTGGCCTTGAAGACCGTGGCCGACCATTGGCCGGTCGACAGCATCAAGGATGTCGGCAGCCTGTTCAAGCCGGTATGGGACAGGCCGGCGGGACAACTGGGAGGAAATACAGTCACCCTGGGCGAGGTGGAGCACACGATTTTGCGGCCCCTGGGCGAACCCCGGATTCATCTGGCCATTGTCTGCGCCTCGGTAAGCTGCCCGGATTTGCGCGACGAGCCTTACAGCGCCGCCAAACTGGCGTCGCAACTGGACGATCAGGCGCAACGCTTTCTGAGCAATACCGGCAAGGGCTTGAGCGTCGGCGTGGATCGGATCAAGGTGTCGAAAATCTTCGACTGGTTTGAAAAAGACTTTGCCGCTGGCGGCGGCGTCGCCGCATTCATCAAACGCTATCAACCTGAACTGCCCGATCTTAAAATCAAGGCCGCGATCGATTACGATTGGTCGATCAATGGAAAACAACATTACTGACCCAAAAAATGCTCGGTCTCATGCATCGACGTAAAATCTATGCCCGCTGGCAGAGGCCCAAACGCTTCGACAACAATCTGGTGGTGATCGGCGCCGGCTCCGGGGGACTGGTAACCGCCTATATCGCCGCCGCGGTCAAGGCCAAAGTCACCTTGATCGAAAAACACAAAATGGGCGGCGATTGTTTGAATACCGGTTGCGTGCCGTCCAAGGCGCTGATTCGCTCCGCCAAGTTCTTGTCGCATGTCAAGCGCGCCAAGGAGTTCGGCATCGACAAGGCCCAGGCCGATTTCGATTTCGCCGCCGTGATGGAGCGGGTTCAGCAAGTCATCAAAACCGTCGAACCGCATGATTCGATCGAGCGCTATACCGCCCTGGGTGTTGAAGTCATCCAAGGCACGGCCAAAATCGTTTCGCCCTGGGAAGTCGAGGTAACCACCGCCGAGGGCGCCAAGACGCTCACCACGCGCTCGATCGTGATTGCCGCCGGCGCCCGGCCGTTCGTGCCGCCGATTCCCGGCATCGACCGGATTCACTATCTGACCTCGGATACGGTATGGGCTCTGCGCGAACGGCCCAAGCGCCTGCTGGTCTTGGGCGGCGGCCCGATCGGTTGCGAGTTGGCCCAGAGTTTCGCCCGCCTGGGCAGCCAAGTGACGCAGGTGGAAATGGCTCCACGCCTGATGTTGCGCGAAGACCCGGAGGTGTCGGCCGCGGTGATGGCCCGTTTCCAACAGGAGGGGATCGATGTGCGCGTCAACCATACCGCCAAGCAATTCGTGATCGAGAATGGCGAGAACACGCTGTTGGCGGAATTCGACGGTCAAACAGCCAAGATTCCTTTCGATCAGGTGCTGGTCGCGATCGGCCGCGCCGCCAATGTGCATGGCTATGGCGTCGAAGAATTGGGCATTGCCTTGTCGCCGCGCAAAACCCTCGATACCAACGCCTTTCAACAAACCAATTATCCGAACATCTTTGCCGTCGGCGACGTGGCGGGGCCTTATCAGTTCACCCATACCGCCGCGCATCAGGCCTGGTACGCGGCGGTCAACGCCTTGTTCGGCCAGTTCAAGAAGTTCCGCACCGATTATACGGTGATTCCTTGGTCTACCTTTACCGATCCGGAAGTCGCCCGCGTCGGCCTGAATGAGCTGGACGCCAAGGCCCAGGGGATTGCCTATGAGGTTTCGACTTACGGTATCGACGATCTGGATCGGGCCATCGCCGACAGCGAAGCGCATGGTTTTGTCAAAGTATTGACCCGGCCCGGCAAGGACAAGATTCTTGGCGTGACGATCGTCGGCGAACATGCCGGCGATCTGATCGCCGAATTTGTGCTGGCGATGAAATACGGTATTGGTTTGAACAAGATTCTGGGCACCATTCATATCTATCCGACGCTGGCCGAAGCCAACAAATACGCCGCCGGCGTCTGGAAACGCGCCCATGCGCCGCAGGCATTACTGCATTGGGTAGAACGCTATCATGCCTGGCGGCGCAAGCATTAAAATGAGCAGATTGACTCCACAACTCAGCATTATCGTACCGGTTTTAAATGAAGCAGGACAAATCGCCTGCACGCCAAAGTCATCACAGCGTCGAGACGCTGGCAAAAGTACGGTATCCTCAACACTATTCTGCTGATGTGGCATTTACGGTTGGCCTATTTCTTCGGTGCCTATTCCGATAATCTGGCGGCATGCTATTACGGGAAGCTCTGATGGAAGCTAATGAACGTTTCGCCTTAATGGGTATTTTATTATCTGTCGCCGTCCCATCGCTTGTGGCGGCACTCCGGCCTTTCAGCAACTTATAGACCATGACGTATCTATTTCCCGACAGCGTTCTGTTGATCTTCTGCAAAGCTCCGATAGCAGGCCAAGTGAAAACGCGTTTGCAACCGGCGCTAACCTCCGAACAGGCCGCGGCAGCCCATCGTCAATTGACGCGGATGACATTGGAGCGAGCCTTTCAGCAGCCGTTGTGTCCAGTCATACTGTGCTGCGCACCCGATGCTGAACATGCTTTTTTTCGGCAATGCGCGGCGGATTATCCGCTCAACCTAACCAATCAACGCGGTAATGATCTGGGCGACCGCATGCAACACGCTTTTGTTGAAGCGCTATCACATTACCGGAAAGCGATTTTGATTGGCTGCGACTGCCCCAGCATGACGACGGACGATTTACGTCAAGCCCTGACGGTTCTGAAAAACGGCAACGATGTCGTGATCTCTCCCGCAGAAGATGGAGGCTATGTGTTAATTGGCGTGACAGCCCATCAACCTATTTTGTTCAGCGACATGCCCTGGGGTACCGATAGTGTCATGGCAGAAACCCGCCGACGATTAACCAAGACAGGGTTCAATTTGCATGAGTTAGAGCCACAATGGGACGTCGACACTATCGAGGACTGGATGCGCTATTTAAATCGACAAAACACCTGATGCGGTAGCCAATCCATAGCCAGCCGCATCGTATCACTTTTACCTTTCAGTTCCGATTTTCTTCCATCGCTATAGTTCGTGAGACAAACACCCTCGCTCAGCCTCAAAAATTAAGTGAATTTTTTGTAAGGTTATGGACTTAAAATACGACGAAACACCTTTGTAATGAATTTGTCTTTTTCAGGTGTTCGAATTGTGACTTCAATGGCTGTTATGCATGTTTTCTAATCTCTCAAAATCTTCAGTCAATACAGTCATGCTTGTCGATGATCAATCACTGTATCGAGAGATGCTGGCTGAAAAACTTGCGAAACAGGATCATCTTGACGTCATCGCCGAGGTTGGATTTGCCCAAGACCCCTTGGGACTCGCATTAAATTTAAAACCTGATCTGATCCTTGCCGACCCCTGCTTGAATCATGAAGAAAATATTCCTTGGGTTTTCCGGTTAGCTCAACAATGCAGGGACAGCCATGTTCTGTTGATCACTTCGCCTTGCGCCGCCAACTATTACCTGGATTTTCTCAAAGCCGGCGTCGCGGGGATTGTCCTGAAAACTCAACATTTAAATGTTTTACTGAATGCCGTGGACAGAGTGCTAGCCAATGAACTGTGGTTTGACAGAACAATCTTCAAGGCCGGAGGTCCTGAAGTTGCGCCTTCAAATCACTCGGATGCGCATGAGAAATTCAGAATGTCCAGTCTCTCCAGACGAGAGCAACAAGTGGTTAATCTTATCGTTAAGGGACGCAATACTTCTTCAATTGCACATTCTTTGCATATCAGCGAAAAAACGGTTCGAAATCATATTTACTCGATCTATAGAAAGCTGGAAGTCAAAGACCGGCTCGAACTGATGCTGTTTGCAACCCGTAACGGATTGCCCCTAAAACCAAAGGTCTAAATAGCTTGCATCTTGAAGAAACGGCAGCCTGTAAATTTCACTTGCTTCAAGATAACTCTTTTTCATAAATCGCCTTAGGTCCGCGATTGACTCCAGCTCAATTTGAGCTTCTGCCCCATCATCCGCAGTAAAACTTAATTTTTTAGTCCCATTTCAATTACGCCAAATGATTTGGCTTTACGAGGATGGCATCCAAATAGCCTCTACCTCGCCAACAAATAGGGCAATTGACCCAATTGATTAAGCCATCTATCACAATCGCATTTGAGGCATCCCCGCCGAAGAATTGATGCGAATGGCTCAAGACATCCGCAAAGCTATTCACTATCTTTAGCGCAGCAGCGGGATCTGTTTTAGTAGTCCATGCCGTAAGTCGCGATTTGGAAGAAATCCTTACAGGGGCCAGGTCAACAGCGAAATAATTCAATGACAATGAGGGGATGATATGGCAACAAGGCGTGATGTTTTAAAGATTGGCGCGGCGGGCGCCGGCTACGGGCTGCTGGCGCCCAAGGTCGGCAAGGCTGAACTGGTCTTTCCGGACGGGTTCAAACCCAGTATTCAGGAGGCTCCAAGCCCTCCGGTTAGACCGTTCGTGGTGCCGCTAAACGTCATGCCGATTGCCAAACCCGTTGACGAAGCATTTCTGTCAACCGAGGCGGGTGGAGGACTTCCGTCCGATCCGCAAAGGCATCAGCGCTATGATGAATTTAAACCGCAGAAATTTTATGTCCATTATTTGGAGGAATTCCTCTGGCGGTATCATGTCGATCCGCCCTATAACCAGGGTTCCTGGTCCTGGGGCTTTCGCGAGCCGGGCATGCCTCAGGGCATCACGCCGGGCCTGACCTTTCACGCGAAATATGGCGAACCGGTTTTTGTCCGGCGCCTCAATCGATTGCCTCCGGTTGGAGCGGGAAAAGTAAGGTTCGCGCTACCCAGTACGACGATCCATTTACATAATGCGCATACCGCCTCGGAAAGCGACGGTATACCCCAGGACTATACCTGGCCGGGGGAGTATTGGGATCATCACTATGGCAATTTTCCTGCCGGGTTCGACAAACGCGAAATCATGAGCACCTTGTGGTATCACGACCACCGCATGGATTTCACCGCTCCGAACGTTTATGCAGGCCTGAACGGTTTTTACCTGCTTTTCGACAAGAAGGACGCGAACGACGAAACCAAAAAGGGAACGTATCGGCTGCCGAGCGGAAAATACGACGTACCGCTGATACTGCATGACGTCCAGTTCGATCAGAACGGCCAAGCCGTTTGGGACTTTTTCAACCCCGAACCGACCGGAAACGACCTGCCCAGCGCGCTTTATACGACACACGGCATGATCGGCGACCGTTTTACGGTCAATCGAATCATCCAGCCTTTCTTTATTGTCGAAGCGCGGAAGTACCGCTTCCGGGTTTTGAATGGCGGCCCGTCCAGACTGTACGAGCTGTATGTGCAAAAAGAAGGCGGCTCGGATCAGGGCGAACAGTTTTTCGTCATTTCCACGGACGGCAACCTGCTGCCGAGACCGATCGAAACCAACAATATCAGGCTCGGTGTCGCCGAGCGCCACGACATCATCGTCGATTTTTCCAAATATAAACCCGGCGATAAGTTGTATTTGGTCAACCGGATGGAAATTCGCGAAGACGGCGCGGGCTGGACCGGAAGATTGCTGGATCAAGGCAACCAGATCATGCGCTTCGATGTGGTGGCCGCCAAGGCGTCCGATCCCAGCCGCATCCCCGACCACATGCGCGCATTGCCGCCGATCAAAAAGCGGCTGGTAAGAAAAGAAAGATTATTTGTTTTTGACTACGACAACGGCTTATGGACGATCAATGGCAAGCTGATGGATCCTAACCGGCCTGATGCCTTGATCGAACAAGGCAGCGCCGAAATCTGGACCTTTCGAAACGCCGGCAACACCTGGATGCACCCCATTCACAGCCATTTCGAGGAGTTCCAGATCCTGGAAATCAACGGTAAGCCGGTGGACCGCCACGACGTCCGCCACGCCAGAAAGGACGTGGTGATGTTAGGCCCCAACGAAGAGGTGAAATTTTACTCGCGTTGGCGCGATTTTCTTGGCAAGCATGTGATGCACTGCCATAACGTCGTGCATGAAGACCATGCCATGATGATTCGATGGGATATCGTGCCGCCCGGTGAAGGCGATTGATAAGAGCATATAGCACGCCCCCCATTCGACACACATAAAGGTAGTTATGAAAGACAAAAATGTTCAGGATGCTTCATCCACTACGTCATCAAAACTGGAGCTGAGAAACAAATTAGCGAAAGCCCTTTTGCCACCGCCCACTCAGGGCCGCGGCGGCAATCGGATGCCGGATGTTCCGGTGACTTCCCATAACGGCAAGAGTTACCGTTTTTACAGCGATTTAATTCGCGACAAAGTGGTCTTGGTGCAATTCATGTCGATCGATGGACAGAAACATCATCCGACGATCGAGCACATTGCGGAGATCGCACGCCGTCTTGGCGACAAACTGGGAAAAGAGGTCAGCATCTATTCAATCACCACCGACCCTGAAAAAGATACCTTGGACAGGCTCGCCGCCTATGCGAAGAAACATCATATTCCTAAGGGCTGGCATTTGCTGCGGCCATCGGATGAAGACGCCAAATCCATCAGCGGACGCTTCGCGAAGCACTTGTCCAAGCACCATCAACATGGCGGCATCAACGTGCGGATGGTGCATTACGGAAACGGCGGTGTCGGCTTATGGGGCGCATTCGCGTCGGACGCCGATCCCGATATGGCGGTAACGCGCCTCGGATGGCTGCAAAAAGGCAATTCGGCGGGCGCTGAAATCAAGCGCGCCGGCCCCGTGAATCTGGCAGGCCGGCACCATGACAAGAACAGCAACCGCGATGTTTAGCATCTTCGGTCTCTGATGCTGAACTTTCAAAGCTATTTAAGGAACAGAGTTCGTTATGTTGAAAACTAAATTCACCTATAGCCGTTTGCTGTTTACGATCACGTTGGCCCTAGGGGGAAATGCCGCCATCGCCGCCGATTGCACAGACGTTATGCCGCGGCCGCGCCCCCCTCAAGCCAATGAGTGGCAAACAGTCGACAACGGGGTAACCACCACGCATATCATCACCCCTGAAGGCGCATTCCCAAGCCAGGATCCTTTCACCAATCCGCCGGGCAGCAACCATCTGGATACCGTTTACAAGAATGTTTGCGACGGTAACGGCGTCGAAATGGTCAATACCTTGCCTTCCACACCCGAAAATCCCTATAACTTACATGACAACCCCGTCGTTTCAGTGATCGATAAAACCTCGCCTACCGATGATTTACGGGAAGCTTTTCAACTGATCAAAAAATCGAAAGGGCATGATAAGCTGGCCGTACAAAAGGCTATTGATATTCTGGAAGGCAATCCCATTCCAAGCCGTACCTATAGCGGCATGGCATTATTACATTATAAGGGGCCGGAAAGGATAAAGCATGTGCAAGCGGTGTACGATGCAAATAACGTCAAGATTGGCGGTATCGTCGATGTACATCAAGTCTGGTTCGACGGCACTATCCAGTCAGACGCGGCGATGATCGACCCCAGCGATGTGCTCGATGTGCCCTGGACCGTCCGCTTTACCGTCGATACCCTCAATCGCGGCCACGAGGATTTCGCGCCGATGGTAATGTATTTCGACGATCCGGCGCTCAGCCCTCCCGGCATGCCGCCGATGCCGCATGTGCTAATGGATCAGACTTTTTTTCCGATGGAAGACGGTACCCGTACGGTATACGAAATCAAAATGGCGCCGGGCAAATATTATAATCTGACCTACAACTGGGGCTGGCGCAAGCACCCTCCCAGAGTTCAGGTATCTGAAAATGCCCGTAAAATGATAGCGGGCAAAAGCTTGCCGCAATGGGAAATTGACGTCTTCGGCCCGCACCCAAGCGCTAGCGAAGCTGAAAAACTGGCAGCCATTGCAAAAATCGGCGATCTTGCGCCCGAAAAGCGCATGTGGAATCTCTTGCGGTCTATTAAAGCTAACGGCAAAGCCTCGGCCAACGATATTAAAAGCCTGAACCGTGCATTCGAACAATCGCAAGACCGAAACAAATTGCCTGACGGAGTAACGGCCGATCCTGACAGCGACTGGACCTTGTTCTTCGTGAATAATACCATTTACGGCCAGATCAAAGGGATCAGGGACGACAGCCATGTGGAATATCCCGATTGGAAACTTAGAGGCAAGACCGTTAAAATCAAGCTGTTGAACGGCGATCATTTCGATCATGCCTATTTCAACGTGGACTTCGGCGGCCGGCGCGGCTGGGAAAACACCTTCCAGTCGACCCAGGCGATCGGCGGCGCCGGACAATGGTTCACCTTCGGGCGCGCGCACTGGTGGGTTAACGCCGGCATGCCCACCGCAGGCAAACCGGGGTTGATCATTACGCCGCCGGCGACAGGATCGGGCGATAATACCGTGGTCGGCCAGCATAACATCGAGATGCAAATGAATTATGAACCTTCACGGCGTTTGCGCTGGTACCAGTTCGACCCGTTGCATCACGACTTCGCGATATGGTCGATTCACTAACCTGAGCCGGATCAACACCTAGATTCCGTCCCATTCAGGGAAAGCGCCGCTTTGATAAACCCAAAGCGGCGCTTACTCTTTTTTACTTTTAGTACTTTATGTCTGGATTGCAAGCCGTACCGTTTTTCAGTGCTATTTTATTACTGGTCAATTGTCAGATGGTATGTTCCGGCGAAATGACGCAAAGCTGGGTGCTTTCCGATTCCAAGCTGATGGCAAATTCCCCGCAGGAAGACCCGCGCGGCAATCAGAATGAAAAAATTTCTGCTGCCGTTCCTGAATTTAGCGAAAATTTTTACGATCTCCCGAACCTGACGCTTATCGACAAAACCAGTAGAGAGGTCGACTTCCTTCAAGTGATCGATTATGGCGGCCCGGTCATGCTGCAATTTATTTTCGCCACCTGCTCTTCGATATGTCCGGTATTGAGTGCTTCATTCGCCAGTGCCCAGCCGGTACTGGATACTCTAAAGACTTCCTACCGTCTGATTTCGATCTCGATAGATCCCGAGCAAGACACGCCTCAAAAATTGGATGCCTACGCCAATCGCTTCAAAGCCGGAAATAACTGGTATTTTTTTACCGGCAATCGAAAAGATATAGATTCGCTCTTAAAGGCATTCAATGCCGCTTATCCAGGCAGTAACAAGATGTACCACAAACCGCTGACCTTTATGCGTTCGCAGGTTAATGCGCCATGGATCCGAATCGAGAGGCTGCTCAGTAAAAACGACATTGTCACGGCCTATAAAAAACTCATCGAGCCCCAGCCCTTGCCAAAATCAAACCAATAAGAGCTGGCAAGCCATTTCGCCAGATCAATAGACCACACCAGTTTGTAACAATGGGATCCAGATTTTTAACCTCTCGTGCCGGAAAATTCGGCGTAAGCCTGCTATTGATAATTTCCATGGCTTTTTCAGGGTATTGGGCGATGCAATTTTATGGGATGTACAAGAACTCATCACAATTGTCATTCGGCGAACGGATTTATAATCAGGGCCTTGACTCGTCCGGCTCCCCATTACAAGGACGGACCGAAGGCGACATCGATTTCAAGGACGCGAATTTCAATTGCGCCCAATGCCACCGGCGGAGTGGTTACGGTTCCAGCGAAGGCGGAAACTATGTATTGCCGATCACCGGCGCCAGTCTTTTCAATCCCCGAAGTTTCGATCGGGCCGATCTCTTCAAAAAATTGTTTAAAGAGAGTCAGTCCAAACTGTTTTGGGCGCGCATGAGATCCGCTTATCAACGTCCGGCGTATACCGAGGAGTCTTTGGCAAAAGCAATCCGCAAAGGCATCGATCCATCAGGAAGAACCTTGAACCCGCTGATGCCACGTTATCAAATCAGCGACCGCGATATGTCGGGTTTGATAGCCTATCTGAAAAATCTGTCTTCCCAAAACGATCCTGGCATCGACAACCAGTCGATTTATTTTGCAACCGTTGTAGGTAAAGGCGTCGATGCAGACAGCAAAAATGCCATGCTATCGACAATAACCAAGTTTGTAGAATGGCTGAATTTGGAAACCAAGGGAAATCAGGACCATCCTAATTTTTCTCCGAACTATCGTTCCGATTTCGCGAAAGCCTTTCGACTATGGCAACACGACATTTGGGAGCTTTCCGAAAATCCGGCGGATTGGCCAAAAGAATTGCAAGCCTATTATGACAAAAAACCGGTCTTCGCATTGATCGGCGGCATGGCGCCAGGTGATTGGACGCCGATTCACCGATTTTGCGAACAAAATCATCTGCCTTGTCTTTTTCCGATCACTGAGTTGCCGGCGCAGGAGCAGTCCGGCCATTATTCGATCTATTTCAATGCCGGCCTTGCATTGGAAGCCCAAGCAATTGCGAAATATCTCAGCAAGGAAATAAAAGGGGATACGACGGATTCCATTGTGCAGATTTATAGGGATGAAGAAGCTCAAGGGCAGATCCCCGCGAATATTTTCAACGCCGCGATGAGCGCCGAAAGCCCGTTGAAAAGCGAAAAAATTTCCTATAAAAAAATCGAAGACTTCCGGCAAGCATGGTCCGAATATAAACAGAATCATTCGCATATCCGCTCTCTCGTAATTTGGCCTGATAAACTCGGAACCGAGGTGTTAACGGAATTGGCTTTACAACCCGAGGCCATCGAACGCATATTTCTGCCTTCCGGCATGCTGCAAAAAGATTTAAGCACCTTTTCCAAAGACTTTATCGCTAAGCTTATTTTCGCTTATCCTTACGAATTACCCACGGCTTATCATCCGCATGCATTCAGAGTCAGGGCCTGGATGAATACCAGAAGGCTTCCCATTACGAATGACAGAATTCAATTCAATTCCTATTATGCGCTGAATTTGCTGCAATATAGCCTGGAACATGTCGTTGATCACTTTTCACGGGATTATTTGCTCGAATACATAGAGCATGAAGCCGAAAATGCACTCAATCCGGGTACATTCCCAAGACTCAGCCTTGGCCCGGAACAACGATTCGCCTCAAAGGGCGCTTATTTGGTTCAATTAGGCTCTAATCGGTCAATTATTCCTATAAGCGACTGGATTGTTCCATAAGGATGAAAAAATCAGAGCAAAGGATTTAGACAGAAAAAGTGTACAAAACTAAATATCACCGCATTGAGAAATCAACAACTTATAAATGTCTTTGCCCAAAATTATATCCAGCTAAGCCATTGATTTTACTTGTATTAGCAACAGAGTATTAATCACCGGGTCGGCGGGGCGAGCCCGTCCGGGGGAGCCAAATAAATGAAGGGCTTGCAGCGATGCAAGCCCTTCATTTATTTGCCTGAGCGAGTGACTATGGAAGTCTTCTCCGGGGCGGTATTTTCGGACACCCTCCCCTGATTTTATACCCGCCGTCAGCAAGACGTAATATTCATCCCTCACGGAACATAATCTTTGTCTTTAAATGCGAGGATGAACGTGAATTAGCTCATTGTATTCGCTTGAACCGCCGTGTAGCAGTTGACATCAATGAAAAGCAGGGATTGCTTGGGGATATAATCATTTCACAGAATGGTAACAATACCCCTTCATACTAGCCATTACGCGTCTGGCTGGCCAGTGAAAAGGCAGCCGAAAGATGGGGCAGAGCCAAATATACAAGTAACAGTTGTACTTGAAATTTCCTGCCATGGCTAACAGTTACTCAAAAAAACCCATGAAAGGTCAATCACTGGATAATGACACCTTGATAAACCAGGCGCGTGAGCTTTATGCCACGTTGCTCATCAGACGCAATGCACACCCCATAGCAAGTGATCGCATTGACAGCTTGATTCTGTCAGCCCATCGCCGCTATGTACGCCGGTTAAATCGCTGCGCTGTTTGTTATCGACATCGCTTATATGACTGCAACCGCGAGCCTGGAAAAGATCATACTCCTTGCGAGCGTCATCGATCATCAGATCACTGACATCCGTCGACAAATCGTTTATAAAAATGAAACCCTACACGATACGTCCTTTAGATACCACGTCACTCGCATTATCTGATGCGGTCGATTTGCTATGTTCCAATTGCCCCGGTGAATCTGAACGCTACGAGAAAAGCAGGCTAGTCACTGAGATACGCCCGGTGGATGCGCAGCCTTTCTATAGAAAATTTTTCGGCGCCTATGATTTTGACGGAACGTTGATCGGAGTGGGGGGCATTAAGGCAGCCGATTGGGCTTCAGATACGCATATTCTCTACATGATGGCCGTGAATAAAGACCATCGCGGTAAAGGCGTTGGGTCTGATTTGGAACGTACCCGGATAGAGTGGGTGCTAAACAACTTTCCTCACGGGCGCTGCCTGGTAAGCACCAGCCATAAAAAGCGCTTTGAGCGCTGGAGTTTCAAAACGGCGAGTGAAGTTAACAACAGGCATCTAATGATCTTGGAATTTTGATGCGGACCCTTTTTTGCCTGAGCGAGTGACTATGGAAGTCTCAGGCTCGGCATGGATTTGCCCGACTTGGCACACCTATGACAAGGGCATGGCAATACCCTAAATCCGCCTGAGTCAGGGGAAAATTCAGAATGCTTGTGCTTTATGCAACAAAGCCCGCACCGAGTTTTTGATCAAGAAAACGCGCCAGGGCCGCGAAGATATTTTGGCGAAAATCATTGTTATAAACTAAATGAGAATTCAAAATGAAAGCCTATGTTTACAATTTTGAAAACCGCAAGGTTATTGCTGTAATCTTGGGAGATAACGAACAAACGATTGAGGATAAATACGATGAATGCTTTGACTCTTACGCTACCAGTCTAACTTACTCACCGGAATTCGATGACGTAAACGTACTGGTGAGAGATGATAACTTCAAGGTCATCGTTGCTAGTGAATAACGATATGCAGGCAAAAAAACCGGCTTAGCGCCGGCTTTTTTTGCTGCTTGCGTGATAACCAAGAGTCGCTATAAGACGGAAATCCCGTTTGGTTCCATGGGATCATATCCATTCCTGTTATAGTGAAATGAAGGCCGCCACAGGCGCTCCTGAAAATAACAAGAACCCCACCCTGCCGCCAATCGCGGTTTTTTCGACACGCTTCGGCTAACCCGCCAGCCGCAAAACGCGCGGCTAGGATATTGAACTGGTTGATTTAATCCGGCTCAGGGCACGCAGAATATAAAATGCCGCGACAGCAGAAGAAATATAAAGCCATGCATGAAGCGAAACCGCCCACCAAATAAAATCCACGATGTACAAAAGCCCAACAAAAGCGATAACCTTGATCAATGCAGTTCTTCCCCCTGATCTGTCCAACTAAAAGCGACTGAAGCAATAGCACCCTTGCTCGATCTTAATGACCAACATTCATTCGAGAGAATGTTCTCTGATGTTGAGCGTCAGTCTTAAATCGACTTCAAGTCCCCCTTACTCTTCCAAAGTTTGAATGTTAAGATGCGCGTGGGCGCCTATCCGCCCAATAGCCGGCGCTCCTCTGGCCGTCAGCGATGATGCGGAGCACCTCGCTGTCGTCGGCAAGTTAGCCTGCATGCCGGCACAAACCCTGCCGGCATGACGGACTTGTGTAAAGGGCATGGGCTGGCCTTAATACGCCATTTTGGCAGCATCCTGATCGGTTATCTCGAAGTGTGGCGCGGACCTGCCTATTTTTAATGTATTAGGCTATTCTTTTATAAGAACTGACGTTACGCACGATTAATATCAGTTATTAAAAGCCATTCTCAGGATTCCATTGAGGTGTTGTATTTCAAGCCTAATCCACCCATCAAAAGTTTATTATTTATGAAAAAAATACTCTATTTCGTTTTTTCCCTCAGTTTATTTTTAGTAAATAATAGCGTTATAGCCGAACCAGCCAAAGATTGTTTTAATCGTGCTGCCGGACCTGAAAAAAGATGTTTGGAAGGCAAAGGCAGCCAAAGTAACAGCCGATCAGGCGTATTGCAACTGTTGCAACAGCTCGCTGAACAAAAAGCGATTTCCAGCATTATTCCTCTTTTGCAGGATAGCGAGGCCTATGTACGCGATGCGGCATTAGAAGCATTAGGCCAATTACAGGCAAAAGAAGCGATTCCAACGATGATTCCTCTTTTGCAGGATATTGACAGCCATGTGCGCAGTAAAGCCATCACTGTATTAGTGCAATTTCGCGCAAAGGAAGCGATTCCCAGCATCATTCCTCTTTTGCAGGCAAAAGACAACGCTGTGCGCATCAGCACGATGGAAGCATTATTGCAATTGGAAGCCCAAGAGGCGATTCCAAATATCATTCTTCTCTTAAAAGATAACGATAGCAATGTACGCATGACCGCAATAAACACGTTATGGGAATTGCGCGCAAAAGAGGCGGTTTCCAGCATTATTGCGTTATTGAAAGATAGCGATAAAAATATACGTATTCGCGCAATAGAAGTATTGAGCGCATTACAAGGGAAAGATGCCATTCCCGAAATGATTTCTCTTTTAAAAGATACCGATGACGATGTACGGTTGAGCGCGATAAAAGCATTACAGGATTTAGACGCAAAAGAAGCCGTGCCCAGCATTATCCTTCTTTTGCAAGACAGCAATGCAAAGATGCGTTCTACGGCGATAGGCATGTTACGCAAAGCAAAGGCAAAAGAAGCCATTCCAAGCATTACCCCTCTTTTGCAAGATAGCGCTACTGACGTGCGCAGTAACGCCATCTCGGCCTTAGAAGAGCTACAGGGAAAAGATGCGGTTTCGAGCATTATTCCGCTTTTAAATGATCCCGTTGGAAATGTGCGCATTCAAGCGATCGATTCCTTATCACGCTTGCAAGAAAATGAAATAATCCCTCGCATTATTTCTCTCTTACATGATCATGATGAACGGGTGCAAATCCGAACCATGGAATTATTGCAGCACTTTCAAGAAGAAAATACATCGATTCCTAAAAAAGAAGCGATTTCTAATGTACTCCCTCTCTTGCAGGACGACGACAAAAACATACGCTATACGGCAGTCGCTACATTAAAGGCATTACAGGCGACAGAAGCGATTCCTAGTATTATTCCTCTCTTGCGAGATACGGACACCGCTGTCCGTTTAACGACGATAGAGACACTGGCCGCATTACAGGCAAAGGAAATCATCCCAACTTTTATCCATTTTTTAAAAGACAAAGAGCCTAATATCCGCGTTGCAGCCATGGAAGCACTGATAGCGCTACAAGGAAAGGAGGCAATCCCTCATATTGCTCCTCTTTTGAAAGATGAAGTCATTGAGGTACGCAAGGCGACGGAAGAAAGACTGTCCAAATTACAGAATCCATTATTAACCGCATTCATTAATAAAACGACTGCCCTGTTAATCGTGATATGCCCTATCCTGGCGTTTTTGCCATTGTTTCTCACCAGAAAAAAGCTTTTTGTCAGCATCGCCGCTTTCATCGCCTCACTCTTTTTATTTCGCATGCTAGTTAATATTTCTCCTGGCTACACGCATATGAGAGAAGAAACCCTGCTGGGAAGACTATTCCAGGGAGGCGTATTGTGTGTATTTGCAATCTCAATGTTTTTGAAATTAAGCTGGAGTATCATAGCAGGTTTAATTAGACGCTCACCCGACATTGATGAGGATAGTTTAAAGGCGAAACAAAATTAATAAAGGATAATATTCATCACCCAATACGGCTAACGCCAATAATTTGTTGCAAATCCACCTTAAAACAGGGAAGATAGATGGAAGCGGCATAATTATTTTTTAAGCTGCCCCGTTCGTCGCTCGTCCCAATCAAATTTTTTATCAAGCCGCTGATTTTCAGCTGAGGGGTTATCATGAATAAACTTTCTGATGAACTCGCCAATACCTCCGTCTGTCCTCAATGCTTCAAGAAAAATCATACTAATTTCATTGAGCCTGATCCTCAAATGTCGCTTATGTGCTCCTCCTGCGGCAACAACTATTTTCCCTTCCGTAATGCCATCGATGAACATGATCCACCAAATTTGAACATTTGAATCTTCTGAGAGTTTATCGGCTGCTTGGTGAAATATTTTTATCTCGCATCGTTCGAGCCGGCTCACGTCAGTAAGCCTTATCCAGCAGCTTAACCTCAACGTTACCAGCTATTACCAATAGAGACGAAAGCCAGGCTCGACGGCCTTGCCCCCAGGGAATGCCGCCTCAGCCCGGCGAATTCTGTGTTTGGCTTCGCGCCGGGCTGGGGCTCGGCGTTTCCAGAGGTGGTTTTCATATCCGCATCATAAACATTTAAAAACCATCAGCGTAATGTCGTCACTGAACGAATCGGTCCGGCAGAACTGTTTTAAACGTTCCAGGAAGACATTGATCAGCGTATCCGGGGCATCCTGGCAATGTTCGATCAACAGACTTTCAACACGGTCTATGCCGAAAAAATCGCCCTGCTCGCCTTCCGCCTCGATCAAGCCATCGGTATAAAAAAGAATGATGTCGCCGGACTCGATCGGCAGCGCTTTTTCTTCAAAATAAACCTGTTGATTGACGCCCACGATCAAGCCGTCCGCGTCCAGCCGCAAACAGGCGTTTTGCTGCGGCTTATACAATAAAGGCGGCGGGTGACCTGCGTTCGCAAAGCGGATCAACCGGTTGTCGATATCGTATTGCAGATAAAACAGGGTGATGAAAAAATCCGACTTGTCGAGATCTTCAAACAGAAAACGGTTCAACTGATCCAGTTTGGCGGCCGGCGCCCCGACACCGCCGGCATTCGCGCGAATCGCGCTGCGCGTTTCGACCATGAACAGCGCAGGCCCTATAGAATGCCCCGACACATCCGCGATCACCATGTCCAGATGGCGGTCGCCACGGAAGAAATAATCATAATAATCGCCGCCGACCTGATCGGCCGGCAAACAGCGGCCGATCACCTCGAAATGCCGGTTTTTGATCGGGCTTGCGGGAGACAGCGTCGCCTGAATCTTGCGCGCAATATCGATCTCATTGCGCGCGATCGCGAGTTTGACCTGTGCCTGGCGAATCTGCTGCTCGGCGGCCTTGCGCGCGCTGATGTCATGGATGAAACCGCTGAAGATGAAGACATTGCCTTCTTTCAAAGGCGAAATGCTCAATTCGATCGGAAATTCCGCACCGTCGCGCCGCAAGGCCGTCTGCTCGATCAAACGGTTCAGGATGCTGCCGTTGCCGCCGTGCAGGAAATTATCGAGTCCTAGGCGGTGCGCCTTGCGGAAGCGTTCCGGAATGATCAGTTCATCGAGGCGCTGGCCGATCGCCTCATCGCGGCGCCAGCCGAAAATCTGTTCCGCCTGGCGGTTCCAGTCCCGGATGATGCCGTAGGAATCCATGATCACGATCGCGCTCAGCGAGCTCTCGATGATCAGGCGGATACGTTTTTCGCTGTCGATCAGCGCATCCTGAAATCGCTTCCTGACGGTAATGTCGCGATCGACCCCGCGCCATTTGAGCAGCTTTCCTGCCGCGTCGATGATCGGCAAACCAGTCGATTCGGTGATCACCTGATGACCATCCTTGTGCTGATAATGATTGATCAGACTGTAGAACGGTTGATGGCTGGCCGCGTAAAACTGTTGTTCGGCCTTGTCCTGCGCGGTCAGGAATTCGGTGTAATGCCTGCCGACGACCTGGTCAGGGCTATACCCCAAAATCTGCTTCACCGCGGTGCTGCAGTAGATATAAAAGCCGCCGGGGTCCTGCTCCCACAGCCATTCGCCGGTCATCTCGGCCATTTGCCGAAAACGCTCCTCGCTTTCGACCAGCGCCGATTCGACATCCCGGCACACATTCACGCCCATGCCGGCGATGCCGGAGGCGTCCACGCCGTCGATTTCCGCGAGATTTTTGTCATTGAATTCCTGAATCAGTATCAATATAGGGATCCGCCCCGGATCTTGCGTCAGCAACCGCGACAGCGATAACTGCGCCTTGATCAGCCGATTGCCACGGGCCGCCACGCCGGCGATCACAGATTGATCGACGCCTGCCTCGATCAGTTGCGTAAAAATTTGCCGCCAGGGCTGCGCCTCGCTTTCCGGGCAGAGGCGATGGAAGGATTGGTCCGCCAGCTCCTGCTCCTCGAAACCGAGCAATTCGGCCGCGGCCGCGTTGACATGCTTGATCCTCGGCGGCCAGGCGACCGCATCGCCCGAACGGTCCCACTCGACGATCACGATCCTGGCTTTCGGAAATTCGTTAGGCAGCTGCAAGAGTCATATCTCCCGGCGGGCGGACAACTATTTTCAAGTTTCCCGAAATAACCTGTTGTTGATGAAGTGAAGGCTAAGCTCCAACCCGTTTAAAATCATATCATAGCCTATCGCTTGCAATGTCTGTCTACTGATGCCATCATGCAGCAGTCTTGGCGGAAATTAGAATTGCCGGCCAACATCAGCAACTACTGCAAAAATACTTGAGTTCAGTGTAAAATGGCCGACTATGCCATCTAATAACCAAATCATGGAACCACGCACCGCAGCAGTCGAACGTAACACGCTCGAAACGCAAATCAAGATCAGCCTGAATCTGGACGGCACCGGCAAATCCCGCTTCGTGACCGGCGTGCCGTTTCTCGATCACATGCTCGACCAGATCGCCCGCCACGGCTTGATCGACATTGAAGTCGAGGCGCATGGCGATCTCGAAATCGATGCGCATCACACCGTCGAGGACATCGGCATCACGCTCGGCCAGGCCTTTGCGAAGGCGGTCGGCGACAAGAAAGGCATCGTCCGTTACGGCCATGCCTATGTGCCGCTCGACGAAGCCTTGTCCCGCGTCGCGCTCGATTTGTCCGGCCGTCCGGGGCTCTTTTACGAAGTCAAATACCCGCGCGCAACGATCGGCCGCTTCGATGTCGACCTGTTCCGCGAATTTTTTCAAGGCTTCGTGAACCACGCCGGTGTGACGCTGCATATCGACAACCTGAAAGGCGTCAATGCGCATCATATCGCCGAAACGATTTTTAAAGCCTTGGGCCGCGCCTTAAGAATGGCGGTTGCCCATGACCCGCGCATGGCCGGCATCATGCCCTCCACCAAAGGCACGCTTTAATCCTTAGATTCCATTATCATTGTTAAGTTTATTCGGCAATGTTCCCTGAATTTTTTCCCTTTTTAGCCTAAGCCTTCCGCCTAAATCTTATGTCATCCGTCGCTGTTATCGATTACGGAATGGGTAATCTGCATTCCATCGTCAAGGCATTGCAGCATGCCGATCCTGAAACCGAAGTGATCTGCACCGCTGATGCCGATACCATTCTCGGCGCTGACCGGGTGGTGTTTCCGGGCGTCGGCGCGATTCGCGACTGCATGCGGGCATTGCACGAAACCGGTCTGGCGGAGGTTATCCGCCAGGCCGCGGCCACCAAACCGCTGCTCGGCGTTTGTCTCGGCATGCAGGCCTTGCTGACCGACAGCGAAGAGAACGGCGGCATCCAGGGCCTGAATCTGATTCCTGGGCACGTCGTCCGCTTTGCCGACAAACTGACCGACGCTCAGGGCAATCAGCTCAAAATTCCGCACATGGGCTGGAATCGGGTGCACCAGACCCCGCATCCCTTGTGGCAAGACATTCCGCAGGACAGCCGGTTTTATTTCGTGCACAGCTATTATGCGCGCCCCGACGACGATAGGACGACGGCCGCCACCAGCGCCTATCCGGACGACTTCGCCTGTGCGCTGACCTGGGGCAATATCTTTGCGGTGCAATTTCACCCCGAAAAAAGCCAGGCCGCCGGTTTGCAGTTGCTGCGCAACTTTTTGCACTGGTCCGGCTGATTCATTTTTTTCGATCGATGATCATCATGACTCTAAAAATTGCTGTTGAGGAAAACCGTGTATGTTGTTAATACCTGCAATTGATTTGAAAGAAGGCAAATGTGTCCGTTTGCGGCAGGGACGCATGGAAGACGACACGGTGTTCTCCGAAGACCCGGTCGCGGTCGCGGGCCGCTGGGTCAATCTCGGCGCCAAACGTCTGCATCTGGTCGATCTGGACGGCGCCTTTGCCGGCAAGCCGCGCAACGCGGAGGTGATCCATGCGATCGCCGAAGCCTTTCCGAACGTGCCGATCCAAATCGGTGGCGGCATCAGGGACGAAGAGACGATCCAGGCTTATCTGAATGCCGGCGTCGAATATGTGATCATCGGCACCAAGGCGGTCAACGCGCCGCATTTCGTTCGCGACATGGCGATCGAATACCCGCGCCGAATCATCGTCGGCCTCGACGCGAAGGACGGCAAGGTCGCGATCGACGGCTGGTCCAAACTGTCCCGCCATGACGTGATCGATCTCGCGAAGCATTTCGAGGAAGACGGCGTCGAGGCGATCATCTATACCGATATTTCGCGCGACGGCATGATGCAGGGCGTGAACATCGAGGCGACCTCCCGGCTCGCGCGCGCAATTAAAATCCCGGTGATCGCCTCGGGCGGCATCACCAATATCGACGACATCCGAGCGCTCGGCCAGATTGCCGGCGACGGCGTGATCGGCGCGATCACCGGCCGCGCGATCTACGAAGGCACGCTCGATTTCGCCGAAGCGGAAAAACTGGCCGAGTCGTTCTGATCATGAGTCTCGCCAAACGCATCATTCCCTGCCTGGATGTCGATAACGGCCGCGTGGTCAAAGGCGTCAAATTCGTCGACATCCGCGATGCCGGCGATCCGGTCGAAATCGCCCGGCGTTACGACCGCGAAGGCGCTGATGAAATCACCTTTCTCGACATTACCGCAACCCACGACAACCGCGCGACGATGGTGCATGTGGTCGAACAGGTCGCCGGCGAAGTATTTATTCCGTTGACGGTCGGCGGCGGCATCCGCACTTTAAACGATATTCGCACCATGCTGAACGCCGGCGCGGACAAGGTCGGCATCAATAGCGCCGCGGTATCCAATCCCGAATTCGTGCGCGAAGCGGCCGAGCGTTTCGGCTCGCAGTGCATCGTCGTCGCGATCGACGCGAAAAAAGTTTCCGCGCCGGGCGATCCCGAGCGCTGGGAAATCTTCACGCACGGCGGCCGGAAATCGACCGGCATCGAGGCGATCGGCTGGGCTAAAAAAATGGTCGACTACGGCGCCGGCGAAATCCTGCTGACCAGCATGGACCGCGACGGCACCCGCGAAGGCTTCGACCTGCGCCTGACGCGCGCGCTCAGCGAAGCGGTCGCGGTACCGGTGATCGCCTCGGGCGGCGTCGGCAACCTGGACCATCTGGTCGACGGCATTATCGAAGGCAAGGCCGACGCAGTGCTTGCGGCCAGCATCTTCCACTTCGGCGAATATACGATTCAACAGGCCAAGGAGCACATGGCCAAGCACGGCATCGAGGTTCGGCTGACATGAGCGAAGCCTGGCTCGACGAACTGCGCTGGACCGAAGACGGCCTGATCCCGGCGATCGCCCAACAGGCGGACAGCGGCAAGATTCTGATGTTCGCCTGGATGAACCGCGAGTCGTTGCGACTGACGGCTGCCGAAGGCTATGCGGTGTACTGGTCCAGGTCGAGGAACAAACTCTGGCGCAAGGGCGAGGAATCCGGCCATCGGCAAAAAGTGCTCGGCATCTATCTCGACTGCGACGAAGACGTGATCCTGATCAAAATTGAACAGCAAGGCGGCATTGCCTGTCATACCGGACGCGAGAGTTGTTTTTACCGGCAGTTGCAGGGTGAACAATGGCAGACCGTCGAACCGGTGCTGAAAGACCCTGAAGCGATATATCGAAAATCATGAGCGACGTATTACAACAACTGGCGGACGTGCTGGAACAGCGCAAGCAACAAACGGCGGACACATCCTATGTCGCGAGCCTTTATGCGAAAGGTCTGGACACGATTTTGAAGAAGATCGGCGAGGAAGCGACCGAAACGGTGATCGCGGCGAAAGGCGGCGACAAACAGCAGATCATCTATGAAACGGCTGATTTATGGTTTCATTGCATGGTGCTGCTGGCGCAACAAGGACTCGGCCCCGACGATGTATTGAACGAATTGCAGCGCCGTTTCGGGCTGTCGGGCATCGACGAAAAGGCGCAGCGGCAAAAATAGCTCATCACTCACACGCTCTTGCGTCACTGCCATTAAGTTAAGGGGGGTATCTCCCTCTCCCTTCGGGAGAGGGTCGGGGTGAGGGGAATAAAATAAGGAAAAATACTTCATTTTGATCCCCTCATCCTAGCCTTCTCCCAGAGGGAGAAGGGACCGGCCATCCTTAACTTAATGGCAGTGACGCCCTTACGTAGAAACGCAATCCACACCGCCCCGTCGGGGCGACAGCCACAACCCCAGCATAAGCCCCCAAACTTCAACAAGAGGTAAAATCCATGGGCATCAGTCTCTCCGAATTAATAGTGTTACTGCTGATCGTGGTGGTGCTGTTCGGCACCAAACGATTACGCACGGTCGGCTCCGATCTGGGCGCCGCGATCAAGGGCTTCCGCAACGCGGTCAAGGATCAGGACAGTCCAGAACAGGTCGCCGAGGATAAAAAACCGATCGAAGGCGAAACGCTTGCCAAGCATCACGAAAAAACCTAAGCGATGTTTGAAATAGGCTTCTCCGAAATCATGATGGTCGCGCTGGTCAGCCTGTTGGTGATAGGCCCCGAGCGACTCCCCAAGGTCGCCCGAATCGCGGGCTACTGGATCGGCAAGACGAGGCGACTGATCGCCGACGCGAAGGCCGAAATCAGCGCCGAACTGCATGCCGAGGAACTGCGCCAGGCCTTCGAACAACAGGACGACCTGAAGCAACTGCAAGACCTGATCGATGAAACCCGGAACGCCGGGCATTCGCTCCAATCCTCACTCGAACAGCTGACGCAAGACCGCCTCACCCTAGACAAAGACCCGCATGAAGAAAAATAATCCGAACGACGCCCCGGAACTGCCCTTCCTGAGCCATCTGATCGAACTGCGCGACCGCCTGTTGCGTTCGGTCATCTGCGTGCTGCTGGTCTTCATGGCGCTCGCCTATTACGCGAACGATATTTATGCGCTCTTGGCCGGCCCCCTGATGAAGCACATGCCCGCGAACAGCAGCATGATCGCGATCGAGGTCGCCTCGCCGTTTTTTACGCCGTTCAAGCTGGCGCTGGTCGTTTCGATCTTCATTTCTATCCCTTTCCTGCTGTATCAGTTCTGGGCCTTCGTCGCGCCGGGGCTTTACCAGCACGAGCGGCGCTTCATCCTGCCCTTGCTGTTCGCCAGCACCCTACTCTTCTTTCTCGGCGTCGCCTTCGCGTATTTCGTGGTGTTTCCGCTAATGTTCAAGTTCCTGACCGCCGCCGCCCCGGTCGGCGTGACCGTGATGACCGACATCAGCCACTATCTCGATTTTGTGCTGACCCTGTTCTTCGCGTTCGGCATTTGTTTCGAGGTGCCGATTTTCACGATCGTGCTGGTGTGGACCGGTATTGTGACTCCGCAGGCGCTCGCCGAACAGCGCCCCTATGTGATCGTCGGCGCCTTCATCATCGGCATGGTGCTGACCCCGCCCGACGCGATTTCGCAGACCTTGTTGGCGGTGCCGATGTGGCTGTTGTTTGAAGCCGGCTTGTTGTGCTCGCGCCTGATTGTGCGCGGCGATGCCGATCAGAGCAAGGAATTGACGCGCTCTTGAGCCTAAAGCTTCTCGTTCATCCCCTCTTGATCTGACAGCTTCAAAAGCATTTCATCTGGACTACTTGCTACACCTCATTGAAGCTGCAAACAGACTCAATGAGTATTCCCGTCAAAACAGCCATGCTTACTTGTTGCGAACCAGCCACCTGTAATTTTTGCAACGCAGCCATTGGCAGTAGTTGATTTTATTGAAGTTGACCGGCAATAGACGACCCAATAGAGACGTTCACCATCTAACTAATTATCCGTCCAGTTCTATCCTCTAACCAGATAGACACATTAGGCTCAACTATTTTTGGAGATTACGGCCGGTACTGGTCGACGTTTTAGTCGTTTCATATGAACGGTCATAATCTTTGCATGTTCCCTGCTCGATATGCCGATTGTTTAGATTGATCAGCATCAATCGGTTATTTCTGGTAAAGGCTTCATAATGTTGACCAGCCTCAGCCCTAAAGACTATTTGGCATAATTGAATATTCTCGGTAACCCGATATGGGGAATTACAGGTAGTCGTTTCGTTGTATACATTTTGCCCATTTTTATTTTTAAACTCGATTTTACTCTGACTACAACTATCGTCACCTGTTTTTTCCTCACGAACGATATATGGGTTATTCAAGGTAATACGTAACTGCCCCGGACGTACTATTACCGTCTTGAAGATATTCAGCTCTATATCATTGACTTTGATATGGTCACGACCCCATGAAGTTTCGCGCCAATCCAGAGCAATCGTAGCTAGCTGATCGTCCGACAATGGTGGGCCATCGTAGCTCTTTATAGTAGTGCAACCGTATAGCGTTAACACACACAGTAAAAGCAACCGCCAATGTCCCCAAAAACCGCTAAGCATTTTCATTCTTTGCCTCAGGTTCAAACGTATTCCAGCCGAGTCAAAAGAAATTAAACCTATTGCTTTTCAAGCAATAGGTTGACAGCAGTCTGGAGAGCAAAATCGCCGTCATCATTTGGATAGATTTGTGTCTCGCCGGGACAAGCATTCCAAATAGCTTCGGGGCTTTGATATTGTTGCGGATCGAGAGCAATTGATGTCCCATCACTGACACAGATATTCGGTACCACGCCAAACTGGCTAAGTAAATTTCCGCTCGGGCGTGTCATTTCCCCAGTTACCAATATCATTGCGCCCCCTCCTTTCATAGGGAAGAGCGTGGATATTTTGTTGTAGCCTTGGGAGGTGGTGCCGATCACGGTTGCGCGCCTATGATCCTGCAAGGAAGCCGCAAGCATTTCCGCACCGGCCGCTGTTTGGCCGTTGATTAAAACAGCCAGCTTCACACCGGAATTCATAGCATTTCCATTGACTGATGCAAGAAAACGCATTTCCGATTCTTCAGATCGCCCACTGGTGGATAAGATAAGACCATCATCTAAAAAATAGTCTGCAACTTCAACAATCGCTCTCAAATCACCGCCAGTATTATCGCGAAGATCGATAATAATTCCTTTGAGAGTTTCGGTATTAGCAGAGCCAAGCGTCGAAATTTGTTTACTAAACAATTCTCTGCCAGGAGAATCGAATCGCGAGATACGGATATAGCCGATCCCTTTTGAATAAAGATTGCTTTCAATGGGCGCGTCATTTACGAATGCTCGCGTCGCAATCATTTCACCTACTTTGCCCGCACGTTCAATCGTCAAACGAACCGTGGAATCCGGCAAGCCTTGAAGTTTGGCGATCACGCCCTCAAGCGGCAGATCACTAAGAATTTGCTCATCGATTTTGAGCAAGCGATCTCCTCTTTTGAGATCGATCCGTTGAGCTGGCGACTCTTTGATTATCGAAGAAATAACATAGTCGTCATTTATTTTCTGAAGCACCAAGCCTACTTTCGCCATTGGAGCGTCGCTTGATGCTTGTTCGACAAGTTTTAACTTAGGATACATCGAATCAGCAATGCCTAGCATCGCGGACTTGATAATATCCTTGGCTTGAAAATTTGGGTGATTGTCGAGTAAATAAAAATATTCCTCTTGCAAGCCGTTTAACGAATCAGCAGATAAGCTGAAGTTTAAGGATCTCGTCAGTGTGAGGTCTTTATAGATTCCATTTCGAGCGGCTTGAATTAACGTTGTCAAATCTATTGGCGCAATGTAATTCGACCGAATAACCGAGATTGTTTCCGTAAGGCCATCAAATAACGCTTGCGCCTCAGGTCGATTTTGAACGGATACAGGCTTGCTAATGGTGGAAGAGGCGCACGATATTAAAGTACAGGAGATTAGGCCGACTAGTCCTAGATACGAGCCCGCCTGTAACCGCTTTTTTAGCGCAGATAATAGAAAAATATCGTGGTGCTGTTGTTCAATGAATGTCATCTTAGGTATTTGATTTACTTTTTTCGGCAGAAAAAAAACTGACCGGTTTACATCATTTACACGGCGGCTTTGAGCCCAAATATTGAGACTCAAAGCATTTTCGGCCCGATCAGCCAGTAAATAGCGCCCCCCGCCCAGGTCAGCCCGAGCAACAGCCACGGCAGCCAATACTGCCGATAAACGATCATTGCTTCGATTGGCGAATCGTCCGTCTGCTCCGATGACTCGGTTTGCCGCGAGGCTTTCTTCAACCTCTTGCTCAGTTCCCTAGCTTTTTCTTTTTGCTGTTTTTTATACAGATCGATGCCTTTCTGGATGCCCTGGGCGATCAGCTTGGTCTGTTCTTTGGTCTGCGCCGGGCGCTGCGTGGCTCGCGCGATTTTGAGCGCTTCTTCCTGCGTTTGCGGCGACGGTTTTTGATAATTCGGTTTATTGGCCATGAGGGTATCGAGAGTCTGATGGGGTCAGCGCATTCCTTGCGCATCGAAATAGGTGATCATACTGCAAAAAATCGGCGACGGACAAAATTCATTACGCGCTGTTCCGGGTCATCGCAAACAGCCTGGGGGCCGCAGTAGCGTTCGGTTTCGCATCGATCCGCTCGACCTTGAAGCGTTCGGGGTCCAGGGCTTCGCACCAGCGCCCGACCTGATCGGCCTCCTGCGCGCCGCCGAGATGGCCGGGATAGGCCACGATCGTGAGGATGCCGCCGGAGCTCAGCAATCGGCTCGCCGCCGTAAGCGCGGCCAGCGTCGAATCGGCCTGGGTCATCACGGCTTTATCGCCGCCGGGCAGATAACCGAGATTGAACATCACCGCAGCGATCGCGCCGTGATCGGTCTTGGGTATCCGCTCAAGCAGTCCGGCATGGCTGTCATGAAACAAGGTCAGGCAAGCGCGCAACGCAGGCTCCTTGACTTTGGCTTCGGCGGACTCCAGCGCGGAGCGTTGAATGTCAAAACCGTAAACCCTGCCGCCCGGCGCAACCTGCCGCAACAGAAACAACGTGTCATGGCCGTTGCCGACCGTCGCATCGATGGCGAGCGCGCCGGGACGCAGACGGGCGCCGATCAGTTCATGAGCCTGATCAACCAGGGAAATGCGTTCTCTCATAACGCGCTATGTCGCAGGATTTGGGCAAGGCTTCGCCTGTTAACAGGGCGTCGGCAAAGCGGCGGCCATACCAGGGAATCATCACGCTGCCCTTCGCACCGAAGCCGTTGAAGATATGGAGTTGCGGCAGCTTGGGATGCTTGCCGATGAACGGCTGCCGGTCCTCCGTGCAGGGTCGGACGCCCGCCTCGTGCGCGATCAGCTTGGCGTGCTTCAAGCCCGGAAAGATGCGTTCGCCCGCCGCTAGCAGTTCCGCTTTAGCCTGCTCGGTGATCGGGCTGTCGACGTTTTCGCGGTCGAAGGTCGCGCCCAGGCGAACCCTGCCGCTACCGACAGGCAAGAGCCAGTGGCCGTCATTGAATAAGCGGTCGGGTATCGGCAAGGCGTGTTTGAGCGTCAAAATCTCGCCTTTCGCCGGCCGCATGGGCAGCCACGAAAACCAGGGATTTTCGCGCGCGCGGAAACCTTCGCAAAAAATGATCCGGCGGGGACGAAATTCCTGCCATTGCAATACCGGATCAAAAGTCAGATCGCGGTAATCAAAATACGCCTGCCGGTAGGCCGAATGGGCGCGCAAATAGTCCAGCAGGCAGGACAGTAACGGCCGCGTCAGCAAATAGCCGGTCTGTTTTTGCTCCAGGCAGCCCAAAACATCGTCCCGCTCCAAAGGCTGGGCAATGCCGCCCAGATAGTCCCGATAAGCGGGATCGTCCAAGCGTTTCCGGCATTGAGCGACTTCCTGCTCGCGGCGCAACAGACGCCACATCGGTTTTTCGACATAAAACGGGCGCTTGAACACTTCCGCCCAAGCCGCGTAACACACCTTGGCGGCCGGCAATAGCTGCTCGATCTCGGCGGTCTTGACGAAGCGCAGGCCGGTAACCGGATTGATCAAACCGGCCGCGACCTGCGAGGCATTGCTTTCGCCGGGGTCTATCACGACGCCCCGGCAGCCGCGCCGAATCAATTCCGATGCCAGCAAAGCGCCGGCCAGACCGAAGCCGACAATCAAGAAATCAATGGTTTTTGTTTCCGCCAAGTCCTTACCCGATACTTTAGAATCGCTCACATTATACCGCCGTTCCGGCTGCTTGCTCCGGGCCGCGGCATTAAGTTAAGCCGTTCACTGAGCGAAGCGCCGTCCTGAGCCCGTCGAAGGGTCGAAGCGATTGGTTGGCTTCGGCTCCGCTCAGCCAACGCTAAGTTTTGCGAGAAAGCGCTTAACTTAACGGCATTGTTGCTGGGTACAACCCCGTCTATGTTTTGTACAAGTCATGGTATAATGAAACCATTGGCCGGGCCGTTGTCTCATTGGCTTTCAATGACTTGCGGCGTATTGAGTGAGCAAGAATGACATCGCACAGCCTGATCGGCCCAGGTTTTTACCCCAATGACGGGCTTTCTTCGCAGACAAACAGGCGGCTATGACGGATATTAAGGACAATTCAGAGCATTATTTGATCAGCACCGTCTCGAAACGATCCGGGGTCAAAGCCGAACTGGTCCGGGCCTGGGAACGCCGTTATCAGGCGGTGGCGCCGACCCGAACCGCGGGCGGCCATCGCGTCTATACCGACCAGGATATTGCCCGGCTGAAGCTATTGAATCAAGCCACCCGCGACGGCCACAGCATCAGCCGCATTGCGCGCTATTCTTTGGACGAACTGAGGAAACTGCTGCACACCGAAGAAGCCGCGACGCCGGCAAAGCGCCCTCTCCTTCTAGCCGGCAACGACATCAAATCGCTCGCGGAAGCGTACATCCAAAAATGCTATGCGGAAGTCACCGCCTTCGACGCCAGAACGCTCGAATCGCTGTTCGAGAACGCGATCGTCGAACTCGGCATCCAGAACTTTATCGAAGATTTGCTCGATCCCTTGCTGACCCTGATCGGCGAACGCTGGAAAACCGGCGAACTGCGACCGGTGCATGAACACATGGCATCGTCTATCATCCGGTCCCTGACCTATATCCTGCGCAACAATACGCCCTGCTCCCCTACGGCGCCCCGGATGGTCGTCACGACGCCGCTCGGCCAATTACACGAACTGGGCGCGCTGCTGGCCGCGATCATCGCCGAACTGAAAGGCTGGCAAGTCACCTATTTGGGCCCGAATCTGCCGGCCGAAGAAATCGCGGCCGCGGTGAAATTCACCGATGCGGCGGCGGTCACGATCAGCATCAGTTTCAGCTCAGATGATCACGTGGTGCAAAAAGAACTCAGAAGACTGCGCAAACTGCTCGGCTACGAGATTGCATTGATTGTCGGGGGACGCGCCGCCCCCTATTACGAAACGGTGCTGAATGAAGTCGGCGTGGTCAAAATTGAAAGCCTAGCGCATTTTCGGCGCTATCTTGACGGACTGGAGAATCAGAAAGACAAAATTCCTGCTCAGGAAACAGCGGTTTAGCAGCGTTCCCGCGCCGCAAGAAAACCTTACCCGATTAAAAATTCGGGACAAAAAAAAGGGGGTGATCACCACCCCCCCAATGAGCGCACCTCAAACCTGTCCGACCGGCTTATTAGGCTTATTGATATTGACGGTCTTATCATCGCCTTTGTCCGGCTTTTGCAAGTCAGTTCGTCCGGTCGTATCGTGATCGTCCATCGGCGGACGCGGATCGCGGCCGGCCATCAAGTCGTCTATCTGAGCCTTGTCGATCGTTTCCCATTTCATCAGCGCATCGGCCATCTTGTGCAGAATTTCGATATTGTCCTGCAACAGCTTTTCGGCGCGCTGGTAGTTGCGGTCGATCAACGCGCGGATTTCATCGTCGATCTGATGCGCGATCTCGTTCGAAAACGAGGACCCCGGCGACGCATAGCCCATGAACGGCTGCCCGCTTTCCTCGCCATAAACCTGCGGCCCGAGCTTGTCCGAAAAACCCCAGCGCTTGACCATGTTGCGCGCCAGTTCGGTCGCTCGTTCGATGTCGTTCGAGGCGCCGGTGGTGACGCGGTCGCCGCCGTAGATCATCAATTCCGCGATGCGGCCTCCGAACAGGCTGGCGATCTGGCTTTCGAGCTTGCGCTTGCTGGCGCTGTACTGGTCGCGTTCGGGCAGGAACATCGTGACGCCCAGAGCATTGCCTCTCGGCATGATGCTGACCTTATAGACCGTGTCATGATCCGGCGACAGCTGGCCGACGATGCAGTGCCCCGCTTCGTGGTAAGCAGTCAGGCGCTTGTCTTCCTCGGTCATCACCATCGTATGGCGCTCGGCGCCCATCAGGATCTTGTCCTTGGCTTTTTCGAGATCGCCCATCGTGACTTCCTGCTTGTTCGAACGCGCCGCAAACAGCGCCGCCTCATTGACCAGATTGGCGAGATCCGCGCCCGAGAAGCCCGGCGTGCCGCGCGCGATGTATTTCAATTCAACATCGGCCGCGGCCGGCACTTTCTTGATATGCACGTTCAAAATTTGCTCGCGGCCTTTCACATCCGGCAGACCGACATTGACCTGACGGTCGAAGCGGCCGGGGCGCAGCAAGGCTTTGTCGAGCACGTCGGCGCGGTTGGTCGCCGCGATCACGATCACGCCTTCGTTGCCGTTGAAGCCGTCCATCTCGACCAGTAACTGGTTCAGCGTTTGCTCGCGTTCCTCGTTGCCGCCGCTGAAACCCGCGCCGCCGCGCTGGCGGCCGACCGCGTCGATTTCGTCGATGAAGATGATGCACGGCGCGTGTTCCTTCGCCTGCGCGAACATGTCGCGCACCCGCGAGGCGCCGACGCCGACGAACATTTCGACGAAGTCGGAACCGGAAATCGTGAAGAACTTGACGCCCGCTTCGCCGGCGATCGCTCTGGCCAGCAGGGTCTTACCGGTGCCCGGAGGCCCGACCATCAGAATGCCGCGCGGAATCTGGCCGCCGAGCTTCTGGAATTTTTGCGGGTCGGACAGAAAATCGACCACTTCGACGACTTCTTCCTTCGCTTCCTCGCAGCCGGCCACATCGGCAAAATGGATCGTGCGCTTGTCTTCCTCAAGCAGTTTGGCCTTGCTTTTGCCGAAACTGCCCGCGCCGCCGGCCTGCTGCCGCCGCATATAGATCACCCAGACCGCAATCAACAGCAGCATCGGGAACCAGGACACGAAGATCTGCATCAGGAACGACTGCTTCGGCGGCGCGACGGTGCGGATCTGCACGCCGGCGGACAACAAATCATCGATCATGTGCGGATCGCCCGGATTGATCGTTTCCAGATCCTGACCGTCATTCGTGCGTATCTTGACTTGATCGCCCATGATCTCGACGCGCGTAATCTGCTTCATCTTGACCTTGCCGAGAAAATCCGAATAAGCAATGCTGTCCATCGCCGGCGGCGGCGCATTAAAGCGGTTGAAAACCAACAGCAAACCGGTGATCAGGATCGACCAGAGCAGCAGGTTGTATAGATTCATCTTCATTTTTATCTCTCCTGACCATTTAGCATGTGTAGGTTCTTCTTTGGCGATTTAAAAACCTAGTATTTTAATCAATTAATTAGGTATGATCCTTGGTTTTTTCAAGTCCAGCAAATACATTTTACAGAAAACTACTCAAATGCTCGCCATAAAGCCGTTTGATTTTGTTTAGCGCCGCGACTTCTATCTGTCTGACGCGCTCGCGCGTCAGATTCAATTCCAGGCCGATTTCCTTCAAAGTCAACTCCCGTTCGCTATCGACGCCGAAATGTTCGCAGATGATTTTGGCCTCCCTGGGATTCAGTATCTTAAGCGCTTGCTCGATCAGGCGCGCAAGATCGGACTGCGCCAGGATGCCGAAAGCGGAAGCGAAAACATCCTGTTCGAGAAAATCGATCGGCGCAAACGTCTCGTCATCGTCTTCCGACGAAGACTCGATAGGCACCGCGGATTGAGACATCGCCAGAATCGCATTGATTTCAGCGGGTGAAAGGCCGGTATGCTCGGCCAAATCCTGCAACGAGGGTTCCTTTCCGGTCCGCGCCAGCAATTGCTCCCGGTCGCGAAAAAATTTGTTGATCAGGCCGACTTGTCCGCACGGAATCCTGACCACCCGTTCACTGCGGGACAATGATCTGGAAATCGCCTGCCGTATCCAATAACCGGCATAGGTCGAAAATTTGAAGCCGAGCCGGTAATCGTAGCGGTCCGCCGCTTTCAACAACCCGGTCTGCCCTTCCTGAACCAGATCGTCAAAATCCAGGAAACTGCCCTTGTATTGGTTCGCGATGAACAGCACCAACCCCCCGTTGGCGCTCACCAGTTGTTGGCGGGATTCCAGCCAGGCGCGTTCCGCCGCAACCAGATCGGCAAGGTGCTGCCGGCTGTCTTGGCCCGAGGAAAAATGCCGAAGTTGCCTGCCGTCATGCTGCTGATGCAATGCGAGAACCCGATCAAAACCGGCGCCCAGATGAGCGGCGATGCGTGCGATTCGCTCGCGGACTTGGGCATTGGGCTCTTGCGGGTGCCTACCGGCGTAACAATGCAGATCAACGAGCTGCGTAAGGTCGTTAAACGTGAAAGGAAAACATTGCAAGGCTTCTACCATGCTCTCAGCGTTCCGCCCGACATCGCCCTCCGTCTTCTCTATCGCAGCTCGCTGATAGCATTGCCGGATGAGGTCCAGAGGCGACGCCGGCTCGGCGGACACCCCGGGTTCTGCCGGCGGTTCCGCGACCTCCTTGTCACTGTGTTGTTCACGCTCTTGCAGCAGCCACAGCGGCGCCAGGGGGGATTGGGCCAAGACATTGACCAAATCCGTCTTACAGATCCGCAAGCGCCTCGCAAGCGATAAATTAGAATCTGCCGCATCGACGCCGGCGCATGCCGCAAAGTCCGGCATCCGCTCGAGCAATGTATTACCGCTTTCCGGGTCAATATCCTCTAGCGACGTCGAAGGATATTTTTTTACTATCGTGACAGCCATTTGCCAATCCTCCCAACACGCCATTTGGAATCGTGATTGATGCATTCCAATAGGCGAAAACACAGCGTTTGACGCCAAATAAAAGTCATCCCTTTTATTTTTACCGCAGCATCCCGAACAGGCTCTTGCCGACTAAAACCTTTACAAGAATTATTCAGCATACTAGACAACGCGATGCGCAGTTCGTCGAATTTTCGTCTCATCTCATGTAAGACAACATCTTGATAAATTAGTTTATTTAAGGCCGGCTTCATCGCTTGACGATCAATGGCAGGTGATCGCAATGTAGCAATATTCACAATCCCTGTCAAAATATATTTATACAAAAACTGTACAACACCGGTATTATCGCAATTTATTTAAATGCCCAGGAAAATCGGAGCCATGACGGGTCCGGTCAAGGCGCTTTAAGGCTTGGCTTCCGCTCGCTCTGCATCCTGAACCCGCGCCACGGTTCAGGATGCAACGATGAGGCTGGATTTCGGGAAGTGATCTCCCCTTAGCCCTTGAGGGCACCGGGGAATGACGCGGGTATGGCGGGCTAACCCAACCGCAGGGAGAGGTAGAGCGAAGCGGGAATGACCGAACTATTTTTCTTCCAGCGGCATTTCTTCGAACTCAATGCCTTCCCAGCCGTATTTGATGAAATTGCGGATATTTTGATGGCTATTGCCTTCGGGATCGCCAAGGACATCGACGCGATAAAAGTCGCCGAATAAGTTCAAGGTTTGCTGCTTGTCCAGATCGTGCAGCAACGCAAAGGCGAAAATCTTGCAGGAGCCTTCATTCACGCCCGCCGAATTGACCAGACAGTGCTCGCCGAGTCCGTTGCGGAATTCGGCCGGGTGATAATCGTAGTGCTCGGTGAGCACCGCGATCGTCTCCTGGAAGTCAACCGGGTCGTTGTTCTTAATTTTTTCTAGGAATTCGGGGAGGGACATTGAAGTGTTGGGCTCAGGGCAAGGTACAGAGTTAAGTCAAGGCGATCAACCACCGTGTTTCAGGATGCGCCCTTTTTCGCGCTCCCAATCGCGGTCTTTCGAGCTGGCGCGTTTATCGTGCAACTGCTTGCCCTTGGCGAGGCCGATTTCGAGCTTGGCGCGGCCATGCTTCCAATACATCGACAGCGGCACGATGGTGTAGCCTTTGCGCTCGACCGAACCGATCAATTTGTTCAGCTCATGACGGTTCAACAGCAATTTTTTCGCGCGCACCGCTTCGGGCTTCACGTGCGTCGACGCGGACAACAGCGGAGAGACGTGCGCACCGGCCAGCCAGGCCTCGCCGCGCCTTAAGGTCACATAGCTTTCCTTCAGCTGCACCCTGCCGTCGCGGAGACTCTTGACTTCCCAGCCTTCCAGCACGATTCCGGCTTCATAACGTTCTTCGATAAAATATTCGTGCGTCGCCTGCCGGTTGACCGCGATCGTATTATTTTGCTGATTCTTGTTCTTTTTGGATTTTTTATCGGCCATGGTGGGCGGATTGTAATTTTTCGACTGACGTAAAACAATAAATTTGTTATTTTACTCGATTAAACTCGATCCAGTGTTTTTTATATAGAATCCGACAGGCACTTTCATGACGAATGCGAAAAAATCGATTCACGGCGAATGGTCATCGCGCTTGGCCTTCATTCTCGCGGCGACAGGCTCCGCGGTGGGCCTCGGCAATATCTGGAAATTTCCGTATATTACCGGCGCGAACGGCGGCGGCGCCTTCGTGCTGGTCTACCTGTTGTGCGTCGCGTTGATCGGGATACCGCTGATGATGGCCGAAACGATGCTCGGCCGCCGCACCCGCCAGGACCCGATCACCACGATGGAAATTTTGACCGAGGAAGCCGGCGCGGACAAGAACTGGCATTATCTCGGCTGGATGGGCGTCGCGGCCGGCTTGTTGATCCTGTCCTATTACAGCGTGATCGCGGGCTGGTCCACCGCCTATGTGTTGAAAGCCTTCACCGGCAGCTTCTTCGACGCGGACGCCGCGGCGGTCAAAGTGATCTTCGACGACTTCATCTCGAATCCTGTGCGCCTGATCTTCTGGCATTCGCTGTTCATGATGGCGACGTTGCTGATCGTGGTGCGCGGCGTCAACAACGGCCTGGAGCAAGCCGTGCACTATCTGATGCCGAGCCTGTTCGCTCTGATGGTTTTACTGCTCGGCTATGCGATGAGCACCAGCGGCTATTTCGAAGGACTCCAATTCCTGTTCAAACCCGATTTCAGCAAATTGACCAGCGCGTCGGTGCTGACCGCGATGGGGCAGGCGTTTTTCACCTTAAGCCTCGGCATGGGCGCGGTGATGGTGTACGGCTCTTATTTATCGCCTCAGGTGTCGATCGCGAAGACAGCCATCATCATCGCGGCGGCGGACACCTTCGTCGCGCTGCTCGCCGGCCTGATCATCTTCCCTCTCGTGTTCACCCACGGCCTGCATCCCGATTCCGGCCCCGGCCTGATCTTCAAGACGCTGCCGATCGCGTTCGGCTCGATGACCGGCGGCTGGTTTTTCGGCGTGCTGTTTTTCATCGTGCTGGCGATTGCGGCCTTAACCTCATCGATTGCGCTGATCGAGCCGGCGGTCGCCTGGCTGGTCGAAAGCCGCGGCTACAGCCGCGAGAAAGCCTGCGTACAGGCCGGATTGGTCGCCTGGGCGTTGGGCCTCGGCACGGTGTTTTCGTTCAACATCTGGTCCGAAGTCAAATTGTTCGAGCGGACCTTTTTCGATCTGATCGATTATCTGACCGCGAATATCATGCTGCCGGTCGGCGGCTTCTGCATCGCGGTGTTTTCCGGCTGGATCATGCACCATCGGCATAGCGAGCAGGAATTGAATCTCGGCCAACCGCTCTGGTTCAAGCTCTGGCTGCTGCTGGTCCGCTATGTCGCGCCGGCAGCAGTGTTCCTGGTGTTTCTGCACGTGGTCGGAGTCCTCTGAGCATGACCGTTGTGCACAAAAGCGCCCTAGTCAAATTTTCCGCGCAGCAAATGTTCGACTTGGTCAATGACATCGAGTCTTACCCGAAATTTTTGCCCTGGTGCTCCGGCAGCCGGATTTTGAAGCGCGAGGACAACATCGTCGAAGCCGAATTGATCATCGCGAAGGGCGGCTTCAAAAAAGCGTTTTCGACCCGGAACACAATCGATCCCGGCGGCAAGATCACCGTATCCTTGCTCGAAGGCCCCTTCACCTACCTCGAAGGCGTCTGGAGTTTCATGCCGCTGCGCGAGGATGCGAGCAAGATTGCGCTCGATCTGGAATTCGAAATGCCCGGCGCGCTGGCCAGCCTGGCCTTCGGCGCCGTGTTCAATCAAATCTGCAATACGATGGTCGCCTCGTTTACCGAACGGGCCAAGGTGGTTTATGCCTAACGACAGTCATGGCGACGGCGGATTGATCGTCGAGGTCGCCTACGCGCCCCCCGGCGTGCAGGCCTTGGTCACCTTGAAATTGCCAGACGGCGCGACGGTGCAGCAGGCAATCGAGGCTTCGGGATTTTTAGCGCATTTTCCGGACATCGATTTGACGGTCAATCCGGTCGGCATTTTCGGCAAGGTTTGCAGCCTCGATCAGGCGCTGAAGCCGGCCGACCGGGTCGAAATTTACAGGCCTTTGCTGCATGATCCGAAGGATGCGAGAAGGCAGCGGGCGGTCAAAAAATAGCTGTCGCATCCGGCTATAGATTATCGAGAGGACTTGTCGCCCTTGTTTAGCACATGTGTGTAAATCATCCCATCCAAGCGGTTGAAAATCGATAGGTGAATGGTGGGAGCGACGCCCACGTCGCGATTAAACCCTCAAGTCGTGACGTGGGCGTCGCTCCCACAGTCGAGTTTCATCTTTCGGGGTGATGAATGGCCGGTCCTTTCTCCTTTATGTCCTGTGGGGTATGTAGGGAGAGGGCGTTTTTCCCTTAACTCAATGGCAGTGCCCCAAACGGCTAAGGACCGCCTGTATCTCGGACTGCGTCAGCACCACCGACAAACGCTTTAGCCCCTTCGCTTTCATCACGTTATCCAGCCACGGCAAATCGACTCCCAATACTTCATAAAGGAACAGGAGCGCACATTTCGCCTGATTTTGCGTACTGGCAGAAACATTACGCTCGACCGCCAGATGCGTTAAAAATGCCTCGACTTCCGCAGCCCCATATCCTTGGGATGCCGCTTACCGTGATGCCTTATATAGCGTTTTATCCATTCGACATAACTGGTCTCGATGCGTAGGCTGTAATGCTTAACCCGCATTCTAGAAATAACCCGATCCAATAACCTTGACGTTTTAGTTTGGTCAGGTGTGTTTAGCATTTTTGATTGACTCTATTTAAGGGCACTAAAATATAATTGCTTTATGATTTTGTTTAAATTACAGTCGCGCGTATGGGTTTAACACGTTGACCGCATAAATTTTTTAAGTTTTTTATTGGGGCCTAATTTTAGTTAGTGCCACAGGGACATAAACCAGTAATAGGAGTCGTCATGCGTTTTATAAAATCCTTAGCAATTATCTTACTTTCACTACCATGCGTTTCTGCACATGCAGAAAAATATAATCGCGACCTAATTTCCGACTGCGCGTCAATTCAACTTAAAAGCTGTAAAATGACAAATAGAACTGTCAAGTTCGATCAGGCTTCTAAGTACAAGAAGGCATTTATATGCATAAAGAATGGAAGCTCTACTGGCGACACATTTGATATAGGCATACCAATACCCGACCTAGGAGAACTTGGGCTGGGGACGGAATCAACTGCCACCTACTCTACGGAAACATGCAAAGAAGAAATAGCTAAATTAGATAGCGCCAGCTTCCTTAAAAGCTTTAGTGAAACATTTGACCAGGAATGTGGGCACACATTGGCGGGGCAATATCAGCAATGCACAGAGGCTGCGTCACGACTATCTGAGCCACAGTCAATACAAAGTCTAAAGTGCAGTGCCGCTCAGTCAGCGAATAAAATAATAATAAACACAAAATATATACCTGGCTCCGGAGAAGGGCCGAAGCAATATCGTATAAATAGCATTAGTGGAGTCGAAAATATTTCATGCGAAAAAAACTCATACGCAGGCGTGAATCAATATTCTTCTCTCTCGTGCTCACTTCCCAATAATTATCAAACGTCGCAACTAGTTATAAAACTAGGAAACGGTGTTACATGTTCCGTACAAGTTGATGCTGAGCGAAAATTAGAGCTTCAAAGAGCCAAAAAATTAACCTGCTCTGGCGCATATAATTCACTACCGGGATTCAAAGAAATGCCCTTGCTTATAAAGTCTACAATGGCTGGACTCTGCGATATTTGTTTGACTGAAAATATAAAAACCACCGACTCCGATCAGCGCACGCTTGCAAACCGTTTAACCGGATGCGCAGTTTGGGCAGCAAAAGATATTTTAGAGCATGGAAACTCAAAATTCTGCTCAGTTAAAGCATCAGAAAATTCATCTCCCTATGCAAATATTCTTTCGCTCCAGCCCCTCACAAGCAATGGCTTAGCAACCTCTGAAGTCTTGTCAACGGCCATTGGCACTGAGCGTGAAGTAGTCATGAGCTTTGGGTCTGATAGCGACAATATAAAATTGGCATCGAGTCTATGCAATGACAGGAAAGAAGGTGAAATCATTCAGCTTCAAGGCCACCACTGGAAAGATGTACCAATAGATTATTTAAGTGCGGGCGATTCACAAAGCATAAAAACCCAAGAATTTATTCATCAATTAGAGCTTTTCTTTAAACAAAATTAGTCTGCGCTAACGGATAAGGTTAGATTGTGTGAGCGAAGAAAACCACAATCTGAACCGACTGTTGGATGAGCCCGGTGGTGGAAGGCAAACTTTATTATAAGAAAATAGCTTTTCGGATGTAGCGGGTCGCTGTAGCTTGTTGAGAGCCTCAGCCCGCGCAGGTCCGGTTAGTCCGGTAGGATGCGGTGAGGTACGAACCGCATCGATCGAAAACTCAACCGCATTATTTAAATCATGACCGAATACCGCCGTTTTCAACATCCCGGAGCCACGTGGTTTTTTACGGTCAATCTGGCCGAGCGCCATGGCAATCGTTTATTAACCGATCGGCTTGACGTGCTGAGGATGGCCTTTGCTCATGTTAAAACCAAGCATCCTTATAAAATCGATGCGGTTGTCATATTGCCTGAACATTTACATTGCATTTTGACATTGCCGGAGGGTGACTCCGACTTTTCCACTCGCTGGGGATTAATCAAGGCGTATTTTTCCCGCCACATCGAAAAGGGAGAGAGGATATCCAAAAGCCGCGAAAAACGGGGTGAGCGGGGTGTATGGCAGCGACGGTTTTGGGAGCACCTTATTCGCGACGAAACGGATTATCAGCAACATATCGACTACATTCATTGGAATCCGGTTAAACATGGCTGCGTGCAAATTGCATTTACATTTTATGAAAAATCTCGTCCTCATCATTTTTTGTATATGGGCTTCAAACGCGTTTAGTGAAACACAATCAAATCGAGAAAAGATCACACTAACAATTCACGCAAACATCGACCCGCGCACCACGGTGCCAACTTGGCTTGGCCGCTTAAAAGAGGGCGCGCGCAATATTGGGCTCAAGGATGGGTACCGCCTTTTGGCAGAAGCTGAGTCAGTTAGTGCAGGGCATGCATGGATTTCCGTAAAACATGGCACGTCCTGCAAGACTTATGGGCTGTTCGGTGACGGCCCCGCCGTTAATCGTGAGCTCACTTATGCTTCCGGTATTTTGAGGAGTCTAGAAATTTCTCCTGAACAACTTTCGGCCTTGAATATTGCGATCAAAAAACGATTTGACTATCAGTGGACAGGCTATTACAACTGTGCGTCCTATGCTTCCGAAATATGGAAGGAGGCCACAGGTGAATTTATTAATCCTGTACCAGTCAAGACATTCTACGTTAATAATTCTGGTGCTCGATATGAGATCAAAGAGAATATCCGTCTAAAACCACTTCCACCAAGTCCTCTTGGTATCATTCAAGAAATCATCCGGTTAAGCAACGGAAAACCCGTGGTTTCCGACTCAAAGACAGTGTGTCCATGAAACCATTATGCGTCATGGCAACGTTGAGCATCGTCATGAACATTGTGAAAATAACTGTTCGCTGGAGTTTGCTACTCGCTGGCATTGCCCTTTTTATCGAGCTTGGCTTGCTGATGGCCCGCCCACGCCTAACCCCGAGGGGTGTCTATTCAGCGCAGGCAATTTCTTGTCCTGGGCGTTAGCTTTCCTCAGCGCTGGCGTTGGCGTATTTCTTCTTATTGGCAGCTTGCCTTCTCTAAGCAGAGCTGCTGTTGTACTCCTTATCCTCGCAAGCATTTTGGGTGTCATCCCAAGCATCAGAGAATATCTTGCTTCTGATTCTTGTTTAGATGCTGGCGGCAAATGGTCAGCCCGTCCGGCTCTAGTGCGCACCCTTGGCTCATCCCAAGTCAAAGGCGCCAATCAAGCCTTCATCAGAGCTGCCGCAACTGTGCGCAATCGCCCCAAGCCACGGCGTCGCCGACTTCCTCGAACATGACCGGCAGCGCCGTTTTCGCCTTCGGATGAACGTCATGAAACAGCATGACCCCGTGCCGTTTGATCAGCATCAGCGTCAGCATGCGGCTCTGGATATCGTCGGGCGTGACATGGCTGTTCCAGTCCTGCGAATCCAGATTCCATAGCGCGACATGCAATCCCTGGGCTTCAAAAAACGCGCCGCTGTCCGCTTTGCGTTGTCCATAAGGCGGCCGAAACAACGGCATCACCTGTTTTTCAGCGAGCGTATCCTGCAACAGGGCTTGCGTTCTTTTGATCGAATCCTGCCATTGCCCCCATTTGGCATGCGATTGATGTTCCCAGCCGTGGGAGGCGACGCACTGGCCTTGATAGAGCGAAGCCACCGTCGCCGCCTTGGTCCGGTCGACGCGTTTTTTCAGATTTTCGCCCAATACGAAAAAGACGGCGCTCTTGCCCTGCTTTTTCAGCATCGCCAAGGTGTCGTCGCTGTTTCCGTTCGGGGCGGAAGGGCCATCGTCAAAGCTCAAAAAGAACTGGCGATCGGGCAAGCTGTCGCCGGTCCACTCCCGGTCGTTGAAACGGTCGATCTCGCTGCTGACTTTCGGAAATAACGCCGCGAGACGCAATTGCTCGGCAAGATAGGCATGGGTAAAGCCATCCAGCTTGGCGCGCCAGGCCCGAAGCGGCGGCGGCAGCTTGCCGTTCGAGTCGGCCGCCTTGTCGAGTAATGCCTGCGAGGTTTCGGTGGCACCCACACAAGTCCAATCGGCTTCGGCGCACGTTTCCGCCGCATGCTGATAATTGACCTGCGTATTTTTCAATTCCTGGCTCAGCCATTTTGCCACCGACGCCCGGTTGACGCTCTTGATCTTGAACGCGGTCAGCATGTCGCTATCGGACAGCTTCTGCATGTCCTGCAAGGCCAGCGCATACGCCAAAATCGACGCACGCGAGGCCTTGTCGAAAGCGGCCGGTGAATTGACGGCCTCCGGCCAAAGATGCGGGTCGGCCTTGGCAACCTGCGCCGGTCCCGCCGCGCCCGTATGCGTTGAAAAGCCCAGGAACAGCAGCGAAGACAGTGTCAGCAATAAGGGTTTAGGGCGGCGCATCATTTGGCTCCCTTTTCTTGCATGCGCTTGATGCCCTTGTCATACGCCGGGTTGGCTTTTTCGGCCTTGGCATATTGATATTCCCGCAGCGCGTCCTGCCATTGGCCGGCCGCCTCGTAAATCTTGGCGTTGTTGAAATGCGAGCTGGCGCGCACGACCGGCGCGGTGGCGCCGTCGGCCAAGGCGATCGCCTTGCGGTTGGCCCACATTGCTTCGGCCACGCGGCCGGCTTTTTGGAAGGCCAGACCTAAATTGCTATAAGCCTGTCCATATTCACCGTTCTGTTCGATCGCGCTTTGATACAGCCGTATCGCCTCATCCAGCTTGCCGGCATGATAGGCCGCTTCGCCCTGGGTATTGAGTTCCTTGGCGCTGTCCTGGCTGGCGGCGCTGTAGCTGACGGCTTGTGCGGTGCTCTGGTCGATCACGCCTTGAAATTCTGAGGTTTGCAGGCGCGCCTCGCTGGTCACGCCCTTGATGGTATTGAAATCCTGGAACTCGCCGCCCTCGGTCACCGCGAACACCGTCCAGAGATTGCCGACCTTGTCGGTCGGGACATAATAGGTCCGGATCAGGGTCTGGCCGACATAAACGAACACTTTGGCGTTGCTCTTCGACAAGGTCGCCGATTCCGGGTTTTTTCCGTCCGAATAATTATGCACCGCATAGACATAGCGTTCGCCATCGTGCTTGCGGCTGATCGTGATCGTTTCCGGCCCGAAGCTGGTGGTATCGTCCACGTCGAGCAGGGCGTCGGCGCCGCTCATGCTGGAATAATAGACATGATTGTTCGGATAAACCGTGTGCGAATCGAGGTCGAGAGGCTCGGCGCCCCAGTTCAGCACGATGCGCATGCCGTCGAGATTGTTCATCACCGGGCTCAGCGCATAGGTGGTGCCATTGCACGGACATTTGACCACCAAGTCGGAATAGCCGGCTTTTTTGATGATCAACAAGGCGGAGGCGTCGTCGGCATAGGCCGTATTCAGGTTGACCTGTCCCTGGGCATTACTGACGGCACTGACCGACTGCTCGCCGTTTTTTTGCAGGGTGGCGCTAGCATCGGCAATCTTCTGATCCTTGACCGTGGCGCTCAGAATTTGCACATCGACCGCACTGAGGGCGTTGCCGCTGACAGCGCCAAGCATGATTAACGAACTGGTTTTAAAAAGGTTCAACACCCTAGCTTTATTCATTAAGAGAGTCCTTGCCGCTAAATTAAAGGATTTGGAATGATTTTTTCCGCCGAAAAAAACGGATAATATCCGTCCGAGTATAGCAGATGCGTCAGAGCCACTTGGCATTGCCATGGAAGGAGAAGAGACTTATGATCTGATGTTACGCAGTGGAGATTAATCGTGCGGAACATCGGTTATCCCAGGAACTTTCAGGGCTTAGGCGCCTCGGTTTTTTCCGGACTTTCCTGTTGCGGATTGTCGCCGGTGCTTTTCTCCGGCGCTTCCGCACCGGCAGGCGCACCCTGCCCTTGCTCAGGTTTCGCAGGCTTATCCGAACTCGCCCCGCCGGTCAAGGTTTCCCATAAGCCTTTGGATCCCGTTTCGATCTCCTTGTCCTTGACCTCTTCCGCCTTCGACGCCGCAGCCGCGTTGTCAGAACTGAACCACCCTCTCATCGTACCCCACAAACTGTCGTCAAGATTCCGTTTCGGCACGTCCACGGTGGCGTCCGGCGAAGGCTTCAGCACCGGCACCTTGGTCGGCTTGAAGTCGCCTTGCAAACCGACGATCTTGTCGCCCTCGAACAATAATGTGATTCTTTTTTGCTGACGATCCTCTCCGCCGGGTTGACTCGAATACAGATATTCCCAGCGGTTCTCATGAAACGGATCCTTCAGCATCGGCGAGCCCATGATGTAAAGCACCTGACGCTTGCTCATACCGGGCCGCAGCTGATCGACCATCGCCTGATCGATCATGTTGCCCTGTTGCACATCGACCGTATAAACGCCGGGCAGGTTGTTCAAGATCATCGAACAGGAAGCAACGGACAGGCTAGCCAACAGCGCGGAATAAAATAGAGGCTTACGCATGAATCTCGAGTATCATAGAAAAATACGAAATCATACCCGATCACAAAAAATAATCCTATGAGACTTTTGCAGAGACGCGCGCCTTTTCTGCAATCCAACAACGCACGAAGCCTTCATCTTGTCATGCCATTCGCGGCCAAAAAAGGCTACAATGGTCAATTGCATTTGAAAACGGCTGATCTCGGCTCTTTCGGAGAGAATAATTGGAATCGCACGATTTAAGAAACGCCGGCCTGAAGGTGACGCTGCCTCGGGTCAAAATCCTCCAGATTCTGGAAAATCAGGTCAATAACCGGCATTTGACCGCGGAACAAGTCTATAAGATTTTGCTCAGCGAAGATGAAGAAATCGGTCTGGCTACCGTCTACCGCGTATTGACCCAGTTCGAAGCGGCGGGGCTCGTCACCCGCCATCATTTCGAAGGCGGCAACTCGGTTTTCGAACTGGCCAGCGGCGACCATCACGACCATATCATGTGCATCAAATGCGGCAAAGTCGACGAGTTTACCGACGAAGTGATCGAAAAACGCCAGCGCGAAATCGCCGAACAGCTGGGTTACCAGCTGACCGATCACGGCCTCTATTTATACGGCTACTGCCCTAACTGCAAAAAATCCTGACTTCTCCCCCATCCTGACTCAACTTCATGTTCAAACCCCTGATCTTGTATATCGGCCTGCGTTACACGCGGGCCAAGCGCCGTACGCAATTCATTTCGTTCATCACGCTGACGTCCGTTTTCGGCATCGCCCTCGGCGTGACCGCGCTGATTACCGTATTGTCGGTGATGAACGGCTTCGAGGCTGAACTCCGCGAACGGATTCTCGGCATGACCTCGCATGCGACGGTCACCGGCCTGAACGGCCAGCTCGACAACTGGCAGGAAGCGGACGCTAAACTACGGAATCAACCGCATGTCGACGGCGCCGCGCCTTTCATCAGCGGTCAGGTGATGATCAATGCGGAGCGGCGCGTCAGCGGCACGATGCTGAACGGCATCCTGCCCGATTATGAGGACAAGGTTTCGAAAGTCGGCGCCAACATGGTGTCAGGCAAACTGGCCGATTTGACGCCGGGCAGCTACAACATCATCCTCGGCGCGGAGCTGGCCAATTATCTCGGCGTGATGGTCGGCGACAAGATCACCGTGATCAGCCCGCAGATCAATTCGACGCCGGCCGGCATTTTGCCGCGCATGCGCCGCTTCACCGTGTCCGGCATCTTCAAGGTCGGCATGTACGAATACGACCGCAACATGGCGCTGATCCATATCGACGACGCGGGCAAGCTGTACCGGATGGATGCGGCCGTTTCCGGCCTGCGCATCAAACTCGATGAAATCTTCAATGCGCCGCGCATCACCCGAGACCTGGCCTCGCAATTTTACGGCGAATATACGGTCAGCGACTGGACGCAGGCGCACAGCAACTTCTTCCGCGCGGTGCAGACCGAAAAGCGGGTGATGTTCATCATCTTACTGCTGATCGTCGCGGTCGCGGCGTTCAACATCGTGTCGACGCTGGTCATGGTGGTCACCGACAAGCGCGGCGACATCGCGATCCTGAAAACCCAGGGTCTGACATCAAAAGCGGTGATGGGTATCTTCATCGTGCTCGGCACCATCATCGGCGTGACCGGCACGGTGATCGGAACGATCGGCGGCATCACGCTGGCCTTGAATGCAAGTTCGATCGTCAGGAAGATCGAAACCTTCTTCCAGGTCAATTTCCTGCCGGCCGATGTGTATTACATCAGCGAACTGCCGTCCAAACTGGTCGCAACCGACGTTTATTCGATCGCCGGCATGGCCTTCTTGCTGTCCCTCTTGGCCACGCTGTATCCTGCCTGGCAGGCCGCCAAAGTCAACCCTGCCGAAGTCTTACGCTATGAATAACATGAACATCTTAGAATGCCGGCAATTGACCAAGCGCTATACCCAGGGCGAACTGGACGTCGAAGTCCTGAAAGGCGTCGATTTGACGATCGGCGTCGGCGAACGCGTCGCGATCATGGGCGCCTCGGGCTCCGGCAAAAGCACCTTGCTGCACCTGCTCGGCGGGCTTGAAAAACCCAGCAGCGGCCAGGTCGTGCTGGACAACGTCGATATCAGTAAAATCAATTCGTCAAAGCTCGCCAAACTCAGAAACCGCGCGCTCGGCTTCATCTACCAGTCGCACCATTTGCTCGGCGAATTTACCGTGCTCGAAAATGTCGCGATGCCGCAGTTGATTGCAGGCAAAACGGTCAAGGAAGCGCGCCATAATGCGGAAGAACTGATCAAGCGCGTCGGCCTCGGCCACCGGATAGAGCACAAGCCGGGGGAACTCTCCGGCGGCGAAAGACAGCGCGCCGCGGTCGCGCGGGCCTTGATCAACAAGCCTGCACTCGTGCTGGCGGACGAGCCGACCGGCAATCTGGACAGCAAGACCGCCCATCAGGTTTACGAATTGATGCTGGAATTGAATCGGGAAATGAACGTCAGTTTCCTGGTCGTCACGCACGACCATGAACTGGCGTCGAGAATCGGCAAGGTGCTGCATATGGAAGACGGCGTGATCGTTTATTGAAACGATCACGCGCGCCTGCGCTAATCTCCTCGGGCAGTTCCGTAGGCCGGATAAGCGTAGCGCATCCGGCAGCCATGCGGTGGATGCGCTATGCTTATCCACCCTACCATTCGTTCCTTAAACCTCACGGCAGTGAAGTTCTGCATGGGAAGCAATGAGTGGAAGATATTCTGCTTCCGTATCATGAGCGCCAGAACGTGCATTGGAACGGATTGCCCTTTGCCAGCCTATGTTTCCGCTCGGCCCATTTTTTGGTGATGTACGCCCGCCAAAAATACTGAATGCCGAAATAGCCGGCGGACGAGCACAAAACTCCCAGTATCAAGCACCCCAGCAAAAACGGCTGCCAGACATCGCCCAATTCGGACAACATATTACCGACCGAAAATTCGGCGCTTTGTTCGGTGACCGGGCCATTGGTAAACAACAGCCCGACGCGATAGGCGAAATAGAATAGCGGCGGCATCGTGACCGGATTGGTCAGCCAGACCAGCGCCACGGACAACGGAATATTGGAACGAAAATAGATCGCTCCGATTGCGGCAAACACCATCTGCATCGGCAGCGGTATCCACGCGCAGAACAAACCGACCGCAAAGGCCTTAGCGACCGAATGCCGGTTAAAATGCCAAAGATTCGGCTCGTGCAGGCTATCGCCCAAAAACTGCAAATGCTTGTGGTGCTTGATCACCTCCGGATCGGGAACCAGCTTGTCCATAAGCCGTTTTACCAATTGTTTTGCCATAATGCTTATAATTCTGTTGATGTCTTATAAACTCCCGCGCGGAAAGGCGTTCCCGGCAGGCTTGGCCTAAGTGTAACAGTTTTTCGGATGCGCTAAAAAAATATTGCGGACGGCCTTATGATCACTGCGGCGCTCTGCTTTTTGACCGGCATCGTGCTGGTTCAGCAATTGCCCGACCTGCCCCAGCCGGGCTATTTATTGTTCCTTGGAGCCGCTCTGGGTCTTTCGATCTGGCGGCGCCGCTGGGGTGCGACGTTATTGCTGCTGGGCATGGCCTGGGCGATCGTGTTTGCGCTGATAAGGCTGGATGACCGGCTGCCGGCGCATCTGGAAGGCCATGACATCCAGGCCTCCGGCCGTATCATCGGTTTGCCGCTGGCAGAGGATAAAAGCGTCCGCTTCGACTTTGCGCCGACCCAAGCCGATCCCCGCTTGCCGTCACGGCTACGTTTGACCTGGTACCAAGCGGAAGCCGTGGTCAAGGCAGGGCAAAGCTGGCGTTTCACGGTTAAATTGAAACGGCCGCACGGCACGGCCAATCCGGGCGGCTTCGATTACGAGCGCTGGCTGTTTAGCGAAGGCATCGGCGCCACCGGCTATATCCGCAGCGCCCCGCCTCCGGAGTTGATCGAGGAAGCCGCTGACGCCGATATCGCGGGCCTCAGGCAAACGCTTGCGGACCGGCTTTCAGGATTGGCCGCGAATGCAACCAGCCTCGCGCTGATCCGGGCGTTGACGCTAGGCGACGGCAGCCAAATTACCCAGGCCCAATGGGATGTGTTCAGAAAGACCGGCACGACGCACCTGATCGTAATTTCCGGTTCGCATATCGGCCTGATCGCAGGCTTCGTCTATTTTCTGGCGCTCAAAGGCTGGGCCCGAATCGGCCTGCTCCGCTGGTCGCCGCCTCGGGTTGCCGCGATCATCGCGCTGCTCGCGGCGGTATTTTATGCGTTTCTGGCCGGTTTTGCGGTGCCGACGCGCCGCGCGGTGATCATGCTGGCGATCGCGATGAGCGCGGTGATCTGGCAGAGAAATACCCGGCCCTTTAACACCCTGGCCGCCGCGTTACTCGCGGTGCTGGTCGCCGATCCCCTGGCCGTATTATCGGCAGGCTTCTGGCTGTCTTTCTTTGCGGTCGGCCTGATCCTCTTCGCGATTGCAGGGCGACTCGAAAAACCGAATCTTTTGATTGGCGCGCTCAAACTGCATGGAGTCACCTCACTCGGTCTCGCCCCCTTCCTGCTGTTTTTCTTTCAACAAGTCTCTTTGATTGCGCCGCTGGCGAATCTGATCGCCGTGCCGGTCATCAGCGTGATCGTCCTGCCTTTGTCGCTGCTCGCCCTGCTGCTCCTGCCGCTGTCATCGGCCGCCGCAAGCCTGTTGCTGTTGCCGGCCGACTACTCCTTGCAGGGCCTGATGTGGCTGCTGATCCAGATGGCAGAGATTCCGGCCGCGACGATCAATCATCCGGCGCCGTCTTACTGGACGCTGCTCGCGGCGATACCCGGCGCCTTGCTCCTGCTTGCGCCGTTCGGCACGCCATCGCGCTGGCTCGGCGGCGTGATGCTGCTGCCCTTGATGTTCACCAACGCCGACCGGCCCGAACCCGGCGAAATCCGAATGGCCTTGCTCGATGTCGGTCAGGGCCTTGCGGTCAGCGTGCAAACCGCCGATCACTGGCTGGTGTACGATACCGGAGCGCAATTTTCGGCCGCGAGCGATATGGGCCGCAACGTGGTGTTGCCTTATCTTCATGCCGAAGGCGCGGACAAGATCGACACGCTGATCGTCAGTCATGGCGATAACGATCATATCGGCGGCGCGCAATCTATTCTGAGCACTTTGTCGGTAGCCCGGCTCCTGACCAGCGCGCCGGACAGGCTTAAGGACCATTCGCCATCACTCTGCAAGGCAGGACAAAGCTGGCAGTGGGATCAGGTCGATTTCACGATATTGGCGCCCGATCAACTCGACCCGGCGACGGACAACAATAATTCCTGCGTGCTGAAGATTCAGTCTGTTCACGGTGCGATCCTGCTGACCGGAGACATCGAAGCGCCCGCCGAAACCCGGCTGGTCGGTCGCTATGGCCAAGGCCTGCGCGCCGATATTCTGGTCGCGCCGCATCACGGCAGCAAGACCTCGTCGACGCGGGCTTTTCTGGAGGCGGTACAGCCCCGCTATGTGCTGATTCCCTCAGGCTACCGGAATCAGTTCGGCCATCCGCATCCGAGCGTGCTCGCGCGCTACCGGGACCTCAAAGCCCGATGGCTGACCAGCGCCGACAGTGGCGCGATCCTGGTCAACCTGGGCGAACAGCGGATGACCATAGCAGCCTACCGGGAGCTGGACAAAAAATATTGGCGCGCGAGCGATGCGTCAGCCTCGCCGCCTAATCTACTGCCTGAGTTGTCTGAGCACGTCCCAAAGTGAGCGCACATTCGATTTGGGATCGGACAATAATGCGGTAATCGCGAGTTCTTCCAGCGACGCGCACAACGATACGATGGCCGCCATGCGCAGCGGCCAGACCGGACCGCCTAAAATCAAAATGAACAAGGAAACGCCGACCGATGCCGCGGCCAGCTTGACCAGCCAGGTATGGTAACTGGTGAGTAGTCCGAACTTGATCATGCCGGCCACGGGCGGCGCAAGACAGCTGCCGACAATCAAAACGACAGATAACAGTTCGCGCATGACCAGCTCGGGCCATAGCCAGTAACTGCAAATCGCGATCGTCATATAAGTCAGCAAATCGGCAAAGCTGTCGAGCGTGGCGCCGAATTCGGTCACCTGCCCGGTTAGACGGGCGGCCAGCCCATCCAGCACGTCGCTTAAAAAAACCAGCGCCAATAAAACCATGAAGGCCTGTTCATCGCCCAGCCAGGCAAAGCCCAACAAACCGGGTGCCGCGACGAAGCGGAAACTGGTCAGCAGATTGGGCAGGGTCAGTAGGGACTTAAAAAAAGGAGTTTGACTGTTCATAATGTAAACGTCGCTGCCAGCGGCGCATGGTCGGATAACTTGCGCCAGGGAGAGCCAGCCAGACGTTCGCAGCCGACCGGCGTCAGCCCGCGAAAATAAATCCGGTCCATCTGCAAAATCGGCATCCAGCTGGGAAAGGTACGCGCATAGTTGCCATGGGTGAGATGAAAAACCTCCCGCAGCCCCAAATGCTGTTGAAAATGCCGCTCCGCCTGGCTTAGCCAGTCATTGAAATCGCCGGCGACGATCAACGGCGCGTGATGCGGCACATGCTGATCGATGCGCTCGCTCAGGCGATCGAGCTGGGCGCCCCGCTCCTTAGCGGTCAGGCCGAAATGGATGCAGACGATGTGCACGTCGGTATCGGTGCCCGGCATTTGAATCACACCGTGCAACAGGCTGCGGCTGGCCCAGGGAAACGGCGAGACATTGATGTTTTCCCAACTGACAAAAGGAAAACGGCTCAATATCGCGTTGCCGTGATGCCCGGTGCGGTACACCGCATTCTTGCCGTAGATATAAAACGGCCAGATTCCTTCGGCGATAAACTCGAATTGCGAAAGCTCGGGCCAGTTTTCGACTTCCTTGGCATGCCGATGATGCTCGCCCTGCATTTCCTGCAGAAACAGCAAATCGGCCCCCGCCTCGGCCAGCGCCTCTTTCATCTGATGCAAGACGAAACGCCGGTTACCGGGGTTAAATCCCTTATGAATGTTATAGGTTAAGACCTTCAGACCCGGTTTTTTCATAATGCTCCGCACTAGATAAAGAACTAAGGCTGTTTACGCAAATGCCATTTGTACAACAGAGGCGACGACCATGACTCGATCAGATAAAAGACGCCGACCAGGAAGGCGATTTCAAGCCACCCTATGCCCAGTTGCGATTTGACCAACACGAGCGGTAACAGCGATTCGAGCGGCGTATCGAGACCGCGAAAATGACTGCCTTCCTCCCGTCCCAACCGTCTTTTGCAAAAGCTGGCAAGCAAATCGCCCGCCATCGCGCCGACCGCGAACCACATGCCGGTGGCCATACCATATCCCAAACAGTATGCGATCAAAGTCGTCGCGGCGAGCGCGGCGAATAAACCGCGCCAGGTCTTGGCCGCGCCAAAGAGCGGACGGCCATCGCCGAGCCGAAAACCGCCGTCGATGGGCTTAGCGGTGCTAGCATCGACTAAGCCGGCTAATACCGGCGCGCCGTTCGCTGCCAGCAGCAAGACAAGCCCCTTAACAACGGCGATCCAACTCAAATCGGCCGTCATGATATGACATCGTCAGTGTCGTTGGCCGGCGGAGCTATCTAAGCCACACCGACACATGCTGCCAATACACGCCTAGCATAAAACATCCTCCCATTAGACCCCACTTGCATAACCAAAAATCCATCAACGGCCGGTGATAGTGGCTCATGACGGCTTCCACTTTATTTTTCACTTGATCGTGCATATGATATTTTCTTTGCATGATAGTTCTCCTCGGGTTAAATTACTTGAAAGAACGGTAGCTCCGCATCTGGCCGACCACGACGCCCTGAATGGCGACTTGCTCCGGCCGGTAGGCCATCGCCTGCATGCCGGCATTGGCCGGCACCAGCAGCACGCTGTCCTGGGTTTGCTGAATATATTTCAATGTGGCTTCCGACTGGTCGATTAGAGCAACCACGATCTCGCCGTTGCTGGCGTAACTGCGCTGCTCGATCACCACCCAGTCGCCGTCGAAGATGCCGGCCTCGATCATCGAATCGCCCTTGATCTGCAACACGTAACACGGCTTATCGGTTTGCAGCGCCTCGGGCACCGTCATGTACTGAATATTTTCGACCGCTTCGAGCGGCCGTCCGGCGGCGATCCGCCCGACCAGCGGCAAGCTGTGTTGATTGCAGGAGCGCGAGAGGCGCTGCGGCAGTTCGGCCAGCCTGACGCCGCCCTGTTTGTTGCTTTGGAAGGGTTCCACCAGACCCGCATCGATCAAGGCCGTGACATGCTTATAAAGCGATCCGCGCGAGGCCATGCCCAGCGCGGCGCACAATTCGTCCAGTGTCGGCGGATACGCAAAGTTTGCGTGATTTTCACACAAAAAATCGAAAATTTCCCGCTGCCGTCGGGTTAATGCATTCACTCGTCAGTCCCTCAAAATCGAAAGTAACTAAAGATTATCAAAGACTCGCCAAAAAGAGAACAAAAAGAGAACAAGAGCCGAAAAAATTTAAATTACTTATTAACTATCAAAAAGATACAAAAACAATCTGATAAGCTGAAACGGCGATATTTGCGGTTTCCTCGGTTTTTTATACCGCCCCTTAAACCCCTATCCTGTAGATAGTGAAAAAACCTTCGCGAAACCGTCTCTATAGAGAAGCGGCTTTCGAGAACCCGGCTGCCGCCTCACAAGTTTGCCAACAAAGACTAATCTTTAGCCATTGACTCAACCTATACAAAAGGACGTGTAAACATGACCCAGCCATTTTCAGCCCCCACACTTCCGCTTTCGGTATTCCGCTTTCATTTTTCGGTCGAGCGGCCGATCCTCTTGCCGCCCTACCCTGGCTCCGCCTGGCGCGGCGCGTTCGGCACCGCGCTCAAAAAAACCGTCTGCATCGTCAGAAACACCCCATGCGGCGATTGTTTGCTGAAACACTCCTGCGCCTATTCCTATCTGTTTGAAACGCCGCCGCCCGGCGACGCGCTAAAAATGCGCAAATACACCGCGGCTCCGCATCCTTTCGTGCTGCAATTGCCGGAGGATACGCGCGACGGCTCGGCCTATAAGCTGCAAACGGTAGTCTTCGGCCATGGGCAGCGTTTTTTCCCTTATCTCGTGCATGCCTTGAAAACCGCCGGCGAACAAGGCCTGGGCGCCAAACGCCAGGCCTTTCTGCTCGACCATATCGAACAATTGAGCGCCACAGCGCCCCCAAAAGTCATCTATCAGCACGGCAAACTCGAACCGCTCGCCGCGCCCGCGCCGCCCGACATTCCCGGCATGCCGCCGCGAATACGCCTGACTCTCCATACGCCGATGCGGATCAAACAGGACAGCAAAAACCTGAATGGCGCGCATTTCAGTTTTGCCGCCTTTTTCGGCAATCTGCTCAGGCGGATTTCGATGCTGACCTATTTTCATACCGACACGCCGCTCGAAACCGATTTTGCCGCGTTGATGCATAAAGCCAGACAAATTGAATTTGCCGGCAAAAACCTGAACTGGTACGACTGGACGCGCTATTCCTCGCGTCAGCAAATCGAAATGCAACTGGGCGGCGTGGTCGGCACGCTGGAACTCGACCTTGAAGGACTGGAAGATTTTTGGCCCTACCTCTGGCTCGGCCAATGGACGCACGCGGGCAAGGCGACCAGCATGGGCATGGGGCGTTATCGCATCGAAAGCGCCAACGGACACGCCGGCGATGGATGAGCATAATCCGTGGGAGCGACGCCTACGTCGCGACTAACATCTCAAATCGCGACGTAGGCGTCGCTCCCACGGTATTTTTGCCACTTTGCCGAATGACTTAAAAACATCGCAAGCTTGCCAAGTGCATGTAATGACAACCGCCTCAGGCATAATCGGACTCATGGAAAAAGACGCCAATCCTCAACACATTCTGCTCTGCGTGACCGGCTTGACGCCCCAAGTCGTGACCGAAACGCTTTACGCCCTATACAGGAACGGACGCGCGATGCCCGCACAAGTGCATGTGCTGACGACGCGGGAGGGCGCGGAGCGCGCTCGGTTGACGCTGATCAACGACCATTGGCTGAACCGCTTCTACCGGGATTACCGACTTGCGGAAATCGCATTCGGCACCAGCCACATCCATATGCTGAGCGATCCGGCCGGCACCCCGTTGCAGGATATTCGCAGTCAGAAGGATAACCAGTCCATGGCCGACGGCATCACCGAAATGATTCGAACGCTGACCGCAGACCCGGATGTCGCGCTGCACGTCTCGATAGCCGGCGGCCGCAAAACGATGGGCTTTTACGCCGGCTACGCCCTGTCCTTGTACGGAAGGCCTCAGGATTGCCTGAGCCATGTATTGGTCTCGCCCGACTACGAATCGCATCCGCAGTTTTATTATCCGACGCCCTACTCGCAGATCATCTACGGCAACGATCCGAGCCGTAAACCGCTGGACACGCAAAACGCCGACGTGATGCTCGCCGACATCCCATTCGTGCGCCTGCGCCACGGCCTCGACGACGCGCTTTTGCAAGGCAAGAGCAGCTTCAGCCAAACCGTCGCCAAGGCCCAGCAAGCGCTGAATCCTTCCAGCCTGATCATCGACTTGCAGCATCGTCGTCTGATCGCACAGGATCAGGCGATCGTCTTACCGCCGGCAGATCTTGCCTTCTATTGCTGGCTGCTGAAAAGGCAACTTTCCGCACAAGCCGAGCCGACCTGCCCCAACGATGGCGCGCCGGAAAGCGCATACGCCAGAGGCTATCTGTATGAATATCAGCGCATTAACGGAGAAATGCGCGTCGCCGACCGAACCGAGCAGGCATTGCAGGACGGCATGAGCAAAGCGTTTTTCCTGCAACGAATATCAAGAATCAACCAAAAACTGAAGCAAACTTTGACAGTCGCGGCCTCGGCTTATTTAATAACGGCCATAGGCAGGCGCCCGCACACGCGTTATCGCATCAATCTGAGCAATGAGCGGATCCATTTGATCCCAGGAGACCTAAAGCATGGCGATTAACCCCTTGCTGGAACAATCCAGCCGTATCGCATTGGCGGCGTTTTTGCATGATCTCGGCAAATTTGCCGAACGGGCCAGACTTCCGGTCGACCCGGAGGTGCTGGATGCGAACAAGCAACTGTATTGCCCGCATCGCAAAAACCACGTCGACGACAGAGGCTGGTTCACCCACGTCCACGCGGCCTATACCGGTTTGGCGATGGATGCGATCGAAGATTTTTTGCCCGATCTGACGGGAACGGATTTTGCGCCGTTCGGTTCATGGAAAACCCAGGACGCCGATGATTCGTTCATCAACGCGGCCGCGATGCACCATAAGCCGAAAACCTTTCTGCAATGGGTGATCGCCACCGCCGACCGGGTCGCTTCAGGTTTCGATCGGGAAGAATTCGAGCAATACAACGCCGCGGACGAAGGCACCGCAACCGGGAAAAACCACTACACCGCGCGCCAATTGCCTCTGTTCGAGCAGATACGACTGCATGGCGAAGCGCCGCAAGCCTACGCATACCGTTACCCGCTCAAACCGTTATCGCCAAACAGCATTTTTCCGGTCAAGGCGGCGGGATACGAAAGCAACGACAACGCGGCCGCGCAGCAAGAATACAACGACCTGTGGCAGGGCTTCACCGCGGCGCTCAGGCAGATGCCGACATCGCACCGCGCCAACGGGTCTCTATGGCTCGATCATTTCGAAACGCTCTGGGGCGTCTATACGCAAGCGATCCCTGCCGCGACTGCTTTCGATGTCCGCCCCGACGTGTCGCTGTACGACCATTCCCGCGTCACCGCGGCGCTGGCGACGGCTTTGTGGCGCTATCATCAAGAACGCGGCGAAACCGGAGAGAGCGCCGCCGAAGCGCTGAAAGATCCGCAAAAAAGCTGGGGCGAAAACAAATTCCTGCTGATTCAGGGCGATTTTTTCGGCATTCAGGACTTCATCTTCGCCAGCGGCGGCGAAACCGGCAAACGCGCGGCCAAACTGCTGCGCGGACGCTCGTTTTATGTGTCGCTGCTGGCCGAATGCGCGGCGTTGAAAGTGCTCGATACGCTGGATTTGCCGTCCACCAGCCAGGTGATCAACGCGGCCGGCAAATTCATGATCGTCGCCCACGACACCCCGGCGACGCGGGAAAAACTGCAACAGGTGCAAAACACACTCGACGCCTGGTTTTTAGAACACAGCTTCGGGCAAGCCGGCGTCGGCCTCGCCTGGACCGAAGCCAGCTGCAATGATTTCCGCCGCGGCAAAAACGGTCAAGACAGTCCCTACCGGCAACTGATCGACAAATTGATAAGACAAATGGAGATCATCAAAAACCGGCGTTTCGATCTCTGCGCAAAATCCGCCGAGGCCATCGTCTTCAACGGTTTCCTCGACCGTTTCGACAACACCAAGGGCGTCTGCAAGATCGACGGCCGTTCGCCGGCGACCGAAGCCTTCGAAGAGGATTATATCTGTCGACTCGCCAAAGACCAGATGGACATCGGCGCCTGGCTGGTCAACCCGGCTAAGCAGCGCATCCTGATTAGCCGCGAAACATTGACCCTCGGCAGCGAAGTCAAAATTCCGATCTTCGGCTATCACGTCGGCTTCGTCGAAAATGAAGACCGGCAAGGCAAATTCGGCGAACAAGCCAGAAACGGCAACTTACTCCGGGCCTGGGATTTTTCCTTGCCTGATACCGATCCAGACCGAGCGCTTTGGAACGGCTACGCGCGCCGCCACATCAACGCCTATGTGTCGCTGGCCGATGAACGGGACATACAGGAAGAACTTTTGGGCAAGTACATCGGCATCGAAGAACCGCTCGAACTGGATGCCGTCAAAACGTTGAACCATCTCGCCTGCAGCGATCGGAAACTCGCCCCCGAACGGCAGGACAAATGGCTCGGCATCAGCGCGCTGTCCACCCTGAAAGGCGACGTCGACAATCTCGGCCAGATCTTCGAAAAAGGACTCGGCAACGACATCAGCTTCAGCAAAACCGCCGCCCTGTCCCGGCAAATGAATGCATTTTTCACCGTTTACCTGCCCTGGCTCTGCCGAAACGAATTTCAGGACAGCTACACCGTCTTCGCCGGCGGCGACGATTTTTTCCTGATCGGGCCCTGGCTGTCGCAAATCAAGCTGGCCGGCAAAATGCGGCAAGCTTTCCAAAGCTATGTCGCAAACAATCAGGAGGTACACTTTTCCGCAGGCATCTGCACGACCAAGCCGGGCCTTCCGATCACGCAACTGGGCGACCTGGCCGAAGATGCGCTGGAAGCGGCCAAGGGGCATAATCCCAAAAACCAAAAGCCGGCTCCGAAAAATGCGGTGACCTGTTTCAATCAACACATTGGATGGGACGAGTTTGCGGAATTGACCGGTCAGCGCCAACAGAACCTGCTCCGGCTCAGCGAGGACAACGGCTTAAGCACCGGCTATGTTTACGGCCTGCTGAACCTGATCGAGATGGCCGAAAAGGTCGAACAAAACCCTGAAAACGCCCTCTGGCACAGCTACTTTGCCTATCGCACCGCCAGGATGCTGGAACGCAAAAAGCTGGATAAAGACCAGCGTAAACAAAGGCACGCCGCACTGGCGGAAGAAATCGCCAATGCGGGAATCAAGGGGCATGGCGGTAACTATCGAGTAACCCTGTTTTGTCACTTGTACCAACAACGCGACTGACAGGAAAAATGCAAACCATCCGTGGGAGCGGCGCCTACGTCGCGACTTGACGCTAATCGCGACGTAGGCGTCGCTCCCACCACAGCCTTAACGACTTAGCGATGGTATGACCCAGAGCCTAGAGACGAAACAATTTTTTTTGCATACGACCCAGGAGAATCCAATGGCGACATACCCCCCACAACGGCAAAGCCACGGCTATCGCGGCGGGCACGACGACAAGCCGGCCCACAAGCCGCTCGATACCTCGAGAATCCAGCTCAAAGACATCAAGGCCGATCTATTCGATGTGATCGCCAGGGAAACGGCCGAAACGATTGCGGACAACAAAAACAGCAACAAACCGACGCAATTGCGTCGTTTTTATGAAGAAATCGTGATGTGGGAAAGCAAAGCCGGCCAGCACCCGGAAAAATTTGACGAATACCTGCCGTTCATTCGGATGATCAACGCCAAAGCCGCCTATGCGCTGGGCAGAAAATTGGTCGACGACAACTATGTCAAACTGATCAGTGACGGCCTGCAACAGGTTGACAGCCTGAAGACCCTGCGCCACTTCAAACTGTTCATGGAAGCCTTCATGGGCTTTTACAAAGAAAAAAGACCCAAAGACTAACGGAGATTCGCGATGCAACTGACTCATATCCAAAAACTGACCGGCCAGATCGAACTGCTCAGCGGCCTGCACATCGGCAGCGGCAACACCGAAATCCACATCGGCGGCACCGACAATCCGGTCATCAAGAACCCGATCACCCAGGAACCCTATATCCCCGGCTCCAGCATCAAAGGCAAAATACGCAGTTTGCTGGAGTGGCATTTGGGGGTGGTCGGACACACGGACGGCCATCCCTTGAGCTTCAAGCACCTGAAAAAATTGGACGGCAACGTGCTGGATAAAGCCAAAGCCTTGATCAAGCTGTTCGGCGGCGCACCCGATGGCGAGATCGACGAGACCTTGGTGAAAGAAATAGGCCCTACCCGCCTGTCATTCTGGGATTGCTCGCTGGACCCTCAATGGGTGAAAGAAATGGATGCCAAAAACCTGCTGCTGACCGAAACCAAAATGGAAAACATGATCGACCGCATCCGCGGCACCGCCGAGCATCCCCGCAACACCGAGCGCGTGCCGGCCTCGGCCAAGTTCGACTTCAAACTGACGATTCGCGTCCATGACCACGAAGACCTGACCGGCACGATCCTGGTCGGCCTCAAACTGCTCGAACTGACCGGCATCGGCGGCTCCGGCTCGCGCGGCTACGGCAAAATCGCCTTTAGAGACTTGCGGCTCGACGGCCAGGACATCCAGGCGAAACTCGATCGGCTCAACCTGCAAGAGGCGGCGTGATGCAGAGCTTTTGTGCGTCGCTGACGCCTTTGTCGGCCTTCGCCACACCGCTGAAGGGCGATACGCTGTTCGGCCAACTCTGCTGGGCGATTCGCAACCGCTTCGGCGAGACCCGGCTGATCGAATTGCTGAACGGTTACACCGAAGACAGGCCGTTCGCGGTGATTTCCGACGCCTTTCCGGAAGGCTACTGGCCGTTGCCGAAACTGCCGGGCAGCTTTTATGCTCTGCCGGAAGACGAGGATCGCAAGGCCGTCAAGAAGCGCGCCTGGCTGCCGGAAGCCGCCTTCGACAAGCCGCTCGCCGACTGGCTGCAACAATCCGTCGCCGCCTCCACCATCGCCGCGCAGCAAGCCGTGGGAGCGACGCCTTTATGCCCTTCAGGGTGCACGTCGCGACTAACAACGCTCAGCGAAAAACACCCCCAGCCCCACAACACCATCAACCGCCAGACGAATACGACCGGCGCCAACGGCTTCACGCCCTACAGCGTCGAGCAGGAATGGTTCATTCCGGGTTTACGCTGGACGCTGCGCCTGCTGCTGGATACGGATCGATTGAGCGCGGAAGACTGCCGGCGGTGCCTCACCGACATCGGCGACTTCGGTTTCGGCAAGGACGCCAGCATCGGCCTCGGCAAATTCGAGATTGCGGATTTCCAGACAGCCCCCTTGCCGGCGCAAAACGGCGCCGACGCCTGCCTGACGCTCGCGCCGTGCGCGCCGCAAGGCCTGGGTTACGACAGCCGGCGCAGTTACTATCAAGTGTTTACCCGCTTCGGCCGGCACGGCGACATCGCCGTGCACCAGCAAGGCAAGCCCTTTAAAAATCCGGTGTTGCTGGCGCAAACCGGCGGCGTTTTTGCCGTCAGCCCGCCGGCGCGCGGCTTTATCGGGCAAGGCATCGGCGGCGAAAAGCAATTGTCCAAAACCCTGGACGCCACGGTGCAGCAAGGCTACGCGCCGGTGCTGCCGATCGCGGCGCATTTTTGAGGGAAGTCATGAGTTTTTTAAAACACTACACGCTGAAATACACGCCGCTGTCGCCCATCCATATCGGCACCGGCGACAGCTACGAACCGACCAATTATGTGATCGACGACGACACTCTATACGAATTCGACACCGGCGCCGCGGTCGCCGCGTTGACCGAAACCGACCGGGCGCAACTGTCCAAAATCGTGTCGGCAAGACCGGACACGCAAATGCTCAAGGCCGTGCAGAAATTCTTCTACGACCGCCGCGAAGCGTTAAAGCCGTGGGCGGTCAACGCGATTCCGGTATTGGATGGCGTCGCCAGGCTTTATGAAGACCGGGTCGGCAAGTCCGCCAATCGCGAGGCCGACGGCAAACAGGTGATCAACCGGCTCGAAATCGACCGCACCGCCTACAATCCGATCAATCGCCAGCCGGTGCTCTTCGGCTCCTCGGTCAAAGGCGCGATACGGACCGCGTTGCTGGATAAAATCAATGCCGGCGCCCGTCCGAACGAGCGCAAGGGCCTGCATGAATTTCAGGGGCGCTTGCTGAAATACCGAGATCCCGAGCGCGGCAGATTGCAGTTGGAACTCGACCCCCTCCGGCTGATCAGTTTCTCGGACGCGATTTGGCAGCAGGCGCCCCATCTCCCGACTTCGCAGGTGTTTTTGGCGGTCAATCGCAAAAAATCCCCGGTCGTCAATCAAGAAGGCAAGTTACGCCAGGCGATGGGCGAAAACCTCTACCAGATTCTGGAGTGCGTGCCGGCCTGTTATGCCCGCACCTTTACCGGCCAGCTCACCCTTCAGTCCGTCGGCTCCGATAATCACCGCGCATTGCCGGCAGCCGAACTGCGTTTTACGGCCGAAGAGATAGCCCAGACCTGCAATCTTTTTTATCTCCCTATTCTGACCGCGGAACGCAAACTGATGCAGGAAAGAAATTATCTGCATAGCGGCTGGAATCAAACCATCACCGATATATTGGCCTTGAATCAGGACAAACTTAAATCGGGCAAAGCCTTCATGCTGCGTGTCGGCCGGCATTCCGGCGCGGATTCGGTCACCGTCAGCGGCGCGCGCAACGGCAACATCAAAATCATCAAAGGCAAAGGCCAGCAGCCCGAATATGCCGATTCGCCCAAGACCCTCTGGCTGGCCGCCCAAACCAAGGAGCAGCGCACCGACCTCTTGCCTTTCGGCTGGGTGTTGGTCGAAATCGAGCCCGGCGCATCGACCGCAAAGGCATGGCCCGAACTCACCGAACTCTGCGCCAGTCAACAGCACGACGCCCGGCGCTGGGCCGAAAAGCAGGCCAAACAAAAGGCCGAACTTCAAGAAAAACGCCGCGAAACCGAACAACGCCGCGAACGCGAGGAAACCGAACGCCGCCGGCAAGCGGAACTTGCGGCGCAAGCCGAACAGGAGCGCCAGGCAAAGGAAGAGGCAAACCGTCAACGGCTGCAATCGATGACGCCCGAACAACTGCAAATCGATGGCCTAAAGCAAAAGCTGCAAGAAAAACAGGCCGTCAACGCCCGCGAACAGATCGGCGGTCCGCTTTACAGCGAATTGCGCGAACTGATCGGCGGCGCTGCGGCTTGGCCGGCCGAAGACAAAGCCGAATTACACCATGTCGGCAAAGACATCCTGAAATTCATCGGCGCGGAAGGCAATAAAAAGGCCAAGGAATTGTTGAAGACCTTACAATGACATCTTTTGGAAAATCTGGTGACGACCTGCAACCATCCTTTCTCTAGTCGCGACGTGGGCGTCGCTCCCACCGGCTCCACACTTGTGGAAGCGACGCCCACGTCGCGACTAAAAAAACCAAAACCCGACCCGCATAGCCAATCGCTGCGCAAAGGTAGGCGTTCCATACCCAATCAAATCTATCTGATCACGACGACCACGCAAGATCGTGTGACGGTGTTCAGCGATTTTTATGCGGCACGGGCACTGATCTGCCTATTACACACAGACCCCGAAGCCAAGACCCTTGCCTTTGTCGTGATGCCGGATCACCTGCACTGGCTGATGCAATTGGGGCAAATCCGCCCGCTCAGTCAGGTCGTCGCAAGCATCAAAACGCTTTCCGCCAAAAAAATCGGCAAACCGCTTTGGCAGGAAGGTTATCATGATCACGCCTTGCGTCAGGAAGAAGATTTACGGGCAATCGCGCGCTATATCGTGGCCAATCCGCTGCGCTCCGGCTTGGTCACCCGAATCGGCGATTATCCGCATTGGGATTCGATATGGCTTTGAGAGCTTCAACATTAATCAACGCCGTGGGAGCGACGCCCACGTCGCGATTAAAAACAGGCTTCAGTCGCGACGTAGGCGTCGCTCCCACCCCACCCAACTTGATTATTGACTCACATGACCACCTACTTCGTCTCCCGCCACCCCGGCGCGATCGACTGGTCCCGGCGCCAGGGCATCCGGGTCGACCGGCAGCTCGATCACCTGGACATCGACCGCATCACCCCCGGCGATGTCGTGATCGGCAGCCTGCCGGTCAATCTGGCCGGCGCGGTCTGCGCCAGGAACGCCCGCTACATTCATCTGACGCTGGACCTGCCCTTCGATGCGCGCGGCGTCGAACTGGACGCGGAAGACATGCAGCGCTTCGGCGCCAAACTCGAAGAATATCGGATCACCAGGGTAACGGCATGACTGCAAACCTCTTCGGCTGGAGCGACCAAGCCTGGCAAACGCTCGACCAATTCGGCATCCTGTTCGGCGATCTGATGCTGCTCACCTCGATCGGCGGCCTCGTGTACGGCCTCTATAAACGCAACGACATCCGCCAGTGGCTGACCCGCAACCGCTTTCCCAGCATCGGCGGCCGTCCCGAACTGAGCCGCTGGCAAGGTCTGATCTTTACGGTCAGCCGCGCCAACGTGCCGGCCTGGGTCATCGGCCAGGTGCATCCCGAAGCCGTCGGCCTGCTGCTGACCTACTCCAGCCAGGGCGAAGGCGAACAGATCAAGGCGCAGGCGCGGCAAATAGGCATAAACGTCATCAGCCGCCACATCGACAACCCCGACGACCCGGCCGAAGTCAAACAAAAAACCGCCGAAATCGTGCGCGCGATGCAGGCGGACGGCATCGATCCCATCGCGGTCGATGTGACCGGCGGCAAAACCCCGATGAGCCTCGGCGCCTTCATGGCCGCCGAAGAAGCCTCGATCGACACCCTCTACGTGACCGCCGCCTACAAAGACAGCAAACTCGACATGGCCACGGCCAGCATCATCGCGATCTCGCAAGCCGGAGTGCGCGGATGAAAGTTCCCGTCCACCTGATCCTGATCTCCGCCCAGGCAGTCCCGAACATCACCCCCTTGCTGGACGACGCCTTCAAGCCCGGCAAGGTGATCATGCTGGTCAGCCGCGACATGCAGACGCGCGCGGACTGGCTGGAAGCGGTGATCGAAAAACGCGGCATCGACGCCCAACGCTGGTTGATCGACGATCCCTGGGACATCGAACACATCCAAAGCCGCGTGATCGACCTGCTCGGCGCCCAGGCGGAACAGGCCATTGCGCTGAACGCCACCGGCGGCACCAAGCCAATGAGCATCGCCGCCTATGAAATTTTTCGCGAATTCGGCTACCCGATCTTTTACGTCCACCCCGAACAAGACCGCATCATCTGGATGTATCCGCCCCAACAGCCGAGCCAGGCGCTCGCCGACCGCATCAAACTGCCGGAATTCTTCCAGGCCTACGGCGCGACCGTCACCGGCCAAGGCGACAAACTCGGCGTTCCCCCGGCCTACCGCGCGTTAACCGAAGACATCATCAGCCGCATCGACCAGTATGAAAAAGCCCTGGGCACATTAAACTTTAGGGCGGCCAGGGCCGAACGCAGCCTTGCGGCCGAATTGAACGACTACGAAATGCGCAATGACGACTTGCTGCAATTGATCGAGCTGTTCGAGAGCGCGGGTCTGCTCGCGCTGGAAAAAAACAGACTGACGTTTCGGGACGAAGACGCGCGCTTTTTCGTCAACGGCGGCTGGCTGGAGCAGCATGTTTACGGCCAGTGTCTGAATTTGAAAAAATCGGCCGGCATCCAGGATATCGGCCGCAGTATAGAGGTGGAACGGCTGCATAAAAACCAGCCGGTCAGAAATGAAATCGACGTCGCCTTGCTGAAGGACAACCGGCTCTACCTGATCGAGTGCAAGACCAAGGTCTTCAACGGCAATCATGCCGTGCACAGCGAAGGCGCGCAGACGCTCTACAAACTGGATACCTTGAAAGACCTGCTGGGCGGTTTGCAAGCCCGCGCGATGCTGATAAGCTTTACCCAACCCAAGAAACACGACTTGCAACGCGCCGGCGATCTCGGCATCGCGGTTTGCAGCCATCGCGACCTGCTAAACCTGAAAGAAAAACTGAGGGCCTGGATAAGATGACACCAATTAACTTTTCGAACGTGCAAAATTGCCCCAACCCCATTGCCAACCCATTGATTATAAAAGGAGGAAAACACCGAGCTATTTAAAACACTGACCTTATAAAGAAGGGATTAAAACCATATCCGTACCTGCTGCTCCGTTGTCTTTATCAAAATTTAAAACACTGACCTTATAAAGAAGGGATTAAAACCACTCGGCATCGGTTAATTCTGATCCTGCCATTATTTAAAACACTGACCTTATAAAGAAGGGATTAAAACATCCGGCACGGCAGATAATTTGCAAAATATAGATTTAAAACACTGACCTTATAAAGAAGGGATTAAAACCGTTCGCTACCGGCGATAGATTCGTTGTTTTCGATTTAAAACACTGACCTTATAAAGAAGGGATTAAAACCGATTTGAACGCGGCGATTAACATTGAGCGCGATTTAAAACACTGACCTTATAAAGAAGGGATCACCAACCACCCTAACGGGTTGACAAGCTTGTCAACCCTGCAATTCGGCGGCTCCATGCGTATGCTGTACGCATGAGCCAACGCCAACTTTACATCGCCGCTTACGACATCCGGGACCCCAAGCGTCTACGCAAAACGCTGCGGGTGATTCGCGCCTATGCGTCCGGCGGCCAGAAATCGGTCTATGAATGTTTTTTGAGCAAAAGCGAAAAGGCCGCCTTGCTGTCCGAAGTCAGCGATGTGATCGACACCGACGAAGACCGTTTTTTTCTGCTCAGGCTCGATCCGCGCAGCAAAGTTTATACGCTGGGCAAGGCATTGCCGCCGCAGGACGGCGCTTTTTATTACGTTGGCTAAGACATCGATGTCGTGTCCATCGCCACGGTAAACGAAAGCACCGGTGGGAGCGACGCCTACGTCGCGACTCGAGGCTTTAATCGCGACGTGGGCGTCGCTCCCACCACCATAGGTTTTGAACGAGGAGACACTATGTACACATTGTATTTGGATAGGAAAAACCTGGCCGTCAAACTCGACGGCGGCGTGCTGGCTTTGTACGAAAACGGCGAACGGCGCGGCACGGTGCCGCTGCATTTGCTGGAAAGAGTCGTCGTCAAAGGCGGCGTGGAGGTAGAGAGCCAGGTCTTCGGCGCATTGAGCGAGCGCAAAATAGCGCTACTGTTTTTGTCGGGCCGCACCAGCCAAATCAAGGCGATGTCGTTCAATCCCTCGCATAACGACATCAACCGGCGACTGGGCCAGCTTCGCGCTTATTTCGATGCGGATAGCCGCCTGGAGATGGCGCAAGGCCTGGTGATCGCGAAGATTCACAATCAGCGGCAGTTGCTACAGGAAGCGATGGCCGCGCGCGCCGATTTGCGCAGGCCGTTGTTTGCTTCGATCGAAACGCTGGATACGATTTTACGGAAACTGGCGGCATCGCCGGTCGCGATCGAACCCTTGCGCGGCTATGAAGGCAGCGCTTCGGCGGCTTACTTTTCGGCTTATTCGACGCTGTTTCCGCCGTCACTCGAATTCGGCAAGCGCGTCAGGAGGCCGCCGACCGATCCGGTCAATGCCTGCCTGTCGCTGGGCTATACGCTGCTGCATTTCGAGGCGGTGAATGGCTGCCTGCTGACCGGGCTCGAACCATTGCTGGGTTTTTATCACGAACCCGCATTCGGCCGCGAATCGCTGGCTTGCGACTTGATCGAACCTGTCAGGCCGCGGCTGGATAAAATCGTGTGGGAATTGTTCCGCGATCGCGAGCTGGACCAAAGCCATTTCACGCTGGACAAAGGCCGCTGCGTGCTGAACAAAAACGGGCGTCGGCGCTTCTTCGCGCGTTACGAGCACTTCGCGGTTCCGGTCCGGCGCTGGCTGCGTTTGCAGGGGCATAAGCTGGCTAAGACCTATCTGCAAACCGTCTGGGACAAACCGCTGTGAGGCCGTTATACATCACCGGCTCGCAGGACACCGAAGTCGATTACGAGGAGCCGACGTTGGAGGTATCGGCGCCCGGCAAAAGCCGGCTGTTATTCCCGTTGTCCAGAGTGTCGCGCATCGTGGTGCAGGGCTTGGTCGCCTGGAAAATGCCGGCGCTGTATGCCTGCGCGGAGGCCGGCATCGCGGTCGTGTTCATGGACGAGAACGGCGAGGTGCGGGGGCGCTGGCTTGGTTGCGTGCGCGACCGGCAGACCCTGGAACAGTTATACGAAGATTTTTGGCAACATGCCGACGCTCTGGAGCGCTATCAGGACTGGCTGAACGGCATGCAGCGCATGGCGGTGCGCAGCGCGGCCCGGCGGTTGGGCTTTGGCGACTGGCAGGACGCCGATGCCGTAAGCTTGCGCCGCTGGTTCGAGGCGTCGGTCGATCGCGTCTGGCGCAAAAGCATCGAGCCGTTGACTGGCTTTTTGCTGGCCGCCGTGTTGCAGGCCTTGGGCGAAGCGGGCCTGGATGCGCGCAGTGAAAACCTGCATGACGAACGCATCACGCTGGCCGACGACTGGTGCAGGATTTTATGGTGGGATTTTTACCCGGCGCTGCGAGATTGGCATGCCCGCGCCCCTGCCCCGCCCGATCATCAGGCGCTGGTCGAATTTTATGAACAACGCCGGGGCCGCACCGGGCATTTGCTGCGCGGCCTGTTGAGCAAATGGCATCAATGCCTGCTGGAGATGCGTTGATGGCCAAGCAGCGCAAAAAACTGTATCTTATCAGTTACGACATCAGCGACCCGAAACGCCTGAGCCGGACTCACCGTGTATTGAAAAAAGCCGGACTGCCGCTGCAATATTCGGTGTTTACCGCGGTATTCAGCCAAACCCGCCTGGAGCGTCTCTTGACCTCGATCGAGCATATCATCGATCCCCGCGAGGATGATATCCGCTGTTATGTGCTGCCGGCAACGGTCGATTGCAAAACCTTGGGCCGGCAGATGTTTCCCGACGATGTGCTGTTGTTTGCGGGTGGCGTTAACCAGTTGCTGGGCTAAATATCGTTTCAGCACTCCCGCACAGCCATTACCGCGAAAATCGATAGTCGAAAAAGGGTGGGAGCGACGCCTACGTCGCGACTGAAGCCTGTTTTTAATCGCGACGTGGGCGTCGCTCCCACGGACGTGCTTTTTGCGGTCGCCTCGCCTGATAAGTTAAGCCGTTGGCTGAGCGAAGCGCCGTCCTGAGCTATTTGTTGGCTTCGGCTCCGCTCAGCCAACGATACGTTTTGCAGAGAAGCGGCACGCCCTTTGCCGCGAACTTCTCCAATAAACGAATGTCGCATTGTGTGCAACTTCATAGGAAAAACAAGTTATGCCATCAGAAACCGCAGCCAAACCCAAAGGACTCCCCGGCGCAGAAATTGCCAAGGCCGCCGAGCTGGTGAATTACCAGGACGGCGCCGTCGTCAGCCGGGAAATCATCAAGAAACCGACAGGCAACGTGACGATCTTCGCTTTCGACGAAGGCGAAGGCTTGAGCGAGCACACGGCGCCGTTCGATGCGCTCGTACATGTGCTCGAAGGCGAGGCGGACATCCGCATTGCAGGCCGGCAGCATCGCTTGCAGGGCGGCGAAATGATTCTGATACCCGCGCAGCAGCCGCATAGCCTGAAGGCCTTGCAGCGGTTTAAGATGATGCTGACGATGATTCGATCCTGAACCATGGGAGAGCGCGTTATGAACACGGCTAAATTCGATACGATTGGGCAATACCTCCTCAAGCGTCTCTATGATGCGGGCGTCAAGCATATCTTCGGCGTTCCGGGAGATTATATCCTCGGCTTTTACGATCTAATGGTCAACAGCCCCGTTCAACATATCGGCACTACGCGGGAAGACACTGCCGCCTTTGCGGCGGACGCTTATGCGCGCTGCCTGGGTCTGGGGGCCATGGCAGTCACCTATGGCGTCGGGGCGCTGAATACGGTCAATGCGGTGGCGGGCGCCTATGCGGAGTCCTCGCCGGTAATCGTCATCAGCGGGGCGCCCGGCATCCGCGAGCAAAGAGAGGATCCCTTGATTCATCATCGCTTCGGCCCTTTCACGTTCCAGCGCGAAATTTTCGAACGCATTACCTGCGCAACCGAAGTGCTGAATGATCCGGTGATCGCATTTCGCCAGATAGACCGGGCCATCGCCACGGCTCGCCGCTTATGCAAGCCGGTTTACATCGAAATCCCCCGCGATCTGGTCATGGCGGAAGGCTATCCGATGCCGGACGAGGCGTTGGAGCCGTTGGAGAGCGATGAAACCGCTTTATCGGAAGCGCTCGCGGAAACCATGGAGCTGATGGCCAAGTCGGTTTCGCCGATGATCATCGCGGGCGTCGAATTGCACCGGCGCGGACTTCAGAGCGCTTTGGTCAATCTCGTCGAGCGCGCGCACCTACCGGTCGTCGCCACATTATCCGGAAAGTCGGTGATGGCCGAGCGGCACCCGGCCTATCTCGGCATTTACGAAGGCGCGATGAGTTCGGAAAATGCGCGCTACATGGTGGAGCAATCCGATTTACTGCTGATGCTGGGCGTGACGTTGAACGACATCGATACCGGCATCTATACCGCAAAACTCGATCCCCATCATATGATCCGTGCGGCTCAGAACGAGGTTGTGATCAGCTCCCACCGCTACCCTCGCGTCACCTTGTCCGATTTTTTAACGGCCTTGGTGGGTTTGGTCAAAACGCGCAGCGAAGGATTTTCATCGCCGCCGGCAGCGTATGAAGCGAGCGCCTTTCCCGAACCGAAGCGGCCGATAACGACGGCCCGCATGATAGGCCGGCTCAATCAGGCGCTGAGCCCGGAGATGATCGTGGTGTGTGACGTAGGCGACTGCCTTTTTGCCGCGATCGATCTACAGGTGCATGAACAAAGCGAATTCCTCGCCTCCTGTTACTATGCCACGATGGGTTTTGCCGTGCCGGCTGCATTGGGCGCGCAAATCGCCCGGCCTGACCATCGTTTGCTGGTGCTGGTCGGTGACGGCGCTTTTCAAATGACCGGCACCGAACTGTCAACGCACGCATACCTGGGTCTGAACCCGATCGTGGTGGTTTTTAACAATTCCGGCTACGGCACCGAACGGGGTATCCTGGAGGGTCCTTTCAATGACATCAGCAGTTGGCGTTTCGACCGGCTGGGTGAAGTTTTCGGTCCGTTGAAGGGGTACGATGCCGCTACGGAAGAAGCCTTTGAAGCCGCGCTGATCAATTCCCTGAACAATCGAACCATGCCGAGCATCATTAACGTCCATCTCTCGGCCGATGACGCTTCTTCGGCGATGAAACGCCTTGCGGAACACTTGAAATCCAGGGTGAAAGGCGGAAGCTGAGCGCTTGCCTCCGTAGTGTTTGAAGGCCTTGGGCGAGCATGGATAAAATGCGCGCGAATGTTGTGATTTTTCTTAAGAGTGGCTATGCAAATCTGGGTTGATGCGGACGCCTGTCCGAAAGCGGTTAAGGAGATTTTGTTTCGGGCTTCGGAGCGCATGGGCATGACCACTACGCTGGTTGCCAATCAATTTGTACAGACGCCGCCTTCTCGCTATATCAGGCTGTTGCAGGTTGGTTCCGGTTTCGATGTGGCCGATAACGAAATCGTCAAAAGAATGAACGCCGGCGATTTGGTGATAACCGGCGATATTCCGTTGGCGCATGAAGTGATCGGCAAAGGCGGCCATGCCATCAATCCGCGCGGCGAGCGTTACACCCATGACAATATCAAGGAGCGTTTGAATATGCGCGATTTCATGGATACGTTGCGCTCGAGCGGAATCAATACCGGCGGTCCGTCCGCGTTGAGTGCACGCGACATACAAGCGTTTGCGAACCAGTTGGACAGATTTTTGTTACAGCACCGTTAGTTTTCGTCCTGAATCTGTCCCCCAGTAGTCAGTGCGATCGATCGCACAACAAGACCCTAAGCGTTCTTAATTGTCGTCTTTGGCAAAACCACCTGTTACAGGCTATTCTCCAAGGGCCTTCGCCACGGCTCGCTGAAATACAGCCTCATCGGGTTTGATGCCGGTCCATGCTTCAAATATCTGCATCGCTAGCTGCACCAGCATTTCCACGCCATTAACAATCGGGCAGCCCATGTCTCGCGCCGCCTTCAGAAAGGGCGTAATGCGCGGATTGGTAATGACGTCGACAACGGTTGTGCTATGAGAAACAGTTTCCCAGTTAACGGGCACGGGTTCCAGCTGAGGCGCCGCCCCCAGATGAGTCGCATTCATCAGAATATCCGTGCCTTCGGGAACGCAAACTTCGCCGCTCCATTGCACCCAGTGGGCAGGAACCCCGGATACTCGGGTCACGGTTTGGGCAACCTCGGTCCCCTGGGACTCTCTTCGTGTGATAAGGGTCAGGTGTGAAGCTCCCGCCCATGCCAGTTCGACTGCCATGGCCCTGCCTGCGCCGCCGGCTCCGAGCATGACGACCCGCTTGCCCGCAATGGGCGTTACCTTCTGTATGGCTTTGACTACACCTTTACCGTCATTGTTGTGCCCGGTAAGACGACCGTCCTTAATGGACATGTAATTGACTGCACCAATGGCTTTTACATCGGCATCAATTTCATCAAGATGCGGAATGGAAACGACCTTGTAAGGCACAGTGATACAGGCGCCTGCAAAACCTAGGGCTCTTACACCTGCAATGGCAGCCGGAATATTGTTTTCCGAAGTCACATCGCATTTCCAGAACTGCCAGCGGAGACCGTAGTGGGCATAGACTTCATCGAACATCTGATCTATCGGGTTTTCCGCAACAGGATGACCCAGCATCGTGGTCATTTGTTTTTGTGGGGGTAAAATAATATTCGACATCAATGAGCTCCTTATCTTTTTTCGGCCCCGAAGACACCATGCCTTAACTGAAAACAATGTTATTGAATCACTTTCGGCGAATAAGTTCTTTTTTTCTACGTCAGTTTCCGCAAAGCCGTCGAGGAAGCGATCGGCAAGTTGCCTGACAAAACCGTGACTGATCAGGTTGAAGGCAGGATCATCCGGCTTGAGCGATAAAATCGCATCCTCTTTTCAAAAAGCAACGCGTCGCCTCCGTTCTCGCGCCGAGCCCTAACGCCGATTGAACATGCGTTATAATCACGGGTTAAAGTTTTGATCGGATCGGCATGAGTTTTTACGAATCAAACTCCCGTTTTCGCCGCCTGAACGAGGAGCCGTTGTCCAGGTTGACTCGATTCTCTATATCGGTTGGCTCCCTAACTCCATTTTTTTATTTGACCAGATTCCATGATTAACCCTCGCAGCCTGATTAGGGCGCTCGATAAACACTGGGAAGCCATCGAGCGCATCGTTGCGCTGGGGCAAGAGCAGATCGCGTATGAACGCGACGAACTGCTGGCACTGCTCGAAAAAGTCTATGTCCATGAAAGCAGCGAGCAGCGACTTGATCGCTTGCAGCAGATGGTCAACACCGAACTGTTGATCCCGATGTCGCACAGCAACATGCTGCAACTGAACGACACCGTGCGCCAGTTCGTCGGCAGCCTGCTGCATGAGCATGAACTGGGCTTGTCCGATATTCTGAAAGCCCGCATCGTCGATATCAAAGACGGCCTGGAGCAATTGCACCGGGCGCTGGACGAGCACGACATGGCGGCGCTGCAACGCGGCGCGGTGCGCATCGATAATCAGCTGCGGCAAATCCTGCAGCAGCTGGACCAGGACAGCCATGCGATTCAGGCGATCGCCGAGCGCGCGAAGTCGGCCGACGAACGCATGCCCCTGGCCCGGCGCTACCGGGAAGTGCTGGAGGCTTTCGACCGCTATATCCTGCCGATGACCGATTTGATGGACACCGGCGCTGGCGGCAGTTTTTATCCGCTGCTGGAAGAGGCCGGCCGCACCCTCGATGCATTGGCGCAAAAACTGGCGGTTCAGGGCGGGCTGTACAGCCATCAGTTGATGCTGCGTCAGGTCGGATTCCGGGTCAAGGATTTGCGCAACAAAGGGCGCGAAACCCTGAAGCACTGCACGAACACCCTGATGCCGCTGCGCGAGGAGATGCGCCGTCATAACCATTTAAGCGCGGCGATCGCCCTCCTGCTCGGCGAGGTGCGCAAAAAAGGCCTGCGCCGCGCGTTGCCGGCTGATCGGCTGCCGCTGTGGCGAAAGGAACGCGGTTTTTTGGCCTCGATCGGGCCGGAACTGCTGACGCTGATGGAACAGGCGCGCGGCTATCGGGCCAAGGGGGTCGAGTTTCCGGAAGCGATCGGGGAAGCCTCGGACATGCCGATGGAACGGGTCGACGAGGACGCCATTCGCGCTCATCTCCAGCAAGCCCTGCCGGTGACCGATTTGCTGAGCTGGCTTGGCGAGCATTACGTGCATTATCAGGACGTGACTGTGCTGCGGCTTTATCATAAACTGATTCGTTTACCCGACATCGACGCGGCGCCGAATCCCGAAGAAACGCGCATCACGCTGAAGCGGGTCGCGATACGACTGCACAGCCACCGCATGGAAACGCATGAACATCAAATTAAGTGAACTCGGCCGCCTGCAGGATCTGTTCAAAAAACTGAGCGCCGGCAGCCATATCAATCATCAGCAAGACAACGAACTGTGGGCCGACCTGGAAAATCAGCGCGATGCCTACCAGGCGCTGTTCGCCGCGCTCGGTTATGAACTGACCGTCGACAGCCGCGGTTTTGCCTATTTCAACACCGACCAGGCGTCTTCCTATACCGGCAAATTGACGCGGCGGCTGGCCCTGCTGCTGATGCTGCTGTTCGAATATCAGGCCGATCAGGGCGCGCATCTGTTTCAGTTTCAGCAATGGCGGCTCGACGGCGCATTGCTCGAAAAGCTTTGGCAGACCTACCGCGCCCTACTGGAAGCCGAAGAGATCGGCACGGCCCTGGCCTTGAAAGAGATTTGCGACAGCGCCACCCGCGTCGGTTTTCTGCTCGCCGAAGACGGCGCTTACCGGCTGCTGCCGGCCGTGCACCGCTATCTGGATTTATTCGAGGAACTCGCGAAGGCGGAGCGGCACGAAGAGGCGCCCACCGACACGGAAGACGACGCACTGGAGGATAACCTTTGAGCCTGCTGAACTATGGATTTCAAAAACTGGTGCTGCTGAACAGCGCCGGTTACAGCCGCGCCGAATTGCCGCTGGACGATTCGGTGTCGCTGATCGCGCCGAACAATACCGGCAAGACCAGCCTGATCAATGCGCTGCAGTTTCTGTTGATCATCGACCAGCGCCACATGGATTTCGGCGCGCATACGGTCGACAAATCCCGGAGCTTTTATTTTCCGGACAACAGCGCCTATATCCTGCTGGAAGTGCTGCTGCCTTCCGGCATGGCCGTGATCGGCTGCGTCGGCAAGGGCCTGAGCCACGACTATGAATATTTCGCCTACCCCGGCGCGCTGGATCTCGGCGATTACCGGCTCGATGACGGCCGTCTGGTCGCCCAGCCGCAACTGATCGCGCGCCTGTTCGAGCGCGGCAAGGCGGCCAGGATTTATCCGCAGGCGGAGCTGCGCGCGCTGTTGTACGGCAACCGGCAGAAGCAGCGCGCGGACGAACCCGAACTGACGATATTCCCGCTCGAGTTCAGCTCGCAGGCCGCCACCTATCAGCGCATTTTGACCCGCACCCTGCGCCTGGACCGGCTGGACAGCCGCGACGTCAAAAACTATCTGCTGGAGATCTTCAAGAACGACCTGCAGGACCGCCAGGTCGATTTCAAGAGCGAATGGGACAAGTCCTTCGCCGACGTGAATTACGACAAGGCGCAGTACGACGCGGTCTTCCGCAATCGGACCCTGATCGCCGCGATGGCGGAGCAGCAACAGGCGCGCAGGGCCTTGCGCGGACGGCTGCTGCTTTGGCGGCCGTTGATCGAGCAAGGCTTGCAAGACTGGGAGGCCTATTTCAGGAACACGCTGAACGCCATCAAACAGCGCGCGGAAAACGCGGAGAAAGACCTCGAAGCGCTGGAAAACCGCCAACGCGCGATTTATAAGGAACAGGCCGAAACCGAAAGCGAAAATAAGGCGCTCGCCAAAGCCGAGCAGCATTTTCAGGCGCTGACGCTGCGTTTTCAGTTCGTCCGCGATGTCGAGCAATTGCTCGAAAGGCGCCGGCTACTGCAAGCACAGCGCGACGAGTTGATGCGCCTGATCGGCAACGCGGAACAGCAGACATCCCCTGAGGCCCTGCAACGCCAGATCGACAAACTCGGCCGGGAAAAGCGCGAGTTCGAGCAACAGCTCGCCGCGATCGACAACAACCTTTACCTGCAATTGCAGCAATGGCTGCCGGCGGACAGCTTCGAGGCGCTGACCCGTCTGCTGGCCAAACCGGTATTGAGCCTGCAGGTGGGCGACGGTCAGGCGGCAACGCTGACCGCCCCCAACGCATTGCAAAACTTTGCCGCGCAACTGGAAGACAAGCTTTCGGAAAACCGTCTGTATTTGCCGGGCTTCACGCTGGACCTGTCGTCCCTGCAACCCAACCTGACGCTCAAAACCGCGCAGGAATTGGGCGCCGAAATCGCCGACTGCGAACGCCAGGCGGCCGAACTCGAACGCCTGCTGAAAACGGTGCAAACGCTGGCCGAACAAAAGCAGCAGCAAAAGGCGCTGGAAAAGCAGCTCAAGGACCAAGACCAGGAGATCAAGGACTATCAGGATTTGCTCCTGCTAAAGGACACGGCGCCGGACCGTCAACGGACGCTCGCGGCACACCAGCAAAAACTGGACGCGCTGAAGACCGAGGAAGCCTCGCTGAAGGAGCGCAAGAAGCTGCTTTCCGAACAACAGGAAGCGATCAAGTCCGAGCAAATCCTGCTGCACGGCCAGCACAAACGCATCCATGCCGCACGCGAACAGCGCCTGGACCAGCAGCCACCCTTTACATTTTTGTCCAATCTGCCCCACCTTCCCTGCATGGACGCGGCGGAACTGGCGATGCGCGAACTGGCCGACCGTCTGGAAACCTATAACGACGACTGCAGACGCCTGCTGGTCATCGACGACGAACTGGAACGCCGGCTGACTGCCCTGCACCGGGACGGCATCGACAAATTCCAGACGCAGGATTCCACCGAAAAGGAACTGGACGCCTTGTTCAATTACACCGCAGAACTCGGCCAGGAACAGGCCGCGATCGAACGCAAGGCCCGCTCGGCCGTGGTCCAGGTCGCGGCGATTCTGCGCGATTTGCGCAACAGCCTGGACACTTTCAAGCGGCGGATGCACGAGTTCAACAAGAAAATCAACCGCCGCCAGTTGTCCGACCTGAAGGTCTTCAAGATCGAACCGCGCGACGAAGACGCCCTGGTCAAAGCCATACAAACGCTGATTTCGACCTCCGAGCAGGTCGAGTCGGGCAGCTCGTTCGACCTGTTCGATCACAATGCAGTGCTTGATGACAAGGAACTGAATGACGCGAAAGACACCTTGATCAGGGAAGGCGAAGCGCGCGGCGGCTTGCGCGTCGAGCACCTGTTCCGCCTGGTGTTCAGCATCGCGAAGGAAAGCCAGACTCCGGCCGAATACGAGGACATCGACAGCGCCGCCTCGAACGGCACCGTGCTGATGGCCAAGCTGATCACGGGACTTGCGATGCTGAACCAGATGCAGGACCCGCGCAAGGCGATCAAGACCGCCTGCTATCTGGACGAAGCGGCCTCGCTGGATCAGCATAACCAGCGCAATCTGATCGAAACGGCCGCCGAATTCGGCTTCGCGCTGATTTTCGCCTCGCCCGAGCCGCAAATCACTGCACGCTATTGCGTGCCTATCGGCACCCACAACGGCAGGAACCACATCAGCCGGCTGAACTGGCAAATCCTGGAACCTCTCGACGAGAGCTTCGAATGAATGCCCTGGCCGAAGCGCTCAAGCGCCTGCTCGACAGCGGCGAAGCGTTGACCGCATCGGCCTTCACTCCCCATCAACGCAAGCGGCTGGAACAATTCGCACGCGACACACGGCAAATCGACATCGGCAAGCAGGGCCGGGGCACGCTTTACCGAATCGTCAGCCGGCAAAGCGTGATCGCTTATCTTCAACAGCTGCAGCCGCTGGCTGAAGACGAATTGCCGGACGCAATCCCCGTGCGCGGCAAGAATATCGGCACGCATCGCGACAGTAAAAAAGGCAAATCGGGGCACGAGTCCTGCTATTTGCTGATCAAAGCCTGGGACAAGCAGGTCGTTTGGCAGCAGGCAGGCAAATCACTGAATCCTGCGGAACTGACCGAATGCTTCGGCGGCGCCGCTTTGCAAATCGGCCGCGATGCCGGCTGGAAAAGCAATCGCCCGTTGCTATTGGTCGAAAATCAGGCCCTGTTCGATTGCTGCGACTGGCTGCCCGAAGGCTTCAACGGCAGTCTGGCTTACTATGCCGGGCAATTGCCGGAGGTGCTCCTGCAATGGCTGGCAGCGGACGTGCGCACGACCGAAGTGACTTTATTTCCGGACTACGACGGCATCGGCCTGTCGAACTACGTCCGCCTGCTCGGCGCCTTGCATCCTGCGACCCGCTTGCATTTTTACTGGCTGTCCGATTGGCAAGACAAGATCGCCCGCTTCGGCAGTCGGGACGTCTGGTTAAAAACCCGCAGACAATTCGAAGCGGCCATCGCAAAACTGGATGCGATGCAGGCGTTAACCGACGATTTCAATCAACTGGCCTCGTTGTCGCAACGCTACGGCAAGGCGCTGGAACAGGAAGCGATTTGGCTGTGAACGGGTTATGACGGCTTACGTGCCCTGTACGTGGACACGGTGCCGGCCAGCGTCGCGCGGCGGGACGGCTCTTCCACATCGATAAATCCCGCGTCCTGGAATATCCGCGGCAGCAAGCCCTGTATATTCTCCATCAGTTCTTCGGTCCAGCGCAGCACGTACGAAACCGATAAACAATAAACGGTATGCGGTTTGCCGAAATCGAGAACATGCCATTCGCCGCCGGGGCGCAACACGCGAAAAACCTCGGCCGCCGCGCGGCGTTTATCGGCATGGGTCAAATGATGCATCGCAAAACTGCACAACACCCGATCGAAAGTGCAATCGGGATAAGGCAGCCGGGTGGCCGTGGCTTCATGTAAAGCGATTGTGACGCCTGCATCCTGCACTTTGCGCCGGGCGAATTGCAGAATTTCCGGATCGATATCCAGGCCGATCACCTCGGCCTCTTCATGCCTTTGTTTGATAATCAAGGCGAGCGTGGCGGTGCCGCAGCACAGATCCAAGACGCTATGCTGCGGCTGTATCCCTGCCTGCTCGATCAACCGTTCCTTCAGTTCCCTGTCCGGGAGCGTCCAGTTGGTTAGCACATCGAAGTAGGGTGTCAGCCAGCGAAAATGCATGGCGGGGATGAAGCGCGTTTGCGGTTTCATAAAATTATTGAATTTCTTTGTGATGCAGGCTGATTTGAACCAGCGACCATCCCAGAAAAATCATATTGATGCCCAAAAGCAAACCCAGCAGCCACTGCGAGGTTTCAGCCCAACTGATCGAGATGATCAGCGCAAAAACCAGAGCAGTAATCCCGCTGAACAGCATCAAGCCCCAGTTGGCCAAGGGACGCATCATGAAGGCCAAAGAAATTTTGGCAATGCCTTCAAAAGCAAAAAAAAGCGCCATCAACACAGTCAACGTCAATACACCGGCGGCGGGTTGCGCAATGAACAGATAACCCACCACGACCTGCAAAACCCCCATGAAAAGCCAGGCGGCAAATCCGGGCATCGCGGAAAATACCAGGGCTCGGCCGATGTGAACGGCGCCGCCGAACAGGATGATCCAACCCAAAAAAATCACGATGGCCACGGTAAAGAACTGGGGAATCAGCACGGCGCTAAGTCCCAGCAGGATAAAAAAGAGGCCTTCCAGCAAAAACAATTTCCAATGCGTCTGAAAATAACTCAGCATTTCTTGCTGCAGGCGTTGAATGTCGCTATCGATATTTTCTTGTTTGTTCATGCTTCCCCCTGAAATGACTGGCAATTGATCAGAAATCCTGGGACGGGATTCGACGCTCGCTTGCCCTTCGCGACGAAAGCCGCATCCGCCGATGCCCGCCCCTTTCCTATGACCGTAAATTGCGGAGTTCTGCTCAAACCGGAGCGAGGTGGGAGCGGTTTGCAACCGCGACTCAAGACCGTGTTTTCAGGGCTGCCCTCAGGTCGCGCTTTAAAAGCGCTCCCACAGGGGATGCTTTCTCGATGAGCTAGTGCTGATAGCTGGAAAGCGGATAGCCTTTATTGATCATGTAATCCAATTGACTATGCATGAGATTGGCAAACTCTTTGGCGGGTAAAGGGCGACTTTTGATATAGCCCTGATAGGTATCGCAATGACGTTCCCGCAAGAATGCCAGTTGTTCCGGCGTTTCTACGCCCTCCGCCAGGACTTTTAAGCCCAAGGTATGGCCCATCGCAATGATGGTGGCGGCGATTTCCATGCCGTCCTTGCTATAGGGAATATCATCGATAAACCGTTTGTCGATTTTCAACACATTCAGAGGGAAACTTTTCAGATAGGCCAGAGATGAATAGCCGGTGCCGAAATCGTCAATGGCCAGCCGAATGCCCTGACTGCGAAGGCTGTCGAGAAGCTCCATCACGTTATCCTGATTCTCCATGATGCCGCTTTCGGTTATTTCCAATTCCAGTAGCTGAGCCGGAAAGCCGCTTTCGGCCAGTACCGTAGCCGCCAAGGCGTTAATATCGCAACGCTTTAATTGGTATGGCGAAATATTGACCGCCAGGGTTATTGGCGGTAATCCGGTCGCCAGCCAATACTGGCCCTGGTTACACGTTTCCCGCAGCACCCATTCACCAATCTCTTCGATCAGACTGGTTTCTTCGGCAATGGGGATGAAGCGGGCAGGAGGAATCAGGCCTTCGCTCGGATCTAGCCAGCGCACCAATGCCTCGGCGCCGACAATGAGGCCGCTGGCAATATCGACTTGGGGTTGATAGTAGACGCACAGTTCCTGTTGTTGAATCGCCCGGCGCAAACGGGCTTCCAGCTCGATACGCTCGCGCGCGGCAATCGTCAGGTCTTCGGAAAAATAGGCAAAACAGCCACGTCCTCGATCTTTGGCTTGATACAACGCCTTATCGGCATGGTCCATCAGGATTTCAAGGCTGTCGCCGTGTTGTTGATAAAGGCTGATGCCGATGCTGGCGCCAATCCAGACATCGTGGTTTTCGCTCAAGGTAAAGGGTTTGCTTAACTCTCTAATGATGTCTTCGGCAACCCGGGAAGCGTCTTGCGGATTGACGATGTTTTCCAGCATGATGATGAATTCATCCCCCCCCAAACGGGCAACCATGTCGACATTGCGCAAGCGATTGGTGATTCTTTCGGCGACTTGCTGCAATAATTCATCCCCTGCCTTATGCCCCAGTCTGTCGTTGACTGCCTTGAACCGGTCCAGATCCAACATCAGCAAGGCCAGACGGTTCTGTCCGGCGCGTCGTTCTATTTCAATGCAGTGCTTCAGCCTGTCCCTGAGCAGCAGACGGTTCGGAAGTTTGGTGAGCGGATCATAGAACGCCAGGCGTTTTATCTCTTCCTCCATCGCCTTGCGTTCGGTGATGTCAATACGCATGCCGACGTAATAAACGATCGCGCCGGTGAAATTCTTCACCGCCGTAATGAATAACCACGACAAATAAATTTCCCCATCCTTGCGCCGCTCCCAGATTTCCCCTTGCCAGTTTCCGCTGCGGTCGACGCTCTCCTGAATCTCCTGATAAAAGGCGTCCTCATGGCGCCCGGATTTGAGTAAGGCGATGTCGTGACCAACAATATCCTTCGGCGTGAAGCCGGTGGATTCGGTGAAGGCATTATTGATGCGCAAAATCACATTATTGGCATCGGTGATGACTAGCGCTTTCTGTGACCATTCGAAGGCGATCGCGTCTATTTGGCAGTTTTCACCCGCCAAAAGCACGAGCGAAACCAGTCCCAAGGACGCCAACACGGCGTACACGGTACGCAACGACTGCACGGAAGGGTCAAACAATGAAAACGTTAGAAATGGCGTTGACGGACTCGGACCCGGCTGAAACAGCATAAAGGAAGACGAGCCGTAGCAGATGAATACCAGTCCGACAATCAGCAGCCAGCCCGCTTTGGGTCCTGTCCTATCTCGCTTTGTCATCGTGTGTACGGTGGCGAACAGCGCAATACCCGATAATAAAGTAGCAAAGGCGACAACAAATAAACGCAAAACGTCCAGCAACTCGTCCACGGAAGCCGACGAACTCAGTGCTACCCCAGCCAACGCGAGGCTCGCGGCAGCAAACATCCAGGGCTCAGATAATTGAAACAAGCGAAACATCTCGTTCCAAGTGCGCCGGGTAAACTCCAGCAGTGGCACATAGGACGTTAACATCAAGATGCAGCTAGACCAGGTCAACCACTCGGCCGGGTTCTTCAGTCGCTGCATTTCGAAAAATTCCGCCATCCCGTGCACAATGCTAAAGGATGCCAGCAGCGACAGATGCGCCGCGAAATTCCACGTCGTATTATACTTTGGCAGCATAAAGACGATGATGAACAGCATGAAAAAAACCACGCCATAAATCAGGAAGTCATAACCCAAAACTTGGGAATTCCAAAAGCTCAATCCTGCTCTCCAATAGAATCAAACGTTGTGAAGACGGTGGCGTTTTACCTAACAGCAACAAAGCATCGCGCAGCATATAAAAGCCACTCTAACACCCTAGTTGTTGCAATTGGTTTTATTACTTTAAAAATAGTCCAATTTGGCTGCTTATGCCGCACTAGCTTTAAAAATGAGTTCCTCGTGATACACATTATCAAAATGGATAGCGCAGAACCGAAGCGGCTTATCGGCAGTGGCGAAAACGGGTCTATGCGATCGATCTGGCCGATTCGGCCGCCGATAAAATAGCTCAGACTTGCCTCTCTATTCTTGCTGCTGAACTTCGACGCGTCTAAATTCGCGCGGAGAACAGCCGAACTGCTGTTTGAATGCACGGCTAAAATGCGCCGCATCGTTAAATCCCCAACGAAACGCAATATCGGAGAGTCGGTGGCCGGCATAAACCGGATTCAGCAGTTCCTTCCGGCAATGCTCCAGCCTGCGCTGCCAGACATAGCGCATCAGCGAAGTCCCTTCCTGTTCAAACAGGTCGTTGATATAGCGCGCCGACAAGCCTGCGTAGCCGCTAATCCGGCCGGTATCGAGATCAAGGTCCCGCAGATTTTGCTCAATAAAAGTCTTGATCGCGTTAAGCGACACCGCCCGGCTTCTGGACAGGTTAAAGCGAGCCGGACGCACCGAGGTGACCGCCAAAGTCAGCAAGTCCAGCGCTTGCTCGGAGAGGTGGGAGAGTTCGTGGGCTTGCAATTCGTCGGCTTGAGCGGCCGAAGCGCGCAGGAAATTTGCCGCAATAAAGCCGACGCCCTTGTCTCCCGGAAGACGTAATGCCGTACAAGCATCTATCCCGGCAATTCTATCCCTGAGCACGGTCCGCGGGATGGAAAGAATCAGCTTGGTAAATGCGCCGGGACACTGTATGCGATGGGGCCGGGTCGCGTCATAGAGGGTCATATCGCCGGGCTGGAGTAACACTTCGCGTCCATTTTGCTCCAAGCGGTAGTCACCGGAAACCAGCATCACCGCGAAGTAGGCGTCCTGGCTGTTCAAATGCGGCTCCCTCGGCAAGCGCTCTAACGCGATCGCACTGGATTGAATGGTCGACAATTGCAGACTCCCCCAGGGATAAATACTCAGGTCTTGAGACAGCTCGGCCTTCGGGGGCGAGGTGATGTCGACATGGGCGTATTCCCTGCATATCACCTCACGCAACCAGTCGTATCGGTCACGCGGCGGAATGGCGTTCGTCGAAAGTTTGAGACAGGCTCTATCGGCGTTAACCGCCAGTTTCGGGGATGATGGGGTCATAGTCACGGCCCAGACCTCGCTTAAGAAAAGGGTTGTTGATCAAAACGAATGTTTCGAATTGTGCGTAACACCAGCGATGTAACCGCCAAAACCGCCGTTTCAGTCAAGTTTTGCTTCCGTTTCACACCAGCGCCAAACACTAAAAATCTTGATAATAAAAACTGATCCGCCGTAAAGCCTTTAGCGCTCGGCATAACATCAACAAACTCAAGGACAACACGATGGAAGCCTTACTGATCCACACCGCACCGCGAATTGCACTGACCGCCGCCGGCATTTTTTTCATGGCGGGCCTGCTGACGGGTTTATGGAAATATTTATGCATGCGCGGGCACCCGCAGGCCGAAGCACCGCACTATGTCAACACCGCCCATCGCGCCGCGCTGATGTACGCATTCTCTGCCCAATTGCTTGCCGTTTTTGCCGCAACCAGCGCATTTTCCGATCGCGTGAATACCATCGCCGTGATCTTTCCCCTGCTCTTTTTTGGCATCGCCACCGGCCACTATATCCGGCTTGGCCTGAGCACTCAAAGCAGCAACAGCTTGCGGGATTCTGCCGACAAAGCCAAAGATTATTTTATCCTGAATCTCCTGGCCGCCGCAGAAATCGGCGGCTTTTCGGTGCTGTTATCCGGCTTTTTACTGCGCTTAGGGGCTTGACGCAAACGGGCCTATTCGCTTGCGGTCGGTCCCGAACCCGACAATTCCAAAAGATTGATCACATTCAACCGGATCGCCAGACGCGTGAGCTCTATGTCGCTGGTCACACCGAGCTTGCGCTTGATCAAATAATGGCTATTGCAAACCGTTTTCGGACTGATGTTCAGGGTTTGCGCAATGTCATCGATCGATCTCGCTTCGACCAGCAGGCGCAGAATCTCGAATTCCCGCACCGTCAGCGTCTCCAGGGCCATGCGGTCGCCGCCCAGTTTTTCCAGCGCCAGCGCCTGGGCGATGTCGGCGCTCAGGGTGTGACGGCCGGCATGGACTTCGCCAATCGCGCGCAGCAATACCTCCGGCGCGCTGCTTTTGGTGACGTAGCCCAAGGCGCCGGCGCGGCTTGCCTGCACCGCAAAACTGGGGTTCTGGTGCATGCTGAACACCAGGATCTTCGCCTCCACACAGCGTTGTTTGATGCGGCTGATCAGATCCAGGCCGCTGCTTCCGGGCAGGGAAAGATCCGTGATCACGACATCGGGGCTGCATTCCTTAAAGCGCTCATAGGCCTGGACAGCGTCAGCCGCTTCCGCAACTACCCGTAAGCCGGGTTGCTTTGCCAGCAGCGCCCGGTAGCCTTCGCGGACGATGGCGTGATCGTCAACCAGCAAAATACTGATCATCGTCATGTCTGAGCCACGGCAAGTGCGTCTATAGGCAGCCCGACCTCGACCCGTAAACCGTGCGGCCGGACGATGGCCAGCGCCAAGTGGCCCTGCAACGCTTCGACGCGCTCCCTGATGCCGAGCAGGCCGATGCCCGGACCTTCGACGAAGGGCAGCGCATCGGCGATGCCGTCATCCTGGATAGTCAGAATCACCCTGTCTGCGTTGACTGTCAGCGTCACCTCCGCATGGGCAGCCGCCGCATGTTTGGTGATATTGGTCAGGCATTCCTGGGCGATACGGAACAGCGTGACCGCCTGCGGCTCCGGCAACGCAGCACAATTGCCGACGATGTGCAGTTGGTAACGGGTCTGGCTTCCGCTATGCGTATTCCACCCTGCCACCAGGCTGTTCAGACTGGCGGCCAGCCCCAATTCATCGATCTCGGCGGGACGCAGACGTCCGAGCAGCCCGCGCACATTGCTCATCATGCGTTGGCTGATGCGGGCAATCTGATCGGCCTCCTCCACCAAGGCCGAGCCCTGTTGTTCTGCGGTCTGGGCAATGGAGGCGGCGACCGCGCTGATGGCCGCGAGGCATTGTCCGAACTCGTCGTGCAGTTCCCGCGCCAGATAGCGGCGCTCTTCTTCCTGCAAATTGATCAGCTTCACCGCGAGTTTTTGGCGTTCTTCAAGGAGTTGCTGCTGACTGGCCGTAAGTCGATTGATCGCGGCGGCGGTTTGCTGCCATTCGAGCAGCTCGAACGGCGGCAGGCGGTAAGCCAAATTGCCTTTTCCCATCGTTTCAAGGCCGGCGACAATGATTCCGGCCGGCCGCAAAGCCCGCTCGATGCTCAGGTAAACCAGTGCGCAAACCGCCAACACGGTAACCGCAGACAGCCCCAACAGGCTGCGGATATTGTCCCAGGCCTGCGCGATGTCCATCTCGGCGCTGGGTGTAACCGTCAGCGCACCATAAACCCGCTGATTCAATGCGATCGGCCGGCTTATTTCCAAACCGGGACTGAAAAGCCGACTGTAAACCGTCTCGAAAACCGCCGGCCATCTGTGCTCGGACGGCTTTGCGCCGTTACATAGGCTGTAGGGAGCCGCACCGTCTGCCGGAACGAAGCGGACACACACTCCAGGCACGCTGGATGTCTGCTTCCATAGCGTGAAATCCGGAAACTGTCGGGCTTGACCGAAGCCGGCATCGATGCGCAAAAGCTGAAATTCCAGTTGCTTGCCCAGCGACTCTGTAGTGATCCCTGTCTTCTGTCGGGATTGCAGGTCGCTGCGATACAGCACATAGGCGGAGGTGGCCAACAGGCACGTCAGGGCGACAACGACGATACGGGACAGTAAATGGACTTGTAGATTCATGGTCAGCCTGGCTAATTATCCAGCGTTAGCTGCATTCTAAGTGACGCCAGGCGCTCTGCAAAGCGACTTATGCAAACACGGGCAAATTGCCCGTGCTTTGCGGGCAAATCTCGGCTTACCGCTGAGCCCTCATGCCATAAACTGCGGCTTGCCTGGAGTCGATTATTGACTCGGTGCAATTGAAAAGACTCAATCCCCAGCCCCTAACAACGACTAGGAAAACCCATGTCCCACCACCTTTTTGACAACGCGAATATCCCATGGCAAACCTTGGGCAATATCGAGCATTTGCATTATTCGATTCTCGACATCGACCGGCAGAACAAGATCGTTGACGTGGTTTTCAAGTTTGCCGCAAACCGGCAGATCGTATTGCACCGGCACAAGGTCCTGAACAAAACCTTCGTGATCCAGGGCGAGCATCGCCTGTATGAAGCCGACGGCAGGCTCAAGGAAATCAGACCGGTCGGCCGTTACACCTCCAGCCTGCCCAGCGACGAGCCGCATCGGGAAGGCGGCGGCGATGAAGACGCGATCGTCTTTTTTAGCATACGCGGCAACGATGGCGTGTTCTACGAGATTCTGGATGATAACTTGAACGTGATTGCGACGCTGGGCATGCAGGACTTCATCGACTTGCACGCAGCCCAGACGCGGTAATCTTTGACCCACACCTTTGAGGAAAATACCATGAACCGTCCGACGTTAACGCGAATCCTCCTATCCATCCTGTTGCTGGCCAGCCATACAGGGCAAGCCGCACCGCGCATCGCAATCCTGAGCTTTGAATTGAACGATATTACCTCCCTGCCCAATACGCCCGAGGAGCAACGGCGCACCGCATCCATGCGGCCGTTGCTGGAACAGGCGCTCGGCAAGACGGGTGATTATGAAATCATTCGGATTCCCGCCGCAGACCAAGCCGCCGCCAATTCGGGCTTTGGCTATTTGTTCCGCTTCGATGAACTCGCCGCCAAACTGGGCGAGCGGCATGGTGCCGACTGGGTGCTTGTCGGCCAACATAGCAAACCCAGCTTCTTGTTTTCCTATCTGCTGACGAATTTGATTGATGTGAAGAGCCAAGCGCTGGTCGCAAGCTATGCGATTGAGCTGAAAGGCAATCACGAAAAAGTCACCCAGCGGGGCATCAAATCGCTTGCCGATAAGATTCAGGCATCGATCAACAAACCCCGTCTATAGATTTCGTGCTATGTGCCCTGCCCCATCATGCCGCCTACAATAACCCCAACAGCGCCGCCTTGACCGCCGCTGCCGTTTTGTTGGCGGCATTCAGCTTAGTGACGACATTATTGATATGAAAATTGACCGTGCGCTCGGTAATACGGAGTATGCTCGCGATGTCGCTAGCCGTCTTGCCGTCGGCCGTCCAGCGCAGCACCGAAATCTCGCGGTTTGACAATTTTACATGGATTTCCGGCATCAGTTTCGGCGCCAAGCAGCGCGATAGGCCGGCGTGCGCAACCTGGGTCAGCCAAGCCATTTTGAATGTCTTCGCCGACAGTTCTGTTGCAGAGATCGGCTCATCCGAGCGCGCCAGCGTTAACATGCCTGCCGTGCCATGGAAATCATGGATGGCTTGCGCCCAGCCGTAACGCAAGCCATGGGAGCGCGCCTCCTCCCATAGTTCACCCGCTGGACTGAATAGCTCATCCGTCCAGATGACAGGCATGAGCGAACGCATCGCGTGATGTACGGTCGGGTCGACCGCAAGATAATCTTTGGCTTGATATTGCGCTTGCCAGGCCGTCGGATAATTATTGAGCATGACGGTTTTGGGCTGATTAACCGGGATCGGCATACGCAAACCATAGGCGCAATAGTCAAAGCCCAGCTCCTTGCTGAAGGAAAGCAGGGTTTGAAAAAACTGCTGCTCGGACTGAATGGACTGCAATGCCTGAAGTTGATTCTCTTGCCAGGTGTTCATGGATGGCGTCGCTTACCAATATCGGATTTTACGGGTGGATCAATGATGAGACTGGTTACACGGAGCGAAACAGAGGGTGACGAAGCGTAGTTGCAAAGCTTAGTCAAATGCTATTTCAAATGCACCCCCAACCGCATAACCTGTCATTATTGACAGTTGTTTCTGGTCACGAAATCCAGTCTAATGAGACCTTCAGGATAGAATATCCTTATACCGCCGAACTACACAGCAGGATCATCCACATGGGTTTTACACTTGCCAAAGTCGTACCGTGGGGACGTTCGTATGACGAATACGTCCGCATGTTCAGCCTGACCGAGGCCGATCTTGGGCTTCGCATTCTGGGCTGCGGCGACGGTCCGGCGAGCTTCAATGCCGAGCTCACCCAACGCGGCGGCACTATCGTCTCGATAGATCCGGTCTACGTTTTTGACGCAGAACAGATCAAGAACCGTATCTCCGACACGTATGATATCGTGATGTCGCAAATGATCAAAAACCAGAGTGATTACGTTTGGGAAGCCATTCCGTCAATCGAGCGGCTCGGGAGTCTTCGCATGTCGGCGATGGAAATCTTCCTCGCCGACTTCGAGGCGGGCAAGCAGGAAGGCAGATATATCCCGGGGGAGTTGCCGTCGCTGCCTTTTACAAATGAAGAATTCGACATCGCCTTGTCGTCTCATTTCCTGTTTTTATACAGCGCCCACTTGTCAGCCGAGTTTCATCTTCAGGCTCTCCGGGAAATGCTGCGCGTATCCCGCGAGGTGCGCGTGTTTCCCTTGCTGATGCTCGATGGCACGCCATCGCCCCACCTGGCTTTCGTGAGCGAACGTCTTGCAAGCGATGGCTTCGAGATTGAGGTCAAGCGCGTAGCTTACGAGTTTCAGCGCGGCGGCAATGAAATGCTGGTTATCAAGCACCTCTAGCACGGGACACAACCGGACTTGCCCAAACCCCACGTTCCACGTTATCTATCTCATTTTAACCCGCAAAGGAAATGACTATGCTTCACCCACGCATCCCGTTCATTATTGGTTTTTGCTTGGCTCCCATGGTAGCGCACGCCGGGAGTTTGACACTTAAAAGCCCAACCCTCAAGCCTGGAGCGACCCTGACTAAAGAACAGGAATTTAACGGATTTGGCTGTGGGGGAAAAAATCAGTCGCCTGCACTTAAATGGACGGCAGGACCGAAAGGCACCCAAAGCTATGCTATTACGCTGTATGACCCTGATGCACCCACGGGATCGGGCTGGTGGCATTGGGTTGTTTACAATATCCCCGCGCAGGTGACCGAGCTGGCGGCCGGCGCCGGCGATGCAACCGGAAAGCTGCTGCCGGCGAATGCGATCCAAGGCCGTACGGATTTCGGCACGCATGAATTCGGCGGCGCCTGTCCGCCAGTCGGCGATAAGCCGCATCGCTATATTTTCACGGTGCATGCGCTCAAGATTGAAAAAATCGATGTCCCGGCAGAGTCGTCGGCTGCGTTAATCGGCTTTATGATTCATGGCAACTCGCTCGGAAAAGCCAGTTTCACGGCCAAGTATCGGCGCTAACACGTGAGTAAGCATCATCATTTTCATGTAGCACTATGATCACTTTGCCCTTCCGTCCCCTTAGGACACCCAGGAAAATGAAAATGTCCCATGGCTTGCATACGATGGCATTCCTGTCTATCCGGAATGGCCGCCAAAATCCTAAAGAGAGTGAAAATGCCAAATCATAATGAACTGCCCAAAGATTTTCTTCGCGGCATCCCGAATGACCTCCCCATTCCGCTTGATGATGGAGCCTGCGACCATCTGGAAGGGCTGATGCTTCCCTCGGTCAATCTGCCTGCAACGACCGGCGGCACTGTCGACCCTTCCCTGTTTAGCGGTTGGCTCGTGATTTACTGTTATCCGATGACCGGGCGGCCGGGGCGCGCGATTCCTGACGGCTGGGTTCAGATACCGGGAGCCGCAGGCTGTACTCCCCAAGCTTGCTCCTTCCGTGACTATTATCGCGAGTTGCGGACATTGAATGCGACTGTATTCGGGATCAGCACGCAATCCCCGGAAGATCAGCTTGAAGCCGCGAACCGCCTGCATCTTCCATTCGGTCTATTGAGCGATGCCTCTTTTCAGTTTGCCCAAGGTCTGCGCTTGCCGATGTTTGAAATAGACGGCATGCGCCTGAACAAGCGCGTGACGCTGATTGCGAAAGATGGAAAAATCCGGAAATGCTTTTATCCGGTATTTCCGCCTGACAAGAACATAGAGGAAGTCCTGGCTTGGCTACAGAAGCAGGGTTAATTCGTTCGGCTCTTTGCCACCTCCACAGTTTTTTTCTCGTTCCCACGCGCCTCGCGAGGGAACCAGAAATCAGCGCGGCACCTCACTGCCAGGCAATTCCAGCTCGACCCTGTGAGGATCTTTCGCCTTTAGGGTCGCGGCGGAATGTTTTTCCCGTCCGCCCAGAATCGCATAACCCACCGGCGTCAAAATCAGACTGGCGGCCATGCCGATCAACAGGCCGGCCGACAGCGACAAGGTCATCGGAATCAAAAATTGCGCTTGCGGGCTGGTTTCGAGCAAGGTCGGCAAAAAGCCTGCGAAGTTGGTCAGAAAGGCGAGCAGGATCGGCCGGAAGCGCGAGGTGCAGGCCGCGACGATCAGGGTTTCGACCGGTTGCTCCTCATCGCCGTGCTGGCGGATATAATCGAGCAACACCAGGCTGTCGTTGACCACGACCCCGCTGGCCGCGATCATGCCGACCAGCGACTCCATCGACAACGGCAGGCCGGCGGCCCAGTGCGCGAGCACCGCTCCGCACCAGGCCACCGGCGCCGCCAGCAGAAAGATCAGCGGTTTCGTGTAGGAGCGGAACGGCACCGCGATCAGCGCATAGATGACCAGCAAGGCGATCATCGTGTTCTTCCCGAACGCGAGCAGCATCGCTTCCTGCTCCTGGCGCTGCTGGCCGATCGTAATCGTCACGCCCGGAAACGCCCGCTGCAAGGCCGGAAACGCCTCCTTTTCCAAGGACGCATAGATGCCGTTCGCGTCGGCCAGGGTCGGATCGACGCGGGCCTCTACCTTCAACACGCGCTGCCGATCTTCGCGGTTGATGCGGGAATAGCCCTGTATCAGCTTGACCTCGGCCAGATCCGCCAGAGCCGCGCTGGCGCCGTTCGGCAACCGGATCGGCTGGGCCTTCAATTGATCCAGCGACCGGCGTTCGTCCAGCGGATAGCGCAGCATCACCTTGACCTCCCGGCGGCCGCGCAGGAAGCGGTGCACTTCCTCGCCGTAATAACCGTGGCGCACCTGATCGGCCAGGTGTTCCAGGCGCAAACCGAGGCGCTCCGCCTCCGGTTTCAGGCTCAAGCGGATTTCCGGCTTGCCGGGCTCGGAGGAATCGATCACATCGTAAACGCCGGGGAAAGCCTGAATCCGTTGCTTGAGCGCCGCGACGGCCGGCGCCAACACCTCGGAATCGGAAGCCCCGAGCAGCAGTTCGATATCGTAGGGCTCGTCGCCCTCCTTGAAGATGAAATCGACCTTGCCGCGGCCGATGTCGCCGATCCTTTGCCGCCAGTCGCGGATAAATTCCTCGACCTTGATCCGTTGCCGGCCTTCGGCGGACAATTCCAGCCAGATGCCGGCGCCATGTTCCCAAACAATCGTTTCGACTCCGACGATCACGCTCCGATCGTTCGCGTGCGCCGCGTACACGCTGCCCTTGGCGGGCTGGCCTTTGCCGGCGACGCCATCCAATTCGTCGCGCAACGCAAACAAGGCATTTTCGACCTGGGTCGCCAAGGCCTCGGCCTCGCTGTAAGGCGCGCTTTGCGGCAACTGCATCGATACCCAGAAGCTGTCCTTGGTCACGTCCGGATTGATCGACCGCCTGACCCGGTCGCTCCAGACCAGCGCGGCGCACAGGATCAACAAGGCCGCGAACAGGGCCACCGTCAAATAGCGCCAGCTCAAGGCGGTGTGCAGGAAGGGCCGGTAAACCCGCTCGACGAATCGGTCGAGTCCCAGGTTCAGGCGGCCGCGCAATCGTTGCAGCCGCGTCGGCCGCGATTGGCTCTCGACTGCGGAAACCAGATGCGAAGGCAGGATCAGCAGCGCCTCGACCAGCGAGAACACCAAGGTCAGGATCATGATCAGGCAAATCGGCCGCATCATCTGGCCGGCCCAGCCGGGCAGAAACAGGCCGGGCAGAAACGCCACCAGCACGATCAGCACCGACAACGCCACCGGCAAAGCCACCGATTCGACGCCGTGGACAGCAGCCTCCAGCGGCGTCTCGCCGCCCTCGATCTGCCGGCTGTGCACGCTCTCGCCGATGATGATCGCGTCATCGACCAGGATGCCCATCGCCAATAAAAAGCCGAACAGCGACAGCATGTTCAGCGAAATATCCAGCGCCGGCATCAGGCAGAACGCGCCCAGCACCGAGGTAAAAATGCCGACACCGGCCCACAAGGCGACCCGCAGCCGCAAAAACAGGGTCAACACCAGGAACACCAGCACGAAACCGCTCAAGCCGTCTTCCAGCAAGGTGCCGATGCGTTCATCATAAGCTTGCGAGTCGTCCCACCAGGTAATTAGGCGCAAGCCTTCCGGCAGCCTGGCGCGCATCTCCTGAATAAAGGCCTTCACCTGGCGCGCGACCGCCACGCTGTCTTGTTCGGTATGAACCTCCCAGCCTTGCGCGGTCTGGCCATTGTGGCGCCAGGTGGATAAACTCTCTTCCAGGCCGTCCTTGATCGTGGCGATCTGCCCCAGCCGCACCCGGCTGCCGTCCGGCAGCGACTTGATCACCAACGCGCCGACCGCATCGGCATCCTTGGCGCGGCCGTTCACGCGCAGCAGCAATTCACCGTCGGTGTTCTTGATCAAGCCGCCCGGCATTTCGACCGAAGCCTTGCGGATCGCCTGCGTGACCTCGTCCAAGGTCATCTGGTATTGGCGCAATTTCTCGGGAGCGACTTCGATGCCGATTTCGTAAGCGATCTCGCCGTAGTTGCGGACCCGGCTAACGCCGGGAATCGTCGCCAGTTGGTCCTGGATTTGGTCGCCGTAGCGTTGCAAGGTAAAGGCATCGGTCGCGCCGTGCAGCGCCACCCAGATCACGCCGTCATCGTCCTTGCGGTCGGTCGGCAGCACATCGATTTTTTCCAGTTGCTTCGGCAGGCGCTGGATCGACTGCACCCGTCCGCGCACCAGCGCCATCACTTGTTCGCGGTCGCGACCCGGCAGGATTTCGACGCCGACCCTGCAGGTATCGCCCCGGATTTCGCCATGCAGGTGCTTGATGCCGGGCAGATCGTGGATCGCTTCTTCAAGCGGAATGCAGACCGATTCCTCGACTTCCGAAGGCCCCGCGCCGGGAAAAACCGCCGATACCTCGATCTGATGCGGGCTGAAGCGGGGAAATACTTCTTTGCCTACCCCGAACACGCCGAGCACGCCGCCGGCCAATATCAACAGCATCAACAGATTGGCCGCCACCGGATTCGCGGCAAACCAGGCCAACAGGCCGGCGTTCTGCGGGCGCTTTTGCACCTGATCGATCATTTTATTCATCGGGCAGTCGACGGTTCGGGTTTGGCGAGGCTGACCTGCATGCCTGCGACCGGCACCGGCATCTCCGAAATCACCACCCTGTCGCCTGCCTTCAGGCCGGATGTGACGATGACCCGGTCCGCTTCGGTGCGCAGCACGTCCAACGGGCGAATTTCAAGGCGCAGGTCTTGATCGACCAATTTCGCTTGCTGCAGGCTGTTCAATGCGCTGCGCGGCAAAGCAAACAATCCGTCTCGCCGCACGCCTTCGATTTCGGCCTGCACGAACAGGCCGCTCAAGAGGGGCGGGCGCGATGGCGTCGCCTGCTCGGGATGCTCGACTTGCGCGACCAGGTAGAGCTGGCCGCTGGCGCTGTCCAATGCAGCTTCGCTGCGGACGATACGGCCTTGCCAATGCTGCGGTTTGCCGCCGACGGCGGCGCGCAGCGTCACCGCCGGCCACTGTCCGGAAGCCGACGCCCCACGGCCTAGCGGCAAATCCAGGAAGGCCAGTTGATCGAGGCCGATCGGCAGCCGGATTTCGGCGATGTCGCTGGCAAAAATCCTCGCCGCCACGCTGCCGGATTGCAGATACTGGCCGCGGCCGGCCTGCTTGCTCAGCACGCGCCCTGCGAACGGGGCCCGCAATTCGCAGCGGCTGCGGTCGAGCCGGGCCTTGGCCAGCTCGGCTTCGGCGGCTTTCAATTTGGCCTCCGCCTCGGCCAATTGCGGCTTGCGCAATGCCAGATCGCTGGCCTCGCCTTCGCCCAGCGCCTTCCATTCGTTCAGGGCCTGCTCGGCCTGAGCCTCTTCGCTGATCAAGGCCCGTTTCGCTTCGGACACTTTGGCCTGCGCGGCGACGACTGCATAGTCGTAATCGCGCGGATCGATCGTCAGCAGCAATTCGTTGGCCGCAAAAGCCCCGCCGGAAACCAGCGCCGGATGCATTTGGACGACTTTGCCGCTGACTTCCGCGATCAGGTCGATTTCCTCGCGCGGCGCCACCACGCCTTGCGACATCACGTTTAACCGCAGCGTTTGCGGTTCGGCGCGCAGGATCTCGACCTTAGGCGCCGCCGGTGCTTCCGCCTGCGGCATCAAGTGCGGGCGCTGCTCGATCAGCGCCCAGGCAGCACCGATCGAAGTCAGCAAGACCAAGACCGGCAGCAGGATTTTGAAGGAGGATTGTCGATAATTCAAACGGCGCGCCTTGTGACGAAAAAAGTGATACGGTGATGCCAATTGGCCTACGCTGTGCAGCGCTAAAACTGCCGCTGCTTTTTTAACCAGATCACGACCCCGGTCACCGACAACATCACGATGACCAGACCCAGCAGACACACAAAGACGCGATAAGGCATGCCGAAGACATTGGCCATATGCAATGCCATCAACCAGGACGCTGCGGTGTTGCCGTTATACTGGCCGCTGGGCAACAGCAGCTGCTTTTGCTCTCCGCTATTGGCATCGAGCACGACCCGGGTCTGGCCGGCATGATCCTGAACATCGGCGCTGCTGCGCACGGTGTAGACATAGAAGCCTTTGACACGGTTCAGCCATATCCCCACCGGCGACTCGATGCTGAAACCTTGCGCCGCCGCGGCCCGGGCCATCGCCAAACCGGTATAGCGGTGAACGATCACCCAGAATGGGCGGAATTTCATAACGGCTCCCCAATTTTTTCACGACGATTGCCCTATAGACGAACGAGCCGCCCCAATACCGCACCTCCAATTTAAAAAATTCAAATCCTGTTGCGCTACCGCGGCGCGTTAACCCGCTTTCCGGCAGTGCGGGCAAGCGCCATAACAGCTCCAATCGGCGTTTAATCGGCTGACAGAATCTGAACGTTTTTGCTTCGACAATAATCTATGCGATAGAATGCGCTTTCCGACTGGTTCGCCCGACTCGATAACCGATTCAGTCCCCAACACTATCGATCTAGCTAAGCAGGCTCATGCGCAACGAATATAACCATGTCGTCTGGCATCAATCGCAAGTCACACGCGCCTGCCGGGAAGCGTTGAACGGCCATAAATCGGTGATCTTATGGTTCACGGGCTTATCCGGCGCCGGCAAATCAACCCTCGCCCATGCGGTCGAAAAGCGGCTGTACGAACAAAAATGTCACACCTTCGTGTTGGATGGCGACAACGTCAGGCACGGGCTTTCCAGCGACCTCGGCTTTGACGAGGCCGACAGAAAGGAAAACATTCGGCGAATTGCCCAAGTGGCGAAGCTGATGCTCGAAGCCGGCCACATTACCCTGACCGCCTTCATTTCGCCCTTCAGAATGGAGAGAAATCTGGCACGGCAAATCGTCGCCGAGGGGGATTTTATCGAAATTTACTGCAAATGCGCTTTGACCGTCTGCGAGCAGCGCGACGTCAAAGGCCTCTACCAAAAAGCAAGGCTCGGAGAAATACCGAATTTTACGGGCATCTCCTCCCCTTACGAAGCCCCCGAAAACCCCGAGTTAATCATCGACACCGATCAATCGAGCATCGACGAATGCGTCCAGCGCGTGCTGGATTATTTGCAGGAAAAAGGCATCATTACAGCCGCTTGTACGTAACCGTCGGCCGGCACGGCCCCGGAACAGTCAGAGCCCCGCTCAACCCGCCCGCCAATTCCAGATCCAGCAAACTCCAACAGTCCGGCCCGCCGTGACCGTCCGGCAAGGATAAAAACCGGCTCGGCCCGCAGATTGCGCTCTCCACTTGGGCAACATCCAGCTCAAGCCCTAAACCGACCGCTTTAACAAAGCTTTCCTTGCGCGCCCACAAGCGGAAAAAAAATTCTCGTTTTTCTGCCGCGGGCAAAGTCCGCCAAAAGCCGCGCTCGGCATCGGCGAAGCACAACGAGAGCACCGCTTCGTAATCGACCGCATCGTTCCATACCTCGATATCGACACCGACATCGTGAACCTGGCTGACGCCAACCAATAACTGGTCGCCGGAATGCGCCAGATTGAATTTAATGCCATGCGTTTCATCGCCCACGATATAAGGCTTGCCGTGTGTCTGCGCGGCCAAATCGATCGCTTCCGGCGGCAGGGGCAGATAGGTCGCCAAAATCCGCCTGAGCTTGCCGTGACTGACCACATAACGCCCGCGATCCAGCTCGCGCACAAAACGCTTCGCCTTGGCCTGTTCGCCGTTATCCAGCAGCGCCTCATAATCGCGGACATCATTACCGTTGACGGCGTCGAGCGGCTCTAACCACAGGTCGACGGCTGCGGCCCGAGGACTATCGATTTTCATTGCGCATCCCGAGAAAGCAAAAAAGTTTGCCAACTTAACCCGATCGGCGGTGAAAATTCAACCCTGGCAGAGTCCAACTTTCTGCGTTTCGAACCGCAAGCGCGGTTCAGACTGCATTCCAACGCAGCGCGTTGGAACGAGAAGGCGGCATTTGGAAGCGCGAGATGCCTACGCCACCACCGCCATCGTATCGCCGACGCCCCTTTTCTGCCCGCTCGGCAGCATGCCGTACATGCCGAGTTTATGCCGCAAGACGTTGCGGCTGATATTCAGCAGCTTTGCGGTCTGCACCTGGTTTTCCTCGCAAAACTCGAAAGCGGTGCGGATCACGGTTTCCTCGATCAGATCGTATAACTGGGGCGGCGCTTGTTCGCAAAGCCGCAATAACGCATTTTCCAGCGACGTGGTCGATATTGACGGCGCGCTATCCACGACTCTGACCCCTGAAAGTTTGAAGTCTTCCGGCCTGAGCCGATTGCCTGGGCAGACCAGGAGCGAGCGGTGAATGGCGTTTTCGAGTTCGCGGATATTGCCGGGCCAGTCGTAGTTCAACAGCAACTGTTCGGCGGCGGGCAGCAGAGTGATCTCGCCATAGCCCAGGCGGTCGGCATAGATTTTCAGAAAATGCCGGGCCAGAGGCAAAATGTCGCCGGGACGGTCGCGCAGCGGCGACAGATGGACGGTGGCGACGTTGAAACGGTAATACAGATCGGCGCGAAAATGCGAGGCCGCCACCGCTTCTTCCAGGTTGACGTTGGTGGCGGCGATGATCCTCACATCCACCGGCATCGGCTGCCGTGAGCCGACTCTGACCACCTCGCGTTCCTGCAATACCCGGAGCAGTTTGGCCTGCAAGCCGAGCGGCAAATCGCCGACCTCGTCGAGGAACAGGGTGCCTTTATCGGCGACCTTGAACCATCCGTCCTTGCTGGTTATCGCCCCGGTAAAGGAGCCTTTTTCGTGACCGAACAGCTCGCTTTCGATCAGGTTTTCGCTTAGCGCCGCGCAGTTCAATGCGCCGAAGGTATTTCGGTTGCGCTTGCTGAGCGCGTGAATGTGGCGAGCGACCAGTTCCTTGCCGGTTCCGGTTTCGCCGATGATCAGTACGGTCGCATCGCTCGGCGCGATGCGCTCGATCTGTTCCAGCAGATGGCGGGAAACCGGGTCCTCGAAAACCATCGCCGTCGCCCGCAGCGACAGCGAAAGCGAGCGCGACTGCAGTTCGTCAAAAGCCAGTAATGTCATCAGTGTCCCCCTTCATTAGAATCGGCGCCGTTGCCGCCGAAAAAAATAGTCTTGTCATCATACGACTTCTCCGACGAGCGAACCCGCCCTGAGTCGTATAATACGGGGCTTTATCCTCTGCTTAAAAACGATATTATTAGAATTGCATATGCTTTTTTGACATATAACCTGGACGCCACACCGCGCCGCGGCTGGGTCTTGCAAGAAAGATTCGGCGGGGCGAATATTGCCGATAAAGGCACGAGGCCGCAGCCGCGGTTATGACACAGGCGTACCGGTGTCGCCGCCGGCTGCCGGGACCGCCAAAGCCTCGATCGCGTCGTTGATGTCGATGATCGCGGCCTCGCCGTCGTCCAGCGTGCGTTGTAATTCGGCGGCGATAAAGCGTTGTCTGAACTCTTCGGCCTGCAACTCAAGCTGCATTTCCGCCTTGACCGCCGCGACCGTTCGGCGCGACTTGCCCAGCCAAAAACCGGCAAGACGCGCGACCGCAGGCAGCTTTTCCGGGCCGATCACGACCAGCGCCACCAGTCCGACCACCAGCAATTCGGATAAGCCGATCTCGAACATAGAGCCGTCTCAGACCTTGGATTTTTGCGACACGACGATGCCGTCTTCCAGCGCTTCGTCGTCGCGACGGACGAAGGACTGATTCTCCTCGCCGTCTTTGACCGCGTTGCGAAAGCCTTTGATCGCCTCGCCCAGATCGGAACCGACCGTTTTCAGACGCCGGGTGCCGAATACCAGGATGATGATCGCCAATACCATTAACAGATGGGGAATACTAAAGCCCATGTTTTTTACTCCAAATTTAAAATGTTGTTTTGAGTTGCATAGACCTGTCAGGTTTTGAAAGCCCGGCGGGTCTTCGTAAAATTCGTCAGGTCGCGTTTTCGGTCTTCAGCTTGCCGCCGGCCGCTACGGTCCGCGGCACCGCCTGTTTTTTCGGCGCCAGCGACTTTTTCAGCCGCCGCCAGCCTATCACCACCGAACTCGCTCCGAGTACCAAGCCGAACGAAATCCAGACCAGCATCCAGACATCCCAGATCGGCCGGTAATACAGCCAGCCGAAATCCCAGTGGTGCAGGGCCGAATACAGCCAGCGGAATACGCGGCGGCTGCGGTCGACTTTGCCGATCAGGCGGCCGTCTTGCGGATCGAGGTAGACCAGGGTGCCGCTGTCGTCACCGAGTTTCGCGAGTACCACCGGCAGCGGTTTTTCGGCCGGGCCTTGATGGTGCCTCGGGTAATAGTAGCTGTCGTAGTCGTTCAATTCTTCCAGACTGGCTATCGGGGTCTCGCCCGCCAGCCGCTGCACGGCGTCTCTCATCGCCGCATCGCCGAAGCGCGGGCTCGCGCCGTTCAGGGCTTGCGGCAGACGCTGGCCGTCACGGGTATTGGCGAGCAGCAGCGCTTCCCCGCCCAAACGCCGCCAACTCAGCTCGACGACGCCGCCCGCATCGGCTAACGGCGCCGGATGCCAGTCCCGCATCGCGGCCGGCAATTCGCCGCCCAGGAAACGGCTCAATTCTGCCTTGCTGTAATTTTCCTCGGTAAATAATTTACCCGGATTGGTATCGAGAAAACCGCTGAGGGCCCACAACAGCGCGACGCTACCGCCGAGCAGGCCGCTCCAGAAATGCCATTTGGCCCAGAATTCGCGGTAAGGCTGGGTGCGGCCCTGCGAATAAGTCGGCTTGCCGCCGAAGCCCGGCCGCCAGCGCAGCCAGCCGATGATCAGGCCGGTCAGCGACGCCACCGTCGCGAACAAGCCCAGGCCCAGCTGGATGGTATGCCGGTATTCGCCGAGGCCGATCGCCTCCAACGGCTTTAAGAGATGCAGCCAGTTGCCGCCCCAATAAAGCGCCCGGTCCAGGCGGGTCGAGGCATGCAAGACCTCGCCGGTGCGCGCGGAGATCAGCAGTTCCCTGCCGTCCTCTGTCCCGATATGGTGGAACGGACGCAGGGTGTCCTGATTGCGCAGGATGATCGCTTTATCGACCGTTGCCAAATAACTCGGCTCGGCCGCTTCGCCGCCCTCTGCCTCGAACCAGTTCTTGGCGATTATCAGCGCCCGCTCCGCCGAGGTTTCGCGCAGCCCTCCGTCCACCGCCGACAACGCAAAGCGCATGCCGTGCGTATCCTCGACCAGCCACACCGGCTCGCCGGCTATTCGTAGCAGGCGGACCTCGGCGATCGCCAGCGGAATGGGGGGTTGCTTGCCTGCCGCCTCGGCATTGCCGGCGGGTTTGACCCGGCGCTCGGCCGCCGCCGCTTTACGCGGCTCGGCGCTGCGCGCCCAGACCTCGCCGAGACTCAGCCAGTTGGCCTCCGGCGCCAGGATTTCGGCATGGGCCAGTTGCTGGATCCGGCTCTGCGTGGTCGGCGTCGAATACATGATCGCGATGCCGGTCGAAAACCATGCGAACATGAATACGGCCAGCAGAATGCCGAGCCAGCGATGAACTTCATAGAGTAGCCAGTTCAATAGCTTCATTATTGTGATCCTAAACGTTTGTATAGTGAAAACTACGGCGGCTGGAGCCCGGACAGATAATCGGCCAAGGCGTCGATTTCGTCGTCGCTCAGACGCTTGGCGACTTCGTTCATCACGCCGTCGGGGCTGTTATTGCGTTCGCCTAATTTCCAGCTGACCAACTGGGCGCGCAAATACACTTTGCGTTGGCCGCCCAGCACCGGATAAACCATGCCGTCCGTCCCCGCCCTGCCCTCGCCGTTACTGCCGTGGCACTCGGCGCAAGCCGGAATCTTGCGGACGGCATCGCCGTGCTCGAATAGCGGGCGCGCCGCCGCCTTGCCGCTGCCGTCGCGGCCCCGCATCGGTTTTTGCGCAGCGAAATAGGCCGCAATATCGGCGATGTCGGCCGCATCGAGATCCTCGGCCATCACCGACATCACCGCATGTCGCCGCGCGCCGGTCTGAAAATCGTGAAGTTGCTTGGCCAGATAGCCCGCGTATTGTCCGGCATGATTCGGAATCCTCGGGTCGCCGCTATTACCGTCGACGCCGTGGCATTCCTGGCAGCGACCGGCGTCCGACTTTTCCTTGCCGGCGGCCGGATTGCCGCCGCCTATGCGCGCGGATAATCCCTCGCCACCAGGCTCGGCCGAGGTAGCCTCAATGGCTGCCAATAACACAAGCAAGCTCAACGCAATCCATTGCAGTAACCGCATCCTTAGATCGCCTTCTGCCCGGCCTTCAGTTGCTGCACGATTTCCAGGGCCTTGGCGACATTTTCCTTAGGCTTCAGGCCGCCGATATTGGCCGCGATCTTGCCGTCCGGCGTAATGATGAAAGTGGCCCGCTCGGCAAAACCGTGATTGATTTCGACGCCGCGCGTGTCGGTTTTGCCGGGCGCCGCAGCGCGCACGGCCACGTCGAAGGCCTTCGCGATCTTGCCGTCGGCGTCCGCGACCACCGGAAACTTGCCGGCGCAATATTCAGGGTCGGCGGAAAAATCGTTCAGCCTGTCGATACTGTCGAGCGAGACGCCGACGATGCTGGCGCCGGCGGCGGCGAATTTATCATGATCGACCGCAAACGTATGCGCCTGAATGTTGCAGCCGCCGGTATAGGCCGACGGATAGAAATACACCACCACCGGGCCCTTTTTCAGGGTTTCCTGCAGCGAATAATTCAGGGCCTTGCCGGCCAGCGACGCCTGCGCCTCGACAGCCGGAGCCGGGTGGCCCTCGGGCAGGACCGCGAGCGCCGGCAAAGCGATCAAATGAGAGAGCAGAACTTTCAAAAATAAGCGTTTCATCGTCATTCCGTTTACAGGGGTTTGTATTTGTCGTGGCAGGCGCCGCGGCATTGTTTGGAAAAATCGGCCGCGACATTGCCCGCGGTATCGGCATCGCCGGCGCTCAGCGCACTCTGAATCGCCTCGGCTTTTTTCTGGTAATCCTGCGCATTGGCTACCGCGTCGGCGGCATCGCCGCGATCGGCAAAATAGCCCTCGACCAGCTTGAATGCCTCTTGCAGTTCCTTGGCTTCCTTACCCGCGGTAGCAAAGTCCTTGGCCGCAATATTGTTCTGTACGTTTTGCGTCTTGGTTTCGACATCATTCATCAATTCTTCGAAATCGAAATCGCTTTCGGCGGACACCGTGCCGCTGAACAGCGCGAAGGCGACCGCGAAAAAAATCATGGTGTTACGCATCTTAATAATCCTCATCCTTCAATCCCTGCCGCACTGCCGGCCGCCGGTCCAACCCGAAGGGCTGGGCCGGCCTTGATCGACCGGCAGCGCAAGCTCTTGTATGGCTGTGTCCTCAGGCAATCAATTCCTTGATGACCTTGCCGTAAACCACGGTCGGCCGTTCGGAGCGGCCCTGATATTTGTAGATCAGTTTCAGGTGATCCAGACCCAGCTGGTTCAGAATCGTCGCATGCAGGTCATAGGTATCGACTTCGGTACCCTTGACGGCCTGTACGCCGAGTTCGTCGGTGCCGCCGTGGGTATAGCCCGCCTTGATGCCGCCGCCGGCAATCCACTGGGTGTAACCCCAAGGGTTGTGGTCGCGGCCGTCGCCCGATTCGCTCCACGGCGTGCGGCCGAACTCGGAAGTCCACACCACCAGGGTCGAGTCCAGGAGTCCTTTCTCCTTCAAATCCTTCAACAGGCCGGCGATCGGTTTATCGACGATGCGTGAATGCTTGCCGTGATTGTCTTCGATATTTTGATGAGCATCCCAGTCGCGGCTGTCGCCCTTGATGTCGGTCGGGCCGGAGACCACCTGAATGAAGCGCACGCCGCGCTCGGCCAGGCGGCGAGCGCGCAGCAGCAGTTCGCCGTAGGGCTTGGTCAGTTCGTCGTCGATGCCATACAGCGCCTTGGTCGCGTCGGATTCCTTGCTGTAATCGACCGCTTCCGGCGCGGTTTCCTGCATCCGGTAGGCCAGTTCGTAGGATTCGGTCCGGGCTTTCAGCTCGCTGTCCTGCGGATAGTGCGAACCGTGCTTTTGATTCAAGTGTTTCAGCAAATCCAGCGCATGGCGTTTTTCCGTTGCGGCCAGGTATTCCGGGTTGTTCAGATGCAGGATCGGCGAATTGCCCGGACGGAACGGAGTGCCCTGATACACCGCCGGCAGGAAGCCCGACTCCCAGTTGGTGACGCCGCCCCGAGGCTCGCGCTTGTCGTTGTAGAGCACCACATAGGCCGGCAGGTTCGGGTTCGCCGAGCCCAGCGCATACTGCACCCAGGCGCCGAGCGTCGGACGGCCCGGGTTCAGGCCGCCGGAGTTCAGTTTCATGATCGAAATGTCATGCGTCGCGCCGATCGTAACGCTGGATTTGATGAAGGCCAGATCGTCGGCGTGTTGCGCCAGATTCGGCAAAAAATCCGAGAACCAGGCGCCGCTTTGGCCATGCTGTTTCCAGGTGCGCTTGGTCGCAATCAGCTTGCTCACGCCGCCCTGGGTACTGGTTTTGATGCCTTCCAGAAACGACGCCGGCACCTTGGTTCCGGCCAGCTTGACCAGTTTCGGTTTGTAATCGTACAAATCCAGGGTGCTCGGCGCGCCCGCCATGTGCAGCCAGATCACAGTCTTGGCCTTGGCCGCGAAATGCGGTGCCTTCTCCGCCAATGGACTGGCGGCGCCTACCAGCGCCTGTAATCCGGCATCATCGGCCAAGGCGCTGGCGATCACACCGCCGCCCGGAATCATACCGGTAACGGCCAATCCGCCCAATCCATAGCCGGTGTTTACTAAGAAATCTCGACGCGACTTGTTTTTCATGTGGTAAACCTCTTCAAATAATTTTTTTAAAACCGGTAAATGAACTCGTTCGAATTGGCCACCGCGTGGACCAAATCCACGAATGCTGCCGCCCGTATCGGATCGTCCAATTTCTTGTCCTTGATGCCGGTCGGCACGTTGATCTCGAACTTGCCGTCCGCTACCGATTTTTCACGAATCACGCCTTCCTGCTCTTGCAAGAACGACAACAGCGACTCTTTTTCGGACTTGTCCGCATTGCGGGAGAACAGGATTTGATACAGGCGATCGATCCTGGCGGATTCATCCTTGCCGCCCTCGTTGATGACCCGGCCGGCCAGCGATTTCGACCAGTCGAAAATCAGCTCGCTGTTGAACAGGGTCAGTGCCTGCAATGGCGTGGTGGTCACCTCGCGCTTGCTGTGTGCCTCCTGCGGCGACGCCATGTTGAACGAATCCAGGATCGGATACGGGATGCTGCGGCGCGTAAACACGTATAGGCTGCGGCGGTTGTGATCGTGAACGTCCTTGGAGGTTTTCCAGGCCGGATCGTTGTTGAAATTGGCATCGGCCGTGTTGATCACCTTAGGCAGCGGCGGATACACGCTCGGACCGCCGACCTTGTCTTCCAGCTTGCCGGCCGCGACCAGCAACGAATCCCGGACCTGCTCGGCTTCCAGACGTTTGCGCGGGAACACCGCCAGCAACTGGTTTTCGGCGTCCGCTTGTTGTACATCCTCGCGATAATCGGACGACTGGCGGTAAACACTGGACAACAGAATTTCGCGATGCAGTTTTTTGACGCTCCAGCCGTCCTTCACGAATTTGTCGGCCAGATAATCCAGCAGTTCCGGATTCGTCGGTTTTTCGCCGGCCTTGCCGAAATCGCTGACCGTGGCGACGATACCCTTGCCGAAATATTGATCCCACACCCGGTTCACATAGACGCGAGCGGTTAAGGGATTGGTCGGACTGGTCAGCCATTTGACCAGTGCGGCGCGGCGTCCGGACGAGAACGGCAACGGCTTGATATCCGGTTTTTCGTCGGTAATCGCCGCCGGGAACGCCGGCTGCACTTCTTCCTGCGGTTTTTCGTGATCGCCGACCGCGAAAACATAGCTCGGCGGCGCGTCAGGATGACCGAGTTCGGTCATCGCCGAAATGGTGTTGGAGCTGGTGGCCGGTTTCAGATCGTTGAACTTTCTGAGCTGTTTTTCCAGTTTGTCCAGTTCCGCCCATTGCGCGGCGATCTTCTTGTCATAGGTCTTAGGATCGGTGCTCTCGCCTTTTTCCTGGAAGAAAGACTGCAAGCTGCGTTCGTCGGTCACGTTAGCCAGGCGATGGTTGACCCAGCGATCCTGCGCGTTCCATTTTTCTTTCGGCTTGAAGATCGCTTCACGCGAATCGGTCAGATAGCGTTCCTTGTGATACTTCAGCGCTTCTTCCCGGTGGGTGTCGATAATCGCATTTTGTTTGGCGCGAATGTCCTTGGTCGCCTCTTCCCATTTGGCCCATTGCTGCTCGTATTGACGTTCGACGTCGCCTTTTTTGGCCGGAATATTGTCGACCGGCGCGATGTTCGCGAAGAACGATTGCAGCGAGAAATAATCCTTCTGGCTGATCTTGTCGAACTTGTGATTGTGGCAGCGCGCGCACTCGACCGTCTGCCCCAGGACCACCTTGCCGACCGTATCGGTGATGTCGGTGGTGATCTGATATTTACGCTGTACCAGGTCGCGCGAGTTGGCGTTGTCGGGGAATTGCGCCATGAAGCCGGTCGCGATCAGGGCTTGCTCATCCCCAGGCCATAACTCGTCACCCGCCAATTGCTCCTGAATGAAGCGATCATAGGGTTTGTCCTGGTTGAACGCATTGATCACATAATCGCGGTAACGCCACATGTTCAGCCGGTTGTTATCGTTCTGAAATCCGGTGCTGTCGGCATAACGGGCCAAATCCAGCCATTTCCGCCCCTGGCGTTCGCCGTATTTCGCCGAGGCCAACAGGCGGTCGACCAATTTTTCGTAAGCATTGGCCGACTTATCGTTCACGAAGGCGTCGACTTCTTCCGGCGTCGGAATCACGCCCCAGGCGTCCAGAGTCGCGCGGCGGATGAATGCGGCGCGGTCGGCATCCTTCGAAGGTTGCAAACCCTTGGCCTCCAACTTCGCCAAAATATAGGCATCGACCGGCGTCCTGACCCAATCCTGCTGTTTGACGGCCGGAACCGCCGGCGCTTTTACCGGCTGATAAGACCAGAGTTTTGACTTGGACTTCGCCGCCGGCGCGCTTTCCTGCGCAGGCGCCGGCTTGTCGTCCGCTGTCGGGGTATCGATGCTGACCGCCACCGCTATCCCCCAAACGGCGAGGTAAGATAATTTTCTTTTCATAGATTTACTCCAAAACTAACGAAGACGAGGCGTCAGGTTCTAATGCGCTTTCGGCGCCGGCGGCACGATTTTGGTAATCTTGCCGCCTTCTTCTTCATAGTTCTGCGAGCCTATCGCCCCGACCACCTTGAAGCCTTTCTCGGCCAAAGCATCCCCCGCGGCGCCCGCACGACCGGCGTGATTCGAAACGGTCACGATCGCTCTTTCCTTCGGAATGAAAGGCAGCGCCACTTCCAGCTCCTTGGCCTGAACGCTCAGATAAACCGGAAAGCTGCCGATCTTGCTGACTTCGTCGGGGCGGCGCACGTCGATAATCAACAATTCCTCCGGCTTGGCCAGGAGGGCATCGATCTGCGCGCGGTTAAGCTTCGGCGTTTTGTAGCTGTAAGGTTTGGCTTCCGGTTTATTGCCGTGCGCGTGTTCCGCCGCGGTCGCCAAACCGAACGGACTGACCAGCATCATCGTTAGCAGAAATAGTGTGGTGGTATTTTTGATCATCGCTTCTTCTCTTTTCTTTTTGGGTTCTTGGCAAAAGCGCGCTGAAATGGCGCGCATGGATCATGTTGTACTCAGATCATTTTGCAACATGCGTGCCAGACTCACCGACTCTCGCCGACCTGAAAAACAAAATAATTACCTATTGATTTACAAAGGATTTTTTACAGACACACGAAGCGAAAGACCGCCGCATGAGGGTTTGAAGGATGGGTACGCCAGCCCACTGATGAAATAGCAACAGCCCGACAACACCCGCTGTTGCTGGGCTAGCAAGCAAAAAAAACGGGCCAAGGAATATATCCTTGACCCGCCAAGAGAGCACACTACGGGACTAAAAAACTATGCCACGGGATTACTTGGCTCGGCTGCTGATGCCTTGCACCAACAACGGTATCTTGTAAGCGGCGCCGCGTCCCACCACGTACAGGGTTTTCTTGTCCTTACCCGCAAACGCCAGATTTTGCGGCTTCTTCGGCAGCGGAATCACGCCCAGCGCCGCGCCCTTCGCATCGAACACTTCGACGCCGGCATTCGAGGCCACATACAGCCTGCCTTCGTCATCCAACGCCAGACCGTCGGCGCCGCTGGACCAAGCCTTGTCATCGCCCTGTTTCCAGCCTTCCAGTTTGGCGAAGTTGCGCCGATTCGCAATCGAACCGTCGGCCGCGATATCGTAAGCCAAGATGTGTTCGCCCGAGGTATTGGCGACATACAGCACCTTTTCGTCCTTGCTCAGCTGAATGCCGTTCGGACGTTCGATGTCGTTGGCCAGGCGTTTCAATTCGCCGCTAGGGCTGATGGTGAACACGCCGGGATGTGACGGCGGCGGATTGGGTTGCTCCTTGGTTGGGCGGGTGCCGCTGTCAGTAAAATAAATCGCACCGCTATTCGCGCGCACCAGGTCGTTGGGCCGCTGGAATTCCACCCCTTCGAATTTTTCGGCCAGGGTCTTTTTCTTGTCGGCCGGATACACGATGCCGACCTGGGTTTTCACCGTCTGCACCGCATACAATTCGCCGCCGGCACCCCAGGCCAAGCCGTTGGCGCCATTCGAATTTTTGAGAAACACCGAGACTTTATCGTCAGGTCCGATACGCACGATGTTGTTAGCCTGGGTTTCGGTGAACAACAGGCTGCCGTCGCTGTGCGCGATCGGCCCTTCGGTGCCCTTGAAGCCGTCCTTGATCAGTTCGACCACTACGCCGCCGGCCGCGACGCCGGGAATCGCCGGAGTCACCGGATCATCGGCCTGCACGGAGGCCGCAAACAGTAAAACGCCTACTGTCGGAATGAATTTGCGTAACATGAAAAATCTCCAATTGCTGATTGTCTGAATGGAATTGAGCGGCATCAAGCCGCCGAAAGTTTTAGAATCTGGCCCTGAAATGCACGCCGTAATAACGTGCTTCGCCGTAAGTCGCGCTCGACGCACCGGTGCTGGACCAGTTGCCGACGTTGGTCAGATAGAGGGTATCGAAGATATTTCTGCCGACCAGATCCAGGTTGTATTTGCCGTCTTTGGTGCCGACGCCGATACCGCCATCGGTCACGTGATAAGCCGGCTGTTTGCCCGATGCGGAGAGGCTGGCGTTATAGTTGGCCTGGGATTTGAAGCTGTCCACCAAAAAGGCGTGCCATTGCAGGCCGTAATCGTCGCCTACGCCAAAGCCTAAAGGCACGCGGTAATCGAAACCGAAGTTGGCGGTAAATGCCGGCGCATTCGGCAGGGTCAGGCCGGTTTGGTCGCAAACCGGCTTATTGGCTTCAGGCGCGCAAGGCGCGTTCTTGAAGTCGGTATAAACCGCGTGGTTGTAGGAGCCGTTCAGGAACAGATTCAAACCGCGCGCGACATCCCAGCTCGTCTCCAATTCGATACCGCGCAACTGGATGCCCTCGATATTGCCCAGCGTGGTCCGGAACTGACCCGGACGCGCCTCATCAGGCAACACCAACTGGGATTGAAAGCCATTCACGTCGGTCTGGTATAGATTCAAGTTGACCACCAGCTTGCGGTCGAGCCAGCTGCTCTTGATGCCCAATTCGTAATCCATCACGTCCTCGGGATCGACGTTTTCGACCGCGCCGGTATTGGAGTTGAACTGCGCGGCGCCGGATTTTTGTCCGCCGGCCACCGAGAAATAAGCCATGACATCCTTGGTAATCTTATAACTCGGGTTAACCAGCCAGTTTTGCGAGTTCTGATCGAAACCCTGACGGTCGGCCGTCCAATTTTGTGTTATCCGGCCGTTGCGAATGGCCTGCGCATCGGTCAGGTTTTGCGCGCTGGCGCCGATCGAGGAGGATAACGCAGCCAAATCGGCGCCGCCATACGAACGATGGTTTCCGGAGTTCGATCGCTGTTCAAAGGTATTGCGCAAGCCCAGGGTCAGCGTCGCCGCGTCGGTAATATGCCAGTTCAGCTGGCCGTAGCCGGCATAACTGTCGGTGGCCGGATTCAGAGCAGCCGTATCGAACACTTCGCGTAACGAGGCCTGCATCATCTGCCGGCCAATGGCCGACGAATTCAGGCGGCCGTATTGCGCATTGGAGGCATAGAAAGCGCCCGCGTCATCGCCGTAATGGTTTTGGCTGAAGGTATCCGCGGTGCTGCGCATCGTAAAGAGACCGGCCTGATAATCGATTGGCCCCGGCTCTTTGGAAGCAATACGAAATTCCTGCGACCATTGTTCGTTTTTGACGGTAACCCCGCCGATGCGCATGATGTCCGCCACCGAACGGTCGCCGTCATGATGCGGTTCGAACAACGAATCCCGATACGCCGAAACCGAGGTGAAGCGATGCCCCAGCACATCCCAGTTGATTTCGGCGGACACGCCCTCGCCATCGGCGCGGGATACCTGCTTGTTGTCTTGCGCGACTTTGCGCGGATCGCCGATGATGGTAACCGGTTGCCCGGAACGCTTGAAGACATCGAACCAATCGCGTCCGAGACGAGAGCTATAGGTGATAGGCCGTGCCGTACCATCGGCAAATGTTGCAGGATCATCCAAATTCGGGTTAACACTCATACTTTGCGTGGACGAGCTGCGATCCACGATCAGACGCGCGGACAATTCGTCGCTCGGCGTCAGCAAGAACTGCAAGCGGCCGCCCAGCGCATTGGTTTCCTGTAGCTTGCCATTGGTGATCGCCACATCGAGGTTTTCGACCCAGCCGTCGCGCCGGTCGATATAGCCGGAAGCGCGGTAGGCGAGCAAGCCAGGGAGAATCGTACCGGTCGCACCAAACTTGCCTTGCAGCGAGTTGCGATTGCCGGCAAAGCCGTCGGCGTAATAACTCGATTTGAAGGAAGGCGCCTGACTTACGACGTTCACCAAACCCAGGTTGCTGTTCTTGCCTTGCAAGGTTCCCTGAGGCCCCCGCAACACCTCGACGTGATCGATATCGGCATAGTTGGCCCAGGTCGAACCGACCCAGGACTGCCAGACGTTGTCGATCATCACGCCGACGCTGGACTCCATCGATTCGTTGCCGCTGTTCTTGCCCAAGCCGCGCAACGCGATACTGGTCTGCCGCGCATTGGTGCTGGTCACGCCGAGGTTCGGCACCCGGCGCGCAAAATCCGCAACGCTGACGATGTTGTCCCGCTTCATCTGCTCGCCGCTGATGACCGCAACTGGAATTGGCACTTCCTGTAATTTTTCTTCCTTACGCCGCGAGGTGACCGTCACTTCCGCCAGATTCTTCGGCTCCTCCTTCACTTCCTCGGCTTTGGGTTCCGGCGCGGCAGCCGCCACCGCATTGCCCGATGCAGCCCCGCCGGGAACGGCGCTGGCTGCCGCCGGCGTATCCAATGGCGCTTCGGCGGCGCCTTGGTTAATCAATTCCTGCTCGCGCTGCTTGGAAGCTTCCAGTTCACGGGTCAAACGCTCGACCTGGGCTTTCAGGTCGGCAACGGAGGGATCGCCGCCGGCGGACTTGTTTTCCGCCTGATTCACCGGGGCTGCGGACACCTCGTGAGCCGCCAGCAGGGATGCGCCGGCGACGGCCAATGCCACGCAGGACACGAGTTTGCGGCGGCGGCTGATAGAGGGTGGCACACCCGGCTGCTCGGCGCCTATCGAAGGGACGCCAGTTCCATGTTCATTCACTAATTCACCTATGCGTTAAAGGTTGATAAAGCCGTTAATCGCCAAGGCAAACTGTGTCACGAGCGACTCCCGCGTCCTTGGCTGTTATGAAGCTTTAACGCAAACGCTGTGCCAATCGTTATTTGATGTTCAGGCCATGCCTGTAAAAAATGGTAAATAAATGATATTCAAATTATTTTAATTCCTTGCCGGACACTCAAGGCGCATTCACAAACACAGATCCCGCGGCCCGATGCTGCTGATTTGTCCACAGACCCTGTTGCCAATCTGCACTTCAAACAACAACAGCCGCACTGTTCCCCACAACGCCCGCCCCGCCCTCCGCACAACCGAATCATTATCCCGGGGAACCGGCCTTAGGCGAAAAATACTTGCCGATCAACGCCGCCAAAGCCGTGCCCGCTTTCGGCCATGACGGCATCGGCGCGAGCTGAACTGCAATCTGGAATAAAACTTGCTGAACTCAAGGCTCATCCCATTCCGACAACCCAACCATCATGACTCACCCGCTATGACAAAATCCAATGACTCCAGACCTGCTCCATTGCTCAGCGCGGCTTGCGTCCTGGCCGGCGGCTTGCTTGCCGCCACTGCCACGGCGGCGCCAAGCATTTACCCGACCGGCACGACCCGCTACGATCCTGTCAAAGCCTTCAACAGCTTCATCCTGTTTACCGGCGGCGACAATATCGCCCACCTGATCGACATGAACGGCAATTCGGTGCATGAATGGAAAGATGCCGCCAGCCACAGCACGCTGATCGATCCGGCCGTGAACGGCGGCAAGCTAGGACATGTGTTCGTGACGCTGGAAACCACCGAAGGCAAAGGCACCGGCCTGGTGCCGGGCCAAATCAACCGGCGTATCGCCAAGACCGTCGGCGAGCTGGACTGGGACGGCAACACGGTGTGGAGTTTCGGCGACAAGGCGCCCGGCGGCGCCGCGCAGCAACATCACGACTGGGCCCGGCTGCCGAACGGCAATACCGCGGTGCTGGCCAATTGGGTCCATGCGGTGAAGGGTTTCAAACAGAAGGAGGTGCTGGACGACGTGATTTACGAAGTTAATCCGGCCGGCGAGGTGGTGTGGAAATGGATCGCCTCCGAGCATCTGAACGAGTTCGGCTTCACCCCGGCCGAACTGAAGCTGGTCAAGAACGCGCCGATCGCCGACTACCTGCATGTGAACAATCTGAAGGTGGTCGGCCCGAATCGCTGGTTTGCCGCCGGTGATAAACGTTTCGCGCCGGACAATCTGCTATTTGACTCGCGCAACGCCAATTTCATCGCGATCATCGACCGCCAGTCCGGCAAGATCGTCTGGCGGCTGGGCCCACACTATGCCGAGGCCACGATCGAAGGGCAATTGCCCCGAAAAACACCCAGCCCCGTCGATCAGATCAGCGCCCAGCATGACGCGCACATCATTCCGGAAGGACTGCCCGGCGCCGGCAATTTGCTGGTCTTCGACAACCAGGGCATCGCCGGCTACCCGCCGGCCGCGGTGCCGCGAACCGGCGGCTCCCGTGTGCTCGAAATCGATCCGGTCAAGAACGAAATCGTCTGGCAATACAGCGGCGAAAGCTCCGGGGGACCTGCCTGGTCGTTCCGCAGCACACACATCAGCGCCGCCCGCCGCTTGCCGAACGGCAACACCTTCATCGACGAAGGCCAGAGCGGCCGCTTGTTCCAGGTGACGCCCGACGGCGACATCGTGTGGGAATATGTGAATCCGTATGGCAAAGTCGGCGAGGACGCCTTGACCGGCAAGGACACCGCCAACTTCCAGCTCTACCGGGGCCAGCCTGTGCCGTACGCCTGGGTGCCGGCCGGCACGGCGCACAGCGAAAAGGCGGTGGCGCCGCCGGAATTGGCTCGATACCAGATTCAGGCAACGCTTTAAAGCCTTTTGGCCATCGCACACGATGCCAATGACGATGGGTTTCTGAGGCTGACAATTGTAATCTTCAGAAGCCCTTATTTTGTACAAAAACCCGATCAGGAGAATCTCATGTTTCGTATTTTCAACTGGCAACAACTGACGATGACTATCGGCCTGTCCCTATACTTCGCTTCTGCGATCGCAGCCGACCTCGACCCCAAGGCCATATCGATCAAACTGCCGGACCAAATAAAATGGGTCGCCAACCCCAGCGGCTCGGAAAGCGCAGTGCTGGTCGGCGATCCGTCCAAGCCCGGCCTGTATGTGGTGCTGAACAAATGGAAAGCCCACCACAACAGCAAGCCGCATTCGCACCCGAACGACCGCTTCATCACCGTGATTTCCGGCACCTGGTGGGTCGGCACCGGCAGCGATTACAATCCGGACACGTTGAAACCGGTGCCGGCCGGCAGCTTCGTCACCCACTACGGCAACGAAATCCACTATGACGGCGCCAAGGATGAAGACACGATTTTGCAGATCGTCGGTATTGGTCCGGCCACATCTAAACCCGTTGCGGCGAAGTAGCAATCATGGTAGCCGGAAAGCTAAACCCGCATTTTCAATGCAGAACGTTTAAGGCGGCACACATGGCATTGACAATGTGTAGCCATAAGGCTACAGTCATCCCATGATTGAAATTCGTAAAACCGACCTCTTCGCTCAATGGCTCGACGGCCTGCGCGACCTTCAAGCAAGGGCTCGAATTCAAGCCAGGATTGCACGACTCGCAGGTAATCTTTAGGAGTAACCGCCATGAACAAAACCATTACCACTCCCTATGACGTAGCCGAACATCTCAGAACCCCGGAGGAGATGGCGGCCTATCTTGAGGCATGTTTTGAAGAGGCAGGCGGAGATGCGGCGTTCATTGCCAAAGCACTTGGGGATATTGCTCGCGCCAAGGGTATGTCACAGGTTGCCCGCGATGCGGGGTTGTCCCGTGAAAGCCTCTACAAGGCACTTTCCGGCGAGCGCAGCCCCGACTTTGACACCATCCTCAAAGTTATCGGGGCGCTTGGGCTAAAACTGCATGCCAAGCCTGCCGCTTAATTAATGGCTGCAAGTTCCTAAAAAACGGGTTGAGGAATATCCCCAACCCGCCACAAGAGCACTCAAACCAAGCGGGACGGGATTTGCAATCCCGTCCCCACCGTTTTGAAGCTTCTTGATGCCTTAAACCGCGCAGAAACCCTGCGGACGGGGCAACATGCCCCGTCCGGCGAAAAACTTATGGGACGATTGATGCTATTCAGCACTGCCGTCCGCCCGCTTCAATTCGCTTTCAAACGACGTCACCTTCAGATCTTGCAGGCGGAATTGATAAGCCTCGGCCACATTCTCGGCTTCAACCTGCCCTATCCCGGTAAACGGCTCCGCCTCGGCAAGCTTGTCCAAAATGCCCTTGCTCTGGTATTTATCGATGATTTCGCGATTGACCGCGATCAATGATTTATTGTTTGCGCTGCATTGACCGATCCATTTTTCACGCTCCTGGACGGCCGCGACCAACAGTTGATTGTCGCTTTGAATCGCTTTGGCCTGCGCCACGATTTCCTTGAGTTTGTCTTGAAGATTGCGTTCCCTCGTACCGGCCCGTTGCAGTTGTTCTTGCAGCGAGCCGTTGTCTCTCCGCGAGTCTTCCAGTCCGGCCCGGTACTGTTCGACCTGGCCCTTCAAGGGCTCAAGCTGCGCAACCTCGCTGCGCAGCTTTTCCGCCTCGTCTCCGAGCGCTTTTTTTTCCGCTTCGAGCGCGGCTTTTTCCTCGCTTAGTTGCCGCAGCATGCCCTGGGCTTTGCGCAAGGCCTGCGCCGCCGCATCGCTCTGCTTGGGCGCCGCCTGGATTTCCAGGCTCCAGGCCATCGCCGCCAAACAAAGCAGCCACGGCAGAGCGCCCTTGGCGGCACCGCGTCGCCGCCTGCTTTCAGGATTCAAAAATAGACTCATTGGATGTCCCCTTAGAAACGCACATTCAAATCGACTGCGGCGGTGTCGATACTCAACTTCGGCCCATCGATCGAATCGGTGCTGCTCCAGCGCAGGTTGACCCAGGTATTTCTGGCCAGCCCGTAGCTGCCGCCGATCCACCAGCCTTTGGCGTCGGTGCCGCCGCCATGGAACAGCGATTCGGTAAACGCATCCAGCACCGCGTCGCGCTCTATGTAACGGTAGGCGAGGAAAACGTTCCAATCCATGAAACGCCTGATGTCCGGATCGCCGACATCCATCCGGATCTGAAAGGCATCGGTTTGATCGCTATTGTCCGCCAGCAGCCCCGGAAACTCCCGTTCGATACGGGCCGCGTCATAGCCGACATTTTTCGCGTAATCGGCCGTCAGCACGACATGGGTGCCCGAGAAATCGATGTCGTAGATGCCGGTCAGGTTGAATATCCTGAAATCCGAGGCGAGGCCGTACAAGCAGCCCTGGCCGATGGCGCTTTGCGCATTCGTGCAGCGAGGGTTGAAACCGTCGTTGACATTGATCGGCACCATCGAATTGCCTTTCTGGATAAATTCGGGCGCCGTCCAGTCGTTTTCGAAACTGCCGCGCGCATTAGGCCGGGCGCGAACGTTTTTGTAGCCGTAATAGGCGGCGGCGACTTTCAGACGGGATGAATCCTGCACCAGCCAGTCGGCGCCGATTTGACCGCCAAACAGCCATTTGTCGGACGTCGAAAGATTGATTTCCTGGATCGGAAAGACGCCTAAGGTGGCGAAAACGGTGTCCGGCGTTTGCGGGCCGAAGTTGATGCCGGAGCGGCCGCCGAGATCGTTGGTCAATGCCGCTTTATAAGATTTGACCCTGGAGGAGTCCTGGTTGAAGCGATAGCGGAAGGTTCCGGCAAAACCCTGGAAGCTTAAATCGGGATCGTACACCACGTCGGTGGAAACCCAGGGATTCGCGAAGCGGCCGCCATAGAGCGTAAACCAGTCATTGCCCTTTTTATCGACGAAGTCATATTGCAGAAAACCCCGATCGATCGCAAATTCGAAGGATTGCCCGGTATTGCCCAAGGCCTGGTCATTGGATACCGGGTTTCTGATGTTGCTGGTCGCCAGCCGGAGGCCCGCTTTCAAATGATCGGCGATCTTCATGTCCAAACCGAGGCGGAAGCGTTCCGAGAAGCGAAACCGGTCCTTCGTGGTATTCAGGAATTCCTTGCCATGGCTGCGCGCCGCCTCATGGCCGCCCTCCTCATTGATGGCCAGATAATCGAGCAGCGCCCCGTTATCCTCCTGGAAGAAATCATCGGCCCCGCGCACACGCATGTCGAAAGTCAGTTTGGTATTGGCGACCCATTCCGGTAACGCCCCCGGGATTCCCCAGTGCTCTTCCTTGGCGTCCGCCTTGACATCCTTGACGACCTCCTCTTTCAAATCGGCGCGCACCTGTTGCCTGATTTCTTCCTTGACGAATTCAGGCACATAACCGACATACACCGATTTGGATTTGCCGGCCCCAGCCCCCGGACCTTTCTCGGCCGCCGCGGCGTTGTCCGCCAACTGCTCTTCCGCTTGTTCCTTGACCAGCTGCTGTTTGGCTTCCGTTTGCGCTTTTGCCTTCGCCTTATTGATCAGACGTTCCGCCTTGTTTTTATCCAGCAGGCCTTGCTCGACGAACAGTTCGACCAGATTGACCGCGGTGTTTTTCAGCTCCAGCAACTCTTCGCGCTCGCCGTCCATCTGCTTTTTGAGCTTCAAAAGATCCTCTTTGTCATCGGCCATCGCAGGCGACAGAAAAGCGCCCGCCAATACGGCGGCCAGGGTGTTTCTTACAACAATCATCGTTATTCTCGGTGATACTTAAAATTATTGATTTGCTCGTTCCCAAGCTCCAGTTTGGGAATGCCGAACGCGGGACGGAGTTTTTAACTCCGTCCCCATCGTTTTGGCGTTGCCGCTATGTTGAAGCTTCGTCGAAACCCTGCGGACGGGGCAGCATGCCCCGTCCGGCGAGGCGGCCGTTAAATACCCTTGATGTAGGGTGGATAAGCGCAGCGCATCCACCCAATGTGCGCCCGATGGCGGATGCGCTCTGCTTATCCGCCCTACGCACTAGCATTGGGTTGTTAAATTCTTGACGTAACCTTGATCTTCAGCGGTTGCGGCATGTTGTCCGGCGGCGATTTCGCTAAGGAAAAGTGCAATTTCGGCAAGGCCTCGCGAATGCTTTGGTCCACGTCGGACTTGCCGCTGCCCGAGGCGAGTTCGGTGCGCTCTATCCGGCCGTCCTTCCCCATCCAGACATTCAGCAATACGCTGTAAGCCGCCTTGCCGGCGCTGGTGTCGGCCAGCAGCCCCTGCAACTCGTCGTCCAGGCGGCGTTTGACCTGACCGCCATACCAGAGAATCGCGCTGCCGCCGCTGCCGCCCAAAAGCCCCCGGCCCCCCTTCTTGCCGACCAGTCCGAAACCGTCCGACCCGGCCCCACCCTCGGCGTCCACGCCCAGTTCCTCGCCCGGCGGTTGTTCCGCCTCATCGGGCTCTGGCGCAGGTTCTTCCTCGGGTTCCGGTTCCGGGAGTTTTTCCGGCTCGGGTTCGGGCTCCGGCGGTTTCTGCTCCGGCGGCGGGGGCGGCGGAGGCGGCGGCTGAAGCACGGTAATCTGTTGCACCTGCTTCTTCGCCTGCAGCGGTTTTTCGAACAGCCCCTGGATGTAGTAGACGCCGACCGCAATCAGCAGGGTCAGGACGCCGCCGATGATCAGCGGCAGCCGTTTCAGCCATTTCTTGCGTTGATCCATAACCCTTACTTCACCAGTTTCTGCGTCACCAGGCCCAGCTGGCTAATTTCGAGCCGCGTCACCACATCGAGCACCTCGATCACCTTTTCATACTGGATCGAGGCATCGGCCTTCAGCACGACCGGCAGGTCCGGTGTCGCCGCCTTGTACTGCGCGAGCCGGGTTTCCAGTTCCTGGATCGAGACCGGGTAGGTATCGAGATAGATCGTGCCGTCCGGGGCAATCGAAATCGCCTTGGTTTTAGGCTTGGATAACGACGGCGTGCTGCTGGCTTTCGGCAGGTTAACCGTGATGCCCTGCACCGTCGCCGTCGTCATGATGATGAAGATCAGCAGCAGCACGTAGGCCACGTCGAGCATCGGCGTGATGTTGATGTCATCGTAGACTTTGCCTTCCTCTCCTACTTTCATGACTGCGTGGCCCTTTGCCGGTCGGCGCTGCGTAACGAGACGATCGCCAGAAACTCGTCGGTGAAGACGTGCATGTCGGCGGTCACGTCCTTGATTCGGGTCAACAAATAGTTGTAGGCGAATAGCGCCGGAATCGCGACCGCAAGCCCCGCGACCGTCGCCAGCAGCGCGCCGGAAATGCCGGGCGCGATTGAATTGATATTGACGTCGCCGGACGCCGCGATTACCGCGAAGGTGATCATGACCCCGAGCACGGTGCCGAGCAGTCCGAGGAAGGGGCCGCCGGAGATCGCTATCGTCAACAGCACCATGTTCTTGTTCAGTTTCTGACCTTCCCTAACGACCGCCGCATCCAGACGGGCGCGCACCACATTCAGCGCTTCCGCGGATAGCACCGCGTTGGCGCCGCCGAAATGGTGGTTCAGTTCCTGTACGCCGGCATGATAGATGTGATAAATCGGCGAACCCTGGAAATGATCGTGTTTGCCGGCGACCGCCGCCAGAAACTCCGATTGTTCGTTATCGCGCTCATCCTCGGTTTCTTCCGCGTCCAGCTGGCCTAGATTGGTGGTAGAAATCGTTCGGTATTGCGCCAGGAAGTCTTCGTTTTCCTTGCGGGCCCGGTTCAGGGTCAGGGTCTTGCCGACCATCACCAAGAGGCTGATCACGAACATCACGCCGCACAACGCGATCACCACCCAGCCGTCGACGGTCAGGCTTTGCAGGATGATCGCGAAGTAATTCAGATCGTCGCCGGAGCCTGAGGATTCGTCCTGGCCGAAATTGAGCACCGCGAAATCGGGGCTCTGGCTGCGGAATTGCAGCTTGATCCAGTCCGCGCTGCGCGCCTGCTTCGCAACCTGCGCCTCATCGACGAGGCCGCTCAGGTTCTGGCCCTGCTCGTTGCCGCCTAAAGAAACGGACGGCGTCATCGCGGCCAGCTGGATCGGCGTCGTGCCGACAGCTTGCCCGTTCAGGTAAAGCTCCAACGCATCCTTTCTGGCGATAACCGCCAGATGCTGCCACTTCGCCGGATCGACGTTCGCCGCGGCGGTCTGCTGGGCGACGCCTCCGCCCTGGTAGCGGGCGATCGCGGAGGTGCCCTGCACGACCAGCTCGATGCGCCCGGCCGCATCCTTCGCTTCAAACAACGTGGCGTTCGTCTGGGCCTGGTCGATCTTGATCCAGGCGCTGAAAGTCAGGCCGCTGTCGGGCGTGATCGCGAGCGCCGGATTCGCATTGACCGTGATGCCGCCCTGACCGTCGAATTTGGCCGCCGCCCCGATGAAACCGGCTGGATCGACGGCCGCCTTCGAGCTGGCCGCATGCAGCGCATAGGCGGTGGCATCCTGCGGCAAGGCCTCGCCTTCCCGAAAATGAAAGACCAGCGCCTGATTCACGTCATAAAGGCCCTGCGCATCGGAGCCGTCCGCCGCAGCCGCGTTGCCGTAATACATCGAGAAACTGTCGGTACTGACGCCGCCGCGAACGACCGGCACCTTGACCCAGACCAGGCCGAGTTCGGTCAAGGCATCGATCTTTTCGACCTGATGCTTCAGCGCGGTCTTGTCGTCCAGCATGAAGCGCACGTCCTTGCCGTTCTCCGCCAGATCGAGAAAAAAGCCGAAATTGCCGGTATGCAGACGCACCAGCAATGGAAAGTCATTCAGGGTTTCCTGAATATCGGCGCCGGTCGCTCCGGCATCGACGCTGAATTGCTTACGCGATTTCCATTCGTCGTTCCACCACGCCTGCGCGCAGAGCGGAATCAGGATAAGAGCCAGTCCCAGGCGGAAACGGCCGATAAGAGATTTGTTCATTGAAAATAAACTCATAAAAATTGAATCCTGGTTAAATATCGTTCCCACGCTACTTCATTGCCTACTGTGAAAGCCTTTCACAGTAGGGTGGATAAGCGAAGCGCATCCACCAATATGCGCCCGCTGGTGGATGCGCTTCGCTTATCCACCCTACGCAGGCAAGTCATGAATCGGAAAGCATTTTTAATCCTAAGTCCCGCAACCCGGCTTGCCGTCGCGGATTTCGCCGACGGTGCAATCGCCATAGCCGACCACATCGGTGCTCAGAATGCTGACGACCGACGTCTGCTTATCTTTTTGCTCGCCGTCGTCCTGCTCGCCGTTGCCCCCGGCGCCGTCGCTTGCCGATTTTGCCGCGCTGGTCGCGGCGCTGTCGGCGCCTGAAGGCACGACAGGCGCCGGCGCCGCGGTCGGTACGCCGACCGTGCCGCCGGAGGCCTGAATGTTCGAGGCGCCGACCACCGCGGTCGCGGCAATCACGATCTGGCCGCCGCTGATGCCGGCTTCGCCCGCGTCGACGATGCCTTGCGGCGCCGCCAAGGTGACCTGGCCGTTGCCGATCGCCTGAATACCGCTGCCGGAAACGATCGGCGGGAAAATCGTGACGATATTGCCTTTCTCGTCGACCAGGGTAACCGGCGGGGGCGCGGCGATCGCCGATTTGGCGCCCTTGCCGGCGTCGATGCTGCCCTTGGACGACCAGACGGTAATGTCGCCGCCTTTCAGGGTGAACACGCGCGACTGGTTGACGTTGAAATCCTGGTCGATCAGCGCGTTCAAATCGCCTTCCTGCTGCACGACGATGCCGAGTTCGTTGGCAGCCTTGCGGATACCCGCCAACTGCCCCGCCAGGCCCACGTCGATCTTGCCGCCGGGGACGGCCATGTTGATGCCGCCACCATCCAGCGTCTTGATTTGGCTGAAGACCAGGCTGAGATCGCCGTCGTAGCTGTCGCCTGGAAACAGCGCCTTGATCGCGTCGAAGCCGCGTTGATAGAGTTCGGCCCGCTCGCCTGCCGGTGCTGCCGCCGCGGCAGCAGCCGACTGCTTGATCTCCTCGAACAGGACCTTTAAAAACGTGTTCAGATGTTCACGTTGACCCTGTTCGTCGAGACCGGCCAGCGCCTGCAGTTCCGCCCGGTATTCGGGGTGCGTTTGATAGCGTTCGATGAAGCCGGCGTAATCGATCACATCGGAGAGCCCGGCCATGACATTGATCGCCGCCCCGTTAGGACTCAGCGCGGGATTCACGATGTTGCCGATCGTCCGAATGCCCGCGGAACTGCCGAGATTGATGTTGCGGCCCGCCAGTACCTGCAATTGGCCGGGCCCGCCGACCTCGATCTTGTTCGGATTGGAGAGCACGACCCCGTCCGAACTGATCTGGGTATTGAACGCAATATCCCGGCCCGCCTGTATCAGCGAAATGTCATCACTCGCCAGATTTTGTCCGGACAGGCTCAGGTTCTTGATGTCCCTGCCGGCGCTGAATTCGGACGCCTTCGGCAGGAAGAAGATCACCTGCGCGCCGGGAGCGAAGGCGATGTCGCCGAGATTGGCCCTGATCACCGGTTTGCCGGCGCTGCCTTGGTGCACCGGCGCCGCGGCATGGATGATGCTCGCGACAGGGCTGAACGGATCGAGCCGCTCCCGCGCCCGGATCAGGCCGTCATGCAGACTGCCTTCCAGCGATCTGACCGGCGTCAGCATGTTAGGCAGTAACGAGACATCGGCATCCGACATGTTGATCGCGACCGTCTCGCCGGCGACCGCAGGCGACCTGACGTTGCGCCCGGCCAAAAGCTCCAGTTGCCCTTTCGCCGACGGGAACAAAGTCATCGATTTGTTGATGCCGATGTCGCCGGACAGCGCGGCCGCCTTGACGCTGCCGGGGTAAACCGAATATTCGAAGCCGGCGCCGGCAGTATTCTGGAAGTTGATGTTTCCCGCGGACGCCAAAAACCGGGCTGCGCTATCCGGGCCGTAGGTGAAGAAGCGGGATTCTCCCCCGACGAGCTGGGTCTGCTTGACCAGGGTCGGATTGTAGACGCCGCCGATGTTGATATCCTGGCGCGCCTGGACGTCGAAGCGGGCATCGCCCAGTTCGAAGACCGCGCCTTGTCCTCCGGCATTGTTCGCGATGCTGCCGCCGGCCTTCAGGGCGGCCGTGCCCTGGCCGGTAAAGAATTCGCCGCCGATGATGTCGTTGCCGGCGGTCAGCGCTAGATCACCCCCGCCGTTGACTGCGATGCCGTTCTTGACCCACTGATTCGGCGTGCTGCTGACCGTGCCGAGCGGCTTGCCGGTGGTCGGAATCATCACCGAAAGATTCCGGATATCGCCGCCGGCTTCGACCTTGACATTGCCGCCGCCGAGCGCGCCGACGTTCTGATTGAAGTTTCGGATGCCCTTCGCGGCAGGGATGCTGCCGGTCTGGCTGCTCCGGTCGCCGCTGATATTGATGCCCCAGAGCGTCGGCGTAGCGTTTTCCGCCAGGTTGCCGCTCCGGACCAGCCAGTCGGTCATCTTTTGCCCGGTGTTCACGCCTTCGATAGTGCCGCCGGCCCGCAGGGTGATGTCGCCGCCCTGGGTCGGGAATTCGGCCTTTTGAAACAGCGTGCCTATCCGCGTTTCGTCCAGATAACCGAAACGGAGCAGTTCGTTCATCAGCTCCGGATCCTGGCGGTTCAGATAATCCGCATCGCTCTCGCCGTCCAGGCGCTGAGGCACTCCGGGAACTTCGCCGCGCAGCAGCTGATTGCGCGTGTACTTGGCGGTCGTGCCGATCGTATAAACGGCCGCGGCCGCCGTCGCATCGGACGAATCGGCGACAAAGCGCAGATCCTTGCCGGAATCTATCCCGATCGAGCCGGTGCCGGTTCTGACCTTGACCTGGGTCTTGACCAAGGTGCTCGAATTCGGCGCCGCGGGACTCTGCGCCAGGTAGGAACTGGCCAGATTGACATTGCCGCCCGCAACCAGGTTATAGCTCCACGATTGCCCCTCTTGCAGCATGTCCTGATAGACCCGGTTGTTTTGGCCCGGAACCGAAGCGACCGCGAAAGCATCGCTCAGCGAGGCATTGATGTTCAGATCGTTGTCGGCTCTCAGGGTCAGAAATCCCGGCAGGGCGGCGTTGCCAACAGCGTCCTCATAACGCCAGTCGATCAAATCCCAGGCATCCGCCAAAGTCAGGTTTTGCCCGCCGCGAATTTCGAGGCCCGGCAACAGATTGATCGCGGCGCCGGAAAAATTCTGGATGGCCGGCGCATGATTCATGAAATCGGCCGTATCGGCCTTCCAGGACGCGATGTTCGCGCCGGTGATTACCGATTGATTGTCGTAAACCCGCGTTGCCTCCAGCACGCTGTGATCGGCACCGGTGATCGAGGTATTGACCGCACTGATGTTGACCGCATTGCCGTCCCTGCCGGTGCGCAAGTGCAGCGCCCCGCCCTGGCCGCCTTCCCCGCCAGACACATCGATCGTGCCGCCCGCGGCGAGATCCAGCAGCCCGCTGCCGGCGTCGTCACGGTGGACCGTATCCAAGGTGACACGGCCGCCGTCGGCGCCTTTCAGGGATGAACTCGCATCGATTCCGGCACCGCTGCCGAGGGTAATGCCGTTTCTGCCGTAGATCGCGACATCGCCGCCCTGACTGCCGCTGACGTCGACCATTCCGTTCAGCGTCACCTTGCCCTGATCCGCCAAGAGATTGAATTGGCGCGCGGCCACGCTATCGCCGGCCGCGAGGGTCACATCGCCGCTACGCTGACGCAGCGACACTTCGCCGGCAATTCCTGCCGCCGCAAGCTTGCCGTTCAGCTCGGAAAAGCCGCCGTCACCGAATGTGTTCACATCCAGACGCAGGCTTCCCTGGCGCTGTTCGGCATTCGCGAGCTCATCCCCCAACGCGCTGACCAGACCGTTCCAGAGAAATTGCCCCTTCGCCGCGCGTACATCGAGTAGACCCGCATCGCCGGCCTGCTTGCCGCCTTTGACCGCGCCGGCGAGATCGATCTCGGCACCGTCGGCCAGAATGATGTTGCCTATACTCGACGCCAGCAGGACGGTTCCCGCCGGCGAGAACTGATCGATCGTGCCGAACGGGATCGTTTGCCCTGCAACATCGATCACCGTTCCTGCATTCAAATTCACGTTTCCACGCAAGGCCTCGAGTTCCAGAATCCCGGAAGGCAGATCGAAGCGTCCCGAGCTGTCTATCGTATTGGCCTTAATCGACCAGCGGGCACCGAGGCCGCCTGGCGCTAGGCCTATCGCGTCCGTGGGCGAAGCCAGCGTGACGTCATGCCCTGTCGCATCGATACGGGTCGTGGCGCCGTTGCCGCCGATAAAATGCCCGGCGTTCAGGGCCAGGTCGCCGTCGACACGCCAGCTGCCCGGCGCCGACAAGGCGCTGTTGCCGGTCACGGGGTCCTGGACTTGTCCCAGGCCCTTGACCGCAGCGGTCGCATTGACAGTCACCTGATGGAAGCCATCGACCGCATAGTTGCCGCTGCCGAGTTCGAATTCGCCGGTATTGAAAACCAAAGTGCCGGAGCCGGTCCCTGCGCGCTCCGAGCTTGAACCGCTATTGAACAGGCGGATGCTGTCGGCGGAGAATTCGGCCGTCGCACCGACATTATTGAAGCCATTGATCGCCGCCGCGCCGATCTTGAGCTCTTTCGCCTGGATGCCGACCGCACCGTAAATATCCAGATCGCTCGCGCTGATCAACTGTAATTCGTCCAGGTTGAACGCAGTGTTCGACAACACCAGGCCCGGCGTATTGACCGGTGCCTCGCCGAGGCTGATACGGCTCGATTTCAATGCCAGGGAACCGCCCTGCATGTCGATATCGCCGTCGAACACGGTATTCCGGGTGGAATCCAATAGCATGGAGCCGCCGGCCGCGAGACGCACGCCTTGTTCGACCACCAACGTGCCGGTGTTCCCGGTCACGGCCTTGTCACGCACGACGTTGACTTGGTCCGAGGAAGACACCCGCAGCAAGGCGCCATCGCTGTTGGCCGGGCCATTTGCCGCCACCTGATTGTCCACCAGCAGATCGAGGCCCGGCTTGCCGGTGCTGCCGGTGCTCTCGATCACCGCGCCGCTGTCCAGTTTAATTTGATCGCGCGCGGCCAGAATCAGCTCCTGCCCGCTCAATTGCGCGTCGCCGGCCACGTTCAGCGTCTCAGTCGACACCTTCACCCGCTGTCCGCTCTTTTCCTTGCTGCGCACGCCGCCCAGCAACAGGCTCGGCGCATTCAGGTTGTTCAGGTCCTCGTCGAACAGGCTGACCGTGCCGGCCGGGCTCGATGCGGCATCCTCGCGACTGCCGACCACCCGGAGGTTATCGGCGCTGATATCCACCTGTCCGCCCAGGCCGTTCAGACCAGGGGCCGCTGCCAATTCGCCGCCCAGCACCAGACTGTTGCGCACGTCGATCGACAGGCTGCCGGCGTCCTTCGGCAGTTGCGGCGCCGCTGTGCCTTCGCCGGCCGCCTTGTCGGCAAAAAACGTATTGGCCGAAAAGTCCTTGAATTCGGACCGGGTCCTGGCGATATCGCCTTGTTCGACCGCAAAACCCTGCCATCTGGCGTCCTGAATGCCGGCGCTCGGATCGCCGTAGCGCCCGGCGACGATGGTCGCCCCGGCGAAGTCCTGCTGAACCTGTCCGGGCTGCAAATCCTTGAATCCCTGCCGTGGGGTGACCAGATAGGCGCCCGGCAACAGTGCGTAATGGGCCGGCAGCAAGGTGTACCAGCCGGCGCTGACGCCGGAGCCTGCGCTCAGATAAACGCTGTCGCCGACGTTCAGGCCCGATCCCTGAAACTCCAAGGGGTCGAAGGGCGTCAAGGCATTGCCGAGCCCCGGCATGATCGCGAATTGCGGCGTAAAGCCGGCGCTGTTCGGATTCAGCACATCGGTGCTGCCGCCGGGTCCCGGGATGAATTCGTAAGCATAGAGATCGCCGCCGCCCGACAAATCGACCTTGGCGCCGTCCTGCATCGCAATGTCTTTCCCCGAAAGTGTCAGCCGTTTTTCCGGCGGCGTGTTGATCAACAAATTGATCGAACCGGTCGCATCCAGAGGATAGAGCCAGTTCAGCCCGCCCGACACCTGGCCGAACGGCACGGCCAAATCGCCGCCCGCGACCGAGGTCAGACTGCCTGGCGCAAGTTCTAGCGTCTTTTCGGCATTCAGCGCCAAGGTGCCGAACGGCGCCTTCAGCGCGCCCGCCTGGATGATGTTCGGCGCATTGACGGTCAATTTTCCGCCGGCCGAAAGCACAGGCGCCGAGGCGCCGCCGCTGCTTTCAATGCGTACGGTATCGTCGCCGCTGCCCCCGACGTTGATCGTGTAATCGGTCAAGGTGGACGGATAAACCTGGCTCGCCGCGATCGTCAAATCGCCGGCCAGATTCAGCACGCCGAGAAAATCCTTGGTATCTTTCAGGCCGCGGATGCCGATAGCGCGAACATCGCCCGCGCTGGCCAGCTTGACCTGGCCGAAACCGTTGAAGCTCAAGCCGCCGACTAGATCGATGCCCTTTGCATTGACGGTGAATTGCCCGCTGCCGCCCACCGCATCCGGCGCCAGTTTGCTCAAAAACAGCCCGTTGCCCAACTGCGTATCCAGGCGGCTTTGCGTGGAGCCCAAGGCCGCGTAAGCGGTGTTCAAGGTTACCTGTCCTCCCTCGGTTTTGAGGCTCGGGGAATCGAGGACGATGCTTCTCGCCGCATCGAGCCGGACATTACCCTTGAACAGGATACTGCCGGTATGGGTATTGCCGGCGACCGCATCGGTCTTGAATGCCAGGTTCGCCGCGCCCGAACGGCTCAGTTGGGTGCTATTCAGCAAGGCGCGGCCGTTGAAGGCGCTATCGATCGCATCGCCCCGCCTGAGACCTGCAGGAATGGACGCCGTTGCCGACTCGCTGATTTCAAGCGCGCGTGGCTTGGTCACCGCCTTATCGTCCGGAAAACCGCCGCCCGGAACCGGAAAATCCGGCTTTTGCCTGAGGCCGCCGTTCAGTTCGACCGCCAGCGTTCCGCCGGGGGCGCCGTTGCCGCCTTGCGCCTTGAACGCGCCGTCCGCCAGGATGCCTTCGCCCGCCTTCAGACTGATCGAGCCGCCTGCGGAGGAAATCGCCTTGGAAACCACCCTGATCTGGGTCCCCCGATCCGGGATTTCCCTGAAATTCAGCGTGCGGGTGGTGCCGGACACATCGATTTCCGAACCGGCGTAGGTCACGATATAACCGCGATTCGCGGTCAACATCACCTGGCCGCCCGCCAATACGTCGCCCATGCGCAGGCCATAGGGATTCAATTCTTCCTTATAGACGCCGCGCGCCGCCAATCGGCTTTCGGGCCCCAGCCAGATGCCCTGAGAGGCGAAGAACCCCGAATCGCCGGCGGACGGAATGTCCAGGGTCAGAAAAATGTTGCCCCCCGGCGCGTCGATCGCGCCGTCGACGAATATCGAGGTATCCGAATGCAACGCTACGGTGCCCTGCATGTCGGTCTTGATCGAGGCACCCTTGCCGATGCTCACTGCTTCATTCCGGTTTTGGCTCGCCAGTTGAGCCAGAGACAGCGTCAGATTCGTCGGGGTGCGCAAGAATTCCGGCAGGGTTACCACCGAACTGACGTTTTTGACCGGGGTTCCGGTAGGCTTCAGGTAAGCGGTGCCCTTCAGCTGCAAATTGCTTTGCAATGGCCGCAGTTGCACGTTATCGGCCACCTTCAGGCCGTTAACATTGGAGGTGATGTGGTAATCGCCGAAGCCGCCCTGCTGAAAAAATTCGGGGTTCAGCACCAGGGGCGTCGCCGTGGAATCCAGACGTCCAGGCACATCGTCGGCGGAACCGATGACCACCTCGTGGGTGCTGATATTCAGTTGGCCGCCGTGATGCAAGGCCCATCCCGCCAGACTGCCGTCCAGCGTCAGGCTTGAAACCTTGCCGCCCGCCTCGTGCGTCTGTGCGAGTAAATCGATCGAGCCGCCTTTGCCGTCCGCCAGCGCGCCGTCGGTCTGCATCCAGGCGCCGCCGCTGACGTCGATCTTGCTGCCCTGATCGAGGCGCAGATCGCCCTGTTCGGTGATCAGCGCGACATGGCCGCCGTCTATCGATACCGGCGCCAATGCCTTGCCGTCGCGGACGCTCAACCAGTCATTGACCCATAAGCCGCTGACGTCGATCGAGGCATGGGATCCCAACGTGATGTCGCTCGGCAGCAATCCCGAAGTACTCAAGGCTATCGGTTTGACCGTCACCTTGCCCGAACGGCTGGAAATCGATCCGAATAGCTCAAACCCGGTCGATGCCAGGCTCAAATCCGCCTGATCGACCATGTCGATATGGGCGTCTTCGTTGATCCGTATCGACCCGTTGGTTTTGATATCGATGTTTCGAACGCCGGCGCTTTTGAACAGGCCTGGGTCAATGTTCAACGCGATAGGTTCCGGCGAGCCGTCGGCAAGGCGCGGCAGCGGATCGTCCTCCCTCAGGGTTGACGCTACCGGATTTTGGCCGAAAACAATGTCCTGCTTTCCGAACAGATTATCGTTATTCAAATCGATGCTCAGCGCACTGCCAGAAGCGCGCTGTTCGGGCGTTCTCTGGTAGGGGCCGTCGACCGTTGTTCCGTCGAGCACGCCGTCCAGCAGCGCTTCATAGGCGCTGATGTTCAATTTGCCGCCCGCCTTGCCTTCGACGTAGCCTTTTTCGTAGCGCTGCGTCAGAGACTCCGCCGGCCAGCGCTGTCTGATCGCCCAGGGCGCATATTTGACCTTATCGCCATTCAGCATGGCTTCGTAATGTCGGTTCGGATCGGCATCGCTAATATCGAAAACCTCGCTGTCCGCCACCAGTTTGGTGGTGCTGATGACACCGTCCCGGTAACTGACCGAGCCGCCGGAAAAATCGAGCACGCTGCCCTGCTTGGCAACGACATCCCCGCTCGACTTCAGATCGATGGTGCCGCCCGAGGTGCTGCGTTCGTCGATATTACGGGCGATGCGGTCCACCGCGCCTTTAATGTCCGCAATCGGCAGACTGGCCTTGGTCAAGGCGCCGGTCTCCGGGTCGTAAGCCATGTCGGCATCGCGCAGATCGACAGAGACCTTCTCGCCGGCCAAAATGCCGTCGCGCTGCAACGGCGAGTCGCGCAACTCGTTCTTGCGCAGTTCCACCTCGACGACATTCCGCTCCATCGCCAGACTGACGTTTTTGACGCCGGAAACGTCCACCTTGCTGCCGGCTTCCAGATAGATCCGGGCATTACCCTTGACCGTGGGATTCGCCGGGTTGTCCACCGCCTGAATCGAGACATTTCCGGATTTCGCCTGGACCAAAGACTGGTCGCGCAGCCTTACCTGGTGTCCTGAGATTTCGATTTTCGAGCGTGGCTGGGCCTGCGCGTCGATCGCGGTCGCGGTTTTATCGGCGTCGAGGTCGACGCGGGTCAGGCTGCCCTTGTCCAGCGTCACGGTCGCCCGGGTGCCGAGACCATCGCCCTGATCGGAAGCCCTGAGCGTGGCTTTGGGCAAGAGCTTGCCGCCAGTCGCCGAGGGGCTCTGGATGCCTTCGCGCGCCAACAGTCTGACGGTGCCGTTCAACTGCACCGAGGTGGTGGCGGAGGCGATGCCTTTCTGGTTGACCGCGAAGCCCAGCAGGCTGACGTTGCCGCGTTCGGCCAGCACCTTGCCGACGTTATTGACTTCCCCGCCTTTATTGACTTCGACCAGCAAACCGCGCACGTCCGAGTCGCCGCCGGCTTCCTGCAGATAAACCTTGTCCTGCGCGCCGGCAAGTATCGTTTGTCCGTCTGGCGTTTCGATCGTGCCGGCGTTGGTCACCGTAGGCGCCGCGATGATCACCCGGCCGCCGGCGCCTTTCGTTTTGATTTGCGCGCCCTGGTCGATGAATACCTGAATTTTGATCTTGTCGCCGTTCTGATCGCGCAGGTATTCACCCTGATCGTTTTTCAGGTAAATTTCGCCGTTGCCCTGCAAGGCGGCGCTATTGTCGATATCGAAAACCTTGGTGATGCCGCGCTGAAACGTTTCGTCGCTGATGCCCAAGGTCGTCGCGACCAGGGAGTTCACGTTGACCTGCGAATCCTTGCCGAAGACGAAACCGTTCTGATTGACCAGATAGACCTGGCCATTGGCTTCGAGCGAGCCCATGATGCGGCTCGGGCTGAGATCATGGATGCGGTTCAGCGCGATCGAGGTCGACCCTGGCTGGTCGAAACGCACGCTGCTGCCGGCGTCGATGTTGAAGCTTTTCCAGTCCAGCGTCGCCTTGTCGGTGATTTGCTTGATGTTCAGGGCATTGCCGGCAATGGCGCCGGTGGCCTGCCCCTGGGTCGCAATATCGATAGGCGTCTGGGTCAACGGCCCGGTGTTCAGAGGCACGGGCAATTCGGCGCGCACGGGCGGCACTTTGGCTCCAAACGCCAAACCGCCGGCGATCAGCATCCGGATCGCCAGCACCAGCGGCTTCAGCCGAAATGCCTGTTCATTGATTCGGTGAGTAGAATAATGCGTCATCATCCAATACCTCAGGTAAGCCGTGGTGCGAGGTTAAAATTCATAAGCAAGGCGAAAATCGATACGCTGATTGCCGACATCGACCGTACCCTGCCGATACAGCGGATAAGCCCAATCCAGCTCGCCGGTAAAATGTCTGAATAGCTGCGCGCGAAGGCCCAGCCCCGCGCCGGCCAGGCGGTAGTAATCGGGGTTGCCTTCCAGCGGCTTCTGAATCCACAGGTAGGCATAATCCATAAAGGCATGCAGGCGCAGATTGTCGACGGCATCCCAGCCTTGCCGTTTAAGCATCGGCGATTGCAATTCCAGCGATAAATTCACGCCGTCATCGCCCAGCTGCTGGGTCTGAAAATAACCGCGCACGCTTTGCTGGCCGCCGGCCGAGAACTGCTCGTTACTGATCAGGGGGCTGTAAGACAACTGCCCCGAGGCCCTGGCGGCGAGGCGGAAATCCCAGAACAAGGCGCGCAGATGTTTCAGATTACCCGTCAAGTAGGCATAATTGGTCGGCGCATCCTGACGCCGGCTTTCGAACTCCATCTGATTATTACCGAGCCCCCGGATAGAAAAATTACCGGCAACGCCGAGGGTGGTGATCGCGCCATCCTGCCGCAAGCTGCCGTCATAGCCGATCTGGAAGGCGGGATAAGTGACCGGGGTCGGCTCCATGTCCTGGCCCTGCAAAGTCACGCCCTGATTGAAATTTTTGTAATCGAAACCCAAGGTCAGGCTTTGGGTAATATTCTCCTGTAGGCCAAATGGCTTGACCAAACGAGCGCCGTAGATGCTGCCGCTGCCGACGACCGTCAATCCGCCCACCGTGGTACCGGTCTGCACATTGGAGCTGATGCCTATCCCGTATAAGGCCAGGCGCGTATCGGCCCAGCCTGTCGGCAGCACATAGGTGCCCGACCAGACTTCGACTTCGTCGTAATTTTCGGGAGAAACCTGATATTGCAGCGAGGCGCTATGGAAGCGCTGCCACAAGTTATCGTAACGCAGCGAGGCGATCAGACGCGTCCGCGTGGTATCTTCCGGATTGCGGCCGTTCACCTCTAGGCTGCCGTGCAACGGCACCTCGTCCTTCACGCGCAATTCGACCTCGGTTTTGCCCGGCGTGGCGCCGGCACGAAAAACCGGCGTCACCTGGCGATCCGGCGCTTCCTGATTCAAGGCGGCCAATTGTTGCTGCACCTCGGGCATGTGGGGAACCTGGCCTGCAGCCAGGGCGGGCACGCCGGATCGAATCTTGCCCAAGGCGTAATAGCGGGAACCGGAAATTTTGAGCCGCTCGACCGTGCCTTCGACCACTTGCAGGCGCACCGAGTCGTTGACCACGTCCTGCTCAGGAATCTCGACGACGACCGTCGGATAGCCGTTTTTCCTGTACACCTCTTCCAGCGTTTGCCGGGCTTTCTCGACATCGTCGATCGATTTTCCGGGCCCGAGAAACGGGTACACAGTTTTTTCGATCAACTGCTGATCCAGCACCGTATTGCCGTCAACCTGCAACATCAACAGATCGAATGCCGGCGCGGCCTCAACGGTTTGGGCGGGCTCGGCATGAACTTCGGTCCCTGCCGGCGAGAATAATGAAAAAACGCTCCATGTCAGCAATGTGCGTCCAATGAATTTATGCATAGATTTCAAATAACCATAATATATGCGTCATATAGCACATTGTGTGCCAACACCTATTTAATTGAAATTTAATGGGTTTTGTAAAAAGCACCCGACTTTTGTGCTGATACAGCAACAGCGACTGCTGATGAGCTGTTGATGAATCAACAGCTCGCTCATGATTTTTGTCTCCTCGCAACGGCTGAATCGGCCGGGAAGATATGAAGCGGCGATGACATCCGGGCCGCAGGGGCGCGGTTCCGGAATGCCATGCTTGAGTGACAAGCTCCGGCCATTGCGGTCGGAGCGATAGAACGAATTACCCCTTTCCTGCATGCCGCCGCGGGGACCGAGGCGGGAAGCCCCGCGGCCTAGCTACACTCCTTCCTGCCGCGACCTTGCATCGCAGCCTTTGCCTTTCATTGAGTCTCTGATGCCGATGCAATCGGCAATGTTGCCGGACATCCCGTCCGGTCTGTGTCAATTGGCATTCGGCTGCTGACACTCCGTCAGCGGCGCGTCCACCGGATTCACCGTCACATTCGCGGTCAGCGTCTTCGTATGAGAGTTCGCGTCGGTAAGGGTTGCGGTGATCGTATACGTTCCCGGCTGTCCATAGAAATGCTCGCCGGTCGCCGAGACAATGCCTTGATTGAGCGTGGTCGGGTTGTCACTTAGGCTATCGCCCCATTCGAATTTAACGGTATAGGGCTGCGTACCGCCTGTAATATCGACCTTCGGTTGAACCGGCGTATTAAAGGCCACGGCCGCTTGCGCCAAAGTCAACGTGCCGTCCAATGCCGGCGCTTGCGGCTCGGAAACAGTAATGTGAAACGTTTGCGCCTTGTTGCCGTTTTCGTTATCGGTCACGGTAACCGTCAAATCGTATTGTCCCGCTACGGCATAGACGTGATTGGCCGATTTGGTGAAGACGCCATTTGCCAACGTCTCCTGCTCGTTCTGACTGCCGTCGCCCCAGTTAAACGCAACCGTGTAAGGGCTCGTGCCGCCGGTGATAGTCTCGGCTTTCGCGGTGACCTGGCCGCCCTTCACGACCGCGTCCGCACTGACGCTCAAGGCGGCATCCAAAGCCGGCACGACCACCTGAATGGTTTCAACCGCACTGGATTTTTGCGTACCGTTCGCGTCGATGACCGTGACTTTCTGGCTAAAATTGCCAGCATTCGGGTACTGATGGCCGACCGATTTCGCGGTCACGCCAGCGCCCAATGGGAACTCTTCGGCAGCCGTGCCGTCACCCCATTCGAACTTGACCTTGTAGGGTCCCTTGCCGCCGGTGATGTTGGAAGCTCCGGCGGTGGCCGTGCCGCCCGTCGTCAACGCTTTTTTATCCAGCGCAAACGCCGCATTCAACGGTTGCACGTCGGCGACCTTCACGATGACCCTGTCGCTCGCCTTGGCGTTATCGTTGTCGGTCACGGTCAACTCGAATTCCAACTGCGCAGCCTGAGCCGGACTGACGAACGAGGCTTGCGCGGTTTTGGTATTGAGCAATTTGATTTTGGGATCGCCAGGTTTTTTCAAGTGCTTCCACTGATATTTGACGATTTGACCTCCGCGCGCGGCATCCGGATCGGTGCTGAGGCTCGCCAGCGTCACGTTTTTGGAATATTCCGCATCGATGTCGAGCCCGGCATTCGCCAGCGGCGCCGCATTCAGCGGCTTGACCGTCAGCACGGTGGTCTTGACCGCACTCAGCCCCTGAGCATCGGTAACCGTCAGCTGGAAAGTGAATTTGGCGGGCTTGGTCTTCTTGGCGGTCTTTTGAGTCGCAGGCGCCGTCAAGCTCGGCTTGGACGTATTAGCGCCATTGACCGTGATGGCCGGCGCACCTTTGGTTTGCGTCCAGGCATAAGTCAGGGCGCCGCCTTCGGGGTCCGCGCTGAGACTGCCGTCCAGCGTGACCGGAGCGCCTTCATCAACCGGCGCAACCTTGACGATACTGGCTTTGGGCTTTTTATTGCCGGCGGCTTCCGCCAAGGGCGAAACCGCCAACGCGAATGCCAACAGCCAAAGTCCGATCGCCAAGCGGCCGCCCCAGCTAAAACCGGGGCTAGAATCGCCATCGAGACGAGCCGACGGCGCATTGTAGAGCGGCGGGAAAACCCGCTCGCCAGCATGAGCATGAAAAAATAACGACATGTTGAATTCCTTATTTCAACTGAATCTGAAGACCACCTGTGGCCTGATCATCGGCAACCGGCACGATTCCGGTTTGAGTCGAACCGGTAGCCGTGCAGTAATGGGTCAAGGGAACCACAGGATTGTCAGGGTTGAATGGGATGGATGCGATAAAGCCTCTCGGATCTTTGGTCGTCGCAAAGATGCCGCTGAGGCCGAACGGCAACTGCGTATTCACGGCCTTGGCGACGGTCGGGCTACCCAAATCGTCGGCAAACGCCTTCAGCAGCGTTTTTTTATCGGTCCACTGCGCATCTCCGGCTTTATCGGTACGATAAAGCACGACGCCCTCTGCCCAATGCGGATAAACCCCCGCCGCAACGTTCTCGATGGTCGGCGCATAACCGTCAATCCGCACATAGCGCCATGGATTCGTGCCGGCATCCTTGTCGCCGCTGTTGACCGCAATACCCCAGATTTTTTGCAAGCCAGGATTCAAGCCGGAAGCATTGGTGCCATTATTCCAGTCTTTCAGCAAATTATTGGTCGCGTTGACGCCGCCTGGAGACTTGACGACCGGCGCCGCAAGGGCTTCATCGCCATTCGGGGTGTTATCTGCCGGCTTGTTGGCGTTTGCGGTGCCCGGATAATTAAGGAACTTGGCATAGGCGACCGCCCCGATCGCCGCACCCTTGTTGCGTCTGCCGACGCCGACTGGCGATTTCCCATCTTCATTATTGAACGGAGCCGCTATACCGGCGTCGGAAGCGACTTGGGTCAGACTGACCGCTTCATGCGTATTCTTATCAACAATCTTAACCTGCTCCCAATTGCTGATTTTGCCGGCCAGAATGGAGGCCACGAAATTCCGGTTCAGATTGGGCAACGAATTGGCATCGTAAGTCCCTATCTTGTCCGCAGTAATAGGCAATGATCCCGCTCTTATTTGCGCCGCCTGCAACACCTTATACAGATCTTCGGTCACCGCGATGCCATAGACCAATCCACCGGTAGAAACCTGAGTAAATCCTGCCGGAACTTGGTTCAGATTGAGCGGCCAATTCGGTTCGGGCGCGCCGGTCGTCAATTCATTGACTTGTTCAGGGTAATTTTCGGTATTGGGTTTCAATAGAATATCCGGGTCCACACCCAAAAATCCGCCATCGGAAACCGCTTTGGTTAAATAAGCGGCGGCATTGGCACCGCTGATGGCTTTTTTCCATTTCTTGCCGCCGGCCGCGCCATCAACTTCCCAATCCGCCTCATTTAACCCAACGATTTTGAGGTGCTCCAATGGCAAGCCTTCGCCGTCATTGGCAAACAGCGGCACCACACCATAGCCTGCGGCCCCGTAGGAACGTTTTTCGAAAATAATCTTCTTGCCGGCCAGGCCGCCGGGCAAATTGGCATTGCCGGTAAAGTAAAACGCCTGCCAGCGCCCGCCGATGCTGGACCCGTTAACATCACTGAAGGTATCCAGAGACCCCGGCGCTGCCAGAGTTTCAGAGACAACCCGAGTAATGGCCTGATCCTGTGCGGCGCCGCCGGACGTATAAACGACCAAATCCGGCGCGCCATCCGTCCACGGCGTCAAGGCGCTGGCGGACTGGGCGCCGCACAGCATGGAAACGGCCAAAGCCAGTTTGTGTGATTTTTTCATAAGGCATACCCTTTCAAATGAAATTAATACGGAAAAATAGATGCAGACCTCGAAAACAAGAGTCAGCTACCCGATTAAGTTCTATGAAATAATCATGCCAATCTATAACGTATTGTTTGTATTAAATATTTATTTGAAATACCTCTACTTACTGTTGCCGTACAGACAGCCTCTGCTGATCCACTGCTGATATGCCAGCAATTTTTCATGGCGCACTGTTCCGGCAAAGCCATCCGCCCTCGACCGAAACCCTATAAAATCAAATGGTTGAATATTTGTGACGGCCTTCACACTTCATCTATCCATTGGCCTGCCGTTATCGCGGAAAGTTAAAGCGATCGCGACGCCCGCTCGTCTCAGAGCCCTGCTCTCAAGATACCGTATTCGAACGCTTATTCCGGCGTCCCTGCTGCTGCTTGGCGAACAGTCATTCAGCAACCCCTGTTTGAGATAGAACAATACGTTCGTCCCTCCATCCGTATTTCTCTTTAGAATCATGCCGTTAAATATTGGCATATAAATTGAATAGCTAACTATAGACAGCAAGATCTGCCCTTAGCCTTTGATTGCAATCCGCGAGTCAATTTTTAAAACCGACCGTTTCCATTGATAGGCAGTATCTGACGTCTAGTGATTTTTGAATTAACCCCACAATCCATAGAGGTGATTTTATGAAAAAGAATATCGCGATGATTTGCGCCTTGTTATTTGCCAGCACCGGCGCGTTTGCCGAGGAACATGCCGCCGAAGCCTTGAAACACGCAGGCCACGCGGTTACCCATGGCCAAGCCGGACATGCGCCGCAATTGGTCGAGCATGCCGAAAAAGCGTTGAAGCATGCACAGTCAGCCGAAAGCGCCGCGAGCGGCGAAGCCAAGACGCATGTCGTTGCCGGCATTAAAGCGTTGGAAGAATCCATCGCCCACGGCAAACAAAACCATGCCGAGGTTGCGACCAAACACGCCGAGGAAGCCGTAACGCATCTGCAAGCAGGTAACAGCTGAGCATGACGGGTTAACCTGTTGATGCGCTTGTCGAGTTAAACCTTCAAAGTCTCCTTCTCCCCACGGGATGGGCTCTCTCCCATCCCGAAGCTTTCAATTCAGCCTCACGCTGCCATAAATCTTGCGGACGGGTTCACTCAACCCGTCCAGCCAAAGCCCCCAATCGGCGATCGATGCCCGCACTCATGCCACCAGCGCTCGGGCCTTCAGGCCCAATTGTCCGCCGCTGCGGCCTTTTAAGGCGGCCTGGATGCCGGCGACGGCCGCCAGGGCGATTTCTTCCGGCGTTTCCGCGCCGATGTCCAGCCCGACCGGGCCGAACACCCTATCCTCGATCGACTCGCCCGCCTCTTGCAGACTACACAGCAAGCGCTCCCGGCGTTGCGCCGGTCCCAAAAGGCCGATGAACGGAATGCGCGACCCGGCGATCGCCGCCAGGAAACGCCGGTCATAGTCGAAATGATGCGTCATCAACACCACCGCGCTAAAGCGGTCCAGGTCCAGGTGGCTATCCAGCGCTTGCGGCAAGACATGCTGCACCGCGTCGGCCCCTGGAAACCGCTCCTTGCCGAGATAGCCGGGCCGGTAATCGGCCACGGTGACGCGCCAGCCCAGCGCCTTCGCGCATTGCACCAGCGGGATCGCATCGGTTCCGGCGCCGAGCACCAAGAGATGCGTCGGCGCTTGCAAAGGATCGTAAAAGGCCTTGACCTCATGGCCGCCGACCGTATGCGCTTCGAGGCGCGGCTTGGGTTGAGCTGCGGTGAATGGCAAAGGCGCGTCCTGCCGATCCGCCGAATCCGGCAGAAACAGGCTCCGGCCGACCGGAAAATCGGGATGCGCGGATTCGATCACGGTCACCAACAGGCCGAAGTCCTGAGCGGCATCGACGGTGGCAATGTGGTTTAACGGACTGAAGTCGTCTGCCGCGCTCAATAATTGCAGAAAGATCCTGACCGCGCCGTTGCAGCCCATCCCCAGCCCCCAGACCGCGTCGGCAGGCGAGCGCATGTCGTAAAACACCGTCTTCGCCTTTCCGGTTTCGAAGACCGGCCGCGCATGCTCGATCAGGTCCTGTTCGAAACAGCCGCCGCCGAGCAGGCCGGTCAATTCGCCGTCCGGGGCGATCAACATTTTCGCACCGGCCTTTTGGTAGGTCGAGCCGAAGGTTTCGATGATGGTCGCCAGCACGAGTTTATCGGCTTGCCGGGACGCCGCCCGGTAAGCGGTCAGCAGATGATGATTTCTGGACATGCTAGCTCCAGCTCAAATCGGTTCTGGACAACGGCAGTTGCCGCACCCGGATTCCGGTGGCCGCGAAGATCGCATTGCAGACGGCCGGCGCCAACGGCGGCAGCGCCGGTTCGCCGAGACCGGTCACCGGATAATCGGTTTTCAGGAAATGCACATCGACCTGAGTCGGCGCATCGCCGATCCTTATCATCGGGTAATCGCCGAAATTGCTCTGCACGATGCGCCCCTTGTCGATATCCAGTTCCTGATACATCAGTGCGCCAAGGCCGTCAATCACCGAACCCTGCACCTGATTTTCCGCGCCGCTGAGGTTCACGATTTGCGCGCCGATGTCGGTCGCTACGACCACGCGATCGACCTTCAGCTTGCCATCCTTCGACACGGTCACCTCAGCCACCTGCGCAATATAGCCGCGATGGCTGAAATGGAAGGCGATGCCCTGCCCCTGGCCGCGCGCATAGGTTTTCTTGCCCCAGTCGGCTTTTTCGGCCACATGCTGCAGCACATGCTTCATCCGGTTCACATCGTAGGGAATGCCCTGCTCGCCGGTGCCTTCCAGAAAACCCTTGTCGCCGAGGATTTCGAGGCGAAACGCCAAGGGGTCGCGGCCGGCCGCATGCGCCAGCTCGTCGATGAAACTGTGGAACACCCAGGCCAGCACATTGCTGCGCGGCGCCCGCCACGGCCCCATCGGGATGCCGCATTCGAGCGGCGTTTGCTCGATCCGGCAGATTTCGACCCAGCGCCCCGGAAACTCGTCGCCGGACAGATTGGCGCCGCTGCCCACTTCGAGCTTCGGCTGGCCGTCCTTGAACACGATGTGCTCAAAGGTCACGAAATGGTCATGCCAGGCGATCAGCCGACCGTTGGTATCCACCCCGCCGCGCAAGAAGTGAAAACCGCCGGCGCGGTACTGGTCGTGTTGCAGGTCGTCTTCACGCGTCCAGGTCAGCTTGACCGGCGCCGCGACCTTCTGGGCGATCGCCACCGCCTCGATCAGATAGTCGGGTATCAGCCGCCGGCCGAAACCGCCGCCGCTGCGGGTGATGTGCAGGGTGATCTTTTCCTTCGGGATGCCGAGCGTTTCGGTCACGATCTTTTGCCCGGCCTCGGGGTTCTGGGTCGGCGCCCAGATTTCGACGGCGCCGTCCTTGTACCAGGCGGTGGCGTTCTGCGGCTCGATGCTCGCATGCGAGATGAATGGGTAGCGGTAGGCTGCCTCGACCGTTTTCTCGGCTTTCTCCAGCGCGGTTGCCACGTTGCCGTCATTGCGCAGCACCTCGCTGCCCGGCTGTTTCGCCAAGGCATCGGCCTTGGCCGCGAAGCCCTTCCAGCTTTCCGCCGCGGTCTTGCCTTCGTCCCAGACGACCTTCAGGTGTTTCCGCGCACTGAAGGCGGCCCAGGTCGAATCGGCGACGATCGCGACGCCGGGCCGCAGGCCTTTCAGGTTACTGGTTCCCTCGATCACGAACGCATCGCGCACGCCGGGCAAGGCCTTGACTTCGTCGAGGTTCGCGCTGACCACCTTGCCGGCGAAAACCGGCGACTTGACGTAGGTCGCATAGAGCAAACCGGGCAGGCTCACGTCGATGCCGAACAAGGGCTTTCCGGTCACTATGCCGGGATTGTCGACCCCGCCGATACGCGTGCCCAGCAGTTTAAAATCGCGCGGGTCCTTCAGGCGCACATCACTGGCTGCCGGCACCGGCAAGCTCGCGGCCTTGGCGGCCAGTTTGCCGTAACTCAGATGGCGCCCGGTGGCCGGATGATGCACGGCGCTGTCCTTGGCCAGCAGTTGATCGACCGGCACCTTCCAGGTCAATGCAGCGGCCTGGATCAGCATCGTGCGCGCGGTGGCGCCGAGACGATGGAATTCTTCGTAGTTGGTCGGCGTCGAGCGCGAACCGCCGGCGCTTTGGCTGCCGTAGATCGGGTCGAGATCGCCCTGCACGATCACCACGTCCTTCCAGTCCACTTCCAGTTCCTCGGCGATCACCATCGGCAGCGAGGTCTTGATGCCCTGCCCGATCTCCGGCTGCTTGCTGACCAGCGTGACCGTGCCGTTCGGCGCGATACGGATAAACGCATTGGGCTTGAATTCCGCCAAGGCCTGTGCCTTGGATGGCTTGGCGACCCGTTTCGCGGCGCTATCCGCCGTATTGACATAAAACCCCAGCACCAGGCCGCCTCCGGCCAACGCGGAGGTGCGCAGAAAGTCGCGGCGGGATGGATTCTTCGGCGCATTCGAGCTCATGCGTTCCTCCCGGCGGCGATTTCGGCGGCGCGGTGAATGCCCGCGCGAATCCTGAGATAAGTCCCGCAGCGGCACAGGTTGCCTTCCAACGCCGCATCGATTTCCTGATCGGATGGCTGCGGCGATTTTTTCAGCAGCGCCACCGCGGTCATGATCTGGCCGGCCTGACAGTAGCCGCACTGCGGCACGTCGAGTTCCTGCCAGGCTTGTTGCAGGGGATGGTCGCCGTGCTTGGACAAGCCTTCGATCGTGGTGATCTTGCTTTTCCCGACGCTCGAAACCGGCGTCTGGCAGGCCCGTGTCGGCACCCCGTCCAGATGCACGGTGCAGGCCCCGCACTGGCCGATGCCGCAACCGAATTTGGTGCCGACCAGATGCAGATGATCCCGCAAGATCCACAACAGCGGCGTGTCGTCGGCGACGTCTATCGTTTTCGGTACGTTGTTTACGTTGAGTGTGTATTGACTCATGATGCGATATTTCTCCTGAGGCGAAAATTCCTGGCTCGTTTTGTGTCTGACATGCTTTTTATGCCCGACTTTTTGATGGTTTGAGCTGTCAATGGTTTTTGGATTCGGTTGTTGATGATGTTTTCGGATGGAAATGTAGAACAACGCGACCAACGGTCGGCGCTTTACGACTGCATGGATGCAGGAGTTAGAGCAATGCAGGAGCAATTGCCGAGTCGAATTAGTTGCCGAACATGACTTATGAACTTTCGGAAAGTTATGCAGAATTTGTACCGGATAGCGTTGGTACCGGTAAAACCGATTGATTCGGCTAATCGAGGAGCAAAAAAGCGCTGTCCATCTCGGCAAGCTGTTGACTTACAAACATCGCCTGTTCACCGACTGTTGATTTTTGAACAATCTCATCAGCACAGAATCCATTTATCTAGGCCGCACCCACTACTTCCAATAGCATAGCCCGGGTGAAACGCAGTGGAATCCGGTATATCAAAGCCAGAATGCCCCCGGATTCCGCTATGCCGCATCCAGGCTACTTGCTAACCCATCACAATAGTGCAGAGACTGGATCACTCAACGGCGTTATTTTTGCATGTATTGAGAGATTGCATGCGAGCATAGATTTGTAGACGCGACAACCCTGTATCCTGTTTTTAGCTTGAATTCTCAATTGAAGGAGTCAAACCATGAGTACCAATAATTCCCGTCGCGATTTTCTGAGCATCGCCACAGCAGGAGCGGCATTGGCGCTGCTGGAACCGGAACAGGCTCTGGCAGCCTCCGAAACGAAATCAGCCCTCGTTACGACCTTGCCGGATGCGTTCAGCACGAAACATGCAGCCAAACCCTTGAGCTTCGACCCTGCCAAACTGGACGGCCTATCCGAGAAGCTGATCCGCTCGCATTGGGAAAACAATTACGGCGGCTCGGTCAAGGCTCTGAATGCGGTCAAGAAAAAACTGGCGTCCTTCCGTGAAGATGCGGACCTTCCGGCTTTCGTTTACAACGATTTGAAACGAGAACATTTACTGCGCACCGGTTCGGTAGTGTTACACGAGCTGTATTTCAGCAATTTGGGAAGCACCGCAAAGCCGGAAGCTGCCTTACGCAATTTGATCGGCTCGGCCTTCGGCTCCTTCGAGACCTGGGAAAAAGAATTCAGACGCATCGGCGCCGGGCTCAGCGGCGGCTCCGGCTGGGTCACGCTAGGCCTGAATCTGCACACCGGTCTGCTCGAAAATTACTGGCAGTGGGATCATCTGCACGCACCCGCAGCGACCATGCCGATTCTGGTGCTGGATATGTACGAACATTCGTACCAAATGGACTACGGCGCCGCGGCGCCGGCTTACCTGGATGCCTTCTTCCGCAACATCCATTGGGAATCGGTCGCCTCCCGCCTGAATACCGCCTTGAAATTACTGGCGCTTGCCCGGCAATCAACGTAGATACTGTTGGTTTACGGACACCTTCTGTATCCCGCCTGCTGATTTTTCAACAAGACCGCTCTTTCGATTAGCCCTCCCCTGCGCCAAATAACGGCCAAACGGCAGGCAATAAGCCGTAACCCCCAGCTTGGTATGTAATTTGCGTATATAAAGCACAAGCTTTTTCAACTCAGGCTCAATCACAACGGATCGTTCAAGCCCCTCTTCATGTGGATCGTTCAAATTGCCCTCCGCCGCCCCTATACCTTCGTGGTGGCGGCCCTGCTCATTCTTTTGTCCTCGCCTTATATCTTGCGCAAGATGCCTACCGATATTTTTCCGGCTATCGACATTCCGGTCGTCGCGATGCTGTGGCAATACAACGGCATGCCCGCAAAGGAGATCGCCGACCGGCTGACCGGTTCGGTCGAGCGCTCGATGAGCCTGATCGACGGCATCGAGCACAGCGAGTCGCTGTCTTACGCCGGCGCGGCGGTGATCAAGGTGTTCTTCCATCCGGACACCGACATCCGTACCGCGATCGCGCAGGTGATGTCCAGCAGCAACTCGGTCTATCGCTCGCTGCCGACCAATGTCGCGCCGCCGCAGGTGATCCAGTATTCGGCCTCCGACCTGCCGCTGGTGCAGCTCGGCATCTCCAGCAGCACGGTGCCGGAAACGGAGGTGAACGACCTGACCAACAACATCGTCCGCACTGAGCTGCAATCCAAGCGCGGCGTCGCGGTGACCAATCCGTTCGGCTCGAAGAGCCGGCAGATCACCGTCGATACAGACGTGCCGGCCCTGCTGGCCCGCGGCCTGACGCCGACCGACCTGTCGGATGCGCTGGCCGAACAAAACCTGATCCTGCCGACCGGCACGATCAAGATCGGCTCGACCGAATACGACGTCACGCTGAACGGCGCGATCGCGGCGATTCCACGCCTCGGCGAGCTGCCGGTGCGCACCGATCACGGCGCGACGACCCTGATCCGCGATGTCGCGATCGTCCGCGACGGCCCCGCGCCGACCACGACGATCGCCCGCCAGAACGGCGAGCGCGGCATACTCAATTCTGTCTTCAAGATCGGCAATGTTTCCACGCTGGATGTGGTCGAGCACGTCCGGCAAGCGATTCCGAAAATGCTGGCGCTGATGCCGGAAGGCATCAACATGCGGCTGATGTTCGACCAGTCGCTGTTCGTGAAGGCGGCGATCGGCAACGTGCTGCACGAGGCGCTGATCGCGGCCGCCCTGACCGCCGCGATGCTGCTCCTGTTTCTCGGCAACTGGCGCACCACCTGCATCATCGCGGTATCGATTCCGCTGGCGATCATGGTCTCGCTGATCATGCTGTATCTGATCGGCGAAACGATCAATCTAATGACGATGGGCGGCCTGGCGCTGGCGGTCGGCATCCTGGTCGATGACGCCACCGTCGAGATCGAGAACATCGAGCGGCAGATGCTGCTGGGCAAGAATCCGCAGCAAGCGATTCTGGACGGCGCCGCCGAAATCGCGATGCCGGCCTTCGTCTCGACCCTGTGCATCTGCATCGTGTTCGTGCCGATGTTCTTCCTGACCGGCGTCGCCCGCAGCCTGTTCGTGCCGATGGCCGAAGCGGTGGTGTTCGCGATGCTGGCTTCCTATATCCTGTCGCGCACGCTGGTGCCGACCCTGGTGATGTATGTGATGGCCGGTCATCACGGCCGCCTGGACGCGCCGCCGGGCAATGCGCTGGCGCGCGTTTTCAAGAGTCTGCACCATGCCTTCGAGCACGGTTTCGAAGCCTTCCGCGGCCATTACGTGGTGCTGGCCAGCCATCTGATGAACCATAGGCGGCGTTACGGCACGGCGATCCTGGGCTTCTGCCTGTTATCGCTGGGCCTTACGCCGCTATTGGGCCGGGACCTGTTTCCGGCGGTAGATGCCGGCCAGATCAGGCTGCACGTGCGCGCAGCATCGGGCACCCGGATCGAGGAAATGCCGCAGCAAATCGACGCGGTGGAGGCCTTTATCCGCAAAAGCATTCCGAGCCAGGAACTCAGCGACATGCTGGACATCATCGGCGGCCCGTACAGTACCCGCAACACATTGTTCGGCAACTCCGGCACGGTCGAGACCGCCGACACCGAGATCATGATTTCGCTGACGCCGGGCCGGCATGCGCCGAGCGCCGGCTACATCAAGGCCCTGCGCGCCGAATTGCCGCGCCGCTTCCCTGCCCTGGAATTCTTCTTCCAGCCGGCCGATCAGGTCAGCCAAACGCTGAATTTCGGCGTGCCGGCGCCGATCGACGTGCAGTTCATCGGCGGCAAGCCCGACGAGGTGATAGCGCAGGTGCGGGCTTTCCAAAACCGGCTGCGCCAAATCCCCGGCATCGTCGATGCGCATATTTACCAGCGCATGAACCGCCCAGCCCTCGATTTGGAAATGAATCGCCAGCAACTGCAACAGCTCGGCCTGTCGGCGCGGGACGTGGCGCAAAACCTGCTATTGACCCTGAGCGGCAGCATGCAGACCGCGCCCTCCTACTGGCTGAATCCGGCCAACGGCAACACCGTCAATATCGGCGTGATGGGCAATCCTTTGACGCTGGACAGCCTGGACGCTCTGCTGCGGACGCCGGTCGGCGGCGGCAGCGACGGCCAGCCGCAACTGCTCGGCAATCTGGTCAAACTGAAACGCTCGCAACTGCCGGCCATGGTGACCCATTACAACTCGAACAATGTCTTCAATATCTACGCCAGCGTCGAGGGACGCGACCTCGGCTCGATCAGCAACGACATCGATAAACTGATCGAAGAAAGCCGGACTGCCCTGCCCCGCGGCGTCGAATTGACGGTGCGCGGCCAGATCGAAACGCTGAACGGCTCCTTCATCGGCCTGGCCTCAGGGCTCGCGGTCGCGATCGTGCTGCTGTATCTGTTGCTGGTCGTTAACTTCCAGTCCTGGCTCGACCCGCTGATCATCATCAGCGCCTTGCCGGCCGCCTTGGCCGGCATCGCCTGGACCCTGTACCTGACCGGCACGACGCTCAGCATACCGGCACTGACCGGCAGCATCATGGCGATGGGGGTAGTGACCGCCAACAGCATCCTGCTGGTGTCGTTCGCCCGCAGCCGGCTGAGCGCCGGAGTGCCGCCGACGACGGCCGCCCTGGAAGCCGCCGCGACCCGGCTGCGGCCGGTGCTGATGACCGCCTTCGCGATGATCGTCGGCATGCTGCCGATGGCTATCGGATGGGGCGAAGGCGCCGAGCAGAACGCGCCTTTAGGCCGCGCGGTGATCGGCGGCCTGACCTTCGCGACCGCCTCTACGCTGCTGTTCGTGCCGATCGTATTCGTCGCGATGCATCAATGGCTGCAACCTGTCCATCCTCACCGAATGCCCATTTAACAGGATAAAACCTTATGTCTAGCCAAATTTCGCCCGCATTCGCCCTGCCGCCCACGACCCATCCCCGGCGCACCCTGACCATCGCCGGCAAAGCCGGATCGGCCCTCCTGTTGCTGCTGCTCGGCGCCGGCGTCTGGCGCTATGCGGTGAATCAGAGCGAGGCGGAAAGCCTGGCTCAACGCACCGCCGACAGCCTGCAACGCAGCGTGATCGCGGTGCATCCGCGGCCTGGGGAGGCCTCGCGCAAACTAGTGTTGCCGGCCAGCCTGAAGGGCTATACCGAAACCCAGGTTTTCGCGCGCACCAACGGCTACCTGAAAGCCTGGCACAAGAACATCGGCGATACGGTCAAAAAGGGCGATCTGCTGGCCGAGATCGACGTACCGGAACTGGAACACGAACTGGCGCAGGGCCGAGCCGCGCAGGCTCAGGTCAAGGCCCGCCTGGAGCTGACGCGCTCGACATGGGAGCGCTGGCGGCAGTTGAGCGAGACCGACGGCGCGCCGAAGCAGGAGGTCGACGAAAAACGCGCCGCTTTCTTGCAGGCGGAAGCCGACCTGGCCGCCGCCGGGGCGAATGTCAGACGCCTGGAAAACATCGAAAACTACCGCCGCGTGATCGCGCCGTTCGACGGCGTGATTACCCGCCGCGCGGTCGATGTCGGCAGCCTGATCGGCGCCGGCACCCAGGAGCTGTTCGCGCTAACCCAGACCGACCCGCTGCGCCTGAGCGTCTGGGTGCCGCAGGCCTATGCCGACGACATCGAGGCAGGCCAGACCGCGTCGGTGCGTCCGCTCGGAACGCAGGGCCAGGCCATCAGCGCCCGCATCGACCATGTCGCAGGCGCTCTCGATCCCGTCACGCGCTCCCGGCAAGCCGAGATCAGCCTGCCGAATCACGACAGCCAATTACTGCCGGGCGCCTATGTCGAAATCGCGATCGACATCGCGCAGAAGGCAAGCCCGCTGCTGGTGCCGGCCAATGCGCTGGTGATGGACAAGGACGGCACGCACGCGGTGATCGTCGATGGCCAAGGCCGGATCGACCTGCGCCCGGTAAAAATAGGCCGCGATTTCGGCCGCGAGGTCGAGATTCTGGAAGGCATCGCCGCGAACGACGTGTTGGTCGCGAGCCCTTCGGATCTATTGACCCAGGGCGAGACGGTCAGCGTCGTGGAGGCCGAGGGCAAGGCGAGCGAGAAGCTGGCGGCTAAATCATAGAGACCTGTCAGGTCTTCATCCGGAAAATCATCTCCTCTTCATACGAGCGCAACAACAATAAATTTGCTTTACACCCGGAGGCTTTGTGCGTTATTTCATACAGGTCACTTTATTCTGGTTCCCACGTGCCACGTGGGAACCCAGGGCGGACGCGCCGGCGTCCCGTCTCGCGACGCTGGCGCGTCTTGACTGCATTTCCACGCGGCGCATGGGAACGAGATAAATAGTTTTTTCAAGATTATCACCTAACAAAAAACTCCTCAGGAAAGCTGCTACAATGCGGTTTTATTTTTTCATATTTCCCTGCCGCACTCGTTTAGCTCTAAGTTAGGAAAAAAAACATGAAGATTTATCGCCACGGCACTTATTCATTTCATGGAATAAACAGCATTAATCTAGAGAAAGTTGACGTTTCTTGGAACGAAAAGGAATCAACAATCGAAGTTAAATCGAATGGAGTTCGAGATTTCACTACTGACTCAACCCATAACTATCGAATCAGCATTCCGCTTGCCATCCTTGCAAAAATTATCAAGTCGCTCGGTAACGATGGCGTAACCATCTCAGCAACTGAAATCGAACAAGCATTGGACGGCGAACTGAAAGCACTCAATCGAATTGTTGTTGCCGCTTCCGGGTTAGCACGAACCGCTGAAAACAATACTTAATATAAGATTTAAAAGAGAGAAAATACACGTAAATCTATATAATTTCTTGTTAGGGTACAGATGAAATATATGAAGCACATTTTTGTATTCACAGTTTGTTTTCTACTTGCTGGATGCTCCTCGCTAAATCAGCCTAATTCATTTTATCTCGCTTCGTCACCTCAACCAAGCGGTTGTACTAAGCCAGAGTGTAAGGAACTCGATCTATTTGAAGCACAGGGATATGCGCAAGCTCGTGAAGGAAAAATCTCCTGGGTGAACTTTGTTAATCAGTTCTATGCGCTGAGAGATCACTTGTTTCCTACAGCGCAGGATAGCCCGTCCATACGCGAGTACAAAGCCTTCCAGATGCTCCTTGCTGAGCAAAGGGATGCCAAGAAAATCTCTGAGGCAGAATGGACGTACTCGATGGAAAAGAAGCTCGGTGAATTAAATGCACGTGACCAGATCATTCAAAACATGCAGCAATCTCCAGATCAGATCATTCTAAACTCACAGCAATCTCCACAGCCGCCTGCCTCGCAAAACTGTGTCACTCAGAAGGTTGGTCTACCTCCATTCGAGAGTTATCAGACTCAATGCCACTGATGGCTTCTAAGCTATTATGGTCAGCGCATTAGGCCTAGCCTTGTATGTCGGGCAACAACTTTATCGTTGCACGACATACGGGTATTGAATAAGCAAACAGCGTGCTCAGGCCATTATCGTTGCAATATGCAGCCATCAAAATCTAAGGCACAAAAAATGATTATCGGATACACAAAACTGCTTCTACAGCAACAATCGTACAACAGTCTCTGCTGACAATTCATCAATAACGCTCGCTCGCCAGCTTGCCGCAATGACCTTTTAATCCGCCCTGACAGGTATTGCGACAACAAACGCCTATTGGTACGCCTCTTGCTGGACATGAGGTCTCGTTCTAAATCTTTCCTTTAATCCAACAGGAGATTCCATGTCCAAATCATTTCACGCGGTTGCCGCTCTGGCTACGGCACTGGCTGCGGCCGGCTGCGGCACGCAGCAGAGCCAACACCTCGATCTGGCCAGCGCCGCCGCCGGCTCCGATGCCATCAACTCGATCGAATTTTCCGGCACCGGCCGCTGGTATCAATTCGGCCAGGCGCCGAATCCGGGTTTGCCGTGGCCGCCGTTCGAGGTCCAGAACTACAGCGCCGACATCGATTATCAGACCGCCAGCGCGAAGGTAGAGATCAGCCGCAAACAAATCATCGAACCCGGCCGCCAGCGTCCGGCTCCGACCCTGCAAAAGATCGATCAATACATCAGCGGCGCGACCGCCTGGAATGTGACGCCACCCGCCGCGAACGCGCCCAATCCGGCGCCGACCATCACCGCGCAACCGGCCGCCGTTGAAGAGCGCGCCGCCGAAATCTGGGCCAGCCCACAAGGCTTTTTCAAAGCGGCGCTGCAAAACCACTCCCAACAACAGGCCGTCAACGGCGGCACCGAGGTCGCGTTCACTTCCGGCGGAAAATACCGCTATGTGGGTTTTATCAACGGCAAGCACCAACTGGAGAAGGTGCAAACCTGGATAGACAATCCGGTACTCGGCGATACGCTGGTCGAGACCCGTTACAGCCATTACAAGGATTTCGGCGGCATCCAGTTTCCGGGCCACATCTCCCGTAGTCAGGGAGGCCACCCCGTGCTGGACATCGACGTGGCGGAAGTCAAGGTTAATCCGGCCGTCACTATCGCAATCCCTCAGGAAGCCGCCAAGGCCCCTGCCGTCAAGGTCGCCGTGAACAAGCTCGCGGACGGCGTGTACTACCTGACCGGAGGTACACACCACAGCGTCGCGATCGACCAGAAAGACCACATCGTGCTGGTCGAAGCGCCGCAGAACGAGGAGCGCTCGCTGGCGCTGATCGCCAAATTGCAGGAAGTGATTCCGAACAAACCGATCAAATACCTGATCAATACCCATGCCCATTTCGACCATTCCGGGGGCCTGCGCACCTTCGTGGATGCCGGCGCGACGATCGTGACGCCACAGCCGAATCAGGCTTATTACGAAACGGTCTGGGCGGCGCCGCATACGCTGAATCCGGATCGCCTGGCGAGATCGAACAAGCCGGCCCGATTCGAAAGCTTTAACGACAAGCACGTGCTTTCGGACGGGAAGCGCACCATCGAGATTCATGCGTTAGCCGGCAACAGCCATAACGATGCTTTCGCGGCGGTCTATCTGCCTAAGGAAAAAATCCTGATCGAGGCCGACGCCTACACCCCGACCGCGGCGAATGCCCCCTTGCCGCCATCGCCGAATCCGTACTCGGTCAACCTGTTCGACAACATCCGCAACTTGAACCTGGATGTCGAACGGATCGCCGCCCTGCACGGACCGCGCATCGCCACGCTGGCCAATTTGCGCGCCGCTATCGGCCTGCAAACCAGCTCCAGATAGGAGAGCGCGACAGGGTTTGCAACCCCGTCGCTTACGTTTCGTGCCTTGAGCGATGGCATAAGGATATGAAGCGTAACAGTGGGCACATGCTTTTCGTGCCCACGCGGAACGGGTTTGCGATGCTAAATGGTGGGCAGAAAAGCGCTGCCCACCCTACATTCTAACCACTCTTTTTCGCAAACTGTTGCTCAGACAACATCCTTCCGACAGCCGCTGCTGCCCCGACAGCAGCATTTCGCATGCAATTTGCACAAAAATCAATCAAAAACAAAAGTTTAATAGATGGCACGAAGCCTGCTTAGTCAAAAGCATATTTGAATTTTAAATTTCAATTAACTGGCTCAAGTTCTATTACTCTATTCAACCCGCATGACTGATCTGAAAAAAAAATCGGAGCGCACGCGCAACCGACTCTTGACCGCCGCCTGCCGCATCTTTGCCGAGAAAGGCTTCCAGGAGGCGACGATCGCGGAAATCTGCGAACAGGCCCAAACCAACATCGCTTCGGTTAACTACCACTTCCGCGACAAGGAAACCCTGTATCTGGAATCCTGGCGTTTCGCCTTCACCCACGAATTGACGCAGCATCCACCCGACGGCGGCATCGCCGGCGATGCCGCGCCTGAACAACGCCTGGCCGGACGGATACATTCGCTGATTGAACGCGTCGCCGATCACAACGGCTATTCGTTCGCGATCATGCATAAGGAAATGGCCCGCCCGACGCGTTTGCTCGCTGACATTCTGGAAAAGGAAATCGATCCGCAGCGCAGGCAGCTGTTCGGCCTCCTGCGGGAGTGTCTGGGCCATGCCGCCGACGACCGTCATTTGCAGTATTGCCATGACAGCATCATGGGCCAGTGCTTCCAATTATTGCGTTTGAAACAAATCCAGCACGTTCGCCCCCAACCTGATCCCCCTGCCGATTTGAGCGACATCAAGGCCTATGCCGACCATGTCGTGCAATTTTCACTGGCCGGCATCGAAGCCATTCGCACCCACACTCACAACTAACCGATGCCTATGAACACCCTCGTTGAGCCGCTGTTATCGCCGCCCGGCAGCTGCTTGCGGCGTTTTATTTTTCCCGCCACCCTGTTGACGATCGCGCTGACGGCCGCCGGCTTTTATGCAGGGCACAGCGCGGAGAGCAAGGCGGCCACACCCGAAAATGGCACCGGCAAGCCAAAGCGCGGCGACGGCGGCGTGCCGGCGGTGGCGGTCGAGACCGTAACGCAAGCCGATTTTCCGGTGTATCTGAACGGTTTGGGTACGGTGACGGCCTTGCGCACGGTCACGGTCAGACCGCGGGTCGACGGCGAACTGGTGCGCGTCGTCTTTAGCGAAGGCCAGATGGTCAAGCAAGGCGATCTGCTGGCTGAAATCGATCCGCGTCCATTTCAGGTACAGTTACAGCAGGCTGAAGGCCAGTTGCTGCGCGATGAAGCGTTGCTGAAAAACGCCGAACTCGATCACGCGCGCTACCAGACGCTCCTGGCTCAGGACTCGATTGCCGCCCAGCAGGTGATGGCCCAGGAAACCCAGGTCAAACAATACCGCGGCAGCGTCGAGATGGACAAGGCCCAGGTCAACAATGCCAAGTTGCAGCTCAGTTACGCAAGACTGACCGCTCCGATCGCCGGGCGAGTGGGCCTCCGGCAGATCGATCAGGGTAATCTGGTCAGGGCCGGCGATGTGAACGGTCTGGTGGTGATTACGCAGCTACAGCCGATCAATGTGGTATTCACGCTGCCGGAAGACAAAGTGCAATCGCTAATTCAGCGTCGGTCTTCCAACCAACCGATCCCTGTCGAAGCCTATGACCGTGCCGGCAAGGCCCGGCTTGCCGTCGGCAAATTGCTGGCGATCGACAATCAGATCGACCCTGGCACCGGCACCCTGAAGCTGAAGGCGCAATTCGACAATAGCGAAGGCACCCTGTTCGCCAATCAGTTCGTGAACGTCAAAATGCTGCTGGATACCCTGCATGACGCGACTCAGGTGTCCAGCGCCGCGATTCAATACGATAGCCAAGGCGCTTTCGTCTATGTGGTCGGCCCGGATGCCGGCGTGCAGCAACGCCGCGTCAGTTTGGGGCCGAGCGAAGCCGACAAGGTCGCGGTGCTCGGTAATCTGAAAGCCGATGAAGCGGTCGTGGTGCAAGGCTTCGATCGCCTCCGCGACGGCGGCAAGGCCGACATCGCCGAAAGGGACGGCCAGGCGGTCGCCGTTAGTCAAGCTTCGCCATTGAAGCCGCAAGCACAGCCCGGTAAACGCGAGAAACGCAGCTGACTATGAATCATTCAGGCCAGGGTTCGCCCACCTTCAATCCCTCGCGGCCCTTCATCCTGCGCCCGGTGGCGACCTCGTTGCTGATGGTCGCGATGCTGCTGCTCGGCATCCTCGCCTACCGGCTGTTGCCGGTTTCGGCCCTGCCGCAAGTCGATTATCCGACCATGCAGGTCGTGACCCTGTATCCCGGCGCCAGTCCGGAAGTGATGACGTCGATCGTCACCGCTCCCCTGGAGCGCCAGTTCGGGCAGATGCCTGGCCTCACGCAAATGTCCTCGACCAGTTCCGGCGGTGCCTCGGTGATTACCTTGCAGTTCGCGCTCGAACTGGACCTGGACATTGCCGAGCAGACCGTGCAGGCGGCGATCAATGCCGCGGCGACCTTTCTGCCGGACGACTTGCCGCAGCCGCCGATCTACAGCAAGGTCAATCCGGCCGACACGCCGATCGTGACCTTGGCTGTCAGCTCGAAGACCCTGCCCTTGTTCAAGGTTCAGGATCTGGTCGATACCCGGATCGCGCAGAAGCTCTCACAGTTGCCCGGCGTCGGCATGGTCAGCCTCAGCGGCGGCCAGCGCCCGGCCGTGCGCATCCAGGCCAACCATCAGGCGCTGGCCGCTTACGGCATCAGCCTGGAAGACCTGCGCAGCGCAATTGCGGCGACCAACGTGAATCAGCCTAAAGGCATGTTCAACGGCCCGCTGCGCTCGGCGATCATCGACAGCAATGATCAATTGCGCTCGGCCGCCGAATACCGCGAACTGGTGGTGGCCTACCGCAACGGCGCGCCGGTGCATCTGGCCGAGGTCGCCCATGTGATCGACGATGCCGAGAATACACGGCTGGCAGCCTGGGCCAATACCACGTCGGCGGTGATCGTGAACATCCAGCGCCAGCCGGGCGCCAACGTGATCGAAGTCGTCGAACGCATCAAGGCATTGCTACCGCAATTGCAGGCGGCGTTGCCGCTGAATGTCGAAGTATTGCCGCTCACCGACCGCACGGTCACGATCCGCGCCTCGGTACATGACGTGCAGTTCGAGTTGCTGATGGCGATTGCCTTGGTCGTGATGGTGATCTTCCTGTTCCTGCGCAACGTTCCGGCCACCTTCATCCCCGGAGTCGCCGTGCCGTTGTCTTTGGTGGGTACCTTTGCGGTCATGTATCTGGCCGATTTCAGCATCAACAACCTGACCCTGATGGCGCTGACCATCGCCACAGGCTTCGTGGTCGACGACGCGATCGTCGTGATCGAGAACATTTCCCGCTATATCGAGCGCGGCGAATCGCCGATGAAAGCCGTGCTGAAAGGGTCGGAGCAGATCGGCTTTACGATCATCTCGCTGACCTTTTCCCTGGTCGCGGTATTGATACCGCTGCTGTTCATGGGCGACGTGGTCGGCCGGCTGTTTCGGGAGTTTGCGATCACCCTGGCGGTGGCGATCCTGCTTTCGGCGGTCGTCTCGCTGACCCTGACGCCGATGATGTGCGCCCGCTTGCTGCGCCAGGGCATCGACCACGACAAGAGCCACGGCGACGGCTGGTTCGATCGCCTGATCGCCGGCTACGGACGCAGCCTGACCTGGGTGATGCGGCATCAGGCCTTGACCATGACCGTATTCGCCGCGACCGTGGCGTTGACCGTGGCATTGTATGTCTTCATTCCGAAAGGCTTTTTCCCGGCGCAGGATACCGGCCTGATCCAGGGTTTTTCGGAGGCGCCGCAAAATGCCTCGTTCGCGGCGATGAGCGAATACCAACAGGCGCTCGGCAAGCGGATCCTAGAGGACCCTGCGGTCGAAAGCCTGTCGTCGTTCATCGGCGTCGACGGCATCAACACGACCCCCAATGCCGGACGCTTCCTGATCAACCTGAAGCCCCGGGACGAAAGCGGGGCCAGCGCCGCCAAGGTGATCGCCAGGCTCAAGCCGAAGCTGGCCGAAGTAAGCGACGTGAAGCTGTATCTGCAAGCGGTGCAGGATTTGACGATGGAAAACAGGGTCAGCCGCACGCAATACCAGTTCACCCTCGAAAGCCCGAATATCGACGAGCTGAACCGCTGGACCCAGGCATTGGCCGCGAAACTGTCCGCCCGCCCCGAATTTGCCGAGGTCGCCAGCGACGTGCAGGATCAGGGCCGGCAAGTCTACGTGAACATCGACCGCAGCACCGCGAGCCGTCTCGGCATCACCACCGCCGCGATCGACGACACCCTCTACAGCGCTTACGGGCAACGCCAGGTATCGACCATTTTCACCCAGTCGAACCAGTACCGGGTGGTGCTGGAAGTCGATCCCGCCGCCCAGCAAGGCCCGGCCTCGCTGAACGACCTCCGCATCCCCTCCGGCAACGGCGGCCAGGTCCCACTGTCCGCGATCGCCGAAATTTCCGAACGGCCGACGCCGCTGGCTATCAACCATCTCGACCAGTTTCCGGTCGCGACCTTATCGTTCAATCTGGCGCCGGGCGCGGCGCTCGGCGATGCGGTGCGCGCGATCGATCAGGTCAAGCAGGACGTCGGCCTGCCGCTCAGTATCCGTACCCGCTATCAGGGCGCAGCCCAAGCCTTCAACGCCTCGCTCGGCAATACCCTGTGGCTGATCCTGGCGGCCATCGTCACCGTCTACATCGTATTAGGGGTGTTATACGAAAGCTACATCCATCCCTTGACGATCCTGTCGACTCTGCCTTCCGCCGGCGTCGGCGCTTTGCTGGCCTTGATCCTGGCCGGCGGCGACCTTGGCATCATCGGCATCATCGGCATCATTCTGCTGATCGGCATCGTCAAGAAAAACGCGATCATGATGATTGATTTCACGCTGGAAGCGGAGCGGAAGCACAAGATGCCGCCCGGCGAGGCGATTTTCCAGGCCTGCCTGCTGCGCTTCCGGCCGATCCTGATGACCACCTTGGCGGCGCTGCTCGGCGCCCTGCCGTTGATGCTGGGCAGCGGCGTCGGTTCCGAACTGCGTCATCCGCTCGGCATCACGATGGTCGGCGGCTTGCTGGTCAGCCAGTTGTTGACCCTGTATACCACGCCGGTGATCTATCTGTGGATGGACACGCTCGCCCGGCGGGTCACGGCCGTGTTGCGCCCGAACCCTGTCGAGGCGATTCAAAACGACGGAGGTTTGTGATGAGTTTTTCGTCCGTATTCATTCACCGGCCGGTCGCGACCACGCTGCTGACTGTCGCGATCGCCCTGGCCGGCGTACTGGCGTTTTTGAATTTACCGGTGGCATCATTACCAGAAGTGGATTTCCCTACCATTAGCGTCAGCGCCGACATACCCGGGGCCAGCGCCGAAACGATGGCCGCGACGGTCGCGACTCCGCTGGAGCGGGCGCTCGGAAGGATCGCCGGCATCACCGAGATGACCTCCGAAAGCGGCATGGGCAGCACCCAGATCACTTTGCAATTCGACCTGAGCCGCGACATCAACGGCGCGGCCCGCGACGTGCAGGCCGCCATCAACGCGGCCAGCAACCTGTTGCCGAGCAACCTGCCGAGCCTGCCCAGCTATCGCCGCGACAATCCGGCCGACTCCCCGATCATCGTCCTGACGCTGACCTCCGACACCCTGAATCTCGGCCAGATCTACGACGTGGCCGCCACGCTGCTGGCGCAAAAAATCGCGCAGACGCCGGGCGTCGGCGGGGTGGACATCCGCGGCGCATCGTCGCCGGCGGTGCGCGTCGAATTGAATCCCCATGCACTGAGCCAATACGGCATCGGCCTGGAGGATGTCAGGAACACCATCGTTCAAAGCAATATAACCCGGCCAAAAGGGGAGATGGAACATGCGGGCCGGCGCTGGCAGATTCAGGCCAACGATCAGGCGCGCAAGGCGGCCGATTACGCGGCGCTGATCGTCAGTTACCGGGGCGGCGCGCCTGTCACCCTCGCCGACCTCGGCAAGGTGGAGGATTCGGTCGAGAATCTCAGCAACACCGGCGTCAAGGACGGCAAGCCGGCCGTGCTGCTGGTGGTCAAAAAACAGCCCCAGGCCAACGTGATCGAAGCCGTCGACCGGATAAAAACGATGGTGCCGGAGTTGCGGGCGTCTATCCCGAGCGCGATCGACCTGCAAGTCGCCTCCGACCGATCGATGACGATCCGGGCTTCGCTCGCCGAAGTGGAACATACGATGCTATTTGCAGTCATTCTGGTGATTTTGGTCGTGTTATTGTTTTTACGCAATTTACGCTCGACCTTGATACCGATCATCGCAGTACCCGTGTCGCTTCTCGGTGCCTGCTCGGTGATGTATTTATGCGATTACAGCCTGAATAACCTGTCCTTGATGGCGCTGACCATCGCCACCGGCTTTGTGGTCGACGACGCGATCGTGGTGCTGGAGAATGCCAGCCGCCACATCGAGAAGGGCATGCCGCCGTTCAAGGCCGCGTTACTGGCCGCCAAGGAAGTCGGTTTTACTGTATTGGCGATGAATGTTTCGCTGGTCGCGGTGTTCCTGCCGATCTTGCTGATGGGCGGTTTGGTCGGGCGATTGTTCAGAGAATTTGCGGTGACGCTGTCGGCAGCGGTGCTGGTCTCCCTGCTGGTTTCCTTGACCGTGACGCCGATGCTTTGCGCCCGCTGGCTGGGCAAGGAAAGCCCGCGGCACGGCCGCCTCTATCGGGGCATCGAACGCGGCTTCGTCGGCCTCCAACGTTTTTACAGCCTCAGTTTAAGTTGGGCACTGCGCCATAGCAGAGTAATGCTCGCGGTATTCGTCGCCACCCTGGGCCTCAACGTATATTTGTATAAGGTCATCGACAAGGGCTTTTTCCCTACCCAGGACGGCGGCCGGCTGATGGGCGTCGTGCAGGCCGATCAGGGCGTTTCGTTCTGGGCCATGCAGGACAAGTTTTTTCAGTTCGCGAAGCTGATACGCCAGGATCCGGCCGTCACCAACGTCAACGGCTTTTTCAGCAGCCAGCGCAGCCTGAATAATGCGATCGTGTTCATCGATCTGAAAGATCATGATCAACGCGATTCGATCGACAGCATCATGCGTCGTTTCCGAACCCAATTCAACCGTATTCCGGGCGCCACCTTGCAGGTTTTTCCGGCGCAGGAATTGCGTATCGGCGGGCGTTCATCACCGTCGCTGTTCCAGTTCAGTTTGCAGTCCGACGATCTGGATTTATTGCGCGAATGGACGCCCAAGGTGCAGAGCGCCCTGTCTGAATTGCCCGAGTTGAACGATGTCAGCAGCAACCAGCAGGAAAAGGGCGAGCAGATCGGCCTGGTGGTCGACCGCGAACTGGCGGCCCGTTACGGGGTCAATCCGGCGCTGATCGACGCCAGCCTGAACGACGCTTTCGGGCAGCGCCAGGTGTCGGTGATTTACGAGCCGCTCAATCAGTACCGGGTAGTGATGGAACTGGCGCCGGAATACTGGCAGAGCCCGGAGGCGCTGAAACATCTGTATGTCAGTGTGCCTGGGCAAGCGCCGGCGAACGGCGAGGCTGCCCGGCCTCGGCAGGTACCTGTATCGAGTCTCGCCGGCTTCGCGCCGAGTAATACGCCATTGACGGTCAACCATCAGGGCCAGTTTGCCGCCACCACGCTGTCTTTCAATCTGCAACCCGGCGTCTCGCTGTCCACCGCGACGCAGGCCGTAAAGAAAGCCATGCAAGAGATCGGAGTGCCCGATGCGATTCAAGGCAGTTTTGAAGGTTCAGCCAAAGGCTTTCAGCAAGCCCTGGCCAATCAGCCCTGGCTGATCCTGGCGGCCTTGCTGAGCATCTATCTGGTGCTGGGCGTGCTTTACGAAAGCCTGATGCATCCGTTGACGATCCTGTCCACCCTGCCATCGGCCGGTGTCGGCGCCCTGTTGACCTTGATGGCCAGCGGCACCGAATTCAGCATCATCGCGCTGGTCGGGGTGATTCTGTTGATCGGCATCGTGATGAAAAACGCGATCATGATGATCGATTTTGCGTTGCTGGCCGAGCGCGAACACCATCTGGATTCCAGAACCGCGATTTTCGAGGCCTGCATGCTGCGTTTCAGGCCGATCATGATGACATCAATGGCCGCGCTGTTCGGTGCGCTGCCGTTGGCTCTGGGCAGCGGCTACGGCGCCGAGCTGCGCCAGCCGCTCGGCATCACCATCATCGGCGGCCTGATCTTCAGCCAGTTGCTGACCCTCTACACCACACCGGTGGTCTATCTCTACCTCGACCGCCTCCGCTTCGGTTTCCTCGCCCGATTTTTTAACCGTCCCGCCGAAAAGGCGGGCGAACCTGCTTGAGTTTGAGATTTGCATGAATTTGCGCATTAGCCCTACGATCATTTTAACCCTGATCAGCCTCCCGCTTGCCGGCTGCATGGTCGGTCCCGACCATGTCCGCCCGGAGGCGGCCGTTACCGACGCGTTCAAGGAGGCGAAGGGCTGGAAGCCCGCGCAGCCGCGCGACACCGCCCTGCCGCAAACATGGTGGCGGATTTTCAACGATCCGAAACTGAATGAACTGGTCGAACAGGTGGCCGGCGCCAATCAGTCGGTGGCTCAGGCCGAGGCGCAGTACCGTCAGGCCCAGCATCTGGTGCAATCGTCGCAATCGTCCCTGCTGCCGGTCGCGACCTTGACCGGACAAGTCAGCCGCTTCCAGGCCGCCTCGGGCCAAAGTATCGCGGTGCCCGGAATTAGAAACCTGTTCGGCCTCGGCGCCGGCGCGGTCTGGGAGCCCGACCTGTGGGGCAGGATCCGCCGCCAGGTTGAGGCCAACACCGACAGCGCCCAGGCCAGCGCCGGGACCTTGCAGGCGCTGATCCTGTCCAGCCAGGCCACACTGGCGCAAAACTACTTTCAGTTGCAGACACTGGACGCGCAGAAAGCCCTGTTCGACGACACCGTGGCCGCCTTCGCGAAGACGCTCGAAATCACCAAAAACCGCTATGCGGTCGGCGTCGCCGGCAAGGCCGATGTCGTGCAGGCCGAAGCGCAGCTCGAATCGGCCCGCGCCCAGGCCGTCAACCTCGGCGTGCAGCGGGCCAAGCTCGAGCATGCAATCGCGGTGTTGATCGGCAAGACACCGGCGGAGTTATCCTTGCCGGCGTCGCCGTTGCTGGTCCCGCCGCCTTCGATTCCGGTCAGCCTGCCGTCCGAACTGCTCGAACGCCGCCCCGACATCGCGGCCGCCGAACGCCAGGTCGCCGCCGCGAATGCCAAGATCGGCGTCGCCAAGGCCGCCTATTTCCCGACCTTGAATCTGGCCGTCAGCAACGGTTACCAAGCCAGTGATGTCGACACGCTGCTCACGATGGCGCGCCGCTACTGGGCGCTCGGGCCGGCCGGCGCGGCGCTGACCCTGTTCGACGGCGGCGTCAAGAACGCCCAGTACCAGCAGGCCATCGCCGCCCACGACGCCACCGTCGCCGCCTACCGGCAGACCGTGCTGACCGGCTTCCAAGAGGTCGAGGACAACCTGGCCGCCTTGCGGATTCTTCAGGAAGAGATCCAGGTCCAGGACAAGGCCGTTAAGGCCGCCGAACAGGCGGTGGCACTGACGATCAACCAGTACAAGGCCGGCACCGTCAGTTACCTGAACGTGATGACCGCGCAAACCGTCGCGTTGTCGAACCAGCAAACCGCCGCGCAGCTGAAGGGCGAACAATTGAACGCTTCGGTGTTGCTGGTCAAGGCCCTGGGCGGCGGCTGGAACGAGCGTTTGCTGCCGACCAAGGACGAGGCCGACGGCGACCGCAAATGGACAGATTATTTGATCTTGCCGGTGGATTTATTGGGATTCGGTCAAAAATAACTCCCACTGATGGTTCCCATGCTCCGCGTCACTGCCATTAAGTTAAGGTTTTCCTCGCATAACTTATCGTTGGCTGAGCGGAGCCGAAGCCAACAAAGCGCTTCGACTTCGCTCAGCGAACAGCTTAACTTAATGGCAGTGATGCTCCGCGTGGAAACCCGCTCTGCGTCCTGAACCGCAGGAGCGGTTCAGACTGCATTCCCACGTCGGAAAGACTGTGAAAGAATTCGGAAAATGCACGACTAATCTTTTTTAATCTTCAAGTCATTGTTTTTGCAAAGGTACGGAGTGAAAAAAAAGATGTTTTTTCACTCCAATCCATGAATACTTTCGCAGTCTCCGGAGCGTGATAACGATGCAAGCATGAGTAATAAAAGTGCTTTCTATAACTCACAGCTCACCACCTGGTTTAATGACACGGCGCCGAGCGGAAACCGGCCGTTGCAGGCTTTATTGCGCGCCGGCATTGCCCACCTCGATTTTGTCAGCATCCACCCCTTCGAAGACGGCAATGGCCGGATTGGGCGGGCTCTTGCCGAAAAAGCGCTGGCCCAATGCCTGGGGCAACCGACGCTGATTGCGATTGCAGCCACCATCGAACGCAATAAAAAAGCCTATTACGAGGCCGTTGAGCACGCCAACCGGCGCAACGAAATCACCGGCTGGTTGATCTATTTCGCGGACTGGGTTGTCACCGCCCAAGCCTATACGCAAACCTGGATCGAGTTTCTGATCAAAAAAGCCAAACGGCATGATCGCTTACGCGGCCAATTGAATCCGCGTCAGGAGAAGGCGCTGTCCAGGATGTTCCGTGAAGGACCGGAAGGTTTTACGGGCGGGCTCAGCGCCGAAAAATACATCGGCCTGACCGGCGCAACCCGGGCCACAGCGACACGGGATTTGCAGGACTTGGTCGGCAAGGGCGCGTTGTTACGCACGGGGGAAAGGAAGCATACTCGCTATCATCTGAATCTTGACTTCAGTGTTTTGAATCATCAATGTGTTTGATGCATTCGCAATCTCATGCTCACTGCACTCGTTAACGATGATCGAAAGCGGGCTCCGGAAATTACCATACTTGCGGTGAGCTGATAGTCTCTGAACGGCCAAATGTGGACGATCAGCTTAATTTGGCCCCGTTTTATCCTGAATCAAAAGCAAGCGGTCTGGTTTTTAGCAGCCATAGCTAAGGAAGTTGAATAAGAATATTTTTTCGGAAAGGGACGCATTTAAGACTGATCATTGGTTCGTTCAATTATTTGAATTTGAAAGTTATCCATCAATCTGACAAACTTTGCGACAGAACCTTAATAAGCCGTTAAATCACCTTAATAAATGCAACCACTGATTGACCTTTTGGGTATTAAAGACTTCATTCCTCACGGCTATTGTCTGTCGTGGAGCCCCGTATTACTTTGGCTACACGTGATCTCAGATCTGGTGATCACTCTCGCTTATTATTCCATCCCCTTGACTCTTGTTTATTTTATCCGGCAGCGTAAAGATTTTCCTTATCCGTGGCTGGTTGCCCTGTTTGCCGGATTTATTGTCGCCTGCGGCACCACCCATTTACTGTCGGTGATCACGATCTGGATACCTTTATATTGGCTGGAGGGCTGGGTTAAAGGCTTTACAGCGATTATTTCGCTTGCCTCCGCCGGGCTGATGCTATGGATCATTCCCCGCGCCTTGTCTTTACCCAGCGCCGCGCAACTGCAAGCTGAAATACTACAAAGAAAAACCGCTGAAGCGGCATTGCGGGAAAACGAACACAAGCTCGTCACCATTCTCGACAATGTCGAGGCCTTTATTTATATCAAGGATTGCAACTATCAATACCAGTACGTCAATCAGCCGGTACGGCAATTGTTTGGCAAAGCGCCGGAAGACTTTATAGGAAAATCGGACGATGTCCTTTTTGATCAGGCGACCACGTTAAAATTGCGCGAAATTGATCGCCGCGTCATTGAACAGGGGGAGCGTATCGCGTCCGAGAATCTGTATACCCTCAGAGACAACGCCATTGCCCGCACCTGCCTTTCCATTAAGCAACCGCTACGCCATGAAGACGGCAGTATTTACGGCATATGCGGGATTGCTACCGACATCAGCGAGCGCAAGCTGATGGAAAAAAAACTGCGCGACAGTGACGACTTGAATGTCAGCATCCTTAACTCGTTGATTTCGCATCTCGCCGTGCTCGATGCCGAGGGGGTTATTATTGCCATCAACAATGCATGGCGGAAGTTTGCTCAAGAAAATGGCGGCGACGATATGCTGGGCTTTAATTATCTGGAGGCCTGTAAGAATGCGCTTAACCAACCTTACGGCAATGAGGCAAGTTCCGCTTATGCCGGTATTGCGGCGGTACTCAAAGGCGAGCTGGAAAGCTTTCATTTAGAGTATCCGTGCCACTCGCCCACCCAGCAACGCTGGTTTGAAATGACGGTGTTGCCATTACAAGGCTCGCGCCGAGGCGCGGTGGTCAAGCATTTAAACATTACCTTGCGCAAGCAGGCCGAGTGGGCATTAAATCAGCTCAAAGCAATGATCGATATCTCCCTGGACGGATTTTGGATACTCGATCTGAGCGGCAAATTGCTGCAGGTGAACGAGGCTTATGTAAAAATCAGCGGCTATTCGATTGATGAATTGGTGAGCATGAACATCAATCAATTGGAAGCATTAGAAAAACCGGAGCAAGTACAATCACATATTGAAAAAGTTATTGCGAAAGGCTATGACCAGTTCGAAACCCGTCACCGTCATAAAGACGGGCATCTCATTGACATTGAAATATCGGTCGCTTTCCTGCGTGATTTTCAGCAGTTTTGTGTGTTTTGCAGGGACATCACCGAGCGTAAGCTATTCGAAAATGAGCTAAAAGCCAGTGAGGCAAAATTCCGTTCGATCATCGAGGCTTCCCCTGTGCCGATGGTATTAAACGATGAACAGATGAATATCACCTTTCTGAATCCGGCCTTTGTGCAAGCCTTTGGTTACACGTTGGATGATATTCCCACTCTGGCAGACTGGTGGCCGAAAGCTTATCCTGATCCGAATTATCGACTTCAGGTCAAAGCGATTTGGCAAACGGCGCTGGAAAACTCCAAACAGGAACAAACCGACTTTCCGCCTTTGGAGCTGATTATCCACTGTAAGAACAACAGCGTTAAGACTGTATTGGCGAGTGCCGCTGCGATTCATCCCAATTTTACGGGCGAGCATTTGATCATTCTGTACGACATCACTCCGCGCAAACAAATTGAGGCTAAACTCAACGCCATTTTTGATGCCTCGGTGGAAGGCATTATCACGGTTGATATGTCCGGCATCATCATATCCGCCAATGCCGCCGTGGAAACTATTTTTGGCTATAAACCGGAAGAGCTGATAGGTTGCAGAATTGACAAACTCATGCCGTCATCGTCAAAAGAAAAGAATGATGGGCACTTGTCCAACGAAATGAAATCTGGATATAAAATTCAGGAGATTGAAGGCCTTCGTAAAGAGGGTTCTGTGGTGCCCTTGGACCAGTCAATCGCGGAATATTCAATCGATAATGCACACTATTTTACTTATATCGTTCGGGATGTGAGTTTGCGCAAATACCGCGAACAGCAAGACAAGGAACATCTGAACCAACTCGCTCATGTCACCCGCCTTGGGCTGATGGGTGAAATGGCCTCAGGCATTGCGCATGAAGTCAACCAACCCCTCTCAGCGATTACCAGCTATACCCAAGTCAGTTTAAACCTGCTTAACACTGATAATCCAGATCTGATAAAGCTCGCCGAGGTATTATACAAAACGCAGCAACAGGCTTTACGAGCTGGCGGGATAATTCATCGCATGCGGGATTTTGTCAAATCGCAGTCAAAACGCAGTTTAACCACCGACATTAATACGTTGATTCATAACGCTGTCAGCCTCTGTAATGCTGAACTTAAACATAAGGGCATCAAGCTGGCATTCGAACCGGGGAACAATCTGCCGCCTGTCTACGTCGACCCTATCCATATCGAACAAGTCATCATAAACCTGATCCGAAACAGCGTCGATGCCCTGGAAAACTTACCCGCCAAACAGCAACGTCACTTAAACATCCAGAGTCGTTTGGCGCCCGACAATACCGTAGAGGTCAGCATAAAGGACAATGGTCCGGGAATTGATAAAGACCAACAGCAAAAAATATTAATGCCTTTTTACACCACCAAGGCAGACGGCATGGGAATGGGCCTATCCATCAGTCGCTCAATTCTTGAAACGCATGGGGGCATTTTGCGTTTCGAAAGCGAACCAGGACATGGCAGCACTTTTTATTTCACCTTACCAACAAGGGAAAAATCCGATAAGTATTAGGAGAGCCGATGCTGCCGGGCATTGCCTCCCCCGCCGTGCAGGCTGATGATGACGGGTAAAGGGCCCGATACCGCCTGAGGCGGCACATGAACCCAGTAGCTCCGGGTCCGGTGCCTGCTTCCAGTTCAAATCGGTAATCTCCGGGAAGCCGCGTGCCCGTCCATACGGATGCCGCAACGCCAAAGCCTGCCAGCAAGATCGGCAGGCGGAGAGTGAATAAAACCACGACCTTATTGAATCGGCTCAATTTGCGATTGTGCTTCATAACCGGCAGACCGTCCGTCATTTTCCAATGGAATCAGAGTGTAACCCAAGGCCACCGGGTTTCCTAAATTCATTGGAATGGCGTATTCAATTGAATACGCTACACGTATCGGAAGCAGCCTGAAATCCGTATTCGCCATCCATTCCATGCTGTTGATTTGCCAACACCCCGCCAGCAAAGGCCGGGGTAAAACTGATGCTAAGCAAGCAGCTTAATCTCTGCGAAAGCGAAAAATTCCAATCCCGTTGGGCCGCACGCAGCACAACAGATGCCGCCACCCATAAAAAAAACCTTAAACAACAAAACCTTATAGGCTTTATCAAAGCGCACTGCCCAACGCAATGCCAAAGCGTGCCCAAGCTGGCACGTCTCGTGCTTTAACTCTAACCATAACGCCCGAATCAAAACCGACAGGCATAAAGATAAACGGCGTTGTTAATCTTGTGTTTGCACAGCGGATTCGGCCACCCCGAATCGTCTTTAGCCGGGAGCTACTGCCCGATGGACATCGGGGCGATCGAAACGGACGAATCCCTGTGCAACGGTTACTTAAACGAGGAACATCGCAATGAGCAGTCCTTTAGCATTTAACAATCCATTCGTACCCACCGCTCCCTCGCTGGATTGGGAGCCGGCCGGAGCAGCTGCGCTGAAACCCGCCGCGCCGTCGGTCACGAATTTTTCGACGACACCGCTGGCTACGGCGCTGGCCGATTTCAAATACACCGGCGACAACCGCGACCGCAAGCCGTTCGACTACCTGTTGCTGGGGCTGCTGTCGATCGCCATCCATACCGGCGTGGTCCAGCGTTTCGACGGCGCCTCGCTTGGACAGGAGATCGTCGAGCCGGTCAAGCCATTGCCTACTAAAGTCCAAATCACCCTGTCCAGGCCCAAGCCAAAGCCGGTAGCCCCGCCACCGCCAGTCGCAAAACCCAAACCACCGGTCGTTAAACCTAAAGTCGTGCCGTTAAAGCCGAAGCCGCAGAAACTGAAACCGACGCCGAAAGTGGTCGAGCAGGCTCCCATCCCTGATCCGACTCCGGTGATCTCCAACGCACCGCCCGCACCGATAACTGCCCCACCCGCGCCGCCGGCGCCGGTCGTACAGGAGAAGATTACCGCGCCGACCGCCGGCGCGGACTATCTGCACAACCCGGCCCCGGAATATCCTGAAATCGCGATGGAAAGAGGCTGGGAAGGCAAGGTGCTGATGAAGGTTCATGTCCAACCCAACGGCAAACCGGATACGGTTAATGTGGTCAAGTCCAGCGGCCAGAAAGTGCTGGACGATGCGGCGGTGAAAACCGTCAAGCAATGGTCTTTCGTACCCGCCAAGCGCGGCGACACCCCGATCGCCGGCTGGGTTACCGTTCCAATCAATTTCAACTTATCTTGAGGAGACTTCCATGTCTGATATAGCAACCGGCTTCATCGTCGACGCCACACTGAACACCTTGATCGGCGCATCCGTGGTGACCTGGGCCCTGATCCTGGTCAAGGGCATCCAGCATGCGCGGATTTCCTATCACAACCGCCGTTACAGCAAGGAGTTCTGGAGCGCGCCGAGCATCCAGGCCGCCGCCCAGCTCGATCATCAGAAAGGCCCGGCCGCGCGGGTCGCCGGCATCGGCTTTTCGACGCTGATCGAAACCGAGTCCGGCGCCTCCACCCATGACCTCGAACACACCTGGGACCGGCAGGAACTGCTGGACCGGCGTCTGCGCCAGCAAATGCAGAAGGAACGCGGTTCCCTCGAAAGCGGTCTCGCGATCCTCGCCACCATCGGCAGCATCTCGCCGTTCGTCGGCCTGTTCGGCACGGTCTGGGGCATCATGGGCGCCTTGACCAGCATCAGCAAGAGCGGCTCGGCCAGCCTGGAAGTCGTGGCAGGCCCTATCGGCGAGGCCTTGATCGCAACCGCCGTCGGCATCGCGGTCGCGGTGCCGGCCGTGGTCGGCTACAACTTCTACATCCGCCGCAACAAAGTGGTCTGGGCCTTCCTGGATGACTTTGCGATCGACTTCGTGCATCTGGCGTTGAAAGCATCGTTCATCATCGAACGCACGGGCAGCAAACCGGCGCCAAGTGCGCGCCTGACAGAAATCAGCGGCGGCAAAAAAGCGTCCGCCAAAGACAACCATGACGATCTGATCGCCGCGAAGGAGGCGCACGCCTAATGGCCTTTAAAACTCAAGAAGACGACGGCGACGTGATGGGCGAAATCAACGTCACGCCGCTGGTCGATGTGATGCTGGTGCTGTTGGTGGTATTCATCGTGACCGCTCCCTTGTTAACCAACGCCGTGCATGTGAATCTGCCGAAAACCGCCGAAACCGCGCCGCCGGAGGAAAAAGACCCGGTCTATCTGAGCGTGGATGCGCAAGGTAAGGTGTTCATCGACAAACGGGAGATCGCGGTCGATGCGGTCGAGAATGAATTGAAGACCCGGCAGGCGGCCAACCCGGAACTGGCGTTGAATCTGAATGCCGACGACGGCGTGCAATACGGCGTCGTCGCGAAGGTGATGGCGGCGATCGAGCGCGCCGGCGTGACCAAGCTGTCGGTTCTGACCGCGCCGAGTTGAAACGTAGGGGCCGCTGTGCGTACCTTTTCGCCGCAAAGGGTATGCACAGCGTACCCTACCCGACTCATCAATATCATTAAGTTAATGGATGGCCGGTTCCTTCTCCCACCGGGAAAGGGAGTTTTTCCCTTAACTTAATGACAGTGATCCGACTCATCTAATACCCAAGGAGATTTTCATGGCGCGCAAAACAGCCAACGACTTCCATCCGGAAGCGCTAAAACTATTCGACAAATACGTTCACGGCGACATCTCGCGCCGTGATTTTTTAGCTTCGGTTCCGAAGTACGCCCTCCTGGGTCTGAGCGCGGAAGCGCTGCTGGAAGCGTTGAACCCGCGCTTCGCCCACGCAGAGCAAGTGCCCGGAAACGATCCGCGCATCGTAACCCGCTTCGTCGAATACCCCTCCCCGCTCGGCAACGGCAAGATCCGCGGCTATCTGGCCCAGCCGGCCAAGGCCGAAGGTAAACTGCCGGTCGTGCTGGTGATCCACGAAAACCGGGGGCTGAATCCGCATATCGAAGACATCACCCGCCGGCTGGCGCTGGACAACTTCATCGCCTTTGCACCGGACGCGTTGTTTACGCTGGGCGGTTATCCCGGCGACGAGGACAAGGCGCGGGAACTGTTCAAAAACCTGGACAAGGCCAAGACCCAGGCCGATTTCCTGGCGGCGGCGCAGGAGCTGAAAAAACTGCCGGAAGGCAACGGCAAGGTCGGCGCGGTCGGTTTCTGCTACGGCGGCGGCATCGTCAACTACCTGGCCACCCAATTACCCGACCTGGCGGCCGGCGTGCCCTTCTACGGCGCGCAGCCTTCTGCGGAAGACACCGCCAAAATCAAGGCGCCTCTGTTGCTGCATTATGCCGGCACCGACGACCGCATCAATGCCGGCTGGCCGGCTTATGAAGCGGCCCTGAAGAAGGCCGGCGTGAACTACGAAGCCTTCATTTATCCGGGCGTGCAGCACGGCTTCAATAACGATACCACCCCGCGTTACGACGCGGCGGCCGCGAAGCTGGCCTGGAACAGAACTATCACTTTCTTCAACAAACATTTACGCGGCTAGTCCGGCACGGGAGGATGTCATGAAAATCGAAGCGCAAATCTGGGATTGGCCGTTAAGGCTGTTTCACTGGCTGCTGGTCGCGTCGGTCGTCGGCGCCTACGCCAGCGGCAAGGCCGGCGGCGAATGGACCGACTGGCACGGACGCTGCGGCAGCATGGTGCTCGGCCTCCTGGTGTTCCGTCTGCTCTGGGGTTTCGTCGGCAGCCGGCATGCCCGCTTCAGCGACTTCTTCCCTACCCTGCCGCGGCTGATCGCCTATCTGAGAGGTCGCTGGCAAGGTGCCGGCCATAATCCGCTCGGCGCGCTGGCGGTGATTGCGTTGCTCGGCACCTTGGCCGCCCTGGCCGGCACCGGCTTGTTCGCGAACGACGACATCGCTTTCGAAGGGCCGCTATTCAGCCTGATCGACAAGGATTTCAGCGACAAACTGAGCGGCTGGCATATTAAGATCGTGAATGGGCTGGTGGTCCTGGTCGGCCTGCACATCACCGCGATCCTGTTTTATCAGCGGGTCAAAAAAACGAACCTGATCCTGCCGATGCTAACCGGCAAAAAGCAACTGCCGCAGACGTTGGTTCCGGCAGCGGCCCAAACCGTCGGCGCCTTGCCGCTGATCCTGAGCCTCTTAATCGCGGCCTCGACCGTCTGGGGCGTTTGGGGCGGCAATGTCATCGAATACCTGGCGCCGCTGGCCGGCGTCCAAACCGCTACAGCCGATGCAAAAACATCAAATTAACCCACTGCTGTCATCTCACCGCGCCCCAGGAATCACTCTTTGGGGCGCGTCTTTATCCTATATCTAACAACCTTTGCAAATCATTTTAACCCTCAAATTTTGAGTCCATCACAAGGAGTTATCTAGATGAAAATCAAACTGGCAATCGCCCTGGCGCTCGGCGCCGCCACTGCTGCGGCATGGGCTGGAGATGTCGAGGACCAGATCCGCTTCCGCCAATCCGCCTACTCTTTCCTGAGCTGGAATACCGCTAAAATCAAGGCTCAGGCCTCCGATCATCCGGAGACCTACAACAAGGATGAAGTGATCGCCGCCGCCAATGCGATCGCAGGCGTCGCCAATTCGGGCGTCTTCGAGAAACTATACGGCGCCGGCACCGATAAAGGTACCGGCTGGAAGACTAGCCGGCTGAAGCCGGAATTTTTCGAAAAACAGGACGAGGCGAAGGAATTCAATGCCAACTTCATCAAGGAAGCCAACGAATTGCAAAAGGTCGCGGCTAGCGGCGATGTGGCCGCGATTAAAACCCAGTTCGGCAAACTCGGCGCCACCTGCAAAGGCTGCCACGACCTGATCCGTATCCGCGAATAATCTCTCCTCACTCACCTACCCGCCCCTTAAATTAAGCGCTTCCTCGCAAAACTTATCGTTCGCCGAGCGGAGCCGAAGCCAACAAATCGCTTCGACTGCGCTCGGCGAACGGCTTAACTTAAGGGCAGTGCCCTGCCGATGCCGGGCGGGTATCCTTCATCATCCTTCATCCGGCCTGGCTGTCCCGACTGGCCTTAGCAAGCCGGTCATGACAAGCATGAGCGGGCGTTGCTGGATGCCTCCGAAGTCGATCGGGTCGAACGATATTACCCGCAAAACCATTGTGCCTGTGGCGGCAAAGTCGCGATGGACGGCTACCGGCGGTATCAAGGTCTTCGACTTGCCGGAAGTGCGCTACCCAATCGTCGAGTACCGCTATTATAGCAGTTGTTGCGCGCATTGCCGGACGACGTGCCGAGCGGGCAAATGGGATCCGGCTTGATCGCTTGGATCAGTTTGCTGATCAGTCAACTACACTGGTGTATCCTTCCCCTGCATTGCACCATGCGAATACAAGAAAAATGTGACGCGGTTTTGATTTTTCAGGCAACTCAGTTGAAAATCCAGTGTAAGTTTCTACACTTTTCCTTGAGTGGCAAACCGGTTGGCGATTTCCTACCCCGCCGCCATTCTCATTCAAACCTCAATAACTTAAAGGTGCTTTTATGAAAAAAATCTTGCTTCTGATGGCTGTATTTTCCTTCAATGCGATGGCGACTCCCGTCAACATCAATAAGGCAGATGCAAAGACCATTTCGGATTCGCTGACCAACATTGGCATTAAAAAAGCGGAAGCCATCGTCAAATATCGCACTGAAAAAGGGGCTTTTAAAACAGTCGAGGACTTGACCAATGTGGCCGGTATTGGCGAAAAGACGATCGAAAAAAACAAAAAGGATATTTTGCTGCAATAAGCTGAATCGCAGACCAATTGCAGATAAGGATATTGTCCTTGAGAAATCGGCGTTATCTGTCAACTCAACCGGTTTACAAGATAACGCCGCTTTTTTTCGAGAGGAATCGGCTTCGGTGCAGGCGAACGGAAACTCTACGCTGCTCCGGTGATCCCTTTATTGAGGGTGGACGGAAGAACGCCGCCTACCCGGTATTTCCTACAAATTTCGCGAAAGGTCTTTTAAATACTTCAAAAAACCTTCTTTCAGTTCGGGATGCAAGAGTCCATATTCGACCGTCGCAACCAAAAAACCGAGCTTGGAGCCGCAGTCATAACGTTTGCCTTCGAATTCGTAAGCCAACACCGACTCGTCGGCCATCAGTGCGGCGATGCCGTCGGTCAGCTGAATCTCGCCACCGGCGCCGCGGCCGGTCGTTTCGAGTTTTTCGAAAATCTTCGGCGTCAGAATATAGCGGCCGACGACCGCCAAATTGGACGGCGCATCTTCGGGTTTCGGCTTCTCGACGATCAATTCGATCGGGCTGGAGGTGCCGGACGCCTCGCCGGTTTTGACGATGCCGTAGCTGCCGGTTTCTGAAGGATGCACGCGCTCGACGCCGAGGATCGAAGTCTGTTTTTCGTTAAACAGTTCGACCATCTGCGCCATGCAGCCGCGCGTGCCGTCCTCGATCAGGTCGTCCGGCAGAATCACCGCAAACGGCTCGTTGCCGATCACCGGCTTCGCGCAATGCACCGCATGACCGAGCCCCAACGCTTCCGACTGGCGGATGAACACGCAGGACACATGCGGAGGCAGGATGCCTCTGAGCGTTTTCAGGATTTCGTTCTTGTTTCTGGCCTCGAGTTCTTTTTCCATCTCGTAGGCCTTGTCGAAGTGGTCCATGATCGCATTTTTGGTGCGTCCGGTCACGAAGACCATCGTGTCGATACCGGCCGCGATCGCTTCCTCGACCGCATACTGCACCAGCGGCTTGTCCACGATCGGCAGCATTTCTTTCGCGGTGCTCTTGGTCGCAGGCAGGAAACGCGTACCCAATCCGGCCACGGGGAATACGGCTTTGGTAATTTTTTTATTCATATAACTCCCGATATTAATAATGAAAGTATGTACAGGATACTGGCTTTCGGCGAATCAAGATGAGTCAACCCACTTTCGATTATACCCATCACGTATTCATTCTTTGCTTGGCAACGCGGCAAGATCAAAGTTACCCGGCTGACCGCCACCCAAAACAGGGATCATGATAAGCTGAGTTTCCTGAATCGGAACTTAATCGAAGTCATGGAAAAAAGGTGCACCCGATTATTGCAACAAACCGATCCAATCGCCCATTTTGTCGTGAACGGAAACGGAATGGCACGGAATATAAGCAAGCTTTGCGGGCCATTCCTTTCGGAACAGCGGAACGACCCGTAGCTCCTTAAGCGAACGGATGCTCCAGAATGATCGTTTCGTCGCGATCCGGGCCGGTGGAAAGGATCGTCACTTTTACGCCGACCAATTCTTCCAGGCGTTTGATATAGGCTTTGGCGTTTTCCGGCAATTTGGCGTAGTCGGTCACGCCGGCTGTGGTGTCGGACCAACCCGGCATTTCCTCGATCACCGCTTCGCATTGCTGGTATCGATCCGCGCCCAGCGGAGCCGTTTCGGTCGTGCTTCCGTTCAGACGATACGCCGTGCAAATGCCGACCTTATCCAGGCCGTCGAGTACGTCCAGCTTGGTCAGGCAGATGCCGCTGATGCTGTTCAGCCGGACCGATTTCCGCATCGCGACCGCGTCGAACCAGCCGGTGCGGCGTTTGCGTCCGGTCGTGGCGCCGAACTCATGGCCGACCGTGCCCAAATGTTCGCCATAGGCATCGTGCAGTTCGGTCGGAAACGGGCCATTGCCGACCCGTGTCGCGTAGGCCTTGGTGATGCCGAGCACATAATCCAGGTCGAGCGGGCCGACGCCGGAGCCGGTCGCGGCGCCACCGGCGGTCGTGCTGGACGAAGTCACATACGGGAAGGTGCCGTGATCGAGATCGAGCAACGCGCCCTGCGCGCCTTCGAACAACAGATTCTTGCCCTGGTCCTGATAACGGTACAAGGCTTCGCTGACATCGGTCAGCATCGGCTTGACCTGTTCGCCGAGCGCCAGCGCCTCCTCCAGGGTCTTTTCAAAATCGACCGTGTCGGCATGATAGTAATTGGCCAGCATGAAATTGTGATAATCGACCAACTCCTTCAGCTTGTCCGCGAAGTCCGCCGGATTCAACAGGTCCCCGGCGCGCAGGCCCCGGCGTCCGGCCTTGTCTTCATAGGCAGGACCGATGCCGCGTCCGGTCGTGCCGATCGCTTTCGCGCCGCGCGCTTTTTCGCGCGCCTGATCGATCGCGACATGCACCGGCAATATCAGGGTGCAGGATTCGCTGATCAATAAGCGGTTACGCACCGGGACGCCGGCTTTTTCGAGCAATTCGATTTCTTCGATCAGCGCGTTCAGCGACAGCACCACGCCGTTGCCGATCATGCATTGCACGTTGTCTCTGAGGATGCCCGAAGGAATCAGATGCAGGACGGTTTTTTCGCCGCGAATGACCAGCGTATGCCCTGCATTATGGCCGCCTTGAAAACGCACCACGGCTTCCGCTTGTTCGGTCAGCAGATCGACCAGCTTGCCTTTACCTTCATCGCCCCATTGCGTGCCGATGACTACGACATTTTTTCCCATTTTAATTCCACTAAGCTAAGTTTCTGACGAACCAGGTTCGATTGTCTTGTTCAAGGATCGCGGTACAACCCATCGCCGCGCCGTCGCCGGCCTGCCCCGGCAATTGTTGGATCACCGTATGTCCTGCGGTGCGCAAATCGCGGATTTTTTCGGCCAAGGCGGCATCGTCCTGACAGGGCGCGAAAATTTTGCTTTCCGGCGCCGCATTATCGCTTGCGCTGCTCAGCGCCGCCAATAATTTCAGGTCGGCGCTAAAACCGGTCGCCGGGCGAGCCCGCCCGAACACGCCGCCGATGTTGTCGTAACGGCCGCCGCGCGCAATCTCGCGGCCGACCTCTGGCGTAAAGGCGGCGAAAACGACGCCGGTATGATAATGATAGCCGCGCAATTCCGCCAGGTCGAAACTGACCGGCAAAGACGGGAACAGTTGCGTGAGTCTTGCGGCGATCGTTTCGAGATCGGCCAGCGCCTGTTTCAATTCAACGTCCGCCTTCAGAAAGACCTGGCGCGCCCGAGCGAGGATTTCAGTACCGCCGTTCAGCAGCGGCAAGGCCAGAAACATCGCTTTCAGATCCTCATCAAGCGCATAGCTGTCGATCAATTCCGCAAGTTCCGGTCTGGCCTTGCGCTGCAGCACATCGAATAGCTCGCTTTCCTGCGCCGAACTCAATCCGGCCTGGCGGGTCAAGGATCGATAAATACCGACATGTCCCAAGTCGAGATGCACGTTCAGCAATCCGGTCAGCGCTAGCATTTCGAGCATCATCCGGATCACTTCGATATCGCTGTCGATGCCGGCGTGGCCGTACAGTTCGGCGCCGATCTGCATCGGGCTGCGCGTTTTTTCCAAAGGGTCGCCGCGCGTATGCAGCACCGTGCCGTAATAGCACAAACGGGTTGGCCATGCGTGCTTCAGATGATGCGCGTCGATGCGCGCGACCTGCGGGGTCATGTCGGCTCTGACGCCGAGCATTTCTCCGCTGATCTGATCGGTCAGCTTGAAGGTTTGCAGGTCGAGATCGTGCCCTGAGCCGATCAATAACGAATCGAGAAAGTCGATGAACGGCGGAATCACCATCTCGTAACCCCAGCTGGCAAACATGTCGAGCAGCCGACGTCTCAGACTTTCCAAATGTTTGGCGTCAGCCGGCAGGATTTCTTCGATACCGTCAGGCAAGAGCCAGGAATCTTTTTGTTGCATGTTTTCTAAGTCCACTCAAACAAAACGCCCCGCACGGGCGAGGCGTTTGTCAATGTTATCGATGCCGTAGTCGCGGCCGTGTTCAACTCAAGCGCTTATTTCTGATGCTTGAAATAGCGGAAGAACTCGGAGTCCGCATCGAGCACCAGCGTCGAGGATTTGTTGAAGGTCTTTTTATACGCATTCAGGCTGCGGTAAAAATTGTAAAACTCGGGGTCGGCTCCGAATGCTTTCGCATAGATTTCGGACGATTTCGCGTCGCCTTCACCGCGCAATTTTTCGGCGTCTTTAAACGCATTCGCCTTGGTCACCACGCTCTGCCGGTCCGCATCGGCGCGAATCTTTTCGGCCGCTTCCGAACCTTGCGAGCGGAACTCGCGTGCTATCCGCTCACGCTCCGCTTCCATCCGACGGAACACCGAAGTGCTGACTTCCGGCGGCAAGTCGATGCGCATTACCTGGATGTCGATAATTTTCAACCCCAAGTTTTTGGCCGATGCCTGTGAGTTGCTGATCATAATATCGCGGATCGCTTTGCGATCGGTCGAAACCAATTGCTTAATATCGCGCCGGGCGAACTCGCCGCGGAACGCATCCTTGATGATCGGATCCAGCCGATTATTGGCCTGATAGACATCACCGGCAACGCGTTGATAAAAGCTGCTGACATCATCGACACGCCATTTGACGAAAAAATCGACAAACACGTTTTTCTTTTCGGCGGTCAAAAAGCCTTCCGGCTTCGAAACCATCGTCTGAATACGCCCATCGAATTTTTTAATGTCGTTGAACGGATACGGCCATTTGAAATGCAGCCCCGGCGTAAAATCGTATTCAACGATTTTACCAAACTTGAATTTGATCGCTTTTTCGGTTTCGTTGACCGAAAATACAAACATCGCGCCGATCAGCCACAGCGCGGCGATACCGATGATAATTTTATTGAATGTCGTCATTAGCGTCCCCTTACGTCGCGTCCACGGCTTGTTGGCCTTACCGTGATCGGTTCTTCGGCTTCCGCGGGTGAAGACTCGGCTTTCGCCGGCGGTGTTACGCTCTGGGTTTCGATTTCAGGTAACTTTTGCGCCATCTTATCCAACGGTAAATAGAGTATGTTATTGCCGCCTTTCGCATCGATCAACACTAAATTCGATTCTCCCAAAACCGACTCCATCGTGTCGATGTAGAGGCGTTTGCGGGTCACATCCGGCTGTTTCAGATATTCGCCGAGCATCCGGGAGAAACGGTTGGTTTCACCTTCGGCCTGGGCAATGACTCTTTCCTTGTAGCCTTCGGCTTCCTGCAACATTCTGGCCGCCGCGCCGCGCGCTTTCGGCACAATGTCGTTCGAATAAGCTTCCGATTCGTTAATCAGACGCTGCTTATCTTCGCGCGCCTTAATCACGTCCTGGAACGCCGCCTGCACCTGCTCAGGCGCTTGCACATCCTGCAGGTTTACACTGGTAATCTCGATACCGGACTCATAACGGTCCATCACTTCCTGAATTTCCTTTTTGACCTGCGCGACGACCTCGTTGCGGCCTTCGGTCAACACGAAATCCATGTCCGAACTGCCGATCACACCGCGTTCGGCGCTTTCGGTGACCTGTTTCAGCGTCATTGCCGGATCGACGACATTGAACAGAAATTTTTTCGCGCTGTTCGACAGATTGCTGACCTTATACTGCACGACCAGACGCACATCGACATAGTTCTCGTCGCGGGTCAGCATCAAGGCTTCTTTCGGCTCGGAACGGTCGCCGGCCTCGCCGACGTTGGAAAAACCGACCGCCAATGTGCGGTTTTGCTCGACATTCACGATATCGACGCGCTCGATCGGAATAGGCAAATGCCAGTTCAAACCCGGATTGGTTTCTTCGACGTATTTGCCGAAGCGAGTGACCACGCCGATATTGCCGGCATCGACCTTATAAGTGCCGCTGGCGACCCATATCGCTGCGACCGCGCCCACCGCGATCAAGCCGAGATTTTTTCCCTGGCCGCCTGTCGATTCCTGACCGTCGCCGCCGCCACTGCCGCCGAAAAGATTGCTCAACTTGTCCAGAGCCTTGCGTATGGCCTCATCAAGATCGGGCGGTCCCTTTTGCTCACCCCGACCGCTCCACGGGTCTTTATTGTCGCCTCCAGGTTCATTCCAGGACATATTTTTGCTCCATAGCAGGATGTTTATTTAAAATTAACGACTTATCAAGATAACAGATAAACGCCGAGGACAAAGCCCAGCCGAGGGTTTTCCGAGGTAACTGGGCAGGCCGGTTCCTTGCGGCCGCCGATATGAGGGGCATTTTAACGTAATTACAGAAAAAACACGAAAACTTCAAGGCACATGAACCCGTCAACAACCGTGCCGGCATCCCGCTTTTCAATTTGCGCGGCTCAGGGCGGCGATAGCACTTCCTTGCGTACCGCCTCCAGAAACCCCGAATACTTGGGGTCGATATCGATAATCAGGACAGACTGTCCATCGTCTTCTATCTGTTGATCAATGATCATCGCATAAGCATGGATTTTCGCCCGGACATCCCCTTGCTCCGGCCGTAAGTAACAACGCAGCCTAATTTTGTTGGCGGAAACAATCTCGGCCAATGCCTGGGACAATAAATCCGCGCCTTCGCCACCCATCGCGGACAGCCAAACCCGAACCGGCCTGCCCAATACATCGCGGTCGATCCGGGGACGGGCGCCGTCGAGCAAATCGATCTTATTGTAAACTTCAAGCTGGGGGATCTTATCGGCGCCGATTTCCTTCAAGACCTGATTGACCTCGCTTATCGTATCTTCGCGGTCTTCCGCGTGCGCATCGATCACATGCAGCAGCAAATCGGCTTCGCTGGCTTCCTGCAAGGTCGATTTGAACGCCGCGACCAGTTCGTGCGGCAAATGCCGAATGAAGCCGACCGTATCGGCCAGCACGATTTCCGAATTGTTCGGCAAACGACAGTTGCGCAAGGTCGGATCAAGCGTTGCGAATAATTGATCCGCCGCATAGATGTTCGCACCGGTCAGCCGGTTGAACAGGGTCGATTTGCCGGCGTTGGTATAGCCGACCAGCGATACGGTCGCAACCTCGGCCTTCTTGCGTTTGCCTCGGCTTTGATGGCGCTGCTTCTCGACTTTTGCGAGACGCGCCTGAATCTGTTTGATGCGATCGCCGATCAAGCGGCGGTCGGTTTCCAACTGGGTTTCACCCGGACCGCGCAGGCCGATGCCGCCTTTTTGCCGTTCCAAGTGTGTCCAGCCGCGCACCAGACGCGTCGAAAGATGTTTGAGTTGCGCCAATTCGACCTGCAGTTTACCTTCGAAGGTCTGGGCGCGCAGCGCGAAAATATCGAGAATCAGGCCGTTTCGATCGACGACGCGCACACCGAGCGCCGCTTCGAGATTGCGTTCCTGACTCGGCGTTAAGGGATGGTTGAACAATACGATGCCGGCTTCATGGTCGGCAATGGCCTGCTTGATCTCTTCGACCTTGCCGGTACCGGCAAAATATTTCGGATCGGGATTTCTGCGGCTACCCGTCACCACATGCACCGGCTCGGCGCCAGCCGATCTGGCCAGTTCCTTCAATTCCAGAAGATCTTCCTGTCCGGAATGCAGGGTCAGATGAACAAGAATGGCTCGTTCACCCGAATCGGGGCGATCAAACAATCAACAACTCCAGCGTCGGAAGGACCAACTGACGGCAAACAATGGGGCACACGACAACGTTTCGTAAAGTTCGCGTGATCCGAAACAACTCAACACCGAAGCGAACAAGGATTACTCGTCTTCGCTTTCGACTTCGGGAATCATTTTAACGGCTTTCCCGGGCACGATCGTCGAGATGGCATGCTTGTAGACCATTTGGCTGACCGTATTTTTCAGCATGATCACATATTGATCGAACGAATCGACCCTGCCCTGCAATTTGATCCCATTGACCAGGAAGATCGACACCGGCGTATGTTCTTTTCGTAACGTATTCAGAAAATTATCCTGTAGATTTTGGCCTTTTGACATCCGATTTCTCCTTATTATGTTTATTAGATGATATTTAAGATAACGGTAAATACAAATCAACACAATGGATAATTTAAGAACATATTTGTTCCTAATGATTTTTTCCAAGATGATGCGCCCGAATGGCGCCTGATGATTGAATGGCTTACATCATCTCTTGCTATTCTATCCTAAATTATCTGGTCATATTATGGCATTTTTACCGCTTGCGCCAGCACCGGGCCATCAGCCAGGCCACGGGCAACCCTTCATGCGCGTAAAAAATCCAGCACCGCCGCCAAAAAGCTTTCCGGCTGCTGGACATGCAGCCAATGCCCGGCGCCGGCCAGTGTCTTCAATTGAGCCTGCGGAAACAGCGGAATTACGGTCTCCGCTTTCACAAAATTCGACTCCGCGCCGGCAATGAACAGGGCGGCATCCTGATAGGGCGGCCGGTTTCCGGCATCGGGAAAAGCCGTGATAGCCGGCGCCGAACGGCCGAAAATATCCAAGTCGACGCGCCAGCGATAATGACCGTCGTGCAGCACCAGGTTTTGCAATAAAAATTGCCGGTAACTCAGTTCGGGGATGGCCTCAGCAAGCCTTTCCTCCGCCTGTTTCCGGTTACTGAGCGCCGCCAACGGCAGTGCCTTCAATGCCGATAGGGTGTTTTCGAAGCTATGCGAGTAAGCCACCGGCGCAATATCGGCGATAATCAGTTTATCGATCATATCGGGCGCGTTCAACGCCAGCCACATCGCGACCTTGCCTCCCATGCTGTGACCCAGCAGGCTGGCACGGGTTAAGCCGCGCTGCCGCATAAACTGGCGCACATCTTCCGCCATGGCGGGATAGTCCATCAGCGGATGATGGGGCGATGCGCCATGATTACGCAGGTCGAGCAGAAACACGCGCCGCGAGGCGGCTAATTTTTCCGCGATGAATTTCCAGTTACGCGAGGACGCGAAAAAACCGTGCAGTATAATCAGCGGGGCGGCATCAGGCCGGCCCAATTCACTGTAAGCTAATTCGACGGCTGCCATCCAAACACCTTTAAGAAGCGGCAGCCAGAGAGCCCGACCGGCTCAGAATGTGAAACGACGCGCGGGTTAATCATGAAAGACAGCGGAAACCTAATGGGCTTTAGTAAACCAAAGAAATTATCCGCAAGCAAGCAAATCCTGTCGCGGTCCGCTAAATAGTCGAGGCAATCGACCCAAACCGGGAATTTTCGGCTGAGAGGGCAGAGCATGAAAAGCGAGTCCAGGTCCACGTCCCTGCGGCAAACCCTGGACTCACGCGAAGTAGAAAACTGCAATAAAAATCAATAGCCTTCGAGATAAGCGCCGTCATCACAAGACCGCATGGACGCACAAGCTGCAATTGATTTATTTAGCTGCCAGAGCTCCGGCTAGAGTAAAGCGGTGATGCTTTCCGCCGCACGTTTTACATCCAGGAAAATCAGACCCAATTTTGCATTTGGCTTAGCCAATACGGTCAATACCGCATCATCGCCGGCATAGGTCATCAAGACGTAACCCTTTTCGCCTTTGATCAAAACCTGTTCAAGAGTGCCTCTAGCTAACTCATGCGCGGTCCGGTCGCCTAGCGAGAGCATCGCGGCGCTCATCGCACCTACCCTGTCCTCATCCATTCCGGCCGGCAAAACCGACGCCATCATCAAGCCATCCGTTGAAATGATGCCCGACGCCTCAATATCCGCTGAAGTTCCATTCAAATCTGTCAAAACAGATGTAAGCATGTCTGCCCGCATTTTTCTTCCTCTTTAACGATAAAAATAAATTATTAAGATGCCTTGGCCGCGTAACGGATTGCCAAGGCCCAAACCAAACTCACAAATTCCGGCTGATTGAAATGAGGGACGCCGGAAATGACCAACACAAAACGATTTTTGCCGATGAACAGCGGCCAAAAACCCATTTGACTGTTGCCGAACACATCGACAATCGCCCAAGCCTGGCTTGCCTGCCCCAAATTATTCACCAATACCCCGGAGCGGCGCGCATGCACAGTGGCGATCTCGGCGCTCAATGCCGATAACTCCTCAGCCACCTCATGCGGAAACCCATGGCTGGCCAGATAAAATCCCTCCATATCGGCCAGCAGCACCTTACCGTTCTCGGTAATGGTGCTTAGCATATCCGGCAGAATCTTGTCGAGCTGGTCGGCCGGATAGGTCAATTCTTCGTTCAAGCCCTGCACCCAACCCAGCTTTTGGCAATGGTGCAGCAATTCCATGCATTTTTCCGCGTCATCGATACCGGTCAATAACTGAAGATTCTCGAGCGTCAGCGCTTTGGTTGTCGGCTGTAAAAGCATCTGACGGATAAACTGGCGCGGCTTGTCCATCTCGTTCGAAGCCACCGCATAGTAAGCGCCCGACGGCGTTGGGTACAAAAAAAGCCCTTCTGTTAAATGATAGCTGCTCATATTATTCAGCCAACCCCGGATCCAGCGAATAGAGCAGGGATTGCACGAGAAGCGACACATCGTTTCTGACTCTGGCATCCACAGCAAAAATCGGCGGCGTCAAACCGGCATCTTTTAACTGCACATGATAATCGGCTATCGTCGGCTTACTGCTCAAATCCATTTGGGTGACGCCGATCGCCACACTGGTCTTCGAGATAAAATCGCCGAAGGAATCGAGGAAGAATTTCATATCCTTGAACGGGTCCGCCCGGGTGTTATCCAGCAGCAGAACCAAACCAATGCCTCCGTTGATCAGAATATCCCACATAAAGTCGAAACGCTCCTGCCCCGGCGTTCCGTACAAATGAATTTTTTCTCCATCCGTCAGGTTCATCACGCCATAATCCATCGCCACCGTCGTGGCGGCCTTTCTGGACTTGGTCATGTCACTGGCGGCAGCATCGGTCTTAACCGGTGGAATATCGCTGATCGAGTGAATTGCCGTGGTTTTGCCGGCGCCTACCGGCCCTGTAAAAATAATTTTGTACTGACTCATGTTCGTGTCGTTCCGTTGTGCTTAGTTACCACGCAATTTATTCATGATACGGCTCAATAAGCCCTGTCCCTTGCTCGGCTTGACAGCCGGCGGCTGAATCAAATGATCGGCGTCTCTCTTTGCCTGTCCCATCAGGCCTAAGGCGCAGGCGGCGCTGGCGAATACAAACACATATTGCGGCTTGATATTGAGCACCTGTGCGACATTGGTCAACGTTCTTGGCCCTTGTATCAGTAAGGCTGCAATTCTGAGTGCATGCGGCGTAATCAGCAAACGCGTAAAATTGGGCCAACTTTTCAAATAGACCGGCTGAGTATAGTCTATTGCCCGCGGATAACGGCCTTTTGAAGTCCAGCAGGCCAGTTTCCACAAAAAGGCATCCATGCTCTGAAATTTGTCCAGCGAACCGCCGAGGCCCATCGTGTGCGAATTGACCGGAGTGATCGACATCTTGGATGCCGAGTTCGAATTCAACTTGATGCCCGCGAACGCACGCAACTGCGGATCATCGGCGTCAAGCCAGACCTCCAGGGTATGCGGAAAAATCATGATCGGTTTCCAACCCGATTGCAGCTGTAAAATCTGTCCCTTGGCCCGGCAAACCAAAAATGCCGATTGAATATAACCCTGAAAATAATCTTTCGGGTCATAAGCCGCATCGGCAAATTGTGCCGGATCGTTCACATCAACGTCCGTAAGCGAACCGATATAAGCCTGAAAGCCTTTTTCATCGAAGCGCATCGCCGTCTGATGCTTGGAGGTTTTTTTACGCTCATCCTGATCGATCGCATAGGTCTTGAGCGGGGGCGGTTCGGATTCCGCCTCATCTTCTTCGGCGTCAGCCGTAACCGGAACGGCTTGTTTTGCGGCTTTTTTCTTGGCAAGTTCCTCCCACAACAATTTGGCTTCTTTCAGCGCCGACAACATGTCATCGGTCTTCACCGGCTTTCTGACCAGAAGCGCTCCATCGTGCTTGAAATCCTGCAACGACAACACGATCGTCGGCCTTTGCCTTTCCGCCTGCAGATGCTGGGCCAATAAAATTTTTGCAGCCGGCGGGTCGCCATCAAAAATATCCACGTCAGCCTCAGCTTCACTGACAACGATCGCAGCCCCCCGGCACGGACCTTGCATAAACATCATCATGGTCTTGCAACTGCGGCTATCCATGCCGTGCAGGGCAACTTTTAATGGTCTCTTATTATGTTCCGACATTGATTAAACCTTTAAAAAATCTTGCAACTGCGCCCACTCAGGCGGCAGACTCGCGCCAAGACGGTTCAGCTCGCCATGCACTCGCTTAAACCCTGTCCGGTCACGGGTCGATCGATACAGCGACAACAGCTCGCCGTGCAATTCAGCGTGCTCCGGACGCATCAAAATAGCCTGTTCAAGCACACGGACCGCTTCATCCAACTGGCTAAACTCGATATAGTCCCTGGCCAGTTGCAAAGGATCTTGTTCGGCCTCGCTTGCCTCCTCGACCACTTGCACGAGCGGCGAAGACGACTGCAGTCCCTTGGTAAACAATGAAAAACGGTTGCAGGGCAAGGCTTCGATGGCGGCGCCCTCATTTTTCAGAAAATGCCTCAGGGTTTGAAACTGACTTTCGGTCAGCCTTGACCTGGACCCGAATATCATGCGCCAGCTCAATTCACGGCCCGCCTTGTTCAGTACGATCAACAAATCGATCAGCGCCGCATACAGCTGCTCATTCATATAATTGTTGAAGCAATAATGGATGCGCTCCAAATGCGCCCGCAATGACTTCGGCGCTCTGGAGACTCGGAAGGCCAAACGCTCCAGACGTTTGTCCACCGACAAATCAGGCCACTCGCGGAACCCGGCCGTAAATTGATCAAAAACGAATTCTAACACCGGAGATTCTTCAAAATTATGATTGCTAACGGTAATCAAGGCAGACCTCATCACATGGACAACTGTGTTATCAAAAGAATAGTCTGATATTAGCAATTTTCAATTCGGCTATCGATAAATCAGCCGGCTGCCATGGATATTGCGGATTACATCACAGAAATTAAATGTTAATTTGTTACTCTTTCGGTTTTGCCCATACGTTCGAACTCTGTCCCCATTACCATCCAGCCCACACAAAGTCCGCCCAGCCCATTGAAATCGCTGGGGGATTTGAAAACTCGGAAAATAGGGCGTGTTATGGCGCCGGCTCGGCGCCTTCCTGGGCCAGATTGACAATCCGGTGACCGCCCTGCCCTTCAGCACCCAAGATCTCAGCCAACCACGGCAACTCCAGGCGCATTTCGGCCTCCAATGTCCATGGCGGATTGATCACGACCATCCCGCTGGCCGTCATGCCATGGCCCTTGCTGTCCGGGGAGACAGCCAGCTCAAACAGCGCCACATCGGCGATGCCGCTGTCTTGCAGCGCCCGTTCCAGACGGCGGATACGTTGCCGCTCGACCACCGGATACCACAGCGCATAAATGCCGCCGGCAAACCGCCTGTACATCTTCTTCAGGGTTTCGGCGACCAAGCGGTAATCATTTGAAAGTTCGTAGGAAGGATCGATCAACACCAGACCGCGCCGCTCCTTCGGCGGCAACAAGCTCAGGGAGTCGGCCAAGCCGTCGGCATGAAAGGTTCTGATGCGGCGATCTTTTTTGACCAGCTCATGCAGAAACTTGAATTCGGTGGAATGCAGATCGTATAAGAACAGCCTGTCTTCCTTGCGCATCAAACTGGCCGCAATAAAGGGGGAACCGGGATAATGCAGCAGTTCCTTGCCCTGATTAAACTGCCCGACCAGATCGACATAGCGCCGCACGCCTGCCGGCAAATCGTCCCGCCGCCACAATTTTGCGATGCCGCTGTCAAACTCGCGGTTTTTTAACGCCCACTCGCTGTTCAGGGCATACATGCCCGCGCCCGCATGCGTATCGATATAGCAAAACGGTTTATCCTTCTTTTTCAGATGCTCGATGCAGTGCACCAGCACCAGATGCTTCAGCACATCGGCGAAATTTCCCGCATGGAAGGCATGGCGATAGCTCAGCATGGCTTAAAGCACCTTATCGTAAATCGTCATGCCGATCTCGAATGCGATCAGCCAGATGATGATCCATTCCAGCCGCGAAGAATGCCGATGGTTTTGTTCATCGGCCAGCATTTCGAATAATTCGTGAATCGTTTCGAGCTTTTTCGACAGCACGTCGGTGCGGGGCGCAATTTCCAAGTACTTGGCCGCGATCGAGTAATAGTCTTCGTATTCCGGGTATTCCCAGAAAAATTCCGGAATATCGAGCAAATCGTAATTGACGATGATGTCGCTCTTGGTCAAAAACAACTGGCCGCGGATTTTCGCAATGTCGCGGCGGCTGATATTGATGCGGCCTTCCTCGGCCAACGACTTCGGTATATAACTGGTGTTTTCGATCGTGCGCAGCGCCTGGGTTTCGAACGAAGCCAGCTTGATCGACTGCGCCATGCCCTGCGACAAGGCAAACATCAAAATCGGATCGGACGATTCGAGTTCGATATGGTCCTCGACGATCCGCGTGGCCGGACAGTCGAAGGCGAAAGTAAAATGATCTTCTTCGACTGACGGCAACGCCTGCTCCGCGTTGGCCAGCAACAAACGATGAATCACCGCCTGCCGTTCCGGGCTGACATTCCAGTGCACCACCGCGCCATAGCTCAAAATGATCGTGTAGGTGTCATTCTCTTCGACCAGCAAGGCGCCCTTGATCAGGCGAATAAGACTCGAATCCGAGAGCACTTTTGCCAACGCATCGATATGGAAGCGGTGCGCCAGGCAATAGGCGACGCACCGTCTGACAGGGGGATTAGCCGACATCGAAGTTTCTCATTGGCAAATAAAACCCCGGTAGCTTAACCCAGAGCCGAAAAATCGGCAAATATTGCGCACAAGGCTACACACCAGATAAGAATGCTTGTCACTCGATGATCAGCAACCAGCCTTTCTCATCTTCGCAATGCGCTGATTTGGCGGAAGCCTTGATATCGATGCGAGCCGCCGTCTTGGTCAGATTAGCCGGCAGCCTGCCCTTGACCAGAAAGTAGGGTTCCTTGAATTCAGCAGTCAACTCCACAGGCACTTTTTTAACCGTAGCGGACAACTGCTCGGGGCTGTCGATATTGAAGGCATAAAAAGAAAATTCAGAACCTGGCGCGACCTTCGCCAGATGCGGCGGATTAAAACGTTCAAGGCTCGCTTTCTGGCACTGGCTCGCACTGCCACCGCCGCCGCCAGACATACCGCCGTGCCCGCTATGATGCTCCGACGCCTGCACCGCGGGAATAGTAAGCCAGGATGAAACAGCGATGACGCCTAATAATCTCAATGATTGCATAAGTTTCCTCTTTTTATTGTAATTATAATGCCGATGCTTCCGCTGAAGCGGTACCTCCGGCCCGAAACGCCACTACGCTTCACGACAGGATTACCGTAAATGATCATTCCTTCTCGGCAATTATAATCGCATCCTCCTCTTTAACCGATACAACTTATTAAAATCCTCGGAAATACAGGTATACTGGTTCATAGGATTTCGCGGCTACCCTGGCGCTAGTCAAAACGGTTTCGGTGCATTTTACGGCGGCATTCGGCGAGCGCTCGACAGAAAGGAACGCGCGCCATCCCTCAGGTAAATACCGCCTCATACTGCAAGCCCGCGGACTCCTTGCCGACAGGCACCAGAAAGAGATCCAGGCTCCCCAGTTGGGGTTGGCGAAGCCGATAGATGCGTTGCGCCAGCAGCGGCTGATGAGGCCCTTGAAACAGCAAGGAATAAGCCTCGCGCTGGCCGCTCAGACACCGCCCGAAACCGGATACGGCGATAAGCGTCATATCGACTGCATGTTGATCGTTGATTTCAACCTGAAACTCTTGATGTAGATAAGTTTCCCAGATTTCTTTTGTCAAAGTTTCAAGCACGGCGCGTTACACCTTTTTAACGTTGTCAATACAGTAAAAAACCAAGGGCTTCGGCGCTTTATTCGGTATCCGCAGCCCGCTCCATCAGAAGATACACGCCATGCTCGCCGATTTGTACGAAGCCCAGACGTCGATACAGCGAAAGCGCCTTATTAAAGCGCTCGACATGAATACGAACCGGCTTTTGAACCCGAGCCGCCTCGTTTAAAACGTCCTTCAACATAGCCGTGCCGATTCCCGCATTCCTAAATTCAGGTAATAGCGCGAGGTCGACAATACGAATCTCATTCGGCCAGCGCGCGATATAAAAACGGCCGACAGGCCGTTGATCGAAGAGAATAATAAAAAAATCGGCGTCAGCATAGTTTTCCTGATAATAATGATGTTGGGCGGAAAACTGCATCTCCAAGAAGGCGGCCTTCTGCTTTTCATCCCAATCCACGAGCGCCATTTCGTCAGCGCGGGTGCTGGCATAAACTGTACTCAGAAAGTCTCGGTCCGACGCTACGATTGGCCGAAAACTGATGTTTGAATTAGCCATCGCTTAAAGCAACAAGTTGAATTCAGCGCGGCAATAATTGCCCGGCAGATCGTTTCCGGTAGACTGCAAGTAAAGCTGCGTCGAGCCGGCAGTGGCATGATGAATCCGGCAAACCCCATTCGGCTGAACCTGATCGCCATCCAATTCGAAAACCAGATAAAACTGGTCGTTTTCGGCTGACAAAAAGACCGTTTCGGCTTCTACCAATTGCATGCGTGCACGGTATTTTTCCGGCGATTTGGGTTGGGTCACGATAAAAGATTGACCGACCAATGCAGCGAAAACCTGGTAATTGAGCTTGCCGTTCAAACTTCGGCGCGACCTATACTTTTTCACCAACCGCCCTGCACCGACCCCGCTCCCCGCATAGCCGACGGCGATTGCGCCGAGAATCATCCGCAAAAAGGTCCTTCTAGGTATACCCTTATTCATAAAAAATTTTGTCGCTGCAAGAAATTAATACATGCCTGATCCTAACGACCACGCCTCGGTTTAGGAAAAAGCTTAGCTCAAGCCAACTTCGTTCGCAAATTGTCCGAAGTATAATCGTTTTTGCGGATCGAGTAATCGGCTAGCCGCGAAGGGGTATATAAAAATCCGAAATGAATGCATGGCTCAAATACATCGGTGAAGGGCATGAGCCCTGCTTACCGCTAACCAGTAAACATCGCGGGTCGCTTGTCATTGCTGATCGAAGCAATAGCTCTCTGCTCAGCCCGTCTTGATAAAAAACAATGCTTGGGCGATGAAATATTTAACCCCGCGGAGGAAATATACCTTGCAGAGCAATGCAAAAGTTAAAGGTCAGATAAGGCATCATGTTGTTATGCGGCGTATTACCGCCGGCGGAAGTTAAGGCAACCGCGGCCGCATCGGCGTTTGGCGCATCTTGATAAAGTGTCCCACCCGTCGAGAGCGCAAAGCTCGCATTCGGGCTCACTGCATTCGTATCCGCAGGGTCAAGCGTATCCGCTAAGAGCGAGTGGGAGTGTGCCGGAATTTCCGACTCGAGCAGAGTGACTGTTTCACTGCCGCCGCTCTCGCCGAGATCGCGCAAAGACAGCCCCGGGCCTTGACCGGGTTGCATCGGCGCGCAGCCTTGCAGGTTCGGTAGAGCGAAAGTCGATTTGCCGTCGCCGCCATAGGTCGTCCCCAACAAAGAAAACAACGCGGTGTTCTGCGATAACGGCATCAATTGCCCGTTGCACCACGCCCAGCCCTTGGGAGCGAAATTGAACGGAAAAATACGGATTTCTGCTACAAAAGGATCGGCCATGTTTAACTCCTAGTTCTGCGAGGGGAAAATTCCGAACAATGAAATGATGAAGTTGATGCACAGATAAGGCTGGATATTGGTGTGCGGTTGGCTTCCGCCAGTCGCGGTAATCGCGGCCGCGCTCATGGCTCCGTTGGGTGTTTCATTGATGAAAGGGGTTACGTTGAACGAGTTCGCTGGCAGATTCCCGGCCGGACTGATCTGATCTCCGGTTAGGCCGACCGCCAGTAACGCATGCGAGTGGGCAGGAAGCTGCTGTGCTGTTAATGTCACTTCCTCGGCTCCACCGCTTTCGCCAATCACAAAACCGTTCCCCATATGTAGAGGAAGACGGCCGCGAAGGTCAGGCAGGGCGAATGTGTTCTGGCCGTCACCGCCGTAAGTCGTACCGATCAGCTGGAATAGCACTTCGTTCTCCGAGATGGGTACCAGTTGCCCTTCACAGAGCATCCACCCGGCCGGGGCAAAATTGCCCGCAAACATCCGAATTTCACCGACATAAGGTTCAGACATAACTCTCTCCTAATTTTGCGAAGGGAAGATGCCTTGAAGGGCGATCGAAAAGTTGATCGCCAAGAAGGGCTGCATGTTCTGGTGTGCCTGATTACCGCCGGCGTTCGCTACCGAAGCGGGGTTCATCGTCGTTAAATTTTCGGGGGCATGATAGACATTATTGCCCCCGCCAAGTACCCGCCCGGTCGGATTGGCATTGCCGCCGCTCACCGAAGTCGAGACCGCAAGACCATGGGCATGAGCCGGCACCTCGGTGAGTGAAAGCGTATGGGCCTGTTCGCCGCCTCTTTCACCGAGTATGTGGCCGCTGCCCACATGAATCGGCACCCGGTCCCTGAGATCCGGCAGCGCAAAATTGGTCTGGCCATTGCCCCCAAAAGTCGTACCCAGCAACGAAAACAGCGCCTGATTTTGATTGATCGGCAGAAGCTGACCATTGCACAAAGCCCAACCTTTCGGCGCGAACCCAAAACTCATCAAGCGGATTTCACTGATAAATGGTTCAGCCATGATTCCTCCTCTCTGTTTAAAATTGAATAGCGATTAAGGTGAAGGACATGCCGTGCCGCCTACGAAACCACCACCGGGCGGGCTGTTGACCGTAGCGGTGCCTGCCCCTGAAACCGTGTTGTTTGCATTGACGAACGTAACGACCGCCGCCGTGTCCGTGGCACCGCCGCCGTAGCCGGGAAGCCGGACAGTCGTACTCTGGCGCTGCCGAAGCCGGTAGTCGCCGCCGCCGAACACGCCTGCCGCGGAATCGACATCGTTCTTCAGCGCACCCGCGCCCCCGATCTGGGCACAGATCTGGAAGTTGTCGCCCGGCGTAATGCCTCCGTTCAGGTTGATGCCTTGAACAGGGAAGCCAATGGCGGCATTGTTGCCCGCGTTCGCCATCGTGTTACCGGTCACGATGGCGTTAAAATTACCGCCCTGCACCACCCCGGCACCGGTCTGGAGGAGCAGCGCGTCGTTGTTGTACTGGAAGAACTGGTTGCCGGTGATGGCCATCGTCATCGTGCCGCCGCCGGCGGTTTGTACTTTCAGATCCGAACCCTCGCGCGAGCCCGAGTTAGGCACCGCGGCCACGCCAATGGTGTTGTTGGCGAAAGTCCCACTCAGGCTTCCCGCACCGATGTCCTTGACGATCAAGACCGCGTGCCCGACCGCGTCGCGGAAGGTGTTGCCACTGACGTTCATCGTGAAGACGCTGGTACTGCCGCTGCCCAGCGTGACGCCGCCACCGCCTGTACTGATGGCCGGCTGGCTATTCGACAGCGTGTTGCCGGTGAAAACCAGGTCGCTGCCGCTACCGCTGCCGGGGACGCTCATCTGAAACAGGTCTCCACGGGATGCAGTAAAGGTGCTGCTGTTCACCGTAACCTTGACGACCGACGATCCTGCCGCCTCAATACCGATACCGTCATTGCCATCACTCGTACTGTTAGCGCCGATGGTGGTATTCGTGAATGTCAAGCGGCCCAGCGTCCCGCTTGTGTTCACTACCTTGAAGTTATCTTCGAAACCTCCGCTGATGTTGGAGTTTGAGATCGTCGCCGTTCCGGTCAACTCGGTAAAGCGCACGCTGCCTTCGTCCGCGACGGCGTTATCACCGTTGACGCCGTTGATTACCGTATTATCGAGAGTAAAACCCATCACCGACGAACCGCGGATCGCAAAGTCCGAGAAACCGTTCAGTTGCATTTGGGCCAGGGAAACGTTTCGGGAGTTGGTTAAACTGATTCCTGTGGCACCGTTCTGAATCGTGCCGCCGCTGCCCGCCGAGCCGGTGCCGGTGACCGTAAAGCTACCGTTTGCCGTATTGACGGTGTTCAGCACGATACCGTTGACGGCGCTGTTGCTCATAACGGAAGTCAGGCTTACCGTGCCGTCAAGATTACTGAGATTTACAGCGCCGGCATTTGTAGAAGCCACGCTGACTTCGTTAACCGCCACACCGCTGACCGCTCCTGTCGCATCGTTGATGCCGATGTTGCCGCCGGTCGATAGATTGAAACCCTGGGCACGTACATTGCTGCCGTTCAAAGTCAATGTGCCTTGAAGCAGCGGCCGCGTGCCGCCTATCGCCGGCCTTGAAATCGTTCCTACTGGCGGTGTAATGCCCATCAAGGCATCGAAGGTATTCGTCGGCGAATTCGTAGCGCCCTGGCCGATCAACCATTGAGCCGTAGCTTGGGCGCTATCGCCGGCGAGACTGACGCCGACATTTGAAGCCGTGGTTCCCGAATAGACGAAGATACGGTGGTTGACGCTCGCGCCTTTGGCTGCAGTTGCCGAAGCCAGGCTGTTGAATGGCGTTGACAAGCGCCCGTCGCCATTGCTGCCCAGCGCGGGGTTGACAAACCAGATGACCGGGCCGCTGACGTCGAGAGTAATGCTCGCCGCAGCGCTGGTTGCGGCAGGCCCCGGACAGCCGTCATCCTTGACGGTATAGTTGACCGTTGCAGGCCCCGTAAAGCCGACATTCGGCTCGAAATCGAAGGTGCCCGCCGCCAGATTGACGTTCGAGACCGTGCCGCCGCTCACTTGATCGATCGAGGCGACAGAAAAGTTTGGCGAACATCCGTTGCTGCCGGCATCGACATCGGTTACGCCGGTCAGCAAGGCGGCATCGATGCCTTCCCGCTTCATATTTGCCTGTACGGCAATCCCGGTTTTGCTCTCGGCCAAGGGAGGATCATTGACGCACTGGACCGACACGCTGACGGTCGCGGCGGAATTGCCGGGCGCCAGCATGTAAGTGAAGGTATCCGGGGTGCCTGAAATGCTATTGCAGTAGTTGAGCTTGGGCTGATAAAACAGGTTGCCGCCGACAACCGAAACCACCCCGTTCGCTGGCTGCGTCGCGGACGCGACGTCAAGGGCACCGCCGTCGATGTCCGTATCGTTGCCCAATACCGCGAGCTGGGTGGCGACGGCATCCTCGCCGACCGACACGTTGTCGGCAACAGCCTCCGGCGGATCATCCACCGCGTTCACGGTGACCGTGAATTGCCGGGTTTGCGACGTATCCACTCCGCCGTTGTCGGTGCCGCCATCGTCCTGAACCGCAACGTCGAAGGTGGAGGTGCCGAATGCATTGGTGGCCGGCGTATAAGTCAGCGCGCCGTCGGCGGCCACACTCGGCGGTGCGCTGAACAATCCGGGATTGCTGACTTGACCGACGCTATAGGCGCCTACCTTTTGTGCGGCTTCATTGGCGGCGCCGGGGCTGAACGTCGTCACCCAATTTGCAACGGACTGAGCGCCGGCATCCTCACCGATCGCCGGCGGATTAGCGGCATTGAAATCCGGCCTGTCGTTGACGCTATTGACTGTAATCGTGAAACTTTGCGCGACGGAGGTGTCTTGTCCGCCATTTGTCGTACCGCCGTCATCGGATAAGGTGAGGGTGACCGTGGCGCTGCCATGGGCATCCGGCGCCGGCGTAAAGCTCAATTCGCCAGACGCCGATACAGCGGGCCCCGCACTGAATAGTTCGGGATGGTCGATTCCGGTAATGTTGAATGTCAGCGCTTGCGTAACACCGGCATCGGCGTCGTCGATTGCCGTAGCCCAATTGGAAACCACAACGGCTCCCGCGTCTTCATTTACGCTCGGTTCGGCTCCCTTGGTGAAAGTCGGCGCGTGATTGATCATGCCCACGGTGACGCTCAATACCTTTTCAAAAGCCAGAGCGCCCGCATCGGTACTGCGCACCCGGATGCTCAACGGAGACTGGGCCGAGTTCAACACCGCCGCGGTGCGCAGTTCATTGCCGCTGATTTGGAACAGGGCATTATCGTTATTTCCTGCACCATCCACCAAGGCATAAGTATGCATATCCAACGCATCGGCATCCGCACTGCTCAAAACCCCAACCAGGGTGCCCGCCGGCTGAGCCTCGGGCGCAACGGCCGCAGACAGTTGGATATCGTTCGGCGCATCGTTGGCGTCCGACACTTCGATCAAAAGCAACTGTTCGACAGACAAACCATCGGCATCGGTGCTGCGCACCCGGATGCTGTAACTGTTTTTCGTTTCGAAATCGAAGGCGGCCGCCGTTTGCAACTGATTGCCGACAATCTGGAAGGCCGCGTTATCCATATCACCGGCGCCGCTTACCAGCGCATAAGTATGCATATCGCCGGTATCCGGATCAAGCGTGCTGAAATCGCCGATCGCCGTGCCGACAGGCTGATTTTCAGGCACACTCGCCGCGCTCAACGAAATGCCCGAGGCAACGGGCGGATCATTGACGCAAAGCACCGACACGCTGACGGTCGCGGTGGAATTGCCCGGTGTCAGCGTGTAAGTAAAGGTATCCGGAGTACCGGAAATACTGTTGCAATAGTCGGGCTTGGGCTGATAAGACAGATTGCCGCCGACAAGCGTAACCACGCCATTCGTCGGCTGCGTCGCGGACGCGACGGCAAGGGCACCGCCGTCGATGTCCGTATCGTTGTCCAATACCGCGAGCGGGGTGGCAACCGCATCCTCGCTGACCGACACGCTGTCGTCGACCGCCACCGGCACATCATCCTGCGCACTTACGGTGACCGTGAATTGCCGAGTTTGCGATGTATCCACGCCCCCATTGTCGGTGCCGCCATCGTCCTGAACCGCAACCTCGAAGGTGGAGGCGCCGGACGCATTGGCCGCCGGCGTATAAGTCAGCGTGCCGTCGGCGGCCACGCTCGGCAGTACGCTGAACAAGCCGGGATTGCTGACTTGACCGACGCTGTAGGCGTTTGCCTTTTGCGCGGCTTCATTGATGGCGCCGGGGCTGAACGCCGTCACCCAATTTGGAATAGTCTGCGCGCCGGCATCCTCGTTGACCGCCGGCGGATTCTCGGCCGTAAAATCAGGCCTGTCGTTGACGCTATTGACCGTAATCGTGAAGCTTTGCGCGGCGGAGGTGTCTTGTCCGCCGTTTTGCGTGCCGCCGTCATCGGACAAGGTGACGGTGACCGTGGCGCTGCCATGGGCATCCGGCGCCGGCGTGAAGCTCAATTCGCCATCCGGAGATAGCGTCGGGCCGGCACTGAACAGTTCGGGATGGTCGTTGCCGGTTATATTGAACGCCAGCGTTTGCGCAGCATCGGCATCGCCGTCGCTGATTGCGGTGGCCCAATTAGGAACCACAACGGCTCCCGCGTCTTCATTCACGCTCGGTTCGGCCCCCTTGGTGAAAGTCGGCGTGTGATTGATCATGCCCACGGTGACGCTCAATACCTTTTCAAAAGCCAGAGCGCCCGCATCGGTGCTGCGCACCCGGATGCTCAACGGCGACTGGGCCGAGTTCAACGCCGCCGCGGTGCGCAGCTCGTTGCCGACGACCTGGAACAGGCCATTATGCGTGCTCCCTGCGCCATCGACCAAGGCATAAGTGTGCGTATCGCCCGCGTCGATATCCGTACTGCTCAGCACCCCGACCACGGTTCCGGCCGGCTGCTCCTCGGATGCGACGGCGGCGGACAACTGAATATCGTTCGGCGCATCGTTCGCGTTTGATACCGCGATCAGCAATTGCTGTTCGACCGACAAGCCACCGGCATCGGCGCTGCGCACCCGGATGCTGTAACTGTTTTTCGTTTCGAAATCGAAGGCGGCGGCCGTTTGCAACTGATTGTCGACAATCTGGAATGCGGCGTTATCCGTATCACCGGCGCCGCTTACCAGCATATAACTGTGAGTATCGCCGGTATCCGGATCGGTCGAGCTGAAAGCGCCGATCGCCGTGCCGGCAGGCTGATTCTCTGCGACACTGGCAGAACTCAAGGCAATAACGGTCGGCGCATCGTTGGCGTCTTGCACTTCCACCGTAAACTGTTTCTCGACAAAGCGGCCCCCGCTCTCGGCGCTACGCACCCGAATACTGTAATTGGGTTTCGTTTCGAAATCGAAAGACGCCGTCGTCCGCAACTGATTATCGATGATCTCGAACGCACCGTTGTCCGTATCGCCGTCACCGGCTACCAGCGTATAGCTGAACGTATCGCCCGCCTCCGCGTTGACCGTCGTAAAGTTACCCACGGCGGTAGCGGCGGGCTGGTTTTCGGTCACAGTGAACGCGCTCAAGGCGATGCCGATCGACAAATCGACCTGTATGTCGTTCAGTCTGTTCCGCGCCAAACCGAAATCCGCACCTTTGAACACGACGACCGGGTTATCGCAGCTTGCAATCGGCAACGACAGCATCGACGAGAAATCGCAACGCAAAATGTCTTCGTTCTTCCCCGTGGCCGATCCGGCATTGAATTTTCCCTGGGTCGTCAGGTAGAGATACGATCCTCCCAGATGAGCGCCCTCGACGTCTTCGCGGCTGTGCGTCAATCCCGCCTTGCTTCCGTCAAAAAAAAGCTTGAAACTGCCGCTGGTTTCCGCGCCGGTGCTGCCGATAAATTTGACCAAATCCTGTTTTCGAGCAAGAAAAATCTGTCCGCTGTCCTTATCGAGCAACTTGTTTCGAATGTTGGTACTAAAAATCAGGTTGCCTTCCTCATCCAATGTCAAGGCATCGATATTTCCTTTTACCCCGACATCGGAGCCGTCGAAATATAACTCAAACGCTCCTTTAGTCTCGGCGGCTCCAGGTCCTGATTCCGTGTCCCAGTTGAATTTTACGATATCCGAATTTCGTATTCTGATTTTTTGCCCGCCGATATCAAGCTTTTGGCTGACCGCGAAAGACAGTAAGAGATAATCGTCGGCAACATAAAATCCATCGATTCTTTGTCCGCTCAAACCTACATCCGAACCGTCGAACAAAATTGACCACTCGCCGTTGTCGCCGACCGAGTTGTCGAATTGTAAAATATCTTCATTGGCGAATTTCAGGTTGCCGATTTCCCCGCCCGTCCGGGTTACAACATAGTATTTATCGGCCATTAAAGGCGAGGTGGCCAGCAGCGCGACCAAACTCGACAGGATCCGTTTGCGTGCGACAGGTGTTCTCTTGCGGTTTTGTTTGAGAAAAGTCGGCATGATCTATCCGCTCATTCGAGAAAGTTGATAAAGGAGTGATTCGCTCAAGCGATAATATGAATTGTTCTCAGACAGCAACCCCGCCTATTACTCTATGAAAAATAGAGTAATAGGCGGCTCTATATCGAACGATTAATATTTTGAGCAAGCCAGTAACTCACTAGCCAAAGATTTTTCTAACAGTAAACTACTTGCCAGAAAACCTGTCAAGAAACTTTTGCCTGCATTGAACTTTTTCAGAATAGCTTAATTATCGGATCGCGTTCATAAATTTAACGGCAATGAGGCCAGAGGGATATCGTTATTCATAAAATACCGCCATACTCGCCGGGGAGCGGAACAACTGCATGGGTGTGGATGGCGAATAACAATGAGGCTGAATTTCGACAAATTAATTTTGACCCAATCCGAGTTGACGGCGAAGCGGCAATCACCGCGGCATCCGCAACCTCCTTTTTCTGTCGCCCCCTAGTTTGAATTAGCCTCCTTTTGATCGTATAGTATGAAGCTGACCAGATACACGGAATTACTTGATGGACACCATTAGCATCCGCGGCGCCCGTACCCATAATTTAAAGAATATCGACCTCGACCTGCCCCGCGATCAGTTGATCGTGATTACCGGGCTGTCGGGGTCCGGCAAATCGTCGCTGGCGTTCGACACGATTTACGCGGAAGGCCAGCGGCGCTACGTCGAATCGCTGTCCGCCTACGCCCGGCAGTTTCTCGCGATCATGGAGAAACCGGACGTCGATCATATCGAGGGACTTTCGCCGGCGATCTCGATCGAACAAAAATCGACCTCGCACAATCCACGCTCGACCGTCGGCACGATCACCGAAATCTACGATTATTTGCGGCTGCTGTATGCCCGCGCCGGCACGCCGCGCTGCCCGGAACATCAGGTGTCGCTCGAAGCGCAGACAATCAGCCAGATGGTCGATCTGGTGCTCGCGCAGCCCGAGGAGCAGCGCTGGATGCTGCTGGCGCCGGTGATCAGCGACCGCAAGGGCGAACACAGCCAGCTGCTCGAAGACCTGCGCGCGCAAGGCTTCATCAGGGCCCGGATCGACGGCACGGTGTACGAACTGGAAGAAGCGCCGGCGCTGGATTTGAAGAAAAAACATACGATCGAAGTGATCGTCGATCGCTTCAAGATTCGAGGCGACATCGCCTTGCGCCTGGCCGAATCGTTCGAGACCGCCCTGCGCATCGCGGACGGCATGGCGATCGCGGCCTGCATGGACGACGGCACCGAACTCTTGTTTTCCGAGCGTTATGCCTGCCCGCACTGCGGCTACAGCCTGACCGAGCTCGAGCCGCGCATCTTTTCGTTCAACAATCCGAAAGGCGCCTGCACCAGCTGCGACGGCCTCGGCGTCCGCGAATATTTCGACCCCGAGCTGGTCGTGCACAATCCGGACATCAGCCTGGCCGGCGGCGCGATCCGCGGCTGGGATCGGCGCAACGCTTATTATTATCAGATCATCTGCGGCCTCGCGAAGCATTACGGCTTCGACCCGGAGGTGCCGTTTGCAGAGTTGCCGAAAGAAATCCAGGCGATCATTCTGTACGGCAGCGGCGAGGACGAAATCGAGTTCAAGATGGTCGGCGAATTCGGCTTCTCGAAAAAGAAACGCCATCGTTTCGAAGGCATCATCGCAATCATGGAACGGCGCTACCACGAAACCGATTCGCAAATGGTACGCGAGGAGCTTGCGAAGTATCTTTCGCAGAAAGCGTGCGGCGTCTGCGACGGCGCGCGGCTGAATCTGTCCGCGCGCAATGTGTTTGTCGAAGACCTGCCGATTCATCATCTGACCCGCTTTCCGATCCGCAAGGCGCTGGCATTCTTTGAACAGTTGAATCTGTCCGGCAAGCGCGGCGAGGTCGCGGCCAGGATCGTCAAGGAGATTCAGGAACGGCTGGAGTTTCTGGTCAATGTCGGCCTCGATTATCTGACCCTCGACCGCAGCGCCGACACCCTGTCCGGAGGCGAAGCGCAGCGCATCAGGCTGGCGAGCCAGATCGGCGCGGGTCTGGTCGGGGTGATGTACGTGCTCGACGAACCGTCGATCGGACTGCATCAGCGCGACAATCAGCGCCTGTTGAATACGCTGTTTCGCCTCCGCGACCTCGGCAATACGGTGATCGTGGTCGAGCATGATGAAGATGCGATCCGCGCCGCCCAGCATATCGTCGATATCGGCCCCGGCGCCGGCATCCACGGCGGCCAGATCATCGCCCAGGGCACCCTGGAAGACATTCTGGCCAATGAAGCCTCGCTGACCGGGCAATACCTGTCCGGCAAGATCGGCATTCAGGTGCCCGAGACGACCACGCCGAATGACAAGGACAAACAGATCGTGGTCCGCAATGCGCGCGGCAACAACCTGAAGCATGTCGACATTGCGTTTCCGGTCGGCCTGTTGACCTGCGTGACCGGCGTCTCCGGCTCCGGCAAATCGACGCTGGTGAACGACACCCTGTATTGCCAGGCCGCGCGCCTGATCAACCGCGCCGGCGCCCTGCCCGCGCCTTGCGATGCGATCGACGGGCTGGAGCATTTCGACAAGGTGGTCGACATCGATCAAAGCCCGATCGGCCGCACGCCGCGCTCGAACCCGGCCACCTATACCGGCCTGTTCACGCCGATCCGCGAGCTGTTCGCGGGCACCCCGGAATCCCGCTCGCGCGGCTATACCGCCGGCCGTTTCAGTTTCAACGTGAAGGGCGGCCGCTGCGAAGCCTGCAAGGGCGACGGCGTAATCAAGGTCGAAATGCACTTCCTGCCCGATATTTTCGTGAACTGCGAAATCTGCCACGGCAAGCGTTATAACCGCGAGACGCTCGAAATCCGCTTCAAAGGCAAGACGATCCATGAAGTGCTGGACATGACCGTCGAGGACGCGGCGCAATTTTTCAGCGCGATTCCATCCGTCTCGCGCAAACTGCAAACCCTGACCGAGGTCGGCCTAAGCTATATCACGCTGGGCCAGAACGCGACCACCCTGTCCGGCGGCGAGGCGCAGCGGGTCAAGCTGGCCAAGGAATTGTCCAAGCGCGACACCGGCAAGACGCTTTATATTCTCGACGAGCCGACCACCGGCCTGCATTTTCACGACATCCAGCAACTGCTGACCGTGCTGCACACGCTGCGCGATCACGGCAACACCGTGATCGTGATCGAACACAATCTGGACGTGATCAAGACCGCGGACTGGATCGTCGACATGGGCCCCGAAGGCGGCGACGGCGGCGGCACGCTGGTCGCCGAAGGCACACCCAAAGACATTGCCGGCAATCCGGCCTCTTTCACGGGGCATTATCTGCGGCGGTTTTTCGAGTGACCGGAGCAGGGGCGGCCATAGCCGTTACTTCTCTAAACAAACCCTAGTTTTCGGACATTCACGCGCAGACAAGCGTCCCGTTAACGCGATGACGCACACGCCGCGATTTAATATAATAAACCCAGCATTTCTGTCATTTATCTCGGACCTATGTATTCTGAAATTTTATTCCGTTTATTTGCCTTCCCGACAAATTCGAATACTGGCGCCAACACAGCCTGCACCTGGCGCCGGAGCCACCGGCACGGATTGGTTAGCCGCTTTTCACATCCTGCCAAAGCGATTCTGATCATTTTAGGGCTGCTGTCGCCGGCGCTGGCGTTCGCAGCCGAACAAGCCGCTACGGCAAGCACCGAACAGCCTTTGAACCTGACCCATCATTGGGCAGGCTATATGATCGTGCTGCTATTCACGATCGCTTATATTCTGGCGATGCTCGAAGAAGTCACCGAGCTGCGCAAATCGAAACCGATGGTGTTTGCGGCCAGCCTGATCTGGGTCATCATTGCGATCGTTTACGCCGGCGGCAGCATGACCGAAAAAGCGGCCACGGCGTTTCGCACAACGCTGGAAGCCTATGCCGAGCTGTTTTTGTTCATCCTGGTATCGATGACTTACCTGAATGCGATGGAAGACCGCGGCGTATTCGAACGCCTCCGGGTCTGGCTATTGAACAAAAACTTCAATTATCGGCAATTGTTCTGGATTACCGGCTTTCTGGCATTCTGGATTTCCTCCGCCTGCAACAACCTGACCACGGCCCTGTTGATGGGGTCGGTGATCCTGGCGATGGGTAAGGACAATCAACGCTTCATTACCCTGTCCTGCGTGAATGTCGTGGTCGCCGCCAATGCCGGCGGCTCATTCAGTCCTTTCGGCGACATCACGACGCTGCTGGTCTGGCAAAAGGGCGTCGTGCCGTTCGGGGATTTCTTTTCGTTGCTGGTTCCGGCGCTGATCAATTTCATCGTGCCGGCTGCGATCCTGTACTTCTGGATACCCAAGGCCTGCCCGGTGCCGATCGAGGAATCGCAACCGATGCAGCGCGGCGGCATCGTGATCATCTTCCTGTTCATCCTGACCATCATCACCTCGGCCTGTTTCGAAAATTTTCTGCATCTGCCGCCGACCGCCGGCATGATGATGGGCTTGACTTACCTGAAGTTCTTTAGCTATTACCTGCAAAAAGTCCCGCCCAGACAAAGCCCGGTCGAAAAAGACGCCGAAGAATACGAAACCGAGAAGCAAATCGAACAAGATCTGGCGGTCAAAAATCTGACCGTGGTCAAGGAAGGCTATATCGACTATTTCGGCCCGATGAAAATCATGAACCGTATGGAAGAATGGGAACACAAGAGAGAACGGCATTTTGACATGCCCTTTGATGTCTTTTCGAAGGTTGCCAATCTGGAATGGGATACCCTGCTGTTTTTTTACGGCGTCATGCTCGCGGTCGGCGGCCTGAGTTTTGTCGGCTATCTGGAGCTGACCTCGCAACATCTGTACACCGGCATGAACCCCACCATCGCGAATATCCTGGTCGGCTTCGCTTCCGCCTTCGTCGATAACGGCACGATCATGCTCGCGGTGTTGACGATGGCGCCGGATATTTCGCAGGGGCAGTGGTTGCTGGTGACCCTGACAGCCGGCGTCGGCGGCAGCATGCTGGCAGTCGGATCGGCCGCCGGGGTGGGCTTGATGGGGCAGACCAAGGGTCTGTATACCTTCACCAGCCATTTAAAATGCACTCCGGCCATCATGCTCGGCTTTTTTGCGAGCATTGCGGCACACTTCCTGATCAATGGCCGTTTTTTTGTAGAGTAAGCTCTGCTCTGTCGGGTTCGGCTAGGGCCGCGGTAACTGCTCCTGCGTTACCCTACCTTCTGCATCCATGCAGTCGTCGGTAACTGCTCCTGCGTTACCCTACCTCCTGCATCCATGCAGTCGAACCCGACACGAATCATTCCTCTTTCTTGCGATCGGTCACTTCACCGTCGATCGCCGAACCCGATTCCGTTTCGTCCTTATCGCTTTCGCCGTCCTTGACCGCCGAGCGGAAATTTTTGATGGCGGCGCCGATGTCAGAACCGGCGTTTCTGAGGCGCTTGGTACCGAACAGAACGACCGCGATGCCCAGCACGATCAATAATTTAGTAACACTGATTCCCATCTTGAACACCTTCGTTAAATTGACAAGTCATCCACGATCCCCGGGCGAGCCGCCTGTTCGCGGCACGTCCCCGTGAATCGTTTCCGTTTTATTTTACCGCATCGACCATTAATCGCGTTTTCTATTCGTCCTGCCGCTGTTGCTTGATCCAGGCCTGCCAGACCGACAGCAGCACCGCCAGAATCACTGGCCCCAAAAACAAGCCGATCGGACCGAACGCGGACAAGCCGCCGAGCACGCCGAACATCACGATCAGGAAAGGTACGCGGCTGGCGCCGCTGATCACCAACGGACGGATCACATTATCGACCGTGCTGACGACCAGAAAGCCCCACGCCAAAAGGCCCAGCCCCTGCCAGAGATGGTCGGCGGCGATCAATCCAACCCCCAACGGCACCCAGACCAAGGTCGCGCCCATCGGCACCAGCGCCAAGAGCGCGGTCACCGCACCGAACATCACCGGCGCCCTGACGCCGGAAAAAGCATAACCGAGGCCGGCCAGGATGCCCTGCCCCAATGCCGCCAGCACCAAACCATAGACGACTGCACGGGTCGTATAACCGGCCGCCTGCAGATACACATGCTGGTATTTGCCGAGAAAGCGGACCAGGCCCTGGTGCAGTTGCTGGACCGCCTGATCGCCGTCGCGGAAGCAAAAAAACAGCATCACCAGCATCAGGCAGAGCTTCAGCACATATTGACCGATGCCGCCGATAAACTGGGCCGCTTCGCCGAGCCATTGCTGTGCCCATGCGGAGATCTGCGCGGCCATACCGGCCCGATCGCCGATCCACTGATCCAGTTGCTCCTGCAGATAGGGGCCGAGCCAGGGTATTTTGACCAGAAATGCGGGCAACCGGTAAGCGGGGTCCTGAAGATTATTCACGACCGCCTGGTATGCCAGCTTGATTTCGCCCTGCAGCAGATCGGCAAGCCCGTACAGCGCGAGCAGAATGACCGCCGAAATGATACTCGACATGACCGCGGCGCTCAGCGTGTTGCGATGATCGAGCCTCCGCCGAAGCCAACGGTAGGGCGGCCACATCACATAGGTAACGATCAGGGCCCAGGCGATCGTCTGCAAAAACTCGCGCAGCACCAGGTAACCCAGCCACACGAGACCGGTCAGCAAAATGCCCGGTATCAGGAAGCGGGTCGGCTTGTCGGGCAGCAAAGCATTCATCGCTGAATTGCCGGCTTCATTCCGGCGGATGCTCGAGGCTGTCCGGCGTATTCGGAAAAATATGGATGTGTAGGATACGCGACTCCTGCATTTCGTCGATTACCACATCGAACTGGCGGAATTCGACTTGCTGGCCTTCGACCGGAATATCGCCGAGTTTGGCCAGAATCAGTCCGCCGACCGACACCTCGTTGTCGAGTTCGAGTTCCTCGTTTTCGATATCGATGCCCAAAATCCGTTCGAGCGAAAAAATCGCCAGGCTGCCTTTCGCGATAATCGAGCCGTCGTCGAGCCTTGTCCATTCGGCGGCGCCCGGGCGGAATTCGTCGTGAATCTCGCCGACCATCGCGCTCAGTAGATTGTCCAGCGTGATGAAACCCTGCGGCATGCGGTTTTTCTGGCCGACGATAGCGAAATGCGCGGCGCCGGCGCGGAAATCACGGAACAATTCTAGCGCCGGCGCATGCGCGGAAACATAGTGCACGGGACGGAGATATTGGTGCAGGTCGTCGATCGTCTTGCCCTCTTGCTGCGCGAAAAATAAATCCTTCAAATGAATCACGCCGAGCACATCGACGCCGTTCACATCGAAATAAGGATAGCGGCTGAAACGCTTGTCACAGACCGCCCGCAGATTGTCGTCCAGACTCATCTTCGCATGCAGAGCGACCAGTTCGTGCAGGGGGCGCATCAAATCGGAAACCTGCAATTCGCTGAAATCGAGCGTGCTCGCCAGAACATTCCATTCGTCCTGGGTAAACATGCCGCTTTGGCGGTTGCCGCGTAAGATCAGCTTCAGTTCCTCGGCGGTATAATACGGATCGTGGCCGTGCATCTGTTTGATGCCGAACAGCCGCAAGGTCAGATTCGCGCTGGCATTCAACATCCAAATCGCCGGATACATCAGCAGGTAAAAGCCGTAGAGCGGCGCGGCGCTGATCAGCCCGGTCTTTTCGGGACTCCTGATCGCGAGCGACTTCGGCGCCAGTTCGCCGACGACGATATGCAAAAACGAAATGACCGAAAACGCGATCAGGAAAGCAATGCTGTGCAGCAACTCCGGCGAATGGATACCCAGACGGCTCAGCGCCGGCGCGATCAGTTCGGCGAAGGCGGGCTCGCCGATCCAGCCGAGGCCGAGCGACGCGAGCGTAATGCCGAGCTGGCAGGCGGACAAATAGGTATCCAGCCGCGTATGGACCTTCGCGAGCATGCGCCCCTGCCAACCTTGCGTCTTCTCAATCGCGCGAATGCGCGTCGGACGCAGCCTGACCAGACCGAACTCCGCCGCCACGAAAAAACCGTTCAGGGCGACGAGCAAAATGGCGATTGCAATCAACAACAGATTATTCATAGTCGGATAAAAACTCATACCGAGTTTTTCAGGATGCCGCCTTCGATCAATCGATGCGCAAGCGGCTTGGGGTTGGGATCAAGGCGAGCGGCGTCCCGCCATGATAGTAAAATGGATGATCTATTGACACGCGCGGCAAATCCCGAGCGTTCAATATTTTAAAAAACCTTAATAGTGTTCGGATTATAATAAACCCTACGGCCAAATGCGAGGCCTCAGTCGAAAAGCATCCCGATTCGGTATGGATTAAAATATGCCGGTCTTGCTTGCGTCCGACAGAAACTCGCATCCAACCCCTTTCGCATGACTATCCGCCCATGATTAAACCAGCACGCGGCGATTTTGCTCCGACAAGTTTTACAGCAAAATCCACGCCCGACCGACATTGCTCAACATTGAATTCCGGCATGACTACGCCCGTCTTGTCCCGCATCGCCGCGGCGCTTGCGTTCGTCGCGCTTGCCGGCTGCACGAAAGCACCGTCCGTGCAACAACTGAAAGGCTTCGCGCAAGGCACCAGTTACCATATCAGTTACTGGTCCGCCGCTCCGATCGATGCGCCAGCGGTCAAAAAAGCGGTCGACAACGAATTCGCCGTGATCGACAAGCTGCTTTCGAATTACCGGCCCGATTCGGTGATCGAATCGTTCAATAGCAACGCCGCGATAGACAGCCAGGAAGTCGGCCCCGAAATCGTGCAGCTGGTCAGGATCGCGGAAACCGTGTATCAGGCTTCAGAAGGCTGTTATGATCTGACGATCAAGCCCTTATTCACGCTCTGGGGCTTTGACGGCGAAACGCCTTCGCTTCCGAACGACAAAGCGATTGCCGATACGTTGAAGCAGATCGGCATGCCGCAACTGACCGTCGTTGACGATACCCATCTGAGCAAAAAACACGCCGCGTTAAAAGTCGATCTGTCATCGATCGCACAAGGCTATAGCGTCGAAAGCCTCAGCCGCGTACTCGAGAAACGCGGCATCACCGATTATATGGTCGAGATCGGCGGCGAGCTGAAAACCCGCGGCCAGAAGCCGGACCAGACCGCCTGGCGCATCGCGATCGAAAAGCCGCTGCCCGGCGAACACAAGCTGCATAAAATCCTGGCGATGCCGAAGGACGCGCCGCTCGCGATCATGACCTCGGGCACCTACCGGCATTTTTTCGAGGCGAACGGCCAGCGCTACGGCCATATCCTGGATGCGCGCAGCGGCCGTCCGGTCACGCATGATCTGGTCGGGGTGACCGTCGCGCATGCCGATCCGACCATCGCCGACGCCTGGTCCACCGCGCTCTTGTGCCTCGGCCAGGAACAGGGACTTAAATTGGCGAATGCCGAACATCTTGCCGCGCTGTTCATCCGGCTGCAAAACGATCAATTGCTCGAAACCCGCAGCGAAGCGTTCGAGCGTTTAAACATTCTCACCCATCCATAATTGCCTGGATCTAGGATTACTGCTTCATGTCTTCTGTTAATAGCGTACAACACATCATCGCGTCGGTCGGAAACCGCATCCTCGGCAATCCGTTCAAAGCCTTCCTGATCATCTGCCTGCTGGTGGGAGGGACCATACAATACACGGCCAACCATTTGAGCATCAATACCGATACGGCCGAACTGATCGCGCCCGACGCACCGTTTCAACAAAACCGGCGCAAGTTCGAACAGGCCTTTTCGAAGGATTTGCATACGCTGTTGCTGGTGGTCGAGTCGGACACGCCCGAACTGACCAAATCGGCGACCAAACGCCTGGGCCGTTTGCTCGCCGCGGACAAAACCAATTTCGATTCGGTCTATGTGCCGAACGACAATGAGTATTTCCACCGCAACGGCCTGCTCTATCTCGAACAGGACGATCTGCAAACCTTGTCGAACAGCCTGTCGCAGGCGCAGCCTTTCATCGGCCGGATTTCGAAGGAACCGAATCTGACCGGCTTTTTTTCGATCCTCGAAGATGCGCTGACCTCCGCGAACAAGGATCAAAGCGTGCCGATCGACTTGACGTCGCTGGTCGATAAAATCAATGTCGCCCTGCATAAGCGGATCAACGGCCAGAACAGCCTGCTGTCCTGGGAAAACCTGATCGCCGAACAAAAAATCACCCAGGCGAGCGCAAACAAAGGCTTCATCAATGTGCTGCCGAAGTTCGATTACAGCTCGATACGGCCGGCCGAAAACGCGATCGAAGCGATCCGGAAAGCCGCCGTCACGATTCAGGAACCGAATCTGCCCGCGGTCAAAGTCTGGGTCACCGGCGAAGTCGGCCTGGAAGATGACGAACTCTTAGGCATGAGCACCGGCACCTTCAATGCGAGTATTTTCTCGGTGGTGCTGGTTTTCGTGATCCTGCTGAAAGCCTACCATTCGCTCGCGTTGACCTTGACGACCCTGTTCACGCTCGCCTTGGGCATGGTGTTTTGCGCCGGCTTTGCCGCATTTTCGGTCAAGGAACTGAATCTGATTTCGGTCGCGTTCGCGGTTTCGAATATCGGTCTCGGCGTCGAATATGCGATCCATTTCTGCTTGCGCTACCGCGACAACCTGCTCCATCATGTCGACAGAGTCCGCGCGATTCGCAGCACCCTAATAAGCACCAGCCCATCCCTATTGTTATGCGCCGGCACCACCGCGATCGGGCTGTATGCGTTCATTCCGACCGATTATAAGGGGGTCTCCGAGCTGGGCCTTTTGGCCGGCACCAGCTTGTTCATCTGTTTGCTGGTCACGCTGACCGTCTTGCCGCTGCTGCTCAAATTCGTGCCGGTTTCGGTGCCGAAAGACGCCGATACGTCGCACCCATTTTTGGCGACCCTGGCGGAAAAATTTGCCCATCTGACCTTGCATTTCGCAAAGCCGATCGCGATCGGCACCGTGGTGTTGAGCGTGCTGTCGATCATTCTGGTTTTCAATGTGAAGACCGACTTCAATCCGCTGAACCTCCGCGATCCGAAAACCGAGTCGGTGATCGCGTTCAAGAGCCTGATGAAGGACAAGGACACCTCGCCGATGACCCTGACGGTCCTCGCGCAAGATGCGGACAAGGCCAAAGCCTTGCAGCAGCAACTCGCCAAGATCGATACGGTCGACAAGACGATCAGCCTGTTCGATTTCGTGCCGGACAATCAGGAGGACAAACTGGCGATCATCGATGAGATCGCGCTGATGCTCGGTGCGCAGCCGCAACGCTTCCCCGAATTGCAGCCGGACCTGGCGCCGGAACCCGGCATCGTCAAGCTGATCAAGGCGATCGACACGGTCCTGCCGACCAAAAAAAACGCGAAGGAAATCGGGTCGCTGACCCAACTGCGCAAAGAATTGAACGATATGCTGCTTGAACTGGATGCGCGCCAGGAAACCAGCCGCCGCCAGTTCATCGAACAGGTGCAGATCACCTTGCTCGGCACGCTGCCAAAGGTGATGAACGAACTCTACGGCAGTTTGAACGCGAGTGAAGTCACGCTCGACGATGTGCCGCAGGACATCAAGGACAGATGGCTCAGCAAGACCGGCCTATACCGGATTCAGATCGTGCCGAAGTATGATCTGAACGATCTCGACAAAATGGCCAAATTCATCACCGACGTACAGGCGATCGCGCCGGAAACGACCGATTTGCCGGTCATGTATTGGGAGTCGATGAAGGAAGTGATCAGCGCCTTTCAACAGGCGATCATCATCGCGCTGATCACGATCGCGCTGCTGCTGTTGGCGATCCGGCGTAACCTGACCGACACCCTGCTGGTGATGACCCCGCTGATTCTGGCCGGCCTCTTTACGATGGCCAGCACGGTGCTGACCGGCACGCCGATCAATTTCGCGAACATCATCGCGTTGCCTCTGCTGCTCGGCCTCGGCGTCGACAACGGCATCCACATGGTCGAAAAACTGCACCACTCGCTGTCGGAGGAACAGAACATCTATCAGTCGAGCACCGCGCGGGCGATGTTCTACGGCGCCTTGACTACCGCATCGAGTTTCGCGGGTCTGGCGTTTTCGCCGCATGAAGGTATCGCCAGCATGGGATTGGTGATTACGATCGGCATCTTCTGGATCATGACCTGCACATTCGTGGTGCTGCCGGCGCTGAGTAAACTGGTGTTCAAACACAGAGTCAATCACCCGGCCGCCAAGCAGTCAAAAACGGCCTAGGGCAACACAGCGGACTGTCATCTGTCGGCAAAAGAAGGCATGATCGAATACACAGACTACATCAAAATCCTCATCGCCCTGGTCGCCGTAGTCGATCCCTTGGGCGTGATGCCGATCATCGCCTCGCTGACAGCCGGCAACCGTGCGGAGATGAGGTCGATTGCCGGAACGGTCGCTTTTTCGGTCGCCGTCATCTTGCTGATTGCGTTATTTGCCGGAGAAAACCTGCTGCAGTTTTTCGGCATCAGCATCAACTCTTTCAAAGTCAGCGGCGGCATTTTGTTGATGTTGATGGCGATTTCGATGCTGCAAGCGAAGACCAGCGAACTGGTACATAACCGGCAGGAGGCCGAAGCCAACGCAAACCGCCAGTCGAGCGCGGTCGTGCCGATCTCGATGCCGCTGTTGGCCGGCCCCGGCGCGATCAGTATGGTGATCCTCTATGCGCAAACGGACGGCTCGCTCTGGCATTATCTTTTGATCAGCTTGGACATCGTGACGGTCGCCCTGATCTTATGGATCGTCATTCGCTTCATTCCCTGGCTGACCCAACATCTGAGCCAGACCGGCATCAATATTTTCACGCGCCTGATGGGTTTGGTGCTGTCCGCGCTGGCAGTCGAATTCATCGCCGGCGGCTTGAAAGGTTTGTTTCCGATCTTATCCGCCACCCCCTAATCCACACGCTGCCGACATGATTGAATCGCTCAGTTACGCCTCCGAAAAATCGGGCATGGAGCCGGGCTCCCTCGTGCATGTCGGCGATGTGCATGATCACGTCCCAAGCATCACGGTAATCAATTACAACGCCTCGCTGCTCGAAAAGCGTACGCTCGCCTCGGTCGACGATATTCCGGCCTACGATACCCCCGAGACGGTCACCTGGGTCATCGTGAACGGTTTGCAGAATGTCTCGGTGATCGAGGCGATCGGGCGGCATTTCGATATTCACGCGCTGGTGCTCGAAGACATTCTGAATACGCATCAACGGCCAAAATTCGAGGAATTCGAGAATTATCTATATATCGTGTTCAAGGCGATCGCCTTGCAGAACGGCGATGCGTCGGTCGAATACGAGCAAATCAGCCTGCTGCTGTTGAACAACATCGTGTTCACCTTCAAGGAAAAACCCGACGATATTCTGGACCCGATCATCAACCGGCTGAACGTACCCCAAAGCCATATCCGCGCCCAGGGCGGCGATTACCTGGCCTACGTGATCATGGATACGGTGATAGACGAATATTTCGCCTTGCAGGATACCTTTGATGATCTGATCGAAACGGTCGAAGACGAATTGTTGACCAACCCGACCCACCGCACGATGACGGCGATACAGAAAATCAAACGCGAACTGATTTATTTGCGCCGCTCGATCTCGCCGCTTCGGGAAATGCTGGCCGCGATCCACCGCAGCGAATCGCCGCTGTTGAACGAGCGCACCCAACATTATTTCACCGATGTCTATGATCACACGATACGCATCATCGAAGCGCTGGAATCCTACCGCGACCTGATTTCCGGCATGCTGGACATCTACCTGTCCAGCATCAGCAACAAAATGAACGAGACGATGAAGGTGTTGACCGTATTCTCGACCCTGTTCATCCCGCTGACCTTCATCGCCGGCGTGTACGGCATGAACTTCGACTACATGCCGGAATTGAAATGGAAATGGGGTTATCCCTTGCTATGGGTGATCTTTATCGTGATATCGGGTTTCCTGCTGATGTTTTTCAGGAAACGCAAGTGGCTTTAACCTCGTTCCCGCGCGCCGCGTGGGAATGCCGTTCGCACCGCGCCTGCGGTGCGAATTGTTGAGGATGACTGGAAATCCAAAACCGATGCTTTTGTCGCAAGGCTTGATGAGGCCTTTTACCCCGCCCATCCACGTGCTGGTTTAACAATGGTATAAAAGTTGCGCGCCCATGAAATTAGTCAACCTATTTTTCGAATCAATGCATATGCAACCCGGGGATCAACAACGATATGTGATATCTGAGTTTTCAAAACGGGTAGAGGATAGCGGCTTGAAACTTTGGAAGCCAGGTGATCCAATACAAAATCGAGGAAAAAGATTTTTAGTCAGTGTTGCAGAATTTAGTCGAGAGGATCTTGAATTGCTGGATGCACTTTCTGAATTGTCTGATAGAAGTCAGCTTGACATATTTATGCTGAGTAAATGTAAATCTCAATCTGATATTGAACTTTATGTTCCTGATGTGGGGCCGGTTTATCAGTCTCCAGTTGTTGGGATTTGGGAGGACGGGGTTCTCGTAGCAAAGGCATCTGGCTGGCAAGCTAAGCAAATTTTAACAAAAGAGATCAACGCGATAAGGCTTGCTAACTTATAGGATGCTGCCCATTAGATCGATTGGTTTCGGCTAGCGCTTCTACCCATCCGTTTAGCTGCCTCCTAAACTATAGGCTTGTAAAACACGCCGGCATTCAGACTCGATCCTTTCTTGATTCCAACCCAATTCCGGCGCAACAATCCCCGCAATCCGCCGCAGCTCTTCCGTCCTCAGTTTCGCCAGAATCAGCAAAGGCAGCCGGCGCCGCAGCAAATCTTCGAGATGCACGACCATTTCGCTGCGCGTGCAAAACAGCAGATCGGCCATGATAAAGGGCGCCTCCTGCATGATTCGACTCACCGATTCGGGATGCTCTTCGCATAATGCAAAGACCTCCGTGACGCGGCTGCCATGGCGAAAAAGCAACCAATGCACGCTTTCCTTGTCGATCCCCAACTCCAGGGCGCGCCTTGTCATCGATTCAGACCAGGCCGGAAAATCGGCCCCCGGCGACCACGGCAGCGGCTTGCCGAAAGTTCCGCATGCCTGCCGCACTCCCAGATTCTCACAGAGTTTATCGACGATATGCGCCGCATCGCTTCTGGCCGAGGTCAGCTTGCCGCCAATCGAGGTCAACAACCCATTGTCCGAGGCATGCAATTCCCAGTCGCGGCTGACCGCGGAAGGGGAAGACCGGTCGCTTTGCTTCAACACGCGCAGCCCCGCGAAACTGCCGATGACGTCTTCCCGGATCCAGTTCTTGTTTCTTACGACTCCGTTCACCTCATTCAGCAAATAATCGATGTCCTTATCTTCAACCTTCACCTTATCGAGATCGCCGCCGTAATCGGTGTCGGTCGTGCCGACCAGCGTCCGTCCATACCAGGGAATCATGAAAAACACCCGGCCGTCGGCCTTCGCGGTCAGCAATAAGGCCTCTTTGTCCAATAGGTTCGGCAGAATCAGATGCACGCCCTTGCTCAAGCGGTAATTGCGCTTGCCGTGCCGCAACAGGCCGGCCCACTGCCCGGCCGTATTCACGAACTGTTTCGCCTGCACCGTGACGCTTTCACCGGTGAGCTGATCTGTCACTACCGCCGCGGAAAGCTTGCCGTTCCGCTCGATAAAATCGCTGACCTTGCAATAGTTCAGGCAGACCGCGCCGGCGCTTTCGGCACCCGCGACCAGTTCGAGCACCAGGCGCGCATCATCGGTTTGCGCATCGAGATAGGTAAAGCCGGCTTTCAAACCTGCGGCACGCAAGAACGGAAAGCGCGCGGAAAATTCCTGTCCATCGTAACGCTTAAAACCTTGTTCATCGTTGATCGATCCGGCCAGCCCGTCATACAGCGTCAGGCCGACAGCCAGCCGGAAACAGCCGAGCCGGCTGTCCCGGTAAACCGGCACGCCGAAGCGCAAGGGGCGCACCCGATGCGGCGCCGCAGCCATCAGCATCTGCCGTTCGGCCAGCGTTTTGCGCACCAGCTTGAAATCGAAATTTTCAAGATAACGAAGCCCCCCGTGCACCAGCTTGCTCGATGCGCTCGATGTCGCATTCGCCCAATCGCCGCGGTCGACCAGCGCGACCTTGAGGCCGCGCAAGGCCGCATCATAGGCGGTCCAGGCGCCGTAAATGCCGCCGCCGCAAATCAGCACATCGAAAGTCCTATCTTGCAAACGGGAAAAATCGCGCCGCATCATTTGGCTCATGTCCTCTCCATAAATTGCGTGGTTTTTTCTGATCATAATACAGATGCCGAATCAGGCGCGTGCGCAAACCCAGACATCGACCCGCTCGACACCCTGATTTTTGAGCAGCACCGCCATCTCATGCGCGGTAGAACCGGTCGTCATTACATCGTCAAGAATCGCCACATGACGGCATGAAACAGGCCTGACCAGCTCGAACGCATTTTTGATGTTTCGCCGCCGCTGCTTGGAGGTCAGCCCGGCTTGATGCGGCGTATCGCGCCGCCGCCGGCAACTGGTCAGATCGAGCGGAATCCCGGTTTCTGCGGCGACGAGTCTGCCGATTTCAATCGCCTGATTGAAGCCGCGTTCGCGGTAGCGCGCCTTGTGTAAAGGCACCGGCATCAGGCAATCGGGCCTCTGCGCATTCTGACCGATATGCTCGGCCAGCAATTGGGCGAGCAAACGCGCATTGGCATGGCGGGCGCTGAATTTCAAGCCGGTGATCAGATAACGCATGTCTTCCTGATATAGAAAAGGCGCATGGACTTTATCGAAGGCAGGCGGGCGGCCGATGCAGCGTCCGCAAGGCCGATTGGCCTCGGCAGCGACGGCGTCCATCCGATTTGCGCAGCACGGGCAACAGCACGCATTGGCCGGCAATTGCAGCCTGCAGTGCGAACACAGATCGCGCCCCGCCTGTCCCGGATTACCGCACAGGATACAGGTTGGCGGAAACAGCAGTTGCTGTATAATATCAAGCCAGTTGTTCACCATTTTTGCCCGAATGGGTTGATCAGTTTTCAATTTACCACCCCGGAGATCTCTCGCATGACCGCCCAACCTGCCGCCAGCGCCCTCGAAGTCGCCGCGCCGATCCGCCATGACTGGCAACTCGACGAAGTGCGCGCGCTGTTCGCCCTGCCTTTCAACGACCTGATCTTTAAGGCGCAATGCGCGCATCGGGCCTACTTCGACCCGAACGAAGTGCAGGTCAGCAGCCTCCTCAGCATCAAGACCGGCTCCTGCTCGGAAGATTGCGGCTATTGCCCGCAGAGCGCCCGATACGACACCGGCCTGAAACCGGAGGCATTGATGCCGGTCGAAGACGTGCTGAAAGCCGCCGAGCAGGCCAAGTCACAAGGCGCCAGCCGTTTCTGCATGGGCGCGGCCTGGCGCAAACCGAAGGACAAGGATATTGAGAGAGTAGTCGAAATGGTGCAGGGCGTCAAAGCGCTGGGCATGGAAACCTGCGTGACGCTCGGCATGCTGACCGACGAGCAGACCGCGCGCCTGAAGGAAGGCGGCCTCGACTATTACAATCACAACCTGGACACCTCCGAAGAGTATTATTCCGAAGTGATCACGACCCGCACCTATCAGGACCGCCTCGATACGCTCGCGCGCGTTCGTGACGCCGGCATCAACGTCTGCTGCGGCGGCATCGTCGGCATGGGCGAGGGCGACGACGACCGCGCCAAGCTGTTGCTCGAACTGGCCAACCTGCCCGCGCATCCGGAAAGCGTGCCGATCAACATGCTGGTGCAGGTCGAAGGTACGCCGTTGATGGGCACCGAAGCGCTGGACCCGTTCGTGTTCATCCGGACCATCGCGCTCGCCCGGATCATGATGCCGAAGTCGCGGGTGCGCCTGTCCGCCGGCCGCACCAGCATGAGCGACGAGATGCAGGCTTTGTGCTTCCTGGCCGGCGCCAATTCGATCTTCTACGGCGAAAAGCTGCTGACCACCGACAACCCGATGACGAACCACGACAAAACACTGTTCGACCGGCTCGGCGTGCATATGGGCGGGTCGAGCTACGCGCAGCAATAATATCGTTGCATCGTTCCCACACTCCAGGGTCACTGCCATTTAAGTTAAGGATGACCGGTCCCTTCTCCCTCCGGGAGAAGGCTAGGATGAGGGGATCAAAATAAAGTATTTTTCCTTATTTTATTCCCCTCACCCCGACCCTCTCCCGAAGGGCGAGGGAGATAACTGCCTTAACTACGGCCGGACGGGATATTCATCCCGTCCGTAACGTTTGGAGCATGGACATGCCTGATGAATTGCACCCATGGGCGCTCCGAAACGTTTGGGACAGGGTTGAAAACCTCGTCCCGCTCAGAAGCCTCTCAAGCACGCCCCCGTTACCGAAAAACGCCAGTCTAGCCTGATTTTCCGATGAACACTTTTCAGACCGATGCCGAAAACACGCTCGAAGCCGTCGCCGCGCAGGGCCTGTACCGCAAACGGCGGATTATCGCCTCCCCGCAGGGCGTGCATCTGACGGCCGACGGCCGCGAGCTGATCAATTTTTGCAGCAACGATTATCTCGGCCTCGCGAATCATCCGGACGTGATCCGCGCGTTCAAGAACGCCGCAGGCCAATACGGCGTCGGCAGCGGCTCGGCGCATCTGGTCTGCGGCCATAGCGCCGCGCACCACGCGCTCGAAGAGGAACTGGCCGAGTTTTGCGGCCGCGAACGAGCGCTGTTGTTTTCGACCGGCTACATGGCGAACCTCGGCGCGATTTCCGCGCTGGTCGGCAGCGGCGATACGGTGATCGAAGACCGTCTGAACCATGCTTCGCTGATCGATGGCGGTCAGTTGTCCGGCTCGCGCTTCAAGCGCTATCGCCATGCCGATCTCGACCATCTGGCGAACACGCTCGCTGCCACAAGCGGCAAAAAACTGATCGTGACCGACGGCGTCTTCAGCATGGACGGCGATCTCGCACCGCTGCCGGCGATCGCAAGGCTCGCAGAGGAACAGGATGCCTGGCTGATGGTTGATGACGCGCACGGCCTCGGCGTGCTCGGCGACCAAGGCGGCGGCGTGCTCGAACATTACAGTTTGAAGCAATGCGACGTGCCGGTCTTGGTCGGCACGCTCGGCAAGGCCTTCGGCACCTTCGGCGCCTTCGTGGCCGGCCCCGATGCCCTGATCGAACTGTTGATCCAGAAGGCGCGCACCTATATTTACACGACCGCGCTGCCGCCCGCGGTGGCGGAGGCCACGCGCGCTAGTTTGAGAATTGTCCGCACCGAAAACTGGCGGCGGGACAAATTGAAGCGATTGACCGAACGTTTCCGACAAGGCGCCGAGCAAATAGGCCTCGAACTGATGCCGTCGCCCTCGCCCATCCAGCCGATTCTTCTCGGCGACAACCGGAAAGCCATGGCGTTCAGCGAAGCCTTGCTGGATGCCGGCATTCTGGTCGGCGCGATCCGGCCGCCGACCGTGCCGCAAGGCAGCGCGCGGCTCAGGGTGACTTTCTCGGCCGCGCATGAAGATGCGCAGGTCGATCGATTGCTGAATGAACTGGACAGACTCAAAGGCTTGGCATGATGCGGCCATTGAGTCGTTACCGACACTGAAATGCTTTGATGACACACATCCATACAGAAACCTACGGCCACGGCAAACCGATCGTGATGCTGCACGGCTGGGGCATGCACACGGGCATCTGGCGGCCTTTCGCCGAAACGCTGGCCAAAGACTACCGCATCACCTGCATCGATCTGCCGGGACACGGGCGCAGCGGCAGGATGCCTGCTTTCGATCTGGAGCATCTCGCACCCATGCTGCTTGCCGCGGTCGGCGACGAACCGGCCTGCTGGCTGGGCTGGTCGCTCGGCGCGACCATCGCGCTCGACATCGCGTCCCGTTTTCCGGATCATGCCGACCGCCTGATCCTGCTGGCCGGCAATCCGCGGTTTATCCGCACCCATGATGCCGCCGACAGCCCCGAGCATTGGCCGGGCGTCTCGTCTCGCGTCTTGGACGCCTTTTCCAGCCAATTGACCGAAGATGCCCAGCAGACGCTGCTGCGCTTCCTGGCGCTGCAAGTCCATAGTCTCCCGGATACGAAAGCCCTGTTGAAGACATTGAAAGCGGCCATTTTCGAGTGCGATCCGCCCGACAATGCCGCCCTGCAACAGGGGCTGAAAATCCTGAAAGAAGCCGACTTGCGCCCGGCATTGGCGGCGTTCAATCGGCCCGTCTCGGCGATTCTGGGCGGCCGGGACACGCTGGTTCCGCATGCGCTCGGCGCGCATTTGCAGCGCCTGCAACCGGACCTGCAATTACATCTCATCGATAAAGCCGGGCATGTGCCCTTTTTGAGCCATCAGGATCAACTGAGCGAGATCATTTCAGGCTTCATGGAGTCAAAATGAACATGGCGCTGCTCGATAAACCCCGGATCAGGCAATCCTTCGCCGCCGCCTCGGCGACTTATGATCAAGCCGCCGCGCTGCAACGGCGCAGCGCGATCGATTTGATGCGAGAGGCCGAGCAAGAAGGCATTCGCGGCACCGTGCTCGATCTCGGCTGCGGCACCGGCAATCTGGCCGAGCTGTTGTTGGCCGCCCGTCATAAACCCGACGCGGTGATAGCGCTGGATATTGCAGCGACGATGCTCGAAGCCGCGCGTTGCAAGCTGAACCGAAAAGACGGCTTACAGCCTGCGCTGCATTATGTCTGCGCCGACGCGGAACGGCTGCCGTTCGCGGACGACAGCCTGGACGGGATCTATTCGAATCTGGCCCTGCAATGGTGCGACCGGCTGGAGCATGTGCTTGCCGATTTGAAAAGGATGCTAAAACCCGGCAGCCCGTTGCTCTTCTCGACCTTCGGCCCCAAGACCCTGCAGGAACTCAAAAGCGCCTGGGCGGAGATCGACGAGCTGCCGCATGTGAACGCCTTTCACGGCGAAGAGGAACTGATGCGGTTCTTGCAAGCGGCAGGCTTCAGCGCCTGCCGGATTCGGCAAACCCTGCATATGCCGCGCTATGCCTCGGTGGTCGAACTGATGCGCGAGCTGAAACAGATCGGCGCGCATAATGTGCATCTTGCCCGCCCGAAAAACCTGACCGGCAAAGCGAAGATGCAGGCGATGTATCGCGCTTACGAACGCCATCGCAGTGAAGGGACGATTCCGGCCACCTTCGAAATATTGATCGTTTCCGCAAGAGCCTGATCTTATGCAGCAAGGTTATTTGATCACCGGCACCGACACCAACGCCGGCAAAACCTGGGCGACGCTGGCGTTGATGCAGGCCTTCAAGAATCAAGGCAAAACGGTCGTCGGCATGAAACCGGTCGCCTCGGGCTGCCGGCTTGAAGGCGGCAAACTCAAAAACGAAGACGCTCTGCTGCTTCAGGCCCATGCCAGCCTCCCGCTCGATTACGAGCTGATCAATCCCTATGCCTATGAATTACCGGTCTCGCCGCATCTGGCCGGAAAGGAGAACCCGGTCGATCTGGCGGTACTGAAGGCGCGCTTCGGGCAATTGCAAGCACTGGCCGACATCGTGCTGGTCGAAGGGGCCGGCGGCTGGCATGCTCCGATCAATGCAAGGGAAGACATCAGCGACCTCGCGCAGGCCTTCGGGCTGCCGGTGATCCTGGCGGTCGCTATCAAACTCGGCTGTATCAATCATGCCAAATTGACCGCACAGGCGATCGGCTTGAAAGGGCTCAGGTTTGCCGGCTGGATCGCAGTCTGTAATGATCCGGACATGGTTTGCGCGGAAGCCAATATCTCGACGCTCCAAAGCGCGCTGGATGCGCCGTTGCTCGGCGTCATCCCTTATCAGCCATCCGCCGACTTAAACGCCCTGCACCGCTTTATCAAACTGGATGCACTTTAGACTCGCCAAGGCGGCGGATTCGTTTTTGCCAACCCTTCAAGGCCTCGCTCAACTCGAAAAACAGCAGTCGACTCCATGAAAAAACAAATCACTCACATTTCATATCATCAGACAGGAAAAATGATGGCGGCGCTGTTCGCCGCGTCGATCACCCTATTTTTCATCGTGCTGGTGCTTATTTTGTTCCTATCGCACCCGGAAAGATTTAGCGAAGGCAGTCAGTTATTGCTGCGTCTAGCAGTCGCCGTGTCGGTCATGCCGGTGGTCAGCGGTTTGTTCGGCTATGGCTTCACGCTGTTGACTTGCTTTTTATACAATCAAATCGCCAGATGGGTCGGCGGGATCGAATTCACCGTCGGCGAAAGCAAAGAGTCCTGACGCGATTCGCGCTCAATCCTGCATAGGCCCTACCCAGCAATAACCGTCTTTGTAACCCGGAAACAGGAACCGGTAACCCAGCGCTTTCAAACGGGCATTATCGCAGCGCTTGTTCATCGAGGCGTCCTCGCCGACGGTTTTGATAACAGGAGGGGGACACTGCTGGCGTTCGGCCAGCCAGGAGACGACCTCCCACATCGGCGCCGGATCATCGTCGCTGGCCAGATAACAGTTCTCCAATGGCATTCCTGCCAAGCGCCGAGCGCACAAAAACGCCAATACGCCGACGCCATCGTCCTGGTGAATCCGGTTCGTGTAATAAGGCGGCGTTTGCTGGATTGCAGGCGTAGTCGCCGCCAATCTGACCAGATGTTCGCGGCCCGGCCCGTAAATGCCGGAAAAGCGCACGACGATATTGGCGGGATTCGCCGCCAGCACCTGTTTTTCCGCCTGCCGGATCAGCCGGCTGTTCACATCGTCCGGTTCGGCCTCGGATGCTTCATCGACCCATTCGCCGCGCGACTGCGCGTAAACGCTGGTCGAAGAAACAAATAGCATCGGCACGCCGGAAAATCGCTCCAGCACATTCTGCAAGCCGGTTTGATAGACCGCGCGGTAGCTTGGCTCGTTGCGGCCGTCGGCCGAGACGATGAAAAACACCTGGTCGAAATCGGTTTCCAGCTTTGCCAAGGTTGCAGCCTCGGCAATATCCGCCGCCAGATAATGGATTGCATCGTCAACCGCCGGCGGCTGCCGTTTCAGGCCGGTCACACGATGGCCCTGCCCGGCCAGCTGACGGCCCAGCGCGGCGCCGATGCCGCCGCAGCCTATGATTAAAATTTTGGCCATCGTTATAACGCGTTGATCAGCCGCAATTCCTGCGGATAAGGCGACATGTAATAGGACTCCTCGATGTAAGGGTCGGGGGCTTTGCGGAAATGATGCTTCAGCAAGGTCAGCGGCACGATCAGCGGGATTTCCCCGCGCCGGTAGCGCTCGATCACCTCGACCATCTCGGCCTTGTCGTCCGTGTTCAGTTCCTTTTTCAGATAGCCCTGGATATGCTGCAAGACATTCACATGCTGGCTGCGGGTCGGCACATGCTTCAGCATTGTCATCAGCCGCGCGATATAGCGTTCGGCGACTTCAGCGAGATTCTCCTGGCTCAGGTCGGCCAGCATTTGCCCGAGTTCGCGGTAATCGCCGTGGCTCATGATGATCAGCTTGTGGCGTGCATGGAAACGGGTCAGGCTTGGCGCGCTGACGCCTTCGGCGAGCAGCCGTTTCCAGCGGTAATAGACATAAACGCGCTGAATGAAATTTTCGCGCAGTCCCGGATCGCCGAGCCGGCCCTCCTCCTCGACCGGCAGCAAGGGATTCAACCGCATCATCTCTTCGGCGAAAATGCCGACGCCTTCCGGCCGCGGCTGGGCCCCGGTATAAACCTTCACGCGTTCCATCCCGCAGCTCGGCGAGCCTTTTTTCAGGATATAGCCACATAACTCGGCATACCGGTCTTTAAGCTGATCCGCATAATCTCGCAAGCGCTCGGTCACGTCGCGCTCAGGGTCCTTGACGCCGACGCAGCGGATCTTGCCGTCAACCTTGACCAGATGCAAAATCGGCCTCGGCACGCCGAGCCCGATCGCGACTTCCGGACAAAACGGATGAAACTCGAAATATTGGCCAAGCGTGCCGGTGATATACGAGTCGTGCTTATGGCCGCCGTCGAAACGCACTTCCTGGCCGAGCAGACAACTGCTGATGCCAATCGGGATTTTGTTCATTGCGAGTACCGGTAAGTTGCAAACGGGAATTGTTCGGTTACATTGTGTTCAGGACATTATACGCTATGGAATTTCTTTGTCCGATTACGCTACCATAGCCGCTCGAAAAAGCGATTTTTGGCAGCACCACACTTCCCCTCTCCGAGCGAATATAACGCCTGAACCTTATGCCACTCAAATTATTATTCTCTGTAGGATTGATCATCATGACGCTAAGCACGCCGACCGAAGCGAAAGAAGCCGCAACCACCCTGCCCCCGTGTCCGAACAGCCCGAACTGCGTGTCGAGCCAGGCGGCGGACAGCGATCACTATATCGCGCCGTTCAAGATCAAAGGCAAGCCGGAAGACGCCTTTGCGGCGCTCAAAAAGGCGCTGAGCGAGCAAAGCCGCACGGTGATTACCGAAGCGAGCGACACGACGCTGCATGCGGAGGCGACCAGCCTGATTTTCCGCTTTGTCGATGACGTTAACGCGATACTCGACGCCGAATCCGGCATGATCCAGGTCCGTTCCGCCTCGCGCGTCGGCTACAGCGACTTCGGCGTGAATCGCCGGCGGGTCGAGGCCTTGCGCACGGCACTGCAGCAGGCCGGCGCAATCGAATAGCCAAGCCGTTCGATGCACCGCTACCGGCTCTCGCTGTTCATCTTCCGGCGCGACCTTCGGCTTGAAGACAATAGCGGCCTGAACGCAGCGCTGCAGCTTTCCGAACGGGTGATCCCCGGTTTCATCCTCGATCCCCGGCAAATCGAGCCGCATCCCTACCGGAGCCTGCCGGGCCTCCGCTTCATGCGGCAGGCGCTCGCCGACTTGCAGAAGCAATGCCTTGCGGCAGGCGGCGAACTCGCCCTTTTCCATGGCGATCCCTGCGGGGTGATTCGGGAGCTTTTCGCTAAGCAGAAGATTGAAGCGGTATTCATCAACCGCGACTACACGCCGTTCAGCCGCCGCCGCGACGACGACGAGATCGCAGAGACTTGCCGTGAACTCGGCATCGTCCTGCATGTGCTGCCGGATGCGCTGCTGAACGACCCCGAAGAAGTATTGAAAAGCGACGGCGCGTCCTACAAGGTATTCACCGCGTTTTATCAGCGGGCGCGGCAGATTCCGGTCGATCTACCCCAGGCATTGGCCGGCTCGAACTTTATGAATCTCGATAGCGGCGTGCTCCTCGAACGATGCGTTTTACCGGACGAGCAAACGCCGAACGTGATACCCGGCGGCCGCCGCGAAGCGCTGGCGTTGCTGAATCAGATCGCCCGGCTCGCCGATTATCAACAGACGCGCGACTACCCTGCGCTGGTCGCTACGAGCAAGCTGTCGGCTTATCTCAAATTCGGCTGTTGTTCGGCGCGCGAAGCATATTATGCGATCTTGACTCAATTGGGCGGCGAACATCCGCTGCTGCGCCAGTTGTACTGGCGCGACTTTTTCACCCATATCGCCTATCACTTTCCGTTCGTGTTCGGGCGGGCTTTTGTGGAGAAATTCGAAGCTGTCGAATGGGATGATCACCGCGACCGTTTCGAGGCCTGGTCCGAAGGCAAGACCGGTTTTCCGATCGTCGATGCGGGCATGCGCGAACTGAACGAAACCGGCTTCATGCATAACCGGGTCAGGATGATCGTCGCCTCGTTTCTGGTCAAGGATCTGCATATTGACTGGCGCCGGGGCGAGCGCTATTTTGCCCGGCATCTGGTCGATTACGATCCCTGCGTGAACAACGGCAACTGGCAGTGGGCGGCCTCGACCGGCTGCGACGCCCAGCCTTATTTCAGGATATTCAACCCGTGGACGCAGCAACAGAAATTTGACCCGGACTGCCGCTATATCACTCGCTGGCTGCCGGAGCTGCGTCAGTTTCCGGCCGAAACGATCCATCGCTGGGACAAAAAACACAGCGTCTGCGGCTATCCGGCGCCGATCGTCGACCATGTGCAAGAGAGCCGCACCGCGAAGGCAAGGTTTCTAAAGGCCGCGAAAACGCCGATAGGCCCAATAAGCAAGCAGGACGAGTGACAACCAGCCGGCGACCAGCCAGCCGATCACGTTGTCGTAATGGCCGACCAGAAAACCGTAAGGCGATTTGAAATGGGTGATGGACAGGGCTTTGCTGATTTTGATCTGCCAAACCCAGGCCGCATGACAGCCGATGCACAGACCCAGATTCCCGGGCGCGCGCGTCCTGATGACACCTAAAATCATGCCGACCATCAGCAACGCCAGCCAGTCCGGCAAATAGAGCGGCATAAACAGGCTGCCGAAGGCTTCGCCGAGCAGCGTGAAGCCGCTCGTCAAGGTCGCCTGATCGCTCGGAATCTCCGAGTGGCTGCGCAAGAAATGCAGCGAAGCGTAATAGAGCGCGCTGACCAGAATCGCAATATAGAGCGGCATTTTTCTGCCCAAGGATGTGATCAGCAAGCCGCGAAACAGCGGCTCTTCAACCAGCGAAATCAACAAGGCCAACAGCAAAGCCAAGCCCATTTTCTGCGCCAGCAACAAGCCTGTCCAGTGCTTGGCCGGATCGAGGCTATGAATGCCCAGCTGATATTCGAGCCACAGTACCGGCAGCAGCGTCAGCAAACCGAACGCGAAGCCTTGCGGGATCTGCTTGAGTAATGTTTTCCCGGAGGCGAAACCCAAATCGGACCGGTTGATCTTGAGCCAGCGCATCGCCGGAAAGATGCTCAGCACCAGGATGATCAGCGTGGTCTTCGAGATGACTTTGGATAGGGTAAAACGGTCGCCGACGATCTGGATCAGAAAATAGCCGAGCAGGCAGGACAGTACCGAAACCGCCAGCAATACCGCCAGCGGGACAAGCATGTAAAGACTGCGCTTCAGCATCCTTTCGGACCGAGACGGAAATCGCCCCACAGCATCTGCACCGCGGACAGGGCCGCCAGCGAGGCGGTTTCGGTGCGCAGTATCCTGCCGCCGAGCCGTACCGGAATGAAACCGGCGGCCTTCGCGGCCTCCCGCTCATGGTCGGCAAAGCCGCCTTCGGGGCCGGTCAACAGGGTCACTCTCATCTCTTCCGGCTGTAAATCGGCCAGCGTGACTTCCGCATAGGGGTCCAGGAACAGCTTCAGCCCCTGCTGCTCGCCGACCCATTGATGCAGCCGGGTGATCGGCGACAGTTCCGGCAGCACACTCCGTCCGCTCTGCTCGGCCGCATGCTGGATGATGCGCTGCCAGTGCGTGAAACGCTGGATGCGCTTGTCGCCCTTCAACTGCACCAGACAGCGCTCGGTCTCGATCGGCGTCATTTGATTCACGCCGAGTTCGACGGCCTTCTGCACCGACAGGTCCATCCGGTCGCCGCGCGCCATGCCGAGGCCGAGACAGATTGTCAGCGGCGATTCGACATCGCGCGGCTGCCGCTGTTCGAGCGCGACCGCCACCCGGTTCCGGCTGACTTCAAGCAGCACCGACAAGAAATCGGCGCCCGAGCCGTCGAACAAGACGATCTTGTCGTCCTTCGCGAGCCGCAGCACGGTTCTGACATAGTGCGCGCTGTCATCGTCGAGTTCGATGTGCTGGCCGCAGTTTAACGCTTCGGGAACATAGAGACGGGAGATTCGCATCGCAATCAGGGTGAGCTTGGCTACGGTTCGGCCGGTCAGGTGCGCGCCCCATCAAGGGGCGGCCCGGATTATGGCTGAGGCCAGAATTTCAGATTTTCGAGAATCGCGAGCGTCGGCCCCGACTGATTCATCGTATAAAAATGCAGGCCGGGCGCGTCCTGCTCGAGCAGTTTCTGGCATAACTCGGTCACCACGTCCAAACCGAAGGCCTGGATCGAGGCGCGGTCGTCGCCGAGACATTCGAGGCGTTTGCGCAGCCAGCGCGGAATGTCAGCTCCGCACATTTCCGAGAAGCGGAACAGCTGCGAATACTGCGTGATCGGCATGATGCCCGGCACGATCGGAACATCGATGCCGTTTTGCTCGCAGCGGTCGCGGAAATAAAAATACGCTTCGGCGTTGTAAAAATATTGCGTGATCGCGGCGTTCGCGCCCGCATCGACCTTGCGTTTGAAATTCACGAAATCGACATCGGCATTCAGCGCCTGCGGATGCACTTCCGGGTAGGCCGCGACATGAATTTCGAAGGTGTCACCGGTTTCCTTACGGATAAACTCGACCAGTTCGTTCGCATAGCGGAACTCGCCGGCCGACAGCATGCCGGACGGCAGATCGCCCCGTAACGCGACGATCTTGCTGATGCCTTTGCTCTGGTAATCCGTCAGAATCGTGCGGATATTGTCCTTGGTCGAGGCGACACAGGACAGATGCGGCGCGGCCGCGATACCCTTGGCCTGAATTTCGACGACCGTATCGAAGGTCTTCTCGCGCGTCGAGCCGCCCGCGCCGAAAGTCACCGAGAAAAAGCCGGGATTCAGCCTGGCGAGCTTTTCATGAACGACCTTCAGGTTTGCCGCGCCCTCTTCGGTCTTCGGCGGGTAAAACTCAAAACTTAATACCTTCGGATGCGTATAGCGTGGTTTCATTCGATGCGCCTGGGCGAAGACGGGCTGCAGAAACTGCGGCAGCCCGTCCTACAGTGGAGTGAGAATGGATCAATAACGGTAATAGTCGCCCTTATACGGACCTTCTACCGGCACATTGATGTAGCGGGCCTGCTCCTCGGTCAAGCGGGTCAGATGCACGCCGATCTGCGCCAGATGCAGGATCGCGACTTTTTCATCCAGTTTCTTCGGCAGCACATAAACCTTGTTTTCGTACTGCTCGGCATGCTTCCACAGTTCGATCTGCGCCAATACCTGGTTGCAGAACGAATTGGACATCACGAAACTCGGATGGCCGGTCGCGCAACCGAGATTGACCAGGCGGCCTTCGGCCAGCACGATCAGACGCTTGCCGTCCGGGAAGATCACATGATCGACCTGCGGCTTGATGTTTTCCCAGGTGTACTGACGCAGCGATGCGATGTCGATTTCCGAATCGAAATGACCGATGTTGCAGACGATCGCCTGATTCTTCATCGCCTGCATGTGCGCGTGCGTGATCACGTTCACGTTGCCGGTCGCGGTCACGAAAATATTCGCGTGCGGCGCGGCTTCTTCCATCGTGACGACCCGGTAACCTTCCATCGCGGCCTGCAACGCGCAGATCGGGTCGATTTCGGTGATCCAGACCGTCGCGCCGAGGCCCCGCAGCGATTGCGCGCAGCCCTTGCCGACATCGCCGTAACCGCAGACGACAGCGATCTTGCCCGCAACCATCACGTCGGTCGCGCGCTTGATGCCGTCAACCAGGGATTCCCGGCAACCGTACAGGTTGTCGAACTTGGACTTGGTGACCGAATCGTTCACGTTGAAGGCCGGCGCTTTCAGGGTGCCTTTCGCGACCCGTTCGTGCAGACGCAAGACGCCGGTCGTGGTTTCCTCGGACAAGCCTTTGACGCCTGCCATCAGCTCGGGATACTTCTCATGCATCATCAAGGTCAGGTCGCCGCCGTCGTCGAGAATCATGTTCGGACGCCAGCCATTCGGGCCTTCGATCGTCTGTTCGATGCACCAGTCGAATTCGGCTTCGTTCTCGCCCTTCCAGGCAAACACCGGAATGCCGGCCGCGGCGATCGCGGAAGCGGCATGATCCTGGGTCGAAAAGATGTTGCAGGACGACCAGCGTACTTCGGCGCCGAGTGCGGTCAGCGTTTCGATCAACACCGCGGTTTGAATCGTCATGTGCAGACAGCCGGCGATACGCGCGCCCTTCAGCGGTTGCTCGGTGCCGTACTCGGCGCGGAGCGCCATCAGGCCCGGCATTTCGGTTTCGGCGATAGCGATTTCCTTGCGGCCCCAGTCCGCAAGTCCGATATCGGCGACTTTATAATCTTGGCTCATATCTCTCTCCGTTACCGTACTTTTATTAAATTCCGGCCGCATCGAGCAATGCCTCGACCTTGTCGGTTCTTTCCCAGGTGAAGGTGTCCTCGGTGCGTCCGAAATGGCCGTAAGCCGCGGTCGGCTGATAGATCGGCTTCAACAGATCCAGCATCGCGATCAGGCCCTTCGGTCTCAGATCGAAAATCGAGCGGACGATTTCAACCAGGCGGTCTTCGCTGATCTTGCCGGTGCCGAAAGTTTCGATCGTGATCGAAGTCGGCTCGGCGATGCCGATCGCATAAGACACCTGAATCTCGCAGCGCTCCGCAAGCCCTGCCGCGACGATGTTTTTCGCGACATAGCGCGCCATGTAGGCCGCCGAACGGTCAACCTTGGAAGGGTCCTTGCCGGAAAACGCGCCGCCGCCGTGACGCGCCATGCCGCCGTAACTGTCGACGATGATCTTGCGTCCGGTCAGGCCGCAATCGCCGACCGGGCCGCCGATCACGAACTGACCGGTCGGATTGATGAAAAACTGGGTGTCCTTATGGATCCATTCCTTCGGCAGCACCGGCAGGATGATTTCGTCCATCACCGCTTCATGCAAGGCTTTGTTGCCGATGTCCGGCGAATGCTGGGTCGATAAAACGACCGCGTCGATCGCCACCGGCTTGTGGTTTTCATAGCGGAAAGTGATCTGGCTTTTCGCGTCCGGACGCAGCCAAGGCAGCGTATTGTTCTTGCGCACTTCGGCCTGGCGCTTGACCAACAGATGCGAATACTGGATCGGTGCCGGCATCAGCACGTCGGTTTCGTTCGACGCATAGCCGAACATCAGGCCTTGGTCGCCGGCGCCCTGTTCATGATTTTGGGCTTCATCGACACCCATCGCGATGTCCGACGACTGCTTGCCGATCGCGTTCAGGACGGCGCAGCTATGGCCGTCGAAACCGATGTCGCCGTGATCATAGCCGATATCGCAAACGGTCTTGCGCACCAGTTCTTCCAGATCGACCCAGGCATTGGTCGTGATCTCGCCAGCGATGATCACCATCCCGGTTTTTACCATCGTCTCGCATGCAACGCGTGATCTGGGATCCTGCGCCAACAGCGCATCCAGTACCGCATCGGAAATTTGATCCGCGACCTTGTCCGGATGCCCTTCCGAAACCGATTCCGAGGTAAAAATGAAATTGTTGCTCATAGAAGTGCCTATTAAAAAATGATATAAAGCCTGATACGCAAAAAGGCTGCAAGGCAGCCTTTTTAATGATTTGGTGGGCCCTGTAGGACTTGAACCTACGACCTGCCGATTATGAGTCGGAAGCTCTAACCAACTGAGCTAAGGGCCCGTGTCCGTTTCTTAGTCGCCGTCAAGGAAACAGCGCAATTGTTCCGATCTCGATGGATGCCGCAGCTTACGCAAAGCCTTGGCTTCGATTTGGCGTATTCTTTCGCGGGTCACGTCAAACTGCTTGCCGACTTCCTCGAGCGTATGGTCGGTATTCATGTTGATGCCGAAACGCATCCTGAGTACCTTTGCTTCGCGCGCGGTCAATCCTGCCAACACATTTTGAGTCGATTCACGCAGGCCGGCAATTGTAGCAGATTCGACCGGCGATAGCACCCTCGAATCTTCGATAAAATCGCCCAGATGCGAGTCCTCGTCGTCGCCGATCGGCGTTTCCATCGAGATCGGCTCCTTCGCGATTTTCAAAACCTTGCGCACCTTGTCCTCGGGCATTTCCATGCGCACGGCCAATTCTTCCGGGGTCGCCTCGCGGCCCAACTCCTGCAGAATCTGCCGGGAGATACGGTTCAGTTTGTTGATCGTCTCGATCATATGCACCGGAATCCGGATCGTGCGCGCCTGATCCGCAATCGAGCGAGTGATCGCCTGCCGAATCCACCACGTCGCATAGGTCGAGAACTTGTAACCGCGGCGGTATTCGAACTTGTCGACCGCCTTCATCAGGCCGATATTGCCTTCCTGGATCAGATCGAGGAATTGCAGGCCGCGGTTGGTGTATTTTTTCGCGATCGAAATAACCAGACGCAGGTTCGCCTCGATCATTTCTTTCTTCGCGCGCCGCGATTTGGCCTCGCCGATCGACATGCGCCGATTGATGTCCTTCAGGCCGTTGATCGTCAAGCCGAATTTCGCTTCGATCTCGCCCAGGTTTTTGATCGCCCTGCGCAGATCTTTTTCATAAGGCTTCAAGACCTCGGCGTATTTGCCGCCGTCCGCCAGACAGCGCTCCAGCCAGGCAGGACTGCTCTCGTCTTCGGTAAACAGCGCGATAAATTCAGGGCGCGGCATTTTCGCATGCTTCGTGCAGATTTCCAGGATCGTTCTTTCCTGGTCGCGCACGCTTGCTACGCCTTCCGGAATGATGCCGGACAGCTTTTTCAGGTACTGCGGCGTCCACTTGAATTCCATGAACAGATCGGCCAACACATCGAAGGCCTGTTCGGTTTCCGAACTCGCATAGCCGTATTTTTTGCAGGCACTGGTCGCGGCCTGCAATTGCGCCCTGAGCTTATCGATCTTCTCGTTGACTTCTTCGAGATTCAAACCCTTCAGCTCTTCGTCGGCAGCCCCGGCATCTTCGACGTCATCCGCGCCGGTCTGAGCCACGCTCAAGTCATCGGCCTCGCTGTAATCGGCAAAACCGGTAATCAGATCGTTCAGGCGGATGCCGCCTTCTTCGGTCGAAATCGAATCATAGGATTGCAGGAAGTCGTCAACCACGACGCAGGACCGCGCCAAGGCCTTGACCAGTTGCTGCTGACCTTCCTCGATCCTTTTGGCGATTTTCAATTCGTCCGCGCGCGTCAGCAGTTCCACCGAGCCCATTTCGCGCATGTACATGCGCACCGGATCGGTGGTCCGGCCGAACTCGCTGTCGACCGACGCGAGCGCGGCAACTTCTTCCGCATCTTCGTCATCGGAGGTGACCGCCGCCGCATCGGTAATCAATGAATCTTCATCGGGTGCAACCTCATAGACCTGGATGCCCATGTCATTGATCATGCCGATGAAATCATCGATTTGTTCGGGATCGACGATATCGCTCGGCAAGTGATCATTAATCTCGGCATAAGTCAGGAAGCCCTGAATTTTGCCTTTGGCAATCAATTGTTTAATCTGAGACTGTTGCTGTTCTTGATTCATCATTCACTCACCGGATATGTAATTCAGCAGAACTACACGTAACTATTAATTCTACTATATAAATTTATGGCTTGGCATCTACTTTTTAAACGCCAATAATTTCCGCAAAGACTCTTTCTCATCGGAGGTCAACATCTTTTTGGCCAAGAGCCGCTCCAACTCACTTTCCGCTGACTGCTTGATCAGGCTCGACAAGGCATCGCAAAACACGCTTTCGATATTGTCCGGAGCGATCAACAGATCCAGAAACGCCAGCGCCTTGACCGACTTTTCCTCGGGCGAGTCGCGGTAAGACTCGAGCAATACCGCCGTATTGGCCGGTTTTTGCGCCAAAATAGCCTGTACGATATGCCTAAACAATTCGACGCCGGAAAATGCCAGCGTAGTCCAGTCGATTTCCTGCAATTCGGGGCGCATCGCCAATTTAGGATTTTGCACCAGCAGCGCAATCGCCATGCGCGCTGAGGTCATTCGGCCTTTCGCATGCGGATTTGCAGGCCGCACATTTCGACTAAGTGTAGCCTCATTCTGCAAAACATCCAGATAGCTGGTGTCGGACAAGGTCTTGAGCCTCGCAAACATCATTTCCCGGAAAATCCCCGCCGGCAGCTTTTCGAGATACGGACGGGTCTTGCCGACCAGTTGCGCGCGCCCTTCGAGGCTGGTCAACTGCAAATCCTTGCCGGCCTCGGCAAAAAAATAATCGGACAAGACCTGAGCCTCACGCATCCGCGCACGAAAGCGCTCAACACCCTCCTTGCGCACCAGCGAATCGGGATCTTCATCCTGCGGCAACAGCATGATGCGCACCTGCCGCCCGTCGCGAAGACAAGGAAACACCGCATCCATCGCCCGCCAGGCCGCCTCCCTTCCCGCCCGGTCGCCGTCGAAACAAAATACCAGCTCCGGCGCAAAGCGGAACAGCAGTTCCGCATGCGCCTGCGACGCCGCGGTCCCCAAAGCGGCCACCGCATTGTCGACGCCGTATTCGGCCAACGCGATCACATCCATGTAGCCTTCGACCAACATTATCTGCACCGGTTTGCTGTTTTTCTTCAACAGCTCATAAAGCCCGTAAACCTCTCTGCCTTTATGAAATAGGGACGTTTCCGGAGAATTCAAATATTTCGGCAAAGAATCGTCCAGAACGCGCCCGCCGAAGCCGACGATGCGGCCGCGCTTGTCGCGAATCGGAAACATTACCCGGCCGCGGAAGCGGTCATACACATGACCCGCCTCATTCTTGACCGACAGCCCGGCATCCAGCAAGGCCTGTTGATTAAAGCGCCCGGACAAAGACTGCCACGCATCGGGCGCATAGCCCAGCCGATAATCGCTCATCACCTGCTCGCCGACGCCCCTCGTGCGAAAATAATCCCTGGCAACAGATCCTGCCTTGGCGTGGATTTGCTCCGTATAAAACTGAGCCGCCTGCTCCATCAACTGATACAGATTATTGAGGTCGTCTTTTTTTTGCGGCGAACTTTGCGCCGAAAAGGACTCTCTCGGCACATCAACGCCGACAAACGCGGCCAAATCCTCGATCGCTTCGACAAAGTCAAGCCGGTTGAATTCCATCAAAAAAGAAATCGCGTTGCCGCTGGCCCCGCAACCGAAGCAATGATAAAACTGTTTATCGCGATTGACCGAAAAACTCGGCGTTTTTTCGGTATGGAAGGGACAACGGGCGACAAAATTCGCCCCCGTCTTTTTGAGAGGAAGGTGCGCATCGATAAGGTCGACAATATCAACCCGCACCAGAAGGTCATCAATGAACTGACGAGGTATACGTCCCTCGGACATAGATTAATAGGGTTGAACGAGAGGATTAGCCTCCCAAACCAGCCTTGATTTTTTGGCTGACCACCGCCATGTCGGCGCGCCCCTGCATTTTCGGCTTCAACAGCCCCATCACCTTGCCCATGTCCTTGACTGCTTCGGCACCGGATTCGGCGATCGCTTCCTGAACCAGGGCGTCGATCTCGGCATCACTCAGCGCCGCAGGCAAGTATTCCTGAATGATTTTGACTTCCGCTTCTTCTATGTCAGCCAGATCGTTACGTCCGGCGTCGCTGTACTGCTTGATCGACTCGCGCCGCTGCTTCAGCATCTTGTCCAGCACCTGAATGGCCCGGTCGTTATCGAGTGTAATACGCTCGTCGACTTCGACCTGCTTGAACGCCGCTAGAATCAAACGGATCACGCCCAGCTTGAATTTGTCGCCGCCTTTCATGGCGGCTTTCATATCGTCCTTGATTCGGTCCGTCAATAAATCCATCATCCTAACCTGCGATTAAAGCGCAGGACGGCCGCGACGCAGATTTTTCAACGCATAACGCTCACGCGCCAGCTTTTTCAGGTGACGTTTGACAGCCGCCGCCCCTTTACGTTTACGTTCCGTGGTCGGCTTTTCATAAAACTCGCGGCGACGGACTTCGGCCAAGACACCGGCTTTTTCACAAGCGCGTTTAAAACGGCGAATGGCGATATCGAAAGGTTCGTTTTCTTTAATTTTGACTGACGGCATTATACGTTTCCAGATTTCCAGTTGTGTTAATATGAATAAAACAAGGGCGTTAGCACACCCGCTCTAGTAAACTCCTAATTATACCTTTCTTTTTACCACTTTTCAAAACCCAATGATCGTTTTAGGCATAGAAACCTCCTGCGACGAGACCGGCGTCGCGCTTTACCATTCCGAACGCGGCCTGCTGGCCGATCTGTTATACAGCCAGATCGACCTGCATAAAGAGTACGGCGGCGTGGTGCCGGAGCTGGCCTCGCGCGACCATATCCGGAAACTGGCGCCGATGATCCGGCAGGCGCTGACAGACAGCGGCCTGACCCGAAACGACATCGACGGCATCGCCTACACCGCGGGCCCCGGCTTAATCGGCGCCCTGCTGGTCGGCGCGGCGACCGCGCGCGGCCTGGCCTGGGCCTGGCAGGTGCCGGCGGTCGCGGTGCACCATATGGAAGGCCATTTGCTCGCGCCGATGCTGGAGCCGGAACCGCCCAAGTTCCCTTTCGTCGCGCTGTTGATTTCCGGCGGCCACACCCAACTGGTCGAGGTCGACGGCATAGGCCACTACAAAATTCTCGGCGAATCGATCGACGACGCCGCCGGCGAAGCCTTCGACAAGACCGCCAAAATGCTGGGGCTCAGCTACCCCGGCGGCCCCAAGCTGTCCGCCCTGGCCACCCGCGGCAACGCCCGCTTTCACTTTCCGCGCCCGATGACCGACCGCCCGGGCCTGGATTTCAGCTTTAGCGGCCTTAAAACCTTCACCTTAAACACGTTTCAGGCCGGCGAGCGCAGCGAAGAGGACAAGGCCGACATCGCCCTCGCCTTTCAGGACGCGGTCGCCGATACGCTGACGATCAAATGCCGGCGCGCCTTGCAGCAAACCGGCCTGAAAACATTGGTGGTCGCCGGCGGCGTCAGCGCGAACACCCAAATCCGCGCCTCGCTAAGCGCGATGGCCGCACGCGAGAAAGCCAAGGTTTATTTTCCGCGCCCAGCCTTCTGCACCGACAACGGCGCGATGATCGCCTATGCAGGCTGCCAGCGTTTATTGGCCGGGCAAAGCGAAGCGCTCACGATCAAGGCCAAACCGCGCTGGCCGATCAGTGAATTATCGCGCATTTGATAGGTCATCTGAGGACAGAATGAAATGAAAAATAGATTCTGTTTTTTATTGGCCTCGACCATTATCTGAATGCGCGATTTATCCCAATAAGATTGTTTTACAAAAAAGCACTGGCGGCATTCCCGGCTTTCGCGACAGGCTCGACATCACCGTAGCAAGAAACTCGCAAAAGAATCCCAAATTCGGGTCGTCGCCAACTGCATGATCGCCGCGCTGGAGAACACAAGCCCTGCGTACCCGATCACAAACCCTCTGTTTAATGACCGTGTCAGCAGCCACTTCAGGGCAAGCAAAAACATCCCGATCACCAGCGACCCAAAAAACGGACCAAATACCGCTCCCCACACCGTTCCGGCGTAGAGGGAGGTGATGAACTCGGTGCGATCGAGCGCTGCCGGTATCACGGCCAGCGTGGCCAGTAGCATCATCGGCCGATGCACCTCCGGCCGTCGCCGATTCCACACGCCGACGATGACAAAAACGGCGAAGACCGTGATACTGATGATCGAAATGGCCATGAATTGCTTCGGATCCAGGCCCCATAATCTCATATCGGGCGGTTTGATTCGCGTCGCTTCAATCGCAAGCCGAAATCCGAGGATGACCATACAGGCCGCAAGCACCGCGCCGATTCGGCCAAACATCATGTGTACGCGGCGGTTACCGGCCACGATCAACAGCGGTTGGATGAGGAACAGCAGCACCCACATCAACATGCTGGCGCCGTGCAGAATCAGCAAGGTTCGTATCGGCGGAGCGAGTTCGCGGTTGGGATAGGCCTTGCCGTGCAGATAAAACTGCTGGAAGCCGAGGAACATCAGCACCAGCAGTAATACGGCTGCCCCGAAATAGAACAGGCGTGCGCGATTGGATGAGTTAGCCCTCTTCTCCCGGGGCTCATCGGATCGCCACATTTGTGTGGAGTTCATATCGCAATGGCTCCTTTAGTTGAACTTCGAGTTGTCGTTAATTACGATCATCAATCGGATTAAAGCTAATCGCTGAGAGAGGCGAATCGCCATCGTTGCCCAATTTTTCAAAGCGAGGATACACGCGCGATGATTTCATCATACTTGGTCAATATCCGTGCCGGTGGCGGCGCCATATGGGGCTCATGCCTTAAAGCAATCGCCAAGGCTGTAATGATGCCGCGAGGCGAAAGGTATTTATCCAGATCATGCCCGACTTCATCCGCATGATCGGCGTCCCACAAACTGCCAACCGGTTCCCAACCGGCTTCTTCGCGCCTGGCGGAGGCCAAGGGCACGACGCCATCGCTTATTGTTTCGTCCTCGGACTTGCCTATCAGGCTAAGGTATTCGTGAAGCGGTAAAAAAGGCACGCTGGTTGCTGAAGCCGTCGATCTGCCGATGCCGGTGGTCCAAAAATATCTCACGCGGTCGCTGTCGCGATAGCTGGCATTAAAATCGGCCATTTTTGGGGTAGTCAAGTCCCGCAAACCCTGGTTCGAAATGCCAAGCAGCGCCAGAGACGCGATAACCTGACCTTCCAGAAAGGTCGAGGCTTTAAATCGGGCTCTGCCGTCGAGCGGCAGAGACAATAAATCGGCGATCGGAGATCCCTTGTGGGGCGTGCCGACCGTAGTCAGCGAGGAGATCAATTTCGCGGCATCGATAGTTTCATTGTCTGCGTTATCTGGCGATAGCATATAACGGCTGTCGAGGCCGCCCATGCTGTGAGCAATGATGTGCGCCTTCTCCTCCGGATTTAATACTGGCGGTTGCTCATTGTTGCCGAATGCCTCCAAAACTTGCGTTCTCAGTTGCTTGCCGCGCATTTCGATGCTGCCGGTAGCACTAACCTCTGTCGTCAAAACCTTCACGCCCTCGTATTTGCCTTCGAGATACGCCTTGATGCCGTTAAAGTATTCCAGTCGCCCGATTCTATCGAACCCAAGAATACCGTGCGCCAAAATGATGTTCATATCCCCTCCTACCCGCTCAGGGCTTCTTCACGATAAATGACCAACACAATCAGGATTGATGGCGGAATCTCACGACAACGAGCCCCAGAAGCTTTTGGCAAGACCGCCAAGTACTCGAACCTATCAACTCCCACCACCTCATGCTGTCCGCCTGCGAATTGACTACCTCCGATTGATGATCCGTCGTTTCAGATCACGCCGGCCGCATCCGAATAGGCCTTGCCGGGCCGGCGGTAGCCGGGACAGTCTATGCCGATGCTTTCGACAGGATCGCCGAGGCGCAGGGCGGTCAATTGCCCTCCCCACAGACAGCCGGTGTCGATTCCGTAACAATTGTGGCCTTCGTAATAGCCGACTTGCGACCAATGCCCGAAGACGATGCGCAAATCGGCATTCTTGCGGTTCGGCGCGGCAAACCACGGCATCAGGTGCGGCGGCTGCGAGCCGGGCCGGCCGTCATACGTAAAATCAAGGCGTCCTTCCGCATCCAGAAAGCGCATCCGCGTGAAGCAATTGACGATGAAGCGGAGCCGCGGCACGCCTTCCAGATCGTCCGACCAGAGATTCGGCTGATTGCCGTACATTTCCTGCAAAAAAGACCGGTAATCGTCGCCCTGCAAGACCTGTTCGGCCAGCGCGGCCATCGCTTGCGTCTTTTCCAAATCCCATTGCGGCGGCAGACCCGCATGCAGCAGGCAGAATTCGCCGTTCGTATGGAACAACGGCTGACGCCTGAGCCAGTCGATCAATTCGTCCGCGTCCTCGGCCTCCAACACCGGCCGGAACGTGTCTTTTTTGTGCACGATGCCGGAGGCATGCGCGGCCACCAGGTGCAGATCATGGTTGCCGAGCACGGTGACCGCCCTCTCGCCGAGCGACTTCACGAAACGCAAGACCTCCAGCGACTTCGGCCCGCGATTGACCAGATCGCCCGCCATCCAGAGGTAGTCGGTTGCCGGATCGAACGCGATCCGATCGAGCAGCCTTAATAGGTCGTCGTAGCAGCCCTGCACATCGCCGATTGCATAAATCGCCATCGGCTTAGTGCAGCGTCCGCGGAATCGACAAGGTAAAGCGCGGAATCAGCGCATTGAACTGATCGCCGTCGTCCGTACGCATCGTGTATTCGCCCTGCATCGTGCCGACCGGGGTTTCGATCATCGCGCCGCTGGTATAGCGGAACGACTCGCCCGGTTTCAGATGCGGCTGCTCGCCGATCACGCCGTCGCCGCGGACCTCCTGAATTTTGCCGTTCGCATCGGTAATCAGCCAATGCCGGGTCAACAGCTTCGCAGAGGCCGATCCTACATTCGTGATCGTAATCGTGTAGGCAAACACAAAGCGCCCTTCGTCCGGCGCGGACTGCGCTTCGATATAATGCGGCATCGCTTCAACAAGAATTTTATTTTTTTCGCTCATGTTCGAATCATCATTGGAATCATGACCGGCAAGCCGGTTTCGATCGGAAATTGGCCTTATTTCATCTTAACTTGGCCGCTAACGCAAGCCTTGAGACGACAAAGAAGTCAGCGCGGTTTTACCAATCCGCCCACACTACAGTATCATAAGCAGTCTTAACCCTCGGCAAAACTGCGATCAGGACTTAACCTTGCACATTCACATACTCGGCATTTGCGGCACCTTCATGGGCGGATTGGCGGTAATCGCCCGGCAAATGGGCCATCAGGTCACCGGCTCCGACCACAACGTGTATCCGCCGATGAGCACGCAACTGGAATCCCAGGGCATCGTGCTGATGGAAGGCTACCGGGCCGAAAATCTCGATCCGAAACCGGATCTGGTGATCATCGGCAATGCGCTGTCGCGCGGCAACCCGGAAGTCGAGGCGGTGCTGAACCTTGGCCTGAATTATGTCTCCGGCCCCGAATGGCTCGCCAAACACGTCTTGCAGGACCGCTGGGTGCTCGGCGTCGCCGGCACGCACGGCAAGACGACCACGTCCAGCATGCTGAGCTGGATACTCGAGCATCAGGGTTTCAAGCCCGGCTTCCTGATCGGCGGCATTCCGCTCAATTTCGGCGTGTCGGCAAGGCTCGGCGAATCGTCTTTCTTTGTGGTCGAAGCGGACGAATACGATTCGGCGTTTTTCGACAAACGGTCGAAATTCGTGCATTACCGGCCGCGCACCGCGATCTTGAACAATCTCGAATACGATCATGCGGACATTTTTCCGGACCTCGACGCGATCAAGAAACAGTTCCATCATCTGGTCAGGACGATTCCGGGCCAAGGCCTGATCATCACGCCCGAAAACGAACACAATATCCGCGACGTGCTGGCCATGGGCTGCTGGACGCCGGTGGCAGAAACTTCGATCAACGGCAAATCGGCATGGAATGCGGAACTGATCAAAGCCGACGGCAGCCGCTTCTCGGTGCTCCACAACGGCAACAAGCAAGGCGAAGTCGATTGGACGCTGACCGGCGAGCACAATGTCTCGAACGCGCTGGCGGCGATTGCCGCCGCGCACCACGTCGGCATTCTGCCGGGGGAGGCGATCAATGCCCTGGCCCTGTTCCAGAATGTCAAACGGCGCATGGAAGTGATCGCAAAGCTGAATGGCGTCACGATTTATGACGATTTCGCGCATCATCCGACCGCGATCGCGACAACCCTGGACGGCCTGCGCAAGCAAGTCGGCCGGGAACGCATCATCGCGATCGTCGAACCGCGCTCGAATACGATGCGGCTCGGTGTGCATACCGAAACCCTGGCCAACTCACTCCGCGAGGCCGATCAGGCGCTGATCTATCAGCCGAAAGAACTGAGCTGGGACTTGAGCCAACTCAAACAGCACGCGGCGAATATCGAGATCTGCGAAAGCCTCGATCAGATCATCGACCGGCTGAAGCTCGAAGCGCGCCGGGGCGGCCATTTCGTGTTGATGAGCAACGGCAGTTTCGGCGGCATTTACGCGAAGCTGCTGGCAGAACTGAACCGATAGCTTTTCACCACTTTTTACACTCAACAGAATTTTTCCCGAATCATGAAACTGATCCGAATCGCAACGCGCAAAAGCCCGCTGGCACTGTGGCAGGCCAATCATGTCGCAGCACTTCTGGAACAACACTTTCCGGACATCAAAACCGAACTGGTGCAAATGACCACCAAGGGCGACAGGATTCTGGACGCGCCGCTCGCGAAGGTCGGCGGCAAGGGCCTGTTCGTGAAGGAACTCGAACAAGGCATGCTGGAAGGCGAGGCCGACATCGCGGTGCATTCGATGAAGGATGTGCCGGTCGAATTTCCGGAAGGGCTGCATCTGGCAGTCATTCTGCAACGCGAAGACCCGACCGACGCCTTCGTCTCGAACCGTTTCGACCGTCTGAACGACTTGCCGGCCAACGCCCGGATCGGCACCTCGAGCCTGCGCCGGCAATGCCAGATCAAGCAGCGTTTTCCCGATGCCGAAATCCTGCAACTCCGAGGCAACGTGAACACCCGGCTCGCCAAGCTCGACGCCGGCGATTTCGACGCGATCATCCTGGCCTCGGCCGGCCTGATTCGCTTGGGCATGAAGGACCGCATCAAGGAGCGCCTCGATCCCGGTCTCAGCCTGCCGGCGATCGGCCAGGGCGCGATCGGCATCGAATGCCGCAGTAACGACGATCAAATCAACGCCCTACTCAGCGCCCTGCACGATGCCGACACCGCGCTCTGCGTGCGGGCCGAACGCGCGATGAACGCCCGCCTGCAAGGCGGCTGCCAGGTGCCGATCGCAGGATTCGCCGAAAAACACGGCGAACGCCTGTTCATGCGCGGCCTGGTCGGCGCGCCGGACGGTTCGGTGATTTACCGCAGCGAAGGCTGGGAAGACTTGGATCAGGCGGAAGCCCTGGGCAGAAAAATCGCCGAAGACCTGCTCGCGCAAGGCGCGGATCGAATTCTCGCGGCGCTATACCAGGAATGAATGCGCTGAACGGCGCGCGTATTCTGGTCACCCGCCCCGAGCGCCAGGCGGGCAACCTTTGCAGCCTGATCGAGCAGCAACATGGCGTGGCGGTCGCGTTTCCGACTATCGACATCGTTGCCGCCAACGACCGCGATCGAATCGCCGCGACACTGGCGCACCTGCATCGATTCCAATGGCTTGTTTTTATTAGCGCAAATGCAGTAAATTTTGCTCTGCTCGCGAATGGTGGCAAAATAGACCAGTTTCGCGGCATGCGGATTGCCGCGATCGGCCGCGCGACCGCCAGAGCGCTCGACGCCGCCGGCTTGAAGGCCGATCTTGTGCCCGAACACGGCTCGGATAGCGAGGCCTTGCTGGCGACGCCGCCGATGCAGAGCGTTGCAGGGCGGCGCATCCTGATCGTGCGCGGCGCCGGCGGCCTCGAAAAGCTCGGACAGGAGCTCAAGCAGCGCGGCGCGGATGTCGACACTCTCGATGTGTATCGCCGGGTAATTCCGTCTGTAGATCCCGCGCCGGTGCTGGATTTGCTCAGACAAGACCGGCTTGATCTGATCACCGCGACCAGCGGCGAAGCGCTACAGAACTTATTGATCATGCTGGGTGAAAATAACCGGAGCCTGGCGTTGGCTATCCCGCTCGTGGTCGTTAGCGACCGTATCCGGCAGATCGCGGAAAACAGTGGATTTGGACGAATTTTTGTGACGGACAGCCCTTCGGATACAGCAATTCTTGAAAAAATAATAATTTGGGCAACAGGTGAAAAAAGTGGCCGAACTGAATGAACAAATAGAAGGGAATGCGGAAAATTCAAAAAAAGCGCGGAGATCCCGGAGCGGATTATGGTTTGGCGTGATTATCATCCTGATCATCTTCTCGGTCGCCGGCGCCGGCTATTATTTTCTGATGCAGCTCCGAGACCGCCAGTCCAACCTGGGCGGCGAAGTCAAGGGCGAGATGGCGAAGAAAATCTCCGACTACCAAGCCCAGCTTACCGCGATCCAGGAGCATTTGGCGACGCTCGAATCGACGATCGCGCACAAGGACGATCACTTCACCGCAAGACTGGACGAAATCTCGAAGCAACAGAGCGAGAAACTGGACAACACGCGCAAGGATTTGAGCGAGGAAATCGCCCGCCTGCAACGCCAACTCGGCAAAACCCGCGGCGACTGGCTGATCGCGGATGCCGAATATTTACTCGGCGCGGCCAATGAGCGCCTGCAATTGGTCGGCGACGTGAATACCGCGCGCCAAGCGCTCGAAGCGGCCGATCAGCGCCTGCACGAAAGCGGCGACGCCGCCGTCTTCAAGGTGCGCGAGGAAATCGCGAAAGAGATCGCCGCGCTCAAAAACGTTGCCGCAGCCGATATCGTCGGCTTGTACGCCGCCTTGCAAAGCCTTCAGGATACGTCCGAAAAACTGGCCTTGCTGCTGCCCTATGCAGGGAAAACGCTGAGTCCGTCGACCGAAATCCACAGCCACGCGGACAGCCAGGAGCCCGCGCATAAGCTGCTCGACTCGGCGATCGAAAGCCTGCACGGCATCGTCACGATCCGCCATACCGATCAGCCAATCAAGGAAACCCTGACGCCGGAAGAAGCGCAGTTCATCCGCGAGCAATTGCGCGCGAAGCTCGAAACGGTCAAGATCGCGCTGGTGCAGCAAAACGAAGCCTTGTACCGAGCCGGTCTGCAGGACGCGAAAAAATGGACCGAACTGAATTTCACGCCGACCCCTGAAACGCGCAAATTCGTCGGCGAGCTTGACCGCTTCCTGGCGATCAATATCCGCAGCCATTTCCCGGATATCAGCACCTCGCTGAAATTGCTCAGAGACATCACCAAATTACGGGTCGAAACCGACAAAGTCCTGCAGGCGGCGCCGGCCGAAAAACCGAAAGCGCCTGAAGCGAATCCGCTTCCGGAAGCCCCGGCGGCGGTCACGCCACCACCTGCACCTGCCGCCCCCGCTCAACCGGAACCGACTAAAAAATGAAAAAGATCCTTTATTTTCTAGGGCCGCTGTTCATTACGGTTGCCGCCGCGCTCGCGGTTTATTATGGCTTCAAAAGCCTGGAAACCCCCGGCTATGTGCTGGTCGGGATCGGCCACTGGTCGATCGAGACGACGCTCGCCGCTTTCGCGGTCGCGCTGGTGATCGGTTTTTTTCTGTTTTATGTTTTTTTCCGCTTCCTCGGCTGGCTGATCCGACTGCCGGGCCAGCTTAAACAGCGCGGCACCCACATCAAATTCAACCGCTCGCAGGAAGCCTTGATCGCGGGTCTTGTCGATTCGGCCGAAGGCAACTGGGAACAGGCCGAAAAAGTGCTGATCAAGCATGCCTCGCACAGCGGCGCGCCGTTGATCCATTACCTGACTGCCGCGCGCGCGGCGCAGTCGCGCGGCGCTTTCGACAAGCGCGATGAATATCTGCAAAAAGCCGCCGATCAGGCCCCCGGTTCGAATATCGCGATCGGCCTGACCCAAGCTGAACTGCATCTGTCCGGCAATCAGTTCGATCAGGCGCTCGAAACCCTGACCAAATTGCAATCGATCAATCCGACCCACGCCAGCGTATTGAAATTGCTGCATCAGACCTATCAGAGCATCGGCGACTGGGAAGCGATCCGAAAACTGTTGCCGTCGCTGAACCAGAACAAGGTCTTGATGGAAGCCGAAGTCAAGCTGCTCGAAACCGAAACCTTCAGCCGTTTGTTGAAACAGGCCGCCGAGATGGGCGATGCGAAGCAGATCGCCCTGCTCTGGTCCGAAACGCCGACTCATATCAAAAAAATGCACGGCATGGCGGCGATCTATTTTGCCGCGATGATCGAGGCCGGCGCCGGCAACACGATCGAAGCCGAACTCGCGCACACCTTGTCGGTCAACCTGGACGATACCCTGCTGGTTTTATACGGCAGCGTGCAATCGAACGATGCGGCAAAACAACTGGCGAACGCCGAACAATGGCTGATTTCGGGGCCGAACAACGCGGTATTGCTGTCGCTGCTCGGCAAACTGTGCCTGCAACAGGGTGAGTATGAAAAAGCCGAAGTTTACCTGAGCCAAAGCCTCGCCAGCGATCCGACCGTACAGGCCTATCAACTGCTGGGCGATTTGTATTTCGCACAAAACGAAAAAGACAAGGCCTGCGCGAGCTACAAATCCGCGCTGGAATTGTCTTCGAGTGAAATCGTGACGCGCCTGGATCAAATCGCCGAATATGGCGAGCAGGCATCCGAACCGCAAAGCTGAACCCACCACCCCCAGGGTCGCGTCACCGTTGACTCGGCAACGTGACCCTGACGCGCAGCATCCTCAAGCCGACGCGATCCGGTTTTTACCGTCCCAGAATGGCGATTTCTTGATTGCATCCGACAAGAACTCGATGAATTGCCTGACCAGCTTGCGGTTATAGCCGATCAACTGCTTCAGCTGCGCCTTCGACGCGCCGCCGACTTCGTCCGTCGCGCGCGGAAGGTCATGGACGAAAGCCAGCCAGGGCTCGACCACCCGCATCTGAAACAATACCGCAATGTCCGACGGCAGCTCGTTTGCCAGATGCGCGAGGCGCTGGTAGTTCCGGACACCGGGTCTTAACACTTCCTCTTCCAGTTGCTGGACAACCGCCGCGTAGCGGATCGCGGTCTGCTGACTGATGTGATGCAGGGCGAAACGCGCCGGCTCAATGATCGTTTCCTCGACATAGCGTATTGCCCGATCGGGAGTGCGCGAAATCATATTGACCGTAGCCTGACTATTCTCCCGGATCAAACGTTGCTTCTGCTTGATGATCTCCCGCGTCTGCTCGACAAAACCCTGCAGCACTCCGATATTGCGCCGGATTTCGGCCAATACCGGCGTGACCATTTTGTCGTCGATGCCGTTTTTGATTTGATCGCGCAATTCGTAAATCTTCTCCAGCGTCGATTTTTCGATATCTTTTTGCGCCGCGGCCAGTTTCATTTCGAGATCGCTGATATAGGAATCGCGCTCTGACAAGGTCGTTTTCAAAAACGCGATGGTTTCTTTGTTCAACTCCAGCTGCATGGTTAGCGTCGAGACTTGATCTTCCAGCCGGTTCAATTTGACCAGCAAGTCGCCCTGGACGGTGTCGCCATTCGATTCCATACCCTTCCCCCTCTGTGATGTTGTTGTTATATTTTTACTCGGAACACCGGCATTGATAACAAGCGATTCCAAAAAAGTCAAGCATAATAAACGATGAGACGGCGACATGGGCCTGTCTTCGGCACATCAAAGCATCGCCTGCGCGCGGCCGGCAAGCCAAATCAGGCTTGCCGGCCGCGCTTGAGCTCAATAATGCGGCGGGATTTCATGCACCGTTTCGCCGGGGGTACCGGCTTCGGTCAGCAGGTTTTGCATCCTCTCGTTCAACTGGCGGTAGGCCGTTTCGAGCCGGTCGATCTGCTGCTGTTGCTGGCTGACGATCTGATTCAAGGCCTGGAGTAAATCATCCTGATAGGCGGCCCTGATTTCGAGTTCTATGATCCGTTCTTCGTTCATCGCTTGCTTCATATGACTTTTGAAAATTGCTGCTGCGTTTTTTGCGCCAGATAACGGTCGAACACCATGCAGATATTGCGGATCAGCAAGCGGCCTGCCGAGGATACCGTGATGCCGGCGGCCGACAATCTGAGCAGGCCGTCGACCTGCATCGGCCGCAAGGCTTCGAGTTCGCGCGCGAAATAGCCGGCAAAATCGATCGCAAATTCTTTTTCGATCGCGGCAAAATTCAGGCCGAAATGGCAGATCAATTGCGTGATCACCGCGCGGCGCAATTTGTCGTCCTGATCGAGATCGACGCCCTTGAACACCGGCAATTTTTGATGATGAATCAGCCGGTCATAGGTTTCGAGGTCTTTCACGTTCTGAATGTACGCATCCCCTACCCGGCCGATCGAGGTGATGCCGAGGCCGACCAGGTCGCAGTCCGAATGCGTCGAATAGCCCTGAAAATTCCGGTACAGTTTGCCCTCGCGCTGCGCGACCGCGAGTTCGTCATCGGGTTTCGCGAAATGATCCATGCCGATATACACATAACCGGCCTCGGTCAGCCTGAGGCCGACCATTTGCAGGATCGCGAGCTTCACCTCCGGCGACGGCAGCTCGGCCTCATGAATCTGGCGCTGGGTTTTGAAGCGCACCGGCATGTGCGCGTAATTGAACACCGACAGCCGGTCGGGCTCTACGGCCAGAATCTTGTCCAGCGTTTTGGCGAAGGTTGCGACCGTTTGCAGCGGCAGGCCGTAGATCAGGTCGATATTGGTCGAGCGGAAGCCTTCGGCGCGCGCGGCTTCCAGAACGCTTAATGTCTGCTCCTCGCTTTGCAGCCGGTTGACCGCCTTTTGCACGTCAGGGTCGAAATCCTGCACGCCGAGGCTGATCCGGTTGAAGCCGAGCTCGCGCAGCAGCCTGATCGTGCTGTCATGCGTTTCGCGCGGATCGACTTCGATCGAATATTCGCCGCCGTCGTCGTCCCGCAACTTGAAATGCGCGCGCGTGACTTCCATCAGCTTGCGCATCTGCGCATCGCTCAAAAAAGTCGGCGTGCCGCCACCCCAATGCAGTTGATTGACGACCCGGCTGTTATCGAACAGCGCCCCCTGCATCGCGATCTCCTTGCAGAGATTGTCCAGATACGGCGCCGCATGCCCGCGATTCTTGGTCACGATCTTGTTGCAGGCGCAATAAAAGCAGACCGTATCGCAAAACGGCAGATGGAAATACAGCGACAACGGCCCGCCCGCCCGATTCGATTTGGCGATATGCCAGCGGTAATCGGTATCGCCGAAACCCTCGTGCAGTTCGAGCGCAGTCGGATAAGAGGTATAACGCGGCCCGGCCTTATCGTAACGGTTGATCAGGTTCAGGTCGAAGATGATTGATTGATCCATGAAAGAGAAGTCTGGTGGGCAAAAATGCCGGCAAAGAATAAACAACCCAAGGGGAAGTGTGCTTATTGTAGACGCAGTCGTTGCCGAACGTCCACGGTCAAAGCAAACGTCTATCGAACACGCTTATCAATTGGCCTTCACCCGATTGCGCCCGGAGGCTTTCGCCTCGTAGAGCGCGGCATCGACGATTTTCAGGAAATCTTCCAGAGACTGACTATAGCGGTACTCCGCCACACCGAGGCTGACGGTGATCCGTTGCGGTATGCCGAAATCAAACAGCTGAACCTTTAGCCGGATCGTTTCCGCCAATCGCAATGCCCCATCAAGGTCCGTTTCGGGGCACAGCAGCAAAAATTCCTCGCCGCCCCAGCGTCCGAGCAGATCATTTGTCCTGACCGTATAGCCAATCAAGGTCGCCAATTTTTTCAACACCTGATCGCCGGCATGATGGCCGAAATTATCATTGATCACTTTGAAATGATCCGCATCGAGCATGATCACCGAAAAATTGGAATGATAGCGCCGAGCCCTGGCGATTTCCTTGGCAAAGACATGATCCAAAAATCGCCGATTCGCGATGCCGGTCAGCGCATCGGTATTCGATAATTGCTCAAGCTCCTTGTTCAAGGTCTGCAATTTGGTCCTGTATCGACGGACGACACATTCCCGTACAATCAAAAGCACGAGCAAAACCCCAAAACCCAAGAGGACATAGACGAGCAATCGGTAATCGCGCTTCTTTTCATAGGCGATGGCAATCCATTTGTTCAAAATCGTCAGTTTATCCGTCTCGGTCAGCGACGCGACCGCCTTTTCGAAGATGCTGAGTAACAAGGGCTGATCGTTTCTGACCGCGACCGACATCGTATAATGCACATCGGTTACGCCGGCGACTTTGATGTTCAATATTCCATGTTTTTGACTTTGGTAGGCAATCGTCGCGACCGTATCGAGATAAGCGAACACCTTACCGCTGGCGACCCATTCGAGCCCGCTATGGGCATCCTTGGCTTCGAGGATTCGTATATTCGGATATTTTTGCTTCAGTAAATCGAGCGCGGCAAAACCTTTGACGGTCACAAAGGTCTTGTGCAAAACAGTCCGAAAATCGGCAATGAACGGTTGATCATTGCGCGTGGCGATCACGATCGGATAGACATTGAACGGGCGCGTAAAATCCAGATACGCCAGGCGCTGAGGGGTCCTCGTCGCGCTGGATAGGATAGAGCATTTCCGCTGTTGGGCATATTCAAGCGACTCTTGCCAATCCGCCGTTTTTACCAAACGAATTTCCTTGCCTATCCGTTCGGCAAAAATTTTCTGGAAATCGGCGTTGATGCCGATATAGTCGCCCTGATCAGTCACAAAATCATAAGGCATCCAGTCGGGATCGACACAGACGCCGATAGGGTCGATGCGTTGCAAAAACTCGATTTCGCCGGCATTCAGCGGCAATGTGGAAACAGCGTTTTTCGGCACAAAGCGATCGGCCGCCCAAAGGGGAAAGCACAACGCAAAAATCAAAATCAGAACCTTGATGCGCATTTTTGAATGCCGACGACGACTTAAGCTTTTATTATGATAGGCAACTCAGTATAGCCGATATTCTTCGCGCTTGCACCCGCAGCCTAGGCCGGGGTTTCGCGGCGGCTGTGCCGGCATGCCGATACCAACGAACGCTTGACGGCCGTCCTTGACAAAAACCCAAGCCCGCTATTTGATATAGCCGCGCAATGCGGCAAGCGCCTGTGGCGCGGCTGTCTAAGGCGCATGATTTCCAGTCATCGGAGACACTGTCCGATAAAATTCTTTTCCCGTTGCCGCCTAACCCGGAGAGCCTGATGAAAACCGACCGTCCCGCCGCCGTGATCGAACGCCTTTCGGCCTTTCTGAACACCCCGCTCGATACACTCATGCAGCAACGGCTGGCCGCCGATCCTCGGCAACACGCGCTGCAATTATTCAAAAAAATGGCCGCCAACGTGCCGGCTTACCGGCAATTTCTTCAGGACCAAGGCACCGATCCCGACAAGGTCGCAGACTTCGAAGATTTTGCGATGCTGCCGCTCATGGACAAGGCGAACTATATGCAGAAATATCCGCTGCCGGCGCGCTGCCAAAGCGGCCAGCTCAGCGCTTGCGACCGCCTGGCAGTCTCTTCGGGATCGACCGGAATTTCGACCTTCTGGCCGCGCGCGATGACCGACGAACTGGACATCGCCCTGCGCTTCGAGCAGGTGTTCCGCCACAGCTTCCGCGCCGATCGGCGCGATACCCTGGCGGTCGTCTGCTTTCCGCTCGGCAACTGGGTCGGCGGCGTGTTCACGACCTCCTGCTGCTGGCATCTCGCGCAAAAAGGCTATCCGTTGACCGTCGCGACACCGGGCAACAAACCGGATGAAATCCTGCGCGTGGTGCGTGAGCTGGGGCCTTATTTTGAACAGACCGTGCTGCTCGGCTATCCGCCCTTCGTGAAGGATGTGATCGATGCCGGTTCCGCTCAGGGCATCGATTGGCCCATTTACAAAATCAAGTTCGTCTTTGCCGGCGAAGTGTACAGCGAAGAATGGCGCAGCCTGATGCTGCAACGCGTCGGCTCGACAGCGCCCTGCCACGACTCCGCCTCGCTCTACGGCACGGCGGACGGCGGCGTATTGGGCAACGAGACGCCGCTCAGCGTCGCGATCCGGCGCTGGCTGGCCGAGCATCCCGCTGTCGCCCGCGAACTGTTCGGCGAATCGCGCCTGCCGACCCTGGTCCAATACGATCCTTGCTGCCGTTACCTCGAATTGATCGACGGCGCCACCCTGGCGGTCACCGGCGACAACGGCGTGCCGCTGATCCGCTATCACATCGCCGACCGCGGCGGGCTGATCGACCATGCCGATTTGCTCGCTTTACTGAAAGCGCGCGGGCTGCCTGCGCTCGAAGATGAAGGCTTCGCCCTGCCCTTTGCCTGGATATTCGGCCGCGCCGATTTCACCGTATCGTTCTACGGCGCGAACATCTATCCGGAAAACGTGGTGGTCGGCCTGGAGCAGCCCGAGTTGACACCCTGGGTCAGCGGCAAATTCGTGATGGAAGTCAAAACCGACCGCGACGGCGCCGAATTCCTGGCGGTCGCGGTCGAACTGCTGCCCAGGGTTGCGGCGGGCACGGGCAAAGAGGCCGCCATCGCCGCGTCGATTCGCAATCAATTGCTCCGGCTGAACAGCGAATTCGCGAACTATGTACCGCCAGCCAGACAAATGCCTCGGATCGAATTACGGCCTTTCGGCGATCCGGATTATTTTCCTGTCGGCGTTAAGCACCGCTATACGCGGCGGAATGCGACCGGATGATTCCGTGCTCAGGGGCGTAATCTTGGCTCCAACGAGGTTCGCCCTAGCCAATAAGCAAAGTAAAAGTTTGCATTCCTCTGCATTGTCATTATAATATCGATTCGATACTAATAATGCTCGGAGGTCACTCATGCAATTCATCAAGACTATCACTCTGCTGGCCGCTGCAACCGGTTTGAGCCTGGCAAGCAGCGCGGCGATGTCCGAAACCGAAGGCTATCTGTCGATCTGGCGCTCTTCGGTCAAAGTCGCGGGAAAGGGTGACAATAAAACCCTGGCACTGGAAATCCAGACCGCGAAGCCGATTCCGGTGGACGGCAAATCCGGCGCCTTCGGCTATGCGGCGCTGACCGACAATGCGAATAATCTGCTCGTCGTGGTCACGCACCTGCCGATCGACGACAGCTCGCACGAAAATCAGGAAAGCGGCTTCCACACCCATGTGCTCGATTTAAAACAGCCGACGGCCGCCTGCGCGGGCGCCAACTTCGAGGTGGATCTGGAAAATTCGGCTAAAAACACCGCCTTCGACGCCGATTATCAATGGAAGGTCAACGGCAGTAAAATTTCGGTCGAAAATGTGCCGGTCAAGGATCTAGGCGATGCCGGCGTCGACACGATCGTTGCATTTACCTTGAAACCGGTGCTGAATGCCCAGCAAAAACCGACCAACCTTTGCGTGACCGTGACCGATAAAGGTTAATGCCGCCCCGCCTCGATGGCGATACGAGTCTTCTGACTCAGGATTTCAGGTAAGATAACGCTTGTCCACTGCGAAAACAGCCAGCCCGATGTCGCTGGCTGTTTTTTCGCGCCGCCGTTTTTACCGCCTGTCATTCTTGCGAGGATCTTCATGCCGATCGGTAAATTATTCATGCTTATCGGTATCGCGCTGGCGTTGATCGGGCTTGTCCTGACTTATCTGCCCGGCCTCTTCGCCTGGTTCGGCAAATTGCCGGGCGATATCCGCATCGAAGACGGCAAAAAATTCATTTTCATACCGATCACTTCGATGATCGTGATCAGCCTGCTGTTAACTCTGCTGGCCAATTTATTTTTCCGCAAATAAGTCCTTCCCTGCCGCTCAGAAAACAAGCGGGACTCCCCTGCCCCCTCCTTATCCGCCTCGATTCGAGAACCTCGGTACGCCAGCGTTTTTCCGATGGGATTCGCTATCTTGGCCGAACGGGAACTTTATCGCCTCATGATCGGCCTTTTGCATTACTATATCAATTATCAGCCGCTTTCACGGGAGTGAAATCATGATCCCCATCAGAGATACCGCACCATGCAATTCCCGCCCGGTAGTCACCTGGGGACTGATCGCGGTTTGTGTGAGCATTTTTGTCTGGATGCAGCTTTTGCCCTTTGAGATCAGCAATCCGCTGATTGCCCGTTTCGGCATGATACCGCTGCGATATTCGGACCCGGCATGGGCGGAACGGGCGGGCTTGCCTTTCGACGGCTATCTATCGTTTCTGACCAACCTGTTTTTGCACAGCAACTGGTTGCATTTGCTCGTGAATATGTGGTTTTTATGGATCTTCGGCGATAATGTCGAGGATAGGATGGGGCGCCTGTCTTTTTTGGCCTTCTATTTGCTGTGCGGCCTGATCGCGACGGCCTTGCAGTGGTATTTCGATCAGCGCCTGGAGATTCCGGTGGTCGGCGCCTCCGGTCCTATTGCGGGCGTATTGGCCGCGTATTTTTTTCTCTATCCGCTGGAGCGCGTCATTCTATGGGTGCCGATCTTCTTGTTGCCGATCGTGGTCAGTGTCCCCGCCATCGCTTTTTTAGGCGTCTGGGTGATCATTCAACTGCATGATGCGACCACGTCACTCTTGTTCGAAGGCGGCGCGGCCAAGATGGCCTGGTGGGCCCACCTGGGCGGCTTTATTGCGGGTTTCCTGCTGTATCGTTTTTTCCTGAAGAAGCCGCCGGATGGAATAAAAATGGATGATTCGAGCAGCTTTAAGATATAATTCCCGATTAAAAAAAGAAAGCGCCTCGATGCGCTGCGGGTTCTTTTTTGACTAAAGCTTACTTAGTGGAATCAGGAAATTACGAGTCATATGAAAAAAATTAATGTTGCCTTGGTCAGGTTGCTCCAGTTCGTGGTGTTCGTCGTGTTCACCTTCGTGGTCATCACCTATTTCGGGGCGATGATTTTATTGCCTCTGGATGCGGTCACCTTGCTGATCAAGCTGTTCGGTCTGGTCGGCCTGCATGGCTTCATCGGCGCCGCTATCGCGATTCCAGCCGTGGCCTACCTGGGCTTGATCGTCTATCGGACGCCCGGCCTGTGCCCAATGATCATCGAAACCGGCGTCGATCTGGTCAAGATCGGCAAAGCCAAAGTCGAAGCGTTCAACGCGATCGCAAATTCGGTAAAAGCCTAGTTTTTCACCCCTTGCCCGGGGGAAAAGGCGTGACGGAGTTGTCCGCCACGCCTTTTTTATTGGGCGCATCAAAAAACATTACCACTTAAGGGGAATATGCTATTCTCCGCGCCGTTTGCTTTGCTTTGCATTGTATCAACTATTAATTGATTGAGGATCGTTATGTGTTTTAGTGCAAATATGTCGTTGGGCCTGGGTATCGTCGGCTTCGCCGCCTCAGGCGTTACGTTTATGGATAGAAGCGAAACCTTGCCGGTGCGCGCGGCCAGGGCCTTCGCAATCTTTCACTTTTCGTTGATGGAATTGATCCAGTATTTCGCGTACCCCGTCGTCGGACAATGCGGCTACGGCACCAACCAGTTACTCAGCGAATTATCGACCTATCATATCGCCTTGCAGTCCTTCGCGATCATGCCGGCCTTGGCGACCTATTCGACCGATCCCGGCGCCCTGAAACGCGCGACAATTGTCGGCGCGACCCTGAGCGGCTCGTTCATCCTGTTCAGCTTCCTGCCGAAAGAAATCCAGATATTCGCCATCCAGCCGAACTTCATCGGCGACATGATTTCCTGCCTGTATATGGGCACTTACCATGTCGCCTATGCGATTCAGAGCGCCCTCGGGCTGTTGGTGACCTGGGGCTCGTTGTTCGCGCTCGCGCTCAGCGCCTTCGTCTGGCCCAATAACTGGCGGATCGGCCTCTATCACGGCGTGATGGCGCTTTTCACTTTGTTCGTGCCGCAATGGCTGTTCGGCGTTTCGACCGGCGAAGCAGCCGCGATTTATTGTTTCTACTCGATCCCGATTACCGGCAGCTTCGTGCCGGCCTTCAAAAAATATTTTACGCCGAGTCCGGCCGAAGCAGAGGCCGCCTTCGATCTGCGCGGCAGCGCCTGAGAATCGGCTAGTTCCCTGCACGAGGCAGACGGGAAATTAGCCGACTGCCTCGGCAAGAACGCGACCTCTCCTTCGATTTGTTTGAGGAAATCCTGATGAACGACACACGCTGGAATCCGGAAAAACCGGCCGTGATCATCGCCCTCTGCGCGGTCGGCCTGATCAATGCGATACAGATGATCAATCTGGTATTTTCGCCGATGTCCAAACAGGTCGGCGCGCTCTACCCGGCCTATTTTGCGTTTTCGGTGGCGTTGAGCCTGGTCTGCATCGCCGGCTTGTGGCTGCTCAGGCGCTGGGCGGCATTCGCCTATACCGTCTTACTGATCTGCAATCAACTCGTGCTGATGAAGATGGGTTACTGGGAGATCACCGCCGCGATCATTCCGGGCGCGATCATCCTGTTGCTGTTCAAGCATCTGGACAGCTTGCGCTAAGGAATCGCTCATTTTCTACAGGGGCGGAACCCAAATCCTGCCCCGACCATCTCCTGCACACCTGTCATACAAACCGTTATAAAATAAGCGGATTGAGCCAACCTTTTTTGAATCGTTTTATGAAATCGCCTATCATCGTTAGCGCCGTACAACAGCCCTGCCATCTGGACAGGCAAAGCAACCTCGACTTTTCGATCGAGAAAATCCATGAAGCCGCGGCCGCCAGGGCCGATCTGGTGGTGCTGCCCGAATTGCACCTGGGACCTTATTTCTGCCAAAACGAAGACTATCATAACTTCGACCTGGCCCAGCCGATTCCGGGCCCCACTACCGAAATTTTGTCCGCCGTCGCGAAAAAATTGAAGATCGTGATCGTTTCGACGATTTTCGAAGAAAGAGCGCCGGGCCTGTACCACAATACCGCGGTCGTCTTCGACAAGGACGGCCGGATCGCCGGCAAATACCGCAAAATGCATATTCCTGACGATCCGGGCTTCTACGAAAAATATTATTTCACGCCCGGCGACCTCGGCTTCACCCCGATCGAGACCTCGATCGGCAAGCTCGGCGTGCAGGTCTGCTGGGACCAATGGTACCCGGAAGGCGCGCGGCTGATGGCATTGGCCGGCGCGGACCTGTTGATCTATCCGACCGCGATCGGCTGGGACCCGAACGACACCGAGGAAGAACAGCAGCGCCAGTTGAACGCCTGGATCACGATCCAGCGCGCGCATGCGGTCGCGAACGGCATCCCGGTGATTGCCTGCAATCGGATCGGTTTCGAGCAGGCGCCCGACCAGGAAGCCGGCGTCGGCATCAATTTCTGGGGCAACAGCTTCATCGCAGGCCCCCAGGGCGACATCCAGGACAGCGCGGATGCGAGCGAAGTGAAAGTCCTGACCACGACGCTGGACCCGGCGCGCAGCGCGCGCGTCCGGCAGGTCTGGCCGTTCCTGCGCGACCGCCGGATCGATGCCTTCGGCGACATCACCCGGCGTTTTATCGACTGAAGCGTTCACTAAAAAGCCGCCTGCCCGGACCATCCGGACAGGCGGCTTCTTATCAAAGGCTCAATCCACTTTCCATTTGATATTGCAGCCCATGCTCGGAATCTGCTGCGGATCGATCGTCCGGCCCGCGAGCAGATTGTCGAGCGCCGCGCGCAGATCCGCGCCGGTCAGCGGCACCTCGTTCTTCGGCGTGGAGCCGTCGAGGCGTCCGCGATAAACGCAGGCCAACGCCGCATCGAACAGGTAAATATCAGGCGTGCAGGCGGCCTTATAGGCTCTGGCGGCGTCCTGGCTTTCATCATACAGATACGCCGCGAAAGGCCGCCCCCATGCTTCCATCAAGGCCTTCATCTTATCCGGCGCATCGTCGGGATAATTTTGCACATCGTTCGCACTGATCGCGATCGTCGCGATGCCCTTGTCCTTGTATTCTTTCGCGATTGCGATCAACTGGTCCTTCACATGCAGCACATAGGGGCAGTGATTGCAGATGAACATCACGATCGTGCCCTTGTCGCCTTTCAGGTCCTGTAAACCGAAAGTCCTACCGGTCACCGTATCGGGCAATAAAAAGTCCGGCGCGATCGCGCCGAGCGGGATCATTTGGGATAACGTTTCCGCCATGGTCGAGTCTCCTTATCTTAAAGTTTGAAGTCCGACCGATTATAAATCGATCCTTATAACGGATAAACCTTTGCTTGCGTTCACAGTTTGACTGTCGACGGGCAAAGCATAAGACCCTTTTGCAGAGAATTGCGTATAATAGCGGGGTTTATGGAGCCGAACCGGATCGGATGGAGCACTTTTATGACCACACCCAAACTTTTCGATTACCCGCTTTTCGCCTTAGGATTCAGAGCGTTCTTTGTACTGGCCGGCCTATCGGCGCTGTTGCTGATCGTGCTGTGGAATGCGATCTATAACGGCAAGCTGAGCGCGGCCAATTATTTCGGCAATGTCAATTGGCATGCGCATGAGATGCTGCTCGGCTATTCCGCCGCGGTAATCGCCGGTTTTCTGCTGACCGCGGTCAAAAACTGGACCTCCTCCAGATTAACGCCGACCGGCGACCAACTGGCGACCCTGAGCCTGATCTGGCTGTACGGACGCATTGCGCCGTTTTATGCGGGGCTGTTGCCCGATGCGGTGATCGCGGCGATCGATTTTGCCTTCCTGCCCGCGCTGGCCTATCAGATCGCCAAACCGATCCTGGCAACCCGGCAATACGTCAATCTGATTTTTGTCGGCATCTTGCTGGTATTGACCGCTGCGAACGGCCTGATCCACGCCGGCATTCTGACGTCGCTCCCGCATCTGACCTGGCTGGGCCTGCAACTGGCGGTCGCGACAATCGTGTTGTTGATTCTGGTAATCGCAGGACGCGTGTTTCCGTTTTTTACCGAACGCGGCTTGCCGGGCATCCGCGTCAACAGCCAACCGCTGTATGAATACGGCGCGATCGGCAGCGCGGTGCTGGTGTACGGCCTGCTGCTGGCCGGCGTTTCGGGAACACTGTTGGCGCTCGCTTCGAGCCTTGCGGTGCTGTTCAATTTCGCGCGCATCTGGGGCTGGTATGTGCAGCGCGTCTGGTATGTGCCGTTGCTGTGGGTCTTGTATGCGGGTTACGGCTGGATCATTCTGGGCTTTGGCCTGACCGCGCTGTCCGCGTATGGCAAGGTGTTGCCGTCCCTGCCCCTGCACGCCTTTACGGTCGGCGGCATCGGCGTCTTAACCCTGGGCATGATGGCGCGGGTCTCCCTCGGCCATACCGGCCGGGCGCTGCGCGTTTCGAATGCGATGGCGATAGGCTTCATCCTGCTGAATGCCGGGGCCCTGATCCGGGTAGTACTGCCGATTGCCTTGCCCGACTGGTACGGCACGCTGGTTTATGCATCGATGCTGTTCTGGCTGGCCGCGTTTGCGCTGTTCGTCTATGTGTATTCCCCGATATTGACGGCCCCGCGTGTCGACGGCCAGGCGGGTTAACTGGACGATGGCGCTTACGACCGCTTTGCCAAATAATCAATGAATAGCCCCTCCTCCGCGCTGCCCCGCATCGCCCTGACGCCCGGCGAACCGGCCGGCATCGGCCCCGATCTTTGCATTCAGATCGCACAACAGGATTTGCCTTGCGAAGTGGTCGTGGTCGGCAGCGAAGCCTTACTGGCCGAGCGCGCTGAACTCTTGGGCCTCCCTATCCGGCTGAAGCGCTTTGACGGCGCCTCGACTCCCGCGCCGCACCGACGCGGGGAATTGTCGGTATTGCCTGTCGAGCTGATCGAGCCGGCGCAATGCGGACGCCTGAATCCCGCCAACAGCCCTTATGTGCTCAAAACGCTGAACAAAGCGGTCAAAGGCTGCATCGACGGCCTGTTCGACGCGATGGTGACCGGTCCCGTGCACAAAGGCGTGATCAACGATGCCGGCCAGGCGTTTACCGGACATACCGAATACATCGCCGGCATCACCGGCGGCAACCCGGTGATGATGCTGGCGACGCCCGGCCTCAGGGTCGCCTTGGTCACCACCCATTTGCCGCTGGCCGATGTCAGCCGGGCGATCACACACAGCCGCCTGCGCCAGGTCATCTGCGTGCTCGAACACGATTTACGCTGCCGTTTCGGCATCGAAAGACCGAAGATCCTGGTCTGCGGCCTCAATCCGCATGCCGGCGAAAACGGCTACCTGGGCCGCGAGGAGATCGACGTGATCGAGCCGGTGCTCGACAACCTGCGCCGACAAGGCATGAATCTGCACGGCCCGTTGCCTGCGGATACCTTGTTTACGCCCAAATATCTACTAGACGCGGACGCGGTGCTGGCGATGTATCACGATCAAGGCTTACCGGTCCTGAAACACATGGGCTTCGGCCAGGCGGTCAACATTACCCTGGGCTTGCCGATCATCCGCACCTCGGTCGATCACGGCACCGCCCTGGATTTGGCCGGCACCGGCAAGGCCGAGACCGGAAGCCTCTTCTATGCACTGCAAACCGCCGCGCAAATGGCGATCGGAAGAGAGAAATAAGATGGCGCATATGGCACGCAAACGTTTCGGGCAGAATTTTCTGCATGATCAGTCGGTGATCCGCCAGATCATCGCCTGCATCGGTGCCCGGCCCGGTCAGCATTGGATCGAGATCGGCCCCGGCCAAGGCGCATTGACCGAGCCGCTGCTGCAAGCCGGCGTGCGTCTCGACGTGGTCGAACTGGACCGCGATCTGGTGGTCTTATTGAAGCAAAAATTTGCCGGCCGAGAGAACTTCACCATTCACAGCGCCGATGCATTGAAATTCGACTTTTCGGCGCTGGCAAAGGAAGGCGAAAGGCTGCACATCGTCGGCAATCTGCCTTATAACATTTCGACGCCGTTGATGTTTCATCTACTGAGCAGCGCGCCTTGCATCGAAGACATGCATTTCATGCTGCAAAAAGAAGTCGTCGACAGATTGTGCGCGGAACCGGGTAATAAACAATACGGCCGGCTCAGCGTGATGATGCAATATGACTGCGAGGCGGAACATATATTCGATGTGCCGCCGGAAAGCTTCGATCCGGCGCCGAAGGTGATGTCGTCTATCGTTCGGCTCACGCCGCACCGCCAACGGATGGTTCAGGTCGATAGCCGGGAAAATTTGAATCGTGTCGTCACGCATGCCTTCTCGCAGCGCCGAAAAACCTTGCGCAACTCATTGAGAGACCTGATTTCCGATGACGAGATGAATGCATTGGCTATCGACCCGAAACTCAGGGCGGAAAATCTGACGCTGGAAGACTTTGCGAAACTGAGCAATCTGCTGGACATTGAGCCGCAAACCGAGCCCCCGGAAGAGGGCGAAAAATGATGCGACAAAATGCCACATTCCCATCTTGACAAATCTGATTAGAATATTAAGTAACTCCTGAGATGCAAGATTCCCGACGGGAATCCGGAGTTACTTATCCTTCTCTGATGCGGTCTAACCCACCGCATTTTTTTTGCCCGCCGTTTTTTGCCTCCCGCTTTCGCCTGATCCCCTCCTCTAATTTTATTGCTCCGCCACGGGGACAATCACCGTCAAAATTTGTCTTATTCTTGTGCTTTCAACATCTCAAGTTAAAAACGCGATCGGCTGGGCATCAAAAATAATTTATTAGAAAATCGTTGGCGTTTCTGATAAATTTCAAGCGTTAAACCCAGACACTTGCTGCAAGTTGCAAAAACTTTCGCCTAACTTAATTATCGCGGGCTGCCGGCAAGAATTGCCGTGTTTGATGATTTTTTAATTAACAAGTAGGAGGATTTATGGCTATTTTAGATTCGACCCCTATAGAAATTCAGGCAACGGTTGCCGGCGTGCTGATCCTGCTGATCATCACCTTATTCGAAATCATCAATTTGCAGCGTGCAAGGAAACTGCATCGGCAGGAACTGCATGCCATCGCAAACGGCGAGATTCCGGCACAGAAACAACACCTGATCCCGCTGTTCAGCTTGAGTATACAGTTTATTTTCGGCTTCGCCGCATTCGCCCTTTTCGTGTGGTGGATGATGTATCTGATCATCCTCGAAAATCCAGGCCTGGCCGTGGTCGCCGGCGTCTCCGCATTTATCGGCGTGATAACGCCTTTCATCGTCTGGAGTGCCTGCCGCAAGGCGGACCAGGAAACGGCTGCCGCGATCCAGGCTGCCGGGCAACGTCGTCAACAAGCCGCGCGCCCGGAAAGGATTCCCGAAACGCCGACGGTGCAAACCGTCGCTGCCAGCGTTGTAGAAGAAACTGTATCCATCCCGGCCGAAACCGCCGTGATCAATCCGTCGCCGGTTACCGAGCCTCGGCCGGTAGCGGAACCGCAGCCGAAAGTCAAAGTGGAAGCTCAGCCTGCGTCCGCGCTGTATCCGAAACCCGATCCGGCGCATGAGCAGCCCCAGGATTCGATGCTGCGCCGTCATTTCATCACCCACCTGGCCTCGGCAGCCAAGCCTTCAGCGCCTGCCCGATCGACCGACTCCAAGCCTTCAGTCCCGACCCGCCCGACCGACTCGATGCTGGCCCGCCATTATGATGCGATGCTGGCGAAGCGGACGGCGGTGGATTCCGCCCGGCCGGTTGTAACACCTGTAACACCTGTAGCGTTTGCAGCCGCAAAATCATGCAGCAGCGGATGCTCCGATCCTGTCAAGCTGCCCGAAGACTCGTTGCTCAGACGGCATTTCTTGGCGACATTTCCGGTAAAAATTGAAGCGCAACAGCCATTGCCCGAGCGTCCGACCGATTCGATGCTGGGCCGGCATTTTGATGCATTCAATGAAGTTTTGCTGGCTACGGACTGAATAAAACCCGGTAGCGGCAGAGACGAAGATCAGGCTGGGCGGAAGACGTGGTTTCCGTCCGTAGATTTGAAGGACGGGGCGAACGCCCCGTCCCGGGTGTAGCCAGGATTAAATCATCCTGATTATTTCTTTTCAGCCGCCGGCTTGGCTTCTTCCTTTGCAGGCTCTGCGGCCGGTTTCGCGGCTTCTGCTGGAGCGGCGGTTGCTGGTTCCGCAGCTGGAGCCGCCTCGGCTGCCGGCGCTTTTTCTTCCGCAGGTGCAGGCGCTGGCGCAGCCTCGGCCGGCGCCGCTTCTTTGCCGGCAGCGCCTTCAGCGGCCGGTTTTTGTTCCGCACCCGCAGCAGGCGCTTCGGTTTTCGGTTTTTCTTCGGTCAGCGGCACCAGAATCTCGACTTTTGCCTGCTGACGCATCCCTTCAATCATTTTTTGGAATTTTTGACGTTGCAGGTAAGGCGTCAATTGGTCCTTGACCGCTTCCAGTGGAGGAGGCGTTTGCTTGCGGGAATCTTCACGCAGGATCACATGCCAGCCGAATTGGGTTTGCACCGGCGCGGCGGTGTATTTGCCTTTTTCGAGTTTGGCGACCGCTTCGGAGAAAGGCTTGACCATTTGGTCGGAGACAAACCAGCCCAGATCGCCGCCGTTTTGTGAATCCTTCGCATCGATCGAATTTTTGTTCGCCAACTTCGCAAAGTCGCCGCCCTTGTCGAGTTCGGCGATGATCTTTTTCGCTTCATCCTCGGTCTTCACCAGGATATGACGCGCCTTGTATTCGGTGCCGGCTTCGGCAGCGACCTTGGTGTCATACTCGGCCTTCACTTCCGCATCGGTGACCGGATTGGTCTTGAAGAAGTTTTTCAGTTCGGTCTGGGTCAGGATAGATTTTTTGGCATCTTCCAGTTGTTCCAGATATTCAGGCGACTTGTCCAATTGTTTTTGCAGCGCATCCTGAACCAGCAATTCGCGCTGAATCAACTCTTCGACCAGCTTTTCTTTGGGGAAATTTGCGCCATGCGCACGCGTGGCGATTTCTTTTTCCAGGGCTTCCAGTTGCGCCTTGCTGATGTATTTGCCGTTAACCGAAGCGACCGCGTCTTCTTTTTTGACAATGCTTTCGATCGGCGCCGAGGCAGAGGGGGCGCCAGTATCACCGGATTGTTGTTCACAACCGACAACCAGGCCGGCGCCTGCGACGAGCAATGGGATGATTTTTTTATTCATCGATTAATTTCCTTTGGTTTCTTCTGAGGGGGTAAGTGCATTAATGCCCAAGGCATGAATTTGTTGCTTCATCAGATCACCGAGCGCCTGATAAATCATCTGGTGTCTTTGCACCATGGATTTGCCTTCAAACTGCGGCGACACAATCGTGACATGATAATGGCCGCCGCCGCGGTTGCCGGCATGTCCGGCATGCGCCGCGCTATTGTCGATAATTTCGAGCGTTTGCGGTGCGAGGGCTTCGGTGAGTAATTGCTTGATCAATTGCGCTGTCATTGAGGAAAGACCTTTTTAAACGGTTTGACGATAACCTTGGCATAAACGCCGGCTTCGATATAAGGATCGCTGTCGGCCCATTGCCGCGCGGCCTCGAGGCTCGCGAATTCGGCAACGACCAGACTGCCGCTAAAACCGGCGTCGCCCGGATTTTCGCTGTCGATCGCGGGATGCGGACCGGCCAACACGAGCCGTCCCGCGTCCTGAAGCGCCTGCAGTCTTTGCAAATGTTTCGGGCGGACGGCCAGTCTTTTGGCCAGACTATTCTCTACGTCTTCACTGATGATCGCGTATAACACGGATTATTCCTCGGTTTCCGGAAGATGTTTATAAATCAACGCGACTTGCCCGAGTAGAAAAACAACCATCAGCCCCGGCACCACGAAAGTTTTGAACATGACCCATTCGTCGGTGCTGTAGTGATACATCACATAGACGTTGATAAAGCCGATGCTTAGGAAGAAGATCGCCCACAGCGTATTCAGACGCCGCCAAACCGCATCGGGCAGGGTCAGATTGGCTGACAGCATTCGTTCGATCACCGTTTTTTTACCGACAAACTGGCTGCCCAGGAAGACCACGCCGAACAGCCATTCGATGATCGATAATTTCCATTTGATGAACTGCTCGTTTTGCAGAATGATCGTGGCTCCGCCCATCACTAGGATTAAGCCTAAGGTTATCAACTGCATCGTGCTGACCTTACGGGTCTTATACCAACTGATGGCAACCTGCAGAATGGTCGCGACAATCACGACGCCGGTGGCGACGTAAATATCGTAAAACTTATAGGCGATAAAAAATAAAACGATCGGAAAAAATTCGAGTATCGGATTCATGCGGCTGGTGCGATGGAGGACGCAGTGTTTTCGTTAGTGTTGGATGTAAACTCTGATGGTGCGGTCATGACCAGAAAGAGCCCGAGCAAAGATAATGGGGATGGCGACGGCTAAATTCAAGGCCGCTTTTCCCGCTGTCATGAAACGGTCCCATTTGCCTTCAACTTTCGCTGTTTTCGTCGTATCCGCTGCCGGAAAAATGTTAATTCAGCTGAGATCGCCGTGACCGCCTTTCGCGGTTGGGGCAGGAACCTGCAAGTTCCGAGGTCGTGGACTGTTAGTCCATCAGGAATGGGTTGGTATTATAATGGTGACGCGGTCAAATGTACATCATTCGACTTTTGGATTCTGATAAAATGGTTTTGAATTACAGGAGAATAGGTATGGATAAACAAACACAGACAGAAATCGAGGCGGCGGCCTTTAGACGGCTGCTCGCACATTTTCAACAGCATACCGAGGTGCAGAATATCGATTTGATGCTGCTGGCCGATTTTTGCCGGAACTGCCTGGCCAAATGGTATGCGGCGGCCGCGCAGGAACGCGGCGAAGCGGTCGATTATGAACAAGCCCGGACGATCGTCTATGGCATGCCTTATCAGGAATGGCGCGAGAAATATCAGCAGGAGGCAACGCCCGAGCAATTGGCCGCGTTCGAGCTGAAGCAGAAACAAAAATCCTGAGCGTCGAGCCCTCGCTCTTCTCCGCGCTTCAGGCGTTAACGCATTGGCGGCCGATCGACTTTGTAAACGGACAGAAAACCGCCCCAATGGCTCTGGTAAACCAGGCTGACGCCCGCAGGCAATTGTTTTAACGAATCGACAAAAGGCAGGAGCCGCACCAGCAGCGAGTTTTTCGCTTTCGCATCGGGCGTGGACCAGACCCGGTAATAATTGCCCTCTTTCTGCGCCAGATAATTGCCCTCGCCGGTTTCATTAGCCCAGCGCTTGACTTGGGCGATATCCCCGTGCAGATCGTTGCCCGCCGGAATATTTTTAGCATCGAGCGCCAAGGGCGCACCGCCGTAGGCGGCCAGCTCGGCCAGATGCAAGAGCAGATCATTGTTGACCAGCAGATAGACGGGGCGCGAGGCGCCGAAATGCGCGGCGATCTCGGCGATAGCTTTGTCGCTGTCCATAGTCAGCCAGCGCGCCATTTGCGTCAAGCGCGCGCCCTCCTCGGCCGATGCCGCGGGCAGATTGTCCTTCAACGCCTTCCACACCGGATTGACGAAGGTCTGCATGGCCGGCCTCTGCAACCAGGGCGCCTTGCCACTCAGGTAACGGATGCGCTGGCCATCGTCCCACCAGCTCAGAAACAGGGCGTCTTCAGGCGCCTTGCGGGCAATCACATCGGCGGCGGACTGCCAAACATCATGACGCAAGCCGGTCGGACTGGAAGCAATCTCCTGCGCGTCCTTCGGAAACAGCACCGCGCCTTGTTGCATGCCTTCGTTATCCTGATAGCGGGCAAGCAGCAGATCGAATAGATCCTTGCCGTCCTGGCTAAAGATATAGCGTTCGACCGACTGCGCAGGGAAACGGCCCGGCGCACCGGTCTGTGCTGCCGACGCATGGCGAACAGCAAGTTGTTCACCGCCATCCGCCTGCATCGCAGGCGAGAATGCCCCTTGCCGGTACAACATCGTGCCGCCCGTTGCGAGCAGCACGATACTGAGCAACAAAAGCAGTGCCTTCCTTGTTTTTTCAGACATCACTTGGACTCTTCGCCCTGTTCGCTGGTTTCTGCTTTTTTGAATCGAAAAGGTCCAAACACCTTATAGGCGACGCCAAGTCCCAACACGATCAATAACAGGCCGGTGAAACTCAGGCCACTGCCACCTTCTTTGCTCTTTGCCGTTGATGCCGGTGCGGCTACTGCTTTACTGCCGGCCGCTGATTTCCCTGACGCCTCGCGCAGGCGGGTGTCTTCATCCATGATTTCGGCATAGTCCTTCATCAGCTCCGACCAGCCTTCGGTGTAAGTGAAGCCGCCCGGATTGGTGTGGAACATGCCTTTATAATGTTTGATCAAATCATGCTCCCACATGTCGGCATGGATACGCTCGACGCGACTGGGGTTGTTGCCTTTCGCCCAGAACAACTGGAAGAAGCCGCCCGGCGCATCCTTTTCCGGCGCCGGCGGATGGGGGCGATTGGTTTTCTGCCCAACCAAGAGGCCGTCGTCATAAAGCTGAGTGACAACTTTCTTGGCTTCCTGCTCCACGGCCAAGGCTTGTATGGTGCCCTTGTCGGCCGCATCCAGATAGGCCTTCGCGAAGCTGGCCGAATGGCACAAGCTGCATGTATCGACCCAGGCCTGTTTGCGGTCCTCGAACCAGGAATGGCCGAGGTTATCGGCGATGGCCGGCGTCGGGTTGAATGCCCAGCGCACTTTGCGCACCAGATTGTGGGAATAGCCGCCTTTGTATTCGAAGTGGCAGACCTGGCACGTCGGCGCCGTATAGCCGCCCTTCGCGATCGCGTCTTTCAGCGGGACCTCGAAATTCCACTTGGCTTTACCCTGCGTTTGATACACGGTGCCGTGCTTGGACATCATGAAGTTTTCAAACTCATTGTGATCCGCGCCGTTGTGGCAGGTGGAGCAGGCTTCCGGCTGCCGGGCTTCGGCGGCGGAAAAGCTGTGGCGGGTATGACAGCCGTCGCATTTGTTTTGCTGGTAATGGCACATGTCGCAGCCTTGCGCAACTTCCCGTTCCGGCATGGCCGCCCAGATGGTGTTTTCGACGTTCGCTTCCCAGTCGACCGCATGGGAAGGATGGCCCTTGCCCCACTGTTTCTGCGGCCATTCCTGGTTTTTTTCCGACTCGGCTTCGGCGAATTCATCCAGGTGGCAGGTGCCGCAGGCCGCGCGGTCCGGCATCACCAGATTCTCGGCGTGGTTGACTTTTTCTTTACCGACACCGCCGTGACAATCGATACAGCCGACCTGATCGAGCGGCTGGCCTTGTTTCAGGAGACCCTGTTTGACCAGGTTGCCTTCCACTTCGGCCAGCTTTTGCTTTTTGTAGGCGCGCACATCGCTGTCCGGCAGGTTTCGAATCGCGGAAAGATTACTGTGGACGCTGTTTTTCCAGGCATGGAATGCGCCCGGCGTGGAGGCTTCATGGCAAGTGGCGCAGGCAGCGCGGCCAAATTCGCCCTGAACGGTTTTGGGCGGCTTGTAGAAATCCTTCGGATTCCAGTATTTCTGGATTGGAATCGGCTCCCAATAGGCGGCGTGCGATCCCTTGCCGGGGTGCGCGTCATAATAATTCTTCTTGAGCTGTTCAAAATCGGGTTTGTCCGTGCCGGCAACCCCGATGCCGCTGAACCCCATTAGGCTGAATAACAACATCAGCAAAGTAAGCATCTTGTATCTCATAATGCACCCCTGTAACCGGTCTTTATTGCTATTTTGTATCGATTCAATACTAAAGTCTAGCGCAATACGCGTCAGAATAAAACAACTAATGCAAGGGGGCCTACGGTTGTCAGATGTACAGGGGCATGATTCATGCCGATGATCCTGCGTCCTATCTGTAAGGACGTTTCTTGTCCTAACCTCTTTGCCGGATAGAAAGACGCAATACGCTCGTTGCCGATGTTTCCTGCAACCAGGCGCCGCTCTCGAAATGCTGAATAAAAAGTTTACCGATGGAGTAAGTGATGCCGGCCGCAACGACCGGTCGGACAACGGGATGGCCGACTGCTGTCAAGCTGGGTAGGATTTTTCTGATGCTACTTCCCAGATAAACGCTAATCCATTCGGAATGCGCGCCACCGAGAATAGCGGCTACGATCGCTTTATTCTTTTGCTTGCTCATGTGGGTACCGTAAAGCCCGCAGAGGTCGCACAGTATTTTGCTTAACACGCCATCTACGGCGATCTGATATAACAAAACCGTCGGAATCAGTCCCATGCCACTCGATAACAAAGTATAGCGGTTGACGATTTTCAGCACCCGTCGCCTTAACTGTTGTTGTTCGATATTTCTCGCGCGAGAGCGGGATAGGTGGGTTCGATCATCATTAACCATGTCAAAGCCCTCTGGACTGTTATTATCGAATATACCCGCAGCCTCTGGAATGAAAAGCCTTTACTTTTACCATCGCTTGCCTATAAAAAGCCAAGGAATACAAAGTTAAAACGTCGAGTTCACGCTCACATGCTTTCGGTATAAAACAAAAGACTCGCTGCCAACAATAAAAGGGAGCCCAAAAGCAGCAATATCGTAAACAACCATGAGGATTTATCCTGATGTGTAGGCGCCGATTGGACTTTGCCAACAGGTGGGCTTTCCATTCTTCTTGTATCGGACTCGATCGTCTCGGTGTTTTCCTTTAAGTACGAAGCCTGCGGTGCAACCTTTTGCTGCGTTTCCTCCCCGCGACGATTCACCAGCCGCAGAAAAACTTCACCGCCTAAGCCTATTTCATCAGCTGCCTGTCTCACGCTATCCAGATCAACGATCGTTTTGTTGGCTTCATAGCTAATACGAAGCGCCCTGTCGCAAAACGTATTAATTAAACGAGGTGTGCCGCGAGCCGCATAGATGACGGTTTCAAGGGCATCGTCAGTAAAAATGCTCGACTGACTCCCCGCGACTTTCAATCGATGCAGAATATACTCATACGTTTGCAAAGGAGTCATTTGGCCAATCGATTCCAACCAGGCAATGCGCTGTTTGAACGACTCCAGATTCGGCCTGTTCAATTTAACAAGGAAGTCATCCTGTCCAACCAGGAGTATTTGAATAAGCTTGAAACTGCCTTGTTCCAGATTATTCAAAAGCCGGACGCACTCCAGCACCTCGTCGGCTATTTTATGCACCTCATCTATAATCAACAGGCAGCGATTGCCCTCATTGAGAAGCTTGAGTAAAGATTCCTTAATATCCTTTAACACAAAAACTCTGCCGGGCAATTGAGGGCTGATATGCAATTCTTGTGTCAGAAAAAGCAGCAATTCTTCACTGGTCTCGGGAGGCTCGCCTAACCAGATGATTCTGGTTTGTTCGGGAACGGATATGATGAGTTTTTGACTCAAGGTGGTTTTCCCTGTGCCGATTGGCCCCGCCACCACCATCAAGCCTTTGCCCGCCGACAAACTATCGATCATGCGGCTGAGCACACGGCTATAATCGCCTTGGTTGAAAAAGCATGACGGATCAGCAACATTTTCAAACGGCATGTTTTGTAATGCAAAATGATTTATATACATACTACCTTGTTCCAGATTGTTCAAAAGCCGGACACATTCCAGCACATCGTCGGAAATTTTATGCGCTTCCTCCATAATGACCAGGCAACGATTGCCCTCGTTATGGAGTTTTAGCACATACTCCTTAATATCTCTTAAAACAAAAGTCCTGTCGGGCGATTCAGGGCTGATTTGCAATTCTTGTGTCAGAAAAAATAACAGATCGTCACTGCTAGCGGGCGGCTTCGCTAACCAGATTATTCTAGTATTCTCGGAAACAGACGCCATGAGTTTCTCAGTAAAGGCGGCTTTTTCCGAACCACTCGGGCCCGCCACCACCATCAAGCTTCTTTCCGCCCATAGACTGTCCATCATTCGACTGAGCAAATACCGATAATAGTCTAGGTCGAAAAAATATGCCGGATCAGGCAGATTTTCAAAGGGCAGGCTTTCTAAGGACAAACGATTTCCAGGCAAAGTACAACTAAACTACTTCTGTCGAGCAGGCGAGAGTTTTATCTCCACTCGGCGATTCTTCGAGCGGCCCGCTTTGGTACGGTTGGAAGCCACCGGAACAGCATCGCCAAGCCCCTTCACAATGATTCTGTCGCCGGCGACGCCTTTTTTCTTCAGCAGTCGGGCGATAGACGTTGCCCGCAGCATCGAGACGATTTTATTCCACTTTGAGGCTTGCAAAGGGGTGAAGCCATCCGGTATCGATTTATCGGCATGTCCCTCAACAATGACTTTATCCGAAGGCTGCGCCTGGATAAGTGGGATAATGTTATCGATCGCTTCTTGTGCGCTGGCTATGGGTATTGCCACTCCTGGAGAAAACGAGCCATCACCCAGAACGAGCAGCGTCACCGGTCCCTTTGGAGGAGAAGTTTTTTCCTCTGCCGCGATTGGCTTGACTAACTCTGGCGATTTTTCATCGAGTGGCGGGATAGTTGCCTCCGGGACGGCTTGCAGTGATTGCGTAGTGCGCAAATCCCCCCGGCTTGTATCAATTGCATTATCGATTTGCTCAACCTTGCCTTCAAACTGCGTGATGGATGACTCTAGCTTATTATCGACCTCGGAACTCTGCGTTTGTTCCTGCATCGGTTTATCAATAGACTGATCGAATGATTCTGACGATGCATAGGCCTCTGTTTTGCCTCCTTGTGAAGCTGGTTCTCTCCGCAAAGGGATTAACAGTGCCGAAATAAAAATCAATAGGGACAGCCCATACAACGTAAATGAGATCACGGTAATCGCTCTGCGCATTGCAATGCTCCGGTTATTGTTCCCCATAGAATCCACTTCGTCCCGTGAAAATCCTCTGTTCCCGATTCGAACCGGGTTGTAGCGGAGTCGAGGGAGAAATCTCAATAGCAGCTCAAAGCATCCCCGCACCACCGAATGGCACGGCCAAAGCCATAGATTGCCGCCAACAGGACAATGACCGTGGTCTCATCGGTATTTTCAAGGCACTTTGCCTAGCTCTCCGAGAGCTTGCCCTGCGTTTCCCATAAAGCCGGCATCAATCAGACAATCCCACCACTTAATCCTATCATAAGTTTTTATGCAAATTTCATAAATTTCATTACACGATTAGGGTTATTGCTTTCAAGAAGATTATGCGATTTTCCTGTTGCTGTCATGCCGGATTGACGGGGATTCCTATAGAAAAAACGCTAGCCCTTAGTCATTGGTTTGTGACGAGGTGAGCTAGTGTGACGCTCGAATTACCAATAACTGGTCTGTTAGAGTAGCATCGGGGGCAAGAGGTTTCAAAGCGTGTTCAATATTTGCCAGGATGGCTAACCTTGGTAGGATTTAAGGCACACTCAGGCACGAAGCCAGGCAATCGCGAACGCTGGATTTCCTTCGTTCGCCCATTCTATGCGCCGGACTGCCGAGTCAGACCAAGACGCAGGGCGACAGCCAGCGCTTCCTGATACTCTGCCGCGCTGACAGGGCGGGACAGCTCCGGGATGCCGCCGGCCCGGTAGCAGGGATAGTACTGGTCCATCAGATTCAGATAAGTGCCCGTGGAAATCTCGCGGGCGATGAACTCCAGCACCTTCCCGGTCCCGGCCAATCCATTCGGCAAGACCAGATGCCGCACCAACAATCCCCGATAGGCCAGGCCATTCTCGTCCAATTGTAGATCGCCGACCTGGCGATGCATTTCCCTGACCGCCGCTTGGTTGACCTCCCAATAATTGCGCACATGGGAATCGCCGTATTTCATGTCCAGCATGTAGATATCGATGACGCCATCCAATAAGGCGAGGGCCTCGGCGCTGTCGTATCCGCCGGTATTATAGACCAGAGGCAGCCTGAGGCGTTCAGCGTCGCTTCGAGAATCTGCCCCACCACATGGCTAGGACTGACGAAATTGATGTTGTGGCAGCCTCGGGCCTGCAAATCCAGCATCATGGCCGCCAGTTCCTCGGCGGTCGCTTCGCGCCCTGCCCGCTTCTGGCTGATGTCCCAGTTCTGGCAGAACTCGCAGCGCAGATTGCAGCCGCTGAAGAAAATCGTGCCCGAGCCGCTCCAGCCGCGCAGCACGTCTTCTTCGCCGTGGACCGTAGCTGTGGCGGCACGCTCGCCGATCCGGCATACCGCACCCTGAACGGTTCGGAGACGATCAACGCGGCAATAGCGCGCGCAGAGGTCGCAGTCCTGCAGATGCCGGCGGGCAATACGGACGCGCTGCTCCAGCTCACCGCTTTCAAGCAAAGCCAGATAAGCGGCCTAAAAGCCGTCATGGGCTTTTTGGAGTGGGCTTCATCGCTAGGTTGCTCAACATAAAGCACTCCTGTCATGCTTGGCGTCAATGAATCTGAACTCGCCATTACGGTACGTTTTCTAATATGCCGCAGCGGAACGAGATGAGTTTCGGCTTGACTGTCATTCCATACAAAATGGCTGCCCCTGGGAAACAAAGCATCCAAACAAGACGCTATTGTCAGAGCTATGGTTTTTTTGAATAAAAATGCAGGGAGAATCCCATGAAAGTATTCACACTTTTTATCATCCTTGCCGTCATGTCAGACATCGTCAACGCCCTGTCTACCGAGCAGGAAAACGCGAAAAGGCGTCAGTCAGAGCATTACAGCTACAATCAGAAAACTGACTCCGAGATACAAAGCGATATTTATTACCAACGCGCCGAGCAAGAACGCTTAGAACAGCAGCAGCGCGAGCAACAACGGAAAGAACGACAGCGGTTAGATCAGCAGCGGCGGCAGCTGCAAATGGAAAATCAGAGCAAGCCAAGGCATCATTACGACGACTATCAGGACTATGATTCGCAGAGACAAAGCGATATGGAGCACCAACGCCGCATGCGGCAGCGGATAGATCGGCAACGACTAGAACAACGGCAGCTAGAGCTGCAAATTGAAAATCAGCGGATTCAAAACGAGATGGAGCAAGAACGTCAGCAACAGATTATTAGGGAGTTTTATCATTAGCAGGTAGCCCGCTTGCAGCAACGCGAAATGGGGTCAATCGGCTTCGTTCCTCCCGGGCTCCTTTGTACTGTAACAGCGACCACCCAAAGCAACAATGTTGTTGCTATACCGCGTACAAGCAAATATTTCAGGAATGAACTTCCCTTGAGTCGACGCAACGGAATGAAATGAGTTTCGCCTTCGCCATCATTCCATAAAAAACACAACGGCTATCTTCGGGAAACTTGGTGTAAGTAAGTGTTTCTGTGAATAGCCCGCATGAAGCTACGCCAAACGCAGAGTTCGGCGGCTCCGCTTATCCCGGATTCAGTTTCACTGCATTCGGACTTCTTGCTCTAGCATGTCCCGAAGATGGAAATCGGCGATCCTTTGCGTCGCTAGGCGCAAAACTTAAGTTCGACTTTAGCAATCCCCATAATTTGCCTGAACTGGAAAGCTAAGCTATCAGCGCCTTAGCTGCGTTGCGCGCCATCGAGCATAAATTCAGTTTATGCAGTTGGTTATATTCCTACTAGCTCACTTAGTTTATTTATTTTTCTGGGTGATTTTTAGCGCTCAAATTTCTGAAGTCGCATGGGGTCGAAACGCCGGATGCCTTTTGGAAGGTGATTATCCGCAGCACAGGCCAGGACGAGAGAGCGATTGCTTGGATAGTGCCGAATACGGCCGAGGCTACCCGAAAGAACCTGTACCATTACCTGGTCAGCATTGACGATCGGGAGCGGATCATCGGCGAGAAAATCCCAGTGGCCGACTATGTGAAACATGACAGACCTTCGGCTTCCTGGATGATTCCGGTAGGATGTAATAAGGGTTGATAGCTAGCTTGGCTATTGAGTAATTGGAAATTCAGCTTTTAGGAAAAAAGTCATGTATTGCGAAATACTCTCCTTATGCGCCGGTTACAGATTGGGGTTTTTAAGCCCCAAAGACAATCCTCCAATTATCTCTTTCTTTACATTGTCTCTAATATTTAAAAATTTAATTCTATTTACTATCTCTGGACCATATTTTCTTGCAAGATTAGAAAACAGCGCATTTGCGAATGAGCTGTTCATATTTCTAACACCATCAAAGTCCATTAAAATACATTCATTTTTATCTAATAACGGAATAACTTTGTTATTCATGAACTCAATACCAATGCGACCCTCTGCGCAAAATACGCCAATTTCATCTATTATTTTCATAGTGTATATATTGTTTTTCATCACTCAAACATTTTAGTGAATAAAGACAAATCTTCAATTGTAAGACCATTTTCTACCTTTGCATGTTCCAGCAATTCATTAAATTTTTTAAGTTGGCTTCTATTGAGTGAACATGCCACAAAAGTTCCTTGGTAGTTGTTGTTTAAGGTTGACCAATTGTCGTTTTTTAAGCAACTATCTCCAGAAATAACTAAGAAGCTTCCGCCGGATCTTAATGCAATATCTTTAAGCAAAGTTAACCCTACGCCTGCATTTTCAGCACCATTTAAGGCGAACCTTCCATGTGTTTTACTTGAGATTTGTGACCTTAAGGCGAGTTCGACTGCTGATTGGTCTGTAGTTGCTTTTAACGCATATGGGGAATCTGAATCTATAAAACTTTGTTTTATGCCTATTCCTACGTCAGCAACAACGATTTGTGTTAGATCATCTCTTCTGTAGTATTGTGCTCCCAGAAATCCATATGAAGAAGAATGCTGAATAACATTATTTATTAACTCTGACACAGAATAAGCAACACCATCATAGAAACCGGTTTGATCAGGATCGTCTAAGTCTTTTTCTTCTGGAGCTATACAATCAGCAACTTCGTCGGATAGCCTTGCAGTATCAATCCGGTGTCCTTTGCCAATAACATGTATTTCTACAAAGCGTCCTCTCGATGGATGTCTGGTAAAGTTTTCTTCTAGTTTTATGCCGCATTTTTCAAAAAAATTCATGCGTTGCATATACAGAAATGGACCGCTGTTTTTGTAATTCTCAATGAGCACAGAAAAACCATTTCTGACTAAGATATGCAGTTTTGCCAATAGGGCAACTATACTTGATATATCGTAAAATTCAGCATTAATAAAATCAACTATAATACTGTCGCATTCGACTTTATTATCAAAAAAATCCAGCAGAACATCACACGAAGTTAATGTTCCCTCTTTTGGTAGTTCGATCCGGTTTTGTTGCATAAATTCTAGTGACGGCACATCCCCCCCTTGTTTTAGTACCGGTTAACTGACCGGGTAACTATCGAGTATACCCAAGCCCGTCATTTTGTTTAACGCCCCTGACACACAGCTAAGTTGAATCCGCCGAACTCACGACCAAATATCGAGGCTACCGGGCAGTAGCGCGCGGTGGCCACTGACAGGGTTTGTGGCCGTCAGTAAAAGGTACTTTAGTCAGGCACCAGCAGGCGACGCCTGACAATTCCACCAGTGCTTCAGGAAACCTCCTCGGTCGTCCGCCACGGCAATTGGAAGAGCTTCCGGCACGCCAGCCACCCACTAGATCGCTACATTGGCGATCTGGAAGTTGTAGCGAATTTGATCAGGCCGCGCTTGGCGCAATCGAGCCAGACGGTAGAGCCTTCATAATCGAGTTTCAGGAGGTTGCTGCCGGCGCTCGCGCGGACGGGAGCCGGTGTTCTGCCGGGCAGCGCCTCCGGTCGCATTTTCTGCATTGGCGGGCGGCCATGCAAGCGTCCAGCAAAACAGTTAAAGACGTGATGATGGTGTTCCGCTTACTCATTCTCACTTGCTGGATTTCCTTTTGGTTCACCAAAGACCATATCATAACTGAGGCGGCTTAATTTTCTTTTCTCTTGGAAAATCGCTTCGATGATGGGGCAGACGAACAGAAAATTGGGCTTTTATTAGTTTTGGCAGTAGTCAGAGCTTGCGAATACTGAGAATAGCAGAAAAGCGAAAATAGCAACCGGTCGGTTTCATGTGGTCGCGATGGCTGTTATCGCAAAGGAAACATGAAAGAAAAGGAGGAAATAGTCGATGATAACGGCAGTTATTGCAGATAGATTTCCGCTATTGTCCGCCATAATCCGGTGCCATGTGGTGGGTAAAATGGTGGGTAAGAATCATAAAATCAACATAAGTTATTGATTTATATAATACGTATGGCGGAGAGAGAGGGATTTGAACCCTCGATACGGTAAACCGTATTCCAGATTTCGAGTCTGGCGCATTCAGCCGCTCTGCCACCTCTCCTGTCTTGAAGGTGCCATTATAGCACAGATAATGGCTCGATCGACTAGGGCTCTTGCCGGTTAGATAAAATTTAGCAAAACACCTCCGATGCACCGCTAACATCCCTCGTCCAAAGCCTTCAAAATCCACAAGATCATGGAACAGTAGAGGCTCGAAGTCCATCAATCGCGAACGTTGGAACTCCTTCGTTAGTGGGCGTAGAGTATGCTGCGCATACCCTTTTCAGAAGTTTTCGGATGCTCTGAATATGCGAAAGGTACGCGCAGCGTACCCTACAAACGCCGCCAGCCGCCGCCCAACGCCTTGTACAACAACACCGACGCGGTCAACACATCCGTATGCGCCTGCACCTCGCTATCCTGCGCGTTCAACAAACTACGCTGCACATTCAGCAAGGTTTGATAATCGGTCGCGCCGGCCAGATAGCGATCCAGGCCCAGTTCATAAGCCCGCCTTGCACTGTCGACCGACAGCAATAAATCCTCGCGGCGGCGCGCGGCCTGGCTGCCGAGCGCTAGCGCATCTTCGACCTCGCGGTAAGCGGTCAACAGCGTTTGCCGGTAAATCTCGACCAGTTCGCCTCGCCTTGCCTTGGTGCGCTCGAGTTCGCCTTCGAGGCGGCCGCCCTGGAAGATCGGCTGGGTCAGGGATGACGCCAGCGCGATCCCGATACCGGCCGGCTGCGACATCATCGCGGCGGTGAAGATGTTGTCCGCGTTGAGTTCAAGTTTCGGATAGAAGGCCGCGCGCGCGACGCCGATGTCCGCATGCGCGGCGATCAGTTCGGCCTCGGCGCTCTGGATATCGGGCCGCTGTTCGAACAAAGTGGCCGGGCGGGCGGGATCGGCACCGGGAATGTAAATGCCTTGCAGGCTTTGGCCGCGCGGTTCGAACTGTTGCGGAGGACGGCCGAGCAGCACCGCCAGCGCGTTTTCGCTTTGCGCGATGTCCTGATCGAGCCGGGCCACCGCGGCCGCGGCGTTCGCACGCTCGGTCTGCTGCTGCGCGACATCGAGCGCGGTCGCGGCGCCGGCCTCGAAGCGCGATTCGATGATGTCCAGCACGTCGCTGATGTTTTTCAGATTATCCAGCGCGATGCGTCTGCGATCGCGCAACCCGAGCAGCGTAAAATAGGATTGCGCGACATCGCCCATCACGGTCAGGCGCAAGGCATCGTAAGAAAAGCGGGAGCTGTCGAGTTGCGCGTGGGCGCTGTCGCGGCCGGCCCGAAGCCTGCCCCACAAATCGACCTCATAGGACAGGTTCCACTGGCCTTCCAAGGTGTTCAGACCTGAACCGGAACGGGTGCTGTCGGTGTAGATATGACGGCCAATCGCGCCGACGGCCGGCAGCAACGGCGCGCCGGCGATTTTCGCGAGCGCCCGGAATTGGTCGATGCGCTGGATCGCCGCGGTCAAATCGCGGTTATTACTCAAGGCTTCGGTGATCAAACGATCGAGCTCGGCGCTGCCGAACAGTTTCCACCAGTCGGGGGAAATCGTTGCCCCGCTGGTCGGTTTCGGTGTTTGATTCTTCCAGGCTTCGGGCGCGGCATCGGCCGGACGCTGGTAATCGGGCACTAAAGAGCAGCCGGCAAGCAGCAGCAAAACGCCAAAAATTCCTTGTTTGATCCGCATCATTCCGCCGCCAACGCCACGACCGGGTCGAGCAGCGCCGCCTTGCGCGCCGGCAAAAAACCGAATAGCACGCCGGTGCCGAACGCGCAGGAAAACGCCAGGATGGCCGGCAGCGGCGAAAAAATCACGCGCATCTCGAACATCGAAATCGTCTTGCCGGTACCGTAACCGAACAAGACGCCCAAGATGCCGCCCAAGGTGCAGACCACCGCCGCCTCGGTGTTGAACTGCAGCAAAATGTCGCGGCGGCGCGCGCCGACCGCCATCCGGATACCGATTTCGCGGGTGCGTTCGGTCACGCTGACCAGCATGATGTTCATCACGCCGATGCCGCCGACCAGCAACGAAATCGCCGCGACCGTGCCGAGCAGCGTGGTCAAGGTATTCTGCGTCGCGGTCGCGGTTTGTAGGATCGACGCCATGTTGCGTATCCGAAAATCCTCGGTCTGATGGCGCGACAGCAATAGATTGTTAATCGCATCCTCGGTGTCTTCGATCGTGGAAACATCGGTCACGCGCACGGTGACGCCGTTCAGGTAATTCTGTCCGAACAGGCGAATCAGGCCGGTACTGACCGGCACGAACACCGTGTCGTCCTGATCGCCGCCGAAGCCGGACGCGCCTTTCGGCGACATGATGCCGATCACTTCGAAAGGGATATTGCCGATCAGAATATAGCGGCCCAGAGGATCGAGGCCCTCGGGAAAAAGAATCTGCGCGACGGTCTGGCCGAGTACGACGACTGGCGCATAGCGGCGGATATCGCGTTCGGTGAAAAAATCACCCTCCGCGACCGGCCAGTCGCGGACCCTGGACAGGGCCGCGCCGACGCCCTGAATGCTGGTCGCATAATCGATATTACCGAAACGGACCGTTTGCCGGCTGCTGCGTTCGGCCAGGGCGACCTCGACATTCGGCAGTTCCTGGATCGCGTCCGCATCGTCGGGCGTCAGGGTAATCACGTCGCTGGCGCCGCGCAGGCCCGGCGCGCCGGGGCGGATAGACAACAGATTGGTGCCCATCGAGCGGATCTGATCGAGCACGTCCTGTTGGCTGCCCTCGCCGACCGCCAGCATCGTGACCACCGCGGCGACGCCGATGATGATGCCGAGCAGGGTCAACGCGGTGCGGAACAGATTGACCCGCAGCGCGCGCAAGGCGGTCTTGACCGCTTCGCCGATGTCCGCGAGGATGCCGGCCTTGCCGCCAGTATCGATCTTCACCTCCGGGTGCGGCGTATTGCCGCCTTCGGGTGCGGAATCGTCGCTGATTTTGCCGTCGCTGATATTGATGATCCGGTCGGCATGCGCGGCGACGCCGGCATCGTGCGTGATCAACAGAATCGTGCGTCCCGACTTGTGCAGTGCGCCGAGCAAGGCCATCACTTCCTCGCCGCTGCGGCTGTCCAGCGCGCCGGTCGGCTCGTCCGCGAGCAGCACCGGCGGATTGTTCATCAAGGCCCTTGCGATCGCAACCCGCTGCTGCTGGCCGCCGGACAACTGCGAAGGTCGGTGGTCGCAGCGGTCGCCAAGGCCCAGATCGGCAAGCAGTTTGCGCGCCCTGGCCATACGGTCGGTCTTGTGTTCGCCCGCGTAAAGCGCCGGAATTTCGACATTTTCTTCCGCGCTGGCCGAGCCGAGCAGATTGTAGCGCTGAAACACGAAGCCGAAGGTGGCCCGGCGCAAAGCGGCCAGTTCGTCGGGATCGAACAGGGAGACATCCCGGCCCGCGACCCGATAGCAGCCCGATGTCGGCCGGTCGAGACAGCCTAGGAGGTTCATCAGCGTCGATTTTCCGGAACCGGACTGACCGATGATCGCGACGAACTCGCCGGACCAAATCTTCAGCGAGACATCGTCCAGCGCCCGAATCAGATTGTCGCCGCTTTTGAAGGTTCGGCAGATGTGCTCTAGGTTCAGCAACGGCTCCGCTTTTGCGGGATTTGCGCTCATATCCGCGGCATGCTCGGCGGTCGGTAGGAGTCCCTACCCCCGTTCTTCTTGGCGGCAGCCAGCGTCAGCTTGACCCGGTCGCCAACCGCCAAGCCGTCGCGAATCTCGGCGAAACGGCGGCTCTGCAAGCCGACATGAATCACCTTTTCGCGTGCCTGGTTGTCGGACACTATCACCTTGATCTGATACGCCCTGCCCTGTGGATTGTCCTGCTCGTGCAGGCGCTTGCCCAGCGCATTGACCGGGATCACCGGCACGTGTTTGGCCTCGCCGAGGACGAAGAAAACCTGTGCACTCATGCCGCTCATCAGTTGTCCGTCGGTATTATCCACATCGATCAGCACATTGTAGAGGACCACATTATTCAGCACTTCCGGGGTCGGCAATATCTGCCTAACGACGCCCTGCCAGCGGCGCTGCTCCGAGCCGAGCGTCGTAAAATAGACCGGCATGCCGGTCTTGATGCGCATGATGTCGGCTTCGGCGGTCTGCGAACGCACGGTCATCTTATCGAGCTTGGCCAACTGCATGATGTTCGGAGTCTGCTGATTCGCGTTCAGGGTTTGACCGGCGCGGGCGGTTTGCTGCACGACGGTTCCATCCATCGGCGCAAAAATTTTCGTGTAGCCCAGATTGGTACGGTCGCCGGAAAGCGTCGATTCAACTTGCTGTATTTGCGCCCGGATCGAATCGGCGAGCGCCATGGCGGCCTTGTAATTCGATTCACTGTTTTGCAGCGCTTCCTGACTGACCGCCTTGGTCGGATACAATTGCTGGTTACGCGCATACTGGCGGTTTGCAAACAAGATCAGCGCTTCTTGCTGTACCAGTTGCGCTTTTAAATTGTTGATACTGGCCTCATCGGCTTGCACCCTGGCCGCATAGATGCGCGGGTCGATTTGAGCCAGCTGTTGGCCGGTTTTGACGACATCGCCGATCTCGACAAACAGCTTCTGCAATTGCCCGCTGACCTGGGCACCGATATCGACATACTCCTTCGGTTCGAGCTTGCCTTGCGCAGTCACGTTTTCCTCGATGTCGCCGTAGGCGATCTGCACGGTCGAATCTGCCAAAGACGCCTGCTTCGATTCGGTCTCCCTTTGCCAATAAAAACGCAGCGCCGCGCCGGCCGCTAACAGCAGGACGAGCAGACCCACAAGCCAATACACGCGATGGCGAGAAAAAATTTGTTTTGCCTGCATCAAATCGATTTTAGAAGAAAATAAGGATCATTCGCATATCTGCGAGTTGCATTATAGCGTGCCAGCGATTGTCTCAGGCGGCTTTTGTATTAGAAATCTGCTGATTTCAAAGAGACGCGGGGCGGTAACAATCAGGCTACCGCGTTTAGGATTTGGTGAACAACTTTCCGCAATTTTATCTCATCGTTCTCCCACGCTCCAAGTGAGGGAACACCTTTGTTTGCACCGCTCCAGCGGTGCGTGACGCTGGAGCGTCACTGCCATTAAGTTAAGGATTCACCGTTCGCCCTGAGCTTGTCGAAGGGTGAACGGTGAAATCCGAACCGCATAAGTTAAGCCGTTCATGCTTCGACAGGCTCAACACGAACGGCTTAACTTAATGACAGTGACGCGGGAGCGTGGGAATGATACTACATTTTGGGACAGCAGAGGCCGCCCCACAAATTTTAGCCTTTAATCACACCGCAGGCAATCCGCGCCTTACCGCCGCCCAAAGGCTCGGGCTCGTCCGAATAATTATCCCCACCGGCATGAATGATCAGCGCGCGGCCTTTGACATCCTCCAGTTTCAGGCGCGGCGCCACAACGCTGGCTGTGGCTTTGCCGTCCGCGCCGACAACCAATTTCGGCAGGTCGCCCAAATGGCCGCTGCCTTCCGGGCCTTCATGTTTTTTGCTGGCTTGCGGGTCGTAATGACCGCCCGCCGCCAATGCCGGCGTCAGCTTGCCGTCCTTTTCCTTGGCATCGCAGCTCGGATTCTCATGCACATGAAAGCCGTGTTCCCCGGCAGACAGGCCTTCGAGAGACGGGGCAAATGTCAATCCCTTTGACGATTCGCTGATTTTGACGCTGCCGATCGCTTTGACCACACCCTGGTCGCTGACAGTACTAACCGGGACTACGACATCAGCCGCTACGGCACAGCCGACCGATGAGGCGAATACCGCGATTGCATAGGAAAATTTCATTTGACGCTCCGTTGATGAATTTAATGGAAAAAACTGAATCCATAGTAAAACTAGCCGCCAGGTAAATCAACACTAAAATGGTTGGTTATTTTCCACCATCGGCTTTGCCTTCAGCGGTTTTTCTCAACGTCATGGCGTTAAATTTCATTAAGCCTGATTAACAAAGCCATTGATTTATAAAAACAATCAAAAATGGCCTGTATCTTGCTGAATCTCCAGCGGATTAGAGTGATACGACCGCACTATGAGCCGTCGCTCGTCTTTAAAGACAGTTTTATGTACTTGGAGTGATCAAACGCTATGAAAAAGAAAGCAATAAATCGCCTCGGCTTGACGGCAGTCATTTTAAGTTCGGTCAGTCTTGCATCGACCGCCGTCGCGGCCGATGACTTACTGCAGGATGCCGGCAGCTGGCTGCAAGTCGTCGGCGAAGGCAGCCTGAAAGTGGTCGATCCGAGACTCGAAAAGGGACGCATCTGGCTGGAAGGCCAATCCCGCTTCGACGACAACTGGGATCATTGGTACCAGGGCATGGTCCGCACGGCAATAGGCTATTCGCTGAGCGACCGTGCCACGATCTGGGCGGGCTATACCTGGCTGCCTACCCAAAACGTCGGCAAGGATTATGTGTCTCAGCAGGATGTATGGCCGGCGTTCCGTTATGTGCTGCCGACCGACTTCGGCACCTTCATGTTCCGGACGATGGTCGAAAGCAATTTTTTAAAAGGCGACGATGTGCGTTTCCGGCCGCGTCAGATGATCCGCTTCATGCATCCTCTGGATCTCGAACCGCGCTTGAGCCTGATCGCCTGGGATGAGTTTTTCATCCGCGCGAACTCGACAAAATTCGGCGGCCAATCCGGTTTCGATCAGAATCGGGCGTTTGCGGGCCTCGGCTGGACTTTCAATAAAAACTTCCGGGCCGAAGCGGGTTACCTGAATCAATATCTGGATGACGCGACCCACACGAATAACACCATGCATCATTTGATCATGGGATCGCTGTTCATCAATTTTTGAGGCCGCCGCAGTCGGCGTCAGGATATAATGGGCCGCATCCATTTCATTCCACCGAGAACCGTGCGATGGCGCAAGACCGTCAAGCCGAGAGTTTTTTTCTGACCGAAGAGGAATACCTGAGCAGCGAACCCGCCTCACAAGTGAAGCGCGAGTATATTGACGGTCAGGTTTATGCCATGGCCGGCGCCGGATATAACCATAATTGTATTGCGGCTAATTTAGCCCGTGAATTCGGCAATCGCCTTAAGGGTACGCCCTGCGCCACGTTCATGGCAGACATGAAAGTGCGGCTAGGCAAGGATTATGTGTATCCCGATGTGCTCGTGGACTGTAGCAAAATGTCGGGAGACGATACTTTTTCAACCTCCCCGATTATTATTGTCGAGGTGTTGTCGAGGGCAACCCGGAAAACCGATACCACGACGAAACTTGTTCGCTATATTAACCTGCCGTCTTTACAAGAATATGTCCTGATAGAGCAGGATATTGTTTCAGTAGAAGTGCTGCGAAAGAGCAACAATTGGCGAACGGAGTATTATTCGCTGGACGACTCCGTCACTTTTGAATCGATTGGCCTGACGCTGACGGTCGAAGAAATTTACGACCGCGTCGACAATCCCGATATAAATGAATTCAGACAGCCATCATTTCCAGAAGGATAGGCCGTCTTCGACGGTCTCTTGAACGGCGACGCGGCGGGTCATGACATTTCTTCATTCGCATCCACGACGCAAAAAGCAGCCATGTTCACGATCCGCCGCACCGTCGCGGCCGGCGTCAGGATATGGACGGGCCGGGCGCAGCCGAGCAGCACCGGTCCGATCGCGATGCCGTTGCCGGACGCGGTCTTGAGCAGGTTATAGGCGATATTGGCCGCATCGATGTTCGGCAGCACTAACAGGTTCGCGCTGCCTTTCAGCTTCGTATCCGGCATCATTTTTTTCAACATATCGTAATCCAGCGCGGTGTCGCCGTGAATTTCGCCTTCGATCTCCAGGTCCGGCGCCCGCTGCTGGATGATCTCAAAGGCGGCGCGCATTTTTTGCGCGGACTCGCTTTGACTGGTCCCGAAGTTCGAATGCGACAATAACGCGACGCGCGGCACCAGGCCGAAACGGCGCATCTGTTCGACCGCCAGCAGGGTGATTTCGGCCAGTTGCTCCGCATTCGGATCGTGATTGATATGCGTATCAACCAGCAAAACCTGACGATCGGGCAGGATCAGCCCGTTCATCGCCGCGTAAACGTTCACCCCGGCGCGCTTGCCGAGCACCTGATCGATATAGTGCAGGTGCGACGCGGTCGTGCCGAACAGCCCGCAAATCATCCCGTCGGCATCGCCTTTATGCACCAGCATCGCCCCGATCAAGGTAAGACGGCGGCGCATTTCGATTTTCGCGTAGGCCTCGCTGACGCCCTTGCGCACGGTCATCTCCAGATAGGTTTTCCAGAAATCACGGTAACGCTCATCATACTCGGGATTTACGAGCGTAAAATCGATGCCGGGTTTGATACGCAAGCCCAGCTTTTCGATACGGTGCTGCAAGACGACCGGCCGGCCGATCAAAGTCGGATAAGCGATATTTTCATCGACCAGCATCTGCACCGCGCGCAGCACGCGCTCATCCTCCCCTTCGGCGAAGACGATGCGCTTTCTTTCCGCGGGAGCGTTTTTGGCGACCCGAAACACCGGCTTCATGAAGGTGCCGCTGTGATAGACAAACTGCTGCAGGCGTTCAATATAAGCCGGAAGGTCCTGAATCGGCCGCGTCGCGACCCCGGATTCCGCCGCGGCCTTGGCGATCGCCGGTGCAATCGTGGTCATCAGGCGCGGGTCGAAAGGCATCGGAATCAGATAATCCGGCCCGAACGTCAGTTCGCTGATGCCGTAAATGCTCGCGACGATTTCGGACTGCTCCGCCTCGGCCAATTCGGCAATCGCCCTGACCGCGGCGATTTCCATCGCACGGGTAATCGTGGTCGCGCCCGAGTCCAGCGCACCGCGGAAAATATACGGGAAACACAAGGCGTTGTTGACCTGGTTCGGATAATCGGAGCGGCCGGTCGCAATGATCGCATCATCGCGCACCGCCTTGACCTCTTCGGGCAGAATCTCCGGGTTCGGATTGGCCAGCGCCAGGACCAATGGCCGCGCCGCCATCGTTTTGACCATTTCCGGTTTCAATACGCCGCCGGCCGACAGGCCCAGGAAAATGTCCGCGTCCGGAATCACATCGCCGAGTGTGCGCGCGTCGGTCTCGCGGGCGAAACGGGCCTTGTTCGGGTCCATCGCCTCCGCACGGCCCTGGTAAACCACGCCGTGATGATCGGTCACAGTGATGTTTTCGATCGGAAAACCCAGATCGATCAGCAAATCCAGACAGGCCAACGCCGCCGCTCCGGCGCCGGAAACGACCAGCTTGCATTGCTTGATCGATTTGCCGACGATCTTCAATCCGTTCAATATCGCCGCACCGACGATGATCGCGGTGCCGTGCTGATCGTCATGGAATACCGGGATCTTCATCCGCTCGCGCAGTTTACGCTCGACGTAAAAACACTCGGGCGCCTTGATGTCTTCGAGATTGATACCGCCGAAAGTCGGCTCGAGCGCCGCGATGATGTCGCAGAGCTTGTCCGGGTCCTGCTCGTCGATCTCGATATCGAACACATCGATGCCGGCGAATTTCTTGAACAACACGCCCTTGCCTTCCATCACCGGCTTGGCGGCCAACGGGCCTATATTGCCCAGACCCAGCACCGCGGTGCCGTTGCTGATCACCGCGACCAGATTGCCGCGTGCGGTATATTTGAAGACGTTGGCCGGATCGGCCGCGATTTCCTCGCAGGCCGCCGCCACGCCGGGCGAATAGGCCAGCGAGAGATCGCGCTGATTGGCCAAAGGCTTGATCGGCGTCACGCTGATCTTGCCGGGGGCCGGAAATTCGTGATACTCAAGCGCGGCTTCGCGCAGTTGTTTGCGGAGTTCGTCTTTAGTACGGTCTGATGAAGTCATTGGCGCCGCCATCCCTTTCTTGAGTTAGTCTCGATTGTATCAGAGATGAGTAGGAGCTGCATCGTACCCCATCTACCGCAACGCAAGCTTAATCCCAACCGATTCGCTTAAGCGCTTGAACGAATATAGCGAAATGCTATAATTTAGCCATGTATAACATTACTTATCGCAAACTAGCGGCCAAGTCTTTTTTGAAATTACCCGCGGCTTATCAGGTGCGATTCAGGACAGCGTTTAACCAGTTGGCCGCAGGCGACTCTATCGGTTTGGACGTAAAAAAACTGGAAGGACGCGAGGGATTTCGACTAAGGATTGGCGATTATCGCGCCATTTACCGCATCATCGATGCTGTGATGGTGATCGAGGCGGTTAAGATCGATAGCCGAGGAGATATTTACAAATGAGCATTCAATTTATCGAACATAACGGGCAAAAGCAGTTTGCAGTCATTCCGATCGCGTTGTATGACGAATTGCTTGAAAAAGCGGAGATGTTGGATGACATTAAAACCTATAATCAAGCCATGACGTCGGAGGGTGAGCTGGTCCCCGCCAACGTGGTATACCGAATCGCAGACGGCGAGAATAAGATCAAGGTTTGGCGAGAATACAGGGGGTTTACGCAAACGGAATTGGCTGAACGCTGCGGACTCAAGCAAGCCACCGTCGCGCAAATGGAAGGCGGTAAGCGTACCGGTAGCGTAGCCGCGTTAAAAGCTATTGCCGAAGCCCTGGCTGTAGAGTTGGATGATTTGGTTTAGCCTACGTATCAGGCATAAAAAGCATGCCCATCAGGCCTGCGGATTATTTTTCGGCTAATAAAACTTCGCGAAAGTGGACATGATTTCTCTCTGGCCTCTGAGCGGGTTTTATCATATCAAAACGGTACGCGCAGCGTACCCTACCGCAGGCAATAAAAAAGGCTTAACGGGAATCCCGTTAAGCCTTCGAAGTGTTCAATGTGTAGACGATCAGGCCGCCAGTACCGCCGTCCGCAATTTCTTCATCGCATTTTGTTCGAGCTGGCGGATCCGTTCGGCCGATACGTTGTAACGCTCGGCCAGTTCATGCAGTGTCGCTTTTTTCTCGCTCAACCAGCGGCTGGACAGAATGTCCTGGCTGCGCTCGTCGAGTTCGGATAAAGCGTCGATCAACAAATCCTGCTTGTGACCGGACCATTCCGCATTTTCGAGCAAAACGGCCGGGTCGGCGCCGTGTTGTTGCAGATAGTGCGTCGGCGCGGCGTAGGTCTGCTCATCATCGTCGTCTGCCGGCATGTCGAACGAAACATCGCGGCTGCTCAGGCGCTGCTCCATTTCATAGACCGTGGCGACATCGACATCGAGGTCTTCGGCGATCGCCTTGGCCTCGTCGTGCGACAGCCAGCCGATATCCTGCTTGGATTTGCGCAGATTGAAGAACAGTTTGCGCTGCGCCTTGGTGGTCGCGACTTTGACGATGCCCCAGTTTTTGATCACATATTCGTGAATCTCGGCCTTGATCCAGTGCACCGCGAACGAGACCAGGCGCACGCCGACGTCCGGATCGAAGCGTTTAACCGCTTTCATCAGGCCGATGTTGCCTTCCTGAATGATGTCCGGCATCGACAGGCCGTAACCGCTGTAGCCTCTGGCCACATGCACGACGAAACGCAGATTGGTCATGACCAGTTGCCGCGCGGCTTCCAGATCGCCGTGATCTCTAAACCTTATCGCCAATTCGCGCTCCTGCTCGGATGTTAATCTGGGCATTTGCCGGACAAGATTCAAATAGGCATCGAATGTTCCGGCCGATAAATTAACGGGTAAGGTTAATGCATGACTCATGATGTAGTGTACCTCGGGTAGTCAACTTGATTTAATTCTAGCACTCTGCTTTTAAGAGTGCTAATCATTTTGCAAGTTCAATCTTACTCGGGGCGCAATTGCCGAAGCTGATAAGCCAGAACCGCCCAGGAACCTATTACGCCCAGGCTCGACGATAACAGAATCAGATAAACCGATTCGCCGTATTCGAGAAAACGCAGGTGAAAACTGCCCTCGTAAAGCAGCGACAGATTCTCGACAGAGCGCCACAGCAGCAGCATGATCACGGTCACGATGAACCAGGCCGCGACGCCGGACAAAAAGCCGATCCAGAAGCCGCCGTACAAAAAAGGCCGTTGAATGAAGCGGTTGGTCGCGCCGACCAATTTCGCAATCACGACTTCCTCGCGCCGATTATGCAACTCCAGCCGAATCGTATTGCCGGTGATGAACAAGACACCGAATCCGAGCAGGATGCTGATGCTTTGGGTGGCCTGTTCCGCGAGTTTGATGATCGATTGCATCCGTTCGAGCCATTGCATATCCAGCTGCGCCTCATCGACTTCGGGGTATTGCTGCAAGTTCTGCTGGAGTTTCTGCAACGCCGCGGTGTTCGTTTGCGCCGGCACCGGCAAGACTTCGAGCACGATCGGCAACGGATTGCCTTCGAGTGCATCGAGCGCCGTATCCAGACCGCTGTTGGCCTTGAATTCGGCCAACGCCTCGTCCTTGCTGATCAATTTGATCTCGGCAACCTCGACATTTTTGCTGATCGTTTGAACCAGCTTCCTGGCCTCGGCTTCGCTGACCGTATCTTTCAGAAACAGCGAGATTTGATTGCTCGTCTCGATCGTACCGGTCAATTGCTCGAGATTGGCAACCAGGAGATAAAAACAGGCGGCCAGCGCGATAGAAATCGCCAGCACGCCAATCGTCAGGGCGGTCGTGAACGGCTTGACGAGCAGCCGGCCCAGGCTCGAAAAAAACGCATGCGCATGCAGATCGCGATAGGCATGCAATTTGTCGAGAAAATCGCCGCCGGCGACCTTGTTGTGCGGCACTTCCGGACGAGGCGGGGTTTTATTTACGGCGCGTTTGCGTTTCATCATTATCCTGCGATCAGCCGGCCATGATCGAGCGTCAATACGCGCCGGTCCATTTTATTGATCAGCGCAATGTCATGAGAAGCAATCAATACGGTGGCTCCCAGTTGTTGAAATTGAGTAAACAAAGTCATGATTTCGGCGGCCAGTTCGGGGTCCAGATTGCCGGTCGGTTCGTCGGCCAGGATCATCGGCGGTTTATTCACCACAGCACGGGCGATGCCGACGCGCTGCTGTTCGCCGCCGGACAGGGTCAACGGAAATTTTTTTTCCTTGCCCAAAAGTCCGACCTTGTCCAACGCCGCCCTGACCTTCCGGGAGATTTCATGATGCCCGTAACCGGCGACCGCGAGCGGCAACGCCACGTTGTCGAAGACGGTGCGATCCTGCAAGAGTTTGAAGTCCTGAAAGATCAAGCCCATTTTGCGGCGCAGAAAAGGAATCCGATCATCCTGAACTTGGCTGACATTGTGCCCGTCAAAAAAAATCTGGCCGCGGCTGGCGCGTTCGATCAGCGCGATCAGCTTGAACAAGGTGCTCTTCCCTGCCCCGGAATGGCCGGTCAGAAAGGCCATTTCGCCACGCTCGAGATGGAAACTGATACCGGCAAGCACATCGCCGGCCTCGGAATAGCGTTTGCTAACGTTATCGAACTTTAACATGGCAGCATTCAATCCCTGGCGAACAGCGCCTCGACGAAGGCGTCGGCATGAAAATCCTGCAAGTCGTCGATGCCTTCGCCGACGCCGATGAAGCGGATCGGAATGCCGATTTGCTTGGCCAGCGCGAAGATCATCCCGCCTTTCGCGGTGCCGTCCAGCTTGGTCAATACCAGCCCGGTCAGCGCCACCGCCTCATTGAACTGCTTGGCTTGCGACAACGCATTCTGCCCGGTGCCCGCATCGATCACCAACAGCACTTCGTGCGGCGCGTCTGCATCGAGCTTGCCCATGATGCGTTTGACTTTTTTCAACTCGTCCATCAGATTGGACTTGGTGTGCAGACGGCCGGCGGTATCCGCGATCAAGACATCGATGCCTTTCGCCTTGGCCGATTGCAGGCCGTCATAGATCACCGAGGCCGAATCGGCGCCGGTATGCTGCGCGACCACATGGATGTTGTTGCGTTCGCCCCAGGTTTGCAGCTGCTCGACCGCCGCCGCGCGGAAGGTGTCGCCGGCCGCCAGCATCACGCTGTGGCCTTGCGCCTGCAGGCGTTTGGCCAGCTTGCCGATCGTCGTGGTCTTGCCGACGCCGTTCACGCCGACGACCAGAATCACGAACGGATTATCCTGCTCGGGAATCTTCAGCGGCTCGCTGCAAGGTTCGACGATAGCCAGCAATTCCTGTTTAACCGCGGCGGTCAACATGTCCGCGTCGCGCAATTGATGGCGTTCGAGGCTTTGGGTCAGGTGGTTGATGATCTTGGTCGTCGCGTCGATGCCGATGTCGGCCATCAACAAGGTCGCCTCGATGTCTTCGAGCAAGTCGTCGCTGACGCCTTTTTGACCGAACGTCAGACTCGCCAGCGCGTCGCCGAGTCCCGAACGGCTCCGTTTCAGCTGCGATTTCAGACGCAGATACAAGGATTCCGGTGCAGGCTCGACATAAACTTCTTCTCCGGCTTTTTCGGCCGGAACCGGAACCTTGATAGCTTCTTTTTCTTCCGGCAACGGCCGCTTGCGTTCGGCCGGGATTTCGGCTTCCTTCAGGCCATAACGGCCATAGAAACTGATCGAAATCAGCGGCATCATCATCAGCGCCGCGAACGCATTGTGCAGCACCGCCGCCCACAGCGGCGCGACCAGTTTCACGATCGCGATGCCGAGGCCGATCTGGACGATCAGCAGGATGCTGAGCTTCAAGCCGGCCCGTCTGACCTGCTTCGGATTCTTCCCCGAGGTCGCCAGCAGCATCACGAGGCTCAGCACAAGGAAGCTGACCAGCGCGAAGACCCGGTGCAGCCAGTGCACCGCGACTTGCGCCTCCGGCGACAAGATACCGGTATTGCCGGTCACAAGACCGTTCAAAAGATTCAGCGCGGCGTTGAAATCGGCCGCTGCGGGGAACCATTGACCGTTGCACAACGGCAAATCACTGCCGCAGGCGAGCGCCGCCAGATTGGTGCTAGTCCAGCCGCCGAGCAGGGTTTGCAGCAGCACGACCACCATCGCAAAGCGCGCCAGCCACACCGGGCCCTGACGGGATGGAAGCCGCGTCAGACCCGGTTTCACGCGCAGATACAGACCGTTCAACAGCCAGAACGTGAGCATGCCGAGCAACAGATGCGCGGTCACGATCAGCGGCATCGTATGCAGCTTGACCGCCCACATGCCCAGTGCGGCTTGCACCCCGACCAGGACCAGTAATAGGAGGCTTCCTGTGACCGCAGCCAGACGGTTCGTCTTGACCCAGGGCGACAGCAGCGCGAGCAGCAGGATCACTACGCCGAGACCCGCCGCCAGATAGCGGTGTGTCATTTCCTTAATGGCCTTCGCATGCTCGAAAGGATGCTCGGGAAAAGCCAGATCGGCCTCGGCCTTGAAATCCGGAGTATCGGCAATCACCGCCTTGCCGTAGCAGCCGGGCCAGTCGGGACAGCCGAGACCCGCGTCCGATAAGCGCACATACGCGCCGAAGACGATCACGATCAGCGCCAGAAAGACGCCGAAGAGAGCAAGTTTTTTATACATCGCGGTTCCTAACCAATTTGCGAGATTTTTAACAGATGCGTCAAATCGCTTTTGACTTTATAAGGGTCGAATCCGGGGTCGTATTGCATCATCAGATTGCGCAAAGGATCCATCAACAACAGTGCCCCATCCGGAAAGCCCTCGGGTCTGATGCCTTTGAGTTTGTTCAGAAAAGACGGGGCCGGTTTGACGCGCAATAAGGCCTTCTCGTCCTTCCACCAGGCTTCGGCAAGCTTCGGATCGGTATTGCCGAGCAGCAGCGCGACGCGCCGGGTTCTCGGCAAATCCTTGTTCAACATCAATTGTATCTGCTTGGTTTTATGCAGCGCATCCAGGCAAACTTCATTACAGCCCTGCTGCGGAAGCACATTCACGATCAGCCAATGCGCGCTCAATTCCTGAATATTGTCGCGGCTGAAGGTATCGAAACCGCCCAGTTCGGCAGCCTCGGTCGTGATAGGCGGTACGATCAGCCGGCCGTAATTGGTCTGACCCTGCAACAACTCCGGCTTGACCTTGAACAACACGGCGATCAGGAAGGGGATCAGGGTCATCGCGAACACAATCAGGATGAGCTGACGATTTTTTTTCTGTTGAGTATTCATTTTTTTATTTCACACGGCTGAACCAAAGAAACAACAGCACCAGCGCCAGCGCGAGGCCGAACCATTGCACCGCGTAAGCGACATGCTTCTCCGGCGGCATCACACTGATTTCGTGCCACTCGCGCCGATAGCCTTCGGGCGCCTGTTTGTCGAGTTCGATCATAAAAGGAAACACGGGGTAACCGAGCCTTGCGGACAGGATGGCACTGTCTGCGACCTGCACGACCGCCGGCCAGCCTGCACTCGGCTGGTCCGCGCCGGCCAGCTTGATGCCGACGCTCGGAAAATGATTGATCCGGCCGCTGACCTGAGTCGGGTTCTGTTGCAGGGCCGGGGCGGGCAAGGTCTTCCGATCCTGATTGGCCGGAATCCAACCCCGGTTCACCAGCACGGCCTTATTGCCCGCATCCAGGATGAACGGCGTCAACACGAAATAGCCGACCTTGCCGCCCGCAACCTGGTTGTCGATCAAAATCTGATGGTCACCGTCATAATGCCCGCTGGCGTCAACCGATTTATAGCGCAATGCGTCCTTGTCTTCCGGCGTTGCCGCGGTCAATTGCAGCGAAAGCGCGGCCATGCCCTGTTTTTGCTGCGCGAAAAAAGCGCGCTTTTGCTCGGCCCGGTCCAATTGCCAAAAGCCCAGGGCGATCAATATCGGCAGCATGCACAACACTACCAGGGTTGGGATTTTTTCAAATTTCATCGGCCACAATAAACTTGCAATTCCCCTGACAAAGATATAATTTTCGTTGTTTATTCATTTCAGCATTCAGCCAGCGGCGCCATTCATCCATGATTATCAAAACCATCGTCACCATCGCGTTCATTCTGATCATTATAAGTCTCGGTTCGGCGCTTTTACACCTCGTCAAACACCGGAGCGATGAAGACTCGAAAAAAACGGTCAGGGCGCTGACCTTCCGGATCTCCCTTTCGCTCGTGCTGTTCATTTTTGTTTACATCATGATCGCGACCGGCCTTTACACGCCGCACGGCATCGGCGTAAGAATGCATGCGCCGAAACCGGCCGCAAGTGCCGCGCCGGCGCCGCAAAACACCCCGAAATCCAACTGACAAAAAAAAAGCGTTGCCTAAGCGGCAACGCTTTTAAAGGCATCAAAATTCCGATTATAACAAATAGACAAACACGAACAGTCCCAGCCAGACCACGTCGACGAAGTGCCAATACCAGGCGGCCGCCTCGAACGCAAAATGGTTTTCCGGTTTGAAATGGCCTCTCCAGCTGCGGAACAATACCGTGCTCAGCATGATGGCGCCGACGCAGACATGGAAACCGTGGAAGCCGGTCAGCATGAAGAAGGTCGAACCGTAAATGCCGGTGCCGAGAGTCAGGCCCATTTCGCTGTAAGCTTCATGGTATTCGTAAGCCTGTAAGCCAACGAACAGGAAACCCAGACCAACGGTCGCAATCAAGCCTTGAATCAACTGCTGGCGTTTTCCAGCCAACAGGCCGTGATGCGCCCAGGTGCAGGTCACGCCGCTGCTGAGCAGGATCAAGGTGTTCAGGAAAGCCAGACCCCATGGACCCATCGCTTCGAATTCGCCGTCCGGAGTCGGTTTGCCTTCGAGCAGATGGCCAGGGCCATTGGTCGGCCAAACCGCCTCAAAGCCCTGGTGTAAAATCTCTCCGGTGGCGCCCTCGGCCAGCCAAGGCACCGACAAATTCCGGGTGTACCAGAGCGAGCCGAAGAACACCGCGAAGAACATCACCTCGGAAAAGATGAACCACATCATGCCCATCCGGTACGAAATACCGACCTGGGTGTTGTACATGCCGAATTCGCTTTCGAGCGACTGCAAGGTAAACCAGCCGGCCAGCATGAAAATAAAAATCAACAGGCCCAAAACCATCATGCCCGGTCCGATCGACGAACCGTTCAGATAATTCGCGAAACCCGCCAGCGTGATGAACAGCCCCACCGTGCCTATTATCGGCCAGGTCGCTTTATGCGGGATGTAATAAGCATTGTGTGTGGACATAATGTTCCCCTTTATTGTTTCTCTGCTTTTTCAGTATTGTCAAAAAATGTATAAGCCAGCGTAATCGTTTTGTGCTCCGGCGAGATTTTGGGATCGACGACGAATCGCACCGGCATCGATCTGCCTTCCCGCGCCTTGAATTTCTGCTCGGTAAAGCAAAAACACTCGGTCTTCTTAAAATACTCGGCCGCAAGGCCCGGCGAAATGCTCGGTATCGCCTGCGCGACCATCGGCTTGTCGGTCTTGTTTTCCGCATAAAAATTCACCGTATAATACTGCCCCGGATGCACCTTTAACTTCGGCGTTTCCGCGCGAAACTCCATCGGCGCCGCTTCATTCAAGGCGGTCACGAATTCGACGGTCAATTCCCGGCTCGGGTCGACCTGATAGCCGGTTTCTTTCGCGGCGGTGCTTTCGACCTTGCCGTTCAGTCCGGTTACCTCGCACAACACGTCATACAGCGGCACCAGCGCAAAACCGAAGCCGAACATGGCCACCGCCACCAGCAACAGAGTGCGGACCAGCTTGGCGTTTTTTCGTTGCAATTCGCCGGTCATTGCGAAATGGCTTTCAGCACGGCAAAGACATAGATCGTGAGTGCAATCGCGACCAGTATCAATACCGTCAAAATATTTTTCTGTTTAATAGTCATCTTGATCAACCGACACGCTGCCTTGGGCAGCGTATCTATTTGTTTCGACTCAATTAAGAACGTTCGGTTGGAACAGTTTCCGGCGGCGTCGTGAAGGTATGGTAAGGCAGCGGCGATGGCAGAGTCCATTCCAGACCATGCTTGTGCGCATCTTCCCAGACTTCATCGCTGACTTTTTCGCCGGTGCCGCCGCGGATCGTATCGATCACGATATACAGGAACAGCAATTGGCTGGCGCCGAAGATGAAGCCGCCGATACTTGAAACCATGTTCCAATCGGCAAACTGCACCGCATAATCCGGAATACGGCGCGGCATGCCGGCCAAACCTAAGAAATGCTGCGGGAAAAACAGAATGTTGACCGAAATCGTCGACAGCCAGAAATGCAGCTTGCCGATCCGCTCGTTATACATGTGGCCGGTCCATTTCGGCAGCCAGAAATAACCGGCGGCCATCAGGATGAAGACCGAAGCCGGCACCAGCGTATAGTGGAAATGCGCGACGATGAAATAGGTATCGTGGTATTGGAAATCGGATGGCGCGATCGACATCATCAGACCGGTGAAGCCGCCTATCGTGAACAACACCACGAACGCGATCGAAAACAGCATCGGCGTTTCGAAAGTCATCGAGCCTTTCCACATGGTCGCGGTCCAGTTGAATACCTTCACGGCGGTCGGGATCGCGATCAGCATGGTCGCGTACATGAAATAGATTTCCCCGGCCATCGGCATGCCGACCAGGAACATGTGGTGCGCCCAGACAATGAAAGACAGGAAAGCGATCGCCGCGGTCGCGTAGACCATCGAACTGTAGCCGAACAGCGGCTTGCGCGCGAAGACCGGAATGATCGTCGATGCGACGCCGAAGGTCGGCAGAATCATCACGTACACTTCCGGGTGGCCGAAGAACCAGAAAATGTGCTGATACAACACCGGGTCACCGCCGCCTGCCGCGTCAAAGAAGCTGGTTTCGAAGAATTTGTCGGTCAACAACATGGTTACCGCGCCGGCAAACACCGGCATGATCGCGATCAACAAAAACGCGGTGATCAGCCAGGTCCAGACGAACAACGGCATCTTCATCATCGTCATCGCCGGAGCGCGCATGTTGAAGATCGTCGCGATGATATTGATCGAGCCCATGATCGACGAAATCCCGAGCAAATGCACCGAGAAAATCGCGAACGGCAGCGCCGCTCCGGTTTGCAGCACCAACGGCGGATACAGGGTCCAGCCGGCGGCGGGCGCGCCGCCTTCCATGAACAGGGTGCTGGCGAGCAATAAGCCGCCGGCGACCAAGAGCCAGAAGCTCATGTTGTTCATCCGCGGCAGCGCCATGTCCGGCGCGCCGATCATCAATGGGATCATCCAGTTCGCCAGACCGACGAAAGCCGGCATCACCGCGCCGAAGACCATGATCAGCGCGTGCATCGTGGTCATCGAGTTGAAGAATTGCGGGTTCACGAACTGCAAACCCGGTTCGAACAGCTCGGCGCGGATCACCATCGCCATCGCGCCGCCCAGGAAAAACATCGCGAGCGCAAAGACCAGATACAGCGTGCCGATATCCTTATGGTTGGTCGTGACGATCCAGCGAAGCCATCCCTTCATCGGGCCGTGGTCATCATGATGATCATCGTGGTGATGATCATGGGGTGCTATGACAGCGGACATAAGTGTTATACCTCAATAAAGTGTAAAAAAAGAAGCCATGGGGTCGGGTAAACGTCGTACCGTTCGTCCGCCTTATTGCAGCGCCTCGATTTCCGCAGGCGTAATCTTGTCGTTTACCGAATTGCCCAGCGCATTACGGGTATAGGTGACGACCGCGGCAAACTCTTCGGGGCTCAAGGTTTCGCCGAAAGCCGGCATCATGCCCTTGCCTGCCTTCATCAACTTGACCTGCTCCCTAATATCGCCGGTCACCACATCGCTGCCGCTCAGGGCCGGGAAGGTAGGCGGCAAGCCCTGGCCATTCGCTTGATGGCAGGACACGCAGTGGCCTTCATAGACGGTCTTTCCTTTCGCAATCAAACCCTCTGTCGACGTAGGATCGACTGGAGCGGCCTTGGCTTCTTCGGTCTTTGCAGATGCAGCGTCTTGCTCATCCTCTTCCTCTTCGTCAGCATCCGCAGCGGCGGCCGCGCCTTCCGGCAACAACGCCTGCACCGCTTTCGGCTGGATTTCATCGCCGACCGAGTTGCCCAGGGCGTTACGGGTATAAGTGATGACCTCTGCCAATTCGTCGGCCTTCAGCATTTTGCCGAATGCCGGCATCGCGCCTTTACCGTTCAACACCAGATCGGTCTGTGTGTTGATGTCGCCGGTTACCACCGCACTGGCTTTCAGGGCAGGGAATGCACCCGGTACGCCTTCGCCCTTCGGCAAATGGCAGGTCGAGCAGTTCTTTTCGTACACGCCGGCGCCCTTGGCAACCAAGTCCTCGTGGCTCAGATCGCTCAAATCAGGACCCTTGGCCGCTTCTGCCTTGGTTTTTTTGAACCAGGCATCATAATCGGGCTGATCCATCGCAATCACCACGATCGGCATAAAGCCGTGATCCTTGCCGCACAATTCGGTGCATTGGCCGCGGTAAGTGCCCGGCTTATCGACTTGAGTCCAGGCCTCGTTGATAAAGCCAGGGTTGGCGTCCTTCTTCCAGCCCAAATCCGGCACCCACCAGGAGTGGATCACATCGGCGGCGGTAAACAGGAAGCGGATTTTCTTTTTGGTCGGAATCACCAGCGGCTTATCGACATTCAGCAAGTAATTCGGCACGGTGGCGGGATCGATGCCGGAGCCGAGCTGACGCGCCTTGTTGCTTGCCTCGTCCAGGCTGCTGAAGAACTTCAGGTCGCTGCCCAGATATTCATATTCCCATTTCCATTGCCAGCCGGTGACCTTGATCGACATGTCGGAATCCTGCACGTCGTCCAGTTCAACGAGCGTCTTGGTTGCAGGAATCGCCATGCTGATCAGGATCACGGTCGGAATGACCGTCCAGATGATCTCGACCGTCGTATTTTCATGGAACTGCGCCGCCTGATGCCCCTTGTCCTTGCGGTGATGGAATATCGAGTAGAACATCGTGCCGAATACGCCAACACCGACGAATACGCAGATCCATAGAATCAGCATATGCAAGTCATGAATATCATGACTGATCTTGGTAACCCCTTCGGTTAAGTTGAGCGTGTAATCCGCCCGCGCTGACTCTTGTCCGATAGCCGTCAAGATCGTGCCTGCGAATAGTTGCTTGGTTTTGTTCACGGAGCAGCCCCTTCGTAAGTAATAAAAAACCTTGAATGCGTCATTTCATTTCGTAAGTCATGGATGCTGCCAAAACGGCGCACACCATCCTACGTAAAAAATTTCACAATATAACCATACAATTTTACCCTATTGAGCCCTTCTAAGCCAGATTTCTATAGCGCTGAAAGCTTGCGCGGCGACCCCAGGAAGTCAATCAACGCCAAAATGACGCTATTTTCTGCGAAAAACCCTGTATTGCAGCGCAAACGAGCGAAAAAGCACTCGGAATATTTATATAGAATTTGTAGGGTTATCAAGACTCGCCTCAAGCACGGGTTTGCGTCTGCGTCGGTTCCCCGTCATGAACCCCAAGGATTTAACCAAAGCTTAAACCCGGGTAAACGGCTTTATTTAGGCTGCGAGCCATCTTCAGGCTTGGCGACCGCCAAGACGTCACTTTTTCCGGCCGTATATTAAAAACAACGCGGCAAGAACTACAGCCGCCGCGATCTGGCCTTCCGGCGTGCGCAAAAAATGGATCATTGCAACATACACTTGATGCAGGGTCGGCATCAAGCCGTTTCCCCCGAGCAGCACCCCATATTCACCGAACATACGACCTCCTCAACAACACGACTAAGCCGCCAGATCGGCCCACAAATCTGGCGAAACCCAAAAAAATGACTCGACATTCACCTCAAAGACTTATAAAAACCGAGCCCCATTTGAGAAATTCGGCATATCCTGACCATCAAAGCCCGCTTAATAGAAGCATAGCTTAAGCTGACCGCACGACGTTCCGCATGCCACGCGTGCAGGATCCCTGCCGTACCCACAAAGTCCCCGAGACTGCGTGTTGCTAGCACCCCAACTCACCGCAAGCGCTGCCGGAAATCAAACACCCGCTCTTAGTCAAATAACCGAGTAAAACGGACATCTGTAAAGGTCAATAAACAGTCCGCGCCATTTAGGGTCTTGTTTGTATATCTTTGATCCGCACCGCATTGACACGAATCTATACTAAGTAAATATTGGTATTAACGGGGGCATTCGGAAGCTTGTGTATGCCTTATTTTTTTGACCTGAACCCACCTCAACCTAACATCAAAAATATATCGCACATATGATGCCACTTAAGTAAGCCGAAAGCAAAAGCTGTTAGCCTAACACGGAAGCGAGACATTCTTTTCCATCACACAGTTTCCCTCGCGGAACGAGGTAGAAGGCTATATGATTATCTTTCTAAGAAATATCCCCATAGATACCAAGAAATACGAAATCGCGTCTTTCATCGAGCCGGTTTTTAACGATTGCTTCTTGGTCAAGGCGACAACCAGAGTATCGCTACAAGACATTGAAATCCTGGCGATTAAGGATATTGATTCGGATGTCATAGAAAAACATGCATTGATCAGGATTGTTCCGGAAGAGGTTGCAAAACGGGTAATCAAACACATCGACGGCACAGTATTCAAAAATACGCCCGTTTCGGCGCGCGAATATATCAACCGCTCGTCAACGAATGACCCGAGGCACTCAGCCTTAAATGAGGCCGCAGAGCTGCTGGATCGCCGCCTCTCGGACAGAAGGAGAAAGCCGCTGCTGAACTCCTGGCAAAAATATCCGATTCTGGTTCATACCGCACCCTAACCTTCCCCCGCGAAACAGTCCGGCCCCATTCCCGGCCGGACCGCCAAAAAATTCCCCGCGCATTGCGCGCTAAGGCTCGGGTATAATGTCCTTATAAGATTCAACCCGAGAAGCCGTCAATCCTGTGCCTGTCGATTACAAGCCCATTCTGGATGCAATCAAAGCCGGCCATTGGGATGCCGCGCATCAGTCGATTCATCTCCAATGACAACCTTGCCTGACTCAGGCATTGCCAACTCCTACTGCTAAACCGATGCTGCGAATTACCGAACTCAAGCTGCCACTCGATCATTCCGAAAGCCAGCTGCAATCCGCCATTATCAAACGCTTGGACATCGCTACCGAAGCCTTGAAAAGTTACTCGATTTTCCGCCGCAGCTACGATGCGCGGAAACGCGACAGCATTCTGCTGATTTATACGCTCGATGTCGAACTGGCAAACGAGTCCGCCGTACTGAGTCGCTTCCAGGATGATCCGCAGGTTGCGCTGACTCCGGGCACCCACTACCAACATGTCGCAGAGGCGCCCAAAGAGCTGCCGACACGGCCGGTCGTGATCGGTTTTGGCCCTTGCGGGCTGTTTGCCGGCTTGCTGTTGGCGGAAATGGGCTTTCGCCCGATCATTCTCGAACGCGGCAAGCCGGTACGCGAGCGCACGAAGGACACTTTCGGCCTGTGGCGCCGGCGCGAATTCAATCCCGAATCGAATGTGCAATTCGGCGAAGGCGGAGCCGGCACCTTTTCGGACGGCAAGCTGCATACCCAAATTAAGGACCCGCACCATTACGGCCGCAAGGTGCTGACCGAATTTGTGAAGGCCGGTGCGCCGCCGGAGATCCTCTATGTCAGCAAGCCGCACATCGGTACGTTCAAACTGGTGTCGATGATCGAGGAAATGCGCGGCACGATCGAAGCCTTGGGCGGCGAAATCCGCTTCGAAAGCCGGGTCGAGGATGTGCTGATCGAAGACGGCGCCGTGCGCGGCGTGACTCTCGCGAATGGCGAGACGATAGACACTCGCCATGTCGTGATCGCGGTCGGCCACAGCGCGCGCGACACCTTCAAAATGCTTTACGAACGCGGCGTCTATGTCGAAGCCAAACCGTTTTCGATCGGCTTCCGGATCGAACACCCGCAATCCCTAATCGACAGCTGCCGCTTCGGCAAGTACGCCGGCCACCCCCTGCTCGGCGCGGCCGACTATAAACTGGTGCACCACTGCAAGAACGGCCGCTCGGTGTACAGTTTCTGCATGTGCCCCGGCGGCACGGTGGTCGCCGCGACGTCCGAACCCGGCCATGTCGTGACCAACGGCATGAGCCAGTATTCGCGCAACGAACGCAACGCGAACAGCGGCATCGTGGTCGGCATCACGCCGGACGATTATCCGGGAAATCCCTTGGCCGGCATCGATCTGCAACGCCAACTGGAAAAAGCCGCATTTGCACTCGGCGGCGGCACCTACGACGCCCCCGGCCAACGGGTCGGCGACTTTCTCGCCGGCCGCGCCTCGACGCAATTCGGCTCCGTCACCCCGTCCTATACGCCGGGCGTGCACTTGTGCGACTTGAGCACAGCCTTGCCCGCTTATGCGATCGAGGCGATTCGCGAAGCGCTTCCCGCCTTCGACAAAAAAATCCCCGGCTTTGCGATGGCGGACGCGGTGCTGACCGGCGTCGAAACCCGCACCTCATCGCCAGTCCGGATCAAGCGCAACGAACACTATCAGAGCATCAACACGCGCGGATTGTTTCCGGCCGGCGAAGGCGCGGGTTATGCCGGCGGCATCATGTCGGCCGCGATCGACGGCATCGAGGTCGCCGAGGCGGTGGCATTGAGCATCGTCGGAAACAGCAAAAAATGAGCCGCGCCGAAAAGCGCGGCGTTATTTGGAGCGCTTGGTCGTGTTGAAAACATAAGACGCCACGACTCCCCGGTTATCGAACTTGATCACCAGATCCTCGGTTTCGCCGTCGCTGAACAGGCTGTAATAATAGTCTCCGTAAGTCCAGGTTTTCATGCCGTTATCGATGCCGGTGCGCCAGGGCGCGCCGAATGTGGTGTAAATGTCGTTCTGGGTGGTCTCGCCGATGCGGATCGAGGGCACCTGGCCGGCAGGAAACTCATGGCCAATCGACGCACAACCCGACAGCAACAGCAACCCGGACAAAGCCAGTGCGGAAGCCGCCTGGCGTAAAATCCTCAAAGCGAGGCCCGAGCGAAAGAAAGCGCTTTTCATCAAAAATAATCCTTAATTAAAAATCAATTCGGCTAAATCATAGGATAAACGCAAGCGAATTTCCTGTTTTTTTGCCGGCCTCCGACTGGCAATCGGCCGTCATACCAATTAAAATAAGCGGTTACACTCACGCCTACCGATATTTAACTGGCCAAATCAATGACTGATTATAAACTCACGCATCTGAAACAGCTTGAAGCTGAAAGCATTCACATCATTCGGGAAGTCGCCGCCGAATTCGAGCGTCCGGTGATGTTGTATTCGATCGGCAAGGATTCCGCCGTGATGCTGCATTTGGCGATGAAGGCGTTTTATCCGGGCAAACCGCCGTTTCCGTTGATGCACGTCGATACGACCTGGAAATTCAAGGAAATGATCGAATTCCGGGACAAAATGGTCAAACAACTCGGCCTCGATCTGTTGGTTTATATCAATCAGGACGGCGTCGATCAAGGCATCGGCCCCTTCACCCACGGCAGCAAGAAACACACCGACGTGATGAAGACCGACGCATTGAAACAGGCATTGGACAAATACAAGTTCGACGCGGCCTTCGGCGGCGCGCGCCGAGACGAGGAAAAGTCACGCGCGAAGGAGCGGGTCTATTCGTTCCGCGACAAAAACCACCGCTGGGACCCGAAAAACCAGCGCCCGGAACTCTGGAACATCTATAACGGCAAGATCGACAAGGGCGAAAGCATCCGCGTGTTCCCGTTGTCGAACTGGACCGAGCTGGACATCTGGCAATACATCCACCTCGAAAACATCCCGATCGTGCCGCTGTATTTCGCGAAGGAACGCCCGGTCGTGAACAAGGACGGCATGTTGATCATGGTGGATGACGAACGGATGCCGATCGGCCCTGACGACAAGATCGAAATGAAAAAAGTCCGCTTCCGGACCCTCGGCTGTTATCCCCTGACCGGCGCGGTCGAGTCGAATGCGACGACACTGCCCGAAATCATCCAGGAAATGCTGCTGACGACGACCTCCGAACGTCAGGGCCGCTTGATCGACCACGACCAGGCCGGTTCGATGGAACAGAAAAAACGCGAAGGCTATTTCTAAAAGCAGGTTAAAAGTTTCAGGGCGATACCTCTTTCGCCGAGCATCAAGGAAAAACAATTTCATGTCCCACCAGTCCGATTTAATCAGTACCGACATCAACGCCTATCTGGCGCAACACGAGCGCAAGGAACTGCTCCGTTTTTTAACCTGCGGCAATGTCGATGACGGCAAAAGCACGCTGATCGGGCGTTTGCTGCACGATTCGAAAATGATCTATGAAGATCAACTGGCCGCGGTGCAGGCGGACAGCGTCAAATCGGGCACCACCGGCGCGGGCAAGATCGATCTGGCGCTGCTCGTTGACGGCTTGCAGGCCGAGCGCGAACAAGGCATCACGATCGACGTCGCTTACCGCTATTTTTCGACCTCGACGCGCAAATTCATCATCGCCGACACCCCGGGCCACGAACAATACACCCGCAACATGGCGACCGGCGCTTCGACCTGCGATCTCGCGATCATTCTGATCGACGCGCGCTACGGCGTGCAGACCCAGACCAAGCGGCACAGCTTCATCGCCTCCTTGCTGGGCATTCAGCACATCATCGTCGCGATCAACAAGATGGACCTGGTCGATTACAGTGAAGCGACTTTCGATAAAATCAAGCAGGACTATCTGCAATTCACCGCCTCGTTAGCCTTGCATGACGTCCGCTTCATCCCGATTTCGGCGCTGGACGGCGACAACGTGGTCAACCGCAGCGGCAACATGCCCTGGTTCGGCGGCGAACCTTTGATGGACGCGCTGAACAACGTCAAGATCGCGAATGACCACAATTTCTCCGACGCGCGTTTCCCGGTGCAATATGTGAACCGGCCGAACCTGGATTTCCGCGGCTTCTGCGGCACCGTCGCGGCCGGCGTGTTCAAGCAAGGCGACAAGATCACCGCCCTGCCCTCAGGTAAATCGAGCCGGATCAAGGCTATCGTGACCTATGACGGCGAACGCGCGGAAGCCTTCCCGCCGATGGCGGTCACCTTCACCCTCGAAGACGAGATCGATATCAGCCGCGGCGACATGCTCATCGGCAATGAAACCCAACCTGCGACCGTCGCCGACAAATTCCGCGCCAAAATCGTCTGGATGCACGAAAAGGCGCTGACGCCCGGCCGCCAATATACGCTCAAACTCGCGACGCGCAGCGTGTCCGGTTCGGTATCGATGATCCATCACCGGATCGACGTGAATACGCTCGAACACCACGATGCCAGCGAATTGAAGCTGAACGAAATCGGCAATTGCACCCTCACGGTCAATGCGCCGGTCGTATTCGATCCTTACAAAACGAGCAAGGGCACCGGCTCTTTCATCATCATCGACCGTCTGACCAACGGCACGGTCGGCGCGGGCATGATCATCGGCACGACCGAAGACGAAGTGTCGCGTCCGGTCAGCATCGCAGAACGCGCGGCCCGCTTCAGCCAGCAAGCGGCGGCGATCTCGATCAGCGGCGCGAACGTCAGCGAAATCGCTTATCAACTGGAAAGAAAACTGTTCGACAACGGCCATGCCGCGACCGTGCTGGAAACTTCGGATGCAGGTTTGATTCAGGCGATCAAAAACGCCGGCTTGATTGGCTTGTGCGTGAACGGCAAGGAAGGCTGCGACAGCGCGTTCGACAGCGATAAACTGCCGCTCGACGAAATTTACAACAGCCTGAAAGACAGGAAGATTATTTACTAAAGGATAGCCCGGGCGGAAAGCTTAGCGTTTCCGCCCGGTCAACAAAGCCATCAATAAGACGGAGGCATCACTGCCGTTCCGCCTGTATTTTCGATCAGGACGCGGCTTTGGCCGACAACGCTTCCGCATTACGCTTGGCCAATCCGTCGATCACCGCCGCCAGCGAGCCTTTTTGCTGCACTTCATTGGTGAAGGTCGTCCGGTAGTTGGTGACCAGGCTGACGCCTTCGATCATGATGTCATAAACCTTCCACTGTCCGGTGTTGCTCGAAAACATCCGGTAATTGACGCCGACCGGCTGGATGCCGGGCTGCAACACTTCGGTTTTGACGATCACCTTGTTCGCGCCGGCTTCCAAGTCTATCGGCAGGAAGCGAACCGACCATTCCTTGAATTCGAGGAAGGCGCGCGAGTAGGTTCTGACCAATAAGGTTTGGAATTCGCGCTTGAAGCGTTCGCGCTCATCTGGGCTCGCCTCTTTCCACAGCTTGCCGAGCACCAGCGCGGAAATCTTGTCGAAATCGGTATGCGGATAAATCACCTCATTCACAAATGAGGCGATTTTCGCGAAATCGTTTTTAAATGATTGATCCTGTAAACGCAGTTTCAGCTTGTCGGAGGCATCCTGGATCGCCTGCTGAGGCGGCAACAAGTCTTGCGAATACGCCCCCGAAACCGGCAGCAACGTCATAAAGAACAGACATAAACCGAAAATCGTAAATTGTTTGAACTTCATAATAAACCTCAGAAAAATAGAAATCTTTTGACTGTCATTTTCAAATGCCGAAAATAACTTTCCTGATACAATAAAAACCCGCGAAGGCACTGCGGCCGGCGCGGCCTATGGTGCTCGACTGAGATTTTTCCAACCCCAAGAGCTGTGACAAGATGTCCTATCATACCATCAATTTTCCTAAAACACGCATGAGAAGAATGCGTTATAACGATTTTTCGCGCCGCTTGATGCGCGAACATCGTTTGACCGTCGACGATCTGATTTATCCCGTTTTTGTGACCGAAGACAGCAATCAAAGAGTCCCGATCGCGTCGATGCCGGGCATCGAAAGACTGTCGCTGGACCTGCTGGTCGAAGAAGCCTACGAGTTATTCAGCCTGGGCATTCCGGCCATCGCCCTGTTTCCGGTCATCACTCCCGAGAAAAAATCCGACCTTGCGAAGGAAGCCTTCAATCCGGAAGGCCTCGTGCAAAGCGCCGTCAGGGCCTTAAAAGAAGCCGTACCGGAACTCGGCATCATTACCGACGTGGCGCTCGACCCTTATACCTCGCACGGCCAGGACGGCCTGATCGACCAAGACGGCTATGTGCTGAACGACGAAACGATCGAAGTGTTGGTCAAACAGGCCCTGTCGCACGCCGATGCCGGCGCCGACATCGTCGCGCCCTCGGACATGATGGACGGACGTATCGGCGCGATAAGGCAGGCGCTGGAAGCGAACCACCATCGCAACACCCGAATCTTAGCCTATTCCGCAAAATATGCATCGAGTTTTTACGGCCCGTTCCGCGACGCCGTCGGCTCGTCGGCCGCGCTGGGCAAGGCCAATAAATATAACTACCAGATGGACCCGGCCAATTCCGACGAGGCGCTGCGCGAAATCGCGCTGGATTTGCAGGAAGGCGCCGACATGATCATGGTCAAACCCGGCATGCCCTATCTCGACATCATTCGAAGGGCCAAGGACGAATTCGGCGTGCCGACCTTCGCCTATCAGGTCTCGGGCGAATACGCGATGTTGAAAGCGGCGTCGATCAACGGCTGGCTCGATGAAAAACAGGTCGTATTGGAATCATTACTGGCATTCAAGCGCGCCGGCAGCGATGCGATTCTGACTTATTTTGCCAAATCCGTGGCAGAATGGCTGCAAGATTGATCCGCGGCTGATTCGATCGGCTCGCCGAACCGATAGCCGATTGGCGGCGACCGCCATAAAGCATAAAAACAATAACCGGAGCCCTGTACATGACCGACGATTCAATGACTTCCGCCAGACGTAAGCGCCAGATCGAAGCGATCATCCTGATTCTATTGCTGATATTGTCTCTGACCGGCATTTTCATCAACGATTATTCGCCCGCCGACGGCTTCGGCTACTGGCTCATGATGGTCTTTGTGTTCGCTTTTTTTGCGATCGTCCTGGGCTGGCTGCAATCGAGGCAGCGTAGCGAGGACTTCATGACCGTGTTGCGCGAACAAGCCCTGCATTGGCTCTTCTCCCTGCTCGTGGTCGGCGGCGCGTCGATCGTGTTGAAACCGGAAGACGACTCGGGACTGATCATTCTGTTGATCCTGTCGCTGGCGACCGCTTTGGACGGCCTGCGCGTCGGCTGGCGTTTCTGCATCGTCGGCATCTTTTTAGGGGTCTCCGCGGTCATTCCGGTCTATACGGAACATTTTTTCTGGGTGGAACTGATGATCGTCGCGGGCATCGTCACCCTGACCATCATCAGAAGCTTTTGGCTGAGGAAAAACATTTAAATGAGCACAACGGACCGCTACGCCGTATTCGGCAGCCCGATCAAGCACAGCAAATCCCCCCGCATTCACCGCCTGTTCGCCGAACAGACCGGCCAAGCGCTGAGCTACGAGGCCCAGGAAGTCACGGCCGAGGCGTTTCCTGCCGAAGTTAGCGGCTTCTTCGCGACCGGCGGCAAGGGGCTGAACTGCACGGTGCCATTGAAAGAGCTGGCCTACCGCTTCGCGGGCGTCAAAACCGAACGCGCCGAACGCAGCAAGGCGGTCAATACGCTCGCGCTGCAAGCAGACGGCACCGTTCTCGGCGACAACACCGACGGCTGTGGTCTGGTCACGGACCTGCTGGCGAATCATCAATTGACCCTGGCCGGCGAACGCGTGTTGATTCTCGGCGCCGGCGGCGCCAGCCGAGGCATCATCGGGCCGATCCTGGAGCAAGCGCCAAGCCGCTTGGTCATCGCAAACCGCACCGCCGATAAAGCCGTGTTGCTTGCCGAGGAATTCAACGCATTGGGCGACCTATCCGGCTGCGGCTTTGAAGCGCTCGCCCCGCTGCAATTCGACCTGATCCTGAATGCGACCTCCGCCAGCCTGAGCGGCCAGTTGCCCCCGCTGCCCGATCACCTGCTCGCAGACGGGGGCAGTTGTTACGATCTCGCCTACGGCAACGAGCCGACCGCCTTCGTGCGCTGGGGATTAGAGCACGGCGCGCGGCTTAGCCTGGACGGCCTCGGCATGCTGGTCGAACAGGCGGCCGAAGCCTTCTACATCTGGCGCGGCGTGAGGCCGCAGACCCGACCGGTGATCGACCTGCTGGACGGGGAAAGGCAAACAAAATAGCCCGCACCCGCTTCACTCTGCTGATGTTATGACGACCGGCCGGCCTCAACGCAAAATCATTCATATCGACATGGATGCCTTTTTCGCCGCGGTCGAGCAACGCGACAACCCGGCCTATCGGGGCAAAGCCATCGTCGTCGGCGGCCGGCCGGATGCGCGGGGCGTGGTCGCGACGTGCAGCTACGAAGCCCGAAAATACGGCATCCATTCGGCGATGCCGTCTTCCCACGCTTACCGCTTGTGCCCTCAGGTCATCTTCGTAAAACCGCGTTTCGAGGTTTATAAGGAAGTCTCGGCGGTCATTCGCCGCATTTTCTCCGACTATACCGAACTGTTCGAGCCCTTGTCGCTCGATGAAGCCTATCTGGACGTAAGCGAGGTGTCGCGCTGCCAGGGTTCTGCGACCCTGATTGCGAAGGAGATCAAGGAGAAGATTCGCCGGCAAACCGGGCTGACCGCCTCGGCCGGCATTTCCTACAACAAATTTCTGGCCAAGATCGCGTCCGACATCAACAAACCCGACGGTCTGTATCTGATCACGCCCGAGCAGGGGCCGGGATTCGTCGAACAACTGGCGATCGGAAAATTTCACGGCATCGGTAAGGCCACGGAAAACAAGATGCACGCCCTCGGCATCCGCACCGGCCTTGACCTGAAACAATGGCCTTTGCCGTTGTTGGTGCAGCATTTCGGCAAGTCGGGACAGTATTATTACGATATTGCCCGCGGCATCGACAACCGGCCGGTCCGCAATGTCCGGCCGAGCAAATCGGTCGGCGTCGAAATCACCTACCAGGAGGACCTTGAAGACCCTTGCCAAATCCTGGAGCAACTCTTCGGGCTGCTGGACAAGGCCCTGACCCGGCTGGCCGCGAAGCAACTGACCGCCCATACCCTCACGATCAAGCTTAAATATCACAACTTCGTGCAGATCACGCGCAGCCGAACGCTGCCGCAGGCGATCACACGAGTCGAGGGATTCGAGGCTATCCTGGCCGATTTGCTGAAAGATACCGAGGTCGGCGCGAAAAAGGTGCGCTTGCTGGGGGTTGCACTCTCCTCCCTGGACTCGGCGGCGCCAATGAATTGGCGACAACTGGATTTGTTCGATTAGTAAAATCGGCGCGGGGCTTTATTCATGCTGCTTTTTCACCCTTTTTTCATACGGCTTCGGATGTCACTCTCGAAATCAATCCAACCCGACTCCCCTCGACACCTGTCTTCCCTGAAGGCTTTGTGGCCTTTCATGCGCCCCTATCGCGGCAGAATAGCGCTGGCTTTCGTTCTTTTGTGCCTCGGTTCGGCCACCATCCTGCTGGTTCCGTTGGCGTTTCGTGACCTGATCGATTTCGGTTTCGGGCAACGGCAACACGCCGGCGCCGGGCTGCTCGATTCGCTGAGCCTGAATGGACGCTTCGCGGTCCTGTTCGGATTGGCGAGCCTGTGGGCATTGGCCGTTTCGGCGCGTTATTACACCGTGACCTGGATCGGCGAGCGGGTCACGGCGGATCTGCGCACGGCGGTGTACGCGCGGGTGCTGGTGCAATCCCCGCAATTTTTCGAGACCTTGCAAACCGGCGAAGTGCTGTCGCGCCTGACCGGCGACACCATCCTGATCCAGACCGTGGTCGGCAGCTCCGTTTCGATGGGCCTCAGAAGCCTGTTCCAGTTTGTGGGCGGCATGGTCATGCTGGCGGTGACCAGTCTGCATCTGTTCTCCCTGAATCTGGGCCTGATGGCTTTATTGACGCTGCCCATCTTGGCGATCGGCCGCCGAGTAAAAAAGCTCTCCCGCGAATCGCAGGACAAAATAGCGGATGCCTCGGCACTGGCCGGCGAGATTCTGAACGCGGTACCGACGGTCCAGGCCTATACCCAGGAACAGCGAGAAACCCGACGCTTCGCCGAGCGCGCGGAAGTGAGTTTCAAGACCGCCATCCGGCGTACCCGGGTGCGTGCGGCGCTGACGGCGCTGATTATCATGGCCGTGATGGGATCGATCATTTTCGTGCTGTGGATCGGCGCGAACCTGGTGCAAGCGGGCAGCATGACGGGCGGACAACTGGCGTCCTTCGTGCTGTATGCGGTCCTGGTGGCGGGCGGGGTCGGCACCCTGGCGGAAGTCTGGGGCGATATCATGCGTGCGGCCGGGGCAACCGGGCGCCTGCTGGAACTGCTCCATGCCCAACCCGCCATTGTCGAAGCCAACGCGCCGCAACCGCTACCGCGACCCGAAAAAGCCGAGATTCAATTCGAACATGTCGCTTTCCGTTACCCGTCGCGAATGCAGACGGCCGCGCTCGAAGGCATTACGCTCGCTATCGCCCCGGGCGAGAGCATCGCGTTTGTCGGCCCTTCCGGTGCGGGCAAGTCCACCCTATTCCAGCTGTTATTGCGTTTCTACGAGGTATCGGATGGCGCCATTCGATTCAACGGGCAGGACATTCGCGAACTTTCCTTACAGGAATTACGCAACAGGATTGCCATCGTGCCGCAAGATCCGGTGATCTTCTCGGCCAATGCTCTGGAAAATATTCGTTACGGCCGCCCTGATGCCAGCGATGATGAAGTCATCGCCGCCGCAAAATCGGCGCAAGTGGAAGAATTCATCAACCGACTGCCGGAAGGCTATCAGACATTTCTGGGGGAACGCGGTACCCGCTTGTCCGGCGGGCAACGCCAGCGTATCGCCATCGCTCGGGCGATTTTGAGAAATGCGCCGCTTTTGCTGCTCGACGAAGCCACCAGCGCCCTGGATGCGGAATCCGAAATCCTGGTGCAGGAAGGCTTGAACACGGCCATGCAGGGGCGTACCACCCTGATCATTGCCCACCGGTTGGCCACGGTGAAAAAGGTCGGCCGTATCATCGTCCTGAATCAGGGACGTATCGTCGAAACCGGCGCTCCGGAGGATTTACGCAAACAGAGCGGGCTGTACGCTAAGCTCGCCAGCCTGCAATTCGACATTCAATAAGGCAAAGCTCATTAATGGAAAAAGATAAAGAGGCTTAGAATGCCCCCTTAGATCGGTGGGTAACACTTGCCATAAGCAGTTAAGCGGCCATGAACTCACGGTCGCAGATCAGCCAAAAGCAGCCAACTTGATTGCTGTTGTAAGTGACAGCAATTGAACGGATAACAGCCTGGCAAAAGTTTTTCTATAAATTCTTGACTGCAACACTTGCCCCCTCTTTCTGATACTCGCCGTCGACAGCCGCACCTAAGGACTAATTAGCGTTGTTGAATCTTGATTTGGGCTTGAATTCGAGTGCGAATTTCCTGATAAACCGGAATAGAAACATCTTCTTTGACTTCCATAGTAACCGCAAGCGAGTAAGGAATTTGATCGTCAAGTTTATCGATTGCATCGGCATTGCATTGCACAGGAATGACCAATTCGTCGCCATCTTGATAATAAGAAACTTTGCTGCTTTCCAAGATTTCGTGTTGAACGGTACCTCGCCGGACTTGATTCCAATCTGATTCATTCCGTTCCAGATTAAGAGCCTCCGTTTTTTTAGGGGCTTCAAAAAATAGTTTGGCTTGCCGTAAATAGCGATGATTAGGATTGATTGGTGTGAACCACGCCAGAGTAATGGTTAAACGCCGCCACTGTTTGGAGTTTGCCAAGGAAGGCGGGAGCGGAAAACGGTATTCATGGACTTGCTTTTCGCCAATGTGCCCACAACCGATAACCGTCGCCCGTTGTTCCGTACAAGCCAGAATCCTTGAGACATTAACGTGGCCGTAACCAATAAATTTGCTGGCATAACTTTTAAACTGTCGAGAGTTGGCTCGTGTCTTTAGATGTTGATCCAATACCTCTTCGGCACCTTCCCTGGATGCGCCATGCACTAGCAAAGCTTTGATAAGAACGGCAATTTGATCTTCCTGTATGGCGTCGGGCATTTGCCACCTAAGACTTTCGATGACTTCATAAATCTTGGCGCCAGCACGGGCGGCCAATGCCGTGGCGTTACTGCTACCGCGTGTGTAACTCGAAGCCGATTGATCGCCTGGCTTACCTTCAACGGCTACTTTTTGCCCGGGAGACAAAATAGATTCAGAAGGCTTAAAAGAGCTGCCAATAGGTGGAGTATTAAATAATTGCCGGCCGCCAGACAATAAAATGTCAGGTTTAATTGACCGTCGAAATCCGTGCCCTAAACGGCCAATTGGACTAAATATTTTAGTTGCGGGCAGAATATCGACACGCCTGGCTAAATTCGAAACAGTTGAGCTGTCACTATGACCGGCCCCCACCGTAATGGCATTCAGCGATTCGGCGGGAGAAATAATCCGACGAAGATGGGCTGTCTCGTTGATTTTAGCCAGCGTTATTTGAGTTTTTTCCGCATCGTTCAAGCGATTGAACTCATCCTCCGAAACACCAAGATTGATCGGCTCACTGATGTTGCCGGTGCTAACGCAAAACAGCACTTTATACTTCCATGACAGCCAATCCAACAATTTCGCACAAGGACTCGGCGCGTGAATAAACGGCCGTGTTGGGTCGCCAAAAGACAGATTAATGATCTTTACCGTATCGGCCTGGGCGGGAATGTCACCTTCACCCTCGAACATACGCCGGACGGCACGTTCGATGCGATCTTCATAAAAAGCCTCATCCGGCACATGTTCATCCCGATTTTTCGCATGCGGGTCAGGTTGCAAAATCGGGCGGAAATAAACCGGTCTAGTTAACGGAACTTCGTTGGCATCCAACTCACCGTGTATGACCAACGAAGCCATCGCAGTGCCATGTTTTCTGTCGCCGGACTGATATTCCTTTTCCAGTTCGTCAGCATCGTCCAAAATTAACCGGTCTTTTAGCCATGTATGTTGGCTAAACGGTACGCCGTCTAAGATTGCAACTATCGGATCGCCGCTGACTGGATATTCCGGCGCAACTTCTATTGGCGCCGTTTCATCGGGCGAACTGGTCAACGATTGTCCGGTTGGGCGAAAAAACATTATCGACGGCAGCTTCAATAAATTGATGTCCAACTCGTTGCGATCAATCTTTTCGACTATCGATTGAATGCTATTTCTGGATAGTTGGGCTTTTGCCGCATGAAAGCCGATTTCCGAGTACTCAAGAAAAGGACTGATTAACTGTCCAGCCATTTCTTCCAGTAAGGTTTTAAAAACTGCTTCGTTTTGTTTTCTGGTCTGTCTGTCCTTACGGTAAAAAAACTCTACTTGGAAATTGATGCGTTCATGTGCTGTGTCCTCGTATTCCAAATCTTCGCGCCAAATATCGAGAACACCGGTTTCTATTAATTGCTCTTGTATCCCCCAGCGTCGAATCACTTTGATTTGGGAAAATACATCTCTCCATTTGGCTTTACCCGGAGGTAAATCGTTAGTTTTTTGCCATAATTTCCACAGATTTAGCAATTCGACCAAGCCTTGTTGCTTGGTCATGGCAAGGTATAATCGGCCATCAACTTGTTTGTCTGTTTTCTGTTGTTTACTATCCCTGTTGAAGAAATATTCGTCCGGCTCGAATTCCTCGTCCCATTCGGCTAACCATTCCAAACCAGGCGTATTAGCTATCGCACGTTGAAAATCGTCTATGCGTCCAGCCGTTTCAATCACCAATACCATCTCCGGCTCCAAGCCTGCGATTGAAGCCGACAACATCGCCTGATCGGCTCGAAACTGTTTCTCCAGTGTTTCGAATTGCGGTGTCAAACGAGAAACTTGTTCTTGCTTGCTAGGTCCATTCAGCCGGGGGAAGCGGGATATTCCTTTAGGAGGGTCAACAATTTTTGCTTGGGGAAAAATCAATAGAGGTAATTTGGCCATTACTCCGTTCCTTGTTGTTTAGGCTTATATCGGCTTTGCCATTGATGCAATACGGCAGTAGTAATATTTTTGGCGTTATCGGTTTGTTTACTCAATATTGCTCGCCTGACAATAGTCAGACAGACTTCTTCAATTTCGGAAAAGTTTGTCCCAAGCATTTTCTTAGCCATCGTTTCGGCGGCTAAGCCAAATTTGACCGATGTCTTTTGTTCCATTGCGGCAATGAATAAAGCGATTTTATCCCGTGAAGGAAGGGGCAGTTCAACTCTCACCTGAAAGCGCCGCCACACGGCTTTATCCAACAGTTCCGGATGATTGCTGGCTGCGATTACCACCACATAATCCGGTAAATCATCCAATTGCAGCAACAAAGAACTCACCACACGTTTTATTTCACCAGTTTCATGGGTATCGCCGCGCTCTTTGCCTATCGTTTCAAACTCATCCAAAAACAAAACGCAACGCTGAGTTTTTACGTAATCGACAATTTGTTTCAATCGACTGGCGGTTTCCCCCAAATAACTGCCAATCAACGTATCATAGCGAATGGAGACCAAGGGATACATCAATTCGGTTGCTATTGCTTCAGCCAAACTGGTTTTGCCATTGCCGGGAGGACCGACCAGTAGAATTTTATTTCGGGCTGACAAGCTATAGGCGTGCAACAATTCGGAACGGTGCTGTTCTTCGATTAAATCATTAATTTGTTCCAGTGCTAGCTCCGGAACAAAGACTGTCGATAACAATCGCTTTGGCGTTACTTCATAAACCAGGTCATTTTGTTTTTGCGACGTAATAGAACGATGCGGTGCCAATTCGGTGCCGAAAGAATTTTGTAGCCGGTCGGCTAGAATCCGATGCCCTTTATCACGCTCGTCAGCAATTAAGGATTCCGCCGCTTTGCGAAAAGCTACCTGATCTCCTCGACTGCCGGAGCGAATCAGGCTCACTAAAACGTCCGCTCTAGCCATAAATTTTTTTCCAAAAATACATTAATTTTTCGTTTTACCAACAATAGTGTGGGTCTGTTATTAACATTACTAGCCAACCTAATTATCAAATACCATCGACGGGGTCAGGTCTTGCACTTGTTCACTGATGTTGTCTTGAACGGCAGGTATATATTCTACTGCCTCCAATAAAGCTAACGGTGTGGGTGCCTGCTCAGGGTCGAAGTCTGCCTATTGATGTCGGATTTAAGTTAAGGTCAATTTTTGAAGCCTTCAGTTCAAGCCCAGAATTTTACACCGAGAAGGAATTTCATGTAACGAGTTCATGAGGCCTTCTCACCCATCCGTCTAAACAAACAGATAATCCAGCACCAACCCGATAAAAACCGCCAGACCGAACCAGTTGTTATTCAAAAACGCCTTGAAACAGAGCGCTTTTTCGCGGTGGAAAATCAGTTTCTGCTGGTAAACCGCAAGTCCCGCCGCTGCCAGAAGCCCTGCGTAATAAAAGAATCCCAGCCCTTCTATACGCCCGACGATCACCAAGAGACCCAGCATCACGATCTGCAAGGCGCCCATGATATGACGGTCATAGTCGCCGAACAGGATTGCGGTCGATTTGACGCCGATCTTCAGGTCATCGTCCTTGTCGACCATCGCGTACATCGTGTCATAAACCAGCGCCCAGAGTAGCACGGCCAGATACAACAACCAGCCGACCAGAGGAATCGTGTTCGTCTGCGCCGCGAACGCCATCGGCACCGCCCAGCCGAACGCCATGCCGAGGTAGGCCTGCGGCAGATGCGTGAAGCGTTTCATGAACGGATAGCTGGCCGCAAGAAAGGCGCCGATGAACGACAGCCCTATCGTGAGCGGATTCATCAGCAGCACCAGGCCGAACGACACTAAAGTCAGCACCGCAAACAGGATCAACGCTTCCTTCGGCTGCACGCGGCCGGCCGCGATCGGGCGCTGTTTGGTGCGTTCGACATGCGGGTCGAAATCGCGGTCGGCATAATCGTTGATCACGCAGCCGGCGGCCCGCATCAGCACCACGCCCAGGAAAAACACCGTGAACACCAGCGCATCCGGCTTGCCGCGGCCTGCGATCCAGAGCGCCCACAGCGTCGGCCATAATAGAATCAGCGTGCCGATGGGCCGGTCGAAGCGGGCGAGCAGCCAGTATTGTTTGGTACGATCGGCTAGGCGATCCGCAATGCGTGTTGTCAAGATAACCCCTTTTTCAGCGAGAGTTTGTGCGAGAAATGTTATTATAACTTTTTTATTTGAAAGAGCGCCGAAGCGCCAAAGGCAGCCGTTATGAAAGTTAAAATTTATCATAATCCGCGTTGCAGCAAATCCCGGGAAACGCTGCAACTGTTGCGGGACAAGGGTATTGAACCGGAAATTGTCGAATATTTGAAAAATCCGCCGAGCGCGGAAGAACTCGACGAGATACTGCAAAAACTTGGGATTGAACCGCGCGACCTGATGCGCCAAAAAGAGAAGCCTTACGATGAATTGGACCTGTTCGACAAATCGCTGGACCGGCAGACGCTGATCCGCGCGATGGTCGAGAACCCGATTCTGATCGAACGCCCGGTCGTGGTGATCGGGGATAAGGCCGCGATCGGCCGGCCGCCGGAAAACATCCTCGCGATCCTGTAACGATGACCAAAATCCTGGTGCTTTATTTCTCCCGGAACGGCGCGACCGCCGACATGGCGATGCAGATCGCGCGCGGCGTCGAATCGGTCGACGGCGCGGAAGCTATCGTCAGGACCGTGCCCGACGTGTCCGCGTTGTGCGAAAAAACCGCCGAACGGATTCCCGCGCAAGGCCCGGTATATGCAACGCTGGACGATCTGAAAAACTGCGACGGCCTGGCGCTGGGCAGTCCGACCCATTTCGGCAACATGGCCGCGCCGTTGAAATATTTCATCGACAGCACGACCCCGATCTGGTTTTCGGGCGCGCTGGCGGGCAAACCGGCCGGCGTGTTCACCTCGACCGGCAGCCTGCACGGCGGCCAGGAAAGCACGCTGTTGTCGATGATGTTGCCGCTGCTGCATCACGGCATGCTGCTGGTCGGACTGCCCTACACCGAGGCGGCATTGCGCGAGACCACATCGGGCGGCACGCCGTATGGCCCGAGCCATCTGGAAGAGAAAAATTCGCTGCTCAGCGACCCCGAAAAGACGTTGTGCCGGGCGCTCGGCAAACGCCTCGCGCTCACCGCCAAAGCGCTGAAGGCGGGAATGCCGGCTTGAACAAGATGGCGCAGACCTTTCGTTACCTGACGCTCACCGGTTATTTCGGGCTGTTCGCGCTGATGATGCTGTGGCCGACCGTACTGGCGGCTGCACCGCAATTACCGATCGCGCTGGTGCTGATCGTCACGGTGACGCCGCTGTTGCTGCTGGTGCGCGGCTTGCTGGCGTTCAATCCGAAAAGCTATGCCTGGGCCGGCTTCATCAGTCTCTTGTATTTCGCGCACGGCGCGGTCGAAGTTTACGCCGCCCCCGGTGCCCGCTGGCTGGCGGGATCTGAAATCCTGTTCAGCCTGCTGCTGTTTTTCGGTTCGGCGCTGACGCTCCGTTCTCGCGGGAAAGCCCGCTGAATCATGGCGAAACAACTGCCGTTGCAGTTCGTATTCAGGGCCAATCAAACGTTCCAGGACTTTTTTCCGGGCGTAAATTCGGCCATCGTGAATCATCTGCAACACTGCGTCGACGGCAGCGGCGAAACGTTCATTTTTCTCTGGGGACAAGCCGGCCTCGGCAAGAGCCACCTTTTGCAGGCTTGCTGCCACGAGGCGCAAAAGCTGGGCCTTGCAAGCTTTTATTTCGACCTGCATCAAGCCGCCGAGTCTTCCGCCGAATTGCTGAACGGCCTCGAAGCCTGCGAACTCGTCTGCCTCGACAATGTCGAAGCGGTGGCGGGCCTTGCCGACTGGGAGGTGGCCTTGTTCAATTTTTTCAATCGGCACCGGGACCTCGGGCATAGGCTGATCATCTCCTCGGGCGCCAGCCCCAAAGCCTTGGCGATTGCATTGCCCGACTTGAAAACGCGCCTGAATTGGGGGCTCGGTTTGAACATACAAACGCCGGACGATGAAGGCCGTATTGCCGCGCTGGTATATAAAGCCCGGCGCATGGGACTGGAGATTTCGCCACAGGCCGGGCGCTTCCTGTTGAGCCGCGCCGACCGCGAGATGGCGTCCTTATGGCGTCTGCTCGACAGCCTCGACCAGGCCTCCCTGTCCGCCAAACGCAAATTAACCATCCCTTTTTTGAAACAGATTTTGGATGAAAACCCCAGCTAGCAAAGTACTGGTCGTCGGCGCCGGCGCGATCGGCGCCTTTTACGGATCGCTGCTCGCGAAGGCCGGCGCGGAAGTTTCGGTGGTCTGCCGCTCCGATTATGATGCGGTCAAACAATCAGGCTTCACGATCGACAGCGCCGATCTCGGCAGTTATCGTTTCATGCCGAAACAAGTGCTCAAGGACGCCGCGGACTTTCAAGGGCCTGCCGACTATGTACTGCTCTGCACCAAGATACTGCCCGGCGCCGATCGGGCCGCGCTGCTGCGCCCCGTGGTCGCGCCGCAAACGTCGATCGTGTTCATCCAGAACGGCGTCGATATCGAACAGGAAATGCTCGCAGCCTTCCCCGATAACGAAGTCGTCAGCGGCCTCGCATTCATCTGCAGCAACCGGACTGGCCCGGGATTGATCGCGCATCTGGCCTATGGCCGTCTGGCACTGGGCAATCTGCCGGGCTCGGTCAGCGCTAAAACCCAGGAATTATGCCGCTTGTTTCGAGAATCCGGTATCGACTGCAGCGCGACCGATGCAATCGTCGCCGAACGCTGGCTAAAATGCGTCTGGAATGCCCCGTTCAATCCGTTGTCGGTGCTGTCCGGCGGACTCAGCACGGCCGAAATCCTGCACACCGAAGAGCCTTTCGTGCGCCATATCATGCAGGACGTCTGCCGGATTGCCGAAGCCCTGGGCCACCCCTTGCCTGAAGATGCGGTGGAACAAAATATCCAAAAGACTTATCTGATGCCGCCCTATAAGACCAGCATGCTGCTCGACTACGAACAAGGCCGGCCTTTGGAAACCGAGGCGATTCTCGGCAATGCGATACGCGCGGCCGAACGCGCGAACGTGCCCTGCCCTTACCTGGAATCGGTTTATGCGTCGATCCGCTTGAAACTGCTGGCGGACGCCAAACGCCGGCACTCCAACGCAGTTTGCAGCCATGTGCCGTCATAAACTGGCATCAGGCAGCCTGTCTGCGTTTTTGCTGTTGTCCGCGCTGTATTGCAGCGCGGCCCCCCGCATCGCGGTGCTCGATTTTGAACTGAAGGACCTGACACCCGCGCCCTATATTCCGGCCGAAATCACCCGTACCGCCCGCATCAAGCCGCTGCTGGAACAGGAACTTGCAAAAGCAGGCTACCCGATCGTCCAGATCGATCGCCGCGACATCGCCGAGGCCGCCGCCGGCCCCGGCTACCTGTTCGATCACCACGACCTGGCCGCCGAACTGGCCAGGTCGGTTGACGCCGACTATGTCGTGGTCGGCAGGCTGCACAAGCCCAGCTACCTGTTCGCCTATTTGATGGCGCATCTGGTCGATGTACGGCAGGGCAAACTGGTCGGCGATTATGTTTCCGAGGTCAAAGGCGGCGACAAGAAGTTGACCCTGAAAGGAGTCGAAAGCCTGGCCCGGAAGATCACCGCAACGCTTGCCCCAAATGCCTTTCGCTCCAGGTGAGCCTGGGCCGCGGCCAGTCAACGGTTAATCTCAAATCCTCCCTGCCGACATGCTGACGCGACTGCTGGTCTATCTCGCCTACTTCCTGAAAACCTCGGCACGGTATCAAAACACCAAACATTTTTTCCGGCGCTTGCTGCTGATCCCGCAGAGCCGGCCGAAAGCTTATTTCGATGTTTTCATGATCGTGCTGGTGATCATCAGCGTGTTCCTGCAGATCGATAAAGTCAGCCATCAGCCGCCGCACTGGCATCTGGTCTTTGAAGATTGCATCGTCGCGCTGTTCATCCTCGAATATCTCCTGCGCGCCTGGATTCATAACGACAGCCATCAAATCATCCTGGATCATTACGAGCGCTCGGAATACCTGGATATTCCGTTCAAGCTACACAAGGTGTTAACCGCGATCGCGGCGAAAAAAATCGACTATGCGTTCAGCCCGCTGGCGCTGATCGATTTGCTGGCCATCCTGCCCAGCTACCGGCCTTTGCGCGTTTTGCGAGTGTTTCTGATTTTCCGCCTGTTCAAGCTGTTCCGCTACATCAACAGCATCAAGCTGTTCACGCAGATCCTTTTTAACAAACGCTTTGAGCTTTACACCCTGGCGGTATTTTTGGGGCTGCTGCTTTTTATCGGCAGTACCGCCATTTTTTTGTTTGAGAACCCGGAAAACGGCGGTCACGTCAACGACTTGTTCGACGCCTTCTATCTGGCCGTCGTGACCATGTCGACGGTCGGCTACGGCGACATCGTCCCAGAAACCCCGGGAGGGCGCCTGGTCGTGATGGGGCTGATTTTTACCGGACTCGGCGTGTTGTCATTCTTCACCTCGATCATCGTCTCGGCCTTTAACGATAAAGTGAATGACCTCAGGGAGAATCAGGTGTATGCAGAATTGCACCAGCTCGAAGGGGTTGTGATCATTTGCGGCTTCGGCCGGGTCGGCATGCATATCGCGCGGCAGCTTGCCGAGCATCAACAGCCTTTCGTGATCATCGATAAATTGGATCATCATATAGAAGACGCCAGACGCCTCGGCTATCTGTCCATCCAGGGCGATGCGAGCAAGAACGACGTACTGACCCTGGCCGGCATCAACCGCAACGCCTCGGCGATTTTATGCACGACCGGCGACGATGTCAGCAATGTTTACATCACGCTGACCAGCCGCCAGTTGAATCCCGCGATTCGGATCATTTCGCGCGCCTACCTGCATGACAATGTCCGTAAACTGTATCAGGCCGGCGCGAATCATGTGATCGAACCGTTCGAAATCGCCGGCATGGCCGCCGCAGAATATGTCGGGCAACCGGTCGCTTTTGAAGCGATCGTCGGCATCATGCACGAGGAAAAAGAGTTCGTTCTCGACACCGTGGGCGCACATCCGGGCTCTTCGATCATCGGCAAAAAAATCACCGACATCGATTTCGGTCACAGCAAGCTGATGCTGATCGGCGTGATCAGCGCCCATCCCGCACATCTCAAACAACATGAGCGTTATCCGATGCAGGACCGGCATTTTTATTTCAACCCGAAACACACTTTCGAGGTGCAGGAAGGCGATTTGCTGGTCGTTTTAGGCAAACAGATCGGCATCGAGTATTTTCGCTATCAGATCGAAAAAAGCCGCTTCAACCTGGGCAGGAAAAAATGAAAAAAATTGCGGTATTCGGCGATCCCCGCATGGCGCTGGAAGCGCTGTCCCGATTCGACAAGGAAGCCAGCTCTGTGATTTACGCCGCGCAAAATCGTCACGATGCGGAGTTCATCGCTGACCAGGGTTTCGCCGCCGAAGTGATCGATTTTCGCGATGACAGCGCGCTGCATACGCTCGGTATCGGCGTCGACATCGATTATTTATTCTGTTTTTTCGCGGCCGACTCGGACAATGTGTTTTTGACGCTGTCGGCACGTGCGCTCGACAAGAACCTGAACATCATCGCGACCATCGATGCGCCGGACGCCTCCGAGAAATTATTGGCCGCCGGCGCGAGCAAAATCATCGATCCCTACGAAATCAGCGGACGCAAAACCTATGAAATTCTGACCAAACCGGAAATCACCCACATCCTGGATCAGACCGTGCACCGGCGGCACGATCTGAATATCGCCGAAATCGAAATCCCGGCAGGCTCTTGGCTCGAAAACCGCAAAACCAGCGCGCTGAAATTAAACGAGCGTCATAACCTGATCCTGCTCGGCGTCGTCGATAAGGAAATCGGCGAGCAGTTGCATTTCGCGGTCGGCGACAAGGAGCATAGGCTGAATGCCGGCGATGTGCTGGTGGTGATGGGGCCGGCCGGGGAAATCAAGGCGTTCAAGGAAGGATTGTTGGGGAGCGATAACGTTTAGGTTTTCGCACATCATTGAGTTTACGCATTATTCGCATACCACAACGGCTGATAATCTAGTTCGCCGGATCATCACCGCTTCCGAATACGACCGCCCCCGAATCGGCCAGGCTTCTGACGATCAGCAAAATCTCTTTTTGCGCCGCCGCGACTTCGCCAGGCCGGGCAAGCGGCGCGGCTTCCAAATCGTCGCGCAGCATTTCCGCGGTGCGCCTTGACATATTGCTGAAGATTTTCTGCTTAAGACCCTCGCTCGCACCCTGCAGCGCCAGTAACAGCCGATCCGTCGCCACTTCGCGCAGCAAGCTTTGCATGCCCCGATCATTCAGATTGATCAGTTCTTCGAAGACAAACAGCTTGTCCTGAATTTTCTGCGCCAATTCGAAATGGCTGCCGGAAATAGCGTCCAGCACCTGGCTGCCGATAGGGTTATCCAAATAATTCAAAATATTCGCGGCGACATTGATGCCACGGACAAGCGAGGATTTGTCTTGTTGCTTGCCGGCCCATTGTTCTCTTATCACTTCATCCAGTTCCCGCAAGGCTTCCGGCGACACCCCCTCCAGCGAGGCGATCCGCATCACGAGATTCGGGCGCATTTCCTCGGGTAAGGCCGTGATCACCTCCGCCGCGCGCTGGCCGTCGAGCAAGGACAACAGATTGGCGGCGACCTGCGGATGCTCCGATCGAAGCCAATCGGCTAGCGTCCGGGCATCCATCCGCTGCAAGCGCTGGATGCCTTCATTTCTGCCGCCGAGCAATACCCTGTCAATCATCGCTTCGGCTTTTTCGGGGCCGAGGGCATCCGCCATCACGCTGCGAACATAGTTTTCCGCATCGCCGCCTATGGCCGCCTGTTTTTGCCGGGAAGTCATGAATTGATCCAATACCCCTTCCACCATCGCCAGTGAAACCGCCTTCATCGACGCCATATGGGAACCGAGTAGCTCCACGTCATTCAACTCCAGATGTTTCAACACTTCGGAGGCCCTTTGCTGCCCCAACGCCAAAAGCACTAAGGAAGCGCGTTCGACTCCGTTAAATTTTTCCATGGCGCTATTCATCTCTGATCCAGGCTTTCAGGGTTTGTGCGGCTAATTTCGGATCTTGATCCACCAGACTCTGCACCTGTTCGAGGTATTTTTCGTAATCCTCCGGCGAAGACGAGCGTGAAGGCGCCTCCTCAACGGCTGGTGGCGCCTGATTGACCGTTTGTTGCTCGGCAACGTGGGCGGCCCAATCAGTCGGCACGTGCAGCACCGGATGATTGGCTGCGGTTAATCCAGAGTTTTCGTGATCAGTGCCTTGAATCCTGTCGGTCGTATTCAAACAGTCATCGCCTTCCAGCACATGCAAGGTTTGAATCCTGCCCGGCGTCACCCCCAAAACCAGCTGTTTCCTGCCCACCTGCAACAGCACGACCTTTTCCCACAGCCCCAAGGATACTCCGCCGGCCACGCGCATTTTGTCCGCACCCTCCGCGTTAACGCCGCCGAGCTTGCGGAACCCCCAAAAACCCAGCAACAAAATACCCAAGACCGCCAACAGGCTCACGCTCCACAGCGCAATGTCTTCGACGGCCAGATTTCCCGTTGGCACACTCACCGGCAACGCCTCGCACACCGCGAGCCGCAAGCATAATACAACGGAAAGGAGGATTCTTGCCCGCATCAGGCTAATCTTTTGACGCGTTCCGGCAGACTGATGATGTCGGTCAGCCGAATGCCGAATTTCTCGTTGATCACGACCACCTCGCCGCGCGCCACCAGGGTACCGTTCACCAGAATATCCAGGGGCTCGTCCGCCAGACGATCCAGCTCGACGATCGAGCCTTGATTCAACTGCAACAGATTGCCGATGCTGATCCGGGTGCGGCCGAATTCCATCGTCAGAGTCACCGGAACATCCAGAATCGCATCGAGATTCAGCACGTCCTGGGAAGCTGCCGACGTTTTTGTACTTTCAAGCTGTAGGCTTTCCTCCCCCTCGCCGGCATTCACCTTAACATCATCGCTCTCAGTCATTTTTTCCACACTCTTTCATCTGATTCTCAACACCTGAACCGCTTCAGACGGCCTCAGTCCTTATACTTTTTTCAATGACCTGCACTGCACAATGCCCTTCCGAGGTGCACGGCCTGCCGGTAAACACGGGTACGCCTTCGGCCTGTAGCGACACGATTTTCGGCATCTCGATCGGAATGATGTCGCCTATTTTCAAACGTAAGAGATCGCCGACGGACAGGCTTTTTTCCGCCAGCACGCTGCTCACGGTGATACTCGCTTCCGTCACCTGATTGCGCAGCGCCGTGCGCCACTGCGGATCGGCATCCTCGCCGTCATCGCCGGAAGCCTCCAGCAAGCCGCTGATCGCTTCGATCATTACATAAGGCAGCAGTAGCGTCAGATCGCCGCCGTTGCCTTCCAGGGTGATGTTGAGTGTAGCGGTCATCACATAGTCATCCCTGCCGGCGACAGCCGTATAATTCGGATGGGTTTCCGATTCCAAATAGTCAAAATCGACGGACAACACCGGCTCCCAGGCGTCCTTCAGGCCGTTAAAGACCCTGTCCAGAATTTTCCGGATCACCCGCATTTCGGTCCGGGTAAACTCGCGGCCTTGCGCTTGCGAGCCAAAGTGGCCGTTGCCGCCGAAGACATAGTCCACGACGGTAAACACCAGCTGGGGATCCATCACGATCAAGGCCCGCCCCCGCAACGGGGCCATCCGGACACTATTCAGGCTGACCGGGGAGCGCTGCCGGTCCATATAATCGGCATATTTTTGCAGTTGAATCCCGGAAACGACGACATCCGGAGCCCGCCCCAACCACTGGAATAAAGACGTGCGTAAAGCGCCGGCAAAGCGGCCATGGATCATCTCCAGGGTCCGTATCTGTCCGCGCCGAACCCCTCTTTCCTGACTGCTGAAATCATAGGGTTTGATCTCGTCCTGCAGGAGAAACTCCTGGCTTACGCTTGCAAAACCGCCGTCCTCCACGCTTTCCAGCAACCCCTCAATTTCTTCCTGCGAAAGCCAATCTGCTGTGCTCATAATGGATTTTGCTTGCCCCATGAATTAAAAAGCCCTGCGTTGACCTGAAAGCTAAGTTTAAAAAATATAGTTCAAGTATAGACACTGACTTCGGAAAGCGACGGAAACGCGGCATCGAGCACAAATTGGCAATGCCGGGTTGACAACATAGGGTGAACTGAGCGGAGCCGAAGCCAACGGCAAAAATATCTACTCAGGATTCTGCTAATAATAACGTCCCTATACCATGCTGGTTCCCAACGTCAACGTTGGGAACCCATCTTGCCAAGCTCTAGCTTGGCAAGATGGGAAGCTGGAGCTTCCCTGACCGCATTCCCAAGCTGGAGCTTGGGAATGCGCGCGGAGCGCAACTGGCCGCGTTAGCCTATGGCAATAACGTAGATCATGAGCGTAATAACGGAAGTTATTTTTTATCAAATCCTTAAGAAAACTCTGATGGACAAGATCATTTTATGGCTGCTCAAAAATTTCAGACATCGTGAGATTTGTGCTAATGAATTTGCTCAACTGATCCTTGGCGCCCCTAAATGCTGTGAAATCTTCTTCTGGAAGTCCAATAATGTTGGATTCCTCATGAACGAGCTCCCTAAGAAATCTGATTTGAGACTTTACAAGATCCCGTGGATGACTCATGGCGGCGATCCGGTCTGAGCCCATAGCATAATTGTTCAATCGATCAGCGAGTTCTTGATCAAAGATTTTCAATGTGGGGTGTAAGTTCTTGAGCGTTGAAATCATGCCATCGATAGCAAAGGCAAAATTAGCAAAATTCTGCTCATTTTGGTCATTCTCAAAATACTGAAAAGCGATATGGCAGTTGAACATAGACCCATAAAGAGTATTAATAGCTTTCGCTAAATTATGTTTTGGAGTCAGGCTTTCGTGCCATCTTGTTTCGACGATATCAATCAATTTGGTCCACATATTACCTCCTACAAGGTAGCGAATAATCCGCCGAAGAGACTACTGCTGCCGAGTCTCTGCTCTGTTCTTCTTTGTTAATCAGGATGATTGGAATGCGGGGTAATTTTGCAGGCCCGGCGAGACAAGCCATGAGGATTGTCTCGCCAAATCCGCAGTTTACGTCATGGTTTTAACCAAGCCATTCGAAAGAGTCATCCTTGTAAATCCGGCGCAAAACGGTAAAATCCGAATCCCCCGGTAAAGTTTGTTTTTATCCGATTTCCGCTTTAATCGTGTGCTGCGAGCGGGTGATGCATCACGTCTTCTTGGGAAATCACTTCGACAGGCGTCGGTTTTCCTTCGACAGCGCGTTTGATCGCCAGCTTTGTGGCTTCATAGTTCCAGTCCTGGATTTTATTATTGTCCTGGGCATCCCAGTGAATATAGATACCCACGCAGATAAATATATCGTCAGCTTCTTCTATCGGTATTACTCCCTCTTTGACGCTATCGACCACAGCCTTGGCCACGCCGCGTTCTGCAGGTCCGAACATTTGGTTTACCTGCTTCTCGTTTTTTATTTCAACTTTGTTGAACAGTAAAGTATTGGGCTTAGCCATAAGATTGGGCGCGACCAACGCCAGTAAGGCATTATCGCCCCGTTTCTGATTAGTCAGCGTATTACAAAATGCAATTTCCGCGGCGCTGCCGCGCGGCCCCATCACCAAATCAACGTGAGCCATTTCATTACCTTCGCCGACCAGAGCTTCGCCCACCATTACTTTATCGATTTTTGGCATTTTCATGTTGGTTTCTCCTGTAAAAAACCTCAAATCAAAAGACAAACGCCTGACTTAATAATTCCCTTCCCTAGAAAATTCAGGCCCGATTGTGAACTTAATTGAAACGATTCTCATCGAAAATCCGTTAATAACTTCATTTATTTATCCTGAATCCGTGCTCTGATTTCATATTTACAATGAATTTCAAATAGTTAGACTCCAATTGAGAATCATTTTGGGTGAATGCAATTTGCGTCTATCCATCTGTTGTACAAAGAATTTTCATAAAGTGAGCACGGATTCAGGTATCTATGCCGCGAAAAACTCATGAATAATACACCTAAACTCATACTTGGCATATTGTCTTTGTTTTTTTGGTTTTCATCATTCTTTGTTTGGAAATACTTTGATACCAACAGGACTACAATAGCACAACCTGAAAGTGGGAGAGTCTATCCTTTAAACACACACGGCTCAATTGTATATCTTACTTCTGGAGAACACTACTTTCTGTACGCTCTAATTGTGTTTGGCATAGTATTTTTCTTGTTAGCTATTGTTTTTCATTTAATTGGAGGTAATCATCTGTAGTAAGTAGATATGCATAAATAACCAGGAAAAATGAGCCTGTATGATAGCTGGTTTTCGAGGGGTAAATGAAGTTTGTGAAGGGAGTGAGCGAAGCGGAAAGGCGTACGTTGCTGGATGCTTCCCGCTACGCACCGTGGCCGCGTTTCAGGCAGCGGGCGCATGCGGTTCTATTGAGTGGTAAGCACTACAGTTTAGCCCAGTTGTCGGACATATTTGCTGTAGATCGGGATACGGTGTCGGGATGGCTGAGGGCATGGGAGCAGCACGGTTTGCTAGGCCTTCGCGACCAAGACCACCCTGGGCGACCCCGCAAGGGGACGGAGGGCGACCGTGAATGGCTGTTCGAGGCGATCCAAGACGCGCCTCACCAACTTCGGGAATTGTGCGAGCAATTCCAGGAGCGGACGGCGTGTACCCTCTCACAGGACACGGTTCGACGCTGGTTGAAAGAAAAAGGCTGGAGGTGGAAGCGCTGCCGCCGCAGCCTGAAGGAAAGCGGATATTGACTGCCTTCCATGAGCACGAAGCGGCGGGAGATCTTGATGTGTTCTACCTTGATGAAAGCGGTTTTAGTTCCCGTTCCTGCGTGCCTTACGCCTGGCAACCCAAGGGCGAAACCTTGCGCCTACCCGCCAATGTGTCGGGCCGGACAAATGTCATCGGTTTCCTGAACCGGAACAATGAAGCCTATTTCCACACGGTGGACGGCTCGGTCACACACAAGGAGATCATGGAGGCGATGAACGTTTCCGTCCGCTTGCGCAGCCCTGAAAAGTTGACCATCGTCGTCATGGACAACGCTTCGGTGCATCGCAAAGCTGTGGAGGAGGCCAGCGGGGAGTGGTTGGGGTTTCGTGTCTGGACCTGGTTCCTCCCGACTTATTCGCCTGAACTGAATCCAATCGAGATATTATGGAAGAAAATCAAATACGAGTGGTTGCCCTGGGCCGCCTACCATTGTTTTGAAACGATGCGCTCTGCGTTAGGCGAAATTTTCGAAAATTTGGGTGGCAAATACCGGGTTAATTTTGCATAGGTACTTATTGCGTCACATGGCGTGAGAACTCCGGATGCTTTTTGGAAAGTTATTGCCGAGGAGAGGCGCAGAATGAACGCGCGATTGCGCGGATTATGCAAAGCACGATAAGCCGGCTTCATCATGGTTGGTGCCTGGCGGGTGCAATAAAAGTTAGGAACACAGGAGTCTCGGATTTAGTTTCGGTGGAATGCGAGATTTGTGTTCAATTTTGGATTTTGAACTTAACGTCGTTTGTTTTCTCATAGGAATAGGTATTTTTTTCATTTTGGAAAAACCGGTATCATTTTGTTAAGAATGGATAAAGAGAGGCATGCGCCATGTGTTCAAAACTTACCGAGGCTGCCAGCGTTCTTTCTGATAACAGTGTTATTCTGGAATCGACGATAACCTGTCCAGAGTGTGGGTATGCCGAACCAGAGATCATGCCTACTGATGCCTGCTTGTTTTTTTATCAATGCATGTCCTGCAAAACCCTGCTTAAGCCCAAGTCGGGCGATTGTTGTGTTTTCTGTTCCTATGGGTCTGTGACATGCCCACCCATGCAGCAGGGAAAGGTCTGCATTGAAGCCAAGGGTGAGGATAAACTGGTAATACAGAGTAAATAGTCTCCTGATCCCTGGCGAATTTTCGCAAGTCAGGATTATCCGTCAATAAAAAACACATGAGAGGGCACTATGAAAAAAATAGCATTAATAAGCGCGATTTTATTGAGTTTTCTAAGTTTTTCGGCCTTTGCTGAAGAGCATGCCGATGCGGCTTTGAATCATACCAAAATGGCGATTGAGCAGGGAAAAGCCGGGCATGGCCCGGTTTTGGTAGAACATGCCACTGAAGCATTAAAACATGCGAATGCGGCGGCCGGAGTCGCAACGGGTGAATCCAAGACGCATATGGACGCAGCCGTTAAATCACTGGAGTCGGCGATAGAGCACGGTAAAATGCAAGGTGCGGAACATGTAGATGCCGCTACAAAAGCCGCCGAAGAAGCTGAGGAACATATCAAGGCCGGCAATAAATAATTTTTAACCCAATACAAACGGACGGGGTTCTCTTCGTCCGTTTGTTACCTGTTATTTACGCATGCAGGAACTTGGCTAAAAAAAGCCCGAAAAGGTGGCCGCAATGTTGAGGATGGTGTTTGAAATCGTGATGGCGTTGGCTGTCGTACTCACTATTGTGATGATCACAAAGCTTGGCGCGCTGCAAAATAATGCGAACAGCGATGACGAGAATGAGGATGATAATAGCCCATAGAACTGTAGGCATGCCTAAGCCAAGTCCGGGAGGTGTGCTATGAAGGTGGAGACGTTGCAGGCGGCTGTGGATCTGGCCAGAAGTTTGAAACATGTCTTCGTGGCTACGACCGACTCCGAGGGAATGCCCCATGTCGCGGCCGCTGCGAAGGTCGTGCTGGCGTCCGAGAACCAACTGGCTGTGCAGGAATGGTTCTGCCCGGGCACGGTGCGGAACGTGAGCGAGAATCCATCCGTCGCCATCGTGGTCTGGGATGCCGAAAACGACAAGGGCTATCAGTTGCTAGGGGTGACTGAGAATGTCAAGGAATTGGCCGTGCTCAACGGCTATGCGCCGGGAATTGACGATGAAACCCAGCTACCGCAGGTCGAGCGACAGCTGTATGCTGATCAGGATGGTCGAGAAGCTGGGCGCCTTCCCGTATAAGGGGCTGACTTGCGGGCTTAGCAGGCCGGAAACGGCCTCTGTGTGCCGGAAGTTTGAATATCCCGTTACGCCCGCGGGTTTAAAAAATGTTTCCGCCGGTGATTATGAAGCCTTGAATCTCGCCGCTTCTTCGGAGCCTTTGGTAACGTTGCCTTTGCTGTAGGAATGCGCTCCTGTGCCGGCGAGTTTGCCGCCCTCGACGATCAGATATTCATTACGAATCGGGCGGCCTTCAAACCAGCATTCCAGGACTTCCCGAACGCCCGCAGCATAACGCGCTTGCGCCGATAAACTGGTTCCCGAGACATGCGGCGTCATCCCGTGATGCGGCATGGTCCGCCACGGATGATCCTGCGGTGCAGGTTGCGGAAACCAGACGTCCCCCGCATAGCCGGCCAATTGACCACTTTCAAGAGCGCGGGCAATTGCATCGCGGTCGCAAATCTTGCCGCGAGCGGTGTTGATCAGATACGCACCGCGTTTCATCTTGCCGATCAGCTTATCGTCGAACATGTGTTCGGTTTCCGGATGCAGTGGACAGTTAATCGTAACCACATCGCATACGCGAATCAGCGACTCAACATCGGGATGATAAGTGACGTTCAGTTCTTTTTCGACTTCCGCAGGCAATCTGTGCCGGTCGGTATAATGCAGTTTGACATCAAACGGTTTTAATCTTCTGAGCACTCCCAGACCGATGCGTCCGGCAGCGATAGTGCCCACTTCCATGCCTTCGAGGTCATAAGACCGCGAGACGCAATCGGCGATATTCCATCCGCCTTTTATCACCCATTGATAGGACGGGATGTAATTACGTACCAAACTCAGTATCATCATGACGACATGCTCGGCCACGCTGATGCTGTTACAGTAGGTAATTTCCGCAACGGTAATGCCCCGATCGATTGCGGCCTGCAAATCGACATGGTCGGAACCGATGCCGGCGGTCAGCGCCAATTTTAGCTTGGGCGCTTTGGCCATTCTTTCGGCGGTCAGATAGGCTGGCCAAAAGGGTTGGGAAATGACGATTTCGGCATCGTGCAGCTCTTTTTCAAATACGCTGTTCGGACCGTCCTTGTCGGAAGTCACGACCAATGTATGTCCGAGATCTTCAAGAAATTTTCTCAACCCCAGTTCGCCGGAGACGCTTCCCAGAAGATCGCCGGGTTTAAAATCGATGGCCTCAGGCGTGGGAGTCGTCTGGCCGTCGGGATAAACGGTCAGCTTTGGAATGGAATCGCGCGGATAGGATTTCGGATAGCCGTCGATAGGATCGTCATACAGGACACAAATTATTTTTGCCATGTTGTCCTCCTTTGCTAATTGATAGGTAGCCAAATAATGGAATTATTGGCTGTTCTTTCTTCCTTCAGTGGATTGCTGTTATCTTAAATAAAATGTTGAATCGTATTGATTCTTCCTAATTATTACCTTGACAGATAGTTGGACTGAAATTAACTGGAATCTATCCCCAACAGGTATTGAATCTTTCTTGCGCTAGGAGCTTAGCGCAGTTTCGCGCAAGCAAACCCACATTTTTCAAGGTGACGGCGGAACGCATTAAGAGCGGGATGCTATTTTTTCGCTCGAAGAAAACTTTGTAACTGCCCCTCTGTCAGAATAGTTGTCGCCTCAATTTCTAATTTTGTACCCCGTCTTAAACACCCACCATACAAAAGTCAGACAGATGATGAGAAAGCCAAACGTCATGCCAATACTCACGGCGATATGCACGTCAGCCATGCCGTAGAAGCTCCAGCGAAAGCCGCTAATCAGATACACCACCGGATTGAACAGAGTGATCTTCTGCCACAAGGGGGGCAACATATTGATCGAATAGAACGCGCCGCCCAGAAATGTGAGCGGGGTGACGACCAACATCGGCACCACCTGGAGTTTTTGAAAATTATCGGCCCACAGGCCGATAATAAAGCCAAACAGACTGAAAGTCACAGCCGTGAGCAAGAGAAAGGCGACCATCCACAAGGGATGGGCAATCTCGTAAGGCACAAAAATGCGCGCCGTCCCCATAATGAGTAGGCCCAACATCACCGACTTGGTCGCCGCTGCTCCCACATAACCCATCACCACTTCGACCCACGAAACCGGTGCCGATAGCAGCTCATAAATCGTACCCGCCCACTTGGGCATGTAGATGCCGAAAGAGGCATTGGAGATGCTTTCGTTCAATAAATTCAGCATGACCAGCCCCGGGATGATGAAGGCACCATAACTGACGCTGTCGATGTCGCCCATGCGCGAACCGATGGCTTTGCCGAATACGATGAAGTACAGCGAAGTGGTCAGCACCGGCGCGACGATACTTTCCGCCAACGTACGAAAGGTGCGTGCCATTTCAAAATGGTAAATGGCACGGATGCCATAGAGGTTCATGCCTGCTCCTTCTTGGACTGATGCACCAGACCGACGAAGATGTCCTCCAGTGAACTCTCGCTGGAGCGCAAGTCTTTGAAGTCGATGCCGTGTTCATTTAGCGTACGCAGCAGCGTAGCGATACCGCTTTCTTCTTCCTGGGCGTCGAAGCTATAAATCAGGGCGTGTCCGTCGTCGGAGAGCGTTAACGACCAAGCGTTTAGCTCGGCTGGGATGCTGGACATGGGCTGCCGCAAAGTCAGGGTGAGCTGCTTTTTGCCGAGCTTGCGCATCAGTACCTCTTTGTCTTCAACAACGATCAGTTCACCTTTGTTGATGACGCCGATGCGGTCTGCCATGTCTTCGGCTTCCTCGATGTAATGGGTGGTCAGAATGATCGTGGTGCCCTGTGCACGCAGCTCGCGCACCATGCGCCACATGTCGTGTCGTAACTCCACATCCACGCCGGCACTCGGCTCATCAAGAAACAATATCGTTGGCTCATGCGCCAGGGCCTTGGCAATCAGCACTCGGCGTTTCATGCCGCCAGAGAGCGTCATGATTTTCGCGTTGCGCTTGTCCCACAGGGACAGATCGCGCAGTACTTTTTCCAGGTAGGCTGCATCGGGCGCCTTACCGAACAGCCCCCGGCTGAATTTGATCGTGGCCCAGACCGACTCAAACGCGTCCGTATGCAGTTCCTGCGGCACCAGGCCGATGGTTGCCCGCGCCGCGCGGTAGTCTCGTACGGTGTCGTGACCGTCGGCGATGATGGTTCCAGAAGTGGCATTGACGATGCCGCAAATGAGGCTAATCAGTGTCGTCTTGCCCGCACCATTGGGTCCGAGCAAGGCGAATATCTCGCCGCGTTTGATATCCAGGTTGATGTTTTTGAGCGCTTGGAAACCGCCGGCATACCTCTTGTTAACGCCGCGTACGAAGATGATGGGGATGGCGTTATCGGCGTTCATGGTCGCGGATGTGGGCATTTTTTTCATGGATGAAGGTAAATTCCAGAATCTATTGCCTAAAGTGGTCATAGACGCTACCGACCCGTTGCTACCGTTGAGGATTAGAATAATCGAGCGTCCGGTTCCTACCACGGAGCGGCCATTCTCCTTAAAAACAAGTAAACCGCAGTCTGTCGCCTTTTATTTTAACTGGACTGGCATAATCCAATCCGAGGGCGCCAGGCAGGTAGTATCCTTGCAGGCCTGGGCGCGGACGAGCAGGCGGAGATTTTCTGCGCCGCCCGGAAGCGTCACTTGCACCGGAATACTTATCTTCCCTTCATAGACTTTAATGTCACCCAATGGCGTGGTTATGGCGCTCGCATCGGGGTAGGCAGGCTTTGCTTCCGTCTTGCCGGAGTCCTCGCGGACATCGACAGAAGTGGGAATCAGGAAATCGAGGCTAGCCGGATTGGCATTGATATGCCAGCCCTCGGCAATATCCAGTACCACCGTGACAGTGAGGCAATTTCCCTCGCGCTTGGGTTCCGAGGCGCTGACCTGCACATGCGCTTTGGTTTCCATCGCCCCCTGTAGGGTAGCTGTTTCAACCGGTTGTTGTGTTGCCTTCGCTGCCGGTGTCAGATGATTCAGCCGAAGAAGCGCATGCACCATGTGCGTATAGCCTCTCGGGTCCTTTTTAATGGCCTGCCCGAAAGCCTTAAGCAACGCCTCGGTCTGTTGCTTCCACTCTGCATTGCCCGTGATTTCATAAAGATCGAGCAATGCGTGCGCCATCACCGCGTTGCCGGAAGGAAGGGCCGAGTCCACGGCATTCTTCATGCGCACCAACAGCTGCTCGCTGCCATCGGTGAAATAATAGCCGCCATGCTCCCTATCCCAAAACAGCTTCTTGGCCTGCGCCACCAGTTCCTCGGCGGCTTGCAGGTATGTGTCCGCCTTGGTCGCGCGATAGGTGGATACCAGCCCCTGAATCATGAAGGCATAATCCTCGAAATAGGCCGCGATTTCAGCTTTTCCGTCACGCCATGTACGATACAGCGTGCCGTCTTGTTTTCGCAAATTTGCCAGAAGAAAATCGGCGGCACGACGGGCGGCCTGGATATATTCCGCCCTCCCCATGCATTGCCCGGCGCGGGCGAACGCGTCGATCATCAGCCCGTTCCACGCCGTGATGATTTTATTGTCAAGGTGCGGCAAAAGGCGCTTGTCCCGTGCTATGCGTAGCGCGCTCATCACGGCCTGTTGTTTCTTGACCATCTCCTCATAGGACAGGCCTTCCGCCGTCGCAATCTCGGAAAGCGGCTGTTTCAGACACAGCACCATGCCGTCCGTATGTTTATGGCCGGAAATCTCGGGAATCTCCGCTAGCCCGTAATGTCTCGCCAGCCAGGCATAGGATTCCTTATCCAAGGCATCATGCAACTCCGCATCCGTCCAGGCGTAATACGCGCCTTCCACGGCGTCGGTCTCGGCATCCAGCGCAGAGTAGAAGCCGCCGTCCTTGAGCGTCATCTGCCGCAACGTGAAAGCGAAAATGCCTTCGGCGACTGCGCGACTTTCGGGAATATTGGAAAGCGCGTAAAGCTCCGTGTAGGCGCGTGCCAGCAGCGCCTGGTTATAAAGCATCTTCTCGAAATGCGGGATACGCCACTGCGCATCGGTGGCGTAGCGATGGAATCCGCCGCCGACAGCGTCATAAATGCCGCCTTGCGCCATCGATTCCAGCGTGCCGCGCACCATATGCAGCGCTACGTCATTGTGGGTCAAGCGGTAAGTGTCGAGTAGAAATAGCAGCGCGGCCTCATTCGGAAATTTCGGCGCCTGATAAAAACCGCCGAACCGATTGTCGTAGTAATCGCCATAATGCTGGAGCAACGCTTCGATTGTCGGCTGTCCGGGAAGGGTGCTGGCTGCATCGTTTTCCTGCTGCTTGATCTGGATGATGGCGCCGGCCAGCCGGTCGGCCAGCGCTGTTATACCTGCCTGATCCTGTGCCCATCGATCGTGAATCTGCTGAATGACCGACGTGAAAACCGCGGGTGGAAAATAAGTACCGGCGAAAAACGGCTTAAGATCGGGTGTGACGAACACGTTGTTCGGCCAGCCGCCGCCACCGTGCGTCATGATTTGGGCGGCTGTCATGTAGATGTCGTCCACGTCCGGGCGCTGCTCGCGGTCGATCTTGATGCTGACGATAGACTCATTCATCAACCGAGCGATGTCGGGATTCTCAAAGATTTCCCTCTCCATCACATGGCACCAGTAACAGGTGGAATAGCCGATAGAGAGCAGAATCGGTTTGTTTTCCTTTCGCGCCTTGGCAAACGCTTCCTCGCCCCACGGATACCAGTCAACCGGGTTATGCGCGTGCTGGAGCAGATAAGGGCTGCTCGAATCAATAAGCCTGTTTGCGGAGGCAGGTACCGAAAGAGAAAAAGTCAAAATCCCATCCAATAAGAAAATTAGAGCATTGGAGATATGACTATAGAACAATTTTTTTATGTAAAAAGTTCCTGCTCTTTATTAAGGCAAACCGTCAAGCTTATGCCGAGCTTCAGGTGCTGCGGGCTGCGTAACATCAGTTAAATGACATAAAACCGAATCGGGCTCAGCGATCAAATACGGCGTCACAGGCTGAAATCTGGCCCTAGATTGCTGGCGCAACCCAATCGCACCATCGATGCCTGGGGAAAACTGGAACGCCCCTTACCCGGCACAACACTTGCCTATAAATCTAACTCCGCCGCTGCCTAAGGACCGCGGCGACAACTCCCGGGTATTTATTTGCCGACTATCTGGGGCAAAAAACCGTACAAAATCCGCGCGCCTTTCTGTTCCGTATGGCCGCCAATCAATCCACCGATTACCTTCGGCAGCATCAAACATCTTTCCTACCAGGAAAGCACCGGATTGTCCTACAATACTCTCTTCAAATACATCCAGAAAGCCCTGCTGCACTGCCAGCGTTACCTGGAGGACGAATAAAATTTCTTCGATGACGCCTGACAGCGAACGCAACTTTCAGGATAATGGCATTTATCAATCCAGACGCACGCACGCCATGCTTTTCTCCAAGCCTTCCACAAACCACGGCGGCAGCCGGCCATGAACGGCCGCCCGGTAAAGCCGCCAGGCGATGTCAACGAGCAGGCCGTCTATTGGCTGACCCTGCTGACATCCGGTGAAGCGGACGACGAACAGCACTGCGCGTTTGAATACTGGCTGGCCGAAGATAAGGCGCATCAGTCGGCCTGGGAGCGGGCGCATCGGATCTGGCGCGACATCGAAGGTTTGAACGAACAGGATTTTCCGGCGGCAGCGCCGGTGCCAGTCCGCAAATCGCCTCCGCACCGCGCCGGGTTTTCCTCTGCGTTGGCATCTGCGGCTTGCCTGGTGCTGGCAGTTTTTCTCTTGCGCCATGATCTGCAGTTTCATTCAGCCGACTACCGCACAGGTATCGGCGAGAATCAAACCCTCAGCCTCGCCGACGGCTCGGAAGTGCAGCTCAACTCCGGCACGGCCTTGTCGGTCAACTACAGCGCCTCCACCCGAAAACTGGTTTTGTACGGCGGCGAAGCCTGGTTTAAGGTCGCGCCGAATCCCCGGCCTTTTGAAGTGGTCACCTTCTACGGTAGGGTGCGGGCACTGGGCGCCGCTTTCGATGTCAAAGCGCTGCCGGATTCTGTCGCCGTGACCGTCTTTGAACACGCGGTGCGCATTACCCTGGCGAACGGGGAACGCGTCGAGCGCTTGCCGGAAGGCGCCGCGATCCGCTTCGGTCAGACGGTGACCGACCTAAAGCCGCGCGTCGACCTCGACGCCGCCTCGGCCTGGCGTCAACAACGCATGATCTTCCGCAACAAGCCGCTGCAAGAGGTAGTCGAGGAGCTTAACCGCTATCGCAAAGGCCGCATCGTGATCACCAGCCATTCACTGAACGCCTTACCCTTAACCGGGACTTTCGACACGACCCATTCGGAAGAAGCGCTGCAAATGATCAAGGCCAGCCTTGATCTGTCCGAATACCGACTGACCGACCGCTTGGTGTTTTTGTATCGGAATTAAAGCCCCCTCTTTGAAAATGACGACTGCATGGATGCCACCACTAAAGGGTGGTCTATGGACAGAGGTAGGGCAATGCTGGGAGCTGTTGCCGAGGGCGCGGGGGAGATTTTTAAATAAATCCCCCTCAATCCCCCTTTTTCAAAGGGGGAGGATAAATAACCCAGGTCGGGCCACGGCAAAGCCGTCTCTCACCTAACAACAAACGCCGATCCATGGGATAATCCGCGCTTTGCCTGAACCCTTCCTCCATGACCTTTGCGATCATCAAGGCCCGGCGCGGCCGGGCCGCCTGGCTCAAACTGCATCTATTGC